>Ga0265797_10000003_pt1 | contig 632834 bp, 596 predicted proteins | sample P2T30metagenome_FD_192433 | JGI IMG/M metagenome (GOLD analysis project Ga0265797, IMG submission 192433) | Plant litter microbial communities from East Loma Ridge, Irvine, California - P2 T30 | ecosystem: Environmental > Terrestrial > Plant litter > Unclassified | place: USA: California...
CAATGCCCGCCGGAATATGAATGATTACCCCGGCAATACTGCTGATCAGCAGCACGCCCAGCACCATCGGATAACCGACGTCTCGTCCCAGCAGCAGCCAGATAATCGCCCCCATCACCATCCAGTTAGCACAGGAAACCGCAAACTGCAGCAGCGCCATGCGCAACGAGGGCAACTGCAGCGTCTGGCCTTTGATCGTCCAGCGACGCTGCTTTGAAAAAGCACAGGCCCAGAGGTAGATCGCCACCAGCACCAGCAGAGCGCCACCAATCAGCCGCAGCGTGGTCTCACCAATAAACCAGCCGCTGGGGATCGACACCATGCCCGCACTGAATACCACGCCTGCCAGCAGAATATAGCCCAGCCAGTTAGTGGCGATGCTCAGAGAGAAGATGCGGGTAATGGTGCCGCTATCCAGACCTAACCGTGAATAGAGCCGGTAGCGCATCGCGACGCCACCCACCCAGGTGCTCAGCGTCAGGTTGAAGGCGTAACAGATAAACGACACCAGCATCACCTGCCGCTTGGCCAGCTTATGGCCGCAGTAGGCGCGTCCAATCAGGTCATAGCAGCCATATACCAGGTAACTCAGCACCACCAGTCCGGCGGCGGTCAGGACCACAAAGCGGTTGTAGTTAACGATGACGTCATAAACATCTTCCCAGTTCACTTTGCGGGCATAAACCACCAGCAGAACCACTACCGCGATGAAAAACAGTACGGTGAGGATTTTTTTCGCCAGTTGCCAGCGTGGATGTTTTTTTGCCATCAGGATTTTGCTCCCGGGTTATCAGCTTCAACGCGATCCTGCGTCTCCATTTCAGGTTGAACCGGCGCATCCACCTGGGCCAGCAGCGGCGTATGCGCCGGCAGCCAGCCAGCGATGGCCGGGAAATGGCGCAGGAAGTGGAATACCAACACGCTTTTACTCAGTTGCCACCAGTTGCGCGGCGGTAAGCGATCCTCCTGCACGCGCTGGCAGTCATTGGCCAGCAGCGCTTCCAGGTTGTCACGCAGCGTCTGGTTAAACGACCTGTCGTGGATGATCAGATTGGCTTCAAGATTAAGTGACAGGCTAAGCGGATCGAGATTGCTGGAGCCGACGGTGGCCCATTGATCGTCTTTTACCGCGATCTTGCCGTGCAGCGGGCGACGGATATATTCGTAGACTTCGACGCCGCCATCGACCAGATAGTTGTAGAGCAGCTCCGCGCCCACTTTCACAATCGGCATATCCGGCTCGCCCTGCACAATCAGCCGCACCCGGACGCCCCGCTGCGCCGCGTTGCGCATCTCACGCAGCAGCCGGTAGCCCGGGAAGAAGTAGGCGTTGGCGATAATCACATCCCGCTTCGCCTCGCGCAGCATCTCCAGGTAGTGGACTTCGATGTCGTCGCGATGCTCGTCGTTATCGCGATAGACATAGAGCACCTGAGCATCGCCGGGCGTGGCGTTCACCGCCGGACGATGCGAGCGCGATCCCCACCAGCGGCGGGTATTCTGTTCGCTGCCAATCGCCTGTTGCAGATAGCGGGCGATGTCACCCACCACCGGGCCTTTGACCTGCACTGCATAATCCTGTTTCGCTTCCGGGCCATAATCGCTGTTGTGCTCGGCCGAGAAGTTAATGCCACCCACAAAGGCCACCACGTCATCCACCACCACGGTTTTGCGGTGCAGACGGCGGAAAACGTTGGTGCGCATTCCCATCACCAGCGGACGCGGATCGTAATAGATGAACCGCACGCCAGCGCTGGTCAGGCTGTTAACAAATTTGTCGGAGAGTTCGGCAGAGCCATAACCATCGACCATCACTTCGACCCGCACGCCGCGCTGGGCTGCCGCCAGTAGTTCGCGGTGCAGGGCGTTGCCCACGTCATCCTCAAACAGGATAAAGGTTTCGATTAATACTGAACGTTCCGCTCGCTGGATCGCGCCAAAGACCCGCGGGAAAAACGCTTCGCCATTTTCCAGCAACAGCAGCCGGTTGCCTTCCTGCCAGCTAAAATTCATAGGTGAATCTCCACCGCCAGCGGCGCATGGTCGGAAAGATGGGACCATGGCTTGCGCGGCAACGCCCACGGATGACTGACGGTGGCGTTGCGGACATAGATGCGGTCGAGCCGCAGGATCGGGAAGCGCGCCGGGAAGGTGCGCGCCGGGCGTCCGGTTTTCATGCTGAATACCTCTTTCAGGCCTGCGCCATGTTTCAGGATGGCGTTAGCGCGTCGCTGCCAGTCGTTGAAATCGCCCGCCACCACCACCGGCGCGTCGGGCGGCAGTGAGTTAACCATTTCACATATTTTCTTCATCTGCGCGTGACGATGCGCCTCTTTCAGGCCCAGATGAACGCAGATGACATGCAGCGTGCCGTGCGGCTCGGGCAGGGCGATCTGGCAGTGCAGCATGCCGCGGTTTTCACTGCCCGCCACCGAGATATCCCGGTTCTCATAGTCGGCGATCGGGAAGCGAGACAGCACCGCATTGCCGTGATGCCCCTCCGGATAGACCGCATTACGCCCATAGGCGAAATCGTTCCATATAGTGTCGGCCAGAAACTCATAATGAGGAGAATCGGGCCACTCCTCATGGTTAAGGGAGTGGATAGCATGCGTGCCCATCACCTCCTGCAAAAAGACCACATCCGCCTCTGTTGCGCGAACGGCATCGCGTAATTCGGGCAGGATGAAGCGGCGATTGAAAGGGGCGAAACCCTTGTGTGTATTGATCGTCAGGACTTTTATTGAAAATCCTTGCTTATTTTGTGGCATACTCGCGACGCACTCCTTTTCATCATCAATAGAACCAAAGTGTAGTCTTTGTCACAAATGGGTGGTGAAAGAGGGCGATAATTAGGGCGTTATCCGAAAATTGTTTTACATTGAGGAAATCGTTTCCGGCTTGTGCCGGTAGCACTTGGGCGACCTGTTGGGTCTGCCAGGAGAACTGAATGAAATGGTCTAATCGTATTCAAATCATCACGGGTCAGACGTTATTGCATATTGCTATGCATCTGCTGGTGATTGCTGCGCTGGTCTGGGGCTGGAAACACAAAGCTCTGGTTGATGTCTGCAGCACGCTGGTGGCGATGTATGCACTGGTTTTTGTTGCCATGCTGGTGACACAGCGCATTGCCCGTTTACGCACTCTCGGCGATTATCTTGAAGAAGCGACCACCACTTACTACTTTGGCGCCGCCATGATGACACTGTTCCTGGTGTCGCGGATTTACCACAACAACCTGCTGCTGGCGTGTCTCGGCGTAGTGATGTTGCTGGGTCCGGCGCTGGTCTCGCTGCTGGTGAAAGAGCCACCGCGGCGAATCGAAAACAAACGTAGTTAAGTTGAAGGCCACCGGAAGGTGGCCTTCTTGTTTTCAGGTGGTTAAGTTCTGTCAGGAAATGTGAGCTATCTCGCACACTTCTATTAAAGCTGTTACACTCGCCTGCTTACGCATCGTAGTTTGCGCCCTTTTCACGCGTCAGCCCCAGCTGGCGTCACTATCCCTCTGAAAACTACACCGTGAATCACGGTCAGAGCGGACCGGAGTAAATCACTTAATGTCTTTTGACTCTCTCGGCCTGAGTGCCGATATTTTGCGCGCGGTCGCCGAACAAGGCTACAGCGAACCTACACCTATCCAGCGCCAGGCAATCCCTGTTGTGCTGGCAGGCCGCGATCTGCTGGCGAGTGCCCAGACCGGCACCGGCAAAACAGCCGGCTTTACCTTACCGATGTTACAAAAACTCTCTGCCTCTGCCACGCCCATCCGCGGTCGTCGCCCGGTGCGCGCCCTGATCCTGACCCCAACCCGTGAACTCGCGGCGCAGGTCAGCGAAAACGTCAGCGACTACAGCAAATATCTCTCGCTGCGTTCGATGGTGGTGTTTGGTGGTGTCAGCATCAATCCACAGATGGTCAAGCTGCGTGGCGGCGTTGATATTCTGGTGGCAACCCCAGGCCGCCTGCTGGATCTGGCACAGCAGAATGCCGTTGACCTGTCACAGGTCGAAATTCTGGTGCTGGATGAAGCGGACCGTATGCTGGATATGGGCTTTATCCATGATATCCGTCGCGTACTGGCGCGTCTGCCGGCTAAACGTCAGAACCTGCTGTTCTCTGCCACCTTCTCTGATGAGATCAAAGGTCTGGCTGAGAAACTGCTGACCAACCCGGAAATGATTGAAGTGGCACGCCGCAACACCGCCTCTGAGCAGGTCGCGCAGCAGGTGGCTTTTGTTGATAAGAAGCGCAAGCGTGAATTGTTGTCGCAGCTGATTGGCGAAGGCAACTGGCAGCAGGTGCTGGTCTTCACCCGTACCAAACACGGCGCGAACCACCTTGCCGAGCAGCTGGGCAAAGATGGCATCTCCGCTGCCGCGATCCACGGCAACAAGAGCCAGGGTGCACGTACCCGCGCGCTGGCCGACTTTAAGTCAGGCGGAATTCGCGTACTGGTCGCCACCGATATCGCGGCCCGTGGCCTGGATATCGAAGAGCTGCCACACGTTGTGAACTACGAGCTGCCTAACGTCGCCGAAGATTACGTTCACCGTATTGGCCGTACCGGCCGTGCGGCGGCGACCGGTGTCGCACTGTCACTGGTCTGCGTCGATGAGCATAAACTGCTGCGTGATATCGAACGTCTGCTGAAGCGTGAAATCCCGCGTCTGGCCGTTGAGGGTTATGAACCCGATCCGAGCATCAAAGCGGAGCCGATCATCAACGGTCGTCAGCAGCAGTCTCGCGGCGGTGCAGGTGGTGGTGGCGGCGGTCGTGGTCGCAGCCAGGGCGGACAGGGTGCAGGCGCATCGCGCTCATCTTCATCCGGCGAAAAGCGTCCTCAGGCGCGTCGTCAGAGCCAGGCCGCTCCTCAGGGCGATAGGCCCGCAGCCCGTCCGCGTCGTCCGGCAGCAGCGAAGCGTACCGGAAACGTCTGAGTATGAGGGTTTTACTGGCACCGATGGAGGGCGTGCTGGATTCACTGGTACGCCAGCTGTTATCGGAAGTAAACGACTACGATCTCTGCATCACTGAGTTTTTGCGCGTGGTCGATCAACTGCTGCCGGTAAAATCTTTCTACCGTCTCTGCCCCGAACTGCATAACGCCAGCCGCACGCCTTCCGGCACGCGGGTGCGTATGCAGCTGCTGGGGCAGCATCCCGAATGGTTAGCCGAGAACGCCGCACGTGCGGTGGAACTGGGCTCATGGGGTGTGGATCTCAACTGTGGTTGTCCTTCTAAACTGGTCAACGGCAGCGGAGGCGGCGCAACTCTTCTTAAAGATCCCGATCTAATCTATCGCGGCGCGAAAGCGATGCGTGAAGCGGTGCCTGCAGATTTGCCGGTGACGGTGAAAGTGCGGCTCGGCTGGGACTCCAGCGCCCGCAGTCTGGAGATTGCCGATGCGGTGCAACAGGCCGGTGCCAGCGAGCTGGTGGTGCATGGGCGGACCAAAGAAGAGGGCTATCGCGCAGAGGCGATCAACTGGCAGGCGATTGGCGAAATTCGTCAGCGGCTGCGCATTCCGGTGATTGCCAATGGCGAAATATGGGACTGGCAAAGCGCGCAACACTGTATGGCGGTAACCGGCTGCGATGCGGTGATGATTGGCCGTGGCGCACTGAACATCCCCAACCTGAGCCGGGTAGTGAAATATAACGAACCGCCGATGGCCTGGCCTGATGTGGTGCGGTTATTACAGAAATACAGCCGCCTGGAAAAGCAGGGCGATACTGGTTTGTATCATGTTGCACGGATTAAACAATGGTTAGGTTATTTACGAAAAGAATATGATGAAGCATCACATCTATTCTTTCGGATTAGGGCATTAAAAACGTCAAAAGAAATAGCTTTGGCTATTCGGGAAGCCTGATTTAATTTCATATTCATCTTAAAAAGACTATTGAGTTTTATTTGCTCTTACTTAATTATAGATATTAAAGCTTCATTAAAATACCTTATAAAATAAAAAGTTATAAAATCAATAATATTTTATATTATAATCGATTGAGGAATATAAGCATAAGTTTCAAGTGTTATAAATTAACCTATGCTTTAGATTTCATATGCCAGCACGTTCACTATATGCCTTTTGGCTCGCTTTTAATTACAGCTAAAAAATCAAGCTCATCTTTATAAGGCATAATTTGTTCGTACATTTTGTGGTAAGCTCTTCCAATAGCGCCTCTAAATTGTATTAAATTTGGTCTAGCGTCTCCAATGCTTAGTATATGACTTATGGCTATGCCTGGATAGGGGTCTATAAAGACGATGTCTTTGATTCCGAGTTGATATGCCTTTTTCGCACACAATTCACAAGGGCTAGCAGTTGTATATAATTTCCCCCCCTCAATACCCATTCCGCCATATTTTGATATTTGTAAAAAAGCATTTTCCTCCGCGTGTAAAGCCCTCGTATGTACTTGGTTTTTATCCAGATCAATACTGTTTTTTAAACTCTTAAAGCAATAGCTTAGGTTATATCCAGAAGTTTTCTCTCCTTTGCTTTTGAATATAAGTAGCTTTTCCTGTGCTTTTTCTCTGAATTTTTTATCATTTCTTTCAAATTCACTATAAGTAACAGGGTCAAAGTCCTTCAACACACCATCTAGCGAGCGGAGTGAGCAGGGAACTTGTCCTTTGGCAACGTCGTTCCATCCAATTGCCTTAACAGAATTATTTTGATCGGTTAATACAGCACCAACTTGGCGAGATAAACATCCAGAGTTTAATTTGGCTGTAAAGGCAATTTGCATAACTCTTTCCATAGCTGTAGGTGTTATTAAACCTGGGTGCAGCATTAATGCAATATACCAATATAATTGCGCTTTAAGTATGTTGTTGTTTTCTAATTCATTTCTAGGGTTAAATAAATGAATGTCCGATATTTCTATGCATCTCTTAACATTTTGCGATATGAATTCAAAATAAGCATCTGTCGGTTTTTTAATGTCTGATTCTTTTCTATCTAACCGGTTTTCTTCAGATGTATCTTTTTTTAATTTATCTCCTGATTCGCGAGTGTCCAAATCAGCAAGCTGATCAGTAGTGAATTTATGAACATTTTGCAGATATCTCTTTCTATCTTTGTCAGGTGCATTTATTGAAATTAAGTGGAATGCTGAATATCTATCCCGGAAGAACTTAACCTCATATGGATTTCTTATTGCATCGATGACAATAAAAGTTTTACCTTCATTTTTTCTTAAGAGCTTTATTATCCTATTTATTGTTTCTGGGAGGTGAAAAACGTGACTTGGCGAAAAATCATCATTTTTATACGTGCTTTTTATTTTTGATATTTTTCTGATTGAATTGCCTGCATCCTGATATACTGATATATATAGTCCTTGCGATATTTCATTTAGACCTTTTTTAAAATTCGCTGTAAATCTTCTTATGGTCTCTAGAAATTTGATAAATTCTGCATTATTTATTCTTATATCATTAATGTCATTATTATGGTTGAGTAATTTCTCAAGCATCTCTTTATATGTAATTGGATCTGACACTGAACTAGAGTTATTTGTTATCGTTTTATTGGATTTTGCTAGAGATTTTTCGAATGCCGATTTAATTAAAAATTCGTTAAGATTCTCTTCATTTACTGCTTTTTTAGAGTCAGTTGCTGATGTTAATATGAATTTTTTAACTTCATCAGTGTCTTGAAGAAGTATATATGCTGAGATGAGATCACTGACCTTGATTGAAAAAAATTTATTCCAGTGTTTGGATGTATATTTTTTTACAATTAAGTATCTTTTGATATCGAGTCCATGATAAAAATTATTGATTTGATGCTCATCCGGTATATCCGCTTGCTCGCATTCTAAAATTTTTGCCGCCGTTGTACATCCAGATCCTGTTCTGCCAGTTAAGCCAATAAGAACAAATTTGCTATTCTCCATGAATAATTCACTGATCATTTTTTCCATTAAATTGTCCTTTCTATGTTTACAGGTAAAGAAACGATACAATAGGATTAACCCTAATTCAGTGACAAGTACCACTAAACATCAATAATATTTATCATTTTTGGCCATTTTTGGCCATTTTTGGCCATTTTGGTTCGTGGGTCGGTTAGCATTGCTGTGCTCCTCACAAGAGTTTACAACTAAATTGGTTACTGCCGGATTGATCAACCCTGTGAGGTGATTAACAGTCTGTGTAATAAATATTGCGCGGCTATCTGCGCAAAGCCTATGGCGAAGCCGATGGCTTATTCAGCGAAATCCGTGCGTTAAAATCGTCGGGTGACATTGCACAGGCGATTGATTGTCACGCACATGTTCATGGTTTGTGATAAAAAATCAGGCGACCCCTTAGCAGCCTGACGGTATAGTGGGGAAAATTTCCTGGACCCCTTGCCTGCTATGTCTGACACCGCTGTGTTGAGCAACAGCCAGCTCAACAAACGAATCCTCTCCGTTATTATCTTCACCTTCTTTTGCTACCTCTCTGTCGGACTGCCGCTGGCCGTGCTGCCAGGCTTCGTCAAAAATCATCTTGGCTTCAGCTCCTTTATCGCCGGACTGATTATCAGCATTCAATATTTTGCGACGCTGCTCAGCCGTCCGCAGTCGGGCCGTCTGGCCGATCGCCTTGGGCCAAAGCGGGTGGTGATGCTGGGATTGCTCTGCTGTGGCATGAGCGGGGTGCTGACTATCGTGGCCGCACTGCTAAGCAACTGGCCGTGGCTGAGTCTGGCGCTACTGGCCATCGGGCGGCTGTTTCTTGGCGTGGGTGAAAGCTTCAGCAGTACCGGCTCTACGCTCTGGGGCATGAATATCGTCGGGCCCATGCAGACCGCGCGCGTCATCTCCTGGAACGGTGTCGCCACCTATCTGGCAATGGCCGTCGGTGCACCGCTGGGCGTGCTGCTGAACAGTGAATTTGGTATGAGTGGATTTGCCGGGCTGATTGCGCTGATGGGCGTGGCTGGCTATCTGATGGCCAGCCGCAAACCGGCGGTGACGGTCAGCGTGGGCGAGCGCATTCCGTTTCATCGCGTCTTCTCCCGCGTCTGGCTTTATGGCCTGGCGCTGGGCTTCGGCACCATCGGTTTTGGTGTTATCGCCACCTTTATCACCCTCTATTTTGCCGGCCGTGACTGGCAGGGCGCGGCCTATGCGCTGACGCTGTTCAGCCTGGGTTTTGTGCTGGTGCGGCTGGGTTTTGGACGCTTTATTACCCGTTTTGGCGGGTTGCGCGTTTCGCTCTTCTCTTTCCTGCTGGAGTGTCTGGGACTGCTGATTATCTGGCAGGCGGACAGCGCCTGGCTGGTAGGGGCGGGCGCATTCCTCACCGGCAGCGGTTTTTCGCTGGTCTTTCCGGCGCTGGGCGTCGAGGCGGTTAAACGGGTTGAGCGCCAGGATCAGGGCTCTGCGCTGGGCACCTATTCCGCTTTTCTCGATCTCGGCCTGGGGTTAACCGGCCCGGTGGCAGGATTGTTTATCGGCCACTGGGGGATGCAGTCAGTCTATCTGGCGGCGGCGTTGATGGTGCTGGGGGCGCTGCTGATTACGCTGCGGCTTTACTGGCAGCAGCGGCTTATCGCCTGAATGACGATAAGCCGCAGACCGGTTAAAAATGGCTGAACAGCCAGTAGAGCAGGGCGGAGAGCAGAATGGACACCGGCAGCGTTAAAATCCAGGCGACGGCCAGATTACGCAGCGTCGAGAGCTGCAAGCCGGAACGGTTTGCCGCCATCGCGCCCGCCACGCCGGAGGAGAGCACGTGAGTGGTAGAGACCGGTAAACCGAAACCGTCTGCCGCGCCAATGGTCATCATCGCCACCAGTTCGGCGCTGGCGCCCTGGGCATAGCTCAGATGAGTTTTACCGATCCGTTCTCCCACTGTGACCACAATCCGGCGCCAGCCGACCATGGTGCCAAGTCCCAGCGCAATCGCCACCACCACTTTAACCCACATCGGAATAAAGCGGGTGGCGCTGTCGAGTTCCGTTTTTACCGCTTTGAGGTTGCGTTCCGTCTCCTGCGGCAGCCTGACCCCGGCATTTTGCAGATGCTTGATCGATTCTGACGCCAGATACATCTGGTTGCGGGTATTGGTAACCGCCTGGGCCGGAATGTTTTCCATTGAACCGTAACGACGAATCTCATCGCCGACTTCGCGCAGCGTCATCGCCAGCGCAGGCAGCACGTCGGCATTCATGCTGTTGCTGCCAACAAAGCCGGTCAGTACCTCACGGGCCGGGGGAGGATTAGCTGATGCGGGTTGCAGTTGCAGCAGCTGATGGGCGGTCACTTCGTTCAGCGCCGCGACGCGCGGGATCTGATCGGATGGCAGCGATCGGTTCAGGGCGTAGGCGATCGGCATGGTGCCGACCAGGATCAGCATAATCAGCCCCATCCCTTTCTGACCATCGTTGGAGCCGTGCGCAAACGACACGCCGGTACAGGTCAGGATCAGCAGGCCCCGGATCCAGACTGGTGGCGGCCGATTGCTTTCCGGCGCCTGATAAAGCTGGCGATTGCGGATAAACAGTTTCATCACCCACAGCAGCAGCCCGGCGCAGACAAAGCCGACCACCGGCGACAGCAGTAGTGCATAGCCGACCTTCAATGCCTGATCCCAGTCAACCCCGCTCAGGCCGCTGCGTCCGTGCAGCATCGCATTGGCAACGCCGACACCGATGATCGAGCCGATCAACGTATGGGATGATGATGATGGCAGCCCTAAATACCAGGTGCCGAGGTTCCAGATAATCGCTGAGAAGAGCAGCGCATAGACCATGGCAAACCCGCTGCCGCTGCTGGCCTGCAGGATCAACTCCACCGGCAGCAGTGAGATAATGCCAAACGCCACCACGCCGCTGGAGAGCAGCACCCCCAGAAAGTTACAGAAACCGGACCAGACCACCGCGACGCCAGGCGTCAGCGAATGGGTGTAGATCACGGTTGCCACGGCATTGGCGGTATCGTGAAAGCCATTCACGAACTCAAAGCCGAGTGCTATCAGCAGTGCCAGCCCCAGCAGAAAGAACGGCAGATAGCTGGTGACCGGCATATTGGTCTCTTCAACATCGCTGACCAGGTTGAGTCCGGCGAACGCCAGTCCGGCGACCAGCAGAATAAAGAACAGCGGTTTACTGAAACGACTGTTTTTGTCGTTGAAATCGGGGCGACCTCGGGCTGATGAGGAGGAGAGACTGTTTTCGCTCATGGTGTACCTCTGGTGGCTGATGCCGGATGCTGATTTGCACCGGGTCAACGCAGTGTGATACGCGCTTTATATGACAAATTAATGATCGCCGGACGGGAAAGGATGGAGGAAATGTTCGCTAATTTGCCTTTATGCAGGCAATAAAAAAGCCAGCGGCAGGCGCTGGCTTCATGAGCAGGACGACAATTACGAGCTGGTATTGGCCGCGGCTGCAGGTGCTGCTGGTGTTACCGGTGCGGCCGGTGCTGCTGGCTCAGTGGCCGGCTGCTGTGGCTGCGCGGCGTCACTGTTTGCACCCTGAGAGGTGACTGGCGTCATTGGCTCTTCCTGTGGCACAGCCTGCGGGTTTTCCGGCATCGGAACTGGCGCAGTCTGGATGTTGTTCTCCACGCCGTTCACTTTTACTGGCATACCGGTACGGCCCTGAATCGCGCCATTAACCTGATCCTGATTGACGCTGGCATCAACCAGAACTTTGCTCACCGCCTGATTCAGCGTAATCGGCACCAGCTCACGCGAGTTGAACTGCTCTTCGGTAGTCGACAGCGGGTTATGCACTTCTACATAACGTGAACCGTCTGGCTCCACGGTCGCTTTTACCGGCTGATCAACGAACTGTACGCGCGTACCGACTGGCACATTCTGATACAGCCATTTGATATCTTCAGCGCGCAGACGCACACAACCATGGCTCACGCGCAGGCCGATACCGAAGTTGGCGTTGGTGCCGTGAATCGCATAGAGGCGACCGATATAGAGCGCATACAGACCCATCGGGTTATCCGGGCCTGGCGGGAAGACCGCTGGCAGGGTTTCACCGCGCGCTGCGTAATCCGCATGCATGCCTTTGGTTGGCGTCCAGGTCGGACCATCTTTTTTACGTTCTACCGCTGTGGTCCAGTTAATCGGGGTATCTTTACCCAGTTCACCGATACCAATAGGCAACACCACCACGGTTTTGCTGCCTTTGGGATAGTAGTAAAGACGCATCTCCGCGCTGTTAATCACAATGCCTTCACGCGGTGCGTCCGGCAGGATCAGCTGCTGTGGGATGATCATTTTGCTGCCAGCCTTAGGCAGATAAACGTCAACGCCCGGATTGGCTTCCAGCATATTGCTGAGGCCCATCTGGTACTGTGCTGCAAAAGCTTCCAGCGGCAGCTTGCTGTCTTCAGGGACAGTAATTTCGATATTTTCGCCGATCAGACGGCTGTTGGCCGGCGGTAACGGGTAAACCACAGCAAAGGCTGACTGGCTGAACGCCGCCAGAGCCAGTGCGATTGAAGCGAAAGCGCGAATGATTTTCATATTTTACAATTCTTTATCGCCATATTTCAGGCTGTTCAGTGTGTCGAATTCATGCTGGCCAATGTGACCTGCTGCGCATTATATGTTCATTAATCTGACGTTGTGAATCGGGATTTTAACCTGCCTGCAATACTTTACGTAAATTCACCGCGGATGTTAGCGCATTTCCGGAAAGCAGGGCGCTAAAAATGGTGCTTTCCGGGGTTACCACTGACTAAGGTTGCCACTGAGTTTGTTCGCCGCTGAGTTTGCGATTCAGGAAAAAAGCGGCACTGATTAACGCCAGATGGGTCAGCGCCTGCGGCGTATTGCCCAGCGCATGGCCGTGGCTGTCAAACTCCTCAGCGTAGAGGCCCAGTGGATTGGCGTAGCTCAGCAACTTTTCAAATTCAAAATGCGCTTCCTGAATCCGGCCCGCGCGTGCCAGACATTCGACATACCAGAAGGAACAGGCTCCAAAGGAACCTTCTGATCCTTTCAGGCCATCGGCGGGTGTCTCATGCGTATTGTATCGCCGCACCATACCGTCGCTGACCAGGTTAGTTTTGATCGCTTCCAGTGTGGCAATCCAGTCCGGGTCGGTGGCCCCGACGAAGCGCACCAGCGGCATCAACAGCATTGAGGCATCGAGATGTTCGCCATGACGGGTCGAAGAGAAGTGACCCCGCTCACTGTTCCAGAAGTTAGCCCAGATATCTTCTCGGATCTCCCGCCGCGCCCGATCCCAGCGTTCATAGGGCATCGGCAGCGATCGCTTCATGCCCAGACGCAGCGCGCGATCCATCGCCACCCAGCACATCAGACGCGAGTGCAGGAAATGTTCCGGTTCACCGCGCATCTCCCAGATACCCGCATCGGGCTGATTCCAGTTCTCACACAGCCAGTCGATCATTTTGACGACATGTTCCCAGCCGCGCTGGGAGATCGCCTCACCATATTTATTGGCCAGATAGACCGCATCCATCAGCTCGCCATAGATATCGAGCTGGGTCTGCTGCCAGGCGTCATTGCCGATGCGCACCGGACGGGAGTCGCCATAGCCGGAGAGATTCAGCAGCTCCATCTCGTGCAGTTCGGTACCGCTGTCCAGCCGGTACATGACCTGCAGGCGCATCTCATCGTGATGGCTGTTTTCAACGCAGCGACCAACCCAGTGGGTAAAGTGTTTGGCTTCATCGATGTAGCCCAGCCGCATCAGGGCATACATGCTGAACGAGGCGTCACGGATCCAGGAGGCGCGATAGTCCCAGTTGCGTTCGCCGCCCAGCTCTTCGGGCAGGCCAAAGGTTGCTGCCGCCGCAATAGAGCCGTGCTGATGCGAGGTCAGCAGTTTGAGAACCAGCGCCGAACGCTGCACCATTTCGCGCCAGCGTCCCTGATAGTTACTTTGTGCGCTCCAGCGGCGCCAGTAGTTCAGCGTCTCTTCAAAGCAGTGTTCGGTGGCCAGCGCTTCGATATGCGCATCATCAACGCTGCCAAATTCAAACTGTGCATGTTCACCGTGTTGTAACGTGAAGTGGGCGGTCGCGCTCTCATCCTCCAGCGTCATCACCACGCTGGCGGCGAGACGCAGCGATGGCTGGCCCTCGGCATGAAAATCGATACAGCCGTTGTGCGCCTCTGCCCGGGTCTGCGCCCGGGCGTAGTCGTGGCGCGGTGAACAGCGCAGGGCAAAAGTCGCGCTGCCGCGTACCATTTTGACCCGCCGGATCAGACGCGGCAGCTTGTCCTTGTCATCACAAATCGGCATGTAGTCGGTGATCTCCGCCACGCCTTCATCATCCAGCCAGCGGGTCTGCAGGATGTTGGTATCGGGCAGGTAGAGCTGCTGACGTCGCGCATTGGGCCAGTCAGGAGCCAGGGAGAAAAGCCCGGCATCATCGCTGTCGAGCAGGGCGGCAAAGACCGACGGGCTGTCGAGTTCCGGCCAGCAGAGATAATCAATGGTGCCATCATTCGCGACCAGCGCGCAGGTGCGCAAATCTCCGATCACGCCGTGGTCTTCAATCTTACGTTTTACCTTACTCATCGTCATCTCCCTGTGAGTGTCCATCCTAACTATAGCTGAGCCATCTGATGCGGCTTCGTTTGGGCACAGATGGTTAACGGACGGTTTAATGAGACAGGGAAGCGATGAGGGCGGATGAAAAATGGGAAATCGTCAGCAGGGTCGCCAGGCGCTGCTCAGCGTCGGCGACCTGTACCACCGGTCAGCTCACTCTCACAGACGGTGGCGTCTGCTGGCGAATCTGTGGTTCCTTTATTCCTGATCGGCACGACGGTTGTGCCAGCGGCGGATCACCCAGCGCAGCGCAAACGCGAATACCACTGCGGCGACCAGCCACAGCAGATGCTTCAGATGCTGGTCGAGTTTATGCAGCCACGGCGCGATGATGCCGCCCGCGAAATAACCCAGGGTGACGAAGATCAGCGCCCAGATGGCTGCCCCTATGACGTTAAGAATAAAAAATTTCATCGGATTGAGGCGGCTGGCCCCGATGATGATTGGGCCAATGAGACGAAAGCCATACATAAAGCGCACGCCAATCACAAACAGGCTGGGATGGCGTTTTATCAGGCGGTTCGCCTTGACCACTTTATCCTGATGCTTTTTAAAGCGTCGCAGGATCTGCGTGCCCCAGCGGCGCCCGACCCAGTAGAGCAGTTGATCGCCGACAATACCGCCACCCATCGCGGCCAGCACCACCCCCACGTAATGCAGCAATCCCTCATGCGCGGCGACGCCGCCCAGCAACGTAAATGTTTCCCCCTCGGCAATACAGCCAATAAAAAGTGCCAGATAACCATACTGTGTAATTAATGCGTTGATATCCAGATGCAAAATGACCCTCCCTGTTCAGTGACTGTTTCTTCAAGTCTATACGCGATTTGGCTTCGCTTCCGCCCGTGCCTCATGGGTCCGTTTATTTATGCTGTTTTTTTGTCCGGTCACTACGAAAGTTTCGCTGCCGTTTATACTTGAGAGAACGCTGCCCCCAAAGACGGATGCATCATCGGGCGGCCCACTGCATCAGAGGAGTGAATCTATGAATCATGTCTGGGGTCTGCTGGCGCATCCGAATCAGGAAATGCGTCATATCAAGCAAGAGAATGAGAGCGTATCGCACCATTACACCCACCATGTTCTGCTGATGGCGGCGATTCCGGTGATCTGCGCCTTTATCGGTACAACTCAGCTGGGCTGGAATCTGGGCGAGGGGCAATATGTGCAACTCAACCTGCTGACCGGGATTGGGCTTGGCATTCTGTTCTATCTGATTATTCTGGGTGGCGTCGCGGTAATGGGACGCGTGATTCACTGGATGGCACGTGATTATCCGCAGCGCCCCGGCGTTCAGCGCTGTACGGTATTTGCGGGCTATGTGGCCACGCCGCTGTTTCTCAGCGGGCTGGTGGCGCTCTATCCGCTGGTCTGGCTCTGCGTGCTGGTGGGCGCGCTGGCGCTGCTCTATACCGGTTATCTGCTCTATATCGGCATTCCACTGTTTCTTAATATCGACCGCGAAGAGAGTCTGCGCTTTTCCGGTTCAACGCTGGCTATCGGCGTGCTGGTATTTGAAGTATTACTGGCATTAACCGTGGTGCTGTGGGGATATGGACCGCATCTTTTCTGACCGATCACTGCCGCCGCTCTGGCGGCAGTTCTCTTTTTACGCCCGGAAACACTCTCACCAGGAAATTTCTTAACCTTACGGGTATGATATTGCCGCCAGCCCGCGCTCCGACCTCACTGAAGCGGGCGGCCTGTGTCGGTCTGACACAGTACAATTTCATAACCGGGTTTTTTCTACGATGCCTGCAAAAATTCGTTCCACCCTGCTTTCGCTGGCGCTGCTCGTTTCAGGGCAGATTGTTTCACTTCCGGCGCAGGCGACGACGTCGCTGTCGCAACTGGCGCCTATTGCTCAGCCGCAGATCGCCTCTGGCAGTGCGATGATTGTCGACCTCACCAACAATAAAGTGCTGTTTTCCAGCCACCCTGATCGGGTCAGGCCCATTGCCTCCATCACCAAGCTGATGACCGCTATGGTGGTGCTGGATGCGCATCTGCCAATGAACGAGATGATAACCGTCGATGTCAGCCAGACGCCGGAAATGCGGGGGGTCTTCTCACGCGTTAAGCTCAACAGCCAGATCAGCCGCCGGAATATGCTGCTGCTTGCGCTGATGTCCTCAGAAAACCGCGCCGCCGCCAGCCTGGCTCATGCTTATCCGGGCGGCTATAACGCCTTTATCCGGGCGATGAACGCCAAAGCGCGGTCACTGGGCATGAAACAGACCCGCTATGTGGAGCCAACCGGCCTGTCGACGCAAAACGTCTCCAGCGCACAGGATCTGGTTAAATTACTCAAAGCGACGCGGGAATATCCGCTGCTTGGCGCGCTCAGCACCACGAAAGAGGAGACGGCAGTTTTTGCCCATCCGAGCTATGCGCTGCCGTTCCGCAACACCAACCATCTGGTCTATAAAGATGACTGGCACATTCAGCTGACCAAAACCGGTTACACCGATGAGGCGGGCCACTGCCTGGTGATGCGCACCATGATTAATAATCGTCCGGTGGCGCTGGTTGTGCTGGATGCCTTTGGCAAATATACCCACTTTGCCGACGCTAACCGTCTGCGCAGCTGGATTGAGACCGGTAAAGCGGCTCCGGTGCCTGCCGCCGCGCTGGCATATAAAAAACAGAAATCGGGCCAGGTTGCCAGTAATGGGGCCAGCAGCGCCGACGTTGAGTAGAAAACAGCCGGTGTTACGCGCTGCGGACACTGGCATTATCTGCAGGCTGAACGGGTATCCGGGATGATGCAGGCAGAGGCGTACAGCGATTTTTACGCTTCTGTCTGCTCCGAATTAGCCCGAAAAATGCCCTTTATTCCTATATTGCCATCCCTTGCAAAGCCCTACACTACGCGCGACTGGCGAGGGACGATCGCCTGATTTAAGCTGCCGGAATCTTACTCATATGTTTATACGATCCTTTTTTGCATTGTTAATGCTGGCGCTGGTGGCGTGTGCCCCGGCGCTGACGCTTGCCGCGGATGATACGGCCCCTGCTGCTCAGGACCAGGATGCTCCGCCGAAGCTGAATGCTGCGGTTGAACTGCCGAAAATGCAGAAGATCCTCGATAAAATCAAAAGTCAGGTCTCCGTTGATGCTGGCGAAAATAAGCTGACTCAGCTGAATGAAATGGCGCTTGAGCTCTCAGGCAGTGCCGACACGCTGGGCCAGGCGTTGCTCCCCGATCGCCAGCAACTGGACGCCCAGTTGCAGGTACTGGGGCCGGCACCTAAAGCCGACAGCGGCGTAAAAGAGACGTCGGAAGTCACACGCAAGCGTAACGCGCTGGAGGGTCAGAAAAGCAAACTCGACGACCAGATCAAACAGGCCGAAGGCATTAAAAATGGCGCGCTGATGCTCTCCTCGCAGATTGTTAACCTGCGCCGCGATCAGCTGAAGAGTCAGCTGGCGCTGAACTCCGGCACCATTCTGGGGCCGCGCTTCTGGTCACCGCTGCTCAATAGTCAGGATCTGGATGGCGAGAAAATCGGTGAATTCCTGCAGGAGTTGCAGGATACCGCGGCACTCTCATGGGAGTCGGGCTGGCGCGTGGGAAGTGTCTTCTGGCTGCTGGCTGCGATGCTGGTGATGACGGCCGGCCGTCGTTACAGCGAAGAGTTTCTGGCCTGGATCAGCATTCACAAACTGCCAGAAGGGAAGCTGCGCCGCAGTTTCCTGGCGGCAGCGATCGCCCTGACCACCCTGGTCGCTGTCGTCCTCACCTTTAACTTCATCGCCCTGGCCTTTACCCGCCGTGATGAGGTTTCTGAAAACGTTCAGGACTTTGTGGATCAACTGGTTCGGCTCAGTGTGTTTTGTGGCCTGATTGCCGGACTGGGGCGCGCTTTCCTCTCTACCCGCCGGCCCAGCTGGCGGTTACCAACCATCTCCAATGAAGTGGCGATGGCGTTGAAACCGTTTCCACCAATTACCGCCGTGCTGGTCTTTATCTTCCAGACGGTCGAAGCGTTTAACTACAGCGTCGGCACCAGTCTGAATACCACCATTTTTGCCAACGGGCTGACGGCACTGCTGATTGGCAGTACCGCGCTGGCGATCAGCATGCGCACCAACCGGGTTCGTCGTCGCATGACCCAGGCGGGCACACCACCGGAGGCCCGTTCTACGCTGGTCGGACTGATCCAGATGGGCCTGACGCTGACCGGTATCGCCATTCTGGTGTCGCTGCTCATCGGTTACGTCACGCTGGCGCGCTTCCTGAGTTATGAAGTGATCTGGTTCGGCCTGCTGTTTGGTTCGTTTTACTTCCTCAGTCATCTGCTCAACGATGGCTGTGAGAGCCTGTTCTCGACCAGTAATGCAACCGGTCGCCGCATTCAGAGTTCGCTTAACATCAATGAGCGTCATCTGCAGCAAACGGCTACGCTGCTGACGGCAATTGGCAAAACCTTCCTGGTGCTGGTTGTGGCGCTGGCGCTCGTCAACGGTACCTTTGCCTCTTCAACGCCGATTGAGCTGCTGCAAAAAGTGATTGAGTTCTGGGGGGGTAAAGGACTTGAATCCCTGAACATCGTCCCGGCGCACATGGTGAATGCGATAATCTGCCTGATCGTCGGCATCTATGTGCTGCGCTCGGTGCGCCGCTGGCTCGACACCGATTTTCTGCCGAAAACCACCATGGATGTTGGCATGCGGGTGTCGCTGGTGACGCTGTTCAGCAACATCGGTTATGTGCTGATTATCCTGCTGACTTTGTCGATCATGGGCCTGCAGTGGAACAAGCTGGCCTGGATCGTCAGTGCCTTGTCGGTGGGTATCGGTTTTGGCTTGCAGGAGATTGTGAAGAACTTTATTTCGGGGCTGATTCTGTTGACCGAGCGGCCAGTGAAGGTCGGCGATCTGGTGAGTATCAGCGGTATCGAAGGGGATATCCGTCGGATTAACGTGCGCGCCACCGAGATCCAGCTGGGCGATAAATCCACGGTGATTGTGCCGAACTCGCAGTTTATCTCGCAGAACGTGCGAAATGCCACCATGGGTAATGCGCAGGGCGTGGTCACGATTACGCTGACTTTCCCGCTCGACATCGATCCGGCGAAAGTGCGCGATATCCTTCTGGAGGTCTACAACGAAAATGAACGTATTCTGGAGACGCCGGAGCCGTCTGTTTCGTTTAAAGATCTGACCCAGCAGGGAATTATACTGAGCGTCACCGGTAACGTGGCGGGTCAGCGCCAGATTGCAGGGGCGAAGAGCGATCTGCTGTTCGATATTCTGACGCGTCTGCGTAAAGAGGGCATCCTGCTCTCCACACCGCAAACCATGATTATCGAGCGCCGTCAGCAGATGGCGAGTACGGAGCCGGTAGCAGAAGAGAAGCTGATTTAAGAGAACCAGGTTTAGATGTGAAAGGGCCGACTTCTGTCGGCCTTTTTTATGTTCAAACGCTGGCTTCTCAGCCCGTTCTCACTCCGTTTTCTACAGAGATTCAACGCGGCTGGTGTGCTGGCCGTCGCGGCTCACCGAGCGGATTGCCACGGCACCGCTGACCTGCGGTGGTCTGTTGACATCGTAGCGCTGCCAGTTGACGCCTTTGTCCAGGCTGTATTCCAGCGTAACGCCGGGCAAGGCCACATTCATCGACAGGATGCCATCAACGATTCTGGCTCCCGGCACCGGCAGGCGATAATTGATGCCCGCCTTATCCAGTTTCGCCAGTTCCCGCTGTCCCAGCAGATTGGCAAATCGCTGCCAGTCATTCAGGCGCGCCTGCTGATCGACAAGATGGGTCTTGCCCCCCGCATACTCCAGACCCGCCTTGTAATCCTGCTCCCAGCTGGCGCGGTGCCAGCTTCGTTCTGCGACCGCAAACAGGCGAGGGTAGATCATGTGCTCCATCTGGGCGTCAGTGCGGACGGTTTCGCTCCACAGCTGGGCTGAAATGCCATGAGCACCGCTCCAGGGCTTCTCTGATTTGGCGCTGAAAACGTTGCCGTCGCGATCCACCGAGGTTTCAGCATTCTGCGGCAGGTTATCCGGTGCGAAGCCAAAAATTTTGCGCTCGTCGTTGAAGCGCGTGCCCCAGTAATAGCCGCGTTCGAGCGGGTTAACTTCATACGGAAAATCCAGATAGAGATAGTCGGGGCTGGAGATCACCACGTCGTAACCTTTCTGTGACCAGTCGCTGGCTGTATCAAAACCGCCCCAGTAGAGGGTGTCCCAGAAGTTAACCGCAACACGCGGGGTAGCAAAGGCCGCCGCATCTCTGGCATGTTTTAAGCCGTCCTGCCAGGCCTGCATTTTGCCAATGCCATGCCGGTTAACAATGCCACTGGCGGCCTGGGCAAAATAGCTCGGCAGGTGCGCCAGATCTTCCACTTTGCCGCTCTTCACCAGCGCCTGACAAACCTGCGATTTCGCCCACGGCAGATCTTCTTTATGCCAGTCGCGCAGACCGGTGCCCGGTTCAGGATCGCGTTTATCAGAGTAGCCAGCACCCAGCCGGATATTTTTTGCTTCGTCACCGCCAAAATGCCAGACGCTGAGCGGCTGTCCCGCTTCCCGGTGCATCGCCTGCATCTCACCAATCACTTTGTCGACAAACCGCTGAGAACCCTCAATGCAGGGATTGAGATAGCTGGTGCGATCATAGAGCTGCACCGAGGTGGTATTGGAGTTGTCGGTGGGATCGATCAGGCGATACGCACTGGCCTGTTCAGATTCTCCCTGCTTCATCAGCCGCTGATAGCGCGCTTCCATGGCGATGACGGCGGCACGGGCATGGGCTGGCATATCAATTTCCGGGATCACCTGAATGTGACGGGCCTGGGCATATTTCACAATTTCAATGTAGTCGGCACGACTGAAATAGCCGCTGCCGTTGTTATCGCTGAACGGACCGGAACCGAGCTGCGGCAGCAGACAGCGCTGTTCGCTCAGGTCATGGCAGCGTTTAGCCCCCACGTCAGTCAGTTCCGGTAAGCCGGGAATCTCAATCCGCCAGCCCTCATCATCACTGAGGTGAAAGTGGAAGCGGTTCATCTTCCATGCTGCCATCTGATCAAGCAGCCGCATCACCGCCTGTTTACTGTGAAAGTTACGGGCAACGTCAAGAAACGCGCCGCGATACGCAAAGCGGGGCGCATCATAGGCTTCCAGCGTGGCAATACGCGGCGCGCCATCACCGGGAACCAGCGAGAGAATCGACATCAGGCCATAGAACGCACCGGCAGCATCGTAACCCACCACGATGGCGCGGCGTGGGGTGATATCCAGATCGTATGCGCCCGGTTTAGCCTTTTTTCCGCTGAAATGACCCGGTTTGATCTGCGTCCTGATGGCAAATCCATCAGGCGCTTCTTTCAGACCGAGCAGGGTCAGACGCTGTTTCACCGCCTCACCGGTTTCACGAGTCAGTCCGGCCAGTGACAGACTGACGCCACGGCTGAGAACGGCATCCTGCGGACGCAGTTTTAGCTCAAGCGGCGTAGGTGTGATTTGACCCCGCAGCGCGGAGGCGGGCAGGGTGGCAACATCGCTGTTTTTATCAAACCGGCTGGCGGGTTGCATCAGGATATTCCGGTCATCGGCACTGCGTCGCCAGTTATCCCCCAACGGCAACACAAACTGGCTGGGATCTTCATGATCGGTGCTGGCAATAATTTTGGGGGTGGCCTGCCCGGACGTCACATACCAGCGCGGCATCACATCGGTAATAAACAACTGCCAGTATTCGTTAACGATCGGTATCTGCACCGATTCGCCCGCGCCAATCCCGGTGAATTTGTCAGTCGGCTCCAGCCGGGTCAGGTCGCCGGCCAGATGGGTCATTTTAAACTGATCGTTATCGACCCGCAGCGTCTGGTGAACATTGCTCATGTAGATTGCCCAGTGCTTGTCGGTCAGGGCAGGGCCGTTATTGGTCAGGGTAATAGTGGCGCGATTGCAGGCGGCATAGTCGGCACCCAGCGCGGCGCAGTCGGTGCCATGCAGGGCGGCCTGATTATCGTTCACCTGATAAGTGACGCCAAACTGGCTGATTTGATTCACCACCTGCTGCGCTGAAGAGCTGGCGTGGCCTGTGGCTGCAACGCCCAGCAGAGTGAGCACGATAAGGCTTAACTTAAACATATTGATTCATCCTTGCTGCTGAAGAGATATCCGGGAGTCTGCAGGGCGTCAGAACAGGGTAAACGGCACGATAACCATAAATTTGATGTCCTTCTCGTCCTGAAAAATGTTGCCGTAACCGCCGCTGTAACTGGGCAGATTGCTGTGATTGTCGTAGCGGGTGTAATGCAGTCTGAACTGGGTATCTTTGGCGCGGCCCTGCTGGATTTGATAGCTCAGATCAAGGTTCCAGGCAGACTCTTTCAGCCGCTGGCTCTGGTCAACGGTGGGTAGCGTGGCGGGTCTGGCATCCCAGCCCCAGACGTACGATGCGCCCACTTTCCATCCCGCCAGTTGCCACGGCGTTAAGTCGAGCATCGTCCCGGCAAAGATCGCTTTTTCGCCATTGGCGTTCCAGTCGGAACGGGCATCCCACCAGATATCCAGGCGTCCATTGGAGCTGGCGTAGCCTGGCGTCATGCGCTGCAGGAAGAAGCCCTGATTCCCCTCGGCTTTGACCCAGCTGCCTTCGAGTCGCAGATCAACCGGGCCGACGGTATAGCCGACAGTGATCGCCTGTAACCAGGCCAGGCCGTCATAGACATCACGGGGGTTAGCGGCACCGCCCGCGACTTTGTCGTGTGCGCCGTAAAACTGATAGCTGGTGTAAAGTGCATGGCCGCCGGGCGTGGCTGACCACGAGGCTTTAGCAAAGTATTGATCCATATAATCCGCCGCCTGGCCAAATGCGCCCTCAAGCACCAGATTATTTCTGAAATCATATTTCATGCCGAATGAATGCAGGTAGCTGACAGGCGTTTTGCCATCAGCCTGGCGAAAATCATATAAGTCACGATACCAGGGCGCCTTATATTTATCGCTCCACATCCAGGAGGACGATAATGCACCCGCCTGCTGGAAATCATACAGCGCACCGACTTCGACGCCGCGATAGGTTCCGGGTAAGAAACTCCAGTGTGGCGCAATAAGTGTCTGGCCGGCTGGCTGAATATAACCGGCGCGCAACCAGTAATCGTTATATTTTAATTTCAGTGCGGCTTTATAAACAGAAGCACCTCCGCTGTCGCCATTCCACTTTTCATCCCAGCGGGTACGCGCCTTACTGAAGCCAATTTCATTGGGTGCGGCGGGACCGCTGTTAGAGAGTTCTGCAGCACCGAAAATCGCGAGGTCCAGACCTATCCACTCCCCGGCATAGCCTGACTGATAGTCGAGATTACTGTTGAGCGAGGCATGATGTAAATTAGCCCGATAGTGCCCCTGATATTCACTGGTGGGATCGGTATCTCTGCGATCTCGCTGACGCTGCCAGTAAAAAACATTTCCCTTTAGCGATGAGTCCTCAATAAACCCGCTGGCATAAGCCGCTGATGAACTTATTGCTGTTGACGCTATTATTACGGTGACTATTTCAATTAACGCTAACGAGTCATTAATTTTTCGCATGATCATTCTTCCCTGAATGAAATTAAGATGCTTGCCATAAATTTTTATGGCGACAATCTATTTTTCGCTACGCTAAATATCAAATAGTGGCAGGGTTTTTTGTGAACCATTGCTCATAACCCGATGAGATAAAATAAAGCAGGTACAATATTGGAGGGGGAATTAATTATTTGATAAAAATCTTAGTTATGGACAGGGCTGCTGCAAGGGAAAGTCGGGGGAGCGAACGGGCCTCCCGGTTGTGTGACAATCAGCCTGCTCAGTTAAGCAGGCTGATCGGTAAGGCGATTAAACCTGCTTCACCGCCCAGCCTTTTTGCTTACTGGTTTTGCCAATCCCAGGATTGAAGCTGTTGGTGGGATCGAGCTGGCGATAGAACGCCGCCAGCTGCGGTTTGGCCTGATAGAGATGTCCGACGTTATGTTCAGCGGGATATTCCGCACCTCGTGCCTGAAGAATCTCCAGCATCTGCGCTTTGAGCGCATGCACATCGACGCCTTTTCTGACGATGTAATCCTGATGAAACACATGACAGAAGAAATGACCATAGTAGAGACGATGGCTCAGTGAGGCGCGGATCTCATCGGGCAGGGTTTCGAACCAGTCCGCATCGTTACGACGCAGGGCGATATCCAGCGCCAGAATATCCTCGACCTCATCAGAATGCACCGCGTGATAGCGCACCGCCGCCCCCGCCGCTGCAAAGCGATGCAGAAAGGCGTGCGCACCTTCTTTGCCTTCACACTCGAAGAATTCGCCACCGCCTTCACGGAAGTAGTCGCGCAGATAGTTACGCGCTTCCGCCACGCCGTCGCCAGACATCTTCAGCATCAGATGGTGTTCATATTTGTCGCGATACTGCTTCATGCGTTTCGGCAGATGCGCCGGGAAGAGTTTACTCAGGCGCTGCAACAGGCGATCGCTGAAGTGCGGTTTAACGAAGGAGAGTTTGCTCAGCCAGGCATCAACCCGCCCCTTCAGCGTGAAAAACAGCGGCATCTTGTCGGTGCCCAGCTTGTCGATCATCAGGAAGGTATCTTTGCCGTAGACTTCCGCAATGTCATAGATGTCGCGGTGCATATATTCGCCCGCCACCGGCAGATGGGTGAAATGCGCCAGCATGTGACGGCGGATATCGCTGAGAACGCCGGGCTCGTTGGTGCCGATGTAAAACACCTGCTGCTGCGGTTCGCTGGCGAAGGTATCGAGTCGCACCGCGAAGACCGCCAGCTTCCCGGCACAACCGGAGGCTTCAAACAGGCGACGCGCATCGGCGTTATAGCGGGCGGGCGTATCCGCATCCACTTCACGAACCCGGTCGGCATATTCATGATCGGAGGCGTGACGGCCATCGTGCTGCACATCTTTGGGCTGCCAGCGGTCATCATCCAGCCGCCCCAGAATCTCTTCCGGTGACGTCCCAAGATCGATACCGAGATGGTTCACCAGCTTCAGTTTTCCCTGCGCATCAATCTGGGCAAACAGCGCCATTTCACTGTAGGCCGGTCCGCGTTTGATCAGCGATCCGCCGGAGTTATTACAGATGCCGCCCAGCACCGAGGCACCAATGCAGGAGGAGCCAATCACCGAGTGGGGTTCACGCCCCAGCGGCTTCAGTGCTTTTTCCAGCTGATAGAGTGTGCTGCCGGGGAACGCCAGCACCTGCTGGCCTTCGTCGATCAGCTGAAGCTTATCCAGCCGCAGGGTACTGACAATCACCAGCGGACGATCATAATCGTCGCCATGCGGCGTCGAGCCCTCGGTCAGGCCGGTATTCGCCGCCTGCATCAGGATAATGACATCGGCATTTACCAGCGTTTGTAGTACCCGCCAGAGCTCCAGCAATGTACCGGGAAACGCCACCGCCAGCGCCTCACCTTCGCCGGAGCGAAAGCCTTTGCGATAGCGCGCAGTCTGTTCAGGTTCAGTCAGCAGATGGGTGGGGCCGACCAGGCGGCGCAGGTCAGAAAGCAGGGCAGAGGTTTGTGTCATGAGCAATTCCCTTGTCTTATCAGTGCGTCCTAACTGTAGCACGTCAACTCACCTCAACGCAGTGTGACCTTGCCAGCTACCTGCTATTCTCATCTTGTGGCACACTGCCGCCTGTTAATTCGATATTGCGCAGTTACTTAAGAGAACCCAACCTGATGAAATGGATTTACTCTGTTAGTCTCGCTGTCTCACTCGCGATGCAACCCGCATTGGCTGAGACAATGCCAGGTAACCACCCGATGACCGAACAGGCGCGGGATGCCTTCGTCAACCAACTGCTTAAAAAAATGACGCTGGACGAGAAGATCGGCCAGCTGCGTTTAATCAGCGTCGGACCTGATAATCCGAAAGAAGTGATTCGCGACATGATTCAGAAGAGTCAGGTTGGCGCGATTTTTAATACCGTAACCCGTCAGGATATTCGCGCGATGCAGGATCAGGCGATGCAGCTCAGCCGTCTGAAGATCCCGCTGTTCTTCGCCTACGACGTTATTCATGGTCAGCGCACCATTTTCCCGATTCCTTTGGCCCTGGCGTCGAGCTGGGATCTGGATGCGGTGAAAGAGGTGGGCCGCGTCTCTGCCTATGAAGCGGCCGACGATGGCCTGAACATGACCTGGGCGCCGATGGTGGATGTCAGCCGTGAACCGCGCTGGGGCCGTGGCTCCGAGGGTTTCGGTGAGGATACGTATCTCACCAGCGAAATGGGTCGCAGCATGGTGCAGTCAATGCAGGGCAAAAGTGCTGCCGATCGCTACAGCGTGATGACCAGCGTGAAGCACTTCGCACTTTATGGCGCAGTGGAAGGTGGACGCGATTACAACACCGTGGACATGAGCCCGCAGCGCATGTTCCAGGACTATCTGCCGCCCTATAAAGCCTCACTGGATGCGGGCAGCGGCGGTGTGATGGTCGCGCTGAACTCGATCAATGGCGTGCCCGCCACGGCGGACAGCTGGCTGCTGAAAGATCTGCTGCGCGATAAGTGGAAATTCAAAGGCATCACCATCAGCGATCACGGCGCGATCAAAGAGCTGATCAAACATGGCGTCGCCAGCGACCCGCAGGAAGCGGTGCGCATCGCCCTGAAGTCGGGCGTTGATATGAGCATGAGCGACGAATATTACAGCAAGTATCTGCCAGCACTGGTGAAGAGCGGCGATGTCACCATGGCGGAAATTGATGATGCAGCCCGCCATGTGCTCAACGTCAAATATGACATGGGCTTGTTTAACGATCCCTACAGCCATTTAGGTCCGAAAGAAGGCGACCCGCAGGACACCAATGCGGAAAGCCGCCTGCACCGGGCTGAAGCGCGCGATGTCGCGCGTAAAAGCATCGTATTGCTGAAAAACCGCCTGGAAACGCTGCCGCTGAAAAAATCGGGCACTATCGCCCTGATTGGTCCGCTGGCAGACAGTCAGCGCGACATTATGGGTAGCTGGTCCGCCGCTGGCGTGGCGAAGCAATCCGTTTCGCTGCTGCAGGGCATGCGCAATGCCACCGAAGGCAAAGCCACGCTGCTCTATGAGAAGGGCGCTAACGTCACCGACAACAAAGGGATTCAGGACTTCCTGAACCTCTATGAGCAGGCGGTTTCAGTTGATACGCGTTCAGCAGAGCAGATGATTGATGATGCGGTCGCCAAAGCGAAGCAGGCCGATGTGGTGGTTGCCGCCGTGGGCGAAGCGCAGGGTATGGCGCACGAAGCCTCCAGCCGCAGCGACCTGGTGATCCCGCCGAGCCAGCAGAAGCTGTTAGCGGCACTGAAAGCCACCGGTAAGCCGCTGGTGATTGTGCTGATGAACGGACGCCCGCTGTCGGTGGTGAATGAAGATCGCATGGCTGATGCGATGCTGGAAACCTGGTTCAGCGGCACCGAAGGCGGCAACGCCATCGCCGATGTGCTGTTCGGCGACTACAACCCGTCGGGCAAGCTGCCGGTCTCCTTCCCGCGCTCAGTGGGTCAGATTCCGATCTACTATAACCATCTGCCAACCGGCCGCCCTTACAACTTTGCTAAGCCGAACAAGTACACCTCGCACTACTACGATGCGGCTAACGGCCCGCTCTATCCGTTTGGTTATGGCCTGAGCTACACCAGCTTCACCGTGTCACCGGTAAAAATGTCCTCACCGACCATGCCGCGTAACGGCAGCATCGAAGCCAGCGTGACCGTGACCAATAGCGGTAAACGCGATGGCGCGACGGTAGTGCAGATGTACCTCAACGATCCGGTCGCCTCTATCAGCCGTCCGGTGCAGGAGCTGCGTGGCTTTAAGCGCATCATGCTGAAAGCGGGCGAGTCGCAAACCGTGACCTTTAAAATCGACGTGGATGCACTGAAGTTCTGGAACCAGCAGATGCAGCATGTTGCAGAGCCCGGCAAATTCAACGTGATGATTGGACTCGATTCCGTTCGTACTGAGGATGGACAGTTCAACTATTTATAACCGTCAGCCTTTCCCCTGATGTCAGGGGAAGGTGATGCGGCGCGTCGCTAGCGTCCTGCTACGGCGCGCCGCGTCATATCCACTATCAGAGCCGCCATGATTAATCTGCGTGACCGCATTCAGCAGCAGGTATTCCGCCTTAACGGCCTGTCGATGAATGAATTTGACCTCTCTCAACCGCCCGGCGATCCCGGCCTGTTTGGCCCGGACAGCGTGATCTGGCGCGTCCACGGTGACTTCGCCTCCATGATGTGCGGCGGGATCAGCGCGCTGCTGTTGCAGATGCTGCATCCGGCGGCGCTGGCGGGCGTCTGGGATCACTCCAATTTCCGCGAAGATATGATGGGCCGCCTGCGTCGCACCAGTCAGTTTATCGCGGTGACCACCTACGGTAATTCGCAGGATGCACAGACGCTGATCGACCGGGTGAAACGTATTCACCTGAAAGTCAACGGCGTTGATAGCGAAGGCAAACCCTATGCCGCCAGCGATCCGCATCTGCTGACCTGGGTGCATGTGGCGGAGACCAGCCGTTTTCTGGCCGCCCATCTGCGCTACAAAAATCCACACCTCAGCCGCGCCGAGCAGGATCAGTACTATCAGGAAGCGGCGCAGATCGCCGAAGCGCTGGGGGCGGAGAAAGTGCCGAAAAGCGTTGTTGATGTTGCAGATTACCTGCAACAGATGCGTTCAGAGCTGCGCTTTGATCATCGTACCGCCGAAGTGACACGATTGCTGATGAATGCCCCCGCACCCAGCTGGCAGGCGAAACCGGTGATGAAAATCATGCTGAAGTCGGGATTCGGGCTGATGCCAGCCTGGGCGCAGGCAATGTCCGGTACGGAGATTGGCCGCTTTCAGCAGGCGATCATTGACCGGAAGATCAATGCGATTGCGGTGGGGTTAAGGTGGTCGATTCAGCGCGGTGCCTGGTATCGGGCGATGGTGAGGATGGGGAGGGTGGGGTGAGGGGTTCGCTGGTAAAAGGGTGGGTGGTTGTAGATCATAAAGGATTACGCAACTGGAGTAGTTGATATCTGCACCTGGATACGTGCTTTGTTAAGGCAGCCAATTTGTCGGAGTTAGGTACAATAGGCTGATTGAAGTAGATACTAACGTCCGCTTTGTGCCAGAAGCGGATGTTGCAAACGTAACGGCACATCTAAAAAATTAAATTTACAGGCTAATTTAAGGCTCGCTGAGTAAGCATGATTTTGTTTTGAATTCAATTGTGTGCTTACTAACAGCTCCTGAATGCATGATACATGCAATTTTTCATTCAGCAAAAAACAAAGGCAACCCACTGATAATAAAGAAAAGTAAGATTAATCTATGGTAATTGTATCAAATGAGTAGGGACTACCGCTTCAGAATCCACTTTTTCACCAACGGTACTCTGGTCCTCCAGTACAACATCCAGCGACATTACTAAAAAACCGCTTATAAGAAAATTGACTAGTTTGACAATAGCTTCAATGTCCACTTTGTGCCAGATGCGGACATTGCTCCCCCACAACATTATGCGTTGGTCACTGGGGATCAGGTCGTTTTCTATAAGGTCTATGCTTTTCTGAATGCCAGTTAAACGCAAACGTGATGACTGGTAAGGGCGTTACTGACGTAGCGGTGAATCATCAACGCTGGCGGGTCATTCGCAGGAGGAGAGTTTACTGTTCCAAACCAGACAGGATTAGCGGGGCAAACGGAGCCACAAATGTAGGCAGGTATGCCCGCATACGTGCCCGCTATTGGTCTGTGGACATGGCCTGAAGAAATAGCCAGTAATCTGGCCGGGGCGCGTCTAATCAAATCTTCCATCTCAGGCAGACCTCTGCACATCGTTTCGTCTAGCGTTGGTATGCCAGATGCAAATACGTGATGGTGGAGAAACAGCAATGACGGAGGGCTGCATGCGTCGCTAAGTTGATTATCCAACCATTCCAGATGGTCAGTCACACTGCCGTAATCTTTATAATCAATCGTCGAATCCAGACCAATCAGGCGAATGTCACCGGTGTTATGAATTAAGTGCAGGGCTTCTCCTTGGGCATCGTGCGCCCATCTGTTCTCATCCCAAACAGAACGCAATAGACTGCGGTCGTCTGAGTTACCCGGCAGGATTAACGAAGGGTAATTGAGCTGATTCAGGCGGTCAGCTATCTTTATATAACCTTCCTGCCAATGCCCATCTGTTAGATCACCTGTAACTACCAGTACGTCCGGCTGCAGATGCGTAAGCCAATTTAGTACCTGGTCGAACCTAAATAGATGGTCATTTTCGGGTGAGGCGCGAATGTCTGAAACCTGAGCTATCAGCATAAAGACCTCATACGATTATTGTGTGGGGAATAAGATCGTGATTCACAACCATGAATCCCGTTTCAAATTTCATGTTTTTCACCACTATGGTAACAATGAACAGATTAATTAGGATGAATAATTTATAACGTTGCGGTGAATCAGACTTGCTGTAAAGGCGTTCGGGGATTCACAATGAATCGCTATGTTCAATTCCGACTGCTCAAAGCCAATGTTAGCAGGGATGCGTAACGTCCGCTTTTGGCTCATAACGGACCTAAGCCTGCAGTAAAAGTCCGCTGTGTGCCAGGAGCGGACGTTGCTTACATTGCGATATATTCATTTATGGAGGGTAGGTCACATGCCTGGCATTACGCATGAAAGCCGATACCAGAGGGAAAGAATGACGCGTTTAGAAATATCAGAGAAACACCTGGCACAAAAAATGAAGGTAGTAAGTGAAGAAAAACGAAGAAGTGCAGTCAGAGTGGCGTGTGAACTCGCTTTTCAAATCTGTCCGGTAGACCTGCCTGTAGTGGACGAATCACTCAGGCAACTACTATCAGGATATAAGCTATCGATCGAGCAGGTTACGAAACTGGAATGGCTGGCCGCACAGTTAGATGAAGAATATTTTAACCTGCATGATAGTCAGAACGAAGAGATGCAATTAAATCCTCAAGCTTTGCATTTGTTTAGCCAGGCACGCGCAGTATCAGCTCTCGCTTGCGCCGGGAGAGAGGATTCAATTGAGTCAGCAACCGAAGCAATTTATGAAGCAGCCTCAGCCATTGATGATGGCCTGGTTTTGAATGCAGTCTTTTCGGTTCTGTCAGAGATTTAGTCGACAGCTATATCATAGTTCTGCAACGTCTGCTCCTCGCTCATAGCGGACATTGTTTTTGACAGCGCCTGCTTCATTCGTTCGGGCGCACTACTGCTCTATAACTGCGGTCGTAATTAATTCTCTAATGAGAGATCTGATGAAAACAGGACTGCTTTCACTAGTTTTGCTGGACACCACGCTGCTTACCGGTTGCGATGCTGGCGCGAAGAGTCTTAATTGGTATAAAGCGCATGACGTGGAGCGTAAAGCTAAATATGAGGAATGCACGAAAGCCTCTGATCCACGCGATACCGAAGACTGCCGCAATGCCATTGATGCCATTGATGCCACTGTCCACGGCGGCTCTTATACAAAGAGTCCTAATAAAAGTTGGTAAATTCAGGCGAGCCGCCGCCTGGCGGTTTTTTTATGGCCTTCTGCGGTCACAGGTATAACGTCCCTTCTGTCAGCCACTCAAAGGCAGATGCCGGGCACAATTGACATTGCTCTACCAAAAGGCAATAGTTAATTTTTAGAATCGAGTGGATCGACTATATTCGCACATAAGGAATGGAGTTCTCATGTCATATAGCTGCTATTTACTTCTCAATCGGCGTGAAATGACCAGCCTGAGCTGCCCTGGTATTGGTACATTTCCTGCATTTTCTGGTCAAAAAGAAGGCCGAAATAATCCAGAAAAGACAAACGTACCCGAGATAGGCCCAATAGTTCGTGGCCGTTATTTTATTGTAGAACGGCCTTCAGGCGGAAGATTGGGACCGTTTAGAGAACGGTTGTTGAAAGACATATACGGTACGGATCGCTCAACATGGTTTGGACTATTTCGTGACGATGGAAAAATTGATGACTACACGTTTGTACAAGGCATCAGGCGGGGTAATTTCCGTCTGCACCCTATTGGGCCATTAGGGCTGAGTGAAGGCTGCATAACACTTCAACATCCTCTTCAGTTCAATTACATGCGCGACATGTTCCTTAAATCTGGCCCAACGCTTTACATCCCGGGCAGCCAGCTCAAAGCCTATGGAACGGTAAAGGTATACTAACGATGCGCTTAATTTTAACTATTTTTCTGTTTGTTTTTTGTGCGATTGCTATTTCAAAAGCTATTGCTGTCATAGTGCCGGTAACATTCTTTTATGCCATCGCAGGTTTTTTCAATATTAATGGCGATGAGGCAACCCTCGACTTTGTACTTACAGCCAACATCCTTATTTCTATCATTATGTCTGTTGCGCTTTTATGGTTGCTGAAAGGTTTTTTCAAAAAGCATTAAACAGGACGATATGTGTACCATTGATTAGAAAAGTCAGCCTGCTAACCATAGTGAACGCTACAATCAACACCGTATCCGGTTAACTTTATGGGGCAGTGCCTCGCGCTCCTTCGCTGCATCCACCCGTTACTGTAAGAGCATTATCAGACCGTGATGGTATGAGTATGCTGCCGGATGGGCCTCTGCTCCCGCCAATTGCGCCTGCTGTACTCTTCACTGCACTCCAACCCCCACACTTTGAGACTATTACCCTTGTCTCAGATCGCCGCAGCCAGGATCCTGCTCTATTCTCGGGGAAAATGGATTCCTCCAGGCTTTGTCGAGGCACTATGACGTACAAATCCCTGATTGCTGAAGTCCACAATCAGCAGCGCACCCTGACCGCCATTGTCGAACAGGATGAGCGCACTGCCTATTTTTACATCTGGCCAACCGACCTGTTCCGCAGTCAGTATGCGGTGCGCGGCTGCTGGCTACGAAACCTGCTGCCGGCACCGGCGCAGGAAGATCGCGAGGCGATGGAGCAGGGCATTGCGCCGCTGCTCAGCGCCGAATATTGCCGTAATCTGGAGGCGGAGCCCGCGCTGGATCCGGCCGGTCTGCAGATCCTGTGGGAGCCGAGCGACGATGGCGCAGCGCTCTGGTACTACGGTCAGCTGCTGGCTGTAATACCCGGCTGGAGCCTCTATCAGGAGAAGCAGGTGAGCTTCTCTGCGGGTTGCATCAAAAAGAACCGGCTGACGGCCCCGCTGGGTTCGGCATCGACCAATGACTACTATGCCCGTGCGGAGCATCAGCGTCAGTTCTGGCGCGAATGGCACGACGGCAGCGAGTGGGACAAGGTTCAGAACGATCTCATGGCCTGCTATCAGGCCCGCTTCGGCGAGTCGGTGAAATACTATGCTATCGACCAGGGCAGCTGGCCGCCGATGGCAATCTCCCAGCACTGGCATCAGGGCGTCTGGGTTTTCCTGACTATCGGCATGAGTATCCGGCCGATGCCGCGGGTCGATTATCTGTTTGATGAGCTGGCACCGCAGTATCGCCGTATTGAACTGGGCATGGCGGTTGACGGTGAAGTCATGACCGAAGGCAACGCGGTACAGATGGCCAGTGCGCTGGCGGAATTCGTGCATCTGCCGTGGGCGCGGCTGACCTGGCTCGGCGAGGGCCATACGCTGGCGTCGGAAGTGGCGCCGGTCGGCTTTGAAAGTTTCCTGCTCGCCAATGAGCTGGCAACCGACCAGGCGCAGTTCAAATTGCCAAAACGCGACGGCGATCGCCCGACTCTGCTCTGGACCACGCCAATCACCGAAGCGGAGCGGCAGTTCGCGCAGGCGGATGAACAGGGCGGTCAGAAGTTGCGGGAATTGTTAACGGCGGATGGCAATAATCACATCTTCCGTCCGCGCCAGCAGGTTGTCAGTTCAGAAGAGTAGGCCAGCAATAATGCGCCTGCTCACCCGTTCCCCGGCGCCCGCCGGGGACGTGATAGTCCCGCAATGAAATTAAATTTTTACAGAAATCAAACATTTCTCAAATATGTGATCCCGCCCATCTCAAGTTCCCGCCTGCCGCGCCGTTAAACCCGATCAGGCAATCGCGCCTCACCAGGTTCAGGGGTCAAAGATGTTTAAAACAACACAATCCCGCTTCACCGCAACAATGGTCGCATTCTTTGTTGCGCTTTTACTCGTTACAGTTTGGGTTATTAATCAATTTGTCGCACCGCAGCTGGTCGATAGCGAAAGCCGGCTGGTTCGCTATCAGGTCGATTCACTGGCCTCTGGCATCGTTGAACAGATGAACCGCGTTCAGGCTCAGCAGCGTGCCATTACCGAAGCCGCATCCGTCATGGAGAGCGCCACCATCGACACCCTGTTACCGACGCTGGTTAACCAGTATCAGGACAGCAATGTGTTTGGTGGCGGGATCTGGCCACTGCCAAATCGTCGTGACCCGGCCAAAGAGAAGGACAGCAGCTTCTTTGCCCGTAATGCCAGCAATGAACTGCAGGTGAACACCTACTGGAACTCCGACGCGGCTGACAAATACTGGGAGCAACCCTGGTACAAAGATGGCATGGCCGCTCCGAAAGGCCAGTGTGCCTGGGCAAAAGCCTATCAGGATGCCGCCAGCCCACAGCCGCGCACCAACTGCGCTATGGCCATCTACAAAAACGGAACGGCATGGGGTGTCGCCACCATCGACGTGACGCTGGGGTTCTTTAACCAGCTGGCGAAGCAGATGGGTGAAACCATTCAGGGCAACGTCCTGATCGTCGAAGCCGACGGTAAAGTCGTGGGCAATGGCGCGCTGGTGAATGCCGCACCGAAGCTCGAAAACCTGGCTGACGTGCAGATGCCAATGGCAGCGCCGCTGAAAGCGCTGCTGAACGGCGTTGGTAATCAGCCGCTTGAAACCACTTATGACAGCAGTGACGGCGAGCAGACGCTGTTCTTGCAGGCCATTCCTGGCAGCCCGTGGTATCTCGCCAGCAGCCTGCCAACCAGCCTGCTGAAAGCGCAGTCACACAACATGCTGACCCGCCTGGGTCTGGTGCAGATCCCACTGGCAGTGATCCTGCTGCTGGTGTCGCTGGGCTTTGTCCGCGCCATGATGAAACGTCTTAACGTGCTGAACAGCAACATCGAAGCGCTGTCGACCGGTGGCGCCGATCTGACTCAGCGTCTGCCAGCCAGCAACAGCCCGGAGTTCAACGCCGTCGCGCAGAGCTTTAACCAGTTCATCAGCTATCTGCAGGGGCTGCTCCAGCAGGTTGGCGACAGCGCGCTGGCGATCACCGCCGCGTCGCGTGAAATTGCCAGCGGCAACGCCAATCTCTCCTCCCGTACCGAAGATCAGGCCAGCTCGATTGTGGAAACGGCCGCGTCGATGGAGCAGCTGACCGGCACCGTGCGTCAGAACGCCGACAACGCGACGCACGCTAACCAGCTGGCGGGTGATGCCTCGCAGGTGGCCGCACGTGGCACCGAAGTGGTCCGTCAGGTGGTGACCACCATGGGCGAGATTCATCACTCATCCCGTAAAGTGGTCGATATTATCAGCGTGATCGACAGCATCGCATTCCAGACCAATATCCTGGCGCTGAACGCCGCGGTAGAAGCTGCACGTGCCGGTGAACAGGGTCGCGGTTTCGCGGTGGTGGCATCGGAAGTGCGCAACCTGGCACAGCGTTCAGCCAACTCGGCGCGTGAGATTAAAAAGTTAATCGAAGAGTCGGTGGCGAACATCGATACCGGCAGCGCGCTGGTAGAGCAGGCGGGTCAGACCATGGATGAGCTGATGAAGGGCGTGAGCAGTGTGACCACACTGATGAGTGAAATCATGTCAGCCAGCCGCGAACAGAGCCTGGGCATCGAACAGGTTAACGTTGCGATTACCCAGCTGGATGGCACCACGCAGCAGAACGCCGTGCTGGTGGAGCAGGTTTCTGCCGCCGCGCAGGCGATGGAATCGCAGAGCACCCAGCTTGAGCGGGTGGTTCAGAGCTTCCGACTGTAGTTCCTCTCCAGGCCAGCCTTGCTGGCCTGATTTTCTCTCTGCTTCATCCGCTTATCTCCGCCTGACCTGGGTAAAAAATCCTCGATGATCCGCCCAAAGCGATAATTCTGTGCCAGAATAGTTGGGAATAATCTCAAGGAAACGCCATGTCTGCTATTGAAGTTATCCTCGTTGACCACCTCGATCGTCCCACCGGCAGGATGGAAAAGCTGGAAGTGCATGAAAAAGGATTACTGCACCGCGCGGTGACGGTCTACCTCTTCAATTCCCGGCAGGAGCTGTTACTGCAACGGCGTGCCAGCGATAAATATCATTGTGGTGGTTTGTGGAGTAATACCTGCTGTGGTCATCCTTATCCCCATGAATCAACCCGCGACGCCGCCGAGCGCCGCTTGCGTGAAGAGATGGGGATGGAAGTGACGCTCACGCCGGTGTTTGAGCTGAGCTATAACCTGAAGCTGAGCAATGGCCTGACTGAGCATGAGTATGGTCACGTCTTCTTTGCCGTCTGCGACAGCCTGCCGCAGCTGAATCCGCAGGAAGCGGATGCTTATGATTATCGCCCGATGGCGCTGATTGAGCAGCAGATGCAGCAGCAGCCACAGCAGTTTACACCGTGGTTTTTGCATACCTTTCCGCGCATCCCGGACTATCTGGAGCAGTTTCCTTTCCCGGCAGTTACGGCGTAAAAAACCGCACTAAGGTGCGGTTTGCTTACGTACGGGCTCAGGGAGCATGCGTCCTCCGCAAAGCCGCAAAGGTTGCCCTCTAAGGCTATGCTTTGCTACGGACGTATGCTCCCATCGCTTTAAGTCTGGCACCCGCCATCACCGCGCCTTGAGCTGGGTGTCCTGATTATCGCTGCGGTTCGAAATCTTCCGCATCCACATCATAACCCGACGGTTCCCAGCGGATCGCCAGCAGCGCCAGCAGGCCGGTGAGCGGTGCCAGGAAGATCATCCAGAACACCCCGGTGCCCAGCGCCGCGACCAGCACCGGAAACAGAAACAGCGAAACGGTAGAGCTGCCGCGCATCAGCGTCTGGTTAAAGCCGACACCCACGCCGCGCAGCGACGTCGGATAGCTCAGCGACGCAAAGGTCATGGTATGGGAGCCAGGCCCGAATCCCTGTCCAAACAGGAACAGCGCCAGCATGCCGATCGCCAGTGCGGCTTCCTGACCGCCTTCCGGGCGACCAATCAGCGCCAGCCCGAGCAGTGCCACGCACTGGCAGGCATAACCCGCCACCGACATCTTCCACGCCCCGAGGCGCGGCACCAGTCGCACCGCCAGTATTCCGCCGACAAAGGCGAACAGCAGATTCAGCGCCAGCGACACCAGAATGGTGGTAAGCATCGACTGGGCAAAGAAGCTGGAGATGATCACCGGCAAGCCAAACGCCACCGCGTTATAAGCAAAGGATGAGGCAATGGAAGTGACGGTCGCCAGCAGGGTACGGCGGCGATAGACGCCCTGTAACAGCGCGCCATAGTTACGCCAGCTCGCCTTACGCACCGGCGCGGCAGGGGTCAGCGCGGCGTCGGGGGCTACCTGGGCGTTGATATTCCAGGCACTACGCAAAATCGCCGCGGCACCTTTCAGGTCGCCCTGATTCGCCGCCCACACCGGGGATTCGCTCATGTAGCGGCTGCGGATGGCGATGATGATAATCGCCGGAACGGCACCAAAACCGAGGATCAGTCGCCAGAGCCAGTCGGTGTGGCTTTCGGGTAACACGGCATAGAGCAACAGCACCAGCAGATAAGAGATGCTGATCGCCGCATACCAGGTGGGGCACCACATCGCCACGCTGGCCGCTTTATTCCCCTTGCCACGCAGCCTGGAAAACTCCGCCAGAAATGCCATCGCCACCGGCAGATCGATTCCGACCCCCAGGCCCATCACAAAACGCGCGCCGGCCAGCACATACTCATTGGGGGCAAACGCACAGGCGATAGCCGCCACCACGAAAAAGAACATATCGGCCATAAACACCCGATAACGGCCAATTTTATCCGTGAGATAGCCGCCGATCAGTGCGCCAATAATGGCCCCGAAGGTGATTGCCGAGGCGACCATGCCGGTGCCGGTCGGGGTGAGATTAAATTCGCGTGTGATGTCTTTGATGCCAAAGGCCAGCGCACCCAGGTCGTAGGCGTCAAGAAAGACGCCTCCCAGCGCAATCGCCACCACAATGCGGGCATTATTTCGGGCGCTGTCGCCACTGTTCACTAATCGGGAGACGTCAGCTGCGCTGCGGATCCACTGCGTTTCGCCACCGGGCGAACGCCCTGCTGTTGCCACATGGGCGGAAGAGGCCAGGTCGGACATGATGTTGTGCGTCTTTTATTAAAAAACAGATTTTCGAGGATAGCCGTTTAGACGCCCAGACGTAAATTCATTTCAGTTATATGAGATGAATTTATAATCTCAAATCGTTATCAATTTGCGATAAAGTCAGCTACATCGCCGCTGCGCCAGGCTACGCTTTTAAGGCAGATAATTTCCGCTGCACGCCTTGCCAGCCTCTCTCAGAGCGGCAGGAGAGCAGCCTGAATGCGCAGGCGTACAACGCCTTGTGAATCATCACGCAAGAACAAAACGTAAAAACAGCACGCGATAATGCGATAAGGAAAAAGCCATGGTCAGAATTCGGGGTTGGATGGGCGTCAGCGCTTTGCTGCTTAGCATGGGGATAGCACAGGCGGCGGACCCGGTGCGGGTCGGCTCAAAAATTGATACCGAAGGATCACTGCTGGGCAATGTGATTCTTCAGGTGCTGGAAAAGCACGGGGTAAAAACCGTCAATAAAATTCAGCTTGGCACGACGCAGGTGGTGCGCGGTGCCATCACGGCGGGCGAACTTGATATCTATCCGGAATATACCGGCAACGGTGCATTTTTCTTCAATGATGAGAAAGACAGCGCCTGGAAAAATGCCGCCGAAGGCTACGAGAAAGTGAAGAAGCTGGATGCGGAGAAAAACCATCTGGTCTGGCTGACGCCCGCACCGGCCAACAACACCTGGACTATCGCTGTGCGAAAAGATCTGGCAGAAAAAAATCAGCTCAACTCTCTGGCGGATCTCAGCGCCTGGCTGAAAAAAGGCGGCACCTTCAAACTGGCGGCCTCAGCAGAATTTATTGAACGCAGCGATGCCTTACCCGCCTTTGAAAAAGCCTATGGCTTTGATCTCAAGCAGGACCAGCTGCTGTCGCTGGCTGGCGGCGATACCGCTGTCACCATCAGCGCAGCGGCACAGCAGACTTCCGGCGTAAACGCGGCGATGGCTTACGGCACCGACGGTCCGGTGGCGGCATTAGGTCTGCAGACGCTCAGCGATCCTAAAGGGGTTCAGCCGATTTATGCGCCAACGCCGGTGATCCGTGAATCGGTACTCAAAGCCTATCCACAGATTGCAGAGTGGCTGAAGCCGGTGTTCAGCGCGCTTGACGAGAAGACACTGCAACAGCTCAACGCCAGAATTGCGGTCGACGGTCAGGATGCCAGCAGCGTAGCGACCGAATGGCTGCAGCAGAAAAAGCTGCTGTAACCGATGCAGATATCGCGGGAAGCGATACGCCGTCCGGTTGAGCAGCCGGTGGCACTGCTGCTGCTGACGCTGCTGACGCTGGCGCTGGTGGCATTGCCGTTTCTGAACTTCGCCCCGAACCGTCTGGTGGCGGGTGAACCGCTGATGGGCTGGCAGATTAGCCGCTTCGGGCTATTGCTGCTGCCGCTGGTGACGCTGTGGCTGCTGCTGTGGCGGCAGCCTGGGCGCATCACGCTGATTGTGGCGCTGCTGGCGGCAGAACTGATGCTGGCGGCGATCATCTGGCTCAGCGGTCATCAGGCCACCTTACTCAGCCAGCAGGGCAGCCGTCTGGCGCGCACCAGCTTTGCCAGCGGACTGTGGTGCAGCGGCGCGCTGCTCCTGCTGCTGATCACCGATCAGGTGCGGCAACTGACCCGTCATCGGCTGGCGCAGCTGCTGCTCAATCTGCAGGTCTGGCTGTTGCCGCTGCTGCTGCTGTTCAGTGGCCAGCTCAGCGATCTCTCCCTGCTGAAAGAGTATGCCAACCGCCACGCGGTGTTTGATGCCGCACTGAGCCGTCATCTGACCTTGCTGGCGGGCACCGTGCTGCCTGCGCTGATCATTGCGCTGCCGCTGGGCGTCACGCTATTCCGGCGGCCTGGCTGGCAGGGCGGGGTGTTCGGCGTGCTGAATGTGATTCAGACGGTGCCGTCGGTGGCGCTGTTTGGACTGCTGATTGCGCCGCTGGCCGGTCTGGCTCAACATTTTCCGTGGCTTGGCGACTGGGGCATCAGCGGCATTGGAATGGCTCCGGCACTGATCGCGCTGGTGCTTTACGCCCTGTTGCCGCTGGTGCGCAGCGTGGTGGTGGGGCTGCAACAGGTGCCGCAGGAGGTGCGCGAAAGCGCGCGCGGCACGGGCATGAGTGGCTGGCAGCAGTTTATTGCGGTGGATGTGCCGCTGGCGCTGCCGGTCTGGCTGGCGGGCCTGCGGGTAGTGGTGGTGCAGACGCTGGGCATGGCGGTGGTCGCGGCGCTGATTGGCGCGGGTGGCTTTGGCGCGATTATTTTCCAGGGACTGCTAAGCAGTGCGCTTGATTTAGTGTTACTGGGTGTAATCCCGGTGATTGCGCTGGCGGTGGTGATCGATGCGCTGTTCCGCCTGCTGATCTCACTGCTGGAGAGAAAAGATGATTGAGTTTGACGGGGTTTCCCGCGCGTTTAACGGGAAAGCGGCGGTGAAAGATCTGTCGTTACAGGTGGCGAAAGGGGAGTTTTGCGTGCTGCTGGGCACCTCCGGTTCGGGCAAATCGACCACCCTGAAGATGATCAACCGGCTGGTGGAGTTTGACAGGGGTGAAATCCGCTTTGCCGGAGAGTCGATTCGTCAGCTTGATGCCCGCATGCTGCGACGGCGCATGGGCTACGCCATCCAGTCCATTGGGCTGTTCCCGCACTGGACGGTGCGAAAGAATATCGCCACGGTGCCAGTGCTGCTGGGCTGGCCCCGGGCACAGGTCAATGAACGTATCACGGCGCTGCTGGCGCTGCTGAATCTCGACGCGCAGCTGCTGGACCGCTATCCGCATCAGCTCTCGGGTGGTCAGCAGCAGCGCATCGGCGTGGCGCGGGCGCTGGCGGCGGATCCGGAGGTATTACTGATGGATGAGCCGTTTGGCGCACTCGACCCGGTGACGCGCGGGGTGCTGCAACAGGAGATGTTGCGCATTCATCAACTGTCGGGCCGCACCATCGTGCTGGTGACGCACGACATCGACGAAGCGCTGACGCTGGCAGACCGTATTGTGCTGATGGATAACGGCGAGATTGTTCAGCAGGGCAGGCCGGTGGAGCTGCTGACCCAGCCGAAGAATGATTTTGTACGCGACTTCTTTGGCCGCAGCGAAATGGGGGTAAGGCTGCTGTCGCTGGAGCAGGTCGGTAATGCCGTGCGACGTGGTGAGTGGCTGCCGGGCGAACCGATCGCTGCAGCGCTGACGCTACGGGACGCCCTGTCGCAGTTTATCGCCCGTCGTACCGATAAACTGCCGGTCATTGACGATCAGCAGCGGCCGCTGGGCGTGCTCCACTTTGGCGATCTGCTGCAACTGCGCGAGGATTTAACATGCGCAGGCTAAGGGATCCGCTGCTGTGGCTGGTGCTGTTCTACGGCGCGCTGCTGACCCTGATGCCTTACAGCGGGCCGCTGTTTCACCGCTGGTTTCCGGAGCTGGCGCGGCCACTTTATCAGCAGGAGAGCTTCTGGCAGCTGACGCTGGCGCATCTGTTTCTGGTGATCACCGCCAGCCTGCTGGCAATCGTGATTGGCATCGGCAGTGGTGTGCTGGTGACGCGGCGGGCGGGCCGCGCCTTCCGGCCGCTGATGGAGACCATTGTGGCGGCAGGGCAGACGATTCCGCCGGTGGCGGTACTGGCGATTGCGGTGCCGGTGATGGGATTTGGCGCCTGGCCCGCAGTCGTGGCGCTGCTGCTCTACGGATTGCTGCCGATTTTACAGGGGACGCTGGCGGGTATTGATAGCGTACCGGCCAGCAGTCGGGAGATCGCCACCGGGGTCGGCATGAGTAGCTGGCAACGGCTGTGGCAAATTGAGCTGGCGCTGGCTGCGCCGGTCATCATCGCGGGGATCCGCACCTCGGTGATCATCAACATCGGCACCGCTGCCATCGCTTCGACGGTCGGTGCGAAAAGTCTGGGGTCGCCGGTGATTATCGGCTTAAGCGGCTTTAATACAGCCTATGTGATTCAGGGGGCATTACTGGTGGCGCTGCTGGCGATAGTCAGCGATCGCCTGTTTGAACGCCTGCAGCGCTGGCTTAGCGTGAGTGAACGATGAGAGAGTATCCCACCAGCATCAGACCGCCGGTGCCGCCTGCCGCCATAATAAAAAACAGCGTGGCGAAGAAAGCTTTTTTACAGTTCATGGGGAAAACCTGAGCTCGTTAACAGTGAGGCGGGGATAATAGCGCGCGCAAGGCAGCAGGCAAAGTGCCCGGCGTGCGTTTTTGTTATCAGGCGGGGTCGTGCAACCGCACGGCATAGCCCTGTTCCTGCCAGTGTGACAGCTGTTCCTGCTGGCGGCGGGTCAGTTTTTTACCGGTAAAGACAAACATGTTCATGCCGGGAAAGAGCTCAGGACGCGGCAAATCCAGCGGTTCTGCCAGCACATCAATTCGCCAGCCATGCTGCGACAGACGCCAGCCTTCCAGCCAGATCCGGGTACGGTCGTCGATACCCCAGCCAATAATCAGCGCATCTTTACCCGATTTTTTGCGGCTGCCGGTCAGGCAGAACGCGACATAATCGATCAGCAAACCATCCAGCAGACTGCACATCGTGCGAGCGGTGTTCTGGTCCAGACTCAGCTTCTGGCGCACCGGCATAAAAACATGGTCGATCAGTGCATCAATCGGATGTTCACGGCCAATCGCGGCAATTTTATTACGAAGTTTAGCGGGTCTGACGTGACGCAGTACGCTGATCAGCTCATCCTGCAGTGTGGTCCAGCCGTCATGGGCATCAACATCGCCACCTTCCAGCAGTGCCTTAACTTTACCGACAGGCACGCCGCTTTCAATCCAGCGCATGATCTCTTCGATGCGATGAACATCTTCTTCGTCAAACTGACGATGTCCGCCTTCGGTACGTTGCGGCTTCAGTAAGCCATAACGACGCTGCCAGGCGCGCAGGGTGACTGGGTTTATGCCACAGCGCTCGGCGACGTCACCGATACTGTATAAGGTCATAAATTCCTCTTTCGATTGGTCTGAGTGCAATTACCATAACGAAGCCGACTAAGTTGTACAATAGATTTCTTGATGTACAACTTGACTGATACGCCGTTTCTCCGTTATATCTCACATAAGAGAATTATTCCCAAATATGAGAAATCAGCATTTCAGAACTGAATACGGAGCAACGACTGGCGGTGAGGCTGGCAGAATTACGCCTGCAACGCGGCTGGTCGCTGGATGAACTTTCTGTCGCAACGGGCATCAGTCGTGCGTCATTATCGCGCATTGAGCGAAGCGAGACCAGCCCTACTGCTGCGCTGCTTAACCGTCTGTGTGTTGCCTACGGATTAACGATGTCGCGCCTGCTCAGTGAAGTGGAGGTTGAGTCCACTCTGCTGATCAGAGATGACCAGCAGCCCGTGTGGCAGGATGAATCCAGCGGATTTATTCGCCGGAATGTTTCACCGCCTGCTCTTCATTTCCGATGCGAACTGGTTGAGGGCAAATTACGGCCTGGTGCACGTATAGATTACGATGCGCCTCCCATACAGGGTCTGGAGCAGCATATCTGGCTGCGCGAAGGCGGCCTCACCGTCACGATGGGGGCACAGCAGTGGGCGCTGAACCCCGGTGACTGCTTACGTTTTCATCTGGTCGGGAAATCGGCTTTTGAGGCACACCTGACTGACGGCGCGCGCTATTTACTGGTGGTGGTGAAACCGTGATCAATTACACAATACTTAGCGCCGACGAAGCGCAACAGCAGCTGGGTGAACTCACTGCGGTGCTGCAGGCCTGTGTGGCAGACGGCGCCAGCGTCGGCTTTATTGACGCCGGAGACGAAGGGGTGATGACGCGATTCTGGCAGCAGCGGATCGCCGGTCTGGCAGACGGCGACAGCGAATTATTTGTCGCGCGGCAGCACGGTCGCATCGTGGGTACTGTTATTCTCAGTGGCAGCGCTATACCTAATGGCCGACACCGGGCGGAGATCAGTAAACTGCTGGTGCATCCACAGGCGCGCCGTCAGGGCATTGCCCGTGAGCTGATGCAGCGCGCCGGGCAGCGGGCACGTACACAGGGTAAAACGCTGCTGGTGCTGGATACGCGCAGCGGCGATGTTGCCAGCGAGCTTTACCGTTCACTGGGCTGGGAGGTGGCGGGGTCAATTCCGTTTTATGCCGAATCCACTGAAGGTGTGCTGGATGCCACCATCTATATGTACAAAGTACTGGCGTAAAGAGCTGCCGCCGGGCACATACTGAAATTTACGACGGCGCACGAAAAATTCGGCGCGAAAGCTGACGCCAACAGGATACTGTGTAAAAATACAGGCCATATTTTCAGTGTGGTAACGCAAATCATGGCCCTGACAGCCGCAGTAAAAAGCCAGATAGCGCAATGGTATAAAGCGCTTCAGGAGCAGGTGCCTGATTTCATCCCGCGTGCGCCGCAGCGCCAGATGATCGCCGAAGTGGCGAAATGCCTGGCGGGCGACGATTCGCGCCATCTGGCGGTTGAAGCGCCAACCGGCGTGGGCAAAACCCTCTCTTATCTTATCCCGGGCATCGCGGCCAGCCGCGCCCAGGAGAAGCAGTTGGTGATCAGCACCGCCAACGTGGCGCTGCAGGATCAAATCTTCACCAAAGATCTGCCGCTGCTGAAGAAAATCATCCCCGATCTCACCTTTACTGCTGCCTTTGGCCGCGGGCGCTATGTCTGTCCGCGTAATCTGGCGGCGATGGCGGCCGACGCCGATCAGCAGGGCGATCTGCTGCTCTATCTGGACGATGACGCCGTCAGCAGCACCAAAGAAGAACAGACGCAGTGCGGCCGCCTACAAAAATCGCTGGATCGCTACCAGTGGGATGGCCTGCGCGATCACAGCGAAGAGAACGTCAGCGACAGCCTGTGGCAGCGCCTTTCTACCGACAAAGCAAGCTGCCTCGGCTCGCACTGTCACTGGTATCGTGAATGCCCGTTCTTTGTGGCGCGACGCGAAATAGAACAGGTTGATGTGGTGGTGGCGAACCATGCGCTGGTGATGGCGGCGATGGAAAACGAGTCGGTGCTGCCACCGGCCAAAAACCTGATGCTGGTGCTGGATGAAGGGCATCATCTGCCGGAAGTGGCCCGCGATGCGCTGGAGATGAGCGCCGACATCACGCCGGGCTGGAGCAGCCTGCAGCTCGACCTGTTTATCAAGCTGGTCGAGAGCATCATGACGCAGATGCGGCCAAAATCGCCGCCGCCGCTGGCTAATCCCGAGCGGCTGAAGGCGCACTGTGATGAGCTGCGCGAACTGCTGACCGTTACCGCGCAGGCGCTTAATCCGCTGCTGCCGCCGCATAACCAGCCGGGCGAATTTCGCTTTGTGCTGGGCGAACTGCCGCAGGAGCTGCTGGAACTCTGTGCCCGGCTGTTCAAACTCAGTGACGCCCTGCGCGGCCTGAGTGAAGGCCTGATTAATGCGCTGAGTGAGCAGACCGGCAAAGTCGATCTGGTGCGTCTGCATCGCAATCTGCTACAGCTCAATCGCCAGTTTGGCTGGTTCGAATCGGTCAGCAAATTGTGGCGGCTGGCGGCAATGGAAAAAGCCTCAGGTGCGCCAGTATCGAAGTGGATCACCCGCGAGCTGCGTGAAGGTCAGGCGCATCTGCTGTTTCACTGCGCCGGGATCCGCGTCAGCGATCAGCTGGAGAAGATGCTGTGGCGTAAAATTCCGCACGTGGTCGTAACCTCCGCCACGCTGCGATCGCTTAACAGCTTCAATCGCCTGCAGGAGATGTCGGGACTCAGCGAGAAAGCGGGTGACCGTTTTGTGGCGCTCGACTCGCCGTTTAACCATGTGGAGCAGGGTAAGCTGGTGATCCCGCAGATGCGCTTTGAGCCGCTGATGACGCACGAAGCGGAGCACATCGCCGAGATGGCTGGTTTCTTCCGGCAGCAGATGGCGGAGAAAAAGCATAAAGGCGTGCTGGTGCTGTTTGCCAGCAACCGGGCGATGCAGCAGTTTGTCGCCTGTCTGCCCGACCTGCGCCTCTCAATGCTGGTGCAGGGCGATCAGCCGCGCAGCCGCCTGGTCGATCTGCACCGTCAGCGCGTCACCAAAGGGGAAACCAGCATTCTGATTGGCCTGCAGTCGTTTGCCGAAGGGCTGGATCTCAAAGGCGATCTGCTGAGTCAGGTGCATATCCATAAAATCGCTTTTCCCCCGGTAGACAGTCCGGTAATTTTGACCGAAGGCGAGTGGCTGAAAAGCCTGAAACGCTATCCGTTTGAGGTGCAGAGTTTACCCAGTGCCTCATTTACCCTGATTCAACAGGTCGGACGCCTGATTCGCAGCCATCAATGTTATGGCGAAATCGTCATTTACGACCGCCGCCTGCTGAGCAAATCCTACGGCAGCCGGCTGTTAGCCGCGCTGCCGATCTTCCCGATTGAGCAGCCGGAAACGCCAGAGCCGGCAGCGATACCGGCTACCGTGGTGCCAAAAAACACGGTGCGTAAACGACGTCCCACGCGGCGCTGAGCCGCGCACTTAACCGGAAGCGAGTGATGGAACTGAATAAAATCATTAAAGAGATTGGTCGCGGTAAAAATCATGCCCGCGATATCGACTTTGATACTGCGGTGGCGCTCTATGGCGCGATGCTGGCGGGCGAGGTGCCGGACCTGGAGCTGGGCGGCATTCTGATTGCGTTGCGTATCAAAGGCGAAGGCGAAGCGGAAATGCGCGGCTTTTATCAGGCGATGCAGGCGCAGATGATGCAACTGCAGGCGCCGGAAAACCGCCCGATGCCGGTGGTGATCCCCAGCTACAACGGTGCGCGCCGGCAGGGCAATCTGACGCCGCTGCTGGCGTTGCTGCTGGTGAAACTTGGCTTTCCGGTGCTGGTGCATGGCGTCAGCGACGACGCGACGCGCATCACCAGTGAAGCGGTGTTTGCCGCGCTGGGTATTGCCCCCGTCACCACCGCAGAGGCGGCGCAGGCAAAACTCGATCGGGGCGAACTCGCCTTTATCACTATCGATCACCTCTGTCCGCCCATGGCGAAACAGCTGTCGCTGCGCTGGCGGATGGGCGTGCGTAACAGCGCGCATACGCTGGCAAAACTGGCGACCCCGTTTGCGGAGCGTGCGGCGCTGCGGCTGTCGAGCGTGTCGCATCCGGAGTATGTGCCGCGTGTGGCGAAATTCTTCAGTGACATCGATGCGCCTGCGATACTGCTCAATGGCACCGAAGGGGAAGTCTATGCCAATCCACAGCGCTGCCCGGCGATCAGCATGATTCAGGGCGCAGGCGCGGAAGCGGAAGTGTGGGTTGAGCGTCAGCCGGAAGTTGCCGTTGAACTGCCGGCGGACAAGACGGCAGAGGTAACCGCGGGCTGGATCGAACAGGTGCTGAATCAGCAGCGGCCGGTGCCCGCGTCACTGCGACTGCAGCTCGCCTGCTGCCTGCGCGCCAGCGGCCAGTGCGACTCGCTGGCGGCGGCAGAGCAGCAGATCCTCGCCGCCGGTTACTGACTCAGGCGGCTGGCAGCGCCTGTTCTACCAGGTTCTGCCAGAAAGTAATGCCAATCGGCAGCAGCGCGTCGTTGAAGTCATAGCGGGCGTTATGCAGCGGGGCGGAAGGCGTGTCGCCATCCGCGCCCAGCCAGAAGTAAGCACCCGGACAGGCCTCCATCATGCAGGCAAAATCTTCAGACGCCATCGACGGATTGACCTGCCACTGAACCTGCTCAGCTCCCAGCGTCGCCAGCGCCACCTCGCGCACCTGCTCAGCCGGGGCCGCATGGTTAGCGGTCACCGGATAGCCCGGTAACCACTCAATCTCACCGCTGACGCCAAACGGACGTGGCAGGGTAGCGACAAACTCATCAATCAGCCCGCGCACTTTTTCGCGCACGCTGGTCTGCAGGCAGCGCACCGTGCCGCGCAGCACAATCTGTTCCGGGATCACGTTGATCGCTTCGCCCCCGTGGATCTGCGTCACGCTGACCACCGCCGAGGCGAGCGGCGAGAGGCGACGTGACGGAATCGTCTGCAGCGCCAGAATCAGCTCGGCCGCCACCACCATCGGATCGGCACCGCTTTCCGGCATCGCCGCGTGGCAGCTTTTGCCGTGCAGAGTAATCTCAAACGAATCCAGCGACGCCATCATGGCGCCAGGGTTAACCGCCAGTGACCCCAGCGGCAGTCCCGGCCAGTTGTGCATCGCATAGATTGCATCCATCGGGAAGCGCTGGAACAAACCCTCTTCCACCATTTTGCGTGCGCCACCCAGGTTCTCTTCAGCAGGCTGAAAAATGAAATGTACTGTGCCGCTGAACTGGCGTGTGGCGGCCAGCTGTCGGGCGGCGGCCAGCAGAATGGCGCTGTGACCATCGTGCCCGCAGGCGTGCATCACGCCAGGGGTGGCGGAGCGCCATTCAGTGTCGCCTTTCTCCGTAATCGGCAGCGCATCCATATCCGCACGCAGCCCGATAACCGGGCCGGGACCGTTTTCCAGCGTGCCGATCACGCCGGTGCCCGCCAGACCACGAAACACCTGCAATCCCGCCCGCTCTAACTCATCAGCGATAAACTGGCTGGTTTGCTGTTCCTGGTAACCTAATTCGGGGTGGCGATGAAACTCACGGCGCCAGCGCAGGGTATCTTCAAGCAGGGCAGGGGAAAGGGTCATGCAGAGTCGCGCTCCATACAGAATGAGAAGATTTCACTTTAGAGGTCGGGTGGCGCTGCGTCTATCGCTGGCAGGATGAAATCTGGCTATAGGCTAAATCAAAATGGAATAAGTAATAAGGAAGTGATGTCCGGGCAGGGCTTCAGGATGGAAAACGCCAAGAAAAGGGGGCAAGCCGCTGCTCGCCCCGTTCAACGTATTACTTCTGCATCGGCAGATTCAGGTCATGCTCTGCCGCGCAGCTCTGTGCCAGCTCATAACCCGCGTCGGCATGACGCATCACGCCGGTGGCCGGGTCATTCCACAACACCCGATCCAGACGCGCATCCGCCTCTTTGCTGCCGTCACAGACAATCACCATACCGGCGTGCTGTGAGAAGCCCATGCCGACACCGCCGCCATGATGCAGGCTGACCCAGGTCGCGCCGCCTGCGGTATTCAGCAGTGCGTTGAGCAGCGGCCAGTCAGAGATCGCATCCGAGCCATCTTTCATCGCTTCGGTTTCACGGTTAGGTGAGGCAACCGAGCCGCAGTCGAGATGGTCGCGGCCAATCACCACCGGCGCTTTCAGCTCGCCGTTGCGTACCATTTCATTGAACGCCAGACCGGCAAGATGCCGTTCGCCCAGACCCAGCCAGCAGATGCGTGCTGGCAGTCCCTGGAAGGCGATGCGCTCCTGCGCCATATCAAGCCAGCGATGCAGCGTTTTGTGATGCGGAAAAAGTTCTTTGAGTTTCGCGTCGGTCTTGTAGATATCTTCCGGATCGCCGGACAGCGCCACCCAGCGGAACGGGCCTTTTCCTTCGCAGAACAGCGGACGGATATAGGCCGGCACAAAGCCAGGGAAGTCGAAGGCGTTGCTGACACCCTCATCCAGCGCTACCTGACGGATATTGTTGCCGTAATCCACGGTGGGGACGCCCATATGACAAAAGTCGAGCATCGCCTGCACGTGGACCGCCATTGACGCACGCGCCGCTTTCTCTACTGCCTTCGGCTGTGAGAGACGCTCCTGCTGCCAGCGCGCCAGATCCCAGCCAGCCGGCAGGTAGCCATTAATCGGATCGTGCGCCGAGGTCTGATCGGTGACGATGTCCGGTTTTGGCCCGCCTGCCCGGGCGCGTTTCACCAGCTCCGGCAGGATCTCGGCGGCATTGCCCAGCAGCCCGACCGAAATCGCTTTTTTCGCCGCGGTCGCTTCGCTGATTAACGCCAGCGCTTCGTCCAGCGTAGTGGCTTTGTAATCCAGATAGCGGGTACGCAGACGGAAATCGATGCGCGACTCCTGACACTCAATCGCCAGCACGCAGGCCCCGGCCAGAACGCCTGCCAGCGGTTGCGCGCCACCCATGCCGCCCAGCCCGGCGGTGAGGATCCAGCGTCCGCTGAGGTCGTTGTTGTAGTGCTGACGTCCCGCTTCCACGAAGGTCTCGTAGGTGCCCTGCACGATGCCCTGCGCGCCGATATAGATCCAGGATCCGGCGGTCATCTGGCCGTACATCATCAGGCCCGCTTTATCCAGCTCATGGAAGTGATCCCAGGTCGCCCAGTGCGGCACCAGATTGGAGTTCGCCAGCAGCACGCGCGGTGCATCAGCGTGGGTGCGGAAGATGCCGACCGGCTTGCCGCTCTGGATCAGCAGGGTTTCATCTGGCTGCAGTGCCCGCAGCGAACGCAGGATCTGCTCGAAGCATTCCCAGTTACGCGCCGCCTTTCCGATGCCGCCGTAGACCACCAGATCTTCCGGCCGCTCGGCAACATCGGGATCGAGGTTGTTCTGAATCATGCGGTAAGCGGCTTCAATCAGCCAGTTGGCGCAGTGCAGCGTGGTACCGTGAGGCGCGCGAATTTCACGTGCCACAACCTGAGAAAGAGTTTCACTCATGAAAGATTCCTTAATTCAAGAAGTTGGACGCATGCTCGGCAGCAGCGCGGTCAATGCCTGAGGCCAGTCAGTGCGACTTGCCCACTGACGCATTGCCTCAATATCGGGAGCCAGCAGGCGATCCTCCTCAAGGAAGGCGACCTGCTCGCGAATGGTGTCGATGGCCTGCTCAATCAGCGCAGAGCTTTTCAGCGGTCGGTTAAATTCAATGCCCTGTGCGGCGGCCATCGCCTCAATGCCCACTACCGCGGCGCTGTTAAAGCACATGCTGCCGAGACGGCGGGCGGCGTAGGTCGCCATTGAGACGTGATCCTCCTGATTTGCGGAGGTCGGCAAACTGTCTACGCTGCCCGGATGGGCCAGCGATTTGTTCTCAGAGGCCAGGGCTGCGGCGGTCACCTGGGCGATCATAAAGCCGGAGTTTACGCCGCCGTCGCGCACCAGGAAGGGCGGCAGGCCGGACAAGCCGCTGTCCAGCAGCAGCGCCAGCCGCCGTTCGGAGATGGCCCCGACTTCGGCAATCGCCAGCGCCAGGATGTCCGCAGCAAAGGCCACCGGCTCGGCATGGAAGTTACCGCCGGAGATCACATCGCCGCTGTCGCTGAACACCAGCGGATTGTCTGAGGCTGCGTTCGCTTCGATTTCCAGAATCCGCGCCGCATGGCTGAAGTTGTCCAGGCAGGCACCCATCACCTGTGGCACGCAGCGGATGGAGTAGGGATCCTGAACGCGGCCGCAATGCGTATGAGACAGCACTATTTCACTGCCCTCAATCAGGGTGCTGACGGCAGCGGCGACGGCAATCTGGCCATGCTGACCGCGCGCCTGATGGATACGGGCGTCGAACGGTTTCAGTGAGCCTTTAATCGCCTCCAGCGACAGCGCACCGGCCATCAGACCGGCGGCAAACAGGTTTTCACCCTCAAACAGGCCGCGCAGCGCCAGCGCCGTCGAAACCTGAGTGCCGTTGAGCAGTGCCAGTCCCTCTTTCGGGCCGAGTACAAACGGCGACAGGCCGACACTTGCCAGTCCTTCTGTTGCCGGGATTAACTCGCCATTGAGCCGGACCTGACCTTCGCCCAGCAGCATCAGCGACATGTGCGCCAGCGGTGCGAGGTCGCCGGAAGCCCCGACCGAGCCTTTTTCCGGGATGCAGGGCATTACGCCCGCGTTGAACAGCGCCAGCAGCGCCTCAACCAGTTCGATACGCACGCCAGAGTGACCGCGCGCCAGGCTGATGATTTTGGTGGCGACCACCAGACGGGTGACATTGTCGGGCAGCAGATCGCCCAGCCCGACGCTGTGTGACAGCACCAGATTACGCTGCAGATCTGCCAGCCGGCTGGCCGGGATTTGCGTCTGCGCCAGCTTGCCAAAGCCGGTGTTAATGCCATACACCACGTTGCCGGAGGCGACAATCGCATCCACGGTCTGCTGCGCCGCTGCAATCGCCTGACGCGCGGGCTCATCAAGCGTCAGCGTGACGTTACCCTGATAGATAGCGCGTAATGTGGCGAGGTCGACCTCGCCTGGCACCAGGCGCAAAACCTGAAACGAACCTGACATAGTTACTCCTGTCTATACAAGTGTGCTGGCGTGGCTAAGCTGCTCTCCTTGCCCTGAACCAGCGGAATAATTCGAGTGAAACATAGGCGTTAATTGTTGTCTATGCTTGTCTATACAATCAAGAGTGAAAAGCAAGCGCCGTGCCAGATTGATCACAAAAATCGAATCTCTGCCCGCTGCGGGTTGCGTGCTAAAAGCGACGGAGAGGCTGCACCATCAGGATGCGCAGGTTGCACCAGTGGGGCACCGCGAGCGTTACTGGATGTATATACATCCACGCTGTGAGACAGTAAACTCAGGGGACTTTCAGCATAAGGAACAGCAAATGGTCGAGCATACGGCACTGGCACAACTGGCGGCGGCAATGAGCGATGAACCCGCCCCGATTTATCAGCGGGTGAAGCAGGCCATCGTCAGTCAGATTCGTGAAGGGTTGTGGAAAGCGAATCAGCGTGTGCCATCAGAAAGTGAACTGGTTAATGAGCTGGGCGTCAGCCGCATGACCATTAACCGGGCGCTGCGCGAACTCACCAGCGAAGGCTTCCTTGTGCGAATGCAGGGCGTCGGAACCTTCGTGGCGGAGATGAAAGGCTACACCGCCATGCTGGAGGTGCATAATATCGCCGATGAGATCGCGCAGCGCGGTCATCAGCACAGCAGCAAAATTCTCGCCATCGGCCAGAACAAAGCCGATCCCGAGCAGGCTGCGGTGCTGGGACTCACCACCGGGCAGACGCTCTATCATTCGCTGATTGTGCATTACGAAAATGATCTGCCGGTGCAGCTGGAGGACCGTCTGGTCAATCCGCTGGTCGCGCCCGATTACCTGACGCAGGATTATCAGCAGATGACCCCTTACACCTATCTGATGCGGGTTGCGCCGCTGACGGCGGGCGAACACATCGTTGAAGCGGTATTGCCCGATGCGCGTCAGCGTAAACATCTTTCGGTGGATGAGCACGAACCCTGCCTGCTGATTCGTCGTCAGACCTGGAGTGACACGAAAATCGTGACCTATGCGCGCCTGCTCTATCCCGGCTCACGTTACAAACTACTGGGCCGCTTCAGGGGACACGGTTAACACGGGTAAACAGCAGCCTGGCATCGGTATCGCACGGGCTGAATTCTGTTTCTTCATCGACCCACCATGCGCCCTGCTGCGCGCTCAGCCTTTCTCCGTCAGCCGTCTGCCACGCGCCAGCCAGAACCCAGGCGACGCCATGCAGAGTGCTGACCGGCGTGGTGACCACCTCCACCGTTGCCTGCCATTCCCCGCGTCGCGTCATGATATTAAAATCTTCGCTGACGCTGCCCTGCAGCTTCGCCGTTAAAGCCAGTTCGCCGGCAAATGCCCATGGCTGCTGAGGCGTCAGTAGGTGCTGCACACCCGGCGCGGTCAGCAACACCGGATCGCCATGCAGCAGGGTAATCACCCGATCAATGTCCGGAAAGGCAGAGAAGGGACCATCCTGCGACAGCGTCGCAATGCTGGCACGCCAGCCGAAGCGCTCCGCGCCGGGGGGAAAGCTGATGATTTCGCGGGTCTCGCCGCCGCCGTTGCGCCAGCGGCTGACCGCCAGCCCCGGGTACGTGAACCGGGCGATCATCGCAGCGCCGCCATCGCCTGAGCAAAGCGCACGGCACACGCCGTCTGGTGCGGATGCACCCCATCTTCCACCACGGCCTTACCTGCGACATAAACGTCACGAATCTGATCGCGCTGCCCGGCAAACAGCCAGCGGTTGAGTATGGCGTGGGACTCGACGCTGCTGAGCCACGCCTCATCGCGCAGCACCAGCCAGTCGGCACGTTGTCCCACCGCCAGCGTGCCCTGCTGAATGCCGCACGCCTGCGCACCGCCCGCTGCTGCCTGTTGCCACAGCAGATCGCCCACCGACGGCTGGCCGGGCAGGGTAATCCGGTTGCGACGCTGGTCGCGCAGCCGCTGCGCATACTCCAGCCAGCGCAGCTCTTCCTGGACGCTCAGCGAGACGTGACTGTCGGAGCCAATGCCCCAGCGTCCGCCCTGCGCGATATACTCTACTGCCGGAAAGATGCCGTCACCGAGGTTGGCTTCGGTGGTCGGGCAGAGGCCCGCCACCGCGCCGCTGAGGGCAAGGCGCGACAGTTCGCTCTCATCCAGATGAGTGGCGTGGATCAGGCACCAGCGCGCATCCACTTTAAATCGGTTCAGCAGCCAGGTCACCGGACGCTCGCCGCTCCACGCCAGTGAGTCATTCACCTCTTTCTGCTGTTCAGCCACATGGATATGTACCGGCAACGTCGGATCACTGGCCGCCAGCACGTCGTGCATCTGGCTTTCACTTACCGCCCGCAGAGAATGAAAACAGAGGCCACGGTTCAGCAGTGGCCTTTGCTGCTGCCACTCATCAAGCCGTGCCTGCTGGTGCAGATAGCGATCGGTCTGCTGGATAAAACGTTTCTGACCTGCCGACGCAGGCTGGCTGCCGAAGCCGCTGTAGCTGTAGAGCACCGGCAGCAGCGTCTGGCCGATACCGGCAATCTCCGCCGCGTCGATCAGCTGTTGCAGCATCGCATCATCACTGTAGGGCGTGCCGCTGGGATCGTGATGCAGATAGTGAAACTCCGCCACCTGGGTGTAGCCGCCTTTCAGCATCTCGATGTAGAGCAGGGCGGCAATATCCCCCACCTGTTGCGGCGTCAGGCGCTGCACCATGCGGTACATCAGATCCCGCCAGGTCCAGAAACTATCCTGAGGATCGCCCGCCACTTCAGCCAGACCCGCCATGGCACGCTGGAAGGCGTGCGAGTGCAGGTTGGCGATTGCCGGGATCACCTCGCCGTTGAGCCGGATAGCCTCCTCAGCGTGGCTATCCGGGATAATGGAGTCGATAAAACCGGCCTCATTGACCGTGATACGCACCTGCTGCTGCCAGCCCGCCGCCATCAGGGCACGCGGAGCAAAAAAAGTCGCCATGGTTGATCCTCATCGGATGTGGTTGTATATACATATACATACTTTGAGACACAGTGTAAACGGCGGAGGCATGAGGCAGCGATGGCAGAAGAGATGCGCGTAGAGACGGTGTGGACCGGGGCTGACCTGGTCACCATGCGTGACGGAAAGTACCATCTTATCCCGCATGGCGCGCTGGTGGTGCGGGCGGGCAGGCTGGTGTGGGTCGGGCCGCAGGCGGAGATGCCCGCGTTCGTCGCCGATCAGCATCATCATCTGCCGGGCGGCATTGTGACCCCGGGGCTGGTGGATTGTCATACTCACCTGGTGTTTGGCGGCGACCGCAGCCAGGAGTTTGAACAGCGCCTGAATGGCGTCAGCTACGCAGAGATTGCCGCGCAGGGCGGTGGCATCCTCTCAACCGTGCGCGCTACCCGCGCGGCCACTGAAGAGGAACTGGTGGCATCGGCTCGCTGGCGGCTTAACCGCCTGCTGGCAGAGGGCGTCACCACCGTGGAGATTAAGTCCGGCTATGGCCTGGATGAAGAGAGCGAACTGCGGATGCTGCGGGCGATTCGCCAGCTGGGAGAGAGCGTAGCCGCCGATGTCCGTGCTACCTGTCTGGCGGCCCATGCCTTTCCGCCGGAGTTTAAGCACGACCCGGATGGCTGGGTCGATATCATCTGCGAACGGCTGTTGCCGCAGGTGCAGGCACTGGGACTGGCGGATGCAGTGGATGCGTTCTGCGAGCATCTCGCCTTTTCACCGCAGCAGGTGGCGAGGGTGTTTGACCGGGCGGTGGCGCTGGGCTTGCCGGTGAAACTGCATGCGGAGCAGCTCTCGGCGCTGGGGGGCGCAGCCCTGGCGGCGCGCTACGGCGCACTCTCTGCTGATCATCTTGAATACGCCACCGAAGAGGATGCCAGAGCGATGGCAGAGCATGGCACCGTGGCGGTGCTGCTGCCTGGTGCATTTTATCTGTTGCGGGAGACCCGGCGTCCGCCGGTGGATCTCTTCCGTCGCTATGGCGTGCCAATGGCGCTGGCCAGCGATGCCAATCCCGGCACCTCGCCTGCGCTGTCGCTGCGTCTGATGCTTAATATGGGTTGTACGCTGTTTGGCATGACGCCGGAAGAGGCGCTGGCGGGTGTCACGCTGTGGGGGGCAAAAGCGCTGGGGCTGGCTGACAGTCACGGCTCGCTGGAGGCGGGAAAAGTGGCGAACTTCGTTCACTGGCCGCTGGCCCGTCCGGCGGAACTGGTTTACTGGCTGGGTGGTGAACTGCCCTGTACCGTTATCTATCGTGGAGAACCGCAATGAACCCTTTCCATTTTACCCAGGGCAGCCTGCCGCTGCTGGTGAGCATTCCCCACGCCGGTACCGAGCTGACGCCCGGCGTTGAAGCCGGATTGAGTGAGGCCGCGCGCGGCTTACCCGACACCGACTGGCATATTCCGCTGCTGTATGATTTTGTGCGAGATCTCGGGGCCAGCGTGTTAACTGGCCGCTACTCCCGCTTTGTGGTGGATCTCAATCGCCCGCCCGATAACCAGCCGCTCTATACCAGCGCCACGACCGGCCTGTTTCCGGAAACTCTGTTCAACGGCACACCGACGTTTGCGCCAGGCAAAACACCCGACGACACGGCGCGTCAGGGCTACATCGATCAGATCTGGCAGCCCTATCATCAGCAGATTCAACAAGAGCTGGCGCGGCTCAAAGCGCAGCATGGTTATGCGCTGCTGTTTGACGCCCACTCTATCGCCAGTGAAATTCCCCGCCTGTTTGACGGCCGTCTGCCCGATATCAACATCGGCACCCACGACGGTGCAAGCTGCACGCCTGCAATGAGTGCGGCGCTGGAGGCCGTGTGCGCGGCGCAGAACGACTACAGCTGGGTACTTAACGGGCGCTTTAAAGGTGGTTACATTACCCGGGCCTACGGTCAGCCGCAGCAGCAGATTGAGGCGGTCCAGCTGGAGCTGGCGCAGCTCAACTACATGGATGAAATCCCACCTTACGCCTGGCAGCAGGCGCGTGCTGCACAGTTACAGAATGTGCTGAAAGCAATGATTCACGCCATGCTGGCGCAGGCGTCGCAGGAAAATAAACAGAGGAGGGCAATGCCGTGACATGCCGTCAGCTAAAAATTAGCGCACCGGGCCGATGCGCCAGGGGCGTGAAGTTACGTCCGGCGCGCGTCCGGACGGACTAAATCAAAACGTTGCGCTTCGCTGATGCCGTAATAGGCGCTGGGGCCGCCCGCACGCAGAATCGGCTCGGCTTTAGCGGTCTGATAAATGCCCTCTTCCAGCAGCGATTCATCGATGTGAATCGCCACCGCTTCACCCAGCACCAGCCAGCTGTCGATCAGATTGCCGCTGGCATCCTGCAGCTGAATCAGTTGCGTCAGGCGGCATTCGAAGTTGACCGGGCTCTCTGCCACCAGGCTGGCGCTGACCTGAGAAGCCGCCAGCGGCGTTAAACCGGCAAAGGCGAATTCATCCTGATCGGCAGGCAGCGAGGCGGAACTTTCGTTCATCGCTTCCGCCAGGGGACGGGTCGCCAGGTTCCAGACAAACTCTTTGGTCTCAGCAATATTTCTCACGCTGTCTTTCCAGCCGCTGCTGGCGAAACCGATAATCGGCGGATGATAGTTGAAGCAGTTAAAGAAGCTGTAAGGAGCCAGATTGCGCTGGCCGCTGGCGCTGACAGAGCTTATCCAGCCAATCGGACGGGGCCCGATAATGGCGTTCAGCGGATCGTGCGGCAGACCGTGACCAGCACGGGGTTGATAGGAATAGCGTTTATGGCTCATAACTTCTCCAGCAGGGAATTTTATTTATCTTAGCCCGACAGCATCACCCGACGGAATCGGAAAGAGGTAAGCGGATGGTGCGGGTTTATTTTCCGCCGCCTACAGCGTATTGTACGCGCGCCTGAATAATTGAGAGAACGTATGAAAAAGCCAGCCAGCACGTCGCCCTTCCACGCCCGCAATCGCCATCAGGGCGAATACGATTTTGCCGCGTTAACCGCTGCCCATCCGCCGCTGAAGGCCAAAGTCCGGCCCAATGGTTATGGCGTGAAGTCCGTGGATTTTGCGGACCCGGAGGCGGTGATGCTGCTGAACCAGGCGCTGATCAAACTGTTTTACGACATCGACTGGCAACTGGCTCCCGGCTCACTCTGCCCGCCCGTGCCGGGACGCGCCGATTATCTGCACTATCTTGCCGATCTGCTGGCGCTGGATAACAACGGCGTCATCCCGATGGCGGACGTACTCGATGTCGGTTGCGGCGCAAACTGCATCTATCCACTGATTGGTGCGGCGGAATATGGCTGGCGCTTTACCGGCACCGAGATTGATGAAGCTGCCATCAAAGCGGCTAACCGCATCGTCGCGGCCAACCCACGCCTGACGCGTCAGATCCGTCTGCGTCGTCAGAAAAACAACGACGCGGTGCTGGCGGGTGTGGTCAGCAAAACCGAATTCTTCAGCGCGGTAATGTGTAATCCGCCGTTCCATGCCTCGCCGGATGAGGCAGTGGCAGGTTCGCAGCGTAAAGTCCGTAATCTTGGACTGGATAAGAGTGCGCCGCTTAACTTTGGCGGGCAGCACAATGAGCTGTGGTATCCCGGTGGTGAGAAAGGCTTTATCGGCAAGATGATCGCCGAGAGCGTGGCGCTGGGTCGTCAGATCGGCTGGTTTACCTCACTGGTGTCGCGCAAAGAGAACTTGCCGGCGCTGGAAAAACAGCTGCAGGCGCTCGACGTGGCGGAGATGCGCGTGGTCAATATGGCGCAGGGTCAGAAGCAGAGCCGCTTCCTGGCGTGGAGTTTTATGGCTACGGCCCAGCGCAGCAAGCTGCTGAGTCGCCTGGGGAACTAAGATCTCTCTTTACGCGGGTAACACGTTTATCTGCGGGATAAGAGAAAAAAGAACGGGCCGCTTAGCGGCCCGTTTTGATCAGGAGACGTGCTGCAGGAATTCGCGAAGACGTTCGCTGGGTGGATTGCTGATCAGGCTGTCGGGATCGCCATCTTCCGCAATCCGGCCTTTGTCGATAAAGATCAGGCGCGATGCGACCTTCTGTGCGAAGCCCACTTCATGCGTGACTATCACCATCGTCATGCCTTCTTCCGCCAGATCCTGCATCACTTTCAGTACTTCGTGACGCAGCTCCGGGTCCAGTGCTGAAGTTGGCTCATCGAACAGCATCATCTTCGGCTTAACCGCCAGCGCACGGGCAATCGCCACACGCTGCTGCTGGCCGCCGGAGAGCTCAGACGGGAAATGGTGCGCCCGCTCGGCGAGACCCACTTTGCCCAGCAGCTCACGTGCCAGCTGACGTGCCGCCTCTTTGCTGGCACCACGCACCCGGATGGGGCCAAAGGCGACGTTGTCCAGCGCACTCATCTGTGGGAATAGATGAAACTGCTGAAACACCATGCCCGCTTCCTGACGAATCAGGCGGTCGTCGACTTTCGGGTCATTGACGCGCAGGCCATCGACAATCAGTTCGCCGCTGGTGATCTCTTCGAGCTTGTTAATGCAGCGCAGCAGGGTTGATTTACCTGAACCGGATGGGCCGATAATCACCACCACTTCGCCCTGGTTAATCTTCAGGTCAATATTGTGCAGCACCTGGGTCTGGCCAAAATGCTTGGAGACATCTTTAAATTCAATCACAGGATTTTCACCCTTTTCTCAATGCGGCGCAGCACAAAGCTCAACACCAGCGTAATAACCAGATAGATAATCGCGACGGCGCTCCAGATTTCCAGCGCGCGGAAGTTACCGGCAATAATCTCCTGACCCTGACGGGTCAGTTCAGCCACACCGATAACAATAAACAGCGAAGTATCTTTGATGCTGACAATCCACTGGTTGCCCAGCGGTGGCAGCATACGGCGCAGCGCCAGCGGCATAATCACGTAGCGCAGCGTCTCGCGGCTCGACAGGCCAAGCGCCAGTCCGGCTTCGCGGAAGCCCTTGTTGATCGACAGCACGGCACCACGGGTAATCTCGGCAATGTAAGCGCCGGAGTTAATCATGATGGTCACCACCGCCGCGCTGAAGGGATCAATACGCAGGTCGGGGAACGCCATCGGCAGAGCAAAATAGATAAACATCACCTGCACCACGATAGGGGTGCCGCGAATGATTTCGATAAACACCAGTGCGATGTTATTGGTGATCCAGCCACCGTAAGCGCGGGCAAAGCCAGCGACCAGCCCGATAAACAGGCCGCCAACCAGTCCAATGATTGAGATAATTAAGGTCAGTTTAGCGCCTTCAAGCAGCGCTGGCATGGCGGGCCAGATGACGCTCCAGTCAAACTCCATGGTGTCACTCCAGATATGTTGCGATGGAAAAAAGCAGGGAAAAAGCTTCCCTGCTGAAATCAGATAACGGGCAAATTATTATTTAGGTTCGGTGCCGAACCATTTTTTATAGAGCGTGTTGTAGGTGCCGTTCTCTTTCAGGGTTTTCAGTGCGCCGTTTACTTTTTCACGTAAATCGTCGCTGCCTTTCGGGAAGGCGATACCATACTGCTGCGCTTCAATCGAATCGCCTACCGCTTTAAAGCGGCCTTTACCAGCGGTGTGGATGAAGTAAAGAATGTTTGGCGTGTCATGCAGCACAGCGTCCGCACGGTTAGTACCCAGTTCCATATAGGCGCTGTCAATGTTCGGGAACTGACGCAGATCTTTGGATTTGATGTTGGCTTTTGCATATTCCACAGAGCCGGTGCCGCTTTTCACTGCGACCACTTTACCGTTCAGATCGCTGATGCCCTTGATGTCGTTTTCATTGTTACGCACCATCACCTGCAGGCCGCTTTTGTAATAGCCATCAGAGAACTCGATCGCTTTTTTACGTTCTTCGGTAATGGTGATACCCGCCAGCGCCAGATCGACATTGCGCGTTTGCAGTGCAGGGATAATGCCGCTGAAGTCCATTGGCTTCAGGGTGTAATCGAGCTTCAGCTCTTTCGCAATGGCATCCCACAGATCCACATCAAAGCCGACATATTTGTCACCCTGTTTAAATTCAAACGGCACAAATGCGGTATCCGTGGCGACGACCAGCTTCTTGTCTGCTGCAGTGGAAGAGAGGGAGAAGGCCAGCGCCAGCGCGGCCACAGAAACTTTTAACAGTGACTTCATCATTTTTCCTTTTTTTACTACCAGGCGGCAGAGCCTGCGTTTGCGGCTTGTCATATGAAAGAATTATGCCAACTTTGCAAAATCCGCGAAATCAGAGAGTTAAATAACATAGCTGACACGATTTTGCAGTTAATTCTGCCTTTGCACCGTTTTGGTGCTCAGATTTGGTGCAGGTGGCTGTTTTGGTGCAAGCGGTAGTGTGCCTCAGATGTTAAGGCTGTGAAGCGAAGGAAGGAAGAACTGTTAACAGGGTCATAAAAATGCGGTAACACAGACGTAAAAAAGGCGGGTTTCCCCGCCTGATTGACTGCATTGAGTCTTACTCAATGTTCGCTTCGATGAACCACAGGAATTTATCCAGGTCACGTGATGCTGCAGTAAAGATGTCAGCGGTATCTTCATCTTTTACTTCAGAGATCGCTTTGCGGGTATCGTTAGCGACAACGCTGTAACGGTCTGCCAGCGCTTTCAGATGATCCTGAACGCTGTGGATATTCAGCGGATAGCTTTTCAGCGGAGTCGTGTCGTTCACGACCTGAGTGGTACCAAGTGCCACGCCACCTAACTGAACCACACGCTCGGCAATAGTATCCTGATGATCGGTAATCGCGGTGCGGAAGCCATCAAGCATCTCATGCACGCCGATAAAATTAGCACCGCGCATGTTCCAGTGCGCCTGCTTAGTGATCAATGACAGGTCAATAAACTCGACTACCATACGGTTTAACACCGCGATGGTGGCTTTTTTGTCGTCTTCGGCCACATCATTGCGGGTATAAATCAGGTCAGAAGATTTAGTTTTAACCAATTTAGCGGTACTCATCGTTTCAGTCCTCTCTTTGATGGTTGTCCTAATCAAGTACCGGATAAGTATAGCAGCGCTTTTCAGCTTTGCAGAAACGTCTTTGTCGATGGATGAAATAGCGTGCGTCTTTACTCAAAACAGAGCCGGGTTAAGAAGGTTAATGCCATGTTAAAATATAAAACAAAATGAATAGATATTTAAATCAACAGGTTATTATCTTATGTAAATAACTGGTAAGGGTCTGTTTCAAAATAGGCAGGGCAGGAAGGATTAAAGGTTAAGAATAATTCTCATGATGAGCATGATTATTATTTAGCCCCGCCAGCAGGGCGGGACGGATAGCGTTTATTTTTGAATATCGTCTGATAATTCAACGCTGTTTAACTGACTCTTTTTCGGCCGCATGGTCAGCGTTGAACCTGCCGAGGCGATAATGATCGCCAGCAGCGCCAGCCACTGTAGCCCGGTCAGGGTTTCCCCCAGAAACAGCATGCCGGAAAAGGCAGCCATGGCAGGTTCCAGACTCATCAGCGTGCCGAAGATGCGCGCCGGTAAGCGGGTGAGGGCGATCATCTCCAGCGAATAGGGAATGGCGCTGGAGAGCAGGGCAACCAGCAACGCGATGGGCATAACGGCCCATGTCCAGATGCCACTTTCTGCGAACGTCAGCCCCAGCGGTACAAAAATCAAAGAGGCAATCAGCGACCCAATAGCCACTGTAGCCGGGCCATGTTCTGCGCCTGCCCGCTGTCCCGCCAGGATATAGATCGCCCAGCAGGCGCCTGCACCCACTGCCAGCGCGGCACCCAGCGGATCAATCGCGGTCATGCCTGTACCGAAAGGCAGCAGGAACCACAAACCAATCACGGCCAGCAACACCCAGACAAAATCCAGTGGCCGACGCGATCCGAATAGCGCCAGCGCCAGCGGGCCGGTAAATTCCAGTCCTACCGCCACGCCCAGCGGCACGGTACGAATCGCCAGATAGAACATAAAATTCATTGCGCCCAATGCCAGTCCATATATCAGGAGTGGCAGACGTTGCTCCCGGCTAAAGCGTAAACGCCAGGGTTTGAAAATCACACAGAGTATCAGGGTGCCAAAGCCGAGGCGCAGCGCGGTGATCCCGGTCGCGCCAACGGCAGGAAACAGGCTTTTCGCCAGCGAAGCACCACCCTGAAGCGACAGCATCGCAATCAGCAGTACGGCAATCGGCATCACTATCGGGGCAAGGCTTTTAGAAGCGGGAGAGGCAGACATCCTGTGTACTTTTCCTGGTCATCAACGTAATGAGTCAGCCAGTGTAAAGGAAATAGCAGGCAAAAAATCACAGAAATGGGTTTTAAATTTGTCTTAACTGAGCGATTTTTGGCCAGAATCAGGGCCATTTCGGTAAAGAAATGTCAGGTTTTTTTAGGATTTAACTTAAAGAACGAAATGAGCACAAAATGATTATTGCAGAAAGATGACGGATTTTATAAGAAAAATGAATGACATAGGTTGTCGCATTAACTTCCTGTTACACCAAACATTCTGTTAGACAACAAAATCCGGGCAGAGTTTCTCGCTATTTTTTGTTATATTTTCAGCGTTGTCAGGAGAGAAGTATTTTCACATTTGAGGTGGTTATGAAAAAAATTGCATGTCTTTCAGCATTAGCCTGTGTACTGGCAGTATCTGCAGGTTCAGCAATGGCACAGAGCACCGTAACTGGTGGCTATGCTCAGAGCGACTATCAGGGCGTAGCTAACAAAGCTAACGGCTTCAACCTGAAATACCGCTACGAAGACGGTTCTAACCCACTGGGTTGGATCGGTTCATTCACCTACACAGAAAAAGATAACACCGATTCTGGCATTTATAACAAAGGCCAGTACTACGGTGTGACCGGTGGTCCTGCTTTCCGTCTGAATGACTGGGCAAGCATCTACGGTGTTGTGGGTATCGGCTACGGTAAATTCCAGCAGAACGATACTTCATCACGCGATAAAACTGATTCAAGCGACGTAGGTTTCTCTTACGGCGCAGGTCTGCAGTTTAACCCAGTTCAGGACTTCGCAGTTGACGTGGGTTACGAGCAGAGCCGTATCCGTAACGTTGACGTTGGCACCTGGATTGCTGGCGTAGGTTACAGCTTCTAAGTTTAGCTTAGCTGACCTGCCAAAAAACGGCCCCTTGTGGGCCGTTTTTTATTGTGCTTATTTTACCTGCCCGTCTCTCACGTCTGCCCGTTCTGCGACTCAACATGCACTCTGTCGCCGATCAACAGCGATGACCTTCAATGCCGCAGGGCATAATCCTCTAATGGGAACTAAGAAAAAAGAGAACGGAAAGAGGGAGTGGGCCTCTCAGCCAGCGACTGAAAGGCACTGAATCAGGATTAGCCGCGCCAGATCAGATTCTGACAGCGACGATCGGCAGGCTTATGGCCCAGCAGTTTTTCAATCAACATCAGACGCAGTGTGAACGGGGAACGCGTCAGCAGGCAGAGCCAGGATTTCATCTCCGTGGTTGTTTTCTTCTCAGCCTGGAAGCATTTGCTGCAATCTAAGCAACATTTCAGGGTGCTCATAGAATCACCTCCCAATCATTGTCGACGCGGTAGTCAGCAGGCTGCGGTGAAAGGCGTCATCATCACCGGAGCAACAGAGGATCATCAGAGATCGCTCTTTTGCTGCTTACATTATCGTCAAATATAGCATTGGCTATATCCTTTAGCCAAGGCTAATGACGAAAAATTTGAGCTTCTTTGCGGCTGGTTTACAATGAGCGCAGCTAAATCCGTACAGCAGTGACAGTACGGGAAAAAATAATGAGGAAGCTGAATGAGTCGTCGTGCTAAAAGCGTGGTTTCTGCGCCAAAAGGACCACTGAAAGATATTGAAGAGCATGTCGAAGGTTTTCGGCAGGTGCGTGAAGCGCATCGTCGGGAATTAATTGATGACTACGTTGAGTTAATCTCTGATTTAATTGGTGAATTTGGCGAAGCGCGTCAGGTCGATATGGCGGCCCGCCTGGGCGTTTCACAACCTACCGTAGCTAAAATGCTGAAACGGCTTGGCAGTGCCGGGCTGGTTGAACAAGTGCCTTACCGCGGTGTCTTCCTGACCGGTGAAGGGGAGAAACTGGCAGAGGAGAGTCGTGCCCGTCATCATATTGTGGAAAGTTTTCTGCTGGCGTTAGGCATCAGTCCCGAAACTGCCCGACGTGATTCAGAAGGTATTGAGCATCACGTCAGTGATGAAACGCTGGCCGTATTTAAGAAATTCTCCGAAACCCGTTAACGCTAAGGCGTACCTTCACCATGCCTCAACTGCTTCGATCTTTTTTGCATGACTCTGTTTTGCATTTATTAATCGTGATTGGTGTAGTTCTGGCATTCCTGGCGGATTTTCGCTGGGCCGATCTGCCCGGTGCCGTAGACTGGCATACCATTATTACGCTCACCGGGTTGTTGATCCTGACCAAAGGGCTGGAAACCAGCGGCTACTTTGACGTGCTGGGGGGACGACTGATTGCGCGTTTCCGGCATGAACGTGCGCTGGCGCTGTTTATGGTGCTGGCTGCCGCGTTGCTCTCTACGTTTCTGACCAATGACGTGGCGCTGTTTATTCTGGTGCCGCTGACGCTGACCCTGCGAAAGTTCTCTCACTTACCCATCTCGCGACTGATCATCTTCGAGGCGCTGGCGGTCAATGCCGGATCCCTGCTGACGCCGGTTGGCAATCCGCAAAACATTCTGCTGTGGAGCCACGGCAAACTAAGCGTTGTCGCGTTTATTGTGCAGATGCTGCCGCTGGCCGCATGGCTGCTGCTTAGCCTGATGGTATTAACCTGGTTCAGCTTTTCAAAGCGGTCGATTGATAAGCATGACAACCCGGAACAGCCACAGTGGCAGAAGCCGCTGTTTATTGTCAGCTTGGTGTTATACCTGCTGTTTATCGCCGGCCTGGAGCTGGAAATCACCGGTTGGGTACTGCTGCTGATTCTTGCCACTTTCCTGGTGATGGCGCGTCCGGTGTTGCTGCGCATCGACTGGAGCCTGCTGGCGGTGTTTATCGCCATGTTTATTGACGTCTTCCTGATGACGCGTCTGCCGGTGATGCAGGCTCACTTTGATGCAGTCTCTCATTTCGGTCAGGGGCAGCTCTACCTGCTGGCGATTGGTCTGTCACAGGTGATCAGCAATGTCCCGGCGACGATTCTGCTGCTGCAAAAAGTCCCGCCTGGCGATGTGCTGGCCTGGGCGGTCAATATTGGCGGATTCGGCCTGCTGCCGGGTTCGCTGGCCAACCTGATTGCCCTGCGTATGGCGAAAGATCGGGCCGTCTGGTGGCATTTCCATCTCTTCTCTCTCCCTCTGCTTGCCTGGTCGATGGCCAGCGGCTGGCTGCTGTTGCGGCTGCTCAATTAGGCTCGTCGCATCCTGCTACCCTCCACAGGTGGCAGGATGTGCGCCATTTCTCAAGTTTCGTAAAGTTGCGCTGGATTTTGTCAGTTTCCGATATAAGGTTAACAGGACCTTTATGCCCGGGAATTAGGGCCTTAGCCAGTGATGGGAACTATGAGCGAGAATAACCAACGCGATCCACACCAGCAGGACGCAGAGAATGCGACGGATAAAAACCGTCAGTCAGAGGAAAATCAGGACAACGACCAGCAGCCTGAGCGTAAACGCCCCGGTAAAAAGCCGCTGATTATTCTGGCGGTAGTGGTGGTGATTATGCTGATTGTCGGCTTCTGGTTCTGGTTCACAACCCGCAATATTGAAACCACCGACGACGCCTTTACCGAAGGTGATGCCGTTACCATTGCGCCTAAAGCCTCCGGCTATGTCGTGAAGCTGCTGGTGAAAGATAACCAGCGGGTGAAGAAGGGCGATCTGCTGGTGGAGATCGATCCCAGCGACAATCGTGCCCAGCGTGAACAGGCTAATGCGCAGCTCGGTTTAGCTGTCGCACAGCTGCATCAGGCGCAGGCTCAGCTGGCACTATCAAAGGTACAGTATCCGGCACAGCGCGATCAGGCGCTGGCGGATCAGGCGAAAGCGGAAGCGAATCTGCTCAATGCGCAGGCGGATTATCGTCGTCAGCGTGGCGTCGATCCCCGTGCGACCAGTCAGCGTAATATCGACAGCGCGTCCGCGCAGTTGCGTTCAGCGCAGGCGCAGTTACAAAGCGCGAAAGCACAGGTTGAAGTGGCGTCACAGGTTGCCCTGCAGATTCGTCAGCAGGAGACCAATGTTGAAGCGCGTCAGCAACAGGTTGAGCAGGCGAAGGCGCAGTTAAGCACGGCCGATCTCAATCTCTCCTATACCCAGGTTCGCGCCCCCTATGACGGGTTTGTCACCAAGCGTAACGTTCAGCTGGGCACACTGGTGCAGGCGGGATCTTCGCTGTTTTCGCTGGTCTCGCCTGAGATCTGGGTCACCGCTAACTTCAAAGAGTCTCAGCTGCAACGCATGAATCCTGGCGACAAAGTTGAAATCAGCGTCGATGCCTGGCCGGATATGAAGCTGGAAGGGCATGTCGACAGTATCCAGATGGGCTCTGGTTCACGCTTCTCGACTTTCCCGTCAGAAAATGCCACCGGTAACTATGTGAAAATCGTTCAGCGCGTGCCGGTGAAAATCGTCATCGACAAGGGCCTTGATCCGAACCATCCTCTGCCGCTGGGTCTCTCTGTTGAACCGAAGGTAACGGTGGAATGAGTACGGCGCAGAGCTGGAAACCCGCCAGTAATCCGTGGTTAGTAGCGATGACGGTCACGCTGGCGGTGTTTATGGAGATCCTCGACACCACCATTGTTAACGTGGCGCTGCCGCATATCGCCGGTTCGCTCTCCTCCAGTTACGATGAGTCAACCTGGGTGCTGACCTCCTATCTGGTGGCGAACGGCATTGTGCTGCCTATCTCTGCATTCTTCAGCCGACTGTTTGGCCGTAAACAGTTTTTCCTGATCTGCATCGTGATGTTTACCATCTGCTCCTTCCTGTGCGGCATCGCTACCGAACTGTGGCAGATCATTCTGTTCCGCGTGCTGCAGGGCTTTTTTGGTGGCGGATTGCAGCCGGTTCAGCAGTCTGTGCTGCTGGACTACTTCAAGGCGGAAGATCGCGGCAAGGCATTTGGACTCTCCTCTATTGCCATTATTGTCGCGCCGGTGATTGGCCCGACATTAGGTGGCTGGATTACCGACAACTACAGCTGGCGCTGGGTGTTCTTTATCAACATTCCGGTCGGCGTGCTTACCGTGCTGGCGATCTATCAGCTGCTGGAAGATCCGCCGTGGGAGCGTAAATGGGCCAAAGGTAAACTGAAGATCGACTATATCGGCATCAGCCTGATTACTTTAGGACTGGGTTGTCTGCAGGTGATGCTGGATCGCGGAGAGGATGAGGACTGGTTTGCCTCGCACTTTATCGTGCTGTTCGCCATTCTGGCACTGATCGGCATCGTCGGTGCCATCTACTGGCTGATGTATGCCCGTAAGCCAGTGGTCGATATTCTGGTGATGAAAGACCGCAACTTCTGGGTGGCCGGGCTGTTAATGGCGGGGATGGCGATGATTCTGTATGGCAGCTCTGTGGTGCTGCCACAGCTGGCGCAGCAGGATCTCGGATACACCGCCACCTGGTCAGGTCTGGTGTTGTCGCCTGGCGCGCTGCTGATTGTGCTGACCATACCGCTGGTGCTGAAACTGATGCCGATCGTTCAGACGCGCTACATCATTGCCTTTGGCTTCAGCTGTCTGGCCGTGGCGTTTCTCTACTCCGCCACCTTAACGCCCAATGTCGATTTCACCACGCTGGTGTTGATGCGCAGCGCACAGTCAATCGGGCTGGGTTTCCTGTTTGTCCCGCTGACGACTATCGCCTTTGTCACCATTCCGCAGCGGCTTAATGCTGACGCCTCGGCGCTGTTTACCATGTTCCGTAACGTTGCCGGATCGATTGGGATTTCGCTCTCTACCGCTGCCATTACCGAGCGCGAACAGGTGCGGTCAGCGCATATGGTGCATAACATGACGCCGCTGAATGAGCCGTTCAATATTACGCTTCAGCACTGGGCGCAGGCGATACGCGACTTTACCTCGGCGGTGGGCGATCCCGTCACGCTGGCAACCGGTCAGCTCTATCAGGAGATGATTGCGCAGTCGCGTATCCTCGCTTACATCGATGTCTTCTCAGGCCTGAGTATTGTCGCCCTGATTTTGATTCCATTTTGTTGGCTGCTGTCGCCGATTAAGAGCGAAGGCAGTGCAGGAGCACACTAACATGAAGGTTTTTTACTCTCATCGCCTGAAACCCCTGAGTTTACTGCTGGCCCTCGGGCTGGCGGGCTGCGCCGTCGGACCTGACTATCAGGCGCCGAAACCTGCCGTGCCGGGTGGCTACAACACCCTGGATTCGCAGGAGGCGTCAAAGCCACAAAATGCCGCGATTAATTCACGCTGGTGGCGCACCTTCAATGATCCGCAGCTCGACAGTCTGATTGAGCGGGCGATAGCGGGCAACCTGAGCCTGCAGCAGACGGTGCTGCGCATTGCCGGGGCGCGTGAACAGCTGACGCAGGCGCAGGGCAGTCTGCTACCCAGCCTGAGCGGTTCAGCCAAAGTGACGCGTCAGCAGCTCGGGCTGGAAGGATTGCTGAAATCTAATGGCGCAACCGATCAGCTCGATAGCAACGTTGCCAGCCAGCTCAATGGATTGACCCAGCCGGTTAACCTCTATCAGGGCAGCTTCGATGCCAGCTGGGAGCTGGACCTGTGGGGCAAAGTGCGGCGTCAGGTTGAGGCAGCTAATGCCCAGCAGCAGGCAGCGATAGAACAGCGCAATGATGCGCTGGTCTCACTGGAGGCCGAAGTGGCGCGTGCCTGGCTGCAACTGCGCGGCGCGCAGAGCACGATTCAGACGCTGCAACAGCAGATTGAGGTGGCGCAGCAGACGACTGAGCTGACCCAAAGCCAGCAGCGTAATGGCCTGGCCCCGCTGACCGATGTGGAAAATGCCCGTGCCCAGCTCAGCACGCTGCAGGCGCAACTGCCGCAGTATCAGTCGCAGGCGCGGCAGGCGATGAATGGGTTAGCGGTGCTGCTTGGCAAGACGCCGGGGGCGCTGGATGCTGAACTCAGTACGCCAAAAGCGTTACCACCGCTGCCACAGTTTGTCCCGGTAGGCATTCCTTCCACGCTGGCACGCCGACGTCCTGATATTCGTCAGGCTGAAGCGACACTGCATGCACAAACCGCTGAGATTGGGGTTTCTGTCGCGCAGCTTTTCCCGAGCCTGTCACTGACCGGCCAGCTGGGCGTGCGCAACACCGATGTCAGCTATCTGGATAACTGGAGCAGCCATTTCTACAGTTATGGCCCGTCGTTATCGATTCCGATTTTCCAGGGCGGACAGCTGGTGTCGAGCGTGAAGTTAGCGCGGGCGCAGCAGGCCAGTGCTGCGCTGGATTATCGCCAGACGGTGCTGACGGCGTTGCAGGATGTGGAGAATGCGCTGGTCAGCTATCGCGCCGATCAGCAACGGGTCACCGCGCTGGATGAGACAACCGGTGCGCTTCAGCGCGCCTTTGATCTCGCCAGCGACAGTTATCGCCAGGGGCTCTCGACCTTCCTGGAGGTGCTGGATGCGCAGCGTCAACTGGCGCAGGCAGAGGAGCAGGCGACCCAGGCGCGGATGCAGAGTGCACTTGATTTAGTGGCGCTCTATAAAGCACTGGGCGGCGGCTGGGAGACTTACCAGAACGTGGATATGCCGCAATATCCGGTATTTGGCCCGGCTACGCAGGCTAATTAGTCATCCGGCGGTAGCTGCCTCTGCGCAGTTACCGCTTTATCTCTCCCTGGCAGCGTTAAAATCGATGCTGCCTGTCTCTCCATGTTGTTCATCATGATCTAACCCGTTGAAAAAGAGAGCTTCTCACATCACTGTAACGAATGCAGCCGGCAGAAAATAAAACAGTGGTAATCGCAGGGTTATTATCAGCGCCTCCGGCGAGCGATTGTTTTTATGTTGCTGGCACTTTCCGGATTGAGTTTTTTGCGCTCTGTCACCTTTCTCAATTTATTTCTTTGACGCTTTTTTAAGGCAACTTACGGCTGAGCGAGTGGGGAAGCGTGAGGCTATTCAGTCAGGCTGAACCGGGCGCAACGGTTATTGCGCAGCTGAGCGATCTGCGAATAATCCGACTCTGCTATAAATCGCAGCAGCAAAAAGGGTTAACAGGTGGCAAAGGGCATAATTAAAAAAGCCACCACTGCGTTAATTCTTTTGCGCTATTTAACGGTGCCGGGGGCGGCTTTTTAAGCATAATCTGTAAGCTGGTGTGACTGGGGTCACGAGCAGGCACATTTTTAATCTGTTATCTCTGGCCGGTAATCGTAAATAATGATGTGCACAGACCGCATTTAGCGGATAGCATTGACAGCCTTCTGCCGCGATAATCTGCCTGAAATCGTTTTCAAATCCTGAGTAAAAGTGCGATTTGTTGTTAATTCAGCGTTAATAAAAGGTCAGGCTCGCCCGATTTTAATAGTCCTGTTTCGGCTGAATTAATACTTAGGAATTATCTGTAGCGTAAAAATAATTTATTTTTTTATTTGAATTAGGTAGTCTTGGCGCTACAGTTTTATTAACCCCCCTTAATCAAGGACATTGTGATGAGTGACGCATTTAAGGTACTGAACAATATTCGCACATTACGTGCCCAGGCTCGTGAACTGCCACTGACCGATCTTGAAGAGATCCTGGAAAAATTAACGGTTGTTGTTACTGAGCGCCGTGAAGAAGCAGAAGCAGAAGAGACGCAGAATCGCGAAAAAGAAGAAAAGCTTTCTAAATATCGCGAAATGCTGCTGGCTGACGGCATCGATCCTAATGAATTATTAGGTGCACTGGAAAGCGGAAAAAAACGTACCAAGCGCGCGCCGCGTCCGGCTAAATATTCTTACACCGACGAAAATGGTGAGCAGAAATCCTGGACTGGCCAGGGCCGTACCCCGGCAGCGATTAAAAAAGCGCTGGATTCCGGTAAAAGCCTGGACAGTTTCCTGATCGATTGATCAACACAATCCTTGTAAGTGGGAGCCGGGGGGCCATTATGGCCCTCCGGCTTTTTTATTTCTGCCGGGATATCAATCACCCCGCAAGGAATGCACGGCTGACGCTGGCGTGCGCTGCGTCACATCTGGCATAATAGCCGCCGTTTTTTCATCCATTCTCTTCACAAAGGTCAATGCCGTGTTAGTTAGCAGCAATATCACCATGCAGTTTGGCAGCAAGCCACTGTTCGAAAATATCTCCGTTAAATTTGGCGGCGGTAATCGTTACGGTTTAATCGGTGCGAACGGCAGCGGAAAATCCACCTTCATGAAGATTTTGGGTGGCGATCTGGTGCCTTCAGGCGGCAATGTTTCTTACGATCCTAACGAGCGCATCGGTAAGCTGCGTCAGGATCAGTTCGCCTTTGAACAATTTAGCGTGCTGGACACCGTTATCATGGGTCACCATGAGTTATGGGAAGTGAAGCAGGAGCGCGACCGTATTTATTCTTTGCCAGAAATGAGCGAAGAAGAGGGGTATAAAGTCGGCGATCTTGAGGCACTTTACGGTGAGATGGACGGCTATAGCGCTGAGTCTCGTGCCGGTGAGTTATTACTCGGCGTCGGCATTCCGGTTGAGCAGCATTATGGCCCGATGAGCGAAATTGCGCCGGGCTTTAAATTACGTGTGCTGCTGGCGCAGGCGCTGTTTTCTAATCCCGATATTCTGTTACTCGACGAACCGACGAACAACCTGGACATCGATACTATTCGCTGGCTGGAGCAGGTGCTGAACGAGCGTGACAGCACCATGATTATCATTTCGCATGACCGTCACTTCCTTAATATGGTCTGTACGCACATGGCTGATTTGGATTATGGCGAGCTGCGGGTTTATTCCGGTAATTATGACGAATATATGACCGCGGCGACCCAGGCGCGTGAACGTCTGTTATCCGATAACGCCAAGAAAAAAGCGCAGATTGCTGACTTACAATCGTTCGTCAGTCGTTTTAGCGCTAACGCCTCTAAATCGCGTCAGGCGACATCCCGCGCTAAGCAGATGGATAAAATTAAACTGGATGAAGTGAAAGCCTCCAGTCGTCAGAACCCGTTTATCCGCTTTGAGCAGGAGAAGAAGTTGTTCCGTAATGCGCTGGAAGTGGAAGGTTTGACCAAAGGATTTGATAACGGTCCGCTGTTTAAGAATTTAAATCTGATGCTGGAAGTGGGTGAGAAGCTGGCGGTGATCGGTGCCAACGGTATCGGTAAATCAACCCTGCTGAAATCGCTGGTGGGTCAGTTGACGCCAGATAACGGCAGCGTTAAATGGTCAGAGAATGCGCGTATTGGTTATTACGCTCAGGATCACGCCGACGATTTTGCCAATGACCTGACGGTATTTGACTGGATGAGTCAATGGAAACAGCCTGGCGATGATGAGCAGACCATTCGCGGTATTCTGGGTCGTCTGCTGTTTTCACAGGATGATATTAAGAAGCCTGCGAAAGTGCTTTCCGGTGGAGAGAAGGGGCGTATGCTGTTCGGTAAGCTGATGATGGAAAAACCGAACATTCTGATTATGGATGAGCCGACCAACCACCTCGATATGGAGTCGATTGAATCGCTCAATATGGCGCTGGAGATGTATGAAGGCACGCTGGTGTTTGTTTCACACGACCGTGAATTTGTCAGCTCGCTGGCAACTCGCGTGATAGAGCTGAAAGCAGACCGCGTGGTGGACTTCACCGGTAATTACGAAGATTACCTGCGCAGTCAGGGTATCGTCTGATTGAAATGGGGTGGCGCAGGCCACCCCGTTTTTTTTGTGCTGATGATTGGTTTTGTTATTTTTGATGCTGTTGGGTCTGTTGGTTGAGCACGTGCTTCGGGGTGCATATGCCTTTCGCAAAGACGCAAAAGCGCCATCCATGGCGGCTCAGCGCGGGCGATTACGCACCTCATCCCTGAGGTGCGCCCGTAGCCGGGCCAACGCTTTACGTTGTTCAAAAACGCTCCCGGCGTTTTGTCCGTGGCCCGCGATGCTTTGCTACAGGCGTATGCTCTCTTCGCTTTAAGTTCTGAGCTGTCTGGAGGGGGTGACGGTGCGGGCTTTACGTTTTAGGCTGTTGGGTCTGTTGGTTCAGAACGGGCTTCAGGGAGCATACACCTTCCGCAAAGACGCAAAAGCGCCATCCATGGCGGCTCAGCGCGGGCCATCCGTGGCCCGCGATGCTTTGCTACAGGCGTATGCTCCCTTCGCTTTAAGTTCTGAGCTGTCTGAAAGGGGGGACGGTGCGGGCTTTCCGTTTTGAGGCTGTAGGGTTTTTGGGATCAGCACGGGCTATCCGTGGCCCGCAATGCTTTTCTACAGGCGTATGCTCCCATCACTTTGTCTTCTGATAAAGCCTGCTCGGGGATTATCTGACAGCAACGCATATGCTTAAGGCGCAGGGAACATGGTCAGAGGAGGAAAGCGTCCCGCGCCATGGATGGCGCGGGCCGAGCGCCCATGGATGGTTTAAGCGACTTTCCGATCTGACCGTGTTCCCTAAGCAGGTAAAACCTCACCACGGTGCGGGCTCAGGGAGCAGAGGCGTTCCTGCCGACGCTACGCGTTCCCACCACACACTTCACAGTGCGCGTCCTGCGCCACCTTCATGCTGCGGAACTCCGCGCTCATCGCATCGTACATCAGCAACCGGCTGGTGGCGGGCGTGCCAAATGCCGTCAGCACTTTAATCGCTTCCATCGCCTGCATCGCACCAATCACCCCAACCAGCGGAGCCATGACGCCCGCTTCCACGCAACTCAGGGTTTGTTCCCCAAACAGGCGGCTGATGCAGCGATAGCAGGGGGCGCCGGGCTGCCAGTTGAATACGCTGATCTGACCTTCCATTCGAATCGCGGCGCCGGAGACCAGTGGCACCCGCTGCTGACGACAGAGCCGGTTAAGCTGCTCACGCACCGCAACGTTGTCGGTGCAGTCCAGCACCACCTGCTGCCGGGCGATCAGCGCCAGCAGCGCTGCATCGTCCAGCTGCCCATTAACAGGAAACAGCTGGCATTGTGGATTGATGGCGGCCAGGCTTTGTGCCGCCGAGTCCACTTTGGCGCGACCAATGTCAGCATCGTGATGCAGGATCTGCCGTTGCAGGTTGGAGTGCGACACGGTATCGAAGTCGAGCAGCGTCAGGCTGCCGACACCGGCAGCCGCCAGGTAGGGCGCAGCCGCGCAGCCGAGCCCGCCCAGCCCCACGACCAGCGCATGGCTCGCTTTCAGCCGCTCCTGCCCGTCGAAATCAAAGCCGCGCAATACAATCTGCCGGTTGTAGCGCAGCATCTCCTCATCGCTTAATTCAGGCACCATTTACGCCTCCAGCAGGGCGTTGAACGGTTCCACCTCAACCCATTCGCCCGGTTCAACGTTGCCGCGATCCCGTTCCAGCACGATAAAACAGTTTGCCTGAGCGAAAGAGCTGAAGACGTGTGAACCCTGCATCCCGGTGGTCTCCACCTCCAGTTCACCCTGTGCGTTCTGTCGCAGGATGCCGCGCTGGAAATCGAGCCGGCCTGGTGACTTTTTCAGCCGCGAGGCGCAGCGCACTTTCTGACGTGGCGGCAATGCTGATTTTTGCTGGCCGGTGAGGGTAGCAAGCAGTGGCTGGACGAGCTGATAAAAGGTCACGGCGGCGGAGACCGGATTACCTGGCAGGCCGCAGAACCAGCTGCTGTTGAGGCGGCCAAAGGCAAATGGCTTACCGGGCTTGATCGCCAGCTTCCAGAAGCTGATGGCACCAAGCTCTTCCAGCATCGTTTTGGTGAAGTCCGCTTCGCCCACCGAGACGCCGCCGGTAGTAATCACGACATCCGCCTGCCGATCGGCCTCGGTGAAAGCAGCACGCAGCGCGGACGGGTCATCTTTGATAATGCCAAGGTCGATCACTTCGCAACCCAGCTTATGCAGCATCAGCGATACTGCAAAGCGGTTGGTGTCGTAGATCTGGCCTTCGGCCAGCGGCTCGCCTACCGGCTGGAGTTCATCACCGGTGGAGAAGATAGCGACCCGCAATTTTCGCAGCACGCTGACCTGCGCGATACCCAGTGAGGCGAGCAGTGGCAGCTCCGCGGCACCCAGACGCGTACCCGCTTCCAGCACCACGGTGCCTGGCTGAATGTCATCACCGATGAGACGAATATTCTGTCCGGGACGTACCGGCGCGGTGATCATAATCGCATCACCCTCTGTTTCGGTCTGCTCCTGCATGACGACTGCTTCACAGCCTGCGGGCACCGGCGCACCGGTCATGATGCGAATCACGCTGCCCTGCGGCCACTCACCGTTAAACGGTGCACCGGCAAAGGCTTTACCCGCCACCGGCAGCGGCTGACCGCTGCTGGCGTCTGCCAGCCTGACGGCGTAGCCATCCATCGCAGAGTTATCAAATGGCGGCACGGCAATCGGTGAGGTCACCGCTTTGGCGGTGATACGTCCGACCGCTTCGGCCAGCGGCACGCTAAGGGAGTCGGTGACGGGCGTCAGCTGTGACAGCATTTTTTGTTGTGCCTCCTCAAGGGAGATCAAGCCTGCAGTAAAACTTTCCATGGATATTCCAGCCTGGTTATCTCAGATGCTGCCTATTATGGTGGGAATTAGCCGCTGAGTCACATCGGCGTCGGCCTGACTAGCCTGTTGTTGTGACCAAAGTGAAATATGACGGTAAAAAAAGGTTATAACCACAGGAACAGTTTCCGCTTTACAACACTTAGCAGGCTTTCTATAGTCAAAAATCACCAAAAATGGGTGAAAACCATTTTAAATCAGTGTTTTTCGTCCTGATGCAACCACAGGGTAGATCGTTATGGTCAATGCAGTGATCGCCATTCATGGAGGCGCTGGTGCGATTACGCGCTCAGCAATGAGCGCCGAAAAAGAGCAGGCATTTCGTCAGGCGCTACACGATATTGTCACTCAGGGCCAGCAGATACTGGCTCAGGGCGGCAGCGCACTTGATGCGGTGACCGAAGCGGTGCGACTGCTGGAAGAGTGCCCGCTGTTCAACGCCGGTAAAGGCGCGGTATTCACCCATCAGGGTACCCATGAACTCGATGCCTGCATCATGGATGGCCGTACGCTGGGTGCAGGGGCGGTCGCAGGTGTAACGCGGTTACGTAACCCGGTGCTGGCGGCGCGTGCCGTGCTGGAGCATAGCGAGCATGTCCTGTTTATCGGCGAGGGCGCAGAGCAGTTTGCTGAGGCGCACGGCCTGGAAACGGTCACGCCTGATTACTTCTCGACCCCGGAACGCTGGGAGCAGTTGCAGCGTGCGCTGAACAGCGATGCGGCGGTACTGGACCATGATGGTGCTGCGCACAGCGACGACCCGCTCGATCCGGATCGTAAGTTTGGTACGGTGGGGGCCGTCGCGCTGGATCTTGAGGGCAATCTCGCGGCCGCTACGTCAACAGGCGGTATGACCAATAAGCAGGCCGGGCGGGTCGGCGACTCGCCGCTGCCGGGTGCAGGTTGCTACGCCAGTAACGACAGCGTGGCGGTCTCCTGTACCGGCACCGGTGAAGTCTTTATGCGAACGCTGGCGGCCTACGATGTGGCAGCGCAGATGCGCTACGCCGGGCGCTCACTACAGCAGGCCACGGTTAATGTCATTCATGACAGCGTGCTGGAGCTGGGCGGCAGCGGGGGGCTGATTGCCGTCGACCGCGCAGGCAATGTGGCGCTGCCGTTCAATAGCGAAGGAATGTATCGCGGTGTGGCGCGGGTCGGCGAAGTGGCAGACGTCGCTATCTATCGCGAAAGTTAAGGAGCAGAGATGAGCGACAGGCAAACGTTACCGCCGCTGGCTCCTGAGCAGGTTCTGGCGGTGCGCGATCTCAATGTGCGTTTTCAGCACGAAACCACCGTCACTGACGCGGTGCGTCATTTGTCACTCGATCTGTTTCGCGGCGAAACCCTGGCGCTGGTGGGGGAGTCAGGCTCGGGGAAATCAGTGACCTCGCTGGCGCTGATGCGGCTGATTGAGCAGGCTGGCGGGATGGTCAGCGGCGAGGTGCTGTTGCGGCGTCGCAACGGTGACGTGCTGGATCTGATGCGCGCCTCAAAAGGTCAGATGCGGCGGGTGCGCGGCGCAGATATGGCGATGATCTTTCAGGAGCCGATGACCTCGCTGAATCCGGTCTTCTCCGTGGGCGAGCAGATCGCTGAATCCATCCGTCTGCATCAGGGCCTGAGCCACACCGGTGCGCTGGCCGAAGCGCGCCGGATGCTGGATCTGGTACGAATTCCCGATGCGCAAAATGTGTTATCCCGCTTTCCGCATCAGCTGTCGGGCGGGATGCGTCAGCGCGTGATGATCGCGATGGCGCTCTGCTGCAAACCGGCCCTGCTGATTGCCGATGAGCCGACCACCGCGCTCGACGTCACCATTCAGGCGCAGATTCTGCAACTCATCCGCGTGCTGCAAAAAGAGATGCAGATGGGGGTGATTTTTATCACTCACGATATGGGCGTGGTCGCCGAAATGGCCGATCGGGTTCAGGTGATGTATCGCGGCGAAGTGGTAGAGAATGCCCCGGTAGCCAGGCTGTTCAGCGCTCCGCAGCAGCCCTATACCCAGGCGCTGCTGGCGGCGGTGCCAAAGCTCGGTTCGATGCAGGGCCAGCCCCTGCCGGCCAAATTTCCGTTGCTGCACAGCGATGCCGTTGATGACGTGCCGCAGGATACGGTTCGCCGCCTGCAGCCACCCATTTTACAGGTGCGCGATCTGGTCACCCGCTTTGATATTCGCGGCGGCCTGCTGAACCGCGTCAAAAGCCGGGTGCATGCCGTCGAAAAAGTCAGTTTTGATCTCTATGCTGGTGAGACGCTGGCGCTGGTGGGAGAGTCTGGCTGTGGTAAATCGACCACCGGGCGATCGCTGCTGAAGCTGGTTGCCAGTCAGGGTGGCACCCTGACCTTTGACGGACAGCGGATAGACCATTTGTCGGGTGCCGCGCTGGCGCATCTGCGACGCGATATTCAGTTTATCTTCCAGGATCCTTACGCCTCGCTGGATCCCCGGCTGACGGTTGGCTTCTCCATTATGGAGCCGCTGCTGGTCCACAAGGCGATGCCGCGTCGCGAGGCGGAGCAGCGCGTCGCCTGGTTGCTGGATAAAGTGGGTCTGCTGCCGGAACATGCTCAGCGCTATCCCCATGAATTTTCCGGCGGCCAGCGCCAGCGCATCTGTATTGCCCGCGCACTGGCGCTGAATCCCAAAGTGGTGATCGCCGATGAGTCCGTCTCGGCGCTGGATGTGTCAATTCAGGCGCAGATTATTAATCTGATGCTCGACCTGCAGCGCGAGTTTGGCATCGCCTTCCTGTTTATTTCTCACGATATGGCGGTGGTGGAACGTATCAGCCACCGCGTGGCGGTGATGTATCTCGGTCAGATTGTCGAGATGGGGCCGCGTCAGGCGGTGTTTGAGCAGCCTCAGCACCCTTACACCCGAAAACTCATGGCGGCAGTGCCGGTAGCCGATCCGGCTCACCGGCGTCGCGAACGAGCCTTACTAGTCGATGAGATCCCCAGCCCGATCCATGCTTTAGGGGATGAACCTGAAGTGGCGCCGCTGATAGAGGTGGCTCCGGGCCATTTCGTCGCCCGCCACGTTATCAGCGCGACCTGAACAGTAACGATGTCGCCCCGGCGACCAACCCGACAGGGATTACAGGAGAACAAGATGCAGATTACGATGCGTAAAGGGTTACTGGCGGCTGGCGTGTTAAGCAGCGCAATGGCATTGCCCGCCTGGGCAGCACAGGATGCGGTGATTGCCGTCGCGTCCAACTTCACCACCCTCGATCCCTATGATGCCAACGACACGCTGTCGCAGGCGGTCGCGAAATCCTTCTATCAGGGGCTGTTTGGCTTTGATAAAGAGATGAAGCTCACTAACGTGCTGGCTGAGAGCTATCAGGCCAGCGCCGACGGTCTGACCTACACCATCAAGCTGCGTTCCGGGGTTAAATTCCAGGATGGCACTGACTTCAATGCGGAAGCGGTAAAGGTCAACCTCGACCGCGCCAGCAACCCGGATAACCATCTCAAGCGTTACAACCTGTTTAAACATATCGCCAGCACCGAAGTGGTGGATCCGACCACGGTGAAAGTGACGCTGAAAGAGCCGTTCTCCGCCTTTATCAATAACCTGGCCCATCCGGCGGCGGCGATGATTTCGCCCACCGCGCTGAAAAAATATGGCAAAGAGATCGGTTTCCATCCGGTGGGAACCGGCCCGTTTGTGCTTGAAACCTGGAACCAGACCGATTTTGTGAAGGTGAAGAAGTGGGACGGCTACTGGAAGCCGGGCTATCCGAAGCTGGACAGCATCACCTGGCGACCAGTGGTAGACAACAACACCCGCGCGGCAATGATGCAGACCGGCGAAGCGAACTTTGCTTTCCCGGTGCCCTATGAGCAGGCAAAACTGCTGGAGAAGAACAGCAAGCTTGCTGTGGTGACCACACCATCCATTATGCAGCGTTACATCAGCCTCAACGTCACTCAGAAGCCGTTCGACAATCCGAAGGTGCGTGAAGCGCTGGAATATGCCATCAACCGTCAGGCGCTGGCGAAAGTGGCCTTCTCCGGTTACGCCACGCCTGCTACCGGCATCGTGCCGCCCACCATCGACTTCGCTCAGACCTATCCGGCTATCAGCTACGATCCGGCCAAAGCGAAAGCCCTGCTGAAAGAGGCGGGTTACCCGAACGGATTTGAAACCACACTCTGGTCGTCACACAACCACAGCACCGCACAGAAAGTGTTGCAGTTCACCCAGCAGCAGCTGGCGCAGGTTGGCGTGAAAGTTAAAGTCACGGCGATGGATGCGGGTCAGCGTGCCGCTGAGGTAGAAGGCAAAGGCCAGAAGGAGAGCGGCGTGCGTATGTTCTACACCGGCTGGTCCGCCTCAACCGGCGAAGCGGACTGGGCGCTGACGCCACTGTTTGCTACCGCAGCCTGGCCACCGGCCATCTTCAATACCGCATTTTACAGCAATCCTAAGGTCGATAAAGATCTGGCAGATGCGCTGAAAACCACCGACCGTGCCGAGAAAGCGCGTCTCTACAAAGATGCGCAGGATACCATCTGGCAGGATCATCCATGGATCCCACTGGTGGTTGAGCAGCTGGTTTCTGCCAACAGTAAAAACCTCAGCGGTTTTTATGTGATGCCCGATACCTCATTCAATTTCGATGAGGCAACTCTGAAGTAACGGAGCCGGCCAGCCCGCGAGGCTGGCCGCAGCTGCAGGATGTTGCATGTTTAACTATTTTCTCAAACGACTATTTGGGCTGATCCCCACGCTGCTGATTGTGGCGGTGCTGGTGTTCCTGTTTGTTCACCTGCTGCCGGGCGACCCGGCACGTCTGATCGCCGGACCGGAAGCCGATGCCTCGGTGGTGGCGCTGGTGCGTCAGGAGCTGGGACTCGACCTGCCGCTGCCGCAGCAGTTCTGGCACTTTATGCTGAATGCGCTGCAGGGCGATTTCGGCCAGTCGATGGTCTCGAAGCGGCCGGTCGCGGAGGAGATCGCCTCGCGCTTTATGCCGACCCTGTGGCTGACGCTGGTCAGCATGATCTGGGCTGTGATTTTTGGCATGACAATCGGCATCGTTTCAGCTGTCTGGCGCAATCGCTGGCCCGATCGACTGGGGATGACGCTGGCGGTTTCGGGCATTTCGTTTCCGGCCTTTGCGCTGGGCATGCTGCTGATGCAGGTCTTCTCGGTGGAGCTGGGATGGCTGCCAACCATCGGTGCTGAGAGCTGGAAACATTACATTCTGCCCTCAATCACCCTGGGTGCGGCGGTGGCAGCGGTAATGGCGCGCTTTACCCGCGCCTCGTTCGTGGAGGTGATGCAGGAAGATTATATGCGGACCGCCCGGGCCAAAGGGGTACGCGAGTCGCTGGTGGTAGTAAAGCATGGCCTGCGCAACGCCATGATCCCGGTGGTGACGATGATGGGGCTGCAGTTTGGTTTCCTGCTGGGCGGATCGATCGTGGTCGAGGTGGTGTTTAACTGGCCGGGCCTGGGGCGATTGCTGGTCGATTCCGTAGCGATGCGCGACTACCCGGTTATTCAGGCGGAAGTTTTGCTGTTTTCACTGGAGTTTATTCTGATCAACCTGTTTGTCGACATGCTCTATGCGGTGATTAATCCCGCTATTCGCTTTAAGGAGTCGCGATGAAAAACTGGCGACGCGAAGCGGCATTGAAAACGATGCCGCTGATTGCGGAGAATCGGGTGCGAACACCGTGGCGTGAATTCTGGCGGCGTTTCAGAGGGCAGCCGGTGGCGCTGCTGGCCGGGCTGTTTGTGCTGGTGCTGATTGTGCTGGCGGTTATCGCCCCGTGGATTGCCCCGTTCGACGCAGAGAACTACTTCGATTATGACCGGCTCAATGACGGCCCCTCGCTGATGCATCTGTTTGGCGTCGATTCGCTGGGGCGCGACATCTTCAGCCGGGTGCTGGTCGGGACACGTATTTCCCTGATTGCAGGTTTCTTTTCGGTGGTGATCGGCGCGCTGATCGGCACGCTGTTTGGGCTGTTAGCCGGCTATTACGAAGGCTGGTGGGATCGCATCACCATGCGTATCTGCGATGTGCTGTTTGCCTTTCCCGGCATTCTGCTGGCGATAGCGGTGGTGGCGATTATGGGCAGCGGTATGAGTAATGTGATTGTGGCGGTCGCTATCTTCAGTATCCCGGCGTTTGCCCGTCTGGTTCGCGGCAATACGCTGGTGCTGAAGCATCAGACCTATATTGAGTCGGCACGCAGTATTGGCGCTTCTGACTGGACTATCCTGATGCGGCATATTCTGCCCGGCACGGTATCGCCGATTGTGGTCTATTTCACCATGCGGGTCGGCACCTCAATCATTACTGCGGCCAGCCTGTCGTTTCTGGGGCTGGGAGCGCAACCGCCCACCCCGGAGTGGGGCGCGATGCTGAATGAAGCGCGGGCCGACATGGTGATTGCTCCTCACGTGGCGATTTTCCCCAGCCTTGCCATCTTCCTCACTGTTCTGGCATTTAATTTACTCGGAGACGGGCTACGCGACGCGCTTGATCCTAAACTAAAGGGATGAAACCTTTCGATTATGATCAGGACTTCAGCACTATCGACTTCCGCCAGCATCCCGAGCGTTATCAGGTCGGGCGTGGCGAGCAGGGTGTGCTGATGGTCGAGCCTTATAAAGGCGAAATATTGCCGCACTGGCGTTTTCGTACCGTTCCCATTGCTGAAGAGTCGGCTGAGAAAATCATGGCGCTGTTTGAGGATTACCGGCGCAAGGACGATTTTGTCGGCATGGATATGGCACGCAAATTTATTCAGATGGGGTATACCCGTGCGCGCCGTTACAGCAACCATAAGGGCGGACGCAAATATGACGCGGATGGCAAGGAGCTGCCGCGCGGCGTCAACGAAGAAAAAGCCGCGGCGGCGGCTGTTTTCAAAGGCTACTGGGACAAACTTCGTGCAGATGAGGACTATCTGCGACGTAAAAAAGCGCATCAGCAGCAGTATGGCTGAGTGTTAATGCTGCTCTCCCGGCAGCCATGCCCCCCTGCTGCCGGGGTTGTTATAATGAACCCGTCTTGCTCAATCTTATCCCCATTTATCGCCTGCAAAGGCTCTGGCGCAGCACCCGTGCTGCCAGACGCTCCGCCATTTCGCCCACGCCATAAAACGCATTAGCCCGCGACGCTTGCCAGATAAGGTCAGACAGCAGCAGAAGATGAACCTTTTCTGCTGGCGAGCCGGGGGCGTAAAGTAGTGAAAAAACGCGTAAAAGCCGGTGCGCCGTCCGGGCAAAAAAACGGGCTGCTTGCACCCTCAATTCTCCGGTAACTGACCGTGCCATAAAAAGAAATGGTTTTTCCGCCATGCCGTGACAGACAAGCGAAACGCTGACAGTTACCGCTGTTTACAGCATTCGGTAAAACGCAGGTTGATATTCACTTGTTTTCATTAATAATAAACGGGCAAACCACACTGAGGGGGCTATGCCCCTCAGGTAACGAACTGGATAATGTGAGAGCTAAATAATGAAAGAGATCATCAACGGATTTCTGAATTTCCAGCAGAATGTGTTTCCTGAAAGGAAGGATCTTTTCAAAAGCCTGGCGTCAAATCAAAATCCGAAAGCGCTGTTCATCTCCTGTTCTGATAGCCGTCTGGTGCCAGAACTGGTGACGCAGCAGGAGCCAGGAGAGCTATTCGTTATCCGTAATGCGGGCAACATCGTACCCTCATTCGGTCCGGAGCCTGGCGGTGTTTCTGCCACCATAGAATATGCGGTAGTGGCGCTGGGCGTCTCCGATATCATCATCTGTGGTCACTCTAACTGCGGAGCCATGAACGCCATCGCCTCCTGCGCCTGCATGGATACCATGCCTGCCGTTGAGCACTGGCTGCGCTATGCCGATGCGGCAAAAGCGGTGGTGGAGCAGCGGCAGTATGACTCGCCAGAGAAGAAGCTTAACGAGATGGTGAAAGAGAACGTCATCGCCCAGTTGAATAACATGAAAACCCATCCCTCTGTCTCGGTCGCGCTGCGTAACGGCAAGCTGCGTCTGCACGGCTGGGTTTATGATATCGAAAGTGGCACCATTATGGCGCTGACCCAGGGTGGCAAGCAGTTCATCACCCTGTCTGAGAATCCTGATACCTGCTTTGAGTAATATTTTCTCCCGCTGTGCTCTGCAGCGGGTTTTCCTGTTACTTACCCTACATAACAGCATTAACCCGCCTCTGTTATTCTGCATTTCCCGTCTGACTTATCTATGCTTGCTTAAACCTTCCTGATACAAGCGAGTTGATGATGCGTAAAACTTCTGTTGCTGCTCTGCTGGCGGTCTCTGCACTGCTGCTCAGTAGTTGCTCTTCTCATGTTGCGGATAAGCAGCAATATTCAGGTTTTTTAAGCGATTACAGCCAGTTGCAACCGAACGCGTCAGCCAGCGGTGAGCCGACTCTGCGCTGGATTTCACCCGATTATCAAAGCAGCCATTATAAAGATGTGCTCTATACGTCGCTGGTTTACTACCCGGCGGCGCGCCCCACGCCTCGCGTCACTCAGCAAACGCTGGATCAGGTCCTCAGTTACACAGATATCCAGTTAAAAGGCGCGATAGCGACCCGCCTGCCGCTGGTGAATCAGGCTACGCCGCATACGCTGAAGGTAAGGGCCGCCATTACCGCCGTGTCAGCAGAAAATCAGGGCGTGCAGTTTTATGAAGTGGTACCGGTTGCCGCAGTCGTTGCCGGTACCATGGCAGCGTCAGGGCATCGTACCCAGAACAGCGCACTGTTTCTGGAGATAGAAGCCAGCGATGCGGTGACGGGCAAACCGATGATCCGGGTGGTTCGCAAAGCCTTTGGCAAAACGGTCAGCAACAGCAATACGCCGATCACCTTTGACGAGCTGAAGCCCGGTATCGATACGATGGTGCGTGACACCGTAAGTTTTAACGCGCCCTGACTGTGACGGGCGACAGCAGATCGCTGACGCCCTGATTAATCTTTTGTAAATCCTCAACATCAGTGCAGAGGGGCTGACTACGCTTAAGGGCATTCTATCCCGTCAGGAGATCGTTATGGCCCGTTTCTCAACAGCCTTGTTGCTCAGTGGCTCGCTGCTTTTTACCGCCCCCCTGTTTGCTGCCGACCTGCAGGTCGATGTATTACAGGATAAGTTACAACATCCATGGTCGCTGGCCTTTCTGCCCGACAACAAAACGCTGCTGATTACCGAACGTAGCGGACAACTGCGCAGCTGGAGCCAGGAGAGCGGCCTGTCACAGCCGATACAGGGCGTGCCAAAGGTCTGGGCAGAACGGCAGAGTGGTTTGCTGGACGTGGTGCTGGCACCCGATTTTGCCACCAGTCGTCGCGTCTGGCTTAGCTATACCGAAGCGAACAGCAGTGGCAAAGCGGGCGCGGTGGTCGGCGTCGGCACGCTGAGCAAGGATAACCGGCAACTCAGCGATTTCCGCGAGGTGATTCGGCAGACGCCGATGCTCTCCAGCGGCAACAATATCGGTACCCGGCTGGCGTTTGATACCCAGGGCTATCTCTGGATCGCCTTCGGCGATAACTTTGCCAGCAGCGCTGCGCAGGATCTCGATAAGCTGCAGGGCAAACTGCTGCGGCTCAACGCCGATGGCAGCGTGCCGGACGATAATCCGTTTGCAAAACAGCGCGGTGCACGGCCAGAGATCTGGGCCTATGGTCTGCGTAATCCGCAGGGGCTGGCGCTTAACCCCTGGACCGGCATGATATGGGAAAACGAACATGGCCCGCGCGGCGGCGATGAAGTGAATATCATGGAGCGGGGCAAGAATTATGGCTGGCCGCTGGCAACCTACGGCATTGACTATAGCGGTGACAAAGTGCCGGAGTCACAAGGCACACAGGTAGCGGGTACCGAACCGCCGCTTTATCACTGGAAGGATTCTCCCGCCATCAGCGGCATGGCGTTTTACAATAGCGCCCGTTTTCCGCAGTGGAAAAACTCGCTGTTTATCGGCGCTCTGAAAGAGAAAAACCTGATTCGTCTGAGTATCAACGGCGAGAAAGTGGTGGAAGAGCAGCGTCTGCTGGAGGATCAGAAGGCGCGGATACGCGATGTGCGGCAGGGGCCGGATGGCTATCTCTATGTGCTGACCGATGAGGCCAATGGCAAGCTGCTGAAAGTGGGATTAGCGCAGGACGCTGGCGCGTCCCGCGGCTAAAAGCCTGTCCCCAGACTATTTTATTTGTCAGTCTGGGCCTGAGCAGTGCTTATACAGGCTGCTTTAGCAACCTGAACGCCCGTCAGGGCGGCCCTGAAGGGGCGAGCGCAGCGAGTAATCCTCACGTACTACCTGTACGCCTGCTTGTTTCGCGCTGTCTGTGTCCAGGCTGCCTGCAACCATTACGCCTGATGGACCAGGCTTCTCAGTCAGCGAGCCCAGTGATAAACCTGCCAACCACGGTTTAACGCTTCTTGGTGCAGCTGTTCATCAGGGTTGATGACATGGGCATGATCGGCCTGTTCCAGTAGTGGCAGGTCGTTCATCGAATCACTGTAGGCCCAGGTGCGATCAAAGGCCTCGTCCTGCTGCAGGGCTTTCCAGTCACCCAGTCGGGTCACTTTGCCCTCTTTGTAGGTCATGGTGCCGTAAGTGTTGCCGCTGTAGCGCTCGTCCACGATTTCAACGCCAATCGCCAGCGCGCCGCAGGCACCCAGCTTCTCTGCAATCGGCACCACCAGATGCTCGCCGCTGGCGGAGATGATCATGACCTTGTCGCCGCGCGCCCGGTGCCACTCAATCCGCTCGCGGGCCGCCGGAAAAACGCGTGGCATGATGTCGCGTTGAATGAAGCGGCGCACCCAGCCTTCAACGGTAAGCGTGGCCATGCCCGCCAGCGGGGAGAGCGTTTTATTCATATACTCTTCAATCGACAGCGTACCGGCATAGTACTGGCTCATTAATGCCTGTTCCTGATCAATCAGTTCACTGGGGGCGAATCCCTGTGATACCAGCCAGCGCAGCCACAGGCTGGTGCTGTCTTCACAAATGAGTGTTTCATCCAGATCAAAAAGGGCTAAGTCCATGGTCGGTCTCCTCGGCTGACTGGCGTTCAGGTTAACTGATATTTGTGACGGGCTTAACTCTTCTGCGAAAAATCGGAATTTAACGCAGTTTTGGTGGTGACAGAAACGGGGAAAAGCGGCACGCGCGCGGCACTTATGCCAGGGTTACTCTACTAAACTCTAAAAAACTTTACGATTCGACGGTTTTTTTCGCTGCCCTCAAGGGTTAGCGTTTGAGTGAGAATTTTCTGCCCCTGGAATTTCGATTTAACAAGGACAATCCGGCCAAGCCCATGACAAACACTCGCTTCACATCTCGCCTGCGGCACCTTGCTGCCACTTCATTACTGATTCTCGCCCCCGTCAGCGTTTTTGCTGAGCAGGCTCCCGCCGCGCCAGGCATTGATGCTAAAGCGTGGATTCTGATCGACTACGCCAGCGGTAAAGTGTTAACCGAATCCAGTGCCGATCAGCGCCTTGACCCCGCCAGTCTGACTAAAATGATGACCAGCTATGTCGTCGGTCAGGCGATTAAAGCGGGCAAAATCAAGCCGGATGATCTGGTTACTGTCGGACAGGATGCCTGGGCGACCGGCAACCCTAAGCTGCGCGGCTCGTCGCTGATGTTCCTCAAGCCGGGCGATCGTATTCCGGTGCATGAGCTGAATAAGGGGATCGTGATCCAGTCCGGCAATGACGCCTGTATTGCGCTGGCAGATTATGTGGCGGGCAGTCAGGATTCGTTTATCGGCCTGATGAACAACTATGTGAAGGCGCTGGGACTGCAGAATACCCACTTTATGACGGTGCATGGTCTGGATGCTGAAGGGCAGTACAGCACCGCGCGTGACATGGCGCTGATTGCTCAGGCGCTGATCCGCGATGTGCCCGAAGAGTACGCGCTGAATAAAGAGAAAGAGTTCACCTTCAATAATATTCGCCAGATCAACCGCAACCGCCTGTTGTGGAGCACCAACCTCAAGGTTGATGGCGTCAAAACCGGCCACACATCAGGCGCAGGGAACAACCTGGTCGCTTCAGCAACCGAAGGCGATATGCGTCTGATCTCGGTGGTGCTGGGCACCGCCAGCGATGCGATTCGTTTCCGCGAAAGTGAAAAGCTGCTGACATGGGGCTTCCGTTTCTATGAAACGGTCACGCCGATTAAAGCGGATGCGCCGTTTGCGCAGCAGCGGGTCTGGTTCGGCGATCGCAGCCAGGTCAATCTGGGTGTGGCGAAAGATGCTGCGCTGACCATTCCTAAAGGGCAGATGAAGAATCTGAAGGCGAGTTTTAAACTCTCTGCGCCGCAGCTTGAAGCGCCGCTGAAGAAGAATCAGGTGGTCGGCACCATCGACTTCCAGCTGGACGGGAAAACCATTGAGCAGCGGCCACTGGTCGTGATGCAGGATGTACCGGAAGGCGGGTTCTTCAGCCGGATGATTGATTTCGTGATGATGAAATTCAATGGCTGGTTCGGGAAGTGGTTTTCATAAGTGAGCAGGGACGCTAACGCGTCCCTTTCTTAATCCTGCGTCCAGCCTTTGCGAATCGGCACGGCAAACAGCGACCGATAGAGTGGATTGATCACCGCCAGCATCCGCTCGCCATAGAACTGCCACGCCAGATGCGAAGCCAGACAGCTCAGCAGCCCCACCAGGAACCCGCCCAGCATATCCATCGGCCAGTGAACGCCAAGGTAGACCCGCGACCAGGCAATAGCGCAACCGGCCACCATCAGAACCACACCTGACCAGAGGCGATGCCAGAAGATAAAGGCCAGTGCAAAGGTGAATATCGTGGTGCCGTGATCGCTGGGATAGGAGTCATCGGCGGCGTGATGCAGGAACTGATAACCAAAACCGATAGCGAAAGGGCGGGGATGCGGCAACAGCTGGCCCACAGACCAGGAGATCGCCAGCGCATAGATCAGCGCCATGCCGGTTTTCAGTACCAGCACCCGCTGCGAAGAAACCTGATCGCGCGGTCCCCAGAGCCACATTGCCACGATTAACAGCGGCACGATGGCGATCAGATCTTTGGCAAAAAACGTCGCCAGATGCAGTAACCAGGCGGGTGAAGCCGGTGTGGCATTGATAGCAGTAAACAGTGAATGGTTCAGCTCTTCCATTTCGGGATAAATTCCTCAGCAGACAGTCCGGTTAACGGCAGCTGGCAGCATCCCGCCAGCCCGGCCCGATAACAGCGGCAAAAAAACGGTCAGCGACAGTACGCTCACCCAATCAGTCAGCAAAATTGCTAACTAAACAGCGGCCTATCCTGCTTTTTACCGTTTTGTTCGTCTATAGAAAGGCTCTTAAACTGCCGTTGAGTTGTGTAACGGTTTAAGTTTTATGACACTTGCAGTCGCGAATCAGGCGGGAATGGCGGGCAGGGATGAAAAAAACGCATAAAAAAACCCGCCGGGAAAAAGACCAGCGGGCTCCACAATTTGGGGATTTCAAAGAAAAGCAGTGGCACTTATTATGACTATCCCTTAACAATAAAGTTCTGGACGCAGGCAAAAAAATTTTATAGGGGCAATATCGGCCAGACAATCACAATCAGCGTTCCCGCCAGCGTCAGCAATACGTTGGCGATGGCATAGGTCCCGGCATAGCCCAGCGCCGGAATATTGCTGCGTGCCGTATCACTGATGATCTCCATGGCTGGTGCGCAGGTGCGCGCACCCATGATGGCGCCAAAAAGCAGGGCGCGGTTCATCCGCAATACATAAGCACCAAACAGATAGCAGATGATCACCGGAATCAGGCTGACCAGCAGGCCGCACAGCAGCATCAGCGCACCATCGCTGCTCAGGCCGTGATTAATGCCGCTACCGGCACTCAATCCCACACCCGCCATAAACACCATCAGTCCGAACTCTTTCACCATGGTAAGCGCCCCCTGGGGAATATAACCAAAGGTCGGGTGGTTGGCGCGCAGGAAGCCGAGCATGATACCGGCGAACAGCAGGCCCGCCGCGTTACCAATACCAAAACTGAAATTGCTGAACTGGAAGGTGATCAGACCAATCATCAGACCCACGATAAAGAAGGCGCAGAAGGCTAAGAGATCGGTCATCTGACTGTGAATCGCGATAAAGCCAATGCGATCCGCCACGCTTTTGACCCGTCGTGCCTCGCCGCTGACCTGCAGCACATCACCTTTGTTCAGCATGATACTGTCGTCAATCGGCATCTCAATCTGACTGCGTATTACCCGGTTCAGGAAGCAGCCGTGATCGGTGAGGTTTAATTTGCTGAGGCGTTTGTTGACCGCATTGTGGTTCTTCACCACGATCTCTTCAGTGACGATGCGCATATCCAGCAGGTCGCGGTCAAAGACCTCTTTACCGTTGCGGAAGCTGGGGTCGAGCCGGGCATGAGCATCGGGATAGCCTACCAATGAAATATCATCACCGAGTTGCAATACCGCATCGCCATCGGGACTGGCGAGAATACCGTTGCGGCGGATGCGCTCAATGTAGCAACCGGTCTGACGATAGATACCCAGTTCGCGCAGGTTTTTGCCGCCGCTCCACGCCACCAGTTCAGGACCTACGCGATAGGCGCGGATCACCGGCAGGAAGACTTTGCGCTGGCTGTCCGCATCCAGACCGCGTTCCCGGGCGATCTGCTGGGCGCAGGTAGGCAGATCCTGATGTTGCAGGCGGGGCAGATAACGTGCGCCGAAAATCAGACTGACCAGGCCTATCAGATAGGTCACGGCATAACCCAGGCTCAACTGATCCTGCATCAATCCAAGCTGCTTCGGATCGCTGATGCTTTGCCGCAGGGTATCGCCCGCTCCCACCAGCACCGGCGTTGAGGTCATCGACCCGGCCAGCATGCCGGCGGTGAGACCGATATCCCAGCCAAAGAGTTTACCCAGTCCCAGCGCCAGCAACAGCGCGCTGACCACCATGACGATGGCGAGCATGAAATAGTTTTTGCCGTCGCGAAAGAAAATGGAAAAAAAGTTGGGACCGGCTTCGACGCCGACACAAAAAATAAACAGCATAAAGCCCAGACTCAATGCATCGGTATTGATCGTGAAGTGCTGCTGGCCTAACAAGAGCGAAACCACTAATACGCCAATCGAATTTCCCAGCTGAACCGAGCCAAGACGCAACTTACCCAGACAGAGGCCGAGCGCTAAAACGACAAATAATAACAAAATGTCATTTCCGCTTAACAATCCTGCGACGTTAATATTCACTGTTTAACTTCTTGTTTACATGTAACCTATTGAAGAGTGGCCTGTTTTTCGCTATCGTGAGCAGGCCGTTGAGGAACTGTTGTATCAACACTGCAAATGGAACCTTTACCGCGGCGCTATTCTAATCACAAATATCTTTCACAGCCATTGGCTGTTTTCATTCGTTGCCACAGCGAACTGTTTCTTTTTATTTCCATCTGAACGCATCAGGGCTATCAGCAGGTTATTGTCGGGGTTACTTTTAATCAGTGGGGTGGTATGCCGCAGCGTTCTTATCTCTGGACTACCCGCCTGTGCGGCGTGGTGTTATATAGTCTGGTATTTGTCTTTACCTGTCATTTCTGGCAGGTCGGTCCCGGCCCGCTTCGCGGTCAGCCCGAATTACTGCTCTTTATGTTGCCCGGTATCGTGATGGCTTTGTTGCAGGTAGAAAGCCCGCTAAAAAGCACCCTGCTGATGGGCTTATGGGGAACGTTACTGGCAGCACTGCTGTTAAATAGCAGCCTGTTTATCCACAGCAACGCACTGTTTGTGGTCGCATGGAGCCTCAGCGCGCTGTTCTGGGCAGGCTGCGGGGCCTTGCTGGTGCGGTTGATGCAGATAGTGATGGCATCACTTAATTAAACTGTGCCGGGTGACTGGTGTCAGACAGCAAGCAAAAAGGCGAGACAGGAAAATCCTGTCTCGCCTTTTTCATTCCGGCTATCTGTACTTATGCGGCAAATCCCAGATTCTCTTTGGTCCAGGCCGCAAACTCGGTGTAACCACCGATATGTTTTTCGTCGACGAAAATCTGTGGCACGGTGCTGACCGGTTTACCGGCACTCGCTTCCAGATCGGCTTTAGTAATGCCTTCTGCGTTAATATCGACATACTGATAGCTAAAATCATCACGCTCAGTGGTCAGCCTGTCGGCCAGTTCATGGGCACGCACACAGTAGGGACAGCCCGGACGACCAAAAATAACAGCAATCATTGAGAACTCCTTGCAGCGACTGTTATGTGATCTATCTCACACAACAAAACAGAGAATGGCAACCATGATGCCCGCTCGTATCGCTTAAGGAAAGCAGGATTTGCCTGTTAGTCTGATGCCCGCACGCTATCGCCGCCCGGTCAGGAAGCGTCTGAATCAGAGGCTTTTTCGTGCCGGCAGCCCGTGTATCCCGCGCAATTTTTGGGTTGTTGACCATAATTGACGCTCAGTAAGCCGCTAAGGCAGGAGGATCTCATGCAGAGTGTGGCCAGATTACCCCGGTTTGTGGTGGTGCTGGAGGCGGCTGGCGGCCTGTTAATAGTGGCCGCGCTGCTGCTGATCAACCACTGGCTTCCGCTGCCAGACCAGGCTGATGTAAAAATGCTGGCCACTGTGCTGTTCATTGCTGGCGTGGTTCTGATGCTGCCTGCTGCCTGGCTGTTAATGTGGCGCACCGCGAAAGCGATAGCACCACAGCTGTTCAATCAGATTGATAAAAAAAGATAATGTTGCTGGAGACTTTATGACACCGACCATTGATTTACTGTGCAGCCATCGTTCAATCCGCGCCTTTACTGACCAGCCGGTCAGCGAAGCACAGCGTGAAGCGATTATTACTGCGGCGCAATCGGCGTCCACATCCAGTTTTTTACAGTGTTCTTCCATTATTCGTATCACCGACAAAGCCCTGCGTGACAAGCTGGTGACACTGACGGGCGGACAGACCTGGGTCGCGGATGCGCCTGAGTTCTGGATCTTCTGCGCTGACTTTAATCGCCACCTGCAGATTTGCCCCGATGCGCAGCTGGGTCGTGCTGAGCAGTTGCTGCTGGGCTGCGTCGATACCGCGCTGATGGCGCAGAATGCAATGATCGCAGCCGAATCGCTGGATCTGGGCGGCGTCTTTATCGGCGGAATTCGTAACAGCATCGCGGAAGTGACCGAACTGCTGGGCCTGCCGAAATTTGTTCTGCCGCTGTTTGGTTTTTGCCTGGGTCATCCGGAGTCAAAGCCGGACGTCAAACCGCGTATGCCGCACGCGATGCTGGTGCATGAGAACCGCTATCAGCCGCTGGATCCGGCGGTACTGGCCGAATACGATAGCCGCACAGAACTCTATTATCAGCAGCGCGACAGTAACCAGCGCAGCGAAACCTGGAGCGAGCTGATCCAGCGCCTGATTATTAAAGAGACGCGTCCGTTTATGCTCGATTATCTGCATCAGCAGGGCTGGGCCACGCGCTAAATCAGTAAGGGAGAGCAGCGATGAAGATAGCTATCCTGTCACGTGATGAGACGCTCTACTCCAGTCGGCGACTGCGTGATGAGGCCGCCGCGCGCGGCCACGAGGTACAAATCATCGATCCGCTCTCCTGCTATATGAATATTAATCCCGCCTCACCGGCGGTTCACTACTGTGGTGAACCGCTGGGCCATTTTGATGCGGTTATCCCGCGCATCGGTAACCTTATTACCTTTTATGGTGCGGCAGTGCTGCGACAGTTTGAGATGTGCGGCAGCTATCCGCTGAATGCGTCCGCCGCCATTACCCGTGCCCGTGACAAATTGCGCTCGCTACAGCTGCTGGCACGGGAAGGCATCGACATGCCGGTCACCGGATTTGCTTCCTCGCCCGATGACACCGACGATCTGATCGCCCTGGTCGGTGGCGCGCCGCTGGTGGTCAAGCTGGTGGAGGGCACCCAGGGCATTGGTGTGGTGCTGGCGGAAACGCGGCAGGCGGCGGAAAGCGTCATCGATGCGTTTCGCGGTCTGAATGCTCATATTCTGGTGCAGGAGTTTATTAAAGAAGCTCAGGGGCGTGATGTTCGCTGTCTGGTGATTGGCAATCAGGTGGTGGCTGCGATTGAGCGGGTGGCGAAAGAGGGCGATTTTCGCTCTAATCTGCATCGCGGCGGTAAAGCTTACCCGGTCGTCATTACGCAACAGGAGCGGCAGATAGCCGTGAAAGCGGCTGCCACGCTCGGGCTGGAAGTGGCGGGCGTCGATATTCTGCGTGCCCATCGTGGTCCGCTGGTGATGGAAGTTAACGCCTCACCAGGTCTTGAAGGCATTGAAACCAGCAGTAACCTTAACATCGCTGCCCTGATGATCGCGCGGATTGAGCTGCAGGCCATCCCCGGGCTCCGTCCTAAAACCGCTGGCTGACACGCGCTTTTCAGCAGTTTTCATGGCATCGTCGCGCATTTTTCCGTAAGCTAAGTCGCCTGTTTATCACCCCACTGGGATTTTACGATGGATTCTCTTGTCGTTCCGGATATCGACCTGCTGCGTCGCTGGCTGGATCAGCAAAATATCACCTGGTTCGAATGCGATGCCTGTCAGGCACTTCATCTGCCGCACATGCAAAACTTCGATGGGGTGTTTGACGCCAAAATCGATCTGGTCGACAACGTCATTCTGTTTTCGGCGCTGGCTGAAGTGAAGCCGACGGCGCTGATTCCACTGGTTGGCGATTTGTCGCAGATCAATGCCAGTTCGCTGACGGTGAAAGCATTTATCGACATTCAGGATGATAATCTGCCGAAACTCATTGTCTGTCAGTCAATGATTACCACCGCCGGTTTAACCTTTGGTCAGTTCTCGCACTTTATGAAACAGAGTGAAGAGCAGATCTCCATGGTGATCCTGGAAGCCTTTGCCAGCAATCTGTTGATCGTGGGCGAAGAAGAAGAGCACGTTCCGGTGACCAGCGTTCATTCTGTGCTGCACTAAGCCCGACATGGTCACACACTAAGCCGTCCCTGAGACGGCTTTTTTATGCCCGCCATTTGCTGCCGCGATAATTTTTTATTCTGCATTTTGCCCTTTAACGCCAGATATTAGTCGTGGTTTATGCCATCAAAGCCGAACCTCATAGCTCAAACATGCATAAAATATCGGTTTCAGGCGTTTTTTACGCTGGGGTCTGGTGAAGCCTGACCGGGGGGGCTATGCTTGCGGGGCTGTAACAGGCGCGTAACTGCGCCTCAGCTATAGGTTTTTGCTATTAAACTCCCGCTGAATAATGATTCATTGTGTCACTGACGTCTTGTACAGAACGCAATGCAGGGATCTCTGGTTTGCAGCGTTGTAATGACCCGCTCAGGAGGATGGAAAAATATGTTCAACTCACGTCAGAAATGGCTGTCAGCTGTGGTAGCTGCTGCGCTGATGGCCGCATCGGCCAGCAGCATGGCGGAAGATAAAACGCTGCACGTCTACAACTGGTCCGATTATATTTCGCCAGATACCGTGCCGAACTTTGAAAAGCAGTCCGGCATCAAAGTGGTCTACGATGTGTTTGACTCCAACGAAGTGTTGGAAGGCAAACTGATGGCGGGCAGCACCGGCTATGATGTGGTGGTACCATCCTCCAGCTTCCTGGCGCGTCAGCTGCAGTCCGGGGTATTCCAGCCGCTGGATAAGAGCAAACTGCCTAACTACAAAAACCTCGATCCGGCGCTGATGGAAAAAGTGGCGCAGCACGATCCGGGTAACAAATATGCCATTCCTTATCTTTGGGGTACCACCGGTATCGGCTACAACGTCGACAAGGTCAAAGCGGCACTGGGCGCCGATGCGCCGGTCAACAGCTGGGATCTGGTGCTGAAGCCGGAAAACCTGGAGAAGCTGAAAAGCTGTGGTGTTTCCTTCCTGGATGCGCCAGAAGAGATTTTCGCCACGGTGCTCAACTACCTGGGCAAAGATCCCAATACCTCTGATGCCAAAGAGTATTCCGGTGCAGCCACTGACCTGCTGCTGAAACTGCGTCCAGATATTCGCTATTTCCATTCGTCGCAATATATCAACGATCTGGCCAACGGTAATATCTGCGTCGCTATCGGCTGGTCCGGCGATATTCTGCAGGCGAAAAACCGTGCCGATGCGGCGAAAAACGGCGTGCATCTGGGTTACAGCGTACCGAAAGAGGGCGCACTGGCCTTCTTCGACATGATGGCGATCCCGAAAGATGCGAAAAACCTGGATGGCGCTTACGCCTGGCTGAATTACATCATGGATCCGAAAGTGATCGCCGATGTCTCCAACAAAATGAACTACGCCAACGGCAACAAAGCGTCGCTGCCGCTGATCAATGCCGACGTCCGCAACAATCCGGGTATCTTCCCAACGCCAGAAGCGATGTCGAAATTGTTTGTGCTGAAAGTCCAGGATCCAAAACTGGATCGTGTGCGTACGCGCGCATGGACTAAAGTAAAAAGTGGTAAGTAGTTCGTCCTTAACGAATTGACCTGTCATGCATCAGCAACAGAGGCGCGGTGTCGGCCTCTGTTGTGCCATTTTTAGCGGCAAATTTTGTCGCAATGTTCCGCCTGGCTCCGGAGAGAACCCTTTGTGAACGATGCCATTCCCCGTCCTCAAAATAAAACCGCAAAGGCGTTAACGCCACTGCTGGAAATTCGCAATCTGACCAAATCCTTTGACGGCCAGCACGCCGTGGATGATGTCAGCCTGACTATTTATAAAGGTGAGATCTTTGCCCTGCTGGGCGCATCGGGCTGTGGTAAATCAACGCTGCTGCGCATGCTGGCCGGTTTCGAGCCGCCAACCAGCGGGCAGATTGTGCTGGATGGTCAGGATCTGTCCCACGTTGCTCCCTATCAGCGCCCGATCAACATGATGTTCCAGTCCTACGCGCTGTTTCCCCACATGACGGTGGAGCAGAATATCGCCTTTGGTCTGAAGCAGGATCGGCTGCCGAAAGGGGAGATCACCAGCCGGGTAGCAGAGATGCTGGCCCTGGTGCATATGCAGGAGTTTGCTAAACGCAAACCGCACCAGCTCTCCGGTGGTCAGCGTCAGCGTGTGGCGCTGGCCCGCAGCCTGGCGAAGCGGCCAAAACTGCTGCTGCTGGATGAGCCGATGGGGGCACTGGACAAGAAGCTGCGCGACAGGATGCAGCTGGAAGTTGTCGATATTCTGGAGCGTGTTGGCGCCACCTGCGTGATGGTGACGCACGACCAGGAAGAGGCGATGACCATGGCGGGCCGCATCGCGATTATGAATCGCGGCAAGTTCGTACAGATTGGTGAGCCGGAGGAGATCTACGAGCATCCTACCAGCCGCTACAGTGCCGAATTTATCGGGTCGGTTAACGTCTTCGAAGGCTTACTGCGTGAACGCCAGGCGAATGGTCTGGTAATCGACAGTCCCGGCCTGATGCATCCGCTGAAAGTCGACACTGATGTTTCGGTGGTGGATAACGTTCCGGTGCATGTCGCGCTGCGCCCGGAAAAAGTGATGCTGTGCGATGAAGTACCCGCAGAGGGTTATAACTTTGCGGTGGGAGAAGTGGTTCACATCGCCTATCTCGGCGACCTCTCTATTTTCCATGTCCGTCTGCATAGCGGACAGATGATCAGCGCACAGTTGCAAAACGCGCATCGCTACCGCAAAGGGTTGCCGACCTGGGGTGATGAAGTCCGCCTCTGCTGGGAAAGCGACAGCTGCGTGGTGCTGACGGTTTAAGGAGCGGCTATGAGCCAGATTTTCCAACGCGCCAAAGCGCCCGCCCGACTGGTCGGCACGCCGCTGCAACGCTGGGCCACGCGGATAAAAATGCAGCATGGCCGCAAGCTGGTGATCGCCTTGCCTTATGTCTGGCTGGTGCTGTTGTTTCTGCTGCCGTTTCTGACGGTGCTGAAGATCAGCTTCGCGGACATTGCGCGAGCGATCCCCCCTTACACCGAGCTGGTGAGCTGGGCTGATGACCAGTTCAGTATTGTGCTCAACTTCGGCAACTACCTGACGCTGACCGACGATCCGCTTTACATCGATGCTTATCTGCAGTCGCTGAAAGTGGCGGCGATCTCCACCGTAATCTGTCTGCTGATTGGCTATCCGCTCGCCTGGGCCGTGGCGCACAGCAAGCCGTCGATGCGCACCATTCTGCTGCTGCTGGTGATCCTGCCGTCGTGGACCTCCTTTCTGGTGCGCGTCTACGCCTGGATGGGTCTGCTGAACAACAACGGCATTCTGAACCGGTTCCTGCTGTGGCTGGGGGTGATCGATCATCCGCTGGTGATCCTCTACACCAATACAGCGGTCTATATCGGTATCGTCTACTGCTATCTGCCGTTTATGGTACTGCCGATCTACACCGCGCTGACCCGTATTGATTACTCGCTGGTGGAAGCCTCACTGGATCTGGGCGCGCGTCCGCTGAAGACCTTTTTCAGCGTGATTGTCCCGCTGACCAAAGGGGGCATTATCGCCGGATCGATGCTGGTATTCATCCCGGCGGTGGGGGAGTACGTGATTCCTGAACTGCTGGGTGGCCCGGACAGCATCATGATTGGCCGTATCCTGTGGCAGGAGTTCTTTAACAACCGTGACTGGCCGGTGGCCTCCGCGCTGGCGGTCATTATTCTGCTGATCCTGATCCTGCCGATCATCTGGTTCCATAAGCATCAAAACCGTGAAATGGGAGAGAAGGCATGAATAATTTGCCCACCATTCGCTCACCCTGGCGTACCGGTATTCTGGTCTGCTGCTTCCTGTTCCTCTATGCGCCGATGCTGCTGCTGGTGGTTTACTCCTTCAACAGCTCACCGCTGGTGACGGTGTGGGAGCGCTTCTCGTTCCACTGGTACAGGGTGCTCTTCCAGGACAGCGCGATGATTGACGCCGTGCTGCTGAGTCTGAGCATTGCCGGTCTCTCCGCCACCATGGCGGTGGTGCTGGGCACGCTGGCGGCGGTGATCATCGTGCGCTTTGGTCGCTTCCGCGGCCACAATGGTTTTGCCTTTATGCTGACCGCGCCGCTGGTGATGCCCGATGTGATTACCGGACTGTCGCTGCTGCTGCTGTTTGTGGCAATGGGCAACGCCTTTGGCTGGCCGAGCGAACGCGGCATGCTCACCATCTGGCTGGCCCACGTTACCTTCTGTACCGCCTATGTGGCAGTGGTGATTAACTCGCGTCTGCGTGAGCTGGACCGCTCCATCGAAGAGGCAGCGATGGATTTAGGCGCAACGCCGCTGAAAGTCTTTTTCGTGATTACCGTGCCCATGATTGCACCCGCTATTGTGACCGGCTGGCTGCTGGCGTTTACCCTGTCACTCGACGATCTGGTGATCTCAAGCTTTGTGACCGGGCCGGGTGCCACCACATTGCCGATGGCGATCTTCGCCACTGTGCGACGCGGCGTTAACCCGGAAATCAATGCGCTGGCTTCATTGATCCTGTTTGTGGTCGGTTTAGTGGGTTTTATCGCCTGGCGGGTGATGGCACACGAAGAAAAACAACGTTTAAGCGATATTCAGAAAGCTAAACGTGGCTGAAATCCGTAACTTTTGCCACTATATGAACGGGCCGGTTTAACCGGCCCGTTTTTCGATCCGGTGGAGTCAGGGACTATGTCAGAAATCTTCAAAAGCAGCGCCACGCTCTCAGTCGCGCCGGTGCCGGTGACGGTTGCCGGCATTGCTATTATCGCGACCCGCTGCCTGAGTGTCCTGATGCTGGCAAATGAGCTGGGTTACAGCGAACTCGCCAACTTTGTTCACCGCAGCGCCCAGTCCTGGGACGCTACGCTCATCTTTGTCGCCAGCCAGCTGATCTTCCTGTTCGAACTGCGCTGCGCCTTTACCCTGATGCGCGGCAGTAACCGTGGACGCTGGGGCTATGTGGCGACGCAGGTAATTGTGCTCAGCTATATGCTGGTCGCCTCGCTGGGCTGGATCTACCCGGAAATTTTCAGCATTGATGGCGACAATAACGTCCAGATTATCCACCATACCCTGTCGCAGAAAATCCCCGATCTGCTGGTGCTCCTGCTGCTCTTTCTGCCTGCCAGCAGCCGCGCTTTTTTCAGGAAGCGATGATACAATCGCGCTCCGCCCGACCCGATCGTTAAGGCTTTACCATGCATTGCGCGCTTTATGACGCTAACCGTTGCCACTCCTGTCAGTGGCTGGAAAAACCCTATCCCACTCAGCTGAACGACAAACAGTCGATGCTGGAACAGTTACTGGCTGAGCAGCCGGTTGCTGCCTGGTTGCCGCCGGTCGCATCACCGCAGCAGGCATTCCGTAATAAAGCCAAAATGGTGGTGAGTGGCAGTGTCGAGCGTCCGGTGCTGGGTCTGAGCAAGCCGGATGGTGAAGCGGTGGATCTGTGCGATTGCCCGCTCTATCCCGCCAGTTTCCAGCCGGTTTTTGCTGCACTTAAGCCCTTTATCGCCCGTGCCGGACTGACGCCCTATAACGTGGCGCGCAAACGTGGCGAACTCAAATTCCTGCTGGTCACCGAAAGCCAGCAGGGCGGCGTGATGCTGCGCTTTGTCCTGCGCTCAACCGCGAAGCTGGAACAGCTGCGCGCCGCATTGCCGTGGCTGCAACAGCAACTGCCGCAGCTGGCGGTGATCTCTGCCAATATTCAGCCGGTGCATATGGCGATTCTGGAAGGGGAAGAGGAGATTGCGCTGACGCCCGCGCAGTCGCTGGCAGAGAACTTCAACGGCGTGCCGCTATGGATCCGCCCGCAAAGCTTCTTTCAGACCAACCCGCAGGTTGCCAGTGCACTCTATGCCACCGCGCGCGACTGGGTCAGGGCGCTGCCGGTCAACAGCATGTGGGATCTCTTCTGCGGCGTGGGTGGTTTTGGTCTGCACTGCGCGACAGCAGAGATGGAACTAACGGGCATTGAGATCAGTGCCGAGGCGATTAAATGCGCCCAGCGTTCCGCTGAAATGCTGGGGCTGGAAAAAGTGCAGTTTGCGGCGCTGGATTCTACGGCGTTTGCGACCGGACGCGACGCGGTGCCGCAGCTGGTGCTGGTCAATCCGCCGCGTCGTGGAATTGGTGAGGCGCTGTGTGACTATCTCAGCCAGATGGCCCCGGATTATCTGCTCTATTCAAGCTGTAATCCGCAGACCATGGCGCAGGATATTGCCCGACTGAGCGCTTATGAGGTGACGAAGGTGCAGCTGTTCGATATGTTTCCCCACACCGCCCATTTTGAAGTGCTGACGCTGTTAACCCGCCGTCAGCACTGAGTCCAAAGCCCGGCAGAGGCGGCCTCTGCCAGTCATTACTCCGGGAACCACTTCTGATTAAGCTGCTGCCAGCTGCCGTTGGCTTTCAGTTCGTTCAGCGCCTGATTGAACTGATCGCGAAGCGCCGTATTGCCTTTACGCACGGCAATGCCGAGACCGGTGCCAAAATAGTCCGCATCCGTGACATGTTGACCGACAGTGGCGAGATCTGCATTGGTCTTCAGCCACTGATTCACCACCGCGCTGTCGCCAAATACGCCATCCAGCCGGCCACTCTTCATATCCAGAATCGCATTCTGATAGCTGTCATACGCCACCACTTTCACTTCCGGATGCTTATCCTGCAGGTACTTCTGGTGAGTGGTGCCGTTCTCAACGCCGATGCGTTTGCCCTTAAGCTCACCAAAGCTGCTGAACTGGCCTTTACGGGCGATCACGATGGCGGAGTTAGCGTAATAAGGCTGGGTAAAATCGACCTGCTTGCTGCGCTCAGTGGTGATATCCATGCCGGAAATCACCGCGTCATAGCGGCGGAACTTCAGTGACGGGATCAGGCTGTCGAAAGCATTGTTGGTAAAGGTACACTCCGCTTTCATCTGCTGGCACAGCGCTTTGGCCAGATCGATATCGAATCCCACCAGGTTATTTTCCCGATCCAGGGATTCAAACGGCGGATAAGTCGCTGAAGCGGCGAAGCGAATCTTTTCGGCTGCCTGGGCGGTAAGTGCCAGCGAAGCCAGCGCAGCGGCAACAATCCATTTTTTCATTTTATGATCCTGTGATGTGGTCAACCAGAGAAGGCAATACCCTGCCATAAAATGAATTTTTATGCAATTGGTGTGATTTTTCAGGCGAAAAGGGCGAGGGGCCTCGCCCGGATATCAGTTACGCCGTTCAAAGGCCAGGGCGCGCTTTTCGATCAGCCGCATCATCAGCGTCAGCAAACCGTTAACGCAGAGATAAACCAGACCCGCCGCGGCATAGACCGTGATGTCGTAGGTGCGGCCATAGAGCAACTGGCCGTGGCCCATGACTTCCATCAGGGTGATGGTGTAGGCCAGCGAGGTGCCTTTGAACACCAGTACCACTTCATTGGAGTAGGAGGAGAGGGCGCGTTTAAATGCATACGGCAGCAGAATGCGCAGGGTATCTTTGCGGCGCATGCCGAGCGCGGCACACGATTGCCACTGTCCGGACGGAATCGCACGCACCGCACCGTAAAACAGCTGCGTGGTGTAAGCCGCGCTGTTCAGCGACAGCGCCAGCATCGCGCACAGCCAGGGCTGCGACAGTAAATGCCACAGCCAGGGGATCTGCTGGATCGAGGGGAACTGTCCCGGACCGTAATAGATCAGGAAGATCTGCACCAGCAGCGGTGTGCCGGTAAACAGCGTAATAAAGCCTTTTACCAGCGGGTTGAACACCGGCGTTTTCAGCGACAGCACTATGGTGAAGAGCAGCGCCAGCAGCAGGGCCACGACCAGCGAGGCTGCCGTCAGCGTCAGGCTGGTATGCAGCCCTTTCAGGAGTTCAGGCAGATAGGCCAGCATTAGCTGTTCTCCCGTTCAAAGCGGGTGGTGCGCAGTTCGATGCGGCGTAACACCGCCTGGCTGAACAGCGTGATCACTAAGTAGATAGCGGCCGCCACCAGGAACCAGGTAAACGGCTCCTGCGTGCGGGTGGCGATACTTTTGGTTTGCAGCATCAGGTCGTTGACGCTAATCAGCGAGACCAGCGCGGTATCTTTTAGCAGCACCAGCCACTGATTGCCCAGACCGGGCAGGGCGTGACGCCACATCTGCGGCATAATCAGCCGGAGAAAGATGGCCGATTTTTTCATGCCCAGCGCCTGACCCGACTCCCACTGACCCATCGGCACCGCTTTCAGGGCGCCGCGCAGCGTCTGCGAGGCGTAGGCGGCATAGAGCATCGCCAGCGCAATCACACCGCACAGGAACGGACTGACGTCGAAGTTTTCAATTTCTACCTGAATCGGTAACTGAAACAGGCCGAAATTCAGGGTGAAACCGTCAGAGAGTGTGAGCAGCAGCTGTGAGGCACCAAAATAGATAAACAGCACCACCAGAATTTCCGGCAGGCCACGGATCAGCGTCACCAGGCCGGTGCCAATCCACGCCAGCGGTTTCAGGCGCAGTGACTCCCAGCCAGCGAAAATCATCGCCAGCACCAGGCCAGCGATGAGAGCACAAACAGCAAGGCCGACGGTCATACCGGCGGCGCTTGCGAGGGTCATCATTTCATTCATCAGGGATTACTGCTGGAACCATTTGCTGTAGATGGTTTTGTACGTGCCATCCGCTTTGATCTTATCCAGCGCGCCATTGAATTTGGTCTGCAGATCGGTGTTACCGGTGCGTACCGCAATGCCCAGGCCAGTACCAAAGTAAGCTTTATCCGTGACTTTCTCACCAACAGCAGCCAGCGCGGCATTCTGCTTCATCCACTCATTGACCACGGCAGTGTCACCGAACACAGCATCAATACGGCCATTTTTCAGGTCCAGCACTGCATTCTGATAACTGTCGTAAGGAACGGTGGTGATTTCGCTGTGCTTTTCCGTCAGGTATTTCTGATGGGTGGTGCCGTTCTGGACGCCAACCCGCTTACCTTTCAACGCTTCCACGCTGGCGATTTTGCCTTTCTGAGCAACAAACAGCGCCGAGTTGTCGTAGTAAGGCTTAGTGAACAGGACCTGTTTTTCACGATCTGGCGTGATATCCATGCCCGCCATCACCGCATCAAAGCGACGGAATTTCAGGCTCGGGATCAGGCTGTCGAACGCCTGATTAGTGAAGGTGCAGGTTGCGTCGATCTCTTTACACAGTGCGTTGGCCAGATCGACATCAAAGCCCTGAATTTTGTTGTTCGCATCCACAAACTCAAAAGGAGGATAAGAGGCTTCGGTCGCAAAACGAATCGTCTGTGCCGCGGTAGTGCTCAGGCTAAAACCAGCAAGCAGTGCAGCAAGTACCATTTTTTTCATTTTTAGCATCCTGACTTAGTGCGAAAGATAGTGAGCAAACGCTTCGGTTTGCGGCTGTGTAAAGCGGCTGGCATCACCCTGTTCCACAATGTGACCGTTCTCCATGTAGACGACGCGGCTGGCCGTTTTACGTGCTACTTCCACTTCATGGGTCACAATTACCTGGGTAATCCGGGTCTGGGCCAGCTCGCGAATGATACTGACAATCTGTGCGGTAATTTCAGGGTCCAGCGCGGCAGTCGGTTCATCGAACAGCAGCACCTGCGGCTCCATCATCAGCGCGCGGGCAATCGCCACACGCTGCTGCTGACCACCGGAGAGATGTAGCGGAAAGCGATCGCTGTAGGGCGTCAGACGCAGCCGGTCAAGCAGCTTGTCGGCGCGGGCACGGGCGTCGCTTTTGCTAAGGCCCAGTACCCGGCAGGGCGCTTCAGTCAGATTCTGCAGCACAGTAAGATGCGGCCAGAGATTATATTGCTGAAACACCATACCGACGTTCTGACGCAGTTCGCGAATCGCGGCATCGGAGGGTTTCTGGCTGAAGTCGAACTGATTGCCGGCAATCTGCAACTGACCTGAACGGGGCTGCTCCAGCAGGTTAAGCACTCGCAGCAGTGAACTCTTGCCCGCACCGCTGGGACCCAGCAGCACCAGGGTCTCGCCTTGCGGACACTCAAGGTTAATATCGAACAGCGCCTGATGAGCACCGTAGAAGCAGTTTATTGCGTTTAGTTGAATACTCATGCGCCAGATTTGAATAGCTATTAGTGTCGCGGATTTTAACGTCACCAGAATAGTTATGCAAATAAGGTGGGTTAAAATTTGTAAAACAGCAGGGTAACGGCAAAAGCTTAGCACAATATCATGCGCTGCCTGGCGTCAGCCCACAGTAGCGTGACGGGCGGCGGAAATAAAAAAAACGCAGCACCCAAGGGGTCTGCGCTTCTCTGAACGGTTACATCTGGGGAGTTATTTTTTCGATTTCTCAAGCATCTGGCTCAGGCTGCCACCCTCGGCATGCGCAGGGTTGGCCATGTAGCGCACGTCATCCACCACCCAGCAACTGCCCTGATGAATCATCAGCACTTCATCCTGCCACTGCTTGCCGTCCCGGCTCAGATCGACCCGCAGCGGGATGTTGCGCGCATCGCGGTTCGGAATGGTGGAAGCATCGGCGACGCTGGCGGCAGTCGGACCCTGTGACAGGCTCGAGAAGAGATCGCCATTGCGCCACTGTGCGCCTGCATTGCTGCCACTGGCCGCCTGCAATGAGTGGTAAAGCGCATCACTCAGATAAGGGCGATATTTTGCCAGGGTGTTGCTGTCGGGCAGACCCTGCGTGGGCTGTTCGACACGCAGGTCGTAAAACTGCTGGGCCACCTGGTCAGGACCGCCTTCAATGCACGGTGCGGTACGTGGGCCATTATCCTTAATCACGGGCTCAACGGTAGTACAGGCGCTGAGCAGCAGGGCCGCCGGGATCATTAGCGCAAACGCGTTATTTCTCATCTCGATTTCCTTATGGTTCTCTGGCAAGGTGCCCTTTTTAGCATAGAGTATAGCCGTGCTTTTTAGTCGAAAGAGCCTTAGCCCGGTTTCAACAAGGAGAATGCGATGAAATTTTCAACTACCCCAACGCTGGAAGGTCACAGCATCAGCGAATATTGTGGCGTCGTCACCGGTGAAGCGATTCTGGGTGCCAACATTTTCCGTGATTTTTTCGCGGGCATCCGTGATGTGGTCGGTGGCCGATCCGGTGCTTACGAGAAAGAGCTGCGCAAAGCGCGAGAGATCGCGTTTGAAGAGCTGGAAGAGCAGGCAAAAGCGCTGGGCGCCAACGCAGTGGTCGGTATCGATATTGATTACGAAACGGTGGGCAAAGATGGCAGCATGCTGATGGTCAGCGTCAGCGGCACGGCGGTGATCATTCGTTGAAACGGTGGCTGTGGCTGATACTGGCGCTGCTGCTGGCGGGCTGCCAGTCCGGGATGGAATCCCGTGACGGCTACTGGGCCGATTTGCGGCATCCGGCACTGGGGGCGCGACCGCGGGTTAAGGTGATAGTGATCCACTACACCGCCGAAGATTTTTCTTCGTCGCTGGCGACCCTGACCGATCGGGAAGTCAGCGCCCACTATCTGATTCCCCGCCAGCCGCCACAGCGCGCCGGGAAAGGCGTTATCTGGCAGCTGGTGCCGGAGCAGCAGCTTGCCTGGCATGCCGGGCCAAGCTTCTGGCGCGGAGCCAGCCGCATCAATGACACCTCGATCGGTATCGAACTGGTAAACCGGGGTTATCGCCGGACCCTGACGGGTCTCGAATGGCAGCCGTTTACCGCCGCACAGATCACCACGCTGGAGGCGCTGCTGCGCGATATTGCACAGCGCTACGGCATCACACCGGAAAATATTGTCGGTCACAGTGATATCGCGCCGCAGCGCAAGCAGGATCCCGGCCCGCTTTTTCCGTGGCAACAGCTGGCGCAGCGCGGAATGGGAGCCTGGCCCGATACCGGGCGGGTGCAGTTTTATTTAGCGGGTCAGGATCCGCACGCGAGGGTGCCCGTGCAGCCACTCATGGAAAGTTTGCGGCGCTACGGTTATGCGGTGACGGCGGGAATGAGTACGCCTGAACAGAAGAAGGTCATCGCCGCGTTTCAGATGCATTTCCGGCCTTCGGATTATCGCGGGCAGCCCGATGCCGAAACTGCCGCGATAGCCGCCGCGCTACTGGATAAATATGGTGCGGCGCAATAGCGGATTATTGCTGTAAAAACGCCTTCCAGTGGGCGACAACCTGCTCCAGCGCTGCACGGTCAGCATCCAGATGGGTGACCAGCCGGGTGCGCGTTCCCACGCTGATTAACACTCCATGCGCCTTCATCCAGTCACCTAATGGTTTGACCTGGGCTTCCGGCACCGCCACAAACAGCATGTTGGTCTGCTGATCGATGACCCTGACGCCCAGTTCATGCAACTGCTGCCCCAGCCAGGCGGCATTGTCATGATCCTCCTGCAGTCGCGCCACGTTGTGTTCTAACGCATAGAGACCTGCCGCCGCCAGAATACCGGCCTGGCGCATGCCGCCGCCGGTCATTTTACGCCAGCGACGGGCGCGCTCAATCAGAGCTGTGTCGCCACACAGCAGAGAACCGACGGGCGTGCCGAGGCCTTTCGAGAGGCAGATGGTCAGGGTGTCGCAGTAGCGGGCGATCGCCGCCAGCGTCGTCCGCTGCGCTACCACTGCATTGAAAATGCGTGCGCCATCAATGTGCAGCGCCAGCTTATGTTCGCGGGTAAAGGTCCACGCCTGTTCCAGATACGCCAGCGGCAGGACTTTACCGTGATGAGTATTCTCCAGACTCAGCAGGCGGGTACGGGCAAAGTGAATATCGTCCGGCTTGATGGCGGCAGCTACCACGTCGAGCGGCAGCGTGCCATCGTCGGCGGCCAGAATCGGCTGCGGCTGAATACTGCCCAGCACCGCCGCACCGCCCGCCTCATATTTGTAGTTGTGCGCCTGCTGTCCGACGATATATTCATCGCCGCGTTCGCAATGGCTGAGTAGTGCCACCAGATTCGCCTGGGTGCCGGTCGGGAAAAACAGCGCCGCTGCTTTGCCGCTCAGCCGTGCGGCTTCCGCCTCCAGCGCATTTACGGTGGGGTCGTCACGGTAGACATCATCACCGGTTTCGGCAGACATCATCGCGCTTAACATGGCGGCGCTGGGCCGGGTCACGGTATCACTGCGTAAATCGATCACCCTATGCTCCTGAACGTGGCGGAAGATAAAAAAAGGCGGGCATCGCGCCCGCCTGGATGGAGCCTCTGTTTTACCGCAGCCAGTTGGTTTTCGCCAGTTCTACCACCTCATCACCGCGACCATTCATGATGGCGCGCAGCATGTAGAGGCTGAAGCCTTTAGCCTGCTCCATTTTGATCTCCGGCGGCATCGCCAGTTCCTCTTTGGCGGTAATGACATCCACCAGCACCGGGCCATCGTGGGCAAACGCCTGCTCCAGCGCGCCATTGAGATCAGAAGCCTTTTCAACCCGGATGCCCCGGATACCGCAGGCCTCGGCGATAGCGGCAAAGTCAGGATTCTCCAGCTCGGTGCCATCGGTGAGATAGCCACCCGCTTTCATCTCCATCGCCACAAAGCCCAGCACGCTGTTGTTGAAGATCACCAGTTTGACCGGCATTTTCAGTTGCGCCAGCGAGATAAAATCACCCATCAGCATGCTGAAGCCGCCGTCGCCACACAGGGCTACCACCTGACGATTGCGATCGATCGACTGCGCGCCCAGCGCCTGAGGCATCGCGTTCGCCATTGAGCCGTGGTTAAACGAGCCCAGCAGGCGACGTCTGCCGTTCATCTTCAGATAGCGCGCTGCCCAGACGGTCGGGGTCCCGACATCGCAGGTAAAGATGGCGTCATCACTAGCGTAGTGGCTGATCTGCTGTGCCAGATATTGCGGGTGGATCGGCTGCTTGTCGTTGGGCTGCGCCAGCTCGTCCAGACTTTTACGTGCCTCGACATAGTGCTTAACCGCGCTGTCGAGATGGCTGCGATCGCTTTTATGCGTCAGTTGCGGCAGCAGCGCCTGCAGTGTGCTTTTCACATCGCCGACATAGGCCTGATCGACGTGACAATGTGACCCAAGGCTGCCGGGATTGATGTCGATCTGGATGATTTTAGCCTTTTCCGGATAGAAGGCGCGATAGGGGAACTGAGTGCCCAGCAACACCAGCGTCCCGGCATTCATCATGGCGTGGAAACCGGATGAGAAACCGATCAGACCGGTCATACCGACATCATAAGGGTTGTCATATTCGATGTGTTCTTTGCCGCGCAGCGCATGGACGATAGGGGCTTTCAGCGCTTCTGCCAGCGCCACCACCTCCTGATGTGCTCCTGCGCAGCCACTGCCGCACAGCAGCGTAATATCGGTGGCTTCGTTCAGCGTCTGCGCCAGATGCGCCAGTTCGGCGGGATGTGGCAGGACCTGCGGCAACTGTGGCGGATACCATTCCGCGCTGGCGCTTTCTGGCGCCAGTTTCAGCGCGACATCCCCAGGCAGCACCACCACCGAGACGCCACGATTCAGAATCGCTTTACGCATCGCGATGCCCAGCACCTGCGGTAGCTGCTCAGGATTTGAGACCAGTTCGCAGTAGTGGCTGCATTCGCGGAACAGCTCCTGCGGATGGGTTTCCTGAAAATAGCCGCTGCCGATTTCACTGGAGGGAATATGCGCCGCAATCGCCAGAACCGGGACGCGGTTGCGATGGCAATCGAACAAACCGTTGATGAGATGTAAATTGCCTGGCCCACAGGAGCCGGCGCAGACCGCCAGTTCACCGCTGATGTGCGCTTCCGCGCCCGCTGCGAATGCGGCGACTTCTTCGTGACGCGTCGGCATCCATTCAATGGTGCCCATGCGATTAAGGCTGTCGCTCAGGCCGTTAAGGGAATCTCCGGTGACGCCCCAGATGCGTTTTACGCCTGCGCTTTCCAGCGTTTTGGCGACCAGCGCCGCCACGGTTTGTTTCATACTCTTCTCCTATGTCGGCCCGCCCTGAAGAGTGACGTGACCAGAACCGAAAAAAGAAGCGTAGACGACACGGCAGAAAAGCAGGCGTGAAAAAATGCGCTGGCAGAGCTCAGCGCATCTCAGACCGGATTCAGGCAGAGAAGAGGGCGATGAGAATCGGGGCCAGCAGGCTCATCACAAAGCCGTGCACAATGGCGGCCGGCACGATCTCATTGCCGCCCGCCCGCTGCAGCACCGGCAGGGTAAAGTCCATTGAGGTGGCACCGCACAGCCCCAGAGCGCTGGAGCGATGGCGGCCAATCAGCGCCGGAATGAGCATGATTGCCACCAGTTCACGTATCAGGTCGTTGAAGAAGGCGGCGCTGCCGATGACCGGACCAAAAGCTTCGGTCATCAGAATGCCGGAGAGAGAGTACCAGCCAAAACCGCTGGCTAACGCCAGACCGGTTTTCAGCGGCACGCCCAGCAGCAACGCCGCAATCATGCCGCCGATAAGCGCGCTGACCAGCACCACGCTGGCAACCAGCAGACCACGTCGGTTCAGGATAATCTGACGCAGCGTCATGCCGCTGCCGCGCAGCTGAATGCCAACCAGAAATAGCAGGAAGATCAGTGCATATTCACTGGCCGTCGAAGCGTGGTGCAGCAGTGGCCACTGGGTCAGGCCAAGCAGAAAACCGATGACAACCACACCGCACAGCTTCAGGGAGTCCAGTGCCATATGCAGCCGCGAGGGCAGTTTCTCCTGCCGATGCGCATGCTGCCAGGGGGCATATTTTTCCAGCCCGCGCAGCGCCAGCAGGTTGCACAGCAGAATGCAGAATGCCGCTATCAGTGCGGTGTAAAATACCGCCAGCAGATTGCTGCTCAGGTTGTCGAGAAAAGCCAGGCTGATGCCCATAAAGAACAGAATGACGTAAACCATCCAGCCCAGCAGCTGGTTGACCCGGCGCAGGGTTGCGGTTTTACGGAACGGTAGCAGCCAGCCGGCGATCAGCGGCAGCAGAATAATCAGGAGTCCGGAGTACATAGCGATAAGGGCCATCCATGGAGGAAGAGGCCACACGCTAGCGAAAAAGCGTAACGGAGTAAACCCTGATAAAGTGGCTTGACCGGCTCGCTGGCGGCAACCATGCTGTTTATAAACTGAGGATGGACGCCTATGATTCTGGAACATATCGACATTCGCGGTTTCCGCGGCATCAATAAGCTCTCACTGCCTTTAACCCAGACCAATCTGCTGATTGGTGAGAACGCCTGGGGCAAATCCAGTCTGCTGGATGCCCTGAGCCTGTTACTTTCGCCCTTTGAGCCGGCCTATGTTTTTACCGAGACTGATTTCCATTTCACCCCGGGCGATGTGACCGATCCGATGCGCCGTCTTTCGGTGGTGTTCCACTTTCGTGATGACGGCAACGACCCGGATGCGGTGCTCTCAACCTTCTGGCAGCGTGATGCTCAGGGCCAGCGTCGGCTCTGTTACAGCGTCAGCGCCACCTGGCGTGATAGCGGTATCGACACCCGCCGCCGTTTTGTTGACCTGAACTATCAGCTGTTGCCTGAGCAGAACTGCGCGGCGGCCATCGATCTTTTGCTGAAACGGTATCCGGTGCTGCGATTGCGCGATGCGCGTTTCAGTAAGCGGACGCGGAGCCGTGCGCCGCTCCCCACCGCACATCCTGAGCTGCTGGCGGGTATGGAGACGCTGGCGCACGATCTGGAGCGCCATCCGCAGCAGCTCAGCGATGAGGTGCTGCGGCAGGGGCTGAAGACGATGCAGCAACTGATGCAGCACTATTTTCTGGTGCAGCCGCCCGGCGCGGGTGACGAGGCCCGGTCGCGGGATCCGCAGATGCGCGAGGGGGGACAGGGATGGCGGGCGCTGGATCACCTGAATCAGCTGATTGCCGGAACCGACTCCCGCAGCCGTCAGCTGATTCTGCTGCAGATGTTTACCCTGCTGATTGAGGCACGAGGTGACGTCCCGCTGGCCGCCGATGCCCGGCCGCTGCTGCTGATTGAGGATCCGGAAACCCGGCTGCATCCGATTATGCTGTCGGTAGCATGGAATCTGCTGAGGCTGCTGCCGCTGCAAAAAATCGCCACCACTAATTCGCCGGAGCTGCTGTCGCAGGTGCCGGTGGAAAACGTCTGTCGTCTGGTGCGTGGGCCCTCGCGCGTAGCGGCCTGGCGTATCGGTCCGGAGGGACTGAGTGCCGAAGAGAGCCGGCGCATCGGCTTCCATATTCGGGTCAACCGGCCTGCTGCACTGTTCGCCCGTTGCTGGCTGCTGGTGGAGGGGGAAACCGAAGTCTGGATCATGAATGAGCTGGCGCAGCAGTGCGGTTACAACTTCGCCGCTGAAGGGGTAAAGGTGATTGAGTTTGCACAATCGGGATTAAAACCGCTGCTGAAGTTTGCCCGGCGCATGGGTATCGCCTGGCATGTCCTGACTGACGGTGATCAGGCGGGGAATAAATATGCCAGTACGGCACGCACTCAGTTACAGCCGGGTGAACCGGAGCCGCGTTTTCTGACACAGTTACCGGCGCTGGATATGGAAAATTTTCTCTATCAGCACGGATTTCAGGATGTCTATCATCAGATGGCGCACCTGCCGTTAAACGTTCCGATGAGTTCCAGGCGTATTATTACTAAAGCGATTCACCAGAGCTCCAAGCCGGAACTGGCGATCGCAGTGGCTACGTCGGCGGCGGAACGCGGGCCAGAGGCCATCCCACCGTTGATGCGGCAGATGTTTGCCCGGGTGATTGGACTGGCGCAGGGCCAGGCAGATTAGGTGACATCGAATATGAAAATGCCAGCGATTCTGGCTGGCATTTTTTGGGTCTTTGTTCAGAAAGGCGATACGTGTCAGGCCACGGCCTGCACCTCGACCGGCACGATCAGGCTGGCGTGATTACCTTTCGGGCCTTCGTGGACATCGAACTGAACCTGCTGGCCTGCCTTAAGCGTGCGGTAGCCTTCCATCTGAATAGTGGAGTAGTGCGCAAAAATATCTTCGCCACCTCCGATCGGACAGATAAAGCCAAAGCCTTTGGAATTGTTGAACCATTTAACTGTGCCCGTCTCCATGCTTTTACTTCCCTCGCAAGACATTTTATAAATAGGTGAGGTCATCGAAGCTGTGAGTCGGATTTGATTAAAACTCAATCAGCCTGTGCAGCTAGAATGTAGAGAAAGCGCGGCTGACGTCAAGCAAACCACCGGGCCAGGTGGGGGAAAAATCATTAAAATTTGAGGCAGTTAACGCTATTGCGAATTTTGTGATGCAGGTCGCGCAGGGGAATTTCTGAATAAATTTTCAGCAGCGGCATGTGGCTTGACAGGCATGTTAAACTCTCAATATGTAGCTACTTAAAGGCTAAAAGCAAAATCTCAACGGAACACTATGGCAAACGCAAACGACTGGCTTAACTTTGAACATCTGGCCGAAGATAAAGTACGTGAAGGGTTAAAGCCGCCTTCTATGTATAAAGTCATTCTGAATAATGACGATTATACACCTATGGAATTTGTTATTGACGTTGTACAAAAGTTCTTTTCTTATGATGTTGAACGTGCAACGCAGCTGATGTTGAAAGTTCACTATCACGGCAAGGCGATCTGTGGTGTATTTACTGCAGAAGTCGCCGAAACAAAAGCGGCCCAGGTGAACAACTATGCACGGGAAAACCATCATCCGTTGCTGTGTACGCTGGAAAAGGCCTGAACCCGTCTCCATATAGGAAACAGGTAAGGGCGATAATTGGGGGAGGTGCCTAATGCTCAATCAAGAACTGGAACTCAGTTTAAATATGGCTTTCGCCAGAGCGCGTGAGCACCGTCATGAGTTTATGACCGTCGAGCATCTGTTACTGGCGTTGCTCAGTAACCCGTCGGCCAGAGAGGCACTGGAAGCCTGTACGGTGGACATTGTGGCTCTGCGGCAGGAACTCGAAGCCTTCATCGAACAAACCACGCCCGTGCTGCCTGCCAGCGAAGAGGAGCGTGATACACAACCCACGCTCAGCTTCCAGCGCGTCCTGCAGCGTGCGGTTTTCCATGTCCAGTCATCCGGTCGCAGCGAAGTCTCCGGTGCGAATGTGCTGGTCGCCATTTTCAGCGAGCAGGAGTCGCAAGCGGCCTATCTGCTTCGCAAACATGAAGTGAGCCGCCTTGATGTGGTGAACTTCATCTCTCACGGTACGCGCAAAGATGAGCCCGGCCAGGCGCCAGGCGCAGAAAATCCGGTTAACGAAGAGCAAGCAGGCGGGGAGGAGCGTATGGAAAACTTCACCACCAATCTCAATCAGCTTGCTCGCGTCGGTGGTATTGATCCACTGATTGGTCGCGATAAAGAGCTGGAACGTACCATTCAGGTGCTATGCCGTCGCCGTAAAAATAACCCGCTGTTGGTGGGTGAGTCTGGTGTGGGTAAAACCGCCATTGCTGAAGGTCTCGCCTGGCGCATAGAGCAGGGCGATGTACCGGAAGTCATGAAAGACTGCACGATCTACTCGCTGGATATCGGTTCGTTATTAGCCGGCACCAAGTACCGTGGTGACTTTGAAAAACGTTTCAAAGCGCTGCTGAAGCAGCTGGAGCAGGACGAACACAGCATTCTGTTTATCGATGAGATCCATACCATCATCGGAGCAGGTGCCGCGTCCGGCGGCCAGGTCGATGCTGCGAACCTGATCAAACCTCTTCTTTCCTCTGGCAAGATTCGGGTGATGGGATCCACCACCTATCAGGAATTCAGCAACATCTTCGAAAAAGATCGTGCTCTGGCACGTCGCTTCCAGAAGATCGATATCACGGAGCCTTCATCTGAAGAGACCGTGCAGATCCTGAATGGCCTGAAAACCAAGTACGAAGCGCATCACGATGTGCGCTATACCGCGAAAGCGGTGCGTGCAGCAGTGGAACTGGCGGTGAAATATATCAATGATCGTCATCTGCCTGATAAAGCAATTGATGTGATTGATGAAGCGGGTGCGCGTGCGCGCCTGATGCCAGCCAGTAAGCGCAAGAAAACCATCAACGTCTCTGACATTGAAACAGTGGTGGCCCGTATTGCCCGTATTCCTGAGCAAAGCGTGTCAGCAAGCGACCGCGATACGCTGAAAAATCTGGGCGATCGCCTGAAAATGCTGGTGTTTGGCCAGGACAACGCGATTGAGGCGCTGACGGAAGCGATCAAAATGAGTCGTGCAGGTCTGGGTCAGGATCGTAAGCCGGTCGGTTCATTCCTGTTTGCCGGGCCTACCGGTGTCGGTAAAACGGAAGTCACCGTGCAGCTGGCGAAAGCGCTGGGTATTGAGCTGCTGCGCTTTGATATGTCCGAGTATATGGAGCGTCACACCGTCAGCCGTTTGATTGGTGCGCCTCCGGGGTACGTTGGATTTGATCAGGGCGGCCTGCTGACGGATGCGGTGATTAAGCATCCTCATGCGGTGGTGTTGCTGGATGAGATTGAGAAAGCACACCCGGATGTCTTCAACCTGCTGCTGCAGGTGATGGATAACGGTATGCTGACCGACAACAACGGTCGTAAAGCGGACTTCCGCAACGTGGTGCTGGTAATGACCACCAACGCCGGTGTCCGTGAGACCGAACGTAAGTCGATTGGCCTGATTCATCAGGACAACAGCACCGATGCCATGGAAGAGATCAAAAAGATGTTTTCTCCAGAGTTTCGTAACCGTCTCGACAACGTTATCTGGTTCAGTCACCTGTCACCAGAGGTGATCCATCAGGTGGTCGACAAGTTCATTGTCGAGTTGCAGGCGCAGCTGGATGCCAAAGGCGTGTCGCTGGAAGTCAGCGATGAAGCACGCGACTGGCTTGCTGAGAAAGGCTACGACAAAGCGATGGGCGCTCGTCCGATGGCGCGCACCGTGCAGGACAGCCTGAAGAAACCGTTAGCCAATGAACTGCTGTTCGGTTCGCTGGTGGATGGCGGCTCGGTATCAGTGGCGCTGGATCGTGAGAAAGGTGAACTGACCTATCACTTCCTGAGTGCTGAAAAACGCAAAACCGAAGGCACTGTGCATTAATCACCTGCTGCAGATATGAAAAAGGCCGGATTTTAATCCGGCCTTTTTTTCGCTGCAAATTGCAGGGCGATGAGATTACTGCAAATTAGCGACTACGGAAGACAATGCGGCCTTTGCTCAGGTCGTACGGGGTCAGCTCAACGGTCACTTTGTCACCCGTCAGGATGCGGATGTAGTTTTTGCGCATTTTACCGGAGATATGAGCAGTAACCACGTGTCCGTTCTCAAGTTCTACGCGAAACATGGTGTTGGGTAACGTATCCAGTACGGTACCTTGCATTTCAATATTGTCTTCTTTGGCCATCGAATCCTCTGGGTGTACTACCTTTCAGTTGAACCGGCAAGATAATGCCCAATTCAACAATTTATGTAAAGAACCGTCGGCGATTTTGCCAACGCTTTGCCGGGGTGCACGTCAGTCGCGCGCATCCGGTAAAATTAGGGTGTTTATGTGACGTCTGCGGGGGATTAGCGGGCTAAGAATCTGTATCAACCGGTTACGCGCGCACGATTGAAAACAGTTCCGAGAGTGCGTTGAGATTCCCAGCCTGGCAATTCCGGCTCGTTATTGCGAAGCGCGGACGACATACCAAACTCGACCATTATACCACTTAATACGCCTTTATGTGTGCAAAACATCTCTGTGCAGCTAAAAAAGGGTTTGTGTCTGCCAGCAGCCATCGCTGACCGGCTGGCACGCAAGGCTTTGTACATATTGCAGATAGTCGGCGCGCGGGATCTCCTGCGCCCCCAAAGAGGCAGTATGAGGGTTAAGTACCTGACAATCCACCAGACGGCCCTGATGTCTGAGGAAATGCTGGCAAAATACCCAAAGTGCGGTTTTAGACGCATTCTGCTGACGGCTGAACATTGATTCGCCGCAGAAGATTTGCCCCATCGCCAGCCCATACATGCCCCCTGCCAGCTGATGTTCGTCCCACACCTCAATGGAGTGGGCGTGGCCCAGTTCATACAATCGCAACCAGGCGCGCTTCATTTCAAAAGTGATCCAGGTGCCTTCCTCACGACCGGTGGCACAGCCCTCGATGACCTCGGCAAATGACTCATTCATCGTCACCCGATAGGGCGAACGGCTGTGGAAACGCTTCATACTCCGGCTGAGATGAAACTGTTCAGGCAACAGCACTGCACGGGGATCGGGCGACCACCAGAGAATCGGGTCGCCAGAGGAAAACCACGGAAAGATGCCGCGCTGATAAGCGTTAAGTAACCGGGCAGGGGAGAGATCCCCCCCCATGGCCAGCAGGCCGTTTGGCTCACGCAGCGCCATCTCAGGTGGGGGAAACTGCAAAGATTCCCGTGACAGTTGTACCAGTCTCATCGCGTTATGTTACCCATCAGCATTTCGCTAAGACTATAGCGCAATCCGCTGCCGGAAACGCCAGTAGCGACCCGCTTTTGAGATTAATTCGGCATGACTTCCCTGTTCAACAATCACGCCATTATCCATCACACAGATGCGATCCATTTGCTCCAGGCCGCTGAGCCGGTGGGTGACCATTATCACGGTCTTGCCAGCGGTCAGCCGACGCAGCAGGGTGAGGATATGCTGTTCGGTAGTGGCATCCAGTCCTTCGGTGGGTTCATCCAGCAGCCAGAGATCGCCGTCATGCAGTAGCGCACGCGCCAGCGCCAGCCGACGCAGTTCGCCGCCTGACAGCGGGCGACCGCCTTCTCCCATCCAGGCGTTTAATTCTTCCGGACTCTCAAGCAGGCGCTGCAGGCCGACGTCATTCAGCACGCGGCGTAACTGCTCATCAGTAGCATCGGGACAGGCCAGCAGTAAGTTATCACGCAGGCTCTGACTGAAGAGATGAACCCGCTGAGTTACCACACTGATGCGCTGACGCAGCGCTGGCTCTGACCATGCGGTAATCGGCAGGTCATTCAGACTGATGACACCGTGCTGGCTATCCCAGCCACGGGTTAACAGCGCCAGCAGAGTAGATTTGCCGCAGCCGGTCGGCCCCAGCAGTGCAATGCGTTCACCGGCTGCCACCTTAAGGGTACAGCGGTTTAGCACCTTATCCGGGCGGTCGGGATAGCTGAAGTCGAGCTGATCGATATTGACCGCGAGATGTCCTGGCCGGGCGTCTGAATCTGCCGGAAAGGTGATAGCGGGTGACTGATCGATAATGTCATTGACGCGCTGAGCGGCATTTATCACCTGCGACATGGGCAGAAAGGCCCCCGCAACCGGTGCCAGCGCCTCGAAAGCAGCCAGCGCGCAAAACACCACCAGTGCAATCAGCGAGCCGGGCAACTGCTGCTGGCTGATTGTCGCCGCACTGAGCCAGAGCAACAGTGTGACGGTTACGCCGCTGATCAGCAGCAGCAGGCTTTGTGCCGCAGCCTGTAAGCGCTGTTGCTGGCTCTGTGCCTGCTGCCAGCGCTGTTCATCTTCATCAAGTTGCTGACGCCAGCCCCGCGAGGCACCGTAAAGGGTGAGTTCAGCCTGAGCCGCCAGCCACTGCATCAGTTGTAAGCGCCAGCGGGCTCGCCCACGGGCAATCGCGCCGCCCGCAGGTGATCCCAGACGGTAAAATAGCGCAGGCATCACCACCAGCGTACTCAGCATGATGCCACCCAGCGTCAGTGCCAGCTGAACATCAATGAAGCTCATTCCGAGGGTAACCACGACAATCACCGCCAATGCGCCGATCAGCGGCGAGATGACGCGCAGATAGAGGTGATCCAGCGTATCGACATCGGCCACGAAGCGGTTGAGCAGATCCGCCTGCCGGAACCGCGAAAGCTGGCCCGGCGAAAGGGCCATCAGGCGACTGAAGGTGTGGACACGCAGATGCTGAAGTACCCTGAAAGTTGCATCGTGGCTTACCAGACGTTCAGCATAGCGTGCGGCAGTGCGAATGATGGCTGCGCCACGCACGCCTGCCGCAGGCAGCATATAGTTGAACGTATAAAGACCGGCCACGCCTGCCACTGACGAGGCGGCCAGGAACCAGCCTGAAAGAGTCAGCAGACCGATACTGGCCAGCAGGGTAACAATCGCCAGCACGATGCCCAGCGCCAGGCGAAAAGGGTGGCGCAGCCAGAGACGAAGAAAAGGACGCAAGGCGGACATCAGCGAATCTCCTGTTGACGATGCTTCAGCATCTCACTGAAAGCACCCGGCTGTTGCGACAACTGCTGCCAGTTACCCTGTTGCACCAGCTTACCGGCTTCCATCACCCAAAGGGTCTGCCAGTGACTCAGCGTATCAATCTGATGGGTAATCATCAGCGTGGTCTGGCGGGCTGCCGCCTGGTTCAGTGCCAGCATCACATGACGTTCACTGAGCGCATCCAGGCTGGCTGCAGGTTCATCGAGCAGCAAAAAGTGCGCGGTTTTATAGAGTGCGCGCGCGACCGCGACCCGCTGGGCCTGACCCACCGACAGCTGATTACCGCCATCGCCTGGCTGGGTGTCAATGCCCTGGGGCAGACGAGGCAGGAACTCATTAATGCCGCACGACTCCAGCAGCGCCGCAAAACGCTCGTCGTCCCAGGCCGCATTCATCACGATGTTGTCGCGCAATGTGGCGGCCGGTAACTGAGGATTCTGTCCTACCCAGCTGAGCTGCTGATGCCAGTCACTCCGTCGTATATCGCGTAGTTCAACGCCATTCGCTTTCAGCGAGCCCTGATAAGGCAGAAAGCCGAGCAGCGCATTCATCAGGGCCGTTTTACCGGCCCCGCTTTGACCGACCAGTGCAATCTGTTCGCCAGCGGCAATCGTAAAAGTAAGCGGACCGCACAACACCTGACCATCAGGCGCACAGACACGCAGATTTTCGGCGGCAAGCGAGATTGAGCGATCGGCAGTGAAGGGCAACTGACCGTCCTGCGGCGCGGTGACTGGCGTCGCCTGCATAAAGGCTTCAAGGGCATCGGCACCGCCTACAGCCTGGGCTTTGGCATGATAGAAAGCGCCGAGATCGCGCAGCGGCTGGAAAAACTCCGGGGCGAGGATCAACACCAGAAAGCCCGCAAACAGCGTCACGCCCTTGCCGTAATCACCGAAATGCAATTCACCCAGATAGGAGAAACCAAAGTAGACGGCCACCACGGCAATCGCTAACGAGGCAAAAAACTCCAGTACGGCAGAGGAGAGAAAAGCTAAGCGCAGTACTTCCATAGTGCGCTGGCGAAAATCGGTGGCGGCGGCGGCAACCGCCTGCTGCTCTGCTGCTCCACGATGAAACAGCCGCAGCGTCTCTCTGCCGCGCAGGCGGTCGAGAAAGTTACCGCTCAGGCGGGCCAGCACCAGGAAATTGCGGCGGTTGGCCTCGGCCGCACCCATCCCGACCAGCGCCATAAACAGCGGAATCAACGGCGCGGTGGCAAACAGGATCAGACCCGCCGTCCAGTTGAGTGGAAAAATAGTCAGCAGAATGCAGCAGGGGATCAGCACCGCCAGGGTCATCTGCGGCAGATAGCGCGCGTAATACTCCTGCATCTCTTCGATCTGCTCCAGCAGCAGCGTCGCCCAGCTGCCGGCTGGCTTTCCCTGAATCCACGCCGGCCCCAGGTCAGACAATCGGTCTAAGACCTGCTGACGTAAAGCCTGACGGATAGCCTGCCCGGCACGATAACCGGTCAGTTCACGGGCATAGTTAATCAGGGCGCGGATCACAAAGCAGAGCAGTAACAGCAGGATGCTGACGGTGAGGGCTTCGCGCGGCTGCTGGTCAACAATCAGAGCCTGCAGCAGCGAGGCGAGTAAACCCGCCTGAGCAATAATCAGAAGTGCACTTGCCATGCCCAGCAGTGTGTTGAGTCGCAACCAGCGACCGGCAAAATGACGTTGCTGACGAAGCCAGCGGGTAAGGTGCTGCTGCCGCGATTTGTCCATGCGAGACCATGATAAATGTCGATGACGGGTGAAAATGGAAAGACATTTCCATCTCTTCAGGCGCAAGAATCTAGCATGAGAGCAATAAAAAAGGCGACGGAAAAACCGTCGCCTGGAACATTTGAGATCAGAGGGTTAACAACTTACTGATCGTTTTTAACCAGTCCGTCAAGAAAGCGCTCAGCGTCTAACGCAGCCATACAGCCGGTGCCCGCAGAGGTGATCGCCTGACGATAAATATGGTCCATCACATCACCTGCCGCAAAGACGCCAGGGATACTGGTCTGAGTGGCGTTGCCGTGCAGTCCTGACTGAACTTTGATGTAACCGTTCTCCAGCGCCAGCTGACCCTCAAAAATGGCCGTATTCGGGCTGTGTCCGATAGCAACAAAGAGACCCGCCACCTCCAGCGCTTCTGTCTCATCACTGTTCTGGGTAGAACGTAGCGTCAGACCGGTGACGCCCATCTGATCGCCCACCACTTCTTCCAGCGTGCGATGGGTGTGCAGCACGATATTGCCATTGCGCACTTTTTCCATCAGGCGGTCGATCAGGATCTTCTCTGCGCGGAAGCTGTCACGGCGGTGAATAAGGTGCACTTCAGCCGCAATATTCGCCAGGTAGAGCGCCTCTTCCACAGCCGTGTTGCCACCGCCAATCACCGCGACTTTCTGGTTGCGATAGAAGAAGCCGTCACAGGTTGCACAGGCAGAGACGCCTTTGCCTTTGAAAGCCTCTTCGGAGGGCAGACCCAGGTAGCGCGCTGACGCACCGGTGGCGATGATCAGGGCATCTGCCGTGTATTCGCCGCTGTCGCCCGTGAGGCGGAACGGACGGTTCTGCAAATCGACGGTGTGAATGTGATCAAAAATGATCTCAGTATTAAATTTTTCGGCATGCTCATGCATCCGCTCCATCAGCGATGGACCTGTCAGATCGTGCGGGTCACCCGGCCAGTTCTCCACCTCTGTGGTGGTGGTCAGCTGTCCGCCTTTTTCCAGACCCGTGATCAGCACTGGGTTCAGGTTGGCGCGTGCAGCATAAACGGCTGCGGTATAACCCGCTGGGCCGGAGCCCAGAATGAGTAACTTACTGTGTTTGGCCGTACTCATGCGTTCCTCAGTTTCATTCGGCTGACATAGCCTGCGATTGTAGGGAATATCCGGCGACAATGACAAGGCTTCGGCAATTTTGTTAACGATAGCTGCAAACGGCGTAGACGATGAGCGACGGTTTTGCCTGGGCAATGCGCCAAAAGGGGGCAAAACTCGGGTTGAAGGGGTGCAATAGTGGAAAAATAGTCATTTAAAAACAGATACCCAGCGAACTGTCTGGCATCTTGTCCTGAATTTGGTGATTTTACTTTGACAATCGCCTGCGCTTTTGCGAAAACATTATCAGAAGCGAATAACATTTATCGGAACAAAACAGGTTTTCATCGCCCGTTTTGCAGGTAACGCCGAATAAAAGCAGCCTGATATGGATAATGACGCATGATGTGGACAGACAACATGCGTCATATCGATAGGTGTCAGAATACAGGCTCTGTTAGCTCACTTCAGAAATGCCCCGAACAATGAGCGTTTTCAGGGCGTGGCAGGTAAAGGGAAGGAATTAAGAGAGACAATAATAATGTTAGACAATAAGAAACGCCCCGGTAAAGACCTCGACAGAATTGACAGGAATATTCTGAATGAACTTCAGAAAGATGGTCGCATTTCAAACGTAGAGCTTTCCAAACGCGTAGGCTTATCGCCTACGCCATGTCTTGAGCGCGTGCGCCGTCTCGAACGTCAGGGATTTATTCTTGGCTACACCGCGCAGTTGAACCCGCATTATCTGGATGCGTCGCTGCTGGTGTTCGTTGAGATTACTCTGAATCGTGGTGCACCGGATGTGTTTGAGCAATTTAACGCCGCTGTGCAAAAACTTGAGGAAACTCAAGAGTGTCACCTCGTTTCCGGCGATTTCGACTACCTGCTGAAAACGCGCGTACCTGATATGTCGGCCTACCGTAAGTTGCTGGGTGAAACCCTGTTGCGCCTGCCAGGCGTAAACGACACGCGTACGTATGTGGTGATGGAAGAGGTTAAACAGAGCAATCGGCTGGTGATCAAAACTCGCTGATGCGGGGCAGGTGCAAAACCTGTGAGATTTCGGTACACTCCTGTGCATTCATACAGGATCAGCGTCGGGCTTGCCCGACGCTGTTGCTTCTTACTTTACAGGCACCTGGAGAGTCCTCTTGAGCCAGGAATATACAGAAGATAAAGACGTTTCGTTACAATCAATGAGCAGTGGACGTCGTCTGCTGGAAGCAATGCTCATTCTGGTGGCGCTGTTTGCCATCTACCTGATGGTTTCTCTGGTCAGTTTTAATCCTTCCGACCCGAGCTGGTCGCAAACGGCCTGGCATGAACCTATCCACAATATCGGCGGCAGCGTCGGTGCCTGGCTGGCTGACACCTTACTCTTCATCTTTGGTGTGATGGCGTATGCCATTCCGCCCGTCATCCTGGGTCTGTGCTGGATTGCCTTCCGTCAGCGTGACAGCCAGGATTATTTTGACTACTTTGCCGTCGGGTTACGCTTAATTGGCGTCCTCGCGCTGGTGGTGACGACCTGTGGTATGGCGGCGCTTAACGCCGATGATATCTGGTACTTTGCGTCGGGCGGGGTGATTGGCAGCCTGGTGAGTAATGCTATTGCCCCCTGGTTCAGTCCGGCTGGCGGCACGCTGATGCTGCTCTGCGTCTGGGCGGCAGGCATTACCCTTTACACCGGCTGGTCATGGCTCACCATCGCAGAAAGAATTGGTGGCGTAGTCATGGGCGTACTGACCTTTGCCAGCAACCGCTCACGTCATGATGAACCCTGGCAGGAAGAGGATGACGAGCGGGACGCGCGTGAATACGCGGATGTGCCTGAGCTTCATGCTGCCGATCAGGATGATGATGTGCTGCTTTCTGCCCCACGCGCAGCATCTGAGCCCGAACCGTCACAACAGGATCCGCTGCTGGCTAAAGCTGCAGCCGCAACCAGTGCGGCAGTCGCGGCCACCGCTGAAGCCGCCGAGGTGACCCTCGCCCCGGCAGCCACGGTGACGCCTGCTGCTGTCGACGCACCTGCTGCTGCGGTAACAGCTTCGGCGCCTGCCGCGTCAGCGGCATCCATCCCTGCTTCGCCGTCTGCACAACCTGCGTCTGCGTTCGAACAGAACTCGCCTGCACCGCATAGTGCACCGCATAGTGCGGCGCATTCCCCGACTGCGACGCAGCGTGATTCAACCCCTGCGGCCTCAACACCGCTTTATCACTTTGAAATGCCAGACGAGGCGCCAGCTACGTCGTCATTCAGTGCTTACGACGATGACGAACCTAAAATGGGAAACTGGCGGGATACGCCAGCTATCCCTGCGGCACCTGCAGCAGCAGCAGCAGCAGCAGCGGCCGCCGCTGCAGCCGCTGCAACGGCAGCCCAGTCAACGCGTACTGCGCCTGTTTTCGATTTAGCCCCTGAAACCAGCCTCAATCCTCAGGTTAAACAGGGTATCGGACCGGCGTTGCCGCGTCCTAACCCGGTAAAACTGCCAACCCGTCGTGAGCTGGCCTCTTATGGTATTAAGTTACCTTCTCAGCGCATGGCAGAAGAGAAAGCGAAAACGGAAGAGATCGAACCGGTTAGTGCTGGCTCCGTTTCCTCTGCTCCGGATGCTGAAGAGGCGCTTCAGCAGGCTGAACTGCGCCAGGCCTTCCAGTCTGAACAGCAGCAGCGTTACGGCACCAGCTGGCAGCAGGACGAAGAAGATGAACAGGATGCACAGCAGCAGGATGCACTTGCGCGTCAGTTCGCCGAGCAGCAACAGCAGCGCTACGAGCCAGAAGTGAAAAAAGAGCCGGTATTCAATATTGATACCGCCTCAGCGTTTGATTTTTCACCGATGAAAGATCTGGTGGATGATGGTCCTTCTGAACCGCTGTTTACCATTGCGGCGACGCCAGAACCTGAAGCCCCAGCGGTGTCACACGAACACTGGCAGCAGGTGAGTGAGGTTGCAAGGCCTCAGGCTCCGGCTCATGTTCCTGCACCAGCCAGCTTTGCCCCGGCAGAGCCTGCCTATAGCGCGCCGGCAGCGCCGCCTGAATCTGACTATGCTGCGCCTGCGGCAACCCCTGCACCCGCTTATGGTGCCCCAGCAGCTCCTCAGGCTCCGGCTTACGCTGCGCCTGCCTATGGCACGCCAGCGGCAGCGCCGGTTCAGCCGGTGGAGGAGGCGAAACCTTCACTGCATGACAGCCTGATTCATCCGTTCCTGATGCGCCACGAGCAGCCGCTTGAGAAACCCTCTACGCCACTCCCTTCGCTGGATCTGCTGACCGCTCCACCTGTAGAGGAAGAGCCTGTTGATATGTTCTCGCTGGAGCAGACTGCCCGTCTGGTGGAGTCGCGCTTAGGCGATTATCGCGTCAAAGCGGAGGTGGTCGGCATCTCGCCTGGCCCGGTTATTACCCGTTTTGAACTCGACCTGGCACCGGGCGTGAAAGCGGCGCGTATCTCCAACCTGTCACGCGATCTGGCGCGTTCACTGTCGACGGTAGCGGTTCGTGTAGTAGAAGTGATCCCAGGCAAACCTTACGTGGGTCTGGAACTGCCAAACAAGCATCGTCAGACCGTCTATCTGCGCGAAGTGCTGGATTGCCCTAAATTCCGCGACAACCCTTCACCGCTGGCCGTGGTGCTGGGTAAAGACATTGCCGGTCAGCCGGTGGTGGCCGATCTGGCGAAAATGCCACACTTACTGGTCGCCGGTACTACCGGTTCCGGTAAATCCGTGGGCGTAAACGCCATGATTATCAGCATGCTGTATAAGGCGACGCCGGAAGAAGTTCGCTTCATCATGATCGACCCGAAAATGCTTGAGCTGTCGGTCTATGAAGGCATTCCGCACCTGCTGACCGAAGTCGTTACAGACATGAAGGATGCAGCCAATGCGCTGCGCTGGAGCGTTGGCGAAATGGAACGTCGTTATAAGCTGATGTCGGCGCTGGGCGTGCGTAATCTGGCGGGCTACAACGAAAAAGTGGAACAGGCAGAAGCGATGGGTCGCCCGATTCCTGATCCGTTCTGGAAGCCGGGCGACAGCATGGATATGACGCCGCCGGTTCTGGAGAAACTGCCTTATATCGTGGTAATGGTCGATGAGTTTGCCGACCTGATCATGGCAGTCGGTAAAAAGGTGGAAGAGCTGATTGCGCGCCTGGCACAGAAAGCTCGTGCTGCCGGCATCCATCTGGTACTGGCAACACAGCGTCCATCTGTGGATGTCATTACCGGCCTGATTAAAGCGAACATTCCGACGCGTATCGCCTTTACCGTTTCCAGCAAAATTGACTCACGTACCATTCTCGATCAGGGCGGCGCGGAGTCATTGCTGGGGATGGGTGACATGCTCTACATGCCGCCGAACTCCTCGCTGCCGATTCGTGTTCACGGTGCGTTTGTTCGTGACCAGGAAGTGCATGCAGTGGTTCAGGACTGGAAAGCGCGTGGTCGTCCGCAATATATCGACAGCATTACGGCGGGCGAAGAGAGCGAAGGTGCCGGTGGCATCGACAGTGATGAAGAGCTCGATCCGCTGTTCGATCAGGCGGTCGGCTTTGTCGTCGATAAGCGCCGTGCGTCGATTTCAGGCGTTCAGCGTCAGTTCCGCATTGGCTATAACCGCGCGGCACGTATCATTGAACAGATGGAAGCGCAGGGCATCGTCTCTGCACCAGGACACAATGGTAATCGTGAAGTGCTTTCGCCACCGCCACACGACATGTAGCGGCTAAATGTTTTGAAACACAACGCAATGAGCCAGTTCCGACTGGCTCATTGTTTTTATGCGGTTAAACCCCATATCTGAATCAGCTTTCGGTTTTTTCCTCTGTTCTGATGGCGGAACGGCGGCCAGGCTTAATGCAGTTATCGATGGGAACGTTTAAATAAGGAATTGAAGCAGATGAAATTACGCGTAATCGCTCTTGGCCTGTTGGCCACCTTTTCTTCAGCCAGCGTTCTGGCTGATGCTTCCAGTGATCTGCAACAGCGCCTGAACAAGGTCAGCAGCTTCCACGCCAGCTTCACCCAAAAAGTAACCGACAGCAGCGGCGCGAATGTGCAGGACGGCGAAGGCGAATTGTGGGTAAAACGTCCCAGCCTGTTTAACTGGCACATGACTGCGCCGGACGAAAGCATCATCATCTCCGACGGTAAATCTCTGTGGTTCTACAACCCGTTTGTTGAGCAGGCGACAGTCAGCCTGTTGCAGAATGCGACCAGCAACACGCCCTTTATGCTGATTGCCCGCAACCAGTCAAATGACTGGAAGCAGTACAATATCAAACAGCAGGGTGACAATTTTGAACTGACACCTAAGAACAGCGACGGCAACCTGAAACAGTTCACCATCCAGGTGACGTCCAGCGGAACCATTAACCGTTTCAGCGCTATCGAACAGGATGGTCAGCGCAGCGATTACCAGCTGAAAAGCCAGCAGAATGGTGCTATCAGCCCGGACAAATTCACGTTCACACCGCCAAAAGGCGTGACGGTGGACGACCAACGTCAGTGAGGTCAAGGTGAGTAACCTGTCCCTGGATTTTTCCACCGAAAATTTCAAACCTCTGGCCGCGCGTATGCGGCCAGAAACATTGAAACAGTACATTGGTCAGCAACATCTGCTGGGCACGGGCAAACCTCTGCCGCGCGCGATTGAAGCAGGGCACCTGCATTCAATGATCCTGTGGGGACCACCCGGGACTGGCAAGACCACGCTGGCTGAAATCATTGCCCATTACGGTAACGCCGATGTGGAGCGTATTTCGGCCGTCACCTCAGGCGTAAAAGAGATCCGTGAGGCGATTGAGCGTGCCCGACAGAATAAACATGCCGGGCGACGTACTATCCTGTTTGTGGACGAGGTCCATCGGTTCAACAAGAGCCAGCAGGATGCCTTCCTTCCCCACATCGAAGATGGCACCATTACCTTTATTGGTGCGACTACTGAAAACCCCTCTTTTGAACTTAACTCCGCGTTGCTGTCACGTGCCCGCGTTTACCTGCTGAAATCACTGACTCTGGAAGATATTGAGCAGGTGCTGGATCAGGCGATGCAGGATAAAACGCGAGGTTACGGCGACAGTGACATCGTGCTGCCGGACAACACGCGCAGGATGATCGCTGAACTGGTTAATGGCGATGCACGTCGGGCGCTGAACACCCTGGAGATGATGGCTGATATGGCCGAAATCACCGCATCAGGTCAGCGAGAGCTGACGCCGCAATTGCTTAACGAAGTCTCTGGCGAGCGATCCGCGCGTTTTGATAATAAAGGCGATCGTTTTTACGATCTGATTTCCGCACTGCACAAATCGGTACGCGGCTCCGCACCGGATGCAGCGCTCTACTGGTATGCGCGCATTATCACTGCGGGCGGCGATCCGCTCTATGTGGCTCGTCGGTTGCTGGCAATCGCTTCCGAAGATGTAGGCAATGCCGATCCGCGTGGTATGCAGGTGGCGATTGCGGCCTGGGATTGCTTCACGCGCGTTGGTCCGGCAGAAGGGGAGCGCGCGATTGCTCAGGCGATTGTTTATCTGGCTTGCGCGCCTAAAAGTAATGCGGTCTACAACGCGTTTAAAGCCGCAATGCGTGATGCGCGCGACCATCCCGATTACGATGTGCCGGAACATCTGCGCAATGCCCCGACTAAGTTGATGAAAGAGATGGGCCTGGGTAAAGAGTACCGTTATGCCCATGATGAAACCAACGCCTATGCTGCCGGGGAAGTCTATTTTCCGCAGGAACTGGCCAGCACGCGCTATTACACCCCAACCCAGCGCGGGCTTGAGGGTAAGATTGGTGAAAAGCTAAGCTGGCTGGCTGAGCAGGATCAAAATAGCCCGACAAAACGCTACCGCTGAAACAGACGTTACGGTAATGTGGGCAATGTTTTCAACGCATTCCGCGTGAATGCGTCCCTTCTTTCAATCAACTTTTTATACACAGGATAAGCATGCTCGATCCCAATCTGCTGCGTAACGAGCCAGACGCAGTCGCAGAAAAACTGGCACGCCGGGGATACAAACTGGATGTGGAAACGCTGCGTTCGCTTGAAGAACGTCGCAAAGTGCTGCAGGTGGAAACAGAAAATCTGCAGGCAGAGCGTAACTCCCGATCCAAATCCATCGGTCAGGCCAAAGCACGTGGGGAAGACATCGAGCCGCTGCGTCAGGAAGTGAACGCGCTGGGCGAACGCCTGGATGCCGCAAAAGCAGAACTGGATGAACTGCAGAATCAAATCCGTGACTTCTCACTGGCACTGCCGAACATTCCGGCCGATGAAGTGCCGCTGGGCAAAGATGACAGCGAAAACCAGGAAGTGAGCCGCTGGGGCACCCCGCGCGAGTTCAGCTTCCAGGTTAAAGATCACGTTGAGCTGGGTGAAGCGGCAAAAGGCCTGGATTTTGCGGCTGCCGTGAAACTGACCGGTTCGCGCTTTGTGGTCATGCAGGGGCAGATTGCCCGCCTGCACCGTGCACTGAGTCAGTTTATGATTGACCTGCACACAGAGCAGCATGGCTACCTTGAAACCTACGTGCCTTATCTGGTTAACCACGAAACGCTATACGGTACCGGACAGCTGCCTAAATTTGGCGAAGACCTGTTCCACACCCGTCCGCTGGAAGAGGAGTCAGACAGCAGCAATTATGCGTTGATTCCTACTGCGGAGGTGCCGCTGACCAACCTGGTGCGTGATGAGATCCTCGAAGAGGATAGCCTGCCGGTTAAACTGACCGCGCATACGCCGTGCTTCCGTTCTGAAGCGGGTTCTTACGGTCGTGACACCCGTGGTCTGATCCGCATGCACCAGTTCGACAAAGTTGAAATGGTACAGATCGTCACTCCGGAGCAGTCAATGGATGCACTGGAAGAGCTGACCGGGCACGCTGAGAAAGTGTTGCAGCTGCTGAACCTGCCATATCGTAAGGTTTTACTCTGCACCGGCGATATGGGCTTTGGATCGACTAAAACTTACGATCTGGAAGTCTGGCTACCGGCGCAGAATACCTATCGTGAAATTTCATCCTGTTCCAATATGGGTGATTTCCAGGCGCGTCGTATGCAGGCGCGTTGCCGCAACAAACAGGATAAGAAACCGCGTCTGGTTCATACCCTGAATGGCTCAGGGCTGGCGGTAGGCCGTACCCTGGTGGCGGTGCTGGAAAATTATCAGCAGGAAGATGGCCGCATCACTGTGCCAGAGGTTTTACGCCCCTATATGAATGGCGTCGAAATTATCGGCTAAGCAATAGTGACTCTCTGAACCCGGCCATGGCCGGGTTTTTTTATGTTATTGCTCCGGAAAAACTGTTTTGTCAGGCCTCAATTTAATCACAAATAAACGTTATCGATATCAGCCAGGCCGGAATGGTTAAAAAGCTAATTTTTCATAGAGATAGCATTTAGCGACCTGCCGCTTCTTACAATTGTAACCCACTGAAGATTAGTAAATTAAATTGTCGCACAGCAAAATGTGCTGCCGTCAAAATCCGCCCATTGACTTTAAAAAAGCCAATGGCAAACTGCGCGCAATTTCCTTCATTTGCTCTGGTTTCTATCCCCTATGTCAACCTGGTCACGCCCCGTGATATTGCTGCTTTGCGGCCTGATGTTAATGACGGTCGCAATTGCCGTGCTGAATACGCTTGTTCCACTGTGGCTGACGCATGACTTACTGACAACCTGGCAGGTGGGCATCGTAAGCTCCTCCTATTACACCGGTAATCTCGCAGGGACTCTGCTGGCTGGCTGGTTAATCAGACAGTACGGCTTCAACCGTAGCTACTACCTGGCTACCGTGATGTTTGCCGTTGCGACCCTGTGCCTGGCGATGATGTCGGGTTTCTGGGCATGGAGTTCAATGCGTTTCATCGCCGGTGTCGGCTGTGCGCTGATGTGGGTGGTGGTTGAGAGCGCACTTCTGTGCAGCGGAACGGTACGTAATCGGGGACAGCTGCTGGCGGCCTATATGGTTGTCTATTACATCGGCACCGTGACAGGCCAGTTGCTGGTCAGCAAACTGTCAACGGAATTACTCAGCGTGATTCCGTGGGTGACGTCGCTGGTCTTCTGCGCCGTGCTGCCACTGGTCTTTACTCGCGTCTCCGCCAGCGGTGAAGCGACAGAATCCGCTCCAGCCCGCATCTGGCCGATGCTGCGTCGCCGTAGCTCACGCCTGGGCATCAATGGCTGCATTATTTCTGGTATTCTTCTGGGCTCGCTTTATGGCCTGATGCCGCTTTACCTGTCACATCAGGGAATGAGTGATGCCAATGTGGGTTACTGGATGGCATTGCTGGTCAGCGCAGGCATTGTTGGCCAGTGGCCAATTGGCCGTCTGGCCGATCGTTTTGGTCGCATGCTGGTGCTGCGAGTCCAGGTCTTTGTGGTTATCCTGGGTGCGATGGCCATGTTAACCAATGCCGCGATGGCGCCAGCGCTATTTGTTCTGGGACTGGCGGGCTTCACACTCTATCCGGTGGCGATGTCCTGGGCTTGCGAGACGGTCGCACATCATGAACTGGTTGCGATGAATCAGGCGCTGCTGATGAGTTATACCATGGGTAGTCTGGCTGGACCGGCAATGACTTCTGTTCTGATGCAAAATTATTCTGACCAGCTACTGTTCGTTATGATCGCGGCTGTGGCACTGATTTATCTGGTGATGCTGCTGCGCAAAGCGAATCATCAGGCTACGCCAGTGGCACATGCCTGATCGCTGAACAGCAAAAAGGGAGCGTTAAGCTTAATGCCAGTCAGTTAAGCGACAGGTGATAACGCAGTCTGGTGCCCGGCAGCAGCCGAGGTGCTCTGGCCCGCACTGCGGCTCGCTCGCGCGGAAAAAAGGCTGCCACGTTTGACCGTGGCAGCCTTTACAACTCTACTCTTAACTGACCAGCATTAAGCGTTAAGCTCCCTTTTTTGTGGCCGATTCTTCAGTACATCACTTCGTGACCATAGCTGGCGAGAATGTTTTTCACGCGCTCCATTGTCTCTTTGCTCGGTGGCTTCACCCCGTCCAGCTTGTACTCTTCACCCATCGCAATCCATTTATGCTTACCCAGCTCGTGATAGGGCAGCAATTCAATCTTCTCAACGTTCTCCATATCACGCGTGAATTCACCCAGGCGATGCGCGGTATCATCATCGTCGGAATAGCCGGGCACCACGACAAAACGGATCCATGTCCGTTTGCCTTTTTTCTGCAGGTAACGGGCAAAGTCCAGCGTACGGTGATTGGAGACACCCACCAGAATCTGATGCACATCATCATTCATCTGTTTCAGGTCGAGCATCACTAAGTCGGTAACGTCGAGCAGTTCATCGATCACCGGATCATAGCGGCGTACGAAGCCGTTGGTGTCGAGACAGGTATGAATACCTTCGGCCTTGCAGGCACGGAACCAGTCGCGCACAAATTCAGCCTGAAGAATGGCTTCACCGCCTGAGGCCGTGACGCCGCCGCCAGAGGCATTCATAAAATGGCGATAGGAGAGCACATCCGCCATCAGCTCTTCGACGCTGATCTCTTTGCCACCGTGCGTATCCCAGGTGTCGCGGTTGTGACAGTATAGGCAGCGCATCAGGCAGCCCTGGAAGAAGGTGATAAAACGGATACCGGGACCATCGACGGTGCCGCAGGATTCAAATGAGTGGATACGACCGTTAACTGACATTGCGATGTTTTCTCCAGTGAGTCTGCCGGGACAGACGGCGCAATCTCTGTTGCGCTCAGGGCAGGAAATCGATTCTGGTGGGAACCTTGATGGAGATGACCACCAGAACAGACTTTTAATTAAAAGGCTCCGCGAGGAGCCTTTTTTATCAGGTAAAGCAGTAATTACAGTGACTTAGTGAAGGTTCGGGTAATCACATCCTGCTGCTGCTCTTTAGTCAGTGAGTTAAAGCGTACAGCGTAACCGGAAACGCGAATGGTCAGCTGCGGATATTTCTCTGGATGTTCCATCGCGTCCAGCAGCATTTCACGGTTCATAACGTTGACGTTGAGGTGCTGACCGCCTTCGATGCTCGCTTCGTGATGGAAGTAACCATCCATCAGACCGGCAAGGTTGGTTTTCCGCACGTTATCATCTTTACCCAGCGCGTTTGGTACGATTGAGAAGGTATAGGAGATACCATCTTTCGCGTAGGCAAACGGCAGTTTCGCGACGGAAGTCAGTGAGGCAACTGCACCTTTCTGGTCACGACCATGCATCGGGTTAGCACCTGGTCCAAACGGTGCGCCAGCGCGACGTCCATCTGGTGTGTTACCGGTTTTCTTACCATATACCACGTTCGAAGTAATGGTCAGAACAGACTGAGTCGGCACGGCGTTACGATAGGTGTTCAGCTGCTGAATTTTCTTCATGAAGCGTTCAACCAGATCGCAGGCCAGGTCATCTACCCGTGAGTCGTTGTTACCGAACTGCGGATATTCGCCTTCAATATCGAAGTCGATGGCCAGACCATCTTCGTCACGAATCGGTTTCACTTTGGCATATTTAATGGCAGAAAGTGAATCCGCAGCGACGGAGAGACCCGCGATACCACAGGCCATGGTGCGGTAGACATCCCGATCATGTAAGGCCATCAGTGCCGCTTCGTAGCTGTATTTATCATGCATGTAGTGAATGATGTTCAGCGAAGTCACATACTGTTTTGCCAGCCAGTCCATGAAGTGATCCATACGCTCCATGACGGTGTCGAAATCCAGTACGTCATCGCTGATTTTGTCGCCTTTCGGTCCAACCTGCATTTTCAGCTTTTCATCCACGCCGCCGTTGATTGCGTAGAGCAGCGTTTTCGCCAGGTTGGCACGTGCGCCAAAGAACTGCATTTGTTTGCCGACAATCATCGGGCTCACGCAGCAGGCGATTGCGTAGTCATCATTGTCGAAATCAGCACGCATCAGGTCATCGTTCTCATACTGCAAAGATGAGGTATCGATAGAGACTTTAGCAGCATATTTTTTGAAATTAATCGGCAGTTTTTCTGACCACAGGATGGTCATGTTCGGCTCAGGTGAAGGACCCATGGTGTAGAGGGTATTCAGGAAGCGGAACGTACTTTTTGAGACCAGAGTACGGCCATCAACGCCCATACCTGCCAGTGATTCCGTTGCCCAGATTGGGTCACCTGAGAACAGCTCATCATATTCAGGTGTACGCAGGAAGCGAACCATACGCAGTTTCATCACCAGATGGTCAATCAGTTCCTGAGCCTGCTCTTCAGTCAGTTTACCGGCTTTAAGGTCACGTTCGATGTAAACATCAAGGAAGGTTGAGACGCGGCCAAATGACATGGCAGCACCATTTTGTGATTTAACTGCAGCCAGGTAGCCATAGTAAGTCCACTGTACAGCTTCAACTGCATTGGTCGCCGGACCGGAGATGTCATGGCCATATTTTGCTGCCATCTCTTTGATCTGGGCCAGCGCACGATGCTGATCAGAGATCTCTTCACGCAGACGAATGGTCGCTTCCAGATTAACACCATTCTCTAAATCTTCCTGCAGTGAGGCGAACTGAGAGAATTTATCCGCCATCAGGAAATCGATGCCGTACAGCGCCACACGACGATAGTCACCGATAATACGGCCACGGCCATAAGCATCAGGAAGGCCGGTCAGGATACCGGATTTACGGCAGCGCAAAATGTCCGGGGTGTAAACATCGAACACGCCCTGGTTGTGCGTTTTGCGGTATTCGGTGAAGATTTTTTTCAGTGAAGGGTCGAGTTCACGGCCATACACTTTGCATGACCCTTCGACCATTTTGATGCCGCCATAAGGAATGATGGCGCGTTTTAATGGCGCTTCAGTCTGCAGACCAACAATTTTTTCCAGTGGCTTGATGATGTAGCCCGCGTCGTGCGAGGTAATGGTTGAAGCGAGATCGGTGTCGAAGTCGACTGGCGCGTGGGTGCGGTTCTCAATTTTGATGCCTTCCAGCACGCTTTCCCACAGTTTGGTGGTCGCTTCAGTGGCACCCGCCAGGAATGACTCGTCACCTTCATATGGGGTGTAGTTTTTCTGAATGAAGTCGCGCACATTGACGCTATTCTGCCATTCACCTTCAGCAAATCCTTCCCATGCTGAAGCCAGTTTTGCATTAAGTTCGGTCATAATATACCTGCCTTATATGAGGAGACTTTACGGTCGGGCACAGCCAACTTCCTGTGCCGTCAAAAATGCGTTTAATGAACCTGGTCACCTTTACGGAGATAGATAACCCAGTAGGTCAACCCAACCAGAACGCCGCCGCCGATAATGTTTCCGATCGTCACGGGAATCAGGTTGTCGATAATAAAGTTACTGAGGGTCAGCGAGTGAAATTGTGCCGCCGTGGTGCCAGCCGCCTGCCAGAACTCAGGTGTCGCGAAGTCACGAATAGCAATGGCGTAGGGTATAAGAAACATGTTGGCGATACTGTGTTCAAAACCGCTTGCGACAAACATCGCAACAGGCAGAATCATCACGACCAGTTTATCGGTCAGGGTCCGGCCGGAGTAACTCATCCAGACGGCGAGGCAGACCAGCAAATTCGCCAGGGTACCCAGACAAACCGCTTCGATGAATGTGTGATGCATCTTGTGGTCGGCGGTTTGCAGGACATTCAATCCCCAGGCGCCATTCGCGACCATGTGCTGTCCGGCAAACCACATCAGAGCGACAAAGAAGAGTGCACCTGCAAGGTTACCGGCGTAGACGTTAATCCAGTTGCGGGCCAGCTGTCCCCAACTGATGCGGCCACTGGCTTTGGCGACAACGATTAATACTGTAGAGGTAAAAAGGTCGGCACCACATACCACGACCAGCATTAAGCCGAGCGAGAAGCAGATACCGCCAATCAGTTTGGCTATGCCATAGGGCATCGCGCCGCTACCGGTGGTCGCTGTAATATAAAAAACGAATGCGATTGAGATAAATACGCCGGCATTTATTGCCAGAAAGAAGGTGGTAAAGGGATGTTTGGTGGCTTTATAGATACCCGCGTCTTCGGCCACTTTCGCCATCGCGGCTGGTAATAAAAGATTAAAAGGGTTGTCAGTTTTCACACTAACTTACTCCTGAAATTGTCTGAAAAAATACTAACAAAGGAGTATAGGTCAGTAATTGATATGGATCATGTTTGCCGAAGCGGTAACCAGCTGGTCGCGAGCTAATAAAAAAATAATGGATTAACTGTCTGAATTTAAATGAATAAATATTTTTTAAAAATACAAAAATATTTTAACGTAAATTAATGAGCCACTCTTTTAGTTCAGGTTGTGTTATTAATTATTAGCTCATATGTTAAATAAATTAATGTGATGTAATACAAAAGAATTTTAATGCGGCTAATGTTTCGTAGAGTTTGGGGAGAATTATGGCACCAGATAATTCCAGTGCCATGTTTAGCCGTCTGCTTCCGATCTGACGCGTTATGGCTTACGCGTTTTTCCAGTAGTGACGTTTGGCGTTTTGCAGTTTTTCGTAGGCGGCAAGCAGAGACTGATGGGCAGGGAAGGCCTGCAGCTCATCATCAACAGCCTGAAGGCCGTTAAACGGATTTTCACCACTGATAGCGGCTGAGGCTGCTTCCATTGCGCTCTCACCATACATCCGCAAGAAAGCGTGATGATACTGCAATGGATCACGCTCATCTTCCATAGCCAGTAACAGCAGGGTCTGCAGGCAACGATAGTAGTTAGCGCGCTCTGGCGTAAAGATTGAGCTGTTAAACTCCATCGTCCATTCTGTCCAGATCAATGCCTGATCCAGATCGCCGCCCGCCAGCGCCAGCATCGCTTTTAATTCGCCAACACGCAGCGTGTACCAGCCATTGTCTTTACCGGTCGCCAGACCCAGCAGTTCACGAACGCGGGTGAAGTCGTCAAAGCCTTCATCATCAAGCTGTCCAATCAGATCCAGATACTCTTCCGGATTCCAGTTGCTGTCAGGCAGGGCCAGCAGGGTTTCACGCATGCCCGCTCCCATGCTGTTGTTCGCCAGGAACAAATCTTCTGCCGGGTAGATATCAGACATGCCTGGCACGATGATGCGGCAGGCATAGACACCCAGATGCTCGTAGTCTGCAATATAGACTTCCTGATCTTCCGAGGCGAAGATTGCCATCAGCGTGGCGAATTCCTGTTCGGTGCTGCCCGCGAATGACCAGTCGACAAAAGGATAATCCGCAGTTTCTTTAAACAGATCCCAGGAAATCAGGCCGCTTGAATCGATGAAGTGTGTTTCAAGGTTGGCATGCTCAGCCACTTCTTCGTCATCAAAGGTCGGTGGAGTAAACACATCCAGATCTTTGAGGCTTCGGCCCTGCAGCAACTCAGTTACGGTACGCTCCAGCGCCACACCGAAATCAGGGTGAGCACCAAATGAGGCAAAACAGGTTCCGTTGGTTGGGTTAAACAGCACCACGCAGATAACCGGATATTTACCGCCGAGAGAGGCATCATAAGCGAAAATCGGGAAGCCTTCCGCTTCAAGACGTGCAATCGCTTCGATCACTTCAGGATAACGCTGCATCACGTCATCAGGAATCGCAGGCAGGCTGATTGCTTCAGCAATAATGCGGTTTTTAATATAGCGCTCAAACACTTCAGACAGCCCCTGAACCCGCGCTTCATTCGCGGTATTACCTGCCGACATGCCATTTGAGACATAGAGGTTGCCGATAATATTCATCGGGATATAGACAGTCTGCTGGTCAGACTGACGGGTAAAGGGCAGGGAGCAGATACCACGTTCACTATTCCCGGACTGCAGATCAATCAGGCCGGAAGCGGTCAGTGCATTGTCGGGATCGTAAAATGCACGCAGGCGCGGATCCAGAATACCTTCAGGTAATGACTCATCATCAGGTAACGCAAACCATTTTTCATTGGGATAGTGAACAAAATCGCCATTAGCGATCTTTTTTCCCAGCCAGAAATCAGCAAAAAAATAGTTAGTTGAGAGACGCTCGAAATACTCGCCAAGCGCGGAGGCCAGCGCCGCTTTTTTACTGGCGCCCTTGCCGTTGGTAAAACAGAGCGGGCAATCGCGGTCGCGGATATGCACTGACCAGACATGGGGGACAGGATTAAGCCAGGAAGCTTCTTCAATGTTAAAGCCAAGATCCTGCAGCTTGTTCTGGAAACGCGCAATGGAGTCTTCCAGTGCGGCATCTTTGCCCGGGATAAATGTTTGCGTCATAGTGCCGCTCTCTCAGTTGTCATAGGGTGCGTAAAGCGCGCAATGATACGGATTTTGCTAACAGACCGCTATCAGGGCGGGATATTTTTACCGGCTTACTTTTCATCACATCCGCTCTCAGGCCAAACGTGAATTAATGGCGCTGGATGAAACCTCACAAAATTCCGCGCAGGTTTGCATTGGTAACATAACCTCCGGCGAGCCGGATTCAGAAAATGTGACCGCTCCCTGATTTATGATTGCAGCTATCAGAATGCAGTGATAAAACCGGATGGTTATTCATAACCGTTCGATATGACAGTGGTGAGGGGAAATGACGCAAGTTTATAATTTTAGCTCTGGCCCGGCGATGCTACCGGTTGAAGTGCTTCGTCGTGCAGAACAGGAACTGACGAACTGGCGCGGTCTGGGTACCTCTGTAATGGAGATTAGTCACCGCAGTAAAGAGTTTATTCAGGTGGCTGAAGAAGCGGAGCAGGACTTCCGTGATCTGCTAAAAATACCGTCCAATTACAAAGTTTTATTCTGTCATGGCGGGGCGCGTGCGCAGTTCGCTGCCGTACCGGGAAATCTGCTGGGTAAAGCGACCAGTGCCGACTATGTTGATGGCGGTTACTGGGCGCATAGCGCAATAAAAGAAGCGGAAAAGTATTGTTCCCCACGCACGCTGGATGTCAAAACAACGCGCGACGGTAAACGTGCCATCCTGCCGATGAGCGAATGGGAGGTGAGTGAGACGTCTGCTTACCTGCATTTCTGCCCGAATGAAACCATTGATGGTATCGCGATTGACGAACAGCCCGACTTTGGCAGTAAAACCGTTGTTGCTGATTTCTCATCCACCATTCTGTCACGCCCGATCGATGTGAGTCGTTACGGTGTGATCTATGCGGGTGCGCAGAAAAATGTGGGCCCGGCCGGATTAACGCTGGTTGTCGTTCGCGAAGATCTGCTGGGTCAGGCGCACGCCTCTGTGCCCTCCATCCTCGATTACAAAGTGCTGGCCGATAACGATTCGATGTTTAACACCCCGCCGACTTTTGCGTGGTATCTCTCAGGGCTGGTGTTTAAATGGCTGAAAGAGAAGGGCGGTGTGGCTGAAATTGATCGTATTAATCAGGCAAAATCTGACCTGCTTTATGGCGTAATCGATCACAGTGGCTTCTATCGTAATGATGTGGCGACAGAAAACCGCTCACGCATGAACATTCCTTTCCAGCTGGCCGATGCTTCACTTGATGCGCTGTTCCTGGAAGAGTCGTTTAAGGCGGGATTACACGCGCTTAAAGGCCATCGTGTAGTAGGCGGTATGCGCGCCTCTATTTATAATGCGATGCCACTGGAAGGTGTGAAGACCCTGACCGATTTCATGGTCGATTTTGAACGCCGTCACGGCTGATTATTAAGATATCAGCATTGATGCTGATGCCAGACCTCGTCACACGGCGAGGTCTCTGTATTTTTTGAGGATTTCGTTTCACATGCAGGACTCCCTGACTCTCCAACCGATTGCGCGCGTCAACGGCACGGTAAATCTGCCCGGCTCAAAGAGCGTTTCCAATCGTGCATTGCTGCTGGCTGCTCTTGCCAAAGGTACAACCCGTCTCACCAACCTGCTCGACAGCGACGATATTAAGCACATGCTGAATGCGCTGACTGCACTTGGCGTAAACTATACGCTTTCCAGCGATCGCACCGTGTGTGAAGTGACGGGAAATGCCGGGCCACTGCACGCATCTCAACCGCTGTCACTGTTTCTGGGCAATGCCGGAACCGCAATGCGTCCGCTGGCCGCAGCGCTTTGTCTGGGCCAGCACGATATCGAACTGACCGGTGAACCGCGCATGAAAGAACGTCCAATCGGGCATCTGGTTGACGCACTTCGTCAGGGCGGAGCAACCATTGAGTACCTGGAAAACGAAAACTATCCGCCGCTGCGTTTACGCGGTGGTTTTACCGGGGGTGAAGTCAGTGTGGATGGCAGCGTTTCCAGCCAGTTCCTGACAGCGCTGCTGATGACCGCGCCGCTGGCACAGCAGGATACCTGCATCACCATCACAGGTGATTTGGTGTCGAAACCTTACATCGATATTACCCTCAATCTGATGCAGTGCTTTGGCGTCGACGTTGAGAATCAGAACTATCAGCGCTTCCTGATCAAGGGACAGCAACAGTATCAGTCGCCGGGTGATTACCTGGTTGAAGGCGATGCCTCTTCCGCTTCCTATTTCCTGGCGGCTGCCGCCATAAAAGGCGGAACGGTTCGCGTCACCGGGATTGGACGCCAGAGTGTGCAGGGTGACATCCGTTTTGCTGACGTGCTGGAAAAGATGGGCGCGACTATTGAGTGGGGCGATGATTACATTGCCTGTACGGCCGGAAAACTGCAGGCCATCGATATGGACATGAACCATATTCCGGATGCTGCAATGACCATCGCGACTACAGCGCTATTTGCAGAGGGCACCACCCAGCTACGCAATATTTATAACTGGCGGGTAAAAGAGACCGATCGACTGAGCGCAATGGCCACAGAGCTGCGTAAAGTCGGGGCAGAAGTCGAAGAGGGTCATGACTACATCCGTATTACGCCGCCAGCGACGCTGATTCATGCTGATATTGGCACCTACAATGACCACCGTATGGCGATGTGTTTCTCTCTGGTTGCACTTTCTGATACCCCGGTGACCATTCTCGATCCTGGCTGTACTGCAAAAACCTTCCCGGACTATTTCGTTCAGCTGGCTAAAATCAGCCAGAGCGCCTGATCTCCCTTTCCGGTGCGGTTTCGCACCGGAACACCCCTGATTTTATCTGGCTGTAACAGGCCAGAGATCCTCTGAATTGACTAAGATTACGAACCCGATCAGTGCGAAAGGGTAACCAAGCCGTGCCATGCAGCGTATAATGCTAGTCACTAATGGTGACCGAAAGGTCAGAAAGCACGCAGCAACAGGAGGGAATAATGACAGTAACTGCCCCGGTCATAACTATTGATGGGCCAAGTGGAGCGGGAAAGGGAACCCTGTGCAAAGCGATGGCGGAATCGCTGCAGTGGCATCTGCTGGACTCCGGTGCTATTTATCGCGTGCTGGCATTAGCCGCATTGCATCATCAGGTGGAGATTGAATCTGAAGAGGCGCTGGTGCCGATTGCCGCTCACCTGGATGTGCGCTTTGTGTCACAAAATGGTGAAATGCAGGTCATACTTGAAGGTGAAGATGTCACCGGAGAAATCCGTACTCAGGAAGTCAGCAACACCGCTTCACGTGTCGCTGCTTTTCCCCGTGTACGCGAAGCGTTATTGCGCCGCCAGCGCGGTTTCCGCGAGATGCCGGGCCTGATAGCGGATGGCCGTGATATGGGCACCGTGGTTTTCCCGGATGCGCCAGTGAAAATTTTCCTCGATGCCAGCCCGGAAGAGCGTGCTCAGCGCCGTATGCTACAGTTGCAGGATAATGGCTTTAATGTTAACTTTGACCGCCTTTTAGCCGAGATAAAAGAACGCGACGACCGCGATCGTAACCGCGCAATTGCGCCTTTAGTAGCCGCTGGCGATGCATTGGTTCTGGACTCTACCGAGATGTCTATCGATCAAGTCATTGAAAAAGCGCTACAATATGCCCGCGAGAAGCTGGGTATTACGGCTTAACTGAATCTACCACCCTGTACCATGGATCCGGTGCCGGGCATGTGAAACAACCCCATCCGACATGAAGTCAGATGGACGTTAAATTGAAGAATCCTGAAGATTATCAATATGACTGAATCTTTTGCTCAACTATTTGAAGAATCCTTAAAAACAATCGAAACCCGCCCGGGTTCTATCGTTCGTGGCATCGTCGTTTCTATCGACAAAGATGTCGTTCTGGTTGATGCGGGTCTGAAATCTGAATCTGCAATTCCTGCAGAGCAGTTCAAGAACGCAGCCGGCGAACTGGAAATCCAGGTAGGCGACGAAGTTGATGTTGCTCTGGATGCAGTGGAAGACGGCTTCGGTGAAACCCTGCTGTCCCGTGAGAAAGCTAAGCGCCATGAAGCATGGATCACGCTGGAGAAAGCTTACGAAGACGCTGAAACTGTTACCGGTGTTATCAACGGCAAAGTTAAAGGCGGCTTCACAGTTGAGCTCAACGGTATCCGTGCGTTCCTGCCAGGTTCACTGGTAGATGTGCGTCCGGTGCGCGATACGCTGCATCTGGAAGGCAAAGAGCTTGAATTCAAAGTGATCAAGCTGGATCAGAAACGCAACAACGTCGTGGTTTCACGTCGTGCGGTTATCGAATCCGAAAACAGCGCAGAGCGCGATCAGCTGCTGGAAAACCTGCAGGAAGGCATGGAAGTCAAAGGTATCGTTAAGAACCTGACTGACTACGGTGCATTCGTTGATCTGGGCGGCGTTGATGGCCTGCTGCACATCACTGACATGGCATGGAAACGCGTTAAGCATCCAAGCGAAATCGTCAACGTGGGCGACGAAATCACCGTTAAGGTGCTGAAGTTCGACCGCGAGCGTACCCGTGTTTCTCTGGGTCTGAAGCAGCTGGGCGAAGATCCATGGGTTGCTATCGCTAAACGCTATCCGGAAGGCACCCGCCTGACCGGTCGTGTTACCAACCTGACTGATTACGGCTGCTTCGTGGAAATCGAAGAAGGCGTTGAAGGTCTGGTACACGTGTCTGAAATGGACTGGACCAACAAAAACATCCATCCGTCTAAAGTTGTTAACGTAGGCGATGTGGTTGAAGTAATGGTTCTGGACATTGACGAAGAGCGTCGTCGTATCTCCCTGGGTCTGAAGCAGTGTAAATCTAACCCATGGCAGCTGTTCGCTGAGACGCACAATAAAGGCGATCGTGTTGAAGGTAAAATCAAGTCAATCACTGACTTCGGTATCTTCATCGGCCTGGATGGCGGCATCGACGGTCTGGTTCACCTGTCTGACATCTCCTGGAACGCGACTGGCGAAGAAGCCGTTCGTGAGTACAAAAAAGGCGACGAAATCGCTGCCGTTGTACTGCAGGTTGATGCAGAGCGCGAGCGTATCTCTCTGGGCGTTAAACAGCTGGCAGAAGATCCGTTCAACAACTACATCACTTTGAACAAGAAAGGTGCCATCGTCACCGGTAAAGTGACTGCAGTTGATGCTAAAGGTGCTACAGTTGAATTAGCAGACGGCGTTGAGGGTTACCTGCGCGCTTCTGAAGCTTCACTGGACCGCATTGAAGATGCAACTCTGGTTCTGAACGTTGGCGACGACGTTGAAGCTAAGTTCACCGGCGTTGATCGTAAAAACCGTGTCGTAAGCCTGTCTGTCCGTGCGAAAGACCAGGCTGATGAGAAAGAAGCTATCAATACTGTTAACACCAAACAGGAAGAAGGCAATTTCTCTAGCGCTATGGCTGAAGCGTTCAAAGCGGCTAAAGGCGAGTAATCGGCCTGAAGCACCGGGTGGGCAACCACCCGGTTTCGGTAAAAGCTGTCATACATTCCCACAGGGATAAACCGGAGGTTACATGACCAAGTCAGAACTGATCGAAAGACTGGCGGGACAGCATACTCATATACCGGCGAAAGTCGTTGAGGATGCAGTAAAAGAGATGCTTGAGCACATGGCCACTACGCTGGCACAGGGCGAACGCATCGAAATCCGGGGATTCGGCAGCTTTTCTTTGCACTATCGCGCTCCGCGTACTGGACGTAACCCGAAAACGGGTGACAAAGTGGATCTGGAAGGTAAGTACGTTCCCCACTTTAAGCCAGGCAAAGAGCTGCGCGATCGCGCAAATATCTACGGCTAAGCCGATACCGAACCAGATAAACGACATCTCCGGATGTCGTTTTTTTTTGCCTGCGATTCAGGCTCAGACCTGACCTCCAGATTGTTGTCATCAACACTGCAACGCTGCACTCTCTTTGCGAGACCGCTCCAGCCTGCCTGATCGCCCGCTGTTACTTTGACCTCCTTTGCCCAGAATAATCGGACTGAATCAAGGGGTTCGATTATGCTGACATGGACCGTTCTGGCGCGACTGGCGATCGTTGCAACGTTACCGCTACTGCTGATGGCCCGGCTGCCTTCCGGTGAGGCGATTGGTGTTTTCCTCCTCACAGGACTGGCTCTGCTGCATTGCCCTTATCAACCCGTTCGTCTTACTGGTATCACCCTGCTATTTCTGGCATGGGCCTGTAACGACGCCCGTCTGATGGTACGGGATATCGAAAATTTCTCGGCGCGTCCTGCCACCTACACCCTTCAGATTAGTGAACTACGGAAAGAGCGGAAACAAATCCGGGTTCGTCTGCTGGAAACGCAGGGCAGGATGATATTTCCGCCTCGCTTTGCCTGGCTCTGGTTCGATGCTGATCCGGAGGTCTACTGTCCGGGCCAACGCTGGACCATGCAACTCCGTCTGCGACCAGTACATGCCCGCCTTAATGAAGGTGACTTCGATGCGCAGCGTTTTGCACTGGCTAATAATACGCCGCTTCAGGGACGAATCCTTAAACAGGCTGCGGTAAGCGATCGCTGTAATAGCCGCTGGCGATTTATTTTATGGCATCGTGACAGAACCCATGAAATGCCTGCACGTGCCACGCTGGGGGCACTGGCTTTTGGTATTCGGGATGAGATGAGCCAGCAGACGCGTCAGCTACTGCGGGATACCGGCACCGCGCATCTGATGGCGATATCGGGCATGCATATCGCCCTGGCCGCCAGTACCGGCTGGATGATGGCGCGCGGGGTGCAGTTTATATTGCCAGTCCGTTATATCAGCTATCTTTTTCCCCTCATCGTGAGCTGGCTGTTTGCTGCAATCTATACCTGGCTCTCCGGTGCACAGCCTCCTGCAGAGCGTTCGCTGCTTGCCCTGACGCTATGGGCGATAACACGGCTTGCGGGTGTTCAGCTGAATAACTGGCAGGTCTGGACGTTCTGTATTGCGTTGCTGCTGGTAACAGACCCGCTGACCGTGCTCTCTGACAGCTTCTGGCTCTCGGTACTGGCTGTCGGCATGCTGCTGGTCTGGTATCACTGGTTCCCGCTGCCTGCGTCGTTCCGTCAGCAACGGCGCTGGATACCGTTACAGCTGCTGCATTTACAGGCGGGCATGATGATTTTAATGGTGCCGTTGCAGGTGGCGATTTTCAACGGAATCAGCCTGACTGCGCTGGTGGCGAATGTTGTTGCGATTCCGATCGTCTCGTTTATTACCATGCCACTTATGACGCTTGCCCTGCTGCTGCCGGTGGCGCATGTATCCGGCTTCTTCTGGGGAACGGCCGATCTCTCTTTACGTGCACTTTTTCATTGCCTGACGTTGCTGCCACCGGGCTGGAGGCCGCTAAGTGGCACAACCTGGTTTACGGTCATGGTATGGGGCGGTCTGATTCTCTGGCGTGCGCAACTCTTTTTCTCACTGCCATTAAGCAGCGGCGCCTTAGCGCTGGCAATGATATTGAGTCGCCAGCCAAATCAGGAGCAGGGCTGGCGAATCGATATGCTGGATATCGGGCATGGTCTGAGTCTGGTGATCAGCCAGGGAGACGAGGCGGTGATGTATGACACCGGCCCGCGCTGGCAGAACGATAATGCGGGAAGCAGGGTGATCATTCCGTGGCTGGAGCGCAGGCAGTTACGGTTAAAACAGGTCATCCTGAGTCATAAACATCTGGATCATACTGGCGGGCTGGAGGCGATTACTCAACGCTGGCCAGCGGTTGAAGTCAGGAGCGCGCTGGCAGATAAGGCGCACTTACCCTGCGTACGGGGCACGCAGTGGCGCTGGCGGCAGCTCCACTTTAGGGTAGTCTGGCCGCTGACGGCACCCTTACCGGGTGGAAATAATGACTCCTGTGTGGTGATCGTCGATGATGGTCAGGTTCGCCTGATGTTAACCGGTGACATTGAAGCTAAAGCGGAACGCCAGCTGGTGGCGCTGGAGAAGCAGGGGCTGAAGGTCGATATTCTGCAGGTACCGCACCACGGCAGCCGTACTTCGTCGACCTCACTGCTGCTGCGTAAAGCCGCAGGCCACACCGCTATCGCCTCGCTGGCACGCTACAATGCATGGCATATGCCCGCGAAAAATGTGCTGGAAAACTATCGAACGGCCGGTTTTCACTGGCTGGATACGGGTCAGTCAGGACAAATCAGTATCAGGGTAGAGCAGGGCAGCGCCCAGGTTTCCAGCTTTCGGGAACAATTAATGCCCCGTTGGTATCATCAGTGGTTTGGCGTCAAACGCGAATCCAGGTAGAATGGCCGGCTATTTCCAACAGCGTGAATAAATAATGCATCAAGATAAAGATCTCTCTACGTGGCAGACGTTTCGCCGACTCTGGCCGATGATCGCGCCTAACAAAGCAGGATTAATTGCGGCCTCTGTCGCCCTGATTATTAATGCTGCGGGCGACGCCTTAATGCTCTCACTGTTGAAACCGTTACTGGATGATGGTTTTGGTAAAGCTGACAGGTCGGTGATGCTGTGGTTGCCGTTAGTGGTTATTGGCCTGATGCTGGTACGCGGAGTCACCAGTTATATCTCCAGCTACTGCATCTCCTGGGTCTCTGGCAACGTCGTGATGAATATCCGCCGTCGGCTGTTCAGCCATATGATGGGCATGCCGGTTTCGTTTTTCGACCAGCAGTCGACCGGCACCCTGTTATCACGCATTACTTACGATTCCGAGCAGGTCGCCTCCTCTTCGTCGGGCGCGCTGGTCACCGTGGTGCGTGAAGGTGCTTCTATTATTGGCCTGTTTATCATGATGTTCTACTACAGCTGGCAGCTGTCGCTGATCCTGATTGTACTGGCACCTATCGTCTCATTTGCTATCCGTACCGTCTCTAAGCGTTTCCGCACCATCAGCAAAAGTATGCAGAACACCATGGGGCAGGTGACAACCAGCGCCGAACAGATGCTGAAGGGCCATAAAGAAGTGCTGATTTTTGGCGGACAGGACATTGAATCGGAGCGTTTTTCCCGCGTCAGTAACCGTATGCGTCAGCAGGGAATGAAACTGGTCTCTGCTTCCTCCATTTCCGATCCCATTATTCAGCTGATCGCGTCGCTGGCATTGGCTTTTGTGCTCTATGCTGCCAGCTTCCCAAGCGTCATGGATACCCTGACAGCCGGGACTATCACCGTCGTCTTCTCCTCAATGATTGCCCTGATGCGACCGCTTAAGTCTCTGACTAACGTCAATGCCCAGTTCCAGCGTGGCATGGCGGCCTGTCAGACACTGTTCTCAATTCTGGATAGCGAGCAGGAAGTGGACAACGGCACGCGCGAAATCACCCGAGCTAAAGGGGATATCGAATTCCGTGATGTGACCTTTACCTACCCGGGTCGTGAAATACCGGCACTGCGTAATATCAATCTGTCGCTGTCGGCAGGGAAAACAGTGGCGCTGGTGGGCCGTTCCGGTTCCGGTAAGTCTACGATGGCGAGCCTGCTGACCCGCTTTTATGACATCCAGCAGGGCGAAATCCTGCTGGACGGTCATGATCTGCGTGAGTACAGCCTGCGTTCACTGCGTAATCAGGTGGCGCTGGTGTCGCAGAATGTGCATCTTTTCAACGACACCATTGCCAATAACATCGCGTATGCCCGCAGTGAGCAATACAGTCGTGAAGAGATTGAGCAGGCGGCCACCATGGCGCATGCCATGGACTTTATCAATAAAATGGATAAGGGTCTGGATACGATGATTGGCGAGAATGGCGTGCTGTTATCTGGCGGTCAGCGTCAGCGTATTGCTATTGCCCGTGCGTTGTTACGTGATTGCCCGATCCTGATCCTCGATGAAGCGACCTCTGCGCTGGATACCGAGTCAGAACGCGCGATTCAGTCTGCACTGGATGAGCTGCAGAAGAACCGTACCTCGCTGGTAATTGCGCACCGACTCTCTACCATCGAAAAAGCGGATGAAATCGTGGTAATTGAAGATGGCCAGATTGTTGAACGCGGTACGCATCAGGTGCTGTTAGCAGAACGCGGTGCCTATGCACAGCTGCACAAGATGCAATTCGGCCAATGATTGAACGTATCTGGAGTGGTCGCTCACCGCTATGGCTACTGCTATGGCCATTCAGCCTGCTGTATGGTGCGATCACGGCCCTGATACGCTTCAGTTACAGGCGCGGCTGGCGTAAAAGCTGGCGTGCGCCTCTGCCGGTCGTGGTGGTGGGTAACCTGACTGCCGGCGGGAATGGAAAGACGCCGGTGGTCATCTGGCTGGTCGAGGCGTTACAGCAGCGCGGCCTGCGCGCTGGCGTGGTCTCCAGAGGCTATGGCGGCAAGGCGGACCACTATCCCTTGCTGGTCACCGCGCAGACTCCCACCGAACAGGCCGGGGATGAGCCGGTATTGATCGCCCAGCGCACCGGGGCTCCGGTCGCGGTGGCTCCCAAAAGGCGACAGGCGATTGAGGCGTTACTAAAACAGGGTTCGCTGGATGTGATCATTACGGATGATGGCCTGCAACATTACGCCCTGCAGCGCGATCGCGAAATCGTGGTGGTTGATGGGGTCCGTCGCTTTGGTAATGGCTGGTGGTTGCCTGCCGGTCCGATGCGTGAACGTGCCGATCGTCTGCGTCAGGTCGATGCCGTCATCATTAACGGCGGTGAAGCGCTGCCCGACGAGATTGCGATGCAACTGCAGCCCGGGCTGGCCACCAATCTGCTGACCGGTGAAACCTGCCCGACTGAGCAACTGGGTGGGGTGGTTGCCATGGCCGGTATTGGTCATCCCCCGCGTTTTTTCGCCACGCTGAAACAGCAGGGTATAACGCCGGTCGCCGAGATCGCCTTTGCCGATCATCACGCCTACAGCAAAGATGAACTGACCCGATTACTCCAGGCGGGTCAGCAACTGCTGATGACCGAAAAGGACGCGGTGAAATGCCGTCACTTTGCCCAGCCTGACTGGTGGTATTTGCCGGTCGATGCCCATTTAACCGGTAGCGCCGTGACGCCTTTACTGGACGACATTGAACAACTCTGCCGCCGTATTCCCTGATACCCGCCCCCATTCAGGTGAAGCCTGATAAGGAAGAGGATGAACAGCTCACATTCACTTTCGCTACAGCAGGCACGCCACCTTCATCTCGCCGCACAGGGCCTGCTACGTGCTCCGGCAAAACGCGCTGTTTATCCGGATCTGATTAACTGCATTTCCCGCATGTCGCTGCTGCAAATCGATACCATTCATGTCGTGGCCCGCAGTCCTTATCTGGTGCTGTTCAGTCGCCTTGGGAACTATCCTCAGGCATGGCTGGAACAGGCTCTGGCACAGGGCGAACTCTTTGAGTACTGGGCGCACGAAGCCTGCTTTATTCCCCGTGCCGATTACAAACTTCTTCGTCATCGCATGCTGTCGCCGGAACGTCTGGGCTGGAAATACAATGCGCAATGGGTCGCTGAGCACCAGCAGGCCATTGCCGAATTACTGCAGCAGATCAGAGAAAACGGTCCGGTACGCGCCGCCGATTTTACCCATGCCGATAACCCGAAGTCTGGCTGGTGGGCATGGAAACCGCACAAACGTCATCTGGAAAATCTGTTCAGTGCCGGTGAGCTGATGGTCACCGAACGCCGTAATTTTCAGCGCGTCTACGATCTGCGCAGCCGCGTAATGCCCGACTGGCAGGATGGGATACATGGCATCAGCGAAGCGGAGGCGACCCGTCAGATGCTGATGAACAGCGCCCGCAGCTTAGGGGTTTTCCGCGCGGCCTGGCTGGCGGATTACTATCGCCTGAAGCGGGCCCCCCTGAACGATTTTATCGCTGATGCTCAGGCTGCGGGCGATCTGGTCGCCGTCAATACAGAGGGACTGGGCGCAATGTGGCTGCATCGCGACTCTTTGCCGTTGCTGGAGACGCCGCTGCAGGCGACGCACAGCGCGCTGCTGTCGCCGTTTGATCCGGTGGTCTGGGATCGCAAGCGCGCGCGGGAGCTGTTCAATTTTGACTATCGTATTGAGTGCTATACCCCGGAGGAAAAACGCAAATTTGGCTATTTTGTTTTGCCCATCCTCCATCGCGGTCAGATAAAAGGGCGGCTGGATGCCCGCATGCTGCGTCAGGCAAAACAGCTGGAGATTAAAAATATCTGGCTGGAGGAGAAGACCCGCGTGACGGCGCGATTTTTGGCAGATATCCGGCGGGCTATCGAACGCTTTGCGACGTGGCAGGGTGCTGAAAGCGTCGCTATCCTGCAGGCACCCGACGCGCTTAACGATCAGTGGCCAGCCCTGTGGACGCTGGATTAATCAATTTTGCGGCAGCCGCTGCGGGATGGCGTTTTACCCCATCCCGCACGAGCCGCGCTATGGTATGCTTGAATCCTTAAGCATTCGGTCCCTGATGGAGGACATATGGATCATCGTTTACTCGAAATCGTTGCCTGCCCGGTGTGCAATGGCAAACTCTACTTCAACAATGCTCAACAGGAGCTGATCTGCAAACCTGATGGCCTGGCCTTCCCGGTCCGGGACGGCATTCCGGTGCTGCTGGAAACCGAAGCCCGCACGCTATCAGTTGAAGAGATTCATCCATGAGTTTCACCGCTATCATTCCTGCGCGTTATGCGTCAACCCGCTTACCCGGCAAGCCGCTGCTCGATATCCACGGTAAACCGATGGTCGTGCATGTAATGGAGCGGGCCCGTGAATCGGGTGCCAGCCGCGTTATTGTTGCCACCGATCATCCCGACGTGGCGCAGGCAGTGGAAGCGGCAGGCGGCGAAGTCTGCATGACGCGCGCCGATCACCAGTCTGGTACTGAGCGACTGGCGGAAGTGATCGAAAAATATCAGTTTGCCGATGATGAAATCATCGTCAACGTGCAGGGCGACGAGCCGATGATTCCGGCCGAGATTGTGCGTCAGGTGGCGACCAATCTGGCAGGGTCGGCGGCCGGGATGGCGACGCTGGCGGTGCCGATCACCGATGTGGAAGAAGCCTTTAATCCGAATGCGGTGAAAGTCGTCATGGATGTGAATGGCTACGCGCTCTATTTCTCACGGGCGACTATCCCCTGGGATCGTGAACGGTATGCCGCATCGCGCGAGCAGATCGGTGATACGCTGCTGCGCCACATTGGCATCTACGCCTACCGTGCTGGTTTTATTCGCCGCTATGTCGCCTGGGCGCCTTGTCCTCTGGAACAGATTGAGCTGCTCGAGCAACTGCGGGTTTTATGGTACGGCGAAAAAATTCATGTCGCCGTCGCGAAAACCATTCCCAGTGTAGGTGTGGATACGCCAGACGATTTGCAACGCGTTCGTGATGCCATGCAGGCCTGACAAATGGGGAGCCTGTCTCCCCGTTTTAGCGCAACGTTCTTGATTCGCCGCTAAACTTATCTCCAACACTTCCTTCAGGATATTGTGATACTCATCTGAGGAGGATGCCGCATGGAACAGCTTAAATCGGAACTCACGCTGGCGCTGGGTGAAACCATCAGCCGCCTCGAAATGATCAGTGAACATCCACCCACCCGGCTTTATGCGTTATACGATCGGGAAGGGCGCCCCATGCCGGTGGTGGCGAAATATTTTCGTCATCAGGGCCGGGCGGCGATGGAAGCCAGAAAGCTGGCGTTGCTGGGCCAGGCCGGACTGATCGCTGTGCCGGCAGTCTATGGTCTGGTGATGAGCCAGCAGCCGCCGGTGCATGAAATGCTCCTGCTGGCGCGACTGAATGGCGTGACGGCGGAAGCCCCGGCGCGGGATGCTCAGCGCTGGCAACAGTTTTGCGAACAGGTGGTCGAGGGAGTGCTGGCCTGGCACCGGCTCGACAGCCACGGCCTGGTGGGCACGGTGGACAGCACGCAGCAGAACAGCTGGCCCGCCTGGTATGCACAACGGGTTGAGGTGCTGTGGGCGACCCTGAGCTATCTGCGTCCGCCAGCCTTTACGCTGGAAGATCGCCAGATTCTGTTTCGCTGTCGGGCGCGACTGGCGCATCTGTTCCGCGACTTCGACGATCCCTGTGTAATGGTCCACGGCAACGTGCAGCTGCAGAGCATGCTGAAAAATAGCCGCAGTGACCAGTTAATCGCGATGACACAGCCGGGCACCATCCTCTGGGCGCCCCGTGAATACGATCTTATCCATCTGGATTCCTCACCCGCCGAAATGGCGCTGCTGCACAATTACCTGCAGCGGGCGCCGGTTTCAGAGGGCTTTATCTGGCGTCGGTGGGTTTATCAACTGTGGGACTGCATTGATCATCTGGTACAGACCGGCACGTTTAATCGTCCGCGTTTTGACCATGCACGCGCGCAATTACTTCCCTGGCTCGGCTGAGTCCGCTTCCTCGCCTTTCAGCCGCTGTAATAGGGTGCCAAGCGTTTCGTAGACTGCGCGTTCGCTGTGACTCAGCCAGATCGATGAGGGTATCGCCTGTTCCCAGCCATTCAGTGGTGACGTAATGGCCAGCTGATTAGCGGGAGCGGCCATCGGCTTCAATCCAATCGCGTGGAAAAAGCGTATCGCCCGTGGCATATGATTCGCTGAGGTGACCAGCAGAAACGGTCGATCGCCCACTACGGTTTTGACCGCCTGCGCTTCATTCGCAGTGTCACGGGGCTGGTCGAGGATCTGAATATGTTCGCGCGGAACGCCCAGACTCTCCGCCACCTGTGCCGCCACCCAGGCGCTGCTCTTTGGATTGGTGCCGCCCGCTGCGCCGGTAAAAATCAGGGTCGACTGCGGATTCCGCTGCCACTGACGAACGCCTTCTGCCACGCGCGGCAGACTGTTATTCAGCAGGTTCGAGCTGGGGGCCCACGCCGGGTTGAAGGTATAGCCTCCGCCCAGCACCACAATGTAGTCCACCTTCTCTGATCCGTTCCAGGTCGGATAGCGGCTATCCAGCGGCAAAAGCAGACGATCGGCCAGCGGTTGCAGGCTCAGCAGCAGCAGTAACAGCCAGCTGACGGAGATCACGGTTTTGCCGCTTTTCTGCCAGCCAGTAAACCAAAGCAGTAAAATGCCAAGCGCCATCAGCAAAAGCAGAAACGGCAGGGGTAAAAGCAGCCCGCCGATAACTTTTTTCAGGGTAAATAACATCAAAAAAGAGTCCTGTTGTCCGAAAATAGAGCACCCGGAAGGGAAGATGGGGATGAAAGGTTCATTCTTCTGGTGCCTGTGACAAAATAGCACAAGTCTCACCGCAGCATACCGGAGCGCATGCCATGCAGGATCGTAACTTTGACGATCTCGCGGATAAATTTTCGCAAAATATTTACGGCACCACTAAAGGAAAGATACGCCAGGCCATCCTCTGGGATGAGCTGGAGACGATACTGCCCGGTCTGTCACCGCACCCGCTGTCGGTGCTGGATGCTGGCGGCGGTGTCGGCCAGGTCTCGAGCGGGCTTGCTGCGCAGGGCCATCAGGTTCTGCTGTGCGACCTTTCCAGTGAGATGCTGCGCCGGGCCGGGGAAAATGCGGCGGCGCAGGGTGTAAGCCACAACATGCAATTCAGACAAATTAGCGCTCAGCAGGTGGGCGAACATTTGGATAAGCCGGTGGATCTGGTATTGTTCCACGCTGTGCTTGAGTGGGTCGCTGAACCGGAGAAGGTACTGAAAGCGTTGTTCGATCTGCTGCGTCCGGGGGGCGTCATGTCGCTGATGTTTTACAATCTGCACGGCCTGACATTGCGCACCTTAACGCTGGGTAACTTCGGCTATCTGCGCACCAACCTGACCAAACGCAAAAAGCGAACGCTGTCGCCTGACTATCCGCGCGATCCCGAGCAGGTCTATCGCTGGCTTGAGGAGTGTGGCTTTGTGATTGAGCAGCGTGCCGGAATCCGGGTCTTCAGTGACTACATGAAGCCGCCCAAGGGCGAGCCGAAGAGCGACGACGAAATTATTGAGATGGAGCGGCGTTACTGCCGTCAGGAACCCTTTTTGAGCTTAGGGCGCTACATCCACGTGACCGCGCGTAAACCCGGGCAGAAGGACGAATTATGAGTGAATTTTCCCAGACGGTACCTGAACTGGTCTCCTGGGCGCGCAAAAATGACTTTTCCCTTGCGCTGCCAGTGGAACGTCTGGCCTTTTTGCTGGCTATCGCCACCCTCAACGGTGAGCGTATGGATGGCGAAATGAGCGAAGGCGATCTGATTGATGCTTTCCGTCACGTCAGTAAAGCTTTCGAACAAACCCATGAAACCGTGTTGGTTCGTGCCAACAACGCCATCAATGACATGGTGCGACAGCGCCTGCTCAACCGTTTTACCAGCGAACTCACGGAAGGCAATGCCATCTATCGCCTGACGCCGCTGGCAATCGGCATTACCGACTATTACATCCGTCAGCGTGAGTTTTCGACGCTGCGCCTGTCGATGCAGTTGTCGATTGTAGCCAATGAGCTGAAGCGGGCAGCCGATGCCGCGCAGGAAAACGGCGATGAGTTCCACTGGCATCGCAATGTTTTCGCGCCGCTGAAATATTCGGTGGCAGAGATCTTCGACAGCATCGATATGACCCAGCGTCTGATGGATGAACAGCAGCAGGCGGTTAAAAATGATATCGCCGAACTGCTGAACAAAGACTGGCGCGCGGCTATCTCCAGCTGTGAAATGCTGCTTTCTGAAACCTCAGGGACGCTGCGTGAACTGCAGGATACGCTGGAAGCCGCGAATGACAAACTTCAGGAAAATCTGCTCCGCATTCAGGATGCTACGCTGGACAGTCCCGATCTGGGCTTCGTCGATAAGCTGGTGTTTGATCTGCAAAGCAAACTCGACCGTATTACCAGCTGGGGCCAGCAGGCGATTGACCTCTGGATCGGCTATGACCGCCACGTACATAAATTTATTCGTACCGCCATCGACATGGATAAAAACCGCGTCTTTGCGCAGCGCCTGCGGGTATCGGTGCAGAATTACTTCGACGCGCCCTGGGCGCTGACCTATGCCAACGCCGACCGCCTGTATGACATGCGTGATGAAGCGCTGACGCTGCGGAATGACGAAGTGATGGGCGAACTGCCGCCGGAGATGGAATACGAAGAGATCAACGAAATTCGCGAACAGCTGGCAGCGATGATTGAAGAAGCGCTGCAGGTCTACAAATCGCAACAAAAACCGCTCAACCTCGCGTCAGTGATGCGCGACTACCTGGCCCAGTATCCCCGTGCCCGCCATTTCGATCTGGCGCGCATTGTGGTGGATCAGGCGGTGCGCCTTGGCGTAGCGGAAGCTGATTTAGCCGGTTTGCCTGTGGAATGGCAAGCCATCAATGATTACGGAGCCAAGGTGCAGGCACATGTCATCGACAAATATTGAACAAGTGATGCCGGTTAAGCTGGCACAGGCACTGGCCAACCCGATTTTTCCCGCGCTGGACAGCCATTTACGCGCCGGACGCCATATCGGTATCGAAGAGCTGGATAATCATGCTTTTCTGATGGACTACCAGTCATTTCTCGAAGAGTTCTACAGCCGCTATAACGTTGAGTTAATTCGTGCGCCGGAAGGCTTTTTCTATCTGCGTCCGCGTTCAACCACGCTGATCCCACGTTCCGTGCTCTCTGAGCTGGACATGATGGTCGGAAAGATCCTCTGCTATCTCTATCTCAGCCCGGAACGTCTGGCCAATGAAGGGATCTTCACCCAGCAGGAGCTGTATGACGAGCTGCTCTCACTGGCCGATGAGAACCGTCTGCTGAAGCTGGTAAACCAGCGTTCAACCGGTTCGGATCTGGATCGCACCAAACTGCAGGAGAAAGTGCGCGCCTCCCTGAGCCGCCTGCGTCGCCTTGGCATGGTGTGGTTTTTCGGCAACGACAGCAGCAAGTTCCGCATCACGGAATCGGTGTTCCGCTTTGGTGCCGACGTGCGCGGCGGTGATGATGCCCGTGAAGCGCAGCTTCGTCTGATTCGTGATGGTGAAGCCATGCTACTGGAAAACGCAACAGCACCGGTCGACACCGATGAAGGTGAAGGGCAGGAAGGCGACGTGAGTGAGAACGCAGAGGAAGAACAGGCATGATTGAGCGCGGAAAGTTTCGTTCGCTTACGTTGATCAACTGGAACGGCTTTTTTGCCCGTACCTTTGATCTCGATGAATTAGTGACCACGCTGTCAGGCGGTAACGGTGCGGGTAAGTCCACCACCATGGCGGCATTTGTCACCGCGCTGATCCCCGATTTAACGCTGCTGCACTTCCGCAACACCACCGAAGCGGGCGCGACGTCGGGATCACGTGATAAGGGCCTGCACGGTAAGCTGCGGGCTGGCGTCTGCTACGCCATGCTGGATGTAGTGAACTCACGTCATCAGCGTGTGGTGGTCGGTGTGCGTCTGCAACAGGTCGCCGGACGCGATAAGAAAGTTGATATCAAGCCGTTCAGTATCCATGGCCTGCCAACCGACACCAACCCGACCGATATGCTGACGGAAGTGCTTAACAGCCGTCAGGCACGTGTACTGCCACTGAACGAGGTGAAAGAGCGGGTTGAGGCGCAGGAAGGCGTACAGTTCCGTGCCTATAACTCGGTGACCGATTATCACGCCATGATGTTTGATCTCGGCGTGGTGCCGCGTCGCCTGCGTTCTGCCAGCGATCGCAGCAAGTTTTATCGCCTGATTGAAGCCTCGCTGTATGGCGGTATTTCCAGCGCCATCACCCGATCGCTGCGTGATTACCTGCTGCCTGAAAACAGTGGCGTGCGCAAAGCCTTCCAGGACATGGAAGCCGCGCTGCGCGAGAACCGGATGACGCTGGAGGCGATCCGCGTTACCCAGTCTGACCGTGACCTCTTTAAGCATCTGATTTCCGAGGCCACCAGCTATGTTTCGGCTGACTATATGCGTCACGCCAACGAGCGTCGGGGGCACCTCGACAGCGCGTTACAGCTGCGCAATGAGCTGTTCAGCAGCCGCAAGCAACTCGCCACCGAGCAGTATCGTCATGTTGAGATGGCGCGCGAGCTGGCCGAGCACAGTGGCGCAGAAAACGATCTTGAAGTCGATTATCAGGCCGCCAGCGATCATCTGAACCTGGTACAGACGGCGATGCGTCAGCAGGAGAAGATTGAGCGTTACGATGCGGATATCGAAGATCTGACGCTGCGGCTGGAAGAGCAGACCGAAGTGGTCGCCGAAGCGCGTGAAATTCAGGAAGAGAATGAAGCGCGGGCCGAAGCGGCTGAGCTGGAAGTGGATGAGCTGAAAAGCCAGCTGGCCGATTTCCAGCAGGCGCTCGACGTACAGCAAACCCGCGCTATCCAGTATCAGCAGGCACTGCAGGCGCTGGAACGCGCCCGCACGCTCTGCCAGCTGCCCGATCTGAGCATTGAGAATGCGGCTGAATGGCAGGAAAGCTTCCAGGCCAAAGAGGAAGAGGCAACAGAACGGTTGCTGCGTCTGGAGCAGAAGCTGAGCGTAGCGGAAGCGGCACACAGTCAGTTCGAACAGGCGCTGGCGCTGGTGACCAGCATTGCCGGTAACGTGACCCGTCAGGATGCCTGGCAAACCGGCCGTGAACTGCTGCGTGATGCCAGCAACCAGCGTCACCACGCCGAACAGCTCTCTTCGCTGCGTCTGCGTCTGAATGAGCTGGAGCAGCGTCTGCGCGAGCAGCATGAGGCAGAGCGTCTGCTGGCCGAGTTCTGCAAGCGTCAGGGGCAGCATTACGAAGCGGATGCGCTGGCTGGCCTGCAGCAGGAGCTTGAAGCACAGATTGAACAGCTGAACAGCAGCGTCTCGGACGCCGGTGAGCAGCGCATGATGATGCGTCAGGAGCTGGAACAGCTGCGCGAACGTATCACCAGCCTGACCGCTCGTGCGCCACACTGGCTGGCGGCGCAGGAGATCCTGACCCAACTTAGCGAACAGACCGGCCAGACGCTGAACAGCAGCCAGGACGTTACCGAATATATGCAGCAGCTGCTGGAGCGTGAGCGTGAAACCACCGTCGAGCGCGACGAAGTGGCCGCTCAAAAACGTGATATCGAGCGGCAGATTGAACGTCTAAGCCAGCCGGGTGGTGCCGAAGATGCGCGCCTGACCCAGCTGGCGGAACGTTTTGGCGGCGTATTACTCTCTGAAATTTATGATGATGTGACCCTGGATGATGCGCCTTACTTCTCGGCGCTCTACGGTCCGTCACGTCATGCGATTGTGGTGCCTGATCTCTCACGCGTTCGTGAGTTGCTGGACGGTCTGGAAGAGTGTCCGGAGGATCTCTACCTGATCGAGGGTGATCCGCAGTCATTCGATGACAGCGTCTTCAGCGTCGATGAGCTACAGAATGCAGTGGTCGTGAAGGTGGCAGAGCGTCAGTGGCGTTACTCCCGCTTCCCGAAAATACCGCTGTTTGGCCGTGCGGCACGTGAGAATCAGCTGGAGCTGCTGCACATTGAGCGCGACAAGCTGGCCGAACGCTACGCCACGCTGTCGTTCGACGTGCAGAAAACCCAGCGTCTGCATCAGTCATTCAGCCGCTTTATCGGCAGTCATCTGGCCGTGGCCTTTGACGCTGACCCGGAAGCGCAGATCCGTCAGCTGGGCGCGCGCCGGGGTGAACTGGAGCGGGCGCTGAATCAGCACGAGAGCAATAATCAGCAGCAGCGTCAGCAGTATGAGCTGGCGAAAGAGGGCGTGTCACAGTTAAACCGACTGCTGCCACGCGTCAACCTGTTGCTGGACGACACCCTGGGCGATCGCTGCGAAGAGATCCGTGAGCAGGTCGATGCGGCACAGGAAGCGGCGCGCTTCCTGCATCAGCATGGCGCTAAGCTGGCGAAACTTGAACCGATCATCGCCGTGTTGCAGAGCGATCCGGAACAGCACGAGCAGTTACAGGCGGATTATCAGCAGGCTCAGCAGCAGCAGCGCAATGCCCGTCAGCAGGCCTTTGCCCTGACAGAAGTTGTGCAGCGTCGTGCCCACTTCAGCTATGACGATTCGGCCAGCATGCTCAACGGCAACAATGACCTCAGCGATAAGCTGCGTCAGCGTCTGGAGCAGGCTGAGGGTGAACGCAGCCGCAGTCGTGATCGCCTGCGTGAACATCAGGCGCAACTGACACAATACGCCCAGGTGCTGGCTTCGCTGAAAAGCGCCTATGACGCGAAACGCGACATGCTGAAAGAGCTGCAGCAGGAGATGCATGACATTGGCGTCCAGGCTGACAGCAGCGCGGAAGCGCGCGCGCGCGTTCGCCGTGACGAACTCTACACCGCACTGAGTCACAACCGCGCCCGCCGCAATCAGCTGGAGAAACAGCTCACCTTCTGCGAAGCGGAGATGGATAACCTGCAGAAGCGACTGCGTCAGCTGGAGCGTCAATATCATCAGGTGCGTGAACAGGTGGTCAGCGCCAAAGCGGGCTGGTGTACCGTTCTGCGCCTGGTGAAAGAGAATGGCGTTGAGCGTCGTCTGCATCGCCGTGAACTGGCCTATCTGAGCGGTGATGAGCTGCGTTCTATGTCGGATAAAGCGCTGGGTGCGCTGCGTCTGGCGGTGGCGGACAACGAACATCTGCGCGACGTGCTGCGACTGTCTGAAGATCCAAAACGTCCGGAACGTAAAATTCAGTTCTTTATCGCGGTCTATCAGCATCTGCGCGAGCGTATCCGTCAGGATATTATTCGTACCGACGATCCGGTCGAAGCGATTGAGCAGATGGAAATCGAACTGAACCGTCTGACCGAAGAGCTGACAGCGCGTGAGCAGATGCTGGCGATCAGTTCGCGTAGTGCGGCCAACATCATCCGTAAAACGATCCAGCGTGAACAGAACCGTATCCGCCAGCTCAACCAGGGCCTGCAGACCGTCAGCTTTGGTCAGGTGCGCAGCGTGCGGCTCAACGTAAACGTGCGTGAAACCCACGCCATGCTGCTGGATACACTGTCGGAAGAGCACGAGCAGCATCAGGATCTCTTTAACAGCAACCGGCTGACCTTCTCAGAGGCGCTGGCGAAGCTTTATCAGCGTCTTAATCCGCATATCGACATGGGGCAGCGTACGCCGCAGACCATCGGTGAGGAGCTGCTGGACTACCGCAACTATCTGGAGATGGAAGTGGAAGTTAACCGCGGTTCCGATGGCTGGCTGCGCGCAGAGAGCGGTGCGCTCTCAACCGGTGAAGCGATAGGTACCGGTATGTCCATTCTGGTGATGGTGGTGCAGAGCTGGGAAGAGGAGTCCCGTCGTCTGCGCGGCAAGGATATTTCGCCATGCCGACTGCTGTTCCTTGATGAAGCAGCCCGTCTGGATGCCCGCTCCATCGCCACGCTGTTTGAACTGTGTGAGCGACTGGAGATGCAACTGGTGATTGCGGCACCGGAAAATATCAGCCCGGAGAAAGGCACGACCTACAAACTGGTACGTAAGGTGTTTAATAACACCGAGCATGTGCATGTGGTCGGGCTGCGTGGTTTTGCGGCCGATCCTTCCCCGGTGCGGGCAGGAAGCGACGCAGATGCGCTGCCCGATTTAACCGCTGAAAATTCGCAGGCGGAAACGTAGTCAAAAACTGAACCATTAGTTAATCTGGTTACGGCATTTGTCGCATGAGGCAAATGCCGTTTTTGTTTGTATACTCACATGATGAGTCACGGCGCGGTCGCAGTGGATACAGGGAACGCTGCGAAGTTGAAAAATAAGGAGGCAGGGATGTTGCTGGTAAAAAAATTAAATCATCATCGCGTTCTATCATTGTTAGCGCTGGCGCTAACCGTTGTTCCATTTACGCTAACACAGGCCGCTGTCATCGCCGCTTTGCCCGGGACAACGCAGGCGACCATCTCCGTCTCCGAAAGTCAGCAACGCATCCGGCAGGCTTTTTCCAGCGCCGATCAGCCATTTTATCTGGGACCGCTGGCAACCCTCTATGCATCCCGCCATATGCAACCGCTCTGGCAGGATGCGCAGGCGGTGCAGAAATTTCAGCAGCAACTGGCTGAAGTGGCACTTTCCGGCGTTCAGCCACAGTTTACGCGCTGGATTGAGCGTCTGACTAACCCGGCCATCACCGGCTTTGCCCGGGATGTTGCACTGTCCGATGCGATGCTGGGCTATCTGCAATTTGTTTCGAATGTGCCAACCCAGGGTGAAACCTGGCTTTACAGCAATGTTCCCTACCGGCTGACACAGCCGTCTGTCGCCGTCGTGAATCAGTGGCAGAACGCGGTCAATGCGGGATCGGACAACACGTTTATTGCGTCACTGCAGCCGCAGCATCCGCAGTATCAGCCGATGCACGCCGCGCTGAAAACCCTGCTCAGCGATAAGCAACCCTGGCCGCAGCTGAAAAGTAGTGAAACGCTGCGTCCGGGACAGGTCAGTGACGATGTTCCGGCGCTGCGTGAAATCCTGCAGCGCAGCGGTATGTTAACGGCGCAGGTTAACGCGCCTGCACCGGATGAAGATGCGGTGCCGGTGGCCGCTTCGCCGGTGAGCCACAGCGACCAGCCGGTCGCGGTCAGTCCTTCCGCCGCGCCGGTCAGCGATCTGGCTGCGCCATCCCTTCAGTCACCGGGTAACGTTCAGAGCCAGACGCTGGAAGGGAACACCACTAATGTCTACGACGAGACGCTGGTGGCGGGTGTGAAGCGTTTTCAGCAGTGGCAGGGACTGGATGGCGACGGTGCTATCGGTGCCAGAACACGCCAGTGGCTTAACGTCTCTCCGCAGATGCGTGCTTCCTTGCTGGCGCTGAATATTCAGCGACTGCGCCTGCTGCCGGACGATATGCACAACGGCATCATGGTGAACATCGCCAACTACTCGCTGATTTATTACAACAACGGCAACAAGATCCTCTCATCGCGGGTCATCGTCGGGCGTCCCGATCGCAAAACGCCGTTGATGCGCAGCGCGCTGAACAATGTGGTGCTGAACCCGCCGTGGAATGTGCCGACGACGCTGGTGCGCAAAGATATCATTCCGAAAGTGAAGCAGGATCCGACCTATCTCTATAAGCATGGCTATACCCTGCTGTCGGGCTGGAGCGCTGATGCTGAAGTGATCGATCCCAGCATGATCGACTGGCGAATGGTCACCGCCTCATCGTTCCCCTATCGGTTGATTCAGGCGCCGGGTGTGGCGAATGCACTGGGCCGCTATAAATTTAATATGCCCAGCTCAGATGCGATCTACCTGCATGACACGCCGAACCATAATCTGTTCCAGCGTGATATTCGCGCGCTCAGCTCAGGCTGTGTCAGGGTGAATAAAGCGTCTGAACTGGCCGGTTTATTACTGCAGGACGCGGGCTGGAACGACGCCCGTATTTCCAGCACCTTAAAAGAGGGTGACACCCGCTATGTACCGATTCGCCATCGTATTCCGGTCAATCTCTATTATCTGACGGCGTGGGTCGCTGATGATGGCAAACCGCAGTTCCGCACAGATATTTACAATTATGATGACACCGCCCGTTCGGGCAGTCAGGCACTGAGCCGGGCTGAGAAATTGCTGCTCTAGTGATTGATTTTAAATCGTTAGCGGCGTGCCGGTTACTAACAAAAATCTTATCAAATGGCGATCCCTGCGGGGATCGCCACGCAAACAGGTTGCAGATGGGTTGACGCTCCACTGAGAGAAAGTTATGGTTCGGCCTGTGCGCTTTTTGCACATTTCTATGGCTTCACTCTCAGGTAAATCGTTACATGTCTACTATTGATTCTTTTCGTCGCAAACTACTGCTGTGCGGTAGCGCCGCTGCCGGACTGGCATTATTGCCCGCTTCTGCAAGGGCCTCGCTTTCTACCTCTCGCCCGCGTGTATTGATGCTTAATAATCTTCACACCGGTGAAACCCTTAAAACTGAGTTTTTTAACGGTAAGAGTTATGACAAGGATGAGTTGTCACGATTAAATCACTTTTTCCGCGACTATCGCGCCAATAAAGTGAAAAGCATCGATCCGCACCTGTTTGACCAAATCTTCCGCCTGCAGGCGCTGCTGGGCATGCGTAAACCAATTCAGCTGGTTTCCGGCTACCGTTCGCTGGCAACCAACAATATGCTCCGTGAGAGCGGGCCGGGTGTGGCTAAGCACAGCTATCACACTAAAGGCCAGGCGATGGATTTTCATATCGAAGGGATTTCTCTGGCCAATGTACGCAAAGCGGCGTTATCTCTGCGTGCGGGTGGTGTAGGATATTATCCCCGCAGTAACTTTGTACATATTGATACCGGGCCGATCAGGCACTGGTAACGACACCGGCAACGCTGCGTGAGCCGGTCATGGAGCGTTATGAATTACCATATTATTCCTGTTACCGCGTTTGCCCAGAACTGTTCAGTGATCTGGTGCGAGTCCACTCGTGAAGCCGCGCTGGTCGATCCTGGCGGCGATGCCGATCTGATTAAACAAAAGCTGGAACAGCTCAGACTTAAACCCGCTCAGATCCTGCTAACGCATGGACATCTTGATCACGTCGGCGCTGCCGTTGAACTGGCTGCCTTCTGGCAGGTTCCGATTGTCGGGCCGCAAAAGCGTGATGCATTCTGGCTGGAAGCGTTGCCGACTCAGAGCCGGATGTTCGGACTTGGAGAGTGCGCGCCTTTTACCCCCGATCGCTGGCTGGAAGAGGGGGAGAGCGTGCAGGTAGGGTTGACCACACTGGACGTTCTGCACTGTCCGGGACATTCACCAGGCCATGTGGTGTTTTTTGATCGGCCAGGACGGTTACTGATCTCAGGTGACGTGATTTTTAATGGCGGTGTGGGACGCACAGACTTCCCGCAGGGCGATCATCAGCAGTTAATCGATGCTATCCGCACGAAATTAATGCCGTTGGGCGATGATGTCACTTTTCTGCCCGGACACGGCCCGATTTCTACGCTGGGGCATGAACGCATCAGTAATCCTTTCCTGCAATAAAAAATGGGCCAGCAGGCCCATTTTTCTGTTCAGTCTTCCTGCTTACAGCACGGCGACAATCGCTTCGCACAGCGCCGACATATTGTCTGGTGTCATGCCCGCAACGTTTACCCGACCTGAGTTCACCGCGTAGACGCCAAACTCTTCACGCAGGCGAATCACCTGGTCTTTGGTTAAGCCACTAAACGAGAACATGCCGTTCTGCTTAATAATAAAGCTGAAGTCGCGCTGTGCGCCTTTTTCCGCCAGGGTATTTACGAAGAGCTGGCGCATGCGCTGGATGCGCTGACGCATGTCCGACAGCTCCTGCTCCCAGATGGTACGCAGGGTATCGTTGCCCAGAATGGTGGCGACGATGGCGGCGCCATGTGCCGGCGGATTGGAGTAGTTCGCGCGAATGGTGTACTTCACCTGACTGAAAGTGGTGTCTGCCACGCTCGCATCGGCGGCAACCAGCGTGATGGCACCGACACGCTCGTTATACAGGCCGAAATTCTTGGAGTAAGAGCTGGCGACGATCAGTTCCTGATGCGAAGCGGCAAAAATACGCAGGCCTTCTGCATCTTCCTCCAGACCACGGGCAAAACCCTGGTAAGCGAAGTCGAACAACGGCAGCCAGCCATTGGCCTGTGACAGTTGCGCCAGCTGTTGCCACTGCTCAGCGGTCGGGTCGATACCTGTCGGGTTATGGCAGCAACCGTGGAACAGCACCACGTCACCTGGCTGCACCTGCTGCAGCGACGCCAGCATACCTTCAAAATCGAGCGTATGGTTTGCCGCGTCATAATAGTGGTATTCACAGACTTCAAGACCGGCAGCATTAAACACGTTGTTGTGATTCGGCCAGCTCGGATTGCTGATCCAGACCCGCTTCACCGATGTTTGTGTGGCGAGGAAATCGGCTGCAACGCGCAGCGCGCCTGTACCACCCGGTGTCTGAGCCGTACGCGCGCGGCCTGCGGTAATCAGCGGGCTCTCAGTGCCGAACAGCAGGGCCTGGGTGCAGCGGGCGAAATCCGCCAGACCATCAATGCTGAGATAGTTTTTAGTGGTTTCGTTTTCCAGCAGGTATTGCTCAGCTTTTTTAACACTGGTCAGTACCGGGGTCTTGCCGGTTTCGTCTTTGTAGACGCCGATACCCAGATTGATTTTTTCCGGGCGGTCGTCAGCACGAAACAGATCGGCCAGCCCAAGAATAGGATCGGCGGGTGCAGCAGAGATCGATTCAAACATGTGTCAGGTCCATTAGCGTGAACTTAAGCAAGAGAGCTCTCAGGTTAGCGCCCGGCCAGGTAAATGCCAACCGTTTGCGAGACAAAATCCTCTATTTTGCGGTGGAGATTGCGAGACGGGGAAGTGCAGACGTTTTAGCGGAGTAAAAGGGCGTGAGGAAACAGAGTTCTGCTGAATTGCAGCCATAAAAAAACGGGGCCTTAGCCCCGTTTTTCAACATGTTTGAAGCAGGATTAGAACTGGTAAACCAGGCCTACTGCTACAGTGTCATCAGTATTCAGACCCAGCGCGTTGTTGTCATTCAGCTGGTTGATCTGATAGTCCACATAGGTAGACATGTTTTTGTTGAAGTAGTAAGTCGCGCCAATATCGATATATTTAACCAGGTCAGCATCGCCCGCACCTTCGATATCCTTGCCTTTAGACTGAACGTAGGCAATGGATGGACGCAGACCGAAGTCGAACTGATACTGTGCAACCAGTTCAATGTTCTGTGCTTTGTTAGCAAATGCAGTACCGGTCTGTGTAACGCCTGCAGCATTCACACTGGTATTAACAGTAATTGGCGTAGAGTTACGGGTTTCACCGTACATCGCTGCCAGGTAAACGTTGTTTGCATCATATTTCAGAGCAGTTGCCCAGTTTTCTGCGCGTTTACCCTGACCAATTACGTTGCCATTGATATCGGTAGTGCCGTCTGCCTGAGAGTCAGTACGATCGCTGCTGCTGTACGCACCAACAACACCGACACCGATTGGTGAGGTATAGCTGGTTGATGCGCCCCAGCCGTCGCCGTTGGCACGACGAACGTCGGTACGCTCATTTTTACCCTGATACTGGACTGCGAAGTCCCAGCCATCAACCAGACCAAAGAAGTTGGTGTTGCGGTAAGTCAGCAGGCCGGTACTACGACCGTTCATGAAGTTATCTGAGTATCCTGAATCGCCACCGAACTCTGGCAGCATATCGGTCCAGCCGATTGCATCATAAACCACACCGTAGTTACGGCCGTAGTCGATTGAGCCAGCGTCGCCGAATTTCAGGCCAGCAAAGCCCAGACGGGTTTTGTTGCCATTCTGTGCGTCAGAACCTTCAGAGTTGTTTGCCTGAATGTTGTATTCCCACTGACCGTAACCAGTCAGTTGGTCGTTAATCTGAGTTTCGCCCTTGAAGCCAAAACGAACGTAAGATTTGTCGCCGTTATTACCGTCGCCATCCGAGCCATCGTTATCAGAAAAATAGTGCAGGCCGACAGCTTTACCGTACAGGTCCAGTTTGTTGCCGTCTTTGTTATAGATTTCTGCAGCGTTTGCTGCGCCAGCTACTAACAGAGCAGGGATAACCACTGCAAGAATATTGCGCTTCATCATTATTCATTACCCTCATTGGAGTTATTTGTACACCTGCCACTGCCGTCAGGAAATCTTTACGGGAACCCTGAACGAAGTTTGGTGTCTTCCTGTGTCTGCACGCATCTTTCCATCCAACCCGCCGTAATTCTAGCGCTTAAATGCTACTAAACTCGTAATCTTGTTTCAGGAAGAAAATATGTATTACAAGATGTAAAAAACACGGAACTTTGTGAGAGAACTCAAAATTTACAAAAATAAAAAAAGGCCGGCAGTGCCGACCTCGTTATATATATGAATTTCTTATATTTAATGCCGTATTTTAGAAACTCGCGTTGCGTGGGGTGCGCGGGAAGGCAATTACGTCCCTGACATTTTGCACGCCGGTGACATAGGCGATTAAACGTTCAAAGCCTAATCCGAAGCCTGAATGTGGCACGGTACCGTAGCGACGCAGGTCACGATACCACCAGTAATCTTCTTTATTCAGACCCATCTCTTCCAGACGCGCATCCAGGACATCCAGACGTTCTTCACGTTGTGAACCACCAATGATCTCACCAATGCCTGGCGCCAGAACATCCATCGCAGCCACGGTTTTGCCATCTTCATTCAGGCGCATGTAGAACGCTTTGATGTCTTTCGGATAGTTTTTTACCACCACCGGCGCTTTAAAATGTTTCTCTGCCAGGTAGCGTTCATGTTCAGAGGAAAGGTCAATACCCCAGGAAACCGGGTTTTCGAAGGTCTGACCGCAGTTCATCAGAATTTCAACCGCGTCGGTGTAATCTACCTGGGCGAAATCGGTAGTGATAAAACGCTGCAGGCGTTCTACGGCCTCCTTATCCACGCGCTCAGCAAAGAACGCCATGTCATCGGCACGCTCTTCCAGCACCGCGTTGAATACATACTTCAGCATTGCTTCTGCCAGCGCAGCCGCATCATCCAGTGACGCAAACGCAATTTCCGGCTCCAGCATCCAGAATTCCGCCAGATGGCGACTGGTGTTGGAGTTCTCTGCGCGGAACGTCGGGCCGAAGGTATAGATCTTCGACAGGGCGCTGGCATAGGTTTCGCCGTTCAGCTGTCCGGAAACGGTCAGGAAGGCCTCTTTACCAAAGAAATCTTCGCTGAAGTCGACTTTACCCTGATCGTTACGCGGCAGGTTTTCCAGATCCAGCGTGGAGACACGGAACATTTCCCCGGCACCTTCGGTATCAGAGGCGGTAATCAGCGGGGTCGAAACCCAGAAATAGCCATTCTCATGGAAGAAGCGATGCAGTGCCTGCGCCAGGGTGTGGCGAACGCGGGCGACCGCGCCAATCAGGTTGGTGCGCGGACGCAGGTGCGCCACTTCACGCAGATACTCGATGCTGTGGCGTTTCGCCGCCATTGGGTAGCTGTCCGGATCTTCGACCCAGCCCACCACTTCCAGGCGGGTCGCCTGAATCTCAAACGCCTGGCCCTGACCCGGCGATGCCACCACTTTACCGGTAACGATAACGGAACAGCCCGTGGTCAGACGCAGCACTTCATCCTGATAATTATTCAGAGAATTATTGACGACAGCCTGGACGGGATTAAAGCAGGAGCCGTCATAGACAGCGATGAAGGAAAGACCGGCTTTGGAATCTCTTCGGGTACGCACCCAACCACGTACGGTGACTTCACTGTCAACCGCGACGCGACCGTGCAGTACGTCCGCTACAGGCACTACGCTCATAAATATCTCTCTATATAGAAGAAGTGAGTAAAAAGTTGCCCCATCCGGGGTTTTGCTATGTTACTTGCGAGTCTTCAGGAAACAAGCAAAATTCAGAGGGAAAGCGGATTTATTACAGCAGAGGCGGGGCGCATCAACGCCCCGATAAGAAGAGGATTAACTCGCTTTTTTCACCAGCGGCAGATCAAAGGCTTTTCGCAGGGCTCTGACAAAGGCTTTATCCTGGCAGATGGTTTTGCCCGGGCTGTCGGAGAGTTTCGCTACCGGCTTGCCATTGCACTGCACCAGTTTGATGACGATGTTCAGTGGCGTCACCCCCGGAATATCGCAGGTCAGGCGGGTACCGATACCAAACACCACATTCGTCCGCTGACCAAAGTGGCGGTAAAGCGCCAGTGCTTTATCGAGATTTAAGTTGTCAGAAAAGACCAGGTGTTTGCTTTGCGGATCGATACCCAGCTTCTGATAGTGAGCGAGAGCTTTCTCGCCCCATTCAACCGGATCGCCGGAGTCATGGCGCAGTCCCTGGTAGCGGCGGGCAAATACCGGACCAAAATCGCGCAGAAAGGCATCCATGGCGATGCAATCGGTGAGGGCGATACCCAGTTGATCGTCATACTCATCCAGCCACGCCTGCAGCGCAGCGCGCTGGCTGTTGGCGAGCACCGGGCTGATCTGCTGAAAGGCCTGGAACCACTCATGCGCCTGTGTTCCCACCGGCGTCAGTGACAGACGGCGCGCCAGGTCATAGTTACTGGTGCCAATCAGCCACGGAAAATCCTGTTTCAGGGTTGAGACGATCGACTGCTGCACATCCTGCGAATAGCGACGACGGGTGCCGAAATCCATCAGGCGGAAGCGTGACATATCAAGGTCAGCCACCTGTGTTTTAAAGTCGCCAAGTTTCTGATGTAAGTGGTCGATCGCCTGCTGCGTAGTGACCTGCGGCGTGCGATGACGATGCACAATCTCGCTGATCAGCGCCAGCAGCGGCACCTCCCATAGGATCACCTCGCGCCACGGCCCCTGAATACGGATTTCCAGCTTGCCGTGGTGATTACGCACTTCAACCTGATCCGGGTTATAGCGGAACTGACGCAACCAGCTGAGGTAATCCGACTGGAAGAAGGGAAGATGAGACAACCAGGTCGCTTCATCATCAGTCAGCGCCAGGTGTTGCATTGCGTTTATCGCGTCACGAATTTCGTCAGCGTAGAGACCCAGCAGTTCGTCACCGCGGCAGCGAAACTCCGCCGCCACCGTGATGTCATGATAGCGGTGGAAAACGGCCTGCTGCATATGGAGCTTGTAGGCGTCCGTATCCAGCAGCGAGGTCAGTATCGGGGAAGCATGTCCTGTCATGGCGCGTTTCAGCATCCTGTTCGGTGGCGCAGAGCCCGGTGTTGTACACAGTCATAAAGACGCGAAAGTATAATTCACTATCTGAACCCGATCACAGCATATTTCAGTCGGGCGGGTCGAGGCCAATCTGTGCCTTTGTTAACAAACTGTAGCCATTTCACCCTTTAGGTGCATTGTGCGTGGCAAGCTTGTTGTAACAAGCTTAGACTTTGCCGGTAAACTTATAACAACGCGAGACGCAATATGACGCAACAGCCCCAAATCAAGTATCGCCACGACTACCGTGCGCCCGATTACACCATCACCGATATCGATTTAACTTTTGAACTGGATGCGTCCACTACCCGCGTTACGGCCATCAGCCAGGTAAAACGACTGGGCGACAGCCAGGCGGAGCTGCGACTGGACGGCGAAGCGTTAACGCTGATTGCGCTGGAGGTCGACGGGCAACCCTGGACGGCCTTCCGTGAAGAAGAGGGCGCACTGGTGCTCAGCCAACTGCCGGACAGCTTCACGCTGAAAATCATCAATGCGATTCACCCGGATCAGAACACCGCGCTGGAAGGGCTGTACAAATCGGGCGAGGCGCTCTGCACCCAATGTGAGGCTGAAGGTTTCCGTCATATTACCTGGTATCTCGATCGTCCCGACGTTCTGGCGCGCTTTACCACTACCATTTATGCTGATGGTGAGCGCTATCCATTCCTGCTCTCCAACGGTAATCGCATTGACAGCGGCCGGGATGAGCAGGGTCGCAGCTGGGTGAAGTGGGAAGATCCGTTCCCGAAACCCTGCTACCTGTTTGCGCTGGTGGCGGGCGACTTTGACGTGCTGCGTGACAGCTTCACCACCCGTTCAGGACGTGATGTGGCGCTGGAGATCTTCGTCGATCGCGGTAACCTCGACCGTGCCGACTGGGCGATGACCTCGCTGAAAAACAGCATGAAGTGGGATGAAGAGCGTTTCGGCCTGGAGTATGACCTCGACATCTTTATGATCGTGGCGGTGGACTTCTTCAACATGGGTGCCATGGAGAACAAAGGTCTTAACGTCTTTAATGCCAAATATGTGCTGGCTAAAGCGGAAACGGCGACGGACAAAGATTACCTCGGCATTGAAGCGGTTATCGGCCACGAATATTTCCACAACTGGACCGGTAACCGCGTGACCTGTCGCGACTGGTTCCAGCTCAGCCTGAAAGAGGGGTTGACCGTGTTCCGCGATCAGGAGTTCAGCTCCGATCTGGGTTCACGTGCGGTGAACCGCATTGATAATGTGCGTATCGTCCGTGGTGCGCAGTTCGCCGAAGATGCCAGCCCGATGGCGCACCCGATCCGTCCGGATCAGGTCATCGAGATGAACAACTTCTACACCCTGACCGTGTATGAAAAAGGATCAGAAGTGATCCGTATGATGCACACCCTGCTGGGTGAAGAGAACTTCCAGAAGGGCATGAAGCTCTACTTTGATCGCCACGACGGCAGCGCTGCCACCTGTGATGACTTTGTCCAGGCGATGGAAGATGCCTCAAACGTCGATCTGTCGCAGTTCCGCCGCTGGTACAGCCAGTCTGGTACGCCGGTACTGACGGTGCGCGACGATTACAACCCGGAGCTGGAGCAGTATACGCTGCACGTCACGCAGCACACGCCTGCCACTGCCGATCAGAAAGAGAAGCTGCCGCTGCATATCCCGCTGGATATCGAGCTCTATGATGGCGAAGGCAAGGTGATCCCACTGCAGAATAACGGTCATCCGGTACATCATGTGCTGAATGTTACCGAGGAGTTCCAGACCTTTATTTTCGATAATGTCTACTTCCAGCCGGTACCGTCGCTGCTGCGTGAGTTCTCTGCCCCGGTGAAGCTCGATTATAAATGGAGTGATGCTCAGCTCACCTTCCTGATGCGCCATGCACGCAACGACTTCTCCCGCTGGGATGCGGCTCAGAGCCTGCTGGCGACCTACATTCGTCTGAATGTCGCCCGCTATCAGCAGGGCCAGCATCTGTCGCTGCCGCTGCATGTTGCCGACGCCTTCCGCGCGGTGCTGCTCGATACCGACTGCGACCCGGCGCTGACCGCGCTGATCCTGACGCTGCCGTCGGAAAATGAGATTGCTGAGCTGTTTGATACTATCGATCCGCAGGCGATTGCGTTGGTACGTGACGCGCTGCAACGCACGCTGGCACGCGAACTGGCCGATGAGTTCTTTGCGATCTACAACGCCAATCAGCAGCCTGAATATCGCGTGGAGCATGACGCGATTGGTCAGCGCAGCCTGAAAAATACCTGCCTGACCTATCTCGCCTTCAGCGATGCGCAGCTGGCGGATAAACTGGTGCAGACGCAGTATCATCAGGCGACCAACATGACCGATGCGCTGGCGGCGCTTTCTGCTGCTGTTGCGGCACAGTTACCGTGCCGTGATACGCTGCTGGCAGCTTACGATGAGCGCTGGCATCAGGATGGTCTGGTGATGGACAAATGGTTTGTGCTGCAGGCGACCAGTCCGGCCGCCAATGTGATGCGCAATGTGCGTCAGCTTCTGACTCATCGCTCCTTCACCATGAGTAATCCGAACCGCGTTCGCTCGCTGGTGGGGGCTTTTGCCTCAGCTAACCCGGCCGCGTTCCATGCTAAGGATGGCAGCGGTTATAAGTTCCTGGTGGAGATGCTCACCGACCTTAACACCCGTAATCCGCAGGTTGCGGCACGGATGGTGGAGCCGCTGATTCGTCTGAAACGTTATGACGAAGGCCGTCAGGCGATGATGCGCCAGGCGCTGGAACAACTGCTGGAGCTGGATAAACTCTCTGGCGATCTCTACGAGAAAATCACCCGGGCACTTAACGCCTGATAGCAAAAAAGGGAGCGTTTAAGACGCTCCCTTTTTTCAGCGCTGCTGCGCGTAACGTACCGGCTGCGGTCGTTCCGTACGCTGCATTACCCGATCCAGTACCTCCGCTTCCAGCTCGGCCAGCCGCGCCGATCCACGACGGCGGGGACGGGGCAGATCCACCAGCAGATCCAGCCCTATCTGACCCTCTTCGATCAACAGCACGCGATCTGCCATCATCACCGCTTCACTAACATCATGCGTAACCAGCAGCACGGTAAAGTGATGCTGCTGCCACAGTGACTCAATCAATCCCTGCATTTCAATGCGGGTGAGGGCATCCAGCGCGCCCAGCGGTTCATCCAGCAGCAACAGGCCGGGCCGGTGGATCAATGCTCTGGCCAGTGCTACGCGCTGCTTCTGGCCGCCCGAAAGTGCGGCCGGCCACTCATCTGCCCGATCGGCGAGGCCTACCGCCGCCAGCGCATCCAGCGCCGCACTGCGCCATTCGCGTCCGCGCAGACCCAGCCCGACGTTATCGATCACTTTTTTCCACGGCAGCAGTCGCGCATCCTGAAACATCAGCCGGGTATCTTCACGCGCCGACTGCAGCGGCGCATTGCCCGCCAGCAGTTCACCACCTGAGCTCTGTTCAAGTCCGGCCAGCAGGCGCAGCAGCGTGCTTTTGCCACAGCCGCTGCGACCCACTACCGCCACAAACTGACCTGAAGGAATATGCAGGTCAATCTTATTGAGAATGGTGCGGCTGCCATACTGTTTGCTGACGCCGTTAACGCCAACCGGGGTGCCGGTGTTCAGGCGCGCTGGCGAGAGAGTCTGGCTCATGCGTTCTCCTCCTTCAGTTGATAAGCGGGATGCCAGCGCAGCCAGACACGTTCAAGCAACAACGCGGCGACATCCGCCAGTTTGCCGAGCAAGGCGTAGAGAATAATGGCGACGACTACCACATCGGTCTGCAGGAATTCACGCGCGTTCATGGCCAGATAGCCGATGCCAGAATTGGCGGAGATGGTCTCGGCAACAATCAGCGTCAGCCACATCAGACCCAGCGCGAAACGCACGCCGACCATGATATTGGGCAGCGCGCCGGGCAGGATCACCTGAATAAACAGGCTCCAGCCCGAGAGGCCATAACTGCGTGCCATCTCAACCAGCCCGCGATCGATGTTGCGGATGCCGTGATAGGTATTCAGGTAGATCGGGAACAGTGTACCCAGCGCCACCAGAAAGATTTTGGCGGACTCATCGATACCGAACCAGAGGATCACCAGCGGGATCAGCGCCAGATGCGGTACATTGCGCAGCATCTGTACTGAGGTATCCAGCAACCGTTCCCAGGTTTTTGAGGTGCCGGTGATTAAGCCCAGCAGCAGGCCGATAGAACCGCCGATGCTGAAGCCGATCAGCGCCCGCCAGCTACTGATCGCCAGGTGCTGCCAGAGTTCACCGCTGGCGGTCAGCTGCCAGAAGGTGGTCACAATTTTCTCCGGCGCAGGCAGAATGCGGTTCGATAACCAGCCGGTTTGCGAGGCAATTTGCCACACCACGACCAGCAACGTCGGCAGTAACCAGGGTACCAGCGTATCAGCAAGGCGTTTTCGGGTTCTGATCATCATGCTCTCCTCAGCCCCGGGCGACTTTTTTCTCAGGGGTAAAATCGTTGGCGACTGCTTCACCGTGCGCCTGAACCACGCGCGGCTGGGGCACCAGAGGAACCTGCAGATCAAGATGCGGGAACAGCAGTTCACCGACGCGATAAGCCTCTTCCAGATGCGGATAACCCGACAGGATGAAAGTCTCGATGCCCAGCGCTTCATACTCCTTGATGCGAGCGGCGACAGTCGGGCCATCTCCGACCAGCGCGGTACCGGCTCCGCTGCGAACCAGGCCAACGCCTGCCCACAGATTCGGACTGATTTCGAGTTTGTCGCGGCGACCGCCATGCAGCGCGGCCATCCGGCGCTGTCCCACAGAATCTGCCCGCTGGAACGCCGCCTGCGCCTTCGCGATGGTGGCGTCATCCACATTGGCAATCAGTCTGTCTGCGGCCTGCCAGGCCTCTTCATTGGTTTCACGCACGATCACATGCAGACGGATGCCAAACCGGACGGTGCGTCCCTGGGCTGCCGCTTTCGCGCGCACCTGATCAATCTTCTCTTTAACCTGCGCAGGGGGTTCACCCCAGGTGAGGTAAACATCGACCTGTTCGGCCGCCAGCTCCTGGGCGGGTTCAGAAGAGCCGCCAAACCACAGCGGGGGACGAGGCTGCTGCACCGGCTTAAACATCAGACGCGCGCCGCGTACCTTCACGTGCTTACCCTCATAATCGACGGTTTCGCCTTCCAGCACGCGCCGCCAGACGCGGGTAAACTCGGCGGATTCCGCGTAGCGCTCGCGGTGATCGAGAAACACGCCGTCGCCCGCCAGCTCTTCCGGATCGCCGCCGGTCACCAGATTAAACAGCGCGCGTCCGTTAGAAAGGCGGTCCAGCGTGGCGGCCTGACGCGCTGCCTGGGTCGGTGAAATCACCCCAGGACGCAGCGCCACCAGAAACCGCAGGCGCTGCGTCACAGGAATCAGCGAGGCGGCAACCAGCCAGGCATCTTCACAGGAGCGGCCGGTCGGGATCAGTACGCCGCCAAAACCGAGGCGGTCAGCGGCCTGCGCCACCTGTTGCAGGTAGGCGTGATCAACCGGTCGCGCCCCTTCGGCAGTACCAAGATAGTGGCCGTCGCCATGCGTCGGCAGGAACCAGAAAATGGATACGCTCATTGTTGCTCCTTATTGCGTCACGGTATGCGGATGCCAGATGCGATCCTGAATCGTCACTTTTACTGGCAAGAGATGATTGGCATAGAACAGATCAGCGGTGCGCTGCTGGGCGGCCGCAGTTTCGGCACTGACCGGCGAAATCCGGGTGGGTGGCCGATGACTGAGATAGCTGGCGATGACCGGTTCGGGCAAGCCCATCGCCTGCGCCAGAAGCGTGGTGCTCTGCTGACGCTGGCTGATAGTCAGCGCGTCGGCGGTGCTGAAGGTGTCGAGCACCTGCTGAATAAACGCACCATGGGCTTCGGCATAGCTGCGGGTCGCTAAATAAAAGGAGCCGGTCAGGTTAAGGGAGCTGCCATCAATCAGCAGGCGCGAATTCCCCTGCAGCAGCACCGATGAATAGTAGGGGTCCCAGATTGCCCAGGCATCAACATCACCCTGCTGGAAGGCGGCGCGCGCATCGGCAGGGGTGAGATAGACCGGCGTGATATCTTTAAAGGTCAGGCCCGCCTGCTGTAAGGCACGCAGCAATAAGTTATGTGAGCTGGAGCCTTTCTGGAAAGCGACCTTTTTTCCTTTCAGATCCGCGACCTGTTTCAGGGTGCTGCTTTTTGGCACCAGAATCACTTCTGATTTGGGTTTTGGCGGCTCCGCGCCGACATAAAGCAAATCCGCGCCTGCAGCCTGGGCAAACAGCGGGGGAAGGTCACCGGTACTGCCCAGGTCGATACTGTTGATGTTCAGCGCTTCCAGCATTTGTGGACCTGCAGGGAACTCGATCCACTTAATCCGGGTATGGGGGAACCGTTTTTCCAGTAACTGATGTGACTTCGCCAGCACCATGCTGACCGAACCTTTCTGATAGCCGATGCGAATCTCAGCCGGATCGGATTCGGCCGCCTGTACCTGAAGGCCGGCCAGCAGAAGTCCGGCCACCAGCCACTTTCCTAATCTCTGCTTCATCAATCGCTTCCTTATACCGCTTGCACAACAGGGTGGTGGTGACGGGTCAGCGCCAGCCAGAAGGCGGAGACGGCTTCATCCAGGCGCTGTGACAGTGAATCCTGCAGTTCGGGTTGACGGTCGTAATGACTGATCTGATGATCCTCGGCATAAACACCATGCAGGATCTCCTGCGCCTTTAAGGCGTTGAGCACTGGCTTCAGGGCGTAGTCCAGCGCCAGCATATGACCGGCACTGCCGCCGCTGGCCAGCGGTAACACGACTTTGTGTTCCAGCGCGCGCTCAGGCAAGAGATCGAGCAGCGTCTTCAGCGCACCCGAAAACGACGCTTTATAGACCGGTGTCGCCACAATCAGGCCATCGGCCGAGGCCAGGTCTTCACGCAGGGCCAGTAGCGCGGGCGCATCAAAACGCGCATTGATTAGATCGTCAGGCTGAAAGTTGTGAATATTCCACGGAATGACCTCAATGCCACGTGCCTCGAGCTTGTGCTGACACAGCGTCAGCAATGATGTTGAGCGGGAGGGAAATCGTGGGCTGCCTGCCAGCGTAATAACTCGCATCATCACTCCTTATAACTAAAAGTTATTGATTATCAAATGTTGAGAACTTATGTCTTCATACTGTCAGAGCAGGGGAGTGGGCTTAAATGATTTATCCGGCAAAGGAAGGGTAAAAACTGCAAATAGAAAACCTGGCGACAGATGTCAGCATTGCCGCTTCCGATAATTCTTAAATTAAGTCCTGGCAACGGAACAATTGATTAAGGGAGATAATACGAGATCGTCAAAACAGGCCGGTTGAGCGGAAAAAATATCTTTTGTCTGATTGCTTAATCATTTTTCCTGAGAGCGGCACGGCCATAAAGCGAAACGGCTGACAAAACAGCGCGGCAAAGCAGCACAGAATCAGCTTATCTGCGACAAAATCGGCCAAAGGTTAGGATTAGTTGCAGAAAGCAGACTGTAATAAAAATGAAGTAATGCTGAACTTATTCATCATTTCAGATGTTCGCTTACAGATTACTGAATCTGGTTACGTCTGCTTTACCGGACTATTTTAAATCGATCATCAACGGTTTTAACATTAAGGCGGGCTATAGATGCACTTTCGTTAACAGTGATTCTCACGTGAAACGTTAAGATAATTTTTACGACTGGTCTTTTTTCGCCTTACCGGTCTAAGATAATCAGGCTAAATGAAAGCCATCATAATATTAGCGCATTACTCTTTTCGACGTTTCGCCTCTGGTCATGTCCTGCATCTGGCGGGTGAATCGTATTGTCTTTTTTCTAACAGCAGAGAATTGCCTATGTCTGACACTTTATTATCAGTGATTATTCCAACTTACAATGTTGAAAAATATATTGTGGAGTGCGTCGATTCATTATTACGTCAGGTTAAAGCGCCCAATGAAATACTCATTGTGAATGATGGCTCCACCGATGGAACATTAGCCTTACTTGAACAGAATTATGCGCATCTTTCTCAGGTGAAAATAATTACCACTGAAAATGGCGGTGCCGGTCATGCACGGGATGTGGGCATTGAGCAGGCGAAGGGCCAGTTCCTCTTTTTCTGTGACCCGGATGACGTCGTAGCGGATGGGCTGGTCGCTGAACTGGCCATGGTGGCGGAAAAGCACCCGGAAACTAACCTGTTCTGTTTTAACTCCTGCGTCTACCGCGATGGTCAGATAGAGAGCACATCGCCAAAAGTCAGACACGAACAGTTCGGCCCGCAGAAATCGCAGGAAGTCTTATTGGGCCTGCTGCGTAACGGCAGCTATACCTCTGCGGCCTGGAGCTATGTCATCAGCAAACGTGTTATTGAGCAGCATAAATTACGCTTTGTTAAACGCGTTCATGAAGATCACAATTTTACGCTCTCCTGCTTTATGAAAAGTCAGCAGGCCTGGGTCAGTCATCAGGTCTATTATAAACAGCGTATTCGTAACGGTTCACTGACCAACAGTACCAAAAGTAATGAGTTTTTCTATCAGCGCTATGATGCCTTTATGCATGCCTACAATACGTTAACCGGTTCTCTGGTTAAATCAGCGTGGCGCGATACGCTGGAAAAAGCCTATTTAGTGCACTCTTTTCGTCTGATGATCTATTTATCGCTCTATAATCGCACCCCCGTGCCGGAATATGTGCTTAATGCTATTCGCTTTATGGGGACTAATGTAAAAAAAGAGAACTTTAAAGAGCGGTTATTGTTCAATCGTCCTGAACTATTTATTGCGCTGCAGCATTACAAGGTTAAAAAAGAGCTTAAAAACGCAGCCTGATTCTGAAAAACAGCCTGATTCTGAAAAATGTGAAGCGATATTGTTTATGCCTTAGCGAAATGAGAAGGTGAGACATGCAATGTGTATAAGGTTGTTGCGTCATGGCAAAAGTACTCGATAAAAGTCTGGTTATTAATATTTTTTCGCTGCTGGCATACCGCGGCGCGTCGTTTTTGTTCCCGCTGGCCACGCTGCCCTATCTTGCCCGTGTTCTGGGCGTAGAGCAGATGGGTACGCTGGCACTGGCGATCGCCTGCGTGCTCTATTGCAGCACCATCTCCGATTGGGGATTTAATGTCTTTACCACCAAAGATATTGCTCACCATCGTGATGACAAAGAACGCGTCAGCCAGCTCTTCTGGTCAACGTTTAACGCCAAGCTGATGCTGCTGGTGGTGACCAGCGGCACGCTGCTGACCGCGACCTGGTTCAATCCCTCCTGGCACCCTCTGTTCTTCATTATTCTGGCGAACTGCACCACGCTGATAGGCTCGCTGTTTTCATTCGGCTGGCTGATGCAGGGCTTTGAGAAGCTGGGTAAGACGGCGATGATCGCCACTTTCGGTAACTTCTGTGCGATCCCGCTGACCTTTTTGCTGGTGAAATCTCCGCAGGACACCTGGCTGGCAGCCCTGATCCCTGGTGCTGTCTCCATTATCAGTGCGGCGATTACGCTGAAGTTCGTGCTTGAGATGAAAGTGATTGGCCGCTACCGCTTTGAACCTCGCGAAATCAAACAGCGCATCACCGACAGCATGGATGTGTTTATTGCCATTGCCGGTGCCAATCTGTTTAACAGCGTCAACGTGGTGATTCTCGCTTCCTTTGCCTCTACTTACATGGTCGGGATCTACAACGGCGCCGATCGCCTGCGTAAAGCGGCTAACTCTGTGCCGGAGCAGATCGGCAGCGCCTTTTTCCCGCGCGTCAGCCACCTGTTTGGCCGGGATAAGCGGGCCGCGATTGCGGCGACACGCAAAAGCCTGCTGCTGTCGTTTTCCCTGAGTCTGTCGATTGTAATCTTCACCTGGTTTTTTGCTGACCTGGTGGTCTCAATCTTACTGGGTAAAGACTTTATCCCGTCGGCGGATGTGCTGCGCGTCTTTGTGCTTTGCTTCCTGTTTGGCAACATTGCCTATCCGGCTGGATTACAGATTCTGATCCCACATGGTCTGGCCCGCCAGCGTATGTGGGTGATGATGGCTGCTGGCGTGGTTAACGTGCCGCTGTGCTGTTTCCTGGCGTGGAAGTTTGGTGCAATCGGTGCCGCATGGTCGATGGTCGGGGCTGAAGCGTTCGTCTGTCTCGGTATTTTTGGCATCATGCAACGTCACGGCATCCTGCGGGAATATCTGTTTCCCTCTCAGGTGAAAAATCATCCCGTAAACGATTCCGCCGCGTAAGATCAAAGCATTTTCAGATAGTTTTATGCATCCCCGCAGTTCGATTTACTTTTGCGCCAGAGCACTTTACCATTCTGGCGCACAATTTCCCGTGCACCGACTTTCACGATCGCTTCCGTCCTTCAGGAGAGTGCATGTTTTATCCTATCGTCCGACCGGCGCTGTTTAAACTTGATCCCGAACGCGCGCACGAACTCACCTTTCAGCAACTGCGTTTTATGAACGGCACCCCACTGGAGGTGTTTTATCGCCAGAATCTGCCGTCGCGTCCGGTCACCTGTATGGGACTGACCTTTAAGAATGCCCTGGGCCTGGCCGCGGGTCTGGATAAGAACGCAGAGTGCATTGATGCGTTTGCGGCGATGGGCTTTGGTTTTGTTGAAGTCGGCACCGTCACGCCTCGCGCCCAGGCGGGTAATGATAAGCCACGCATGTTTCGTCTGGTGGAAGCGGGCGGAATTATCAATCGGATGGGTTTTAATAATCTGGGTGTTGATCACCTGGTTGAAAACGTAAAGAAAGCGCGCTTTAACGGCGTGCTGGGGATCAATATCGGTAAAAATAAAGATACGCCGGTCGAGCAGGGCAAAGAGGATTATCTGATCTGCATGGAAAAGGTTTATGCCCACGCCGGTTATATCGCCATCAATATTTCCTCGCCTAACACCCCAGGTTTACGTTCGCTGCAATATGGCGAGGCACTGGATGATCTGCTCTCTTCCATTAAACAGAAACAAAAAGAGCTGGAACAGCGGCATCTGAAATATGTTCCGCTGGCCGTAAAAATCGCGCCCGATCTCTCAGAAGAAGAGTTAATTCAGGTTGCGGACAGTTTAATCCGTCATCAGATTGATGGCGTGATTGCCACTAATACTACGCTCGATCGTTCGCTGGTGAGCGGTCTTAAGCATGCAGACGAAACGGGTGGATTAAGTGGTCGCCCAGTGCAGTCGCGCAGCACGGCGGTGATCCAGCGCCTCTCTCAGGAACTGCAGGGACGCCTGCCAATTATTGGCGTAGGCGGGATCGATTCTCTGACGGCAGCGCGTGAAAAAATCGCCGCCGGGGCAACACTGGTTCAGATTTATTCAGGCTTTATTTATCAGGGGCCAGGCTTAATTAAAGATATCGTCACGCATCTCTAAGACAATTCTCACAATGATTGGCCGGGGGGTTTATTTATCCTCTCGGCTCGTTTATATTTTGTCCTGTTGCACGCTTTTTCAGCTTTTCCTTATGTTTCTTTTTTCGCTGAATTCTGCGTGATTTTTGGCGCAGTGGTAAATACAGGGCACACGATGAAAATTAAACCCGATGATAACTGGCGTTGGTATTTTGACAGCAGCCACGACCGAATGATGCTCGACCTGGCAGACGGTATGCTTTTTCGTTCCCGTTATTCCCGCAAAATGCTCACGCCAGATGCCTTCACTGAATCGGGTTTTTGTGTCGATGACGCCGCCCTCTATTACACCTTTGAAGAGACCTGTCGTCAGTGCAAACTCAGTGGCAGTCATCGTGCTGAACTGGTGTTAAATGCGCTGGTCGCTGCACGCTTCCTCAAGCCACTGATGCCGAAAAGCTGGCACTTCACCTCTTATGCCCCGGCAATGCAGCCCCGTCCAGGTGAAATGGTACAGGTTACGCTGGCAGAAGAGGGAACGCAGGCACGCCTGCTGGTGGTTGAGAGTGGCGATAATGCGGCGCTCTGCCTGCTGGCGCAGCCAGGATTGACGCTGGCCGGAAAAAACATGGTGCTCGGCGATGCCATTAAGGTGATGAACGATCGCCTTCAGCCCCTGTATCAGGATGTCGCGCCGCGCTACGCCCGCGCAGTCTGATTACCTTAGTTCTACATCGCCAGCCGGAATACAGCTGCAGCTTAACAGCGTGCCGTCCTGACGCAGGGCGCTCTGTTTCAGCGCCTTCACCTCACCCGCGACCAGACTCAGCTTGCAACTGCCACACAGTCCCGCCCGACAGGAGTAGGGGATCCGGAAGCCCTGCATCTCCAGCTGATCCAGTAATACCTGCTGATTATCCCCGGTGAACGTATGACCCTGAAACGTGATGGTCACGGCATCAGGCGCCTGCTGCGCGGGTTTCACTGTTTCGACCACTTCACCGGCACCATAGCGGCGCGGTGCATGACGTTTCAGGACAATCATCTCATCACCAGCGCGCACCACCCCACTGTTGCGCGCCACCAGGTTCAGACCGAAATCGATATCCCCGCTGCCATCCAGGGCGGTACGGAAAGTCTGCAGCGTAGCCAGCGGATGACCGGCAGGATGCTTAACGCCGGTCTCAGTGCTGACAGTGGTGAGCACGCAGCGACTGCATGGCTTGGGAACCTCGAATATCACGTCGCCAATCTGAATCTCCGCCCAGCTGTCTTCATCCCATGCGGCAGCACCGCTGACGACCAGATTCGGACGAAACTGTTCGGCACGGACGCTGGCCGGGCAGCGCTGTTGCAGATCATGCAGCGAAGCGTTGTTGATCAGCAAAAAGGGAAAGCCATCGGCAAAGCTCAGCGGAATATGATTAAACGCTTTTACCCGGCGACTGGGTTGCGGCCCGACCCAGCGCAGCTGAACCTCACGCGGGAAGAACTGGGTCAGCCATTGATTAATCGCAAGCGGCGCTATGCGCGCGGTGAAATGATTTCCCCAGACTTCGGTGGGATGATCCTGCTCATCGAAATCGCTGAAGCGGATAAGGGCGTGACTGCCATCCGGGGCCGTCAGCAGCAGGCCATCCGGCAGAATAGCGGGTGTAAATCGCACCATCTCCGGATGCTGCCGGGCGGTAATAAAGGTGCCATCAGGTTCGGTCACCATAAACAGACGATCAAATGCCAGTCCGCTGTCAGTGACCAGCGCGTGTGACAGCGCTAATCCCCGCATTGACTTCACAGGATGAATAAATAAGCGGGAAAGCGTGATCATGGTGTTCTCCTTGAACCCGACGCGCGACACAAAAGAAGCTAACTTTATGACATAGGTCTCCGATTCGCTATAATGCGCGACAATTTTCTCAAGAGTTAAAAAGTGACGATATGAATTCTCTGTTTGCCAGCACGGCGCGTGGGCTCGAAGAGCTGTTAAAAAGTGAGCTTGACGCGCTGGGCGCGCAGGATTTGCAAGTGGTGCAGGGAGGCGTTCACTACGAAGCCGACGATCGCACCATGTACCAAAGCCTGATGTGGAGTCGTTTAGCATCACGCATCCTGTTGCCGCTGGGAGAGTTTGGCGTCTACAGCGATCTGGATCTCTATCTGGGTGTGCAGAGCGTGGACTGGCCGACGATGTTCGGCAGCGACAAAACCTTTGTAGTGCATTTCAGTGGCACCAACGATTCGATTCGTAACAGCCAGTTTGGTGCGCTGAAAGTTAAAGATGCCATCGTGGACAGCTTTACCCGTCAGAATCTCGAACGACCAAACGTCGATCGTGAGCAGGCAGATATCCGTGTCAACGTCTGGCTGAATGACGATCGCGCCAGCATTGCGCTGGATCTCAGCGGCAGCTCGCTTCATCAGCGTGGTTATCGCCAGCAGACCGGTCAGGCTCCGTTAAAAGAGACTCTGGCGGCGGCCATTGTGCTGCGTTCTGGCTGGGAGCCGACGACACCGCTGATCGATCCGATGTGTGGTTCCGGTACGCTGCTGATTGAAGCCGCACTGATCGCCTGCGATCGTGCGCCTGGCCTGCTGCGCAAGCACTGGGGGTTCACCGCCTGGAGCCAGTTTAACGCTGCGTTGTGGCAGGAGGTTAAAACTGAGGCGCAGAACCGTGCCCGCACTGGCACGACAGCCACTCAGGCGCGCTTCTTTGGCTACGACAATAATGGTCGGGTGCTGGAGTGGGCGCAGGCGAATGCCCGCCGCGCTGGCGTCTTTGAACTTTTCACCTTCGGCCAGCAGGATCTGCTGAAGCTGACTAATCCGGTCGACCCGGCGGTTCACGGTACGGTGCTGAGCAATCCCCCTTACGGTGAACGTCTGGAGAGCGAACCGGCGCTTATTGCGCTGCACAGCCAGCTCGGACGTCTGATGAAGCAGCATTTTGGCGGCTGGAACCTGTCGCTGTTCAGCGCCTCGCCTGAACTGCTGAGCTGCCTGCAGCTGCGTGCCGATCGCCAGTTTAAAGCGAAGAACGGTCCGCTGGATTGCGTGCAGAAAAACTATAAGCTGGCGGTTAACAGTCATGAAAGCGCCGGACAGATTGCGGAAGATTACGCTAACCGCCTGCGTAAAAACGTGAAGAAACTGGAGAAGTGGGCGCGTCAGGAAGGCATTGAATGCTACCGCATTTACGATGCCGATCTGCCAGACTACAACGTTGCTGTCGATCGCTATGGCGACTGGGTGATTATCCAGGAGTATGCGCCACCGAAAACCATCGATCCTGATAAAGCGCGTCAGCGTCTGTTCGATGTCATCAGTGCGACGCTGAGCGTGCTGCAACTGCCTGCCGATCGTCTGATTATGAAAACGCGTGAACGCCAGAAAGGTAAAGCGCAGTATCAGAAGCTCAGCGAGAAGGGCGACTATTTCGAAGTTAAAGAGTTTAATGCGCGTTTCTGGGTGAATCTGACCGACTATCTCGACACCGGCCTGTTCCTCGATCACCGCATTGCCCGTAAAATGCTGGGCCAGATGAGTCAGGGCAAAGATTTCCTGAACCTGTTTGCCTATACCGGTACCGCCAGTGTGCATGCCGGTCTGGGTGGTGCGCGTTCAACCACCACGGTAGATATGTCGCGTACCTATCTGGAGTGGGCGGAGCGCAACCTGCGTCTCAACGGACTGACCGGGCGTCAGCATCGTCTGATGCAGGCGGACTGCCTGAGCTGGCTGAATGAGAGTGACGAGAACTTTGACCTGATCTTTATCGATCCGCCAACCTTCTCCAACTCAAAACGTATGGAAGAGAGCTTCGACGTTCAGCGCGATCATATGATGCTGATGCGTAACCTGAAGCGCCTGCTGCGTCGCGGCGGCACCATCATGTTCTCCAATAACAAACGCGGTTTCAAAATGGACATGGATGGCCTGAAATCACTGGGCCTGCAGGCGCAGGATATTACCCAGAAAACGCAGTCGCAGGACTTTGCGCGTAACCGTCAAATTCACAACTGCTGGCTGATCACTCACGCCGGTAAGGAATAAGATTACATGTCATTAATTAGTATCCACGGCGCTTATCTCTCCTTCAGCGATGCGCCGCTGTTAGACAACACCGAACTGCACATCGAAGAGAACGAACGCGTCTGTCTGGTGGGCCGTAACGGTGCGGGTAAATCCACGCTGATGAAAATTATCAATGGCGAACAGCCACTGGATGATGGCCGCATTATTTATGAAACCGATCTGGTCGTGGCGCGTCTGCAACAGGATCCGCCGCGCAATATTACCGGTTCGGTGTATGACTTCGTGGCCGAGGGCGTTGAAGAGCAGGCTGAGCATCTGAAAGCCTATCACGCCATTTCCCATGTGGTGATGGAAGATCCCAGCGATAAAAATCTCAATGAGATGGCGCGTCTGCAGAGCATTCTCGACCACCAGAATTTATGGCAGCTGGAGAGCCGTATTCATGACGTGCTGGAGCAGATTGGTCTGCAGCCCGATACCGAGCTGTCGTCGCTCTCGGGCGGCTGGCTGCGTAAAGCGGCGCTGGGCCGTGCGCTGGTGAGTAACCCGCGCGTCCTGATGCTGGATGAGCCAACCAACCACCTCGATATCGAAACCATCGACTGGCTGGAAACGTTCCTGAAGAACTTCACCGGCAGCATCATCTTTATTTCCCATGACCGTTCGTTTATCCGCAACATGGCGACGCGCATTGTCGATCTGGACCGTGGCAAGCTGGTCTCCTGGCCGGGCAACTACGATCTCTATCTGGAAGGCAAAGAGGAAGCGTTGCGCGTTGAAGAGATGCAGAACGCCGAATTCGACCGTAAGCTGGCGCAGGAAGAGGTGTGGATCCGTCAGGGCATCAAAGCACGTCGTACCCGCAATGAAGGGCGTGTGCGTGCGCTGAAAGCGCTGCGTCGCGAACATTCAGAACGTCGCGAAGTGATGGGCAAAGCCAACATGCAGGTGGGCGAAGCATCCCGTTCCGGCAAGATTGTCTTTGAGCTGGAAAATGTCGACTACGCGGTCGATGGCAAAGTGCTGGTGAAGGACTTCTCAACCCAGGTGCAGCGTGGCGACAAAATTGCGCTGATCGGACCGAACGGCTGCGGGAAAACCACCTTACTGCGCCTGATGCTGCAGCAGCTGCAAGCTGACCATGGTCGTGTGCATTCCGGCACCAAGCTGGAAGTCGCCTACTTTGACCAGCATCGCGCTGAACTGGATCCGGATCGCACCGTGATGGACAACCTGGCCGAAGGCAAGCAGGAAGTGCTGGTCAACGGCAAACCGCGCCACGTGCTGGGCTATCTGCAGGACTTCCTGTTCCATCCAAAACGTGCCATGACGCCGGTGCGCGCCCTTTCGGGCGGTGAACGTAACCGCCTGCTGCTGGCGCGCCTGTTCCTGCGTCCCAGCAACCTGATGATTCTGGATGAACCGACTAACGACCTCGACGTCGAAACGCTGGAACTGCTGGAAGAGCTGATTGATGGTTATCAGGGCACCGTCTTACTGGTGAGCCACGATCGTCAGTTCGTCGATAATACCGTTACCGAGTGCTGGATTTTTGAAGGCAACGGTGAGATTGGTACCTTTGTTGGCGGTTATCACGATGCTCAGCAGCAGCGCGCTGCCTACCGGCAGCACAAGGCTGCAGCACCGGCGAAAGCGACGGGCAACGCCTCTAAGCCTGCAGCCGGGAAGGGTGATGCGAAGCGTAGCGTGAATAAACTCAGCTACAATCTGGCGCGTGAGCTGGAACAGCTGCCGCAAAAACTGGAGCAGCTGGAAGCGCGTATCGGAGAACTGCAGGCGAAGATGAGTCATCCCGACTTCTTCAGTCAGGCACACGATCAGACGCAGCCGGTGCTGGATAATCTGGCTCAGACTGAGCAGGAGCTGGAAACCGCTTTTGCGCGCTGGGAAGAGCTAGAGTCACTGAAAAACGGCGCGTAGGGCAGGGCTAACGGATGTGTTCAGCAGTGAAAAGTAACGCGTGGATGCTCTGTCCACAATGCGATTTAATGATTAAGCTGCCGGACATTCCCGTTGGCAGCCGTGCGTCATGCCCCCGCTGCCACACCTCTCTGACGGCCAACTGGCACGAACCGCGTAAACGGCCGACGGGCTATGCACTGGCAGCGCTGTTTATGCTGCTGCTGGCGAATCTGTTTCCTTTTGTCTCAATGAAGGTGGCGGGGCTGACCAGCCAGATCACGCTGGCGCAGATACCTCAGGTGATGGTGACGGAAGATTACAGCAGTCTGGCGACGCTGTTCCTTCTCTTTGTGCAGGCGGTTCCGGCCTTCTGCATGATCACTATTATCCTGCTGGTCAATCCGGTCCCCCTGCCGACCCGCCTCAAAATCGGTCTGGCACGTATCCTGTTTCAGCTGCGTAACTGGGGCATGTCAGAAATTTTTATGGCGGGCGTGCTGGTCAGTTTCGTTAAGCTGATGGCCTATGGCGAGATCGGCCTTGAGACCAGCTTCTGGCCGTGGGTTCTGTTCTGTCTGCTGCAGTTGCGGGCCTTTCAGTGCGTTGATCGACGCGGCTTGTGGGACAGTCTGTCACCCCGACCGGCGCTGCCCCATCCGCCCGAAGCAGGCATCAGTGGTTTAGAGCAGGGCCTGCGCTCCTGTCCCTGCTGTACGGCCATTCTGCCCGAAGCAGAGCATAAGTGTCCCCGCTGCGGCGTCACCGCCGAGGCACGGCGTAAACACAGCCTGCAGTGGACGCTGGCGCTGTTGTTCACCTCAATACTGCTTTATATCCCGGCCAATCTGTTGCCGATCATGGTGACGGAAACCCTCGGCACAGCCTATCCCTCCAATATCATGGCGGGGGTGATTGTGCTGTGGGGCGATGGCTCCTATCCGGTGGCGCTGGTCATCTTTATCGCCAGTATCATGGTGCCTACGCTGAAAATGCTGGCGATAGGCTGGCTTTGCTGGGATGCCAGCGGACGCGGGCAGCGTGACAGCCACAGGATGCACAAAATTTATGAAGTGGTCGAATTTGTTGGCCGCTGGTCAATGATCGACGTGTTTGTTATTGCCGTGCTCTCTGCGCTGGTGCGCATGGGGCAATTAATGAATGTTTATCCCGCGTGGGGGGCCGTATTGTTTGCAATGGTGGTGATTATCACCATGATTGCTGCCATGACCTTTGACCCGCGATTAACCTGGGATCGTGTACGCGAAAACAATATGAAGGAGTCGCGCCTTGACGGAAACTAATCACGGCCATGCAAAGGTGGAACAGATTAAGCGCTGGTCGCCGGTCTGGATTGTCCCCATCGTTACGCTGTTAATCGGCGGATGGATCCTCTTTTATCACTTCAGCCATCAGGGGCCGGTAGTCACCCTCATCACCGAAAACGCCGAAGGCATTGTTGCGGGTAAAACCACGATTAAGAGCCGTAGTGTGGATGTCGGTGTGGTGGAAAGCGCGGTGTTAAGCGACGATCTCCACCATGTGGAAATCAAAGCGCGCCTGAATTCAGGCATGGAAAAACTGCTGCACAGCGACAGCGTTTTCTGGGTTGTGAAACCGCAGGTGGGTCGCGAAGGGATCAGCGGTCTCGGTACTCTGTTATCCGGTGCCTATATCGAATTACAGCCTGGCACTAAAAGCCAGGCGCCCGAGCAGTTTAAGCTACTGGATGCGCCGCCGTTAGCACCACCCGATGCCAAAGGTATTCGCATTGTGCTGGACAGCAAGAAAGCGGGTCAGCTCAATCCGGGGGATCCGGTGCTGTTCCGCGGCTATCGCGTCGGTACAGTTGAGACCAGTGCTTTTGATACCGAAAAACGCATGATGACCTATCAGCTGTTCGTCGCTGCGCCTTACGATCGCCTGATTACAACCAACGTACGCTTCTGGAAGGACAGCGGCATCGCCGTGGATATGTCCGCTTCAGGAATGCGGGTGGAAATGGGGTCGCTGACCACGCTGTTCAGTGGCGGCGTCAGTTTTGACGTACCGGATGGCTGGGAGCTGGGTCAGCCTGCGAAGAATCAGTCTGATTATCATCTGTTTGACGATCAGCGCAGCATTCAGGACTCGCTCTACACTAATCATATTGATTACCTGATGTTCTTCACCGACTCCATCCGTGGTCTGCAGGCAGGTGCGCCGGTTGAGTTCCGCGGCATTCGCCTGGGTACCGTATCGGAAGCGCCATTGATGAAAGCCGGCCTGGACCAGGCGCTGAATAATGATTACCGCGTGCCGGTGCTGATTCGCATCGAGCCGGATCGCTTTATCAGCCGACTGGGTGAGAACTTCGATCTGCAACAGCATCTGCAGGATGGTAAAAAACGTGGCCTGCGTGCGACGCTGAAAACCGGTAGCCTGTTGTCGGGTGCGCTCTATGTCGATCTCGACTTCTATGACAATGCGCCGGTCTACAATGGGCCGCAGAAAGTCTCTGGTTATGAAGTTATCCCAACGGTCAGCGGTGGCCTGAGCCAGATTCAGCAGAAACTGATGGCGGCGCTGGATAAGATCAACAGTCTGCCACTGAATGGCATGGTTAATGAGGCGACAGGTACGCTCAAAGAGAGCCAGAAAACGATGCGTGATCTGCAGCGCACCATCGACAACATCAACAAAGTCACCGCCAGTCCAGCCATGAAAACCCTGCCGGAAGACCTGCAGCAGACATTGCGCGAGCTGAACCGCAGCATGAAAGGCCTGCAGCCAGGTTCACCAGCCTACAGCAAGCTGGTAGGGGATATGCAGCGCCTGGATAAGGTCCTGCGTGAACTCCAGCCGGTGTTAAGAACGCTTAACACCAAGAGCAATGCGCTGGTATTTGAGGCAAAACCGGGACAGGATCCCCAGCCGAAGAGGGCGAAACAGTGAATAAAGGATTGATACTTTGTGCCGCGCTGGTGTTGAGTGCGTGCAGTAGCAGCATTGAGAATACCTGGTATCAGCTGCCCTCCGGGGCGGCTTCCATGCAGGTCAGCAGCAGCCAGCTGAATGAAGCGCAACCGATGTTGTGGGTGCAGCAGGTGACGGTGCCGGACTATCTGGCAGGCAATGGACTGGTCTATCAGACCAGCGATGTCAAATATGTTATCGCCGCGAATAATCTCTGGGCCAGCCCGCTTGATCAGCAGTTGCAGCAGACTTTGATCACTAATCTGAGCAAGGCGCTGCCAGGCCGGCTGGTGTCAGGATCACCTTTAGGCGCACAGCACGATACGCTGAATGTGACTGTGACAGGCTTCCAGGGACGCTATGATGGCAAAGCAATCATCAGTGGCGAATGGACACTGGAACATCAGGGCCGGCTGACCAAACAGGCGTTTAACCTGGTACTGCCACAGACCGAAGATGGCTATGATGCGATGGTCAGAACGCTGGCGGCAGGCTGGCAACAGACGGCGCAGAAGATTGCCAATAGTGTGGTTGCGTTAAATTAAGATTGATGTGAATAAATAAGCTAAGCCCCTGACCGATTGTCGTGCCTTTTCGACATGGGTCAGGGGCTTTTTTATTAGCTTAATCATAAAGATAGTGCTGTTGCATGCATCACAAAACGTCGTTATTTTTACCCATTAAGGTCACATTTATGACACTGACATGAAGATTGGGCATTGATCTTTGGGTGCGCAGGAGGTAGAACATAAGGGTGGTTGAACATTAATTCACCACTTTTCTTTCCACCAGATTCCACAGACCTTACATGAGGGACACGGAGTATGAAGAGACAGAAACGAGACCGCCTCGAACGCGCCCATTCACGTGGTTATCAGGCAGGCATTACTGGACGCTCAAAAGAGATGTGTCCGTATCAGTTGATTGACGCTAAGTCTCACTGGTTGGGAGGTTGGCGACAAGCCATGGAGGACAGGTCGGTAGCTGCATAACCGGATGTCACTGAAAAGGGAATATAACCTCCGCCATGCGCGGAGGTTTTTGTTTCCAGGAGGAAACGCTTAGAAAGCGGCGGTATCTTTAAACAGGCCGACTTTAAGATCGCTGGCGGTATAGATCAGATTACCGTCAACCAGCACTTCACCATCTGCCACGCCCATAACCAGTTTGCGGTTAATAACACGCTTGAAGTGAATGCGGTAAGTCACTTTCTTCGCATCTGGCAGGACCTGACCGGTGAATTTCACTTCACCCACGCCCAGCGCACGACCTTTACCTTCGCCGCCCAGCCAGCCCAGATAGAAACCAACCAGCTGCCACATGGCATCAAGGCCCAGACAACCTGGCATCACCGGATCGCCAATAAAGTGACAGCCGAAGAACCAGAGATCAGGATTGATATCCAGCTCCGCTTCAACAAAGCCTTTGTCATATTTGCCGCCGTCTTCGGTCATTTTGACCACGCGGTCCATCATCAGCATGTTGCCGGATGGAAGCGGCGGACCATTTTCGCCAAACAGTTCACCACGACCCGACAGAATCAGATCTTCTTTGGTATAGGATTCGCGTTTATCTACCATGTTTTCAATAAGCCTTGTTTTAGTGAATCACGAATATTAGCGAACAGTTGTACGCTGAGCAAATCGGATTAACGGTGGTTGAACCAGTTAAGCCAGCGCAGCGCCCAGGGACGTTGTGGACCGTCCGGCTGGTTGAACAGGCTAATGCGTTCCTGGATGGTATTCAGCAGGCAATCGCCCAGGCCATCCTCGGTACTCCAGATTTTACCGGTCAGCAGCGGTAGCGCTTCATCGGCACGGTCAATAGCCCAGATATGGAAATGACCCTGTTCAACCGCACTGACAACCGCCTGGCTGAGACTGAGATGACGGACATTACTGGCGGGAATAATCACTCCCTGCTGACCTGTCAGTTCTCGCTGATGGCAGATATCAAAGAAGCCTTCGATTTTCTCATTCAGTCCGCCCACCGGTTGTACGTTGCCGAACTGATCAACCGAGCCGGTCACCGCAATTTGCTGATTGATGGGCTGATTAGCCAGCGCGCTGATTAAGGCACAGAGTTCAGCCAGTGAAGCACTGTCACCATCCACCTCGGAGTAAGATTGCTCAAACACCATTGAGGCCGAGAAGGGCAGTTGCTGATCGAGTTCCAGCTCGGCAATCAGGTAAGCCTGCATAATCATCATGCCTTTGGCATGAATATTACCGCCCAGCTCCGCTTTGCGCTCGATATCCATGAACTCACCATCGCCGGGATGTACCACGCAGGTAATACGCGATGGATCGCCCCAGGCACGGGGATGGCCAGGATATTCAACGACCGACAGGCCATTAATCTGACCGACCACTTCGCCTTCGGTTTCAATCAGAATCTGTCGCAGCAGGATCTCGTCACGCATCCGCTCATTGAGATAATTCTCGCGCCACAAACGCGCTTCCAGCGCATCACGCAGCGCTTCAGCGTTCAGTTCATCGCCCATCAGGGCCGATTCGCGCATCTGGCGTTGTAGCCAGCGGGGGCAGAGTGGCAGCGTCTCCTGATCGCCGCTGTAGCGGACGCCTTCTTTGATTAGCTCTGGCCAGAAGTCTTCTTCCGGCAGGGGCAGCCCCGCCTGTTGCGCCAGTTCGATGTTCCAGCGACACCAGGCAAGCATGTCATCTTCATCCAGAATCTGAATATTCTCTTCGAATTCAGTATAGATGGCCATTTCGTGAGCTTCGGGATCCAGCTCCTGAAAATCTGCCAGCGCTTCCCGATCGCCACACAGGACCAGTTTCAGATTGAGGGGCAAGGGAGGAATCGAGACTGGCAGCGGCCGGCGTTCATCCTGAGATGTCCACTCAACATAACCCTGCTCAATACACTTTTTCAGGCGCAACCAGAGAATCGGCTGCGTCATCAGGCTACGCAGTGAAAGCAGCAGCGTGCCGCCATTAGCACGATGGATCAGGCCCGGTTCGAGCTGGATGCGATCTTTATACTGGCGCACGCAGCCAAACAACTGCTCCATCTCAATCCATTCAGCAAAGTGAATACCACCCTGACTGGTGAACGGGCGTTGAGGATCGGAGGGGGGCTGGAGCGTGACGTTGTCGGCCATGATGTGGTAATCACCGCCGAATAGAGTGGTACTGTCGGCCATGACCCGCTCTGCGGCCTGGGCAATGAATGTCAGATAATCGCGATTCTCCTGGCTACGAACCAGCAGTAACGGGAACCCCTGCGTCTGATGGTGTAAATGCGCCAGTGCATTCAGCAACCGGGGCTGTACCGTTGCCAGAGCATCAGTTTCTTCATCAGCAATTCGGGAGAAAACGGATTGGTATTGCGCGCTATCTGGCTGTAAGGTCTGCCACGTAAGTTGAGTGCTGGTCAAAATAATCGCATTTGTCTGTTTTAAGAAAAGCGAGATTATACAGGATTCACCCTTGTTAAGCACTGCAGACTTCCTGTTGAAGATGTGATGGTGACAGCATGTTTTTCGTTGCTGCATCCGGGAAAAAAGCTGTTATTCTTAGTTCGTTACGTGATCACGATGAGATTCCGATGAAATACCAGCAACTCGAAAATCTTGAATGTGGATGGAAGTGGAAATACCTGGTGAAAAAACATCGGGAAGGTGAACTGATCACGCGTCACCTTGAATTAAGCGCGGCGCAGGCAGCAGTGGATAAGCTGCTGGCAATGGAAAATAATCCGGTTACAGTGAATGAATGGATCGCAGAACATATTCACGCTGATCTGGATAACCGACTGAAGCAGACCATCCGTGCCCGACGAAAACGTCATTTCAACGCTGAACATCAGCATACGCGGAAAAAATCGATCGACCTGGAGTATCTGGTCTGGCAGCGACTGGCAGGTCTGGCACAGCGGCGCGGCTGCACACTCTCTGAAACGATTGTTCAGCTGATAGAAGATGCAGAACGTAAAGAGAAATATGCCACTCAGATGTCGAGTCTGAAGCAGGATTTGCAGGCGATTCTGGGTAATTCGGGTTCAGAGAGCGAATAATCGGGCAGGGCAATCAGAGTCTGTACACTTCAGGCCGGTTTTATTACCGGCATAAAAAAACCCCGCCTTAGCGGGGTTTTTTATTACGTGTAAACTTAAGCCTGTGGCTGAGTTACAACGTCTTTGATACCTTTAACGTCGATTTCTACACGACGGTCCGGTGCCAGGCAGTCGATCAGGGCATTACGGCCTTTCACGCTGTCACAGGTGTTGCCGGTAACTGGGTTAGATTCACCCATGCCACGTGCAGAGATCTTGTTAGAAGGAATACCTTTAGATACCAGGTAATCTACGACTGACTGAGCACGTTTCTCAGACAGTTTCTGGTTGTACTGCTCTGAACCGATGCGATCGGTGAAGCCCAGTACGACAACGGAACCATCTTTAGGATCCATTGAGCTCAGCTGGCTGTACAGCTGATCCAGAGCCTGCTGGCCTTCTGGCTTCAGGGTAGATTTGTTGAAGGTGAACAGAACGTCAGACTTCAGAGTGAAACGCTTGGTTTCAACAACTGGAGCTGGTGCTGGAGCCGGAGCTGGTGCCGGAGCAGCGACGTCATCCTGACCGAAGCGGTATGAAACGCCTACACTCAGCATGCCGTTGTCTGGACGAGTACCAACGGTCTGTGCATCACCGATGTTGTTAACCCACTGGTAATCCAGGCGGGTAGCCCAGTTTTTGGTCAGCGCATATTCAACACCAACAGCAGCCAGCGGAGATACGCCGGTGTCGTAGTCGCTGATGCGGCCAGTAGTTGGGTTAGTCTGCGTTGAGTCTGCACGCCATACCATGCCGCCCAGACGAGTATACACGTCCAGATCGTCATAGATTGGGTAGCTCAGTTTAGCCGCCAGCTGAACGCCCTGTGCTTTGAATGCGCCGTTAGTCACGTTGCCTTTGTTAGGCATGCGACCCAGCCAGTCATAGCCCAGCTCGAAGCCCAGGTATGGATTTGCCTGGTAACCAACGAATGCACCTGCACCCAGCTGGCTTTCATGAGTTGGACCGTCATTGTTTTCGTAACCGTTACCGTAGTAACCAGTGTCGTGATACTGAGACCAGCCCAGTTTAGCACCGGTGTACCAGGTGTCATCTTTCGGAGCGGCCTGCGCTACGGTAGCGAAGCCAGCCAGTGCCACTGCAATTGCGATAGCTGTCTTTTTCATTTTGCGCCTCGTTATCATCCAAATAGGCAATGAGCAAAAAGGTTGCTCTTGGTTTAAATCCTTCGCCGGGTCAAAACGCTCGCTTATGACTCTACCGCAAAAAACGGAGGTTATTGAGCACCCTGGCGAGCTAAAGTCTACAACGAGATTGGAAACTTACAAGTATGATGTGAGGCGCTTATGTAAAAAAACAGCGATTTATACACAATTTCTAACAATTAGGCTGGTCTTATTGCCGCGGCAAAAAGCCCTAAAAACTTGCTAAACCATTGTCAACGCTCGAACTAACAGAATCAGTGGTTTAGCAGCGACAGATAAGAAAAATAGCTTGGGAAACTTCTGATTTTTACTTAATGAAACAAATCCGACTGAATTTTTATCGCAGTTTGCGGTCTGAGAGGCGCTTCCGATGTCCCACTTGCACGCAAAATCAATCCAAGCGCTTCACCCTCAGCCGCCGCATTTTCAAGTTGACGTCGTTCATCCTCGTCAAGATCGTAGGGAATCCATGCCAGAACGACACTGTAATTTCCTGTACGCAATGCTTTGACCATCGCTTCAACCGCATTCAGACGTTCAGAATCGGCGATATGCATACTTTTATCCAGTGGTAATCCTGATTCCTGCAGCCAGGTGCGATTCAGTTTATGTGCTGGTGTTAACCACAACTGCCAGCGTGATTGCTGACTCAGCTGCTGCAATAATGGCAACAGCAACATCTGCATCATACCGGGCTGTTCGCTGTAGCGTAACTCAGTAATTCCACCGCCGTGAGAGGCCGGAACGGAAGAGGACGCATAATGATGAGCATAGCGTGCATTATTAGGATGTTGTGTTCGCATAAGTTAATCACCAGCAGTGGACTGTATGAATATACAGTACTGTCATCCTGGATAAAGATCAACCCAAATTTCGGAAAACGCCTCGCAAAATCGCGACAAGATTAGTTGAAACGCTATTTATTCATTGAACCCGTTGACGCTTTTTTTTATCTTCTAATTACCTGATACCCAAGGTAATTTACGATATATTTCTTACATGGAGGTGGTGCAATGAAAAAGGTGAATCCGGTTGTAGAGCGCTCCAGAGCGCGCCTGGCCCCATTAGGAACAATAGAGTCGCGCACCCAGTTTGGCGGCTATGCCCTGGCTGTAGAAAGTGTGGTTTTTGCCTTAATTAATAAAGACGAACTCTATCTGCGCGCCAGTGAACCTCTGCGGGAATACCTTACGGATCGTCCGCTGCAACCCCTGATTTTTCGCAAGCGGGGCAAGCTGGTGAGTCTCAATTACTTTCGGGTCGATGAGGCGTTATGGCGCGACCCTGATCATCTGCTGGCGCTCTCCGCTGCTTCTTTAGAAACGGCGCAGCTGGAGTTGCAGGATCGACAATCCTCACCGCGGTTAAAAGATCTGCCAAATCTCAGCGTACGTATGGAGATGATGCTGTACGAGGCGGGCGTCATGAGCGTCAATCATCTCTACCAGATGGGGGCTAAACAGTGCTGGCTGAAGCTAAAAGCGATCAACCAGCACGTCGGGTTCCAGACGTTACTTGCGCTGCAGGGGGCCATCACGGGTCACCATGCCGCCGCGCTGCCGCAGGCGACACGGGCGGAGCTGAATGCGTGGTTCCAGCGCACACTTTTATCAAACCCCAATCTCAGAAGCGGCGAAGGCTAATCCGTGATTAGCGTGCGGCGCAGGCGAGCCACATCGGGCATTAATGCCACCAGCAGACCGAGTTGCTGGAGCACCAGCGGCGCACGCGTATCCGCATCTGCGGCCAGCTGGCTGATTCGCTGAGCCAGTTGATGGCGCATCGTTTCAACGTGCTCATCGCTGACAACTTCCGTCTGCAGCACATCCTCCACATAACAAACCGTATCATCCAGCAATGTCAGCAGTTCGGGTGCGGTAATTTTATCGCGGTGGGCGCCCAGCGCAGAAATGTAACTCAGAAATGAATGGTTGGAGCAAAGCAACTGAAAAGCCGAATCGCGCAGCTTCTGGCTGGTGCGACTTTCACTGCTCATGTTTGAGACCACCGACGCCAGTTCAGCATCTGCGTTATGCGCATCACGCCGCGCAATGCGATAGGCGAGGCGGTTATCTTTACCCTGATGATATTGCTCCATGATCGCGTCCAGATAGCGGCAATTCGCTTTCAGCGTTCGTTCTGCCACGGCAGGTAACTGACGAAAGCGCCAGTCAGGCCAGATAAACGCGACAGCCAGCCAGGCCAGACCACAGCCCAGTAAGGTATCCACTACCCGCGGCAGAGCAACTTCAAACCCTTCCCCCAGCAGGTTAAAGCAGAGCAGCACCAGCAGAGTGATAAACAGTGTGGCCTGTGCATACTGCACCTGCCTGAAAGCGAAGAACAGCACACCCGTGATCACTATCAGGATTAACTGACCTTCAATCGAAGGCACCAGCCATAAAACGGGCAGACCAATGGCTATCCCCGCCAGTGTTCCGCCGATGCGCAAGGCCAGTCGTCGCTGCGTTGCATTGTAGTTGGGCTGGCAGACAAACAGGCTGGTCAGCAAAATCCAGTATCCCCGCTCCAGTCCGGTTACCTGAATAAAACCATATCCAATACAGAGCACTACTGACATGCGAACCGCATGCCGGAAAAGTGCTGAGGCGGGAGAGAGGTGTCGGCTGAAGCGCAGCCGGATATCACTCCAGCCACTCAATCCTTCGCGTGACAGCAGATTGTCACTGTGCTGAGGATCTTCACCGGCCAGCGTCTGTTCTGATTCAATCGAAGCAAGCTGTGCGTCGATGGCGCGCAGGTTGCGCAGCAGCCAGAAAAGAGCACGGGTATGCGTAGCGTCGGGATCATGCTGCTCCAGACGTTCTATCGCTTTCTGTAATCGTTCAAATGCACGCTCAAAACGGCTGTCATGCACCCACCTTTGACGCATCAGAATGCAATGTGCCAGCTGGCGACAGGCCTGAGCCTGCATATTCAGCAGGCGCTGAAAGCGAAACAGAATTTCATTGTAGCGCCAGTCGCCGCGCAGCAGATGATATTGCAGATGGGAAGAGCTGGCCCGTTCATGAATATCCTGCGCCACAAAGTAGTAGTGCAGACTCCGGCGGGTGCCGCGCGACCCGCGATCGCCGCGCAGACGACTCTGCAGTGTGGTTTTGGTCAGATTAAGTTGCGCCACTAACTGGCTGTTGACCATCGCCGCATCGATAAACGCGGCATCATCCTGATCGCCCGCATCCGGATCGAAAAGATTTGCTTTGGCATCAAGGTAACGCGCCAGTTGTGAAAAACTTCCGGCCAGTTGCTCCTGCACCGGCCGGACCGGAAACATCAGATGGCCCAGTAATGTCAGCAGGTTGTACCACAGCGCGCCGACCAGCAGCAGCATCGGCTGCATATACCACTGGCTGAACAGTCCGATGCCGAGCATGGTATAGACCGCAATCAGCAGAGCACCAAAGGCGATAGTCGCGTAGCGCTGGCCAAGGGCGCCCAGCAGAATAAAGCCCCAGGTCGAGATTGCCAGCCCGATAATAAAGGCGAACGGATAGGGAAACAGTAACTCGACTGAAACCGAGGCGATGCAGAAGCAGAGCAGGGTAATCAGCAGATTCTTCAGGCGACCGGCCAGGCGATCATCGAGATCGGCCAGCGCAGCAGCGACCACTCCCAGCGTCAGAGGAATTGTCCACTCAATCTGATGCAGCCACCAGGGGATGGCGGCGCAGCCACTCAGTGCAAACAGGATCCGCAGCAGATAGCGCCACGTACTGTTAAACAGATATTTGCGCCAGCCTGGCACTGCATCCGACATCATATTAGTAGCGGCGGGCATTGGCTTCGCGCGCGGCTCGCGCCTCTTCCACTGACACTACCCGGCGGCCAACCGGCCAGAGCGCGATAGCGGCGATCTTAAAGTTCGCAATCCCTACCGGAATACCGATGATACTGATGCACTGCACAATTCCCACGGAGATGTGCGAAAGGCAGAGCCACCAGCCAAAGAAAATCAGCCAGAAGATATTCAGAAAGGTGCCGCCGGTATTCAGAATATGACTCTTACTTTCCGGATGCAGCACATCAACATGCACCGCCTCGTTGCCAAATGGCAGCAGCGAGAGTTTGGTGATTTCCCAGCAGGAGCGGGTCAGCGGCAGGGTAAAAATCAGCACAATGCTGATTAACGTGGCAAACAGCCAGCTCAGGGTGGTGAAAAAACCGCCCAGAACAAAATTAAGAATATTTAAAACGGTGCGCATGATCTTCTTTTCCTTTTGCATTCCGCAAGATGTGATGCCAAGTTTAGCCTGTTTTAAGGCTGGAGCGCCAAGGGTCTGACAGGTAAACTCCCCCTAATCCTATTCTCTGACGTTGGTGTCGGCGTGGAACTGAAAGCAACCTCGATGGGCAAACGGCTTGCCCAGCATCCTTATAATCGTGTCCGTTTAATGGCGGCAGGCGTCGAAGTCAGCGGCGATAAGCATGAGTATCTGATCCCCTTTAACCAGTTACTGGATATCGCCTGCAAGCGCGGGCTGGTGTGGGGCGAGCTGGAGTTTTTGCTGGCCGATGAAAAAGTGGTCCGCCTGCATGGCACGGAATGGCAGGAAACGCAGCGCTTTCACCACTATCTGCTGCAGGCCTGGCAGAGCTGGAGCCTGGAGATGAGCGCGGTGTGCCGCGAGGTGCTGCAGGCGCTACGCGACGAAATCGAGGCGTTTGGCGCGCAGGATCGCTGGCTGAACCGCCACGAGCTGCAGGTGCTGAAAACCCACATCCGCAAACAGTTCGATGCGTTGCCGATGCCACTCACCCGCTTAAAAGATTTTGCTGACTGCCGGGATAACTGGCAATTCTGTCAGCGCTGGCTGGAGCAGGGTGAAACGGCGTTGCGGCAGCGAAACCGCGACTGGACGGCTGCCATGCTGACCCGCTATCAGGATTTCTTCGCCAGTGTCGAGAGCACACCACTTAATCAGTCGCAGTGTCAGGCGGTGGTCAATGGCGAGAATTCGCTACTGGTACTGGCCGGGGCGGGCAGCGGCAAAACCTCGGTGCTGGTAGCCCGTGCAGGCTGGTTAATGCAGCGCAAGCTGGCCAGCGCCGATCAAATTCTGTTACTGGCATTTGGCCGCCAGGCTGCCGAAGAGATGAACGCACGTATCCAGTCGCGGCTCTCCGCCGATGACATCCAGGCGCGGACCTTCCATTCTCTGGCGCTGCATATTATTCGTGAAGGCAGCAACAAACAGCCGGTTATCAGCAAACTTGAGAGTGATGCCGAGGCGCGTCGTACGCTCCTGATCCAGCAGTGGCGTCAGCAGTGCCATGAGAAGAAGGCGCAGGCAAACGGCTGGCGTCAGTGGCTGCGTGACGAACTGGAGTGGGAGTTGCCGGAGGGGCCATTCTGGGATGATGACCGGCTGGCAAACCGGCTGGCATCACGACTGGAGCGCTGGCTCGGTCTGATGCGTATGCATGGCGGTGCGCAGGCAGCGATGATCGCCGACGTACCCGAAGAGATCCGGGATCTCTTCAGTAAGCGCATCAGACTGATGGCTCCGTTGCTGAAAGCGTGGAAGAGCGCATTAAAAGAGGAAGGCGCGGTCGATTTTTCGGGTCTGATTCACCAGGCGATTGCCATTCTGGAAAAAGGACGGTTTATCAGTCCGTGGAAACACATTCTGGTGGATGAATTCCAGGATATTTCGCCTCAGCGTGCCGCGTTGCTGAGCGCATTACGCCAGCAGAATAAGCGTACCGCGCTGTTTGCTGTTGGCGATGACTGGCAGGCTATCTACCGCTTCAGCGGGGCAGAGATGACGCTGACCACGGCATTCCATCACTATTTTGGTGAAGGCGACCGTTGCGTACTGGACACAACCTATCGTTTTAACGATCGCATCGGCGACATTGCCAACCGGTTTATACAACAGAATCCGCAGCAGCTGGCAAAACCGCTGAACAGTGTCACCAAAGGCAATAAAAAGTCGATTTCGCTGCTGGCGCAGGATCAGCTGGAAGCCTTGCTGAACAAACTCAGCGGTTACGCGAAGCCTGATGAGCGAATTGTGTTGCTGGCGCGTTATCACTATCTGCGGCCGGATTTACTGGATAAAGCCAGAACCCGCTGGCCGAAGCTCAATATGGAATTTATGACGATTCATGCCAGCAAAGGTCAGCAGGCGGATTACGTCATTCTGCTGGGGTTGCAGCAAGGTAAAGAGGGCTTCCCGGCAGAGGCGCGCGAGTCGATTATTGAACAGGGCTTATTACCGCAGCCAGAAGCGTTCCCTGATGCAGAAGAGCGCCGTCTGGCCTATGTGGCACTGACGCGCGCGCGTCAGCAGGTTTTTCTGATGTTCGATAAGGCAGCGCCGTCACCGTTTGTCGATCACTTCCGCGAGCTGGGTGTGCCGGTGCTGCGTAAAGCCTGAGTTACTTCAGACGATCGGCCAGATAACGCTGATAGTCAGGGATCATAATCTCAACGCTTTGCGCAAACAGTGGCGACTGAATGATAAAGTCAGCCGTGGAGCGATTAGTGGCTACCGGGATATTCCATACGGTAGCCAGACGCAGCAGCGCTTTGACATCCGGATCGTGCGGCACTGCGTTGAGCGGATCCCAGAAAAAAATCAGTGCATCGATCTTTCCTTCCGAAATCAGCGCACCTACTTGCTGATCGCCGCCCATCGGGCCGCTCAGCATGGCTGTCACATTCAGACCGGTATCGCGATTAATCAGATTCCCGGTCGTGCCAGTGGCATAGAGGATGTGCGATTCCAGCGCGGGCTGGTTTTGTTTAACCCAGTCAAGCAGGGCGGCTTTGCAGTGGTCGTGTGCGACCAGCGCGATATGTTTTGTGGTGCCGAGGGTACGAACAGTCTGTTCCATAAAGGCGTCCTGGTAAGGCTCATGCGCAAGAAGAGAGAGCACGAGTGTACCTCTGGCCTTTCGACTCTATCAACTCGTACGTAGCATTTTGACCAGCGTCAGAAGTTGCTGGCGTGTGGCTTCATCGAAGCGGTGAAACCAGCGGTGCAGCGAGGGCAATTCGGCCTGAGTGGTCCAGTCCAGATCGGCGGTCAGCCGGACGGAAGAGGGCGTAGCAGAAGCGGTACTTGCAAACCGGGGCACAGAGGCAATCTGGCGGGTGCGATTATAATTCAGCATCGCTTTTTCCATATCTGCGGATGGGGTGACCGGCAGGTGGTCGCGCACGCTGGTAATCTCCGTGCCTTTTTCATCCACCAGCTGAAAGTTCAGGCTGCGGTCAAAATAATACCGCTCGCGTTTTGTCTGCAGCGCAGGCAAACGAATAGTGATGGTTTTGGCTACCGCGGTGAACGTGACGATCATCGGCACCGACTGATAAGCGATGACGTTCTCTTTCTGACCTTCGCGCTGCTGCTCTACCCGAAACAGAAACTGATGCTGACCGCGATCCAGTTCCAGGCTGTCTGCTCCTTTGAGGAGGGAACCTGAAATTTTTCGACCATCCAGCACCAGCAGATCGATTTGGGGATCGAGCTTTAATGTGATGGCAGAACAGGACGCCGAAACGAGGAGGGTAAGTAACCCCGTTACAGCCAGCGACAGCTTCATTTCAACTCCGGTAACAGAAGACACAAAGGATGGTGTGTAGCAAATTCTTACATTATGGCAGTTAATTTACATTTAAACATATTTATTCGTGCGCGGGTTCAATTAATTTCGCTGAGGGCTTACCCGCTAAAGGGCGCGTCAATCTACACTCAACACTGGCATGAAAGGAGATAAACATGAACGATCAGACAATTCGTGAGGTACTGACGCGCACCCAACGTATCGCCTTAGTCGGGGCAAGCGATCGCCCCGAACGTCCCAGTTACGGTGTGATGAAATATCTGCTTGATCAGGGATATGACGTGATCCCGGTCAGTCCGAAACTGGCAGGTAAAACGCTGCTGGGGCAGCAGGCTTATGCCAGCCTGGCGGATGTTCCGGGCAACATTGATATGGTGGATGTCTTTCGCAATTCTGAAGCCGCGTGGGGCGTGGCCCAGGAGGCGATCGCCGTGGGGGCAAAAACATTATGGCTGCAGCTGGGTGTGATTAATGAGCAGGCGGCGGTGCTGGCACAGGATGCGGGCATGACGGTAATTATGGATCGCTGCCCGAAGATTGAAATTCCGCGTCTGGGGATAACGCGTTAAAAATTAGCGTGGCGGCAAAACGTGCCGCCACAGATTAATGTCGCAGATGAGGTGCCTGCAACTGCTGACGTACTGACGCCGCCAGCTCATCCATTGAAGGCTGCTCAGGGTGTTCAATGCTGGTTTCGCCGGAAAGCTGAATCTCAGCAACATAGGTATGCACCTGATCGCCTTCCTCATCTTCCATCACCACATGATACCAGGGCGCGGTGCGCATCCTCTCTTCCGCGCCAACATCTTCAATTTTAGGCTCATCTAACGAGTATTCAGGATCGACATCGACGATAACGCCCAGTACGCCGGACAGACGATGACGAACCTGCTGACCAATACCAAATTTACTGGCAATCATTGTGACCTCCGAAAAAAAAGCTCTCTTACCAATATGGGGGCAGGAGCCATTTTTTCAAGTCACATCACGCGGCAGGCGAAACCTTTCAGGTAGAGCCCTTCCGGATAGCTGGCGATCACCGGATGATCGGCTGCCTGACGGAACTGCTCAATAAACTGCACTTCGCGGCCCGCATCCAGTGCAGCATCGGCGATAATCTTCTGGAACAGATCGGTGGCCATCAGACCGGAGCAGGAGTAGGTCATTAACACCCCGCCCGGATTCAGTAACTGAATGGCGAGCATATTAATGTCTTTATAGCCGCGACAGGCACCCATCAACTGGCTTTTGTTTTCGACGAACTTAGGCGGATCCATGATGATCAGATCGAATTTCTCGCCACTGTCACGATAGCGGCGCAGCAGTTTGAACACATCATCACGCTCAAAGCGCGCACGGGAGAGATCCAGCTCATTGAGTTCAACGTTCTGACGGGCAACGTCCAGCGCCTCCTGTGAGGTATCCACGCTGATCACTTCTTTACAGCCGCCCATCAGCGCAGAAACCGCGAATCCACCGGTGTAAGAGAAGCAGTTAAGGACGCGGGCATCCTGCGCGTAACGACGTGTGGCGAGACGGCTGTCACGCTGATCAAGGTAATAGCCGGTTTTGTGACCGCCCTGGATATCAACCAGCAGCTTCATGCCATGTTCGGTAATCGGCAGCAGCGGCGGTGGCAATTCACCGGTGACGGTGCCCTGCGTCAGCGCCAGGCCCTCTTTCTTACGCACGGCAACGTCAGAACGGTCATAGATGGCGCAGCCAGGGAAACACTGCTGCAGGGCGGTGATGATCGCTGCACGCTGATATTCCGCACCTGCTGAGAGCAGCTGCATCACTAAAAAGTTGCCAAAGCGGTCAATGGTGACGCCCGGTAAACCATCAGATTCACCGGCGATCAGGCGATAACTGTCCAGGCCATCGCGAGCCGCCAGCCATTCGCGCCACTGCTGCGCCTGTTCAAACCGACGGACAAAGAAGGCGATATCGATGGATTCATCGGCCTGCCAGCTCCAGACGCGGGCGCGGATCTGCGACTCGGGTGAATAAGCGGCGCGAGCCAGCCATTTACCGTTGCTGTCACAAACGTCAATGGTTTCACCCAGTTGCGCTTTACCTTCCAGACGCGCAACGGCACCTGAAAAGACCCATGGATGGCGACGGAGCAGGGACTTTTCACGTCCCTTTGCGAGAATCAATCTGACTGTCATAGTTTGCTATGCTTACCTGAAAAAATGAGGCGCCATTGTCCGGTGGATAACGGGAAATTGCAACGAACAGCAGCAGGAGAGAACAATGTCAGCAGCCTGTTTTAAAGTATGGGTTCATGGCCGCGTCCAGGGCGTCGGGTTTCGTTACAGTACTCAGGCTGAAGCCAGGACGCTGGGCGTACTGGGCTATGCGCGAAATCTGGATGACGGCAGCGTCGAGGTGCTGGCCTGGGGTGAGGCGGAGCAGGTCGATGCGCTGATCGCCTGGCTTAAAGCGGGCGGGCCACGCAGCGCGCGCGTTGATAAGGTGCTGGTGGAGCCGCACCAGCCTGCAGAGCCGCCCCGCGGTTTCACCACCGGTTAATTACAGACATTTCGCTGGTTTAGGCAGGCCGGCGATTTTGGTCGCCTGTTTAGCCGGCCCTTCAGGAAACAGGCGAAACAGATAGCGGCTATTGCCTTTCTCTTCCCCATATTTCTGCGCCATCGCCTTCACCAGCATCCGTACGGCGGGTGAGGTGTTATATTCCAGATAGAATGCGCGCACAAAATGCACTACTTCCCAGTGTGCCCCGGTCAGGGTCAGGCCTTCCTGCTCAGCGATGTGAACAGCCAGTGCTTCACTCCAGTCGCCGGGATGCTTCAGATAGCCTTCGGCATCGACGGCGATTTCGTTACCGTTAAAATTCACGTGACATCCTCTTAGTAAATGACGGCGCAGTTTAACAAACCTGGTGGGCAGGAAAAGCAAAAACCCCGCCGAAGCGGGGTTTTACAGGCTGACCGTCACTGCGGATTAGTTACTGCGGGCAAACCCCAGCAGGCTCAGCAGGCTGACAAAGATGTTATAGAGCGAAACATAGAGGCTGACCGTTGCCCGGATGTAGTTGGTTTCGCCACCGTGAATAATGTTGCTGGTTTCCCACAAAATCGCACCGGCTGAAAACAGAATGAACAGGGCGCTGATGGCCAGATGCAACGCAGGCAGCTGCAGGAAGATGTTGGCAACCACAGCAACCAGCAACACGACGAAACCTGCCATCATCATGCCGCCGAGGAAGGACATATCACGACGGGTGGTCAGCACGTAAGCCGAACAGCAAAAGAACACCAGCGCCGTGCCGCCCAGCGCCAGGGCTATCACGTCACCCATGCCTGCGGTTAAGAATGAACTCAGGATAGGACCCAGGCAATAACCCAGGAAGCCGGTAAAGGCAAACGCGGCCAGGATGCCCATCGGGCTGTTAGCCAGACGGTAGGTTAAAAACATCAAGCCATAGAAGCCGACCAGCATCAGGATTAAGCCCGGCGCAGGCAGGGCCAGCAGGGTGCTGGCGGTAGCCGTAACGGCCGAGAAAGCCAGGGTCAGTCCGAGAAGAAAATAGGTATTGCGCAGAACTCTGTGCGTTGAAAGCAGTGAAGACTGCGATGTGGTGACAATTCTTTCCATGTTGCGCTCCTTTAAGCAGAACACTAAATATGTGCCGAGAATACGCAGGCCATTAAAGAGGGAAAAGGCGTTTTACCCTTCTTTACGCGCTAATCTGCTAATTGTTTGAGCAGAGTGGCGATTTTGGCACCGAAAAATCACAATCTGGCTGTTTTTCAGGCGAATAGACAGATAGGTGCTTTACATCCCTAAACGGGGTGTTTATAGTGCGCGTCATTGCGGAGGGGTGGCCGAGCGGCTTAAGGCAGCGGTCTTGAAAACCGCCGATGGGAAACCATCCGAGAGTTCGAATCTCTCCTCCTCCGCCACTTTATCTGCCCTGGGCAATAAAGCGGCAAAAATAAATGTTTTGCCAATGCAGTACAGTTTCAAAACGGAGGGGTGGCCGAGCGGCTTAAGGCAGCGGTCTTGAAAACCGCCGATGGGAAACCATCCGAGAGTTCGAATCTCTCCTCCTCCGCCACATTTTACAGGCCAGCACTCAGTGCTGGCCTGTTTCATTTCTGCCTTCTCTGTTTCTTCAACCTGTCCGAAAAAACGCGTCTCTCTCTGTGACACGTGGCTGCGCATTCATCTCTCCGGTGCATCTCTGCTATAGTCCACTCACCGTTTTTGCAAACATCTGGCGCTTTTCTGAGGCGAGCTGAGTTACACTGTTGATTACATCGCTCTGAGGCGAGCTAATCGGTTGATAGCCAGAGTGTTTCTTTACTGAATGAATGGAATAGGCACAATGATCAAGAAACTGAGTCTTTGCGCATTGTCAGTGCTCGCTGCATTGCCGGTCGGAACGGTAGCATTTGCTGCTGAGGGTGATATGCAGCTGCAACAGGTGCTGATGTTAAGTCGTCACAATCTGCGTGCGCCGCTGGCCGATAATGGCAGCGTGCTGGAGCAGTCGACTAAGAAAAGCTGGCCGCAGTGGGATGTTCCCGGCGGACAGCTGACCACTAAAGGGGGAGTGCTGGAAGTCTACATGGGTAACTACACCCGTCAGTGGCTGGCACAGCAGGGCCTGGTGAAGAACGGCAGCTGTCCTGACAGCAAAAACGTCTTTGTGTACGCCAACAGTCTGCAGCGCACCGTGGCCACCGCCCAGTTCTTTGTCAATGGCGCCTTCCCGGGTTGTGACGTCGCTGTCACTCATCAGGATGAAATGGGCTCCATGGATCCTATCTTCAATCCGGTCATCACAGATGGCAGTGAAGCATTCAATAAGAAAGCGCTGGCTGAGATGGCCGCTGCGAATGAAAAACTGTCGCTGAAGCCCGCCTTCCAGCGCCTGGAAAAGATTGTCGACTACAAAGCATCGCCTGCCTGCAACAACAAAAAGCAGTGTGACCTCAGCAGCGGCCAGAACACCTTCAGTGCTGAAAATGGTAAAGAGCCTAATGTCAGTGGCCCGCTGAAAGTGGGTAACTCCCTGATGGATGCGTTTACGCTTCAATATTACGAAGGTTTCCCGCTGGATCAGGTTGCGTGGGGACAGATCAAAACGCCTGAACAGTGGAAAGAGCTGTCAGCGATTAAAAATGGTTATCAGGACGCACTGTTTACCAGCCCGGACATTTCCCGTGAAGTGGCGGCACCGCTGGTGGACTACATCCGCAGTCAGTTAGTGGATCAGGACAAAGCCAACGCGCCAAAAATTACGCTGATGGTAGGCCATGACTCTAACATCGCCTCGCTGCTGAGCGCGTTGCAGGTCAAGCCTTATGAACTGCCTGATACCTTTGAAAAAACGCCGATTGGCGGTCAGGTTGTTTTCGAACGCTGGCATGATGCGAAAAATGATAAAGACCTGCTCAAAGTAGAGTATGTCTATCAGAGCGCCGATCAGCTGCGCAATGCAGACGTGCTGAGCCTGAAGAATCCACCGAAGCGCGTTACGCTGCAGCTGGCGGGTTGTGAGACCGATGCAAACGGCTATTGCAGCTGGGATCAATTCTCTCAGGTGCTGAATGCTGCGCTGCAGGGCACGCCAATGCAGCCCGCGGCACCACCACAACCGGCAGCCCAGTCTGACGACGACAGTGCGAAAGCCGCAGCGACGAATGACGCTGCTGCTGATAAGGCTGAAGCGGATAAAGCGACCGAGGCCAAAGAGAAGGCTGCCGCTGATAAAGCTGCCGCTGAAAAGTCTGAAGCGGATAAAGCCGCCGCTGAAAAAGCAAAAGCGGACAAGGCAGCAGCCGATAAAGCCGCCGCCGAGAAGGCAAAAGCAGACAAGGCAGCAGCTGAAAAAGCCGCCGCTGAGAAAGCGAAAGCGGACAACGCGGCAACGAAATCAGCCAGTGCCGATAAAGGCGGGGCTGACCAGGCTAACGCCTCGAACACGCCTGCAACAGCGCACCACGACGAATCAAAGTCACCGGCTGTGGCGACACAGTAATCGCGCTATCCGGCCGATAATAAAAAACCCCGTCGAGACGGGGTTTTTTTATGGCTGAAGGGCGATTAACCCGCTACAACAACCAGTTTCTGGTTAGCAAACTCTTTGATACCCAGATCAGACAGCTCACGACCATAGCCTGAACGTTTCACACCACCAAAAGGCAGTTCCGCTGAGGTGTCGCTCTGGGAGTTAATAAACACCATGCCGGTTTCAATGGCGGAGGCCAGTTTACGACCGCGTGCAATATCGCGTGTCCAGACCGATCCGCCCAGACCATAGTGCGAGTCGTTTGCCAGCGCCACAGCCGCATTATCGTCACCCACGACATAAATCTGCGCCACAGGGCCGAAGAACTCCTGATAATAGGCAGGGTTATCCGGAGTAATGCCAGTGAGAATGGTTGGCTGATAGAAGCAACCTGCACCTTCAACGGCTTTGCCGCCCGTCACCAGTTTTGCGCCATTAGTGACCGCTTCGTCTACCTGTTTCACCAGACGGTCACGCGCGTCAGCGGAGGAGAGCGGGCCAAGCGTGGTCTTCTCATCCAGCGGATCGCCCAGCGTGGCGGAACTCAGCGCGGCGCTGAACTGGCTGATAAAGCGATCGGCAATCTTCTCATGCAGAATAAAACGTTTTGCAGCGGTACAGACCTGACCGCAGTTGCTGAGGCGCGCCTGCACGCCCTGGCGGACGGCTTCGTCGAGATCGGCATCATCCAGCACCACAAACACGTCATTGCCGCCCAGTTCCAGCGTCGATTTCTTCAGATGCTTACCAGCCTGCTCAGCCACGGCGCTGCCTGCGCGCTCGGAACCGGTCAGGGCGACACCCTGCACCCGATCATCAGCAATTAGATCGGCGACCTGATCGGTAGAGATGAACAGGTTAGTCCAGGCCCCTTCAGGCGCACCCGCTTCACGAACCAGCTTTTCAAAGATATCGGCACAGTGCGGCACGATATTGGCATGTTTGGCCAGCACCGGGTTACCCAGCGCCAGGTTAGGAGCCAGCACGCGCATCAGCTGATAGTAAGGGAAGTTCCACGGCTCGACGGCGACTAACACGCCAATCGGGTGATACTCAACCCAGGCTTCGCCCAGTTCGCTGGGATAGGACTGCGGCTGCAGAATACGTTCCGCATGCTCTGCGTAGTAGCGGGCAATCTGCGAACAGACTTTCACTTCACCGCGGCTCTGACCAATCAGTTTTCCCATCTCTTTACTGGCGATGGTAGCCAGTTCTTCCGCGCGGCTATCAATCAGGTCAGCCAGTTTTTTCAGAACCTGCAGACGCGGCTGAATATCCCCTTTGCTCCATGAAGAATGGAAAAGGCGATCGGCCACGTCGAGGGCATGGCTGACGGCGGCTTCGTCGTGTGACGGCCAGCTTTTCAGCAACTGGTTGTTTGCGGGATTAATGCTTTGATAGGAAGACATAACGTACTCCTTGGTGATCTAAAAAATTGAGGGCGGGAAAGTCCCGCCCCTGAATCAGACGTTCTTACGTTCTACGGGCTTGTCATCCCAGGTCAGGAGATCTTTATCGGTTTTTTCAAAGGCACGAATCAGCACGTCATCGCTGCCTTGCTGACGCCAGATCTCTTCTGCCAGTTTTTCATCGTAATTGGCCACTTCGAAGATGGCCTCAGCAATTTCAGGGGAGGTATGACGCAGACTGGCCCATTCGCCAACGTGATGTGCTTTGGATTGTTCAGTAGACATACTTTTCTCCTTTGATTAAATCAGTCCTGCAGTTTGACTGTCAGTCCGGCAACATGTTCACCCTGAAAACGGGCGATGTTGAGTTCTGCTTCCGTAGGCTGACGCGAACCATCGCCGCCCGCCAGTGTGGTGGCTCCATAAGGTGTGCCACCGCGAACCTGTGAAATATCGAACAACTCTTTGGTTCCGTAGCCGATTGGCACAATCACCATGCCGTGATGCGCCAGGGTGGTCCAGACTGACGTAATAGTCTGTTCCTGTCCGCCGCCGGTACCGGTTGAGGTAAAGACGCTGGCAACCTTGCCAAACAGCGCGCCTGACGCCCAGAGTCCGCCGGTGCGATCCCAGAAGGTGCGCATCTGTCCAGCCATGTTGCCAAAGCGGGTCGGGGTGCCGACGATAATCGCGTCATAGTGCGGCAGCACCTCAGGCGTGGCTTCTGCTGCCTGCTGATCGGTTTTACCGCCCACCTGTGCAAAGCGATCGGCCTCCATCGTTTCTGGTACCCGCAGGATATCCACTTCCGCGCCGGGAACCCGACGAGCGCCTTCTGCAACCGCGTTCGCCATTGTTTCAATATGTCCGTACATCGAGTAGTAGAGCACCAGAATCTTAGCCATTGATCTCTCCAGATGTTTTTGACGTCCAGAAAAAGTATAGAAGAGCTTTCGTTTTACGCAGGCGATGCCGAAGCCGGAACGGGGGAGTCGGGCAATAATTCAGCAGCTAATCGGTTGTAAGTCGGCAGAGTGTTCGTTGTTTAGCCAAATTTCTGGTGATTACTCTGTTGCTAAATGTGACTGCGGGACGAGTGAAAGGATAATCTGACTATTATTTAAGCATGGGCTGAGTTCGGCTTACGGGCTGTCAGCCCTCTGTTTTTAATTTTTAATTATCGCACTACGCGACAGGAGCAAATCATGACAACACATCGTGGGGGTTCTGGAAATTTTGCTGAAAACCGTGAACGTGCCGCAGAAGCGGGACGTAAAGGGGGAAAAAACAGCGGCGGTAATTTTAAAAATGATCCGCAGCGCGCCGCGCGTGCCGGGGAGAAAGGGGGACGCAGCAGTCCTAAAAAACCGGACGCATAACCCCACACTGCCGCCGGTTGAGACCGGCGGTTAACGTCGTTGCTTTTCCCCCTCGCTCTCCCCACAATATTGTCCGGACACATCATCAGGTGAATTATGTCGGACACATTCCGCGGTTTAACCCTGCGCCTGACGCGGCAGGAGCTGGTATTACTTTTTATCACCATGATCTGGGGCGGCACCTTTCTGGTGGTGCATCGTGCGATGCAGCACTCCGGCCCGTTCTTCTTTGTCGGCCTGCGTTTTGCCACCGCCGCGCTGTTGCTGGCGCTCTTTTTCCGCCGTTATCTGGCACGCATGACCTGGCTGGAGGTGAAAGCGGGCGCGCTGATTGGCCTGTCGATCGCCGGGGGCTATGGTCTTCAGACGTGGGGAATGCAGACCATCTCCAGCAGTCAGTCCGCCTTTCTTACCGCGCTCTATGTTCCTGTCGTGCCGTTGCTGCAATGGCTGTTTCTACGCCGTCCGCCGGGATTGATGTCGTGGCTGGGGATTGTCCTGGCATTTACCGGCCTGCTGCTGGTAGCCGGGCCGCAGGATGGTCGCATCACGCTGAATGCGGGGGAAATAGCGACGCTGCTTAGTACCCTGGCGATCGCCGCCGAGATCATCTTAATCAGCCGCTATGCCGGTCAGGTCGATGTGCGTCGTGTGACCCTGATCCAGCTGGCGGTGGCGTCGCTGTGCGCCTTTGGTCTGATGATCCCCAATGGGGAAACGGTGCCTGCCATCTCAACGCCGCTGCTGCTCAGCGCGCTGGGGCTGGGTGCGGCCAGTGCGCTGATTCAGGTCACCATGAACTGGGCGCAACGCAGCGTTTCGCCGACCCGTGCCACGGTGATTTATGCCGGAGAGCCGGTATGGGCTGGCGTGGTAGGACGTATTGCGGGTGAGCGCCTGCCTGCGCTGGCGTTGCTGGGTGGGGCGCTGATCGTCTGCGGGGTGATCGTCAGTGAACTGCGGCTGAAACGAAAAAAAGCGGTGCAGCCTGAAGTCACACCGCTGGAGTAGTTAGCCCTGCTGTCGTGCCAGCGGTTTATCCTGCTGCGCCGCGCTGCGTCGGCGCAGAATCGCATTGAGGATAATCGCGCCAAAGGTGGCCGTACCGATCCCGCCCAGCGTGATAGAGCCGATTTTCAGCGCAAAATCCCCTGCACCAAGAACCAGCGTGGTCGCGACCATAATCAGGTTGCTATTCTGACCTAAATCGACATGGTTCTGCACCCAGATGCGTGCGCCTGCCACCGCAATCAGTCCGAACACCACAATGGATGCGCCGCCAATCACCGGGGCCGGAATGGTGTGGATCAGCGCACCAAACTTCGGCGAGAAACCGGCGAGGATAGCGATGATGGCTGCGGCAACAAACGCCAGCGTGGAGTAGACTTTGGTCACCGCCATCACGCCGATATTCTCGGCATAGGTCGTCACGCCACTGCCGCCGATGGAGCCAGAGAGGATGGTAGCCAGGCCATCGCCTGTAAACGCCCGTCCCATGTAAGGATCGAGGTTCCGGCCGGTCATGCCCGCCACCGCTTTAAGATGCCCGAGGTTTTCAGCCACCAGAATGATCGCCACCGGCGCGATCAGCACCATCGCCTGCAGATCAAAAGTCGGTGCGGTGGTGTGCGGCAGACCAAACCAGGCCGCCTGTGACAGCATCGTAAAATCGACCGGCTTGCCCAGCCCCAGAACGTTGGTCAGAATCGCATAGATCGCCCACGCCAGAATCAGGCCGACCAGAATCAGCAGTCGCTGAATCATCCCGTGGGTAAACACCGCCACCAGACCAATGCAGAGCACGGTCATCACCGCAACCCAGCTGTCGAATGACGAGGCGGAGACGCTGTGAACCGCAATCGGGGCCAGATTCAGCCCGATAGCCATCACCACCGCACCGGTCACCACCGGCGGCATCAGGCTTTCAATCCAGCGCGTGCCGGACTTCATCACCACCAGCCCAATCAGCGTGTAAAGAACGCCACAGGCGATGACGCCGCCCAGTGCCACGCTGAGATTGGGATTCAGTCCCTGACCACTGAAGCCGGTTACCGCAATCACCACGCCAACAAAGGCAGCGCTCGATCCGAGGTAGCTGGGCACCCGACCGCCGGTAATAAAGAAGAACAGCAGCGTGCCAATACCCGAGACCAGGATCGCCAGATTGGGATCCAGCCCCATCAGCAGCGGCATCAGCACCGTTGCGCCAAACATCGCCACAGCATGCTGTAAACCCAGCACCAGCGTTTGTCCCAGAGGCAGAGTCTCATCCGGGGCGATAATACCGTTTTCTGTTAGTGCCGACTTCTTCTGCCATTGCGGAAACCAGGATCGTGCCATCGTCTACTCCAGAGCGTTATGAATGCCGGTGAGTTACAGGGAAGTGTTAACAGGCATCCTGCCGCATCAGGGGATGGTATCCCCGATCAAACCACGCCAGACCGTGGGTGTCATCATTGCGCACTAATCCCACGACCTCACAGAACAGGGTGTCATGCGTGCCGACGCTGACAATCTGCGTGATACGACAGTCAAAGGAGGCGACCGCGCCGCTCAGCACCGGCGAGCCGGTCACGGCCGTTGACCACTCAGCGGCAATAAAACGGTCAGCCACGGGCGTTTTGCCGCCAAACAGATTGGAGAGTGTTTCGTGTCCCGCCGCCAGTGTATTGACGCAGAGCTGCATGTTTTCGCGGAACACCGGGTAAACCGAGGCAGAGCGGTTCAGGCAGACCAGCAGCGTCGGCGGCGAATCGGTGACGCTGCACACCGCAGAGGCGGTAAACCCTGCGCGTCCGGCCGGGCCTTCTGTCGTGATGATGTTGACCGCAGCGCCCAGCCGCGACATCGCATTACGAAACTCAGTTTTCTCAACGGCTGGGGTAAGGGTTTCCAGGCTCATCGTGTTCTCCGCGAAAGGGTTAGCCGGCGACGCGCTGCAGCGGCTGCACGTCATCAGTCTGATTCAGCCACTGCAGCAGCAGGGCATTAAAGTTTTCAGGGTCGGTGACGCTCATGGCATGGCCGCCCCAGGCCATCATCTGTTCAGTGGCGTCAGGCAGCGCCGCGGCCAGCTCGGTTGAGCAGCTCCACGGCACCAGCAGATCATCCTGGCTGGCAATCACCAGCACCGGTTGCGGAATGGCAGCCGCCCGTGCGCTGAAGTCGGCGCTCATCAGGGCGTGCAGCCGTCGCATCAGGTTTTCCATCCCCTGAAAGTGTGCGACGTGATGGTTATCTTCCTGCTCCAGACGCGTCTGATGCCCGGCCATCCACTCAGCAGGATAGAGAAACAGCGGCTGAGCGCGGACGAAAGCCTCGACGCCGACATTGAGCAGCAGATCCTGCCGCACCTGGAAGCAGCGGCGGGTATGAGGATGCAGCGTCAGCCAGCCGTTGATCACTACGATCCGTTCGATCCTATCCGGATAATCCAGCGCCAGCTGCATTCCCACCAGACCGCCCAGCGCGTGGCCGATCAGGCTGAAGCGCAGAATGCCGTGTTGCGCCAGCGCGTCGGCCAGTTCAGCCGCCATCATCGCCATGTTGTAGCCGTCCGGTAAGCTCTCCGCGCTGCGACCCGTGCCGCGCTGGTCATAGAGCACGACCCTATAGCGTGCCGTTAGCGCTGCCAGCTGCGGCTGCCAGAAACCTGCCACGCCGCCCAGACCGGAAGAGAGCACCAGTGTCGGTGCCTCGGGATTTTGCAGGCCCAGAATATCCAGCTGCATCAGACCTCCGGCTTGCCGATATGTGCCACGCTGGCGATCTCAATCAGTGCATCAGGCTTGACCAGACCGCACTGAATACAGAAGCGCGCCGGTTTTTCGCCGGGGAAGTATTCGGCGTAAACCTGATTCACCGCGGCGTAGTTCGACCAGTCGGTGATAAAGATCGAGTTAAATGTCACATCGGCCATGCTGCCACCGGCGGTCTCAATCACCTTTTTAATGGTTTCCAGCACGTGGCGGGTCTGCGCGGCGGCATCACCCACATGCACCACGTTGTTGTCACCATCAAACGGCAGCGTACCTGAGACATAGACCACGCCATCCGCCAGCGTGCCGGGGACAAACGGGGCGATGGGTGTGGTGGTGCCCGGCGGAACAATAATACTTTTCGGCATTGCGAGGTCCTCTTAGTGGATTAGCGGGTATTCAGGCTTTCGCAGAAGGTATCGACATCCGATACCCAGCCAAAAAAGGTTTCGATATTGAACAGCGCCGCCTGCTGAGCAAAGGGCGGGCCGGCCTGATACGTAGCGTCTTCCAGCACCACGCCGAAGTACTCCAGGAAGAAGCCGTCGCGCAAGGTCGATTCCACACAGACGTTGGTGGCGATGCCGGTAAAAATCAGATGACGGATCCCGCGACTGCGCAGCATGCTGTCGAGCGGGGTGTTATAGAAACCGCTGTAGCGCGATTTTGGCAGCACGATGTCACCGGCTTGTGGCACCAGCTCATCGACCAGCGCGTAATCCCAGCCGCCTTTCGACAGCAGTGAGCCCTGCAGTTCAGGCCGTTTGCGCATGGTTTTCAGCGCATTCGATTTGTGGAAATTGGGGGAACCGGCGTCACCCGCTTCAACATAGTCACTGTCCCAGCCGTTCTGGAACCAGATGATCTGAACGCCGGCCGCACGGGCCGCGGTCACCGCCTGATGGATTTTGGCAATCACCGGCTTGGTGGCGGAAACATCGAAGCCCGCCAGATCGAGGTAGCCACCTTCAGTGGCGTAGGCGTTCTGCATATCCACGACAATCAGCGCGGTCTGGCCAGGCGGAAAGGCGATCGGCTCTGGCCGCGCCGGCAGTTCAGCCAGGGGAACAGCCGGCGTGTGAGCACAATAAACGGTAGCCATCATGCCACCTCCTGCTGTGCATCGAGCAGGGCGCTGCGACAGGCCATCAGCGGCTGAATGTGCTGCCCGAAGTTCTCGATGCCCTGCAGGAAATCATCAAATGTCAGCAGCACGCCGTGGGTGCCTTCAACCTGCGCCACTTCATCCAGCATCCGCGCCACGCTGGCATACGACCCCACCAGGGTACCCATATTGATATTGACTGCCGAGGTCGGATCCGCCATCTGGCGCACATTGGTGTCGCTGCCTGATTTGGTGTCCTGCTGACTCTGGGTGGTGAGCCACGAGAGTGCCTCTTCATCCGCACCGGCTTTATAGTGTTCCCACTTCGCCCGCGCTTCTTCATCTGTTTCGGCAGCAATGATCATAAACAGCACATAGGAGCCGACATCGCGGCCCGCTTTTTCGGCGGCCTGCTTCATGCGAATGGAGGTCGGGCTGAACGCGGCGGGCGTGTTAACACCTTTACCAAAGCAGAAGTTGTAATCGGCGTGCTGGGCGGAGAAGGCCATACCGGCATCGCTCTGTCCGGCGCAGATCACTTTCATCGGGCGCTGCGGCTGCGGACTGACGCGGCAGTCGTTCATGGTGAAGAACTCACCTTTAAAGTCCGATTTTCCGGTGCCCCACAGGTCGCGCAGCACGGTAACGTATTCGGTCAGATAAGCGTAGCGGCTGCCGAAGTACTCATCGCCAGGCCACATTCCCATCTGTTCATATTCCGGTTTCTGCCAGCCGGTCACCAGGTTGACGCCAAAGCGACCGCCTGAAATGGAATCAATAGTGGATGCCATGCGCGCCACAATCGCCGGAGGCAGCGTCAGGGTGGCCGCGGTGGCGTAGATCTCAATGCGCGATGTCACGGCGGCCAGGCCAGCCATCAGGGTGAACGATTCGAGATTATGATCCCAGAATTCTGTTTTTCCGCCGAAGCCGCGCAGTTTGATCATCGAGAGCGCAAAGTCGAAATGGTAATGCTCTGCTTTCAGCACGATCGCTTTGTTCAGTTCAAAGGTCGGCATGTACTGCGGCGCATTGGACGAAATCAGCCAGCCATTGTTACCAATCGGAATAAAGACGCCTATCTTCATGTGAAACCTCGTTGCGATGGGGGAAAGGTGTTTCACGCGCTGCACTGCATCCTGCATCGTCCGTGTGGGCTGCGCTCAGTCACAATTCTGCAAACTGTGTGCCACATTTTTTATTGCTTTAAATAACAGAGAGTTAAAAATAACCCTAAAGAGGTAAGTGGAGTAACTGGTCCGTTTCAGACCATCTGGTCAAAATTCTCTGCACATTTTCCATGCAGGCTGAGCAAAAAAGGTGCAGGGCGCGGATTGGGCAGCGATGAATCCCTTTGCTATGATGCGCTGACACCAGAAGGATGAGGTAAACGTGTGAATACCGATGAAAAAAAGCCAACGCGTCGTTCGCGTGCGGTCGCAGCGAAGCGGGCCGCCATACTGGAAGCGGCATTAACCTTCTTCTCACAATTTGGCATTCATGGCACCAGCCTCGATAAGGTCGCCGAGCTGGCCGATGTCTCTAAAACTAATCTGCTCTACTATTTTCCCTCTAAAGAAGTGCTCTATGTGGCGGTCCTTAAGCAGATTCTGGATGTCTGGCTGGCACCGCTGCGCGCGCTGGCGCACGATCAGGATCCGCTGGTCGCCATTCGGCGCTACATCCGATTGAAGCTGGAAGTGTCGCGCGATCATCCTCAGGCTTCCCGGCTCTTCTGTCTGGAGATGCTGCAGGGTGCTCCGCTTCTGAAAGGAGAGCTGGCGGGCGATCTTAAGCAGCTGGTGGATGACAAAGCGGCAATTATTGAACGCTGGATTGATGAAGGACGTCTGGCGGGCGTACAGCCGCAGCATCTGATCTTTATGCTGTGGGCCACCACGCAGCATTACGCCGATTTTGCCACTCAGGTTGAGGCCGTTACCGGCCAGACGCTCAGCGATCCGGCGTTTTTCGATCAGGCCGTTGATAACGTTCAGCGCATGATCATCGAAGGGATTCGCGTACGCTAAGTCAGGATATATTCACGGTTCAGGTACGGAGTTAATCAATGGATTCTGTTTCGCAGCTGGTGCTGGGTGCCTCAGTGAGTGTCGCAGTGATGGGACGTCGGGTGCCGGTCTGGCAGGCCGCGCTGGTGGGTGGTGTCTGCGGCACATTACCCGATCTCGATGTCTTTCTTGATCATGGCGATGCAATACGCAACATGACCCTGCATCGCACTGAAACGCATGCACTGCTGTGGCTCACCCTGTTCTCACCACCGATCGCATGGCTGGTGGCAGGTCTGTTTCGTCAGCGGGTGAAGTGGGCAGTATGGTGGCCTGCCATCTGGCTGGCGCTGATTACCCATCCGCTGCTCGATTTGATGACGGTGTATGGAACCCAGCTTGGCCTGCCAGTCACCGATTATCCTTATGCCATCGGCAGTATCTACATCGTCGATCCACTCTATACGCTGCCGCTGCTGACAGGCCTGGGCGTCGCGCTCTGGCGGCGCAGTGATAAAGGGCTGCGCGGAAACCGGCTCGGGCTGACGCTGAGTACCCTTTATCTGGTCTGGAGCGTGGTGATTCAGGGCGTCGCAGGCTGGCAGATCAGAGCGTCGCTGGCGGAGCAGGCTATTCCGGACAATAAAGTGCTGGTGACGCCGACGGCCTTTAATACGCTGGTATGGCGCAGCGTGATTATGACGCCGGATCGCTATGGCGAAGTTTACTGGTCGCTATTGTCGCCCTCGCGGCCACTGCAGGTGGAGTGGTATCCGCGTCATCCTGAACTCTTCGACGCCTTTCGGGGCAGCTGGTACGCAGAACGTGTCGCCTGGTTCAGTCACGGCTTCTACGCACTGCGTGAGCAGGATGGCCAGACGACGATTGCCGACCTGCGCATGGGCGAAGGCGATAAGTATACCTTCACCTTTGGTCTGGGCACGCCTCAGCAGCCCGATCCCCGGCCGCAGCGCTTACCTTATGAACGCCCCTCTTTATCCGCCATTTTCTCTGCGCTGCGCGAGCGCCTGTAAAAAAAAGCCCGGTCAGGTGACCGGGCTTTTTTCATGCTGTTACCGATTAACGGCTACGACGACTACGCAGCATCCAGCCGACACCCAGCAGGGCAAACCAGAGTGGTGTCACCATCAGCGCCTGGCGCGTATCTTCCTGTAGCGTCAGCAGCACCAGTACAAATGCGAAGAATGCCATGCAGACCCAGCACATGAATTTGCCCAGCGGCATCTTAAATGACGACTCCGCATGGCGCTGCGGATGTTTTTTACGGTAGGCCAGATAGCTGCACAGAATGATGGTCCAGACGAACATAAACAGAATGGCCGAGACGGTGGTCACCAGCGTGAAGACCTTCATCACATCCGGGATCAGGTAGATCAACGCCACACCGATCAGCAGGCACAGGCAGGAGAAAAACAGGCCGGTAGTCGGCACCGCACGGGCAGAGAGTCGGCCAAAGGCGCGGCTGGCCACACCCTGCTGCGACAGGCCATAGAGCATCCGGCTGGTGGAGAAGATGCCGCTGTTGGCTGAGGAGGCGGCGGAGGTCAGCACCACAAAGTTAACGATACTCGCAGCAGCAGGCAGACCAATCAGAACGAACATCTCAACAAACGGACTGCGATCGGCCATCACCTGGGTCCAGGGCGTTACCGCCATAATTACCATCAGCGCCAGCACGTAAAACATAATGACCCGCAGGGGAATCGCATTAATCGCGCGCGGTAACACTTTATGCGGATTGTGGGTTTCAGCCGCTGCCGTGCCCACCAGTTCTATGCCGACAAAGGCAAACACCGCAATCTGGAAACCGGCAAAGAAGCCACTGAGGCCTTTCGGGAACATGCCGCCGTGATCCCAGATGTTGCTGAGTGCCGCCGTGCCGCCGCCCGGTGAGGGGTAGTGTATCGATACCAGCACTATCCCGGTGACGATCAGCGCCACAATGGCGACGATTTTAATAATCGCGAACCAGAACTCCATCTCGCCAAATAGTTTGACGGTGGCAATGTTGAGCGCCAGAAAAACCACCACGCAGAGCAGGGCGCTCATCCAGATCGAGAAGCCCGGAAACCAGAGCTGGAAATAGGCGCTGATTGCCACCACGTCGGCAATGCCGGTTACCACCCAACAGAACCAGTAGGTCCAGCCGGTAAAGTAGCCCGCCCACGGGCCAAGCAGATCAGCGGCAAAATCGCTAAAGGATTTGTACTCAAGGTTAGAGAGCAGCAGCTCCCCCATGGCCCGCATCACAAAGAACAGCATAAAACCGATGATCATATAGACGAAAATGATCGAGGGGCCAGCCAGGCTGATGGTTTTACCTGAGCCCATAAACAGGCCGGTACCGATAGCGCCACCAATGGCGATTAGCTGGATGTGACGATTATGCAGACTGCGCTGGAGTTTATCGGGTGTTTCGTGGGTGCTTGCGGTTTCTTTAGATTGATCAACCATAGAATTGTCTTTCCTGTCGTGATGTTGTGTTCAGCTCTGCTGGCTGTTAGTCAAGGCGTCTGCCTGAGGGCAAGTCGGCATAAGATAGAGGAAGAGAGCCTCAATCGGGTAACGCTTTTTTACCAATTGTGATGCCTGCCGTCCCGGAAGAGGCGATAAATCGCGATTTTGTTCAAACCTTCGTCAGCCTGGGTAATTATTCATCACGTTATGTCAGTCAGGCGGCGTGAAGGGCGATGGGCTTCTACACTTTTTGTTTGCTAATCATCATGCTGCGAGAGGGACTATGCGCACGCTTATCCTGTTTTTGCTGTTGCTTGCGCTGGGATGGGTCAGCTTACCCTGGCTTAAGCAGCATCTGCCGCCGCAGTTTAATCCCTTTACGCCACTCTCTGTCACCGATCCACCGGGCTGGATGACGCAGATTAAGATGAAAAGGCTGGCCAGCGATCCCGACGCATGTCTGGCGGTGATGCGCCGCGCTCAACAGGCGGGCTGGGTCAGCTTCAGTGAGCGTCCGGACGTCACGGGTCACTGTCCGCTTAATCATCCGCTGCGGGTTCAGAAATTTGGCCCGGTCAGCCTCAGCAGCAGCTTTCTGGCCAGCTGTCCTATGGCCGTCGCTAGCACCATGTATGCGCTGCGCAGCCGTGAACAGACCACCAGAGAGATGCACAGTCCACTGGTACGCATTACGCATGTCGGCAGTTACGCCTGCCGTAATATTTATCATCGCGCCCAGGGGCGGCTCAGTGAACATGCCACCGCCGATGCCTGGGATGTGACAGGCTTTCAGCTGGCTGATGGACAGCGGCTTGAGGTCAATCGTCACTGGCAACAGCCAGAAGAAAAAGCGGCAATGCTCCATACGCTGTGGCGTGGCGGCTGTGAGGCATTCGGCAATGCGCTGGGCCCGGACTATAACGCCGCTCACGCCTCACATTTTCATCTGGGAATGCGTGGCGCAGGCTACTGCCGATAAATCATCAGACAGGATTAATACCGTGTTTGATTAAGAAATGTTCTTATGGTGCCAGTAAAACCCATCCAGTTATCATTGCTGAACCAGATCCCTTACTGAAATAGCCAGACAACAGGTCAGGGCGCTGATAAAGAAGCCGGTTTTAGGGCCATCTGTGAGAATAAAATGATGCCTGCGGGATAAAACCGTTGCGTAAATTCTCACCCTCATTTGCTCAACACCTGAAGGCGGCATGATGAAATTATTTCACGATTGCGCTGGCAGAAATAAGGGAAATGCATCGCATAACTAAAGAATGCGAGATTGAGAAAAGAACGGATTTTTCCTGAAAATTTATTTTCAGATGATTTAGTTGCGTGACTATCGGGAAAGTGATTTAACTGATTAAAACAGAGTCAATGTTGAGCGCTACGCCATCTCTGCCACCTATTGCGTTCAGGCAGCAGATTAAGTAAAGGAGGTTTTTACGGACGTGCTGTCCTGGATCAGGTATCCGGATTCAGATAAGTGGATAAACCACAGCAGCATGTAAATTGACTGACACAGAGTATCGTCGGGTAGGGGAGAGCAGAACAGGTTTATAAAACAGCACATCAGTATGCTTACAGGGCAGCCACTGAAAACCGGGGCAGGTCTGTAACCGGGAAGCGCGTGGCGCGGGCAGCAAGCCGGTTAGCTGCCTCAACAGGCGCCACAGGTGCTGCGGGGTCGTCTGACGATGCCTCTCCTGATGGCTGCTATAAGAGAGCCGGTCTTATTTCCTGATAAAAAATATGTCAGCAATTTGTCGCTGCCACTTCGCTTATAACGGAGTAATTAACGCCTTGTTTAATCGTTATTTACTCAACTATCAGCATCGCGATTCAATATTTTCAGCAGACCTTTCGGGTCTGAGATAAAGTTACACTGGAGGCCAGGGATTGAAATTCTATCAGAAAAATCTTATTCTCCTGGGGCGATTGAAATTGGTGTGATCGGCCTCATCTTGTAAAGGCAGGAGCACTTTTCACTCCGCTCCAACGGTGAAAGGTTAAATGCGCTATAGATCGCGACAGATTCGTCCCAAACGATAAATTAATTTTCTTCTGCTAATTAAATTTATCCGATGAATCCGAATAAATAATACCGGAAGGGCGAGTGAAATTAACGCTGAGGCATTATGGGTACTGAAAATTATTTCTCCTGGCGACATGAGGCGAAAGAACAATTTCAGGCATTAACGGTTTCTTCTGAATTGAAGCCGTTATTGCAACAATTTACTGAATCATTAGGCTTCGATTATTTTGCCTTTTTGATTCAGCACCCGGTGCCTTTTACCCGGCCGCGCATTCATTTACATAGCACCTATCCCAAATTATGGGTTAAACACTATGAGAAGCAGAATTATTACGCTGTCGATCCGGTGCTCAGGTTGTGTCAGCGACCGGGCAGAGGGATGGCGTGGACGCAGGAACTCTTTGCTGACGCCGGCAATTTGTGGCATGAGGCGAGAGAATATGGGCTGCAGAGCGGATTTTCTTGCTCTGCAATGGCACCAAATCGCGTCATTGGTATATTATCTATATCGTCGCAACAGCCCATTTCTGTCCAGCTCTGCCATGCTGAGCTGGAGGTGAAACTACACCTTTTAGCGGAACTAAGTCTGGATACGCTGGAGCGCTTTAGCGACGATGCAATGATGGTACTAAAAAAAGAGTTTAGTCAGCGCGAGGTGGAAATTTTGAAATGGACAGCCGAAGGAAAAACGGCAGGCGAAATTTCACTTATTTTATCCATCTCTGAGCATACTGTTAACTTTCACCAAAAAAATATGCAAAAGCGTTTCAATGTTTCCAATAAAACGCAGATTGCCTGCTATGCAGCGGCAATCGGAGTGATCTGAACATAAAGCAACTGCTACATTTAGCCGTTCCTTTGCACAGGTCTGTTGTCTATCCTGCGCCGGGACTTTGCCAGGCTGGCGCAAAGAAATCATTGCAAACATGGGGATGTCAGAGGCGCATGATGAAAATAGTGCAAACGCAATTAAAGGATATGCCATCCTCTTTGCTTGCCGAACTCGGCAGCTACCGATACAGCGTCTTTGCGCGCGGCGAAGGGTGGTCTATTCCGCCTCGCCTGAGCACGCCAGGACAGGAATATGATCGCTATGATCGTTCAGATGTCACCTGGCTGATCGCATGGAATGCGCGGGAGGGTATCAGCGGCTGTGCACGTCTGATGCCCTGGTTCGAACCTGAACTGAGTGAAGGCATCGTACTGCCTTTCAGCCATGAGAAAGTATGGGAAATGTCGCGCTTCTCGGCACGGCTGGATGTGGACGCTGAACTGCCACTGAATATTCTCTGGCACGCCGTGCAGCTGGCAGAATTGAACGGTATGGAATACATCATCAGTTCGGCAACGCCGATGCTGGAGAAGATGTTTGAAGAGCATCAGGTGGTGTATGAGCCGCTGACGCCGGGACTTATTCTGTCAGAAGATAATCTGTTTGCGATCCGTATTCCGGTGGTTCAGCCAGCGCTGGCTGAAAAGTATCGGGGAACACGGCGCTTTAGCCCGGAAGAGGTGCTGCCTACGCTGGGCGTTTCGGTTAACTGGCAGGCGCACAGTTAATTAATTTGCCCCCGCGGCTGGGGGCAAGCAAGCTTACTGACGGTAGGCTGTTTTAATCTGCTTGATGGTATTGCTGAATACTTCCGCCTGAGGCTTGTCGCCCAGCGTCTGTACATAGCGTTCCATATTGATAATCACTTTGCCGGCATCAGCCTGGCCCATACCTTTCAGGATCAGGGTGATCATCATCTTCAGACCCGCGATTTCATCCGCTAATTTCCGGGCTTCCTGCGAAGTTGCAAAATCTTCATCGCTCATGCGTTTCTCCTTGGTGAATGACAATGTGTCGGCAATCTGTCCGAACAGTGTGCGTGAGTATATCACAGGGGCAGCAAGTTGCTGATGCAGCCGGTTCGCTTCGGGATAACGGGCTGGTATGTCCAGTGTAACTAATCAATCGCTGAGAGTAATTAAGGGGTGCCGGGCCAGAGATTGCAAGCCTCTGTCGCGGTAAGGGGTTGCAAGATATTGTGTTAATATCATGAAATAGTAAGAGTTTAATGATTGTTCAGCACCCCTGTCAGTTGTAAGAAATTTCTGTTATTGCTGGCTGGACAGGGCTGGAAACCCTTATCTAAAGCATCGACTGTTTTGCTTTGTTGATGTGCTTTTGAGGTAAAAGCGGGTATGATTATCGCCTGTATTCGTTAATTGCTTCCTCTTTTTAGCCTCTGGAGTTTCCCCGTTGATCAGTGTGCTTCTTGTTGATGACCATGAACTTGTCCGTGCCGGAATCCGTCGCATTCTGGAGGATGTCAAAGGTCTGGCCGTGGTCGGAGAGGTCAACTGTGGCGAGGATGCGGCTAAGTGGTGCCGTGCCAATCAGGTTGATGTGATCCTCATGGACATGAACATGCCGGGTATTGGTGGACTGGAGGCGACGCGCAAAATTGTACGTTACAACCCCGATATCAAAATCATCATGCTGACCATTCACACGGAAAATCCGCTGCCTGCGAAAGTGATGCAGGCGGGTGCAGCAGGTTACCTCAGTAAAGGTGCTGCGCCGCAGGAGGTGATCAACGCGATTCGCTCGGTCAATGCCGGACAGCGCTACATCGCTTCAGATATCGCACAGCAGATGGCGCTGAGCCAGATTGAGCCACAAAAAGCGGAATCCCCCTTTAGCTGTTTGTCGGAAAGGGAATTGCAGATTATGCTGATGATCACCCGTGGACAAAAGGTGACGGAAATTTCCGAGCAGTTAAATCTCAGTCCTAAAACCGTTAACAGTTACCGCTACCGGATGTTCAGCAAGCTGAATATCAGTGGCGACGTAGAGTTAACGCATCTGGCCATTCGACATGGTCTCTATAATGCGGAGCCGTTAATCAGTAGTGAATGACGTTTTTGATTCCAAAGCCTTTCTGAGTACGGTAACCAGCAAGCCCGGTGTTTACCGCATGTATGACGCCTCAGGCACCGTCATCTATGTAGGCAAAGCCAAAGACCTGAAGAAGCGCCTGACCAGCTACTTCCGCGCTCAGGTCGGCAGCCGTAAAACCGAAGCGCTGGTCAGCAATATCCAGCACATCGATGTCACCGTCACCCACACCGAAACCGAAGCGCTGCTGCTTGAGCATAACTACATCAAGCTCTACCAGCCGCGCTACAACGTACTGCTGCGTGACGATAAATCTTACCCCTACATCTTTCTTAGCAGCGATACTCATCCGCGACTGGCGATGCACCGCGGTGCAAAGCATGCCAAAGGCGAATACTTTGGCCCGTTCCCCAACGGCTATGCGGTGCGTGAAACGCTGGGGCTGCTGCAAAAAGTCTTTCCTATCCGCCAGTGCGAAAACAGCGTCTACCGCAATCGCTCCCGGCCCTGTCTGCAATATCAGATAGGCCGCTGCCTTGGCCCCTGCGTCGCGGGGCTGGTCAGTGAAGAAGAGTATGCACAGCAAACCGATTACGTGCGTCTGTTCCTGGCAGGTAAAGACGATCAGGTTCTCAACCAGCTGGTCAAACGGATGGAAGAGGCGAGCACGGGCCTGCGCTTCGAAGAGGCGGCACGCCTGCGCGATCAGATTCAGGCTGTGCGACGGATCACCGAAAAGCAGTTTGTCTCGAATCAGGGAGATGACCTTGATGTGATGGGTGTGGCTTATGAAGCAGGCATGGCCTGTCTCCACGTGCTGTTTATCCGTCAGGGCAAAGTGTTGGGCAGCCGCAGCTACTTCCCGAAAGTACCCGTTGATACCGATCTGGCTGAGGTTGTTCAGACCTTTGTCGGGCAGTTCTACCTGCAGGGCAGTGAGGCACGCACCCTGCCTGGGGATATTCTGCTGGACTTTACCTTGCCGGAGCGTGAACTGCTGGCTGAGTCGCTCAGTGAGCTGGCCGGACGTCGGGTTAATATCCAGAGCAAGCCGCGCGGCGATCGTGCCCGTTATCTTAAACTGGCGCGCACCAACGCCGCGACGGCGTTAACCACGCGTCTGTCACAGCACTCCACCATTCATCAGCGGCTGATGGCGCTGGCGGAGTTTCTTGAGCTGGACAAAATTAAACGTATGGAGTGCTTCGATATCAGCCACACCATGGGTGAGCAGACCATCGCCTCCTGCGTGGTCTTCGACCAGAATGGTCCGCTGCGTGCCGATTATCGTCGCTACAACATCAGCGGCATTACGCCGGGCGATGACTACGCCGCCATGAATCAGGTGTTACGACGTCGGTATGGTAAAGCGATTGAAGAAGATAAGATTCCGGATGTGATTCTGATCGATGGCGGTAAGGGCCAGCTGTCTCAGGCGAAGCAGGTCTTCGCGGAACTGGATGTGCCCTGGGACAAAAGCCGGCCGATTTTACTTGGTGTAGCCAAAGGCAGCGATCGTAAAGCCGGACTGGAAACGCTGTTCTTTGAAGCGGAAGGTGAGGGCGTTTCACTGCCACCCGATGCGCCGGCGCTGCATGTGATCCAGCATATTCGTGATGACGCTCACAATCATGCCATTTCAGGACACCGTAAAAAACGGGCCAAAGTAAAGAACACCAGCGCACTGGAAAGCATCGAAGGGGTGGGGCCGAAACGGCGTCAGCAACTGCTTAAGTACATGGGGGGCCTGCAACCGCTGATGAACGCGTCGGTGGAGGAGATCGCCAATGTACCCGGTATCTCACATGCTCTGGCAGAAAAAATATACTACTCGTTGAAACACTAGCATTGAAACGGGGGGGGCAATGTAGGAACATAGGCTAAATTCTACCTATATCCAGACAGTTACCGGCATATGCAATTAAACATCCCGACGTGTCTCACCCTGTTTCGAGTCGTGCTCATCCCGTTCTTTGTGCTGGCTTTCTATCTGCCGTTCACCTGGGCGCCGCTGGCTACTGCACTGATTTTTGTTTTTGCTGCCATCACCGACTGGTTTGATGGCTTTCTGGCGCGCCGCTGGAAGCAGACGACGCGCTTTGGTGCGTTTCTCGATCCGGTAGCGGATAAAGTGATGGTGGCCATTGCGCTGGTGCTGGTGGCGGAATATTTCCACGCCTGGTGGATTACGCTGCCCGCTGCCACCATGATTGCACGTGAGATCATTATCTCTGCGCTGCGTGAATGGATGGCGGAGATAGGTAAACGCAGCAGCGTGTCGGTTTCCTGGATTGGTAAAGTGAAAACGACCGCTCAGATGTTCTCACTGTTTGCCTTGCTGTGGCGTCCTGATGCCACCGTCGTGGCGATTGGCGTGGTGGCGTTATACATTGCTGCCGTGCTGACTTTCTGGTCTATGTTCCAGTATTTAAGCGCCGCGCGCGGTGATTTGCTCGAACCGTGATCGATACGATTTAAAAAGCAGCAAACGGACGCGCTGTGAGGATAATTTTATTGACTCATTGCGTCATCTAAGTAGAATGCATCGCATCGAACGGCAGCCAGGCTGCCAGAAGATAAATAAAATCAGCAGGTTCGACGAAATTGCTGAATTGCGGGAATAGCTCAGTTGGTAGAGCACGACCTTGCCAAGGTCGGGGTCGCGAGTTCGAGTCTCGTTTCCCGCTCCAGATTCGCAGGTCAGGTTAGCCTGACGGCACATCAGTTTAAGGCGCGTTGGCAGAGTGGCTATGCAGCGGATTGCAAATCCGTGTACCTCGGTTCGACTCCGGGACGCGCCTCCAGTTACACCCTGCCCGGGTGGTGAAATCGGTAGACACAAGGGATTTAAAATCCCTCGGCTGTAAGGCTGTGCGGGTTCAAGTCCCGCCCCGGGCACCATATTTCTGCCGAAGAAAACCTAATAAAATTAAAATCATATGCAGTAATGTCGTAACCGCCCAGGGGCGGTTTTTTTGTGCCTGCTATCTGGCGGATAGGGCTACTGCAAACTCTGTTGAGCGGTATAAGCCGGCATCAGCCGCGGGAGCTGAACACCAGCTCATCATCAGTGTCACTCACCAGCACCATCCGTTGCGCCTCACCGCTGGAAGAGACAAAGGTCACTTCATGTCCGATGCTGATATCATCAAAAGCGTCGGTCGGCTGTGACTGCTTCCTGATCTCCAGAACCATCCGCGAGGGGTAGGGTTTATCATTGACCGTATCAATATGATAATTGGCGGTAAAATTCAGTTCGGGTTGATCAACCACGTAAAATTGTCCTGAAGGCATAGTCTTGACCTCTGCGTAATGTTGGCCATAAGTCCCGATCGGAACAGGCTGCCTGAAACTTAAGGTTAGCTGAATAATCAATGCCTACAGGCGGCAGCACCTCTTTTTTGATTTCATACGACGGTTGCAAAAATAGCTGCCGCTTGCGCTTGCCTGGTCAGAGAGTCGTACTACGCTTCTTGTTCACATAGCGCGGCTTTTCCAGGCACGCCATTCGGGCATGGTATAAAGGTATTACTGCAACTCTTAATGGGTTGACGATGCGGGTTCAACTCCTGCTGCCCGGTCCATCTCCTGTATCTACGTTAACACCAGCCTGGCCCTTTTGGGGTTCTGCCGATACAATCCCAATTACATCCGATTTCACTCATTTTTGCGGCCTGTGTCGAACTCTGTAACCTGTTGAAACGCAGCGGTTTACCGTATTGTGGTGGCTATTGTTTGCCGTCGCAGAGAATTAACGCCAATGATTACACCTTTCACACCTGACTTAACTGAACCGGCGGTACCCCGGGTTATCGGGGTTGTCGCCAGCCAGTTGCTCAATCCGTCTCAACAGAAAATGCTGCAAGAAGTGATGCGCCAGCTTAACGCGCGCGGCGTTATCGCTGTGCTACTGAGTGCCGAAACCGACGTTACGCTGACTGCCCTCATTCGGCAGGCTTCACCGCTCGGGCTGCGTGGTTTGGTGCTATTACCCGGAAACAGGGTTATCGATGCCTGCAGCTTGCCGGTGCTTCAGATTGACGCTGAGCCTGAACTGCAGGCGGATGCACTGCGGGCGGGTGAGGTAACAGCGGAATTATTGCTTAAACAGGGGCATCAGCGGTTTGGCTTTATGCAGGGGCTGCCGGGTGAACGGGCGCAAAAGCAGGGATATTGCGCCACTCTGCTGGCGGCGGGTATGGCGGTGAATGCCGAACTGACTGCGGGCTGCGACGATCGTGACGGTGGTTATCAGGCGATGATGCATTACCTGAAAAAGACCCGTGCCGCTGAGCGTATTCAGGCACTCTTTTGTGAAAGCGATATGCTGGCCTTTGGGGCGATGCAGGCGATCCGCGATTTTGGTCAGGGTATCCATCTGGCAGTGGCAGGTTTTGGAGACAGTGAGGAAGCCCGCAGCTCAACCTGGCATCTTACCAGCTGGTCACCTGACATCCGGCAGATCGCTGGCCGCGCGCTGGATCGCTGGCTGGGGCAGCAGGCAGGCAACAGCAGTGCTGAAGAGCAGGGGCAATTACAGCGGCGTCACTCTCACGCAGGCAAAGTGCTGCCGGGTGAAATGTCAGCCTGCGGCTGCGCCTTCCGGCATTAACCAGCCTGCAACACAGGCTGGCAGAATCATGTCAGGCCTGCGGTTGTCCTGCCGGGCCGCTGCCGCCGGGTGCGCCCACCGGCTGCTGCCCGCCAGGTGGCGGCGGGGCATCTCTGCCCGGTGGCGGCGGTGCACAGGCCGTAAGCGTGGCGAGGATAGCCAGTGTGGTTAACAGATAAGCAGTACGTTTCATCGTCATTCCCCGATCAGGTAAGCGGAACGTTGAGTATAGAGAATCGCAACAAAATCGCCCGGACAGGGCTAAATCATCAACACGCATGGCAAATTGTCGACGATTATTTGAGACGCCTCGCAACTCGTGCATGCTGGCAATGCGTTTCAGGCCGAAGCGCGCTAAGGTAGCGCTTCATTTAAGAGGAGTCGTTATGAATGGCATGATGAAGTTCGTCCGCGGGTGGCTGGTGTTCTCTGTACTGTGGGGCGTATTCATGTGGTTTATGTCATGGCATCAGCAGGGCAAAGAGCCCGGTCTGGCGATTCTGACAAGTCTCTACGCCGGTTTAATCTATCAGGCGCTGATCACCATGGTTGGTCGCTACCGGGCGCGGCGGCAACAGGCTGAGTGAGTGCTGCTGCCGGAGAGGCAGCAGCAATGAGCTTCTTAGCCGAAATTACCGGTCAGTCGCTGATGGAAGTCCGTGCTGCGGGGATCCAGCCCCTCAATGATCACCTCTGCACCATAACGCTGATAACGATACTCAATGCCGTCCAGCGCCGCGACGCTGGACGCATCCCAGATTTGCGCGTGCGTTAAATCGATAGTGACCTTTTTAGGATCATGGGCATAATCGAAATGCTCGAACAGATCGTTGCTGCTGGCGAAAAACAGCGGGCCGCGCACCTCATAGCGAACCGACTCGCCATCTTCGCTCAGCTGGCGTTCCGCATGAATTACGTGCGCAATACGGCGGGCAAACAGCAGCATCGCCAGGATCACCCCAGCCAGAACGCCCAGTGCCAGATTACCTGTCCAGACTGTCACCGCCACCGTCAGCACCATAATCAGCGTCTCTGACCACGGCATACGTTTCAGGGTGGCGGGCTGCAGGCTATGCCAGTTAACGGTTTTCACGGCCACCACCATCATGATCCCGGCCAGTACCACCATCGGGATTTGCGCCATAATCCGGCTTAGTCCGGTCACCAGTAACAGCAGCACCAGCCCGGCGGCCACGGTAGAGACACGACTGCGCGCCCGGCCCAGCTCAACATTGACGATGGTCTGACCTATCATCGCGCACCCGGCGATACCGCCATAAAAACCCGCCAGAATATTCGCCACGCCCAGGCCCCAGGATTCACGACGTTTGCTGGAAGGGGTATCGGTCAGATCATCGACCAGTTTGGCGGTCAGCAGTGACTCCATCAGCCCGACAAAGGCGATGCTCAGGGCCGTGGGCCAGATAATCTGCAGGGTCTGCAGGTTAAGGGGCACCAGCAGGCTGTTAAAACCGGGCAGACCGGGACTCATCGGCCCTTCATCGCCCACGTTCGGCATGCGATAGCCCATTAACAGCGCTACGGCAGTCACTACCACAATGGCAACCAGCGGTGAAGGAACACTTTTTATCAGACGCGGCAACAACAGCACGATAACCAGTGTGACGGCAAAGAAGATCCACACCAGTGATGACTGTCCCCAGACGTGCGGCACCTGAGCAAAGAAAATCAGCACGCCGAGCGCATTCACAAATCCCAGCATCACCGAGCGGGGGATATAGCGCATCATGCGCGCCAGACCGGCCACACCAAACAGAATCTGAATGACGCCGCCCATCACCACCGCAGGCAGAATATATTCAACGCCGTGCAGATGGACCATCGGCCCGATAACCAGCGCCACTGAACCCGCAGCCGCGGTTACCATCGCCGGGCGTCCGCCCAGTATCGAGAGGGTCAGGCAGAGCACCACCGAGGCGACGAGGCTGACTTTAGGGTCTACGCCGGCAATAACGGAAAAGGAGATTACTTCAGGGATCAGCGCCAGCGCGGTAATCACCCCGGCCAGGCATTCTCGGGTTAGCAGCGCAGGGGAACGCAGAACGCGCCCTACACTGATATCGCCCGCCACAACGTCGGTTGTGGCAATATCATTGGTTTGAGTCATAAAGGATTGCAGGCTCTTTAGTTATTTTGCTCCCGCGCGAAGGGCGGGAAGATCAGGATAAACAGTGAGGGGCAGATAGTACCGGGCGACTGGCGAAGATACCAGAAAAAGGCGGGCGACTCCCTCCGTGGAATCGATGTTACAGTGAAAAATCGTCCGGGGTTTTATGGACCACCAGTTCAAGTAACTGCCGGTAGATATCCAGTAACTCCCTGTCGCTTTCCAGTTCCAGCCGATGAATAAGCTTTGAGATAATAGCTTTATTGTTCACTGGCATGCCGGACTGCAAAATTTCTGCAACCAGGATACCCAGCATCTCCATCTCACTGGCTGGCTTATTGGCTGCAGGGTTAAAATAATCAGCAATTTCCTGATTGGTCCGGGGAAGAATATATTGCATGTGTAAGCCCTTCAGAACAGCCCGATTCCGGTTCGGATGTCAGGACGAAAGCGATCAAAAAAACCACCGCATGGACAGATGCGATGGTACCAGTGTCACAAATTGAACAGAAAAAAATAACCTCTGAAGGTGGAAATCCACTGACACCTTCAGAGGCGACGCAAGTGCATCATTCGTTACAGAGTCGCATGACAACTCGTGGCAGTAAACTTATACAATGAAGCCCGATCTGTACAAACAGATTCTTTAACAAATTGTGCTATTCATCAATTATCAGAATGTTATAAAGAATATTCCGAAGCAAAATCTGTACAGATAACTTGTACAAACGGCGGAGCTGATGGGCCGAAACACAAGAAAGCGGGAAGCCGCGACCCGCCTCCCGCAAAAATATCAGCTGAATAGTGCCAGTTTTGCCGTCAGCTTACGCAGGGCTTTTTTCTCACCGACGATTGCGACTCCCAGCAGACGCCACTGCTGACGCGGTTGCTGTCGCAGGACGGCGCTCAGCGCCTGATAATCGGTGGTGGTCTGACCCTCTTCCGGAAACAGCACCAGATCGTATTCAGCCTGGTCGCACTGTTCCCGTAATGCACTGAGCTGTTCATCTGTCGCGGCCAGTACCGGAATCCCGGTGGTGATCAAACCAGGAGAAGGGCGGCTCTCAGCATCCTCCAGGGTGTCGCCAACCAGCGCCGGATGTCGCTGTCCCAGGGTTAATGCCATCACGGCGGCAGCATTGGTGGCTTTGCCTGGCGGCAGAGCGGCATTGAGTATCATCACACAGCGTGGGTCTTGCATTGCGCTTCTCCTGACTAAAAAAACGCATTGTGGCAAGTGGCTTAACCCAGGTCTGGAAGATTTGTGCAGGCGTGCTGATAACGTGAAGGGGTAAGCTGGCAGGCGCGTTTGAACCAGCGGCCCAGGTGACTCTGATCGGCGAAACCCAGCGCGGCTGCCACATCGGCGACGGGCTGGCCCTGCGCCAGCTGACGACGCGCCTGGCTCAGCCGCCACTGCACCAGCCAGGCGTGGGGCGGCAAACCCCAGTGAGTCTGGAACAGGCGCGATAACCGGAAGCGATCCACCTTCAGGTGCTGCGCCATCTGCTCCAGTCCGGGATTATCCGCATGATGGGCAATCAGCCAGTCACGCGCCTGCAGCGCCAGCCGGGCATCTTTATCCGGGGGCTGAGCGGGCAGTGACCACTGCCGGTACGGGATGAGCTGACCAAACATCCGGTCCAGCGCCGCCTCTTTGATGATGGCGGGATGGTTGTGCCACAGCGCATCAAACGCATGCCAGACGGCATAAGCCAGTGGACGCTCGTCGCGCAGCGTGGCGGCAAAACGAAGCTCACGCAGTGAGGGTTTATCAGACAGCATTGGAGCAAGGTGCTGCGCAATCTGCTGCGGCGAAAGATAGAGCATCCGGTAGGTGAAACCGCTGTCGTTGATGGCATCACCATCATGCAGCTCATCCGGCTCCAGCATAAAGACTGTGCCTGGTCGACTCTGATGCTGTTTGCGGCGCGAATGAAACTGCTGTACACCTTGCTCGGTCACGCCAATCAGATAACTGTCGTGCCAGTGAGGATCATAGGCGTGTCCGGTAAAATGGGCACGCAGTGCCTCAATACCGCTGACGGCGTCACGGCGCAGATCGACCCAGTTTGCTGATGCCTGTTTCATGTTATCCGGCTCCCGGTTGCGGCCTCTGGACATTCTGCCGCGATCCACTAATTTTTAACAGACAGGACGCTTTTCATTGGCGTTTCGCTTTGCGTATAATAACGCCACCACTCAATTAGAACTCTCACTATTAGGCTGCTAACATTTGTCTCAGCACACGCGTACCTTTACCCACTTATTGCATCTGACCGCACATGCCTGGCGCCTGGCGGTGGATCGTCACCTGAAAGATAGCGGCTTAAGCATGAGCAGCTGGATGGCCATCGGGCTGATTGCCAGTGAGCCGCAACGCATGACCCAGACCGAGCTGGCACAGCTGCTGGGGCTGGAAGATGCCAGCATGGTGCCGCTGGTGGATCGGCTGGTGAAACAGTCACTGCTGATGCGGGTACAGCCGCCAGAAGATCGACGTAAGCGTCACCTGGTGCTGACTGACAAGGGTAACGAAGCGTTTGCCAAAGTGAAAACCGAGGCTGACGCACTCCGTACTGAAATGCTGGCCGATATTGACCCTCAGGATCTGGCCGTGACCGAGCGCGTATTGCAACAACTGCTGAGCCGCATGGGAAGTATGTAGCAGTGGCAAAGCGAAATCCCTACGCTGCACGCGAGTGGTTGCCGCACGAAAAACCGATGCTGCCAGGATCGCCCTCGACGCCGCTGCATCCGATGCCAAAACGGCTGGCGTTTGGCCTGATCGGTTTACTTATCTCGCTGACCGGTGCGCTGAGTAACGCGCTGGTCACGGCGAATCTGGTCAACCTGCAGGGTACCTTTGGTGCCTGGTCGAATGAGATTGCCTGGCTGCCAGCGGTCTACGTGATGGGCAATATCTCTATTAACCTGCTGCTGGTGAAATTCCGCCAGCAGTTTGGCCTGCGTGTCTTTACCGAGGCGTTTCTGGTGCTTTATGTACTGGTGGCGTTTTTCCATCTCTTCGCCAACGATCTCAGTTCGGCGATCATTGTGCGCACCGCTCACGGTATGGTGGCTGCGGCGCTCAGCTCTCTGGGTATCTACTATCAGATACAGGCCTGGCCTGCGAAACATCGCCTGAAAGCGCTGGTGATTGGCCTGACGGTATCGCAACTGGCTATCCCGCTGGCCCGCTTATTCTCTTCGGAATTACTGCAGCTCAACGAGTGGCGCGGTCTCTATCTGTTTGAACTCGGTCTGGCGCTGATTGCGCTGGGCGGGGTACTGCTGGTGAAGCTGCCACCGGGCGATCGCATCAAAACCTTTGAAAAGATGGATTTTGTCACCTTTATTCTGCTGGCACCGGGGATGGCGCTGCTGTGCGGCGTACTGACACTGGGCCGTATTGAGTGGTGGTTTACCACGCCGTGGCTCGGTATCTGTACCGCGATCGCCCTGACGCTGATTGTCGCTGCCATCGTCATTGAGCATAACCGGCGCAACCCGCTGATCAATACCCGCTGGCTCAGCAGCGGCATGATGGTGCGGCTTGGCATTGTGATGATCATGATCCGTATCGTACTGGCGGAACAGAACACCGGCGCAATCGGCTTTCTGCAGCAGGTTGGCTTGCAGAACGATCAGATGCGCGGTCTGGCACTGGCGATCATGACCGGGGTTATTGCGGGCATCGCCGCCAGTGCGCTGACTATCAAGCCCAATCATCTCAACTGGCCGATTGTCACCTCGCTGGTGGTGATGATTATCGCCTCGCTGATGGATGCGCAATCCAGTCCGCTGACCCGCGCCAGCAATATGTATTTCAGCCAGTTTCTGCTGGGCTTCAGCAGCGCTTTTTTCATGGCGCCCGCGATGCTGATGGGCATTGGCAGCGTGGTGACTCAGCCGAAAAATCTGGTGAGCTTTGTGGTGCTGTTTGGCATGAGTCAGAACCTGGGGGGGCTAATCGGTTCCGCTATTCTTGGCACGTTTCAGGTCTGGCGGGAAAAATATCACTCCAGCCTGCTGGGCGATCAGCTCTCACTGCTCGATCCCAACGTCACCGAACGGCTCAGCCAGTATAATGCGCTGTTTAATTCGCTGGTGGGTGATGACGTTCTGCGCGGGGCGCAGAGCACCAGCCAGCTTCAGACGATCGCCACGCTGCAGGCCAACGTGCTCGCCTATAACGACACCTACCTGTTAACCGCCGCGCTGGCAATGGTCACCCTGATGTGGGTGATCTGGCGTTTGACCCGTCGTCGTTATCTTGACTGGCGTCAGGCGCAATTTAACCTGCGTGAGCAGCAACAGCTGGCCGCATTACAGGAATCAACGGAGAAACAATGAGTCAGCAGGATGAGCTTCAGGTGGCGGAACGCGAACGCGCGAATCGCCGCCGTATTCTTTCTATTGCCGCAGGCAGCGGCATTGTGGTGATTGGCGTACTGGTTATTCTTTACGCCTGGCAACTCTGGCCCTTTACCAGCGCAATACAAAGCACCGAGAATGCCTATGTGCGCGGCCAGGTGACCTTTATCAGTCCGCAGGTCAATGGCTATCTCACCTCGGTCGAGGTGATCGATCTGCAGCCGGTGAAAAAAGGGCAGTTGCTGATGACGATTGACGACCGTATCTATCGCCAGCGGGTGCATCAGGCGCAGGCGCAGCTGGCGATGAAGCAGGCTGCGCTGAACAATAACCTGCAGCAGCGGCGCAGTGCAGAAGCGACCATCCAGAGTAATAAAGCGGCCCTGGAAAATGCCAAAGCACAGGCGCTGAAAAGCGGCTTCGATCTGAAGCGCGTCGAAAATCTCACGGCGGATGGATCGCTGTCGGTGCGTGAGCGCGACGCCGCCCGAGCCGCAGACGCTCAGGCCCAGGCGCAGGTGCGTCAGGCTGCGGCGCAGATCGCCGTCGCCCAGCAGAATCTGCAGACCGTCATCGTTAACCGCGACGCGCTGAAAGGCGATGTCGACAGCGCCCGCGCCGCGCTGGAGCTGGCGGAGATCGATCTGGCGAATACCCGGATTACCGCGCCCGATGATGGTCAGCTCGGCCAGCTGGCGGTGCGCACCGGTGCCTATGTCACAGCAGGTACGCGCCTGACCTCGGTGGTGCCTAATCACAAATGGATTATCGCGAATCTGAAAGAGACCCAGCTGGCAAATATTCGTCCTGGCCTGCCGGTGACGATTCGGGTCGATGCGCTGGATGGCAAACGCTTTACTGGTCAGGTTGAATTTATCTCTCCAGCCGCAGGCTCAGAGTTCAGCGCGATTTCGCCCGACAACGCCACCGGTAACTTCGTTAAAATTGCGCAGCGCATTCCGGTTCGCATTCGCATCAATGACCAGGATATGCATCAGTTGCGCCCTGGTATGTCGGTCGAAGTAAACATCGACACCGCCGCACAACCCGCTGATGAGGGTGCGCCATGATGCGGCGCGGCTTAATGGTAAGCGCACTGGCACTCATTCTGACCGGCTGCGCCACGCAGGTTGAAAAGGCACCGGCCTCTCTGCCGATCCCTGACGCCTGGCGCAAGAGTGTCGGGCCATCTGCTGCACCGGAGGCGGAGTGGTGGCGCGCTTTTCATGATGAAAATCTCAACCGGCTGGTCACGCAGGCGCTGCGCAATAATCCCGATATCCTCACGGCGCGATCCCGGGTTGACCAGTATCGCGCCCAGCTGCGCGCCACGCAGGGCGATAACTTTCCGACCCTGAGCGCCGGCGTGGCCGCGACCCGTGAGCGTACGCTCTCGTCAGTGACGGGTCAGCCGTATGAAACCGATATTTTTCAGGGCTTATTACAGGCGAACTACGAGGTTGATCTCTGGGGAGCACGCAGCAGCAGCATTACAGCATCGCAGGCGAGTTTAGCGGCGCAGCAGGCCGCCGCGTCCGCCGCCGAGCTGACCATCGCCAGTTCGGTGGCGTCAGGTTATCTCAACCTTTGCGCGCTGGATGAGCAGCTGCGGGTCACGGAGGCGACGCTGGCGACCCGCAATAATTCGCTGAAGCTGGCACAGCGTCAGTTTGAAACCGGCTACACCTCCAGGCTGGAGTGGATGCAGGCCGCCTCGGAATATCAGTCGGCCAAAGCGCAGATGCCCCAGTTGCAGCACCAGATCACTCAGCAGGAGAATGCGCTGAGTCTTCTGGTGGGTATGAACCCGCGCAGTATCGCCCGTCGTCAGCAGTTCGACCAGATTTCACCGCAGCAGCTGCCGTCGCTGCTGCCATCAGAGCTGCTTAATCGTCGCCCGGATATTGTGCAGGCGCAGCGCCAGTTACTGGCTGCAGATGCCAGCCTGGCATCGTCGCGCGCTAAGCTGCTGCCTGGGCTTAACCTCACCGCAACCGGCACCCTGCAGAGTTCGGTACTGCACCAGTTAGCAGACGATCCGTTCCGGCTCTGGAGCGTGGGCGGCAGCATCCTGGCACCGCTGCTGAACCGTGAAGCGCTGACGGCGCAGGTGGATGTCTCAATGGCGACGCGCAATCAGGCACTGTATGGCTATGAAAAAGTGGTGCGCAACGCTTTCTCTGAAGTCAACGATGCGATAGACGCCATCAGGCAGCGTGAGGCACAACTTCAGGAGCTGCAAAAGCAGGAAGCTTATGTGACGGAGGCGCTGCGCATTGCCCGCAATCGCTATCAGAACGGCTACGCCTCCTATCTGGATGAACTCGATGCGCAGCGCACCCTGTTTTCAACGCAGCTGAATCGGGTGTCTGTCAAAAATAACCTGCTGCTGGCGCAGATCGATCTCTATCGCGCGCTGGGCGGTGGCTGGACACCCGCCTCCGCGCAGTGATCCTCAGACCGATCCAGCCGCAGCCAGAGTTTCTGCGGCCGGGATCGGCCTCTGAGCTGTCGCGGCGACTGCGCACATTACCCCCGCTTTAATCCCCCAAATAGCCCCCTAAAACCCATGCATACTTCTGCTTACCTGTCTTTACATTCGGTGGTATCATGCGCGGGTTTTAAGCCAGCCAGACGGAAAAGCACACTGAAAGCTTAGCCTGCGCGAGACGAGTTATCCGTTTAACTTACTGATATAAAAAATAAATGAAGGGATTCACCATGATTAAAAAAACAGTTTTCACTCTGGCCGTGGTCGCTGCGTTATTAACCGGCTGTGCGCGCACTGCGCCGATTCATAACGTGAATCAAACGCTCACTCAGCGTTACAGCGATAACCAGATGAAACTGGCGATCATTGAAGCGGGTATTGGCCGGAAATGGGTGATGACTCCCGTTTCGCCTGGCGTGATCAATGGTCGTCTGGCCCAGCGTGATTTCGTGGCGACTATTCGCATCACATATACCAGCCAGAACTACCGCATTGATTATGTCAGCAGTGAGAATCTGAAAGCGGAGCAGGGCGAGATCCACAATAACTACAACCGCTGGATTGCCAATCTCGATCAGGATATTCAGTTACGACTCTCTGCTCTTGCCGCTCAGTAATGCGTGCGCTGTCGCAATGATGTGTCGACAGACGATCTGAGCATAAAGATCTCCGGCAACCGGCCGACAAATCAGATGAGCTGCTATTGCTGAACCACTGAGTAACCCTCTACCGTGAAGGCCGGATGCAGAATCGGCAGAGGGTTTCCCGGACGCACTTTTTTTGCAGAGGGCCGGGGTGACGCCCCGATGAACGCCGACGCCACATATATGACAAAAAGAGTGTTGAGATGAGACTCGCTTACTCACTGGTCGACTGGCAGGCTCTGGCTCCGGGATTACACGGGTGCGAGGGCTGGCAGCACTGGGCGCAACAGGGCACCGTCATAGACCCTAAAGAGGCGATGGCAAAGCCGCAATTTTTACCGATGATGACAGCACGTCGTCTGAGCGGCGGCAGTCGTGCGGCGGTAGAGTGTGGGCTGGCGCTGCTTGCGCGTCAGCAGATTGACGCTATCGTGTTCACCAGTCGTCACGGTGAACTGGAACGTAATCTGCGTATCCTCACCACGCTGGCCGATCAGCAGTCCATGTCACCCACGGATTTTGCCATGTCGGTTCACAATTCGGCGGTCGGCAGCCTGACTATTGCAGCCAGAGCGCCACTGGTCTCCACCTCAATCGCCGCCGGAATCGACTCATTTCAGCAGGGATTGATCGAAGTCAGCGCTCTGCATCAGGCGGGTTATCAGCAGGTACTGCTGGTCGATTTCGATGGCATCGTGCCTGACTATTATCTGCCGTGGCTGCCGGAACAGCGTGTGAACTTTCCCTATGCGGTGGCGCTGTTGCTGCGTCCTGGCGACCAGCTGCACTGCACTGGCCGTGCTGGCAGAGAGGAGAGGGCAGAAACAGGGTTACCGCAGAGCCTGCGCTTGCTGCAGCAGTGGCTGGCAGAATCGCCCACCTTCAGCCTGCCGGGCGAACGCCTGACATGGCACTGGGAGAGACATCATGGCTGATTGTTCACAACCGGCGCACTACACCAGCAGCCGCATGAACTATTGCTGGCGGCTGGTGATGACGGCGGTGAGTTTTACGCTGTTTGGCCTCGGCGGGCTGCTGCTGTCGCTGATTGGCTTCAATCTGCTGCTGCTGGTACAGCGCGATTCGCTGCGCCGCCGCCTGCTGGCCCGACGCGCTATCGCCTTTAGCTTCCGCTGCTTTCTGCGATTCTGCCGGATGACCGGGGTCTATGACTACCGCATTGAAGGCGCAGAGCTGCTGCAACAGGATCGCGGATGCCTGATTGTCGCCAATCATCCCTCATTGATCGACTACGTGATGATCGCTTCGGTACTGCCAGAGATGGATTGTCTGGTTAAAGCCGATCTGCAAAAGAACCCCTTTATGCGTGGGGTGATCCGCGCCGCTAACTATCTGATCAACAGTGAAGCGGAGACGCTGTTGCCGGACAGTCAGCAGCGACTGGCGCGCGGCGACAATATCCTAATCTTCCCGGAAGGCACCCGCACCCGCTACGGTCATCCACTGACTCTGCAGCGCGGGGCAGCCAATATCGCGGTGCGCGCCGGATGCGATCTGCGCGTGGTTCACATCACCTGTAGCCAGCGTATGCTCGATAAACAGAGCCGCTGGTATCAGATTCCGCCGGTTAAACCGCTGTTTACCGTGCGTGTACAAACGCGAATCGACAGTCAGTCCTTTTGTGAAAGCAATCCCGATGCGCAGCCGCTGGCCGCGCGTCGCCTGACCCGCCATTTACAGCAGGCGCTGGTCCCCCAGAACAGGTAAGACGAAAACCGGTATGGATTCATTAATTAACGATATCAAACAGATGATTATCGACACGCTGAACCTTGAAGATCTCAGCCCCGATGATATAGAGACCGACGCTGCACTGTTTGGCGACGGGCTGGGGCTGGACTCTATTGATGCACTGGAACTTGGCCTGGCAGTGAAAAATCGCTACGGCGTGGCGCTGTCCGCTGAGAGTGAAACCCTGCGCGCCCACTTTTTCTCTGTTGCGACGCTGGCTGCGTTCGTCAACCAACAGCGCGGCTGAAAGCGGAGACAACTTTATGATGAACAAAGAACAGATCTATCAGGAAGTGGCTTCGCTGCTGACCAGCCTGTTTGAAATTGCGCCTGAGGATATCCATCCCGAGGCACGTCTGTATGAAGATCTCGAACTCGACAGCATTGATGCCGTCGATATGGTGGTTCATCTGCAAAAACGTACCGGCCGTAAAATTAAACCGGAAACCTTCCGGGCAGTGCGCACCGTGCAGGATGTGGTGGATGCCGTGGAACAACTGATGCGCGAAGACGCCTGATCCCGCCGTGCCTGCTGCCACTCTTCGCCTGCTGAATCTGCTTACGCTGCTGGCCTGGCCACTACTGGTCTGGCTGGCACTGACCCAGCCGCGCCTGCAGGGACTTTTCTGGCTGCTGGCGCTGCTGTTTGGCCTGCGCTGGCTGCAGCTGCGTCGTCAGCAAAACGCCATGGGCGCGGTCATGGGCTGGCTGGCGCTGCTCGGTGCACTGCTCTGTGTCAGCAGCCAGCTATTACGCACTCAGCATCTGCTGCTGTGGTATCCGGTGGCGGTCAATCTGGCGATGCTGCTGGTGTTTGGCGCCTCACTCTGGAGTGCAATGCCGCTGGTGGAACGCATCGCCCGGCTGCGGGAGCCCGTGTTTCCCCCTGCGGCAGTGCGCTATACCCGCCGCGTCACCCAAATCTGGTGCCTGTTTTTTATCGGCAACGGCAGCATGGCGCTCTATACCTGTCTGCTGGGCGATCTGCAGCTCTGGACGCTGTGGAACGGCGGCATAAGTTACCTGTTAATCGCCACGCTGATGAGTACTGAATGGCTGGTACGTCAGCGTGTGAGGCGCAAAGCATGAGGGTGGCCGACTGGCTGACGGGAGACGATCGCGAGGTCGCCTGGCGCGGCGATCAACCGTTGATGCTCAGCGCGATGCATCGTCAGGTAGTGGCGCTCAGCCAGCGATTGGCGGCACAACCGGGCAGCCACTGGGCGCTCTGTTTTGATGACAGCTACCGTTTTTGTGTGGCGCTGCTGGCATGCTGGTATGCCGGTAAAACGCCGGTGATGCCGGGTCACTGCCGCGCCGCGCTACTGGATGAGAGCCAGGATCGGCTGGATGGCGTGCTGTGTGACATGCCGCTGGCGGTCAGCCTGCCGTTGCTGGCGTGGGACGACGCAGAAGCGCAGGGGCAACTGCCGCCGCTGCCGGAGAGTGCAGAACTGGTGCTCTTCACCTCGGGATCCACCGGCGCACCGCGTCAGGTGGTAAAGTCGCTGGCGGTGATGGAGCAGGAGAGCCGCTGGCTTAGTACCCTGTGGGGGGGAAAGTTGCGGGGGTGCCGGGTCATCGCCTCGGTCAGCCATCAGCATCTTTACGGTTTATCGTTTCGACTTTTCCTGCCGATGATGCTCAGGCTGCCGTTTGCCGCCCAGCCGCTGTTTTACGGTGAACAGCTGGCCCAGCTTCCGCGCAACGTTCGCTATGCCTTTATCAGCAGCCCGGCCTTTTTATCACGGCTGGACAGCGCGCTGAATGCGCCCGCCTGTGAACTGATTGTCTCTGCCGGGGGCGCACTGCGCGAGTCTGATGCGGAGCAGGTCTGGCAGCGATTTGGCTGTCAGGTCAGTGAAATCTACGGCAGCACCGAAACCGGCATTCTGGCCTGGCGTCAGTGTGATCGGGCGGAGGCGCGCTGGCGCTGCTTCCCGGAGGTCAGGCTGGAGCAGGTGACCCCCGATCGCTGGCAGGTCTGGTCACCGCTGATTGCCGGTGACAGCGGGTTACTGCTCGACGATCGACTGACTATGCAGCCGGACGGCGGATTTCAGCTGGCAGGCCGCCACGATCGCATCGTAAAAATCGGTGACAAGCGCATCTCATTAAGTGAGATAGAGCGCCGTCTGACCGACCTGCCAGAAGTAGAGGATGCCGTGGCGCTGGTGGTCACGCGTCATGAGCGTCAGGCGATCGGCGTCGTCCTGTCGCTGAACAGCGCACTGGATGAGGCGGCTCTGCATCAGCGCAGGCAGCAGTGGAAACGCCAGCTGCAGCGCTGGCTGGAACCGCTGGCAATGCCGCGCTACTGGCGGATTGTGGCCACCATTCCGGTGACCACCCAAAGCAAACGCGCCTGGCCGCAAATAGAGGAACTTTTTCATGTTGCCGATTGAACGCTGCCGGGAGCTGCGGGCTGACAGCGTCACGCTGACCCTGCAGATTGATGCCGGACTCTTCTGGTTTCAGGGCCACTTTCCGGATCTGCCCATTCTGCCCGGTGTGGCTCAGCTCGACTGGGTGATGCACTACGGGGTATCACTGCTTGCGCCTGGCAAACAGTTTGCCGCCGTTGATAACATTAAATTTCAGCAGCCGGTATTACCCGACTCGCTATTACAACTGCGTCTTGACTGGGACGCTGAAAAATCGCGTCTGAGTTTCCGTTACAGCCTGCTGAAGGACGACGGCGAGCAGACCGCCAGCAGCGGGAAGATCGCGCTGTGTTAAGCGCCCCGTTTTCACCCTGCGTGGTGATCCCCTGCTACAACCACGGCGCGATGATGGCGTCGGTGCTGGCACGGCTGGCACCCTTTAATCTGCCGGTAATCGTGGTGGATGATGGCAGCGATGCGGCCACTCAGCTTCAGCTGGCGACGCTGCACGCCCCGCAGCTCAGCCTGCTGCGACTCGACAGCAATCAGGGTAAAGGCGCGGCGGTGATCCACGGTCTGCGGGCCGCGGCGGCACGCGGCTTCACCCATGCGGTGCAGCTCGACGCGGACGGCCAGCATCAGGCGGAAGATCTGCCGCTGATGCTGGCGGAAGCGGAGCGTTATCCCGACGCGCTGATCTCCGGTCAGCCGCTCTATGACGACTCGATCCCCCGATCACGCCTTTACGGTCGCTACATCACCCACTTCTGGGTCTGGATTGAAACGCTGTCGCTATCGATCCGCGACAGCATGTGCGGCTTCCGCGTCTATCCACTGGTCGCGACGCTGGCGCTGTGCGATCGCCGGGCCATCGGTCAGCGCATGGATTTTGACACCGAGATCATGGTGCGGCTCTACTGGCAGGGAACACGCAGTCGCTTTATCCCGACCCGCGTCACCTATCCTGCCAGCGGGCTGTCACACTTCGATGCGCTCTACGACAACCTGCGTATCTCCTGGATGCATACCCGGCTGTTTTTCGGCATGCTGCCGCGCATTCCCCGTCTTCTGGCGATGCGTAAACCGCAGACGCACTGGTCTGCGGAAACGGAGCGGCGCGGACAGTGGGGATTACGCTTTATGCTGGCGGTCTATCGCTACGGCGGGCGGCTGCCCTTTACGCTGCTACTCTGGCCGGTAGTCGCGGTCTACTGGCTGAGTGGTCAGCGCGCGCGACGCGCTTCCCGGCAGTGGCTGGCGCAGGTCACTACCGCCGCGCAGCAGCGGCAGATTACCTTACCGCCCCGGCTTAACAGCTACCGCCATTTCCTGCGGTTCGCCGGGGCAATGCTGGATAAAGTGGCCAGCTGGCGCGGCGATCTGCGCTGGGGACGGGATATCGATTTTGCGCCAGGCGCAGAAGCGGTGATCCGCACACCCACGCCGCAGGGCAAGCTGATTCTCGCTTCCCATCTTGGCGACATCGAAGCCTGTCGCGCGATGGCGCAGCAGGTCAGCGGACTGGTGATTAACGCGCTGGTGTTTACCGATAATGCCCGGCGTTTTCGGGCGGTGCTGGAAACCATCGCTCCGCAGGCGGGGGTGAATCTGATGCCGGTGAGTGATATCGGGCCGGAGACCGCTATCCTGCTGCAACAGAAGCTGGATGCGGGCGAGTGGGTGGCGATTGTCGGGGATCGCACTGCGGTAACTCCGCAGCGCGGCGGCGAGCGGCGGGTGATCTGGAGCGACTTTCTGGGCCGCGCCGCGCCTTTTCCACAGGGGCCGTTTGTACTGGCGGCCGCGTTGCGCTGTCCGGTGCTGCTGATGTTCGCCCTGCAGCAACAGGGTAAACTGCGTATCCACTGTGAGCCCTTCGCCGATCCGCTGCTGCTGCCGCGTGCGCAACGTCAGCAGGCACTGCAACAGGCGGTCGATCGTTACGCGGCGCGGCTGGCCCATTACGCACTGCTGGCTCCGCTCGACTGGTTTAACTTTTTCGATTTCTGGACGCTGCCTGATCAACAGGCGCACCACAAGGAGTCTGACCATGACTGAACATCATGCTGAAGTCGTGCTGACCGTCTCATTCCACGACTGCGATCCCATGGGCGTGGTCTGGCACGGCAACTATTTCCGCTTTTTCGAAGTGGCGCGTGAAGCCCTGCTGCGCAGCATTAACTACAGCTATGCCGAGATGGCCGCCAGCGGCTACGTCTGGCCGGTAGTCGATACCCGGGTCAAATATCGCCAGCCATTGCGCTGCGAAGAGACGATTCGCGTCAGCGCCCGGATCACGGAATATGAGAACCGTCTGCGCATCGACTATGAAGTGCGAAACGCTGCCGGCCAGATCACCACCAAAGCGCACACCCTGCAGGTGGCGGTGGAGCAGGAGAGTCAGGCGTTGTGCTTTGTTTCGCCGGATATTTTACTGGAACGTTTAGGAGTGAAAGGATGCTGAAAATTGTGCTTACCAGCCTGCTGCTGTGGGCCAGTGCCGCCAGCGCGGTCACGCTGGATCAGCTGCAGCAGCGTTTTGCCAGCCAGCCGGTGATTCGGGCAGACTTTATCCAGACGCGCACCATTTCAGGCATGCGTCAGCCGCTGGTCTCGCACGGGCAGATGTTGATTGCTCGCGAGCAGGGCTTATGGTGGCATCAGCAGACACCGTTTGTGATGACGCTGCTGCTGGATGATAAACGGATGGTGCAGAGCCTCAGCGGCCAGAAGCCTCAGGTGATCACGGCCGACAGCAACCCGCAGATGTTCCAGTTCAACCATCTCTTGCGGGCGCTGTTCCAGGCCGACCAGAAAGTGCTGAATGAGAACTTCAGCGTGGCCTTCAGCGATCGCGGCAACGGCGCCTGGACGCTGGAGCTGACGCCCAAAGCGGCGCCGCTCAACAAAATCTTTAACCGCATCTCGCTGGCGGGCAGCGCCTTCCTGAACAGCATCAGTCTGGATGATAAGCAGGGCGATAAAACGCAGATAGAGCTCAGCAACACCCGCATTGAACCGCCGCAGTTAAGCGACGAGGAGCAGGCGCGTTTTGCCGGGCCGTAACGATCGGCTGCTGGCCATTCTGTGGCTGGCCCTCTGTCTGCTGCTGGCGGCTGCGCTCTGTTTTTTGCTGCCGCGCAGCCAGCTCAACAGCAGTGTGCTGGCGCTGCTGCCGCAGCAGAATCTGGGGGCGGCACCACCTGCGCTGCAGCAGGGATTTATGCAGCGGCTGGATCGCCAGCTGGTGTGGCTGGTTTCACCCGGTGAGCAGGACGATCCCCGGGTCGCCGCCTGGTGGCTGGCCCAGCTGCGCGCGCTGCCTGATCTGAAACAGGTGCAGGGTGATCTCGACGGGCAGCAGCAGCAGCAGTGGGGCCGCTTTGCCTGGCAACACCGTAACGGCCTGATCGATGAGGCGACGCGCGACCGGTTGCAGAACGGCGGCGAGGCGCAGGCTGACTGGCTGCTGGCGCAGCTCTTTTCGGCCTTCTCTGGCGTCAGCAGCAAAGAGTTGCAGGGCGATCCCCTGATGCTGGTGCGGGGTTCGCAGCTGGCGCTGGCACAAAACGCCGGGCGCATGACGCTGCATGATGGCTGGCTGACCGTAAAAGATGCACAGGGTCAGCAATGGTATTTTCTGCATGGCGAACTGGCGAACAACGCCTTCAGTATGCAGCAAAGTCATGCGCTGGTTACCCGGCTCAGCGCGTTGGAGCAACAGCTTAAAAGCCGCTGGCCGCACGCGAAACTGCTGACGCGGGGCACGGTACTGTTCAGCGACAACGCCAGCCAGCGTGCGCAGCATGACGTCAAAACGCTGGGCAGTGTGACGCTGGGTGGCGTCCTCCTGCTGGTACTGCAGGTCTTCCGCTCACTGCGCCCGCTGTTGCTGACGGTCACGTCCGTGGCTATCGGCGCGATGGCGGGCACGGTAATGACGCTGCTTTGCTTCGGTGAACTGCATCTGATGACGCTGGTGATGAGCCTGAGTATTGTCGGCATCTCGGCGGATTACACGCTCTATTATCTCACCGAGCGTATGGTTCACGGCGATCAACAGACGCCGTGGCAGAGCCTGCGAAAAGTCCGTGGCACGCTGCTGCTGGCGCTTGCGACCACCGCCATCGCCTGGCTGCTGATGCTGCTGGCACCGTTTCCGGGTCTGCGACAGCTGGCAGTGTTTGCCGCCAGCGGCTTAACGGCCTCCTGTCTGACAGTGATTCTGATCTATCCGTGGCTGGTACGCGGATTACCGGTGCGTCCGGTGCCGCTGATGGTGCCGCTGGCGCGCTGGCTTGCCGCCTGGCGTCGCCAGCGCGGGCTGCGCGTCGGATTACCGGTGGCGATGGCGATCTTCGCGCTGGCCGGTATCGCCCAGTTAAAGGTGGATGATGACATCGCCCATCTGCAAAGTGCGCCTGCGCATCTGCTGGAGCAGGATCGCCAGCTGGCAATCCTGACCGGACAGCGCGCCGATCAGACCTGGTTTGTGGTCTGGGGCGATGATGCGCAGCAGACGCTGCAGCGGCTGGAAAAACTGGCACCGGATCTGCACCAGGCGCAGCAGCAGGGCTGGCTGCTGCACTATCGTCTGCTGCCGCTGCCGTCGCTGGCGCAGCAACAGCGGGATCTTCAGCTGCTGAAACAGGCAGCACCGGCAATTACAGCCCGCCTGCAGCAGGCGGGTATCACGCTGCCGGCACCGGATCTGACCCCGATGCCGGTAACACCAGAGGCGTGGCTGGCGAGTCCGCTGAGTGAAGGCTGGCGACTGCTGTGGCTGACGCTGCCGGACGGGCAGAGCGGTATTCTGATCCCCACCAGCGGCGTCAAAAACAGCGCTGCACTCGCGGAGCTGACAAAACAGCATCCGGGCGTCAGCTGGATTGACCGCAAATCAGGTTACGATTCGCTGTTCAGCTTCTGGCGCACCCTCCTCAGCGGATTACTGGCGCTGGCGCTGCTGCTGATCACCCTGAGTTTTGTCCTGCGACTGGGGTTAAAGGCGGGCTTACGCAGCGCGCTGCCGTCAGTGCTGTCGCTGGCGATGGCGCTGGCAACGCTGGGCTGGATCGGCGCGTCGCTGAACCTGTTTGCGTTGCTGGCTCTGATTCTGGTGCTGGGCATCGGCATTAACTACACGCTCTTTTTCAGCAACCCGCAGGGGACGCCACTGACCTCGTTGCTGGCGGTGTCGCTGGCGATGATCACCACCTTACTGACGCTGGGTATGCTGGTATTCAGCAGCACCAGCGCGATTGCCAGTTTTGGCACAGTGTTATGCAGCGGCATCTTCAGCGCTTTCCTGCTGTCGCCGCTGGCGATGCGCCCCACCCGATCAAGGAGTAAACGATGATCCGCGCCGCCTTTATTCTGCTGACGGCTCTGCTGCTCAGCGCCTGTGCCGGACCTGCACCTGACAGCAGCCGTCCCACCGCCTGGCTGAAACCGGGCGTGAAGGTGACGCTGCCACCGCCGGGCATCCGTCCCGCCTTTCAGCAGCAGCAGTTGCTGACCGGACAGGTGAAAGGCCAGAGTCAGTCACTGCTGGTGCTGCTCAGCGCCGATGAACAGCAAATTGATCTGGCCGGACTCTCCTCGGTGGGTATTCGCCTGTTCAGCCTGCGCTACGATGCCAGCGGTATTCACACCCAGCAGCTGATGCCGCTGCCGCAGATGCCGCCTGCCAGTCAGGTGCTGGCAGATATTATGCTCAGCTACTGGCCACGGGATCTGTGGCAAAAACAGCTGCCGCCAGGCTGGACGTTACAGGATCAGGGGTTAAAGCGACGGCTGATCGATGCCGATAACCAGCTGGTTACCGAAATCGATTATCTGCAACGCGGTAATCAGCGCCAGCCCATCAGCATTCAGCAGCATGCGTTTGGCTATCAGATCCGCATTCAACATCTGGACGGCTCATGATTTACATCTCTGCCATCGGCATGCTGAATGCCCTGGGTAATAACACTCAGCAGATTGCGGCCAGCCTGACAAAGGGTGAGGCACCCGGCATGCAGCTGCGTCATGGCTGGCTGAGCGGTGACCGCGCCTGCTGGCTTGGCAGGGTTGAAGGCGATTTGCCATCGATTCCTGCTGCCCTGAGCGCGCACAACACCCGTAATAACCAGCTGCTGCTGGCCGCGCTGGCGCAAATCCGTCCGGCGCTCGACGCTGCGATTGCGCACTATGGTGCCAGCAGAGTGGCAATTGTGCTGGGGACCAGCACCTCGGGCGTGGATGAGGGCGATCAGCAGATTGGTGGCAGTCAGCCCGGTTATCACTATCAGATGCAGGAGCTGGGTGATCCCTCCCGTTTCCTGGCTCACTATCTGTGCCTGGATGGCCCGGCCTATACCATTTCGACGGCCTGCTCCTCCAGCGCCCGCGCCATTATCAGTGGTGAGCGGCTGATCGCGGCGGGGCTGGCGGATGTGGCGCTGGTGGGCGGTGCGGACTCGCTGAGCCGGATGCCGATCAACGGATTCGACAGTCTGGCGTCGCTCTCTGAACGGCGCTGTGCCCCTTTCAGCCGCGATCGCGACGGCATCTCGATTGGTGAAGGGGCCGCGCTGATGTTGCTGACGCGGGAACCACAGCCGCTGGCGCTACTGGGGGCCGGCGAATCGTCTGACGCCTGGCACATGTCCGCTCCCCATCCGCAGGGTGAGGGCGCTGAACGGGCGATGCGTATGGCGCTGCAACAGGCGAACCTGTTGCCAGAGCAGGTGGGTTATATCAATCTGCACGGCACCGCGACGCCGCTTAACGACCAGATGGAAGCCGCCGTGATTCAGCGTCTGTTTGGCAATGCGGTGCCGTGCAGCTCGACCAAACATCTGACCGGCCATACGCTCGGCGCGGCGGGAGTGTGCGAAGCCGCCCTCAGTGCGCTGATCCTGCAAAACAATCTGCCGCTGCCCGCGCAGGATTTCAGTGCGGCGGCGCAGGATGAGACGCTGCCGGATTGCGGATTGTTATTACAGGCGCAGGCGTTGCAACGGCCTGTCATCGCCTCTAACTCTTTCGCTTTTGGCGGCAACAACACCTGTCTGATTCTGGGACGCCTTGATGGTTATTAATTCTCCCGCGGCACTCTGGCTGCCGCACGCTGCGCCGATGCTGCTGCTTGATCAGCTGATCGCCGTTGATGATGAGCAGGTCCACTGTCAGGTGTCGACCTGCGCCGGTGGCGTACTGGCGCCGTTCCTGACGCCACAGGGCGAACTACCCGCCTGGTTTGGCGTCGAGATGATGGCGCAGACCGTGGGTGTCTGGTCGGGCTGGCATGCAAAGCAGAGTGGCGCCACCCTTATCCCGCCTGGTATGCTGCTGGGCGGACGCGGCTGGCGGGCAGAACGATCCCTCTTTCCCGCCAGTGTCACGCTGGATATCAGAATGACGCTGCTGATGCGCGATGACCGCATGGGCAGCTTTGAGGGCGACATTCGTTACGGCACGCAGCGGCTTGCCAGCGGTCGTCTGAATACTTATCAACCCAATGAAGCAGAATTACAGCAATTGATGTCACAAGGAAATCAGCCATGACAGATTCGGTATTAGTGACGGGCGCCAGTAAAGGGATTGGCCGCGCGATTGCGTTGCGTCTCGCCCAGGATGGCTATCGGGTTATCGTCCATTTTAACCGCGATCGCGCGGGCGCTGAGCAGTGCCTGCAGCAGATCGAAACCGCAGGCGGCAGCGGCCGTGTTCTGGGATTTGATGTGGCTGACCGGGCGGCAACACGCGCCGCGCTGGAAGCGGACATTGAGCAACACGGGGCCTATTATGGCCTGGTAAACAATGCCGGTATCACCCGCGATGCGGCGTTTCCCGCCCTGACGGATCAGGAGTGGGACAGCGTCATCCACACCAATCTCGACAGTTTTTATAACGTGATCCAGCCCTGCGTGATGCCGATGATCGGTCTGCGGCGCGGGGGCCGCATTATTACTCTCTCGTCGGTGTCGGGGATAATGGGCAATCGCGGTCAGGTCAACTACAGCGCGGCGAAAGCGGGCATTATCGGTGCTACTAAGGCGCTGGCGATTGAGCTGGCTAAACGCAAAATCACCGTTAACTGCATCGCGCCGGGTCTGATCGATACCGGCATGGAGGGGCTGGAACCCCAGGTGATTGAGGAAGCGATGAAGATCGTGCCGATGAAGCGCATGGGCGCGGCTGAAGAGGTCGCCGGACTGGCGAGCTATCTGATGTCCGATATCGCCGGTTACGTGACGCGTCAGGTGATTTCGATTAACGGAGGCATGCTGTGATCCAGCGGGTAGTCGTAACCGGCATGGGCGGCGTAACCGCCTTTGGTGAGTCCTGGGCTGAGGTTTCGGCACGGATCCGTGCGGGGCGTAATGCGGTGCGCTTTATGCCGGAATGGCAGATCTACGACGGGCTGCATACGCTGCTCGCCGCACCGGTGGATAACTTTGTGCTGCCTGCGCACTACACCCGCAAGCGTATCCGCGCCATGGGCCGCGTTTCGCTGCTGGCAACGCGCGCGACCGAGCTGGCGCTGACCCAGGCGGGCCTGATTGACCATCCGGTGCTGACCAGCGGAGAAACGGGCATCGCATACGGATCTTCCACCGGCAGCACCGGGCCGGTCAGCGAGTTTGCCACCATGCTGACCGAAAAGCATACCAACAATATCACCGGCACCACCTATGTGCAGATGATGCCGCACACCACGGCTGTTAATGCCGGGCTCTTTTTCGGCCTGCGCGGCCGGGTGATCCCGACCTCCAGTGCCTGTACCTCTGGCAGCCAGGCGATTGGCTATGCCTGGGAGGCGATTCGTCACGGTTATCAGACGGTGATGGTGGCTGGTGGCGCAGAAGAGCTCTGTCCGTCGGAAGCCGCGGTGTTCGATACCCTGTTTGCTACCAGCCAGCGTAATGACGCGCCGCACACCACACCTGCACCTTTTGATCAGCAGCGCGATGGTCTGGTCATTGGCGAGGGAGCGGGCACGCTGATCCTTGAGTCGCTGGAACATGCCCTGGCACGCGGTGCAACGATCTACGCAGAGCTCACCGGTTTTCATACCAACTGCGACGCCGCCCATATTACTCAGCCGCAGCGGGAAACGATGCAGATCTGCATTGAGCGGGCGTTGCAAAGCGCCGGTATCACGGCTGCCGAGGTGGGGTATGTGAATGCGCACGGCACCGCCACTGAACGGGGTGATATGGCCGAAAGTCTGGCGACGGCGGCGGTGTTTGGCGAAACGACGCCGATCTCCTCACTGAAGTCCTTTTTTGGCCATACGCTGGGTGCCTGTGGGGCGCTGGAAGCCTGGATGAGTATTGAGATGATGCGGGAAGGGTGGTTTGCGCCAACCCTGAACCTGACGCAACCGGCAGCTGATGGCGGCCAGCTGGATTACATCATGGGTGAGCCGCGTGAGCTTGAAACCGACTATATCCAGAGCAACAACTTTGCCTTTGGTGGCATTAATACTTCACTGATCTTCAAACGCTGGCGTGGCGTCTGATCTCAGGCCCGTGCCGCGCTGGCACGGGCCAGTTTATTTTTCGGACGAAAGAACCGGACGATAATCAGCCTTTCATCTACACTGTCACACACCGCTTCACGTCCGGCGGCCCCTATTTTTCACAGGATAGTTATGTCTTTACCCTTGCCGCCCGACGATCACGATGAGCCAATTCGCCAGTCACTTGACGATGCGCACTTTGCGATAGTGGTGTTTGCGGTGACCTCGGTAACGCTTATAATCTTTGTCCTGATGATTACGCTCTGGATGAGCTGACACGCACAGGGATTCAACGGATTGAATAAGGAGAAGGCGATGGACTCCGGCGATGACAAATTAATCGCAATTATCGGTTTGCTGGCGGCGTGCCTCATCGGGGTGACCTTCCTGTTTACCATGGTCTGGCTGACCGACGTACGTCATCCTGCCGATCCCTCTCCTGACGTTCGCTCCTGTTACCCTAAAAAGCCACCTTCTCAGCACGTCTGATTACGTGTCGCAAACTTAATCTGCTGACTGCGCAATACCAGCGCCAGCGGCTCATGCAGATTACGGTTGCCATTGGGATCGGCTAATCCCAGCAGCGGACCAGGCGAACGCCGGTCATCGGCCCAGGCGGGATACTCCACCACCGGATAGAGCGAAATCCCCTCTACCGCAATGCCCTGATCCAGCGCCACCGCCACGTTTTCACTGATCTCCTGCAGCCAGGGAGCGCGCGCTTCACCCTCTGCACCGGTTTCGGCAATCAGCATCGGACGCTGGTAGCGCTGCCAGCACTGCGCCAGCAATATGTGCAGCGGCACACGCTCCGGATCCTCCAGCGACATCGGCTGGTCGGGGAAAAACCAGTGGTTATCGGGATAGTAGTTCAGGCCGAGGATATCCAGGCAATCTTCACTGCCGCCTAGCTCTTTATCAACGCGACCAGCCAGCATATCCCAGGCTTCGAACTGCGCCTGATGCTGCGCATCGGCATAGGGTTTGCTGTCCGGGTTATCGGGATGATGCGCGATCTGCACCAGCGGGTCAGTCAGCACAAAACGCGCTTCCGGATAGACCTCGCGAATGGCATGTATGGCCGCCAGCGAGGCGCGGACCAGCTGGCGCTTCAGCTCTTTACCGCGCTGCGCAGCATGAGGATTAAACCAGGCCACATCCGCCCCGGCCCATGACCAGAATGAGATTTGATTAACCGGTGTAAAGAAGGGGCGTTCGATGCCCTGATCGCGCATCAGTTGTGCCATCGCGCGGGCGAAACGACTAAAATGGTCAACAAATTCGGCTTTCCAGATATTGAGATGATCGGGATAACCGAAATGAGCCAGCTCCCAGATGATCTCCAGCTGCTGACGTCGCGCGGCGTCGACCATCGGCAGAAAGCTCTGCCAGTCATACTGGCCAGGGATCTTTTCAATCAGATGCCAGCGCGCACCGTCGCGGGCGGTGAGCAGATGCTGCTCCGCCAATGCGGCATAATCTTTTTTCAGCAGCATATCGTGTCCGCTGCTGATCACCATATCCAGCCGTTTACCGGGCGTACGGCAGGCAGTGGAACAGGGGAAACTGCCCTGGAAAAAGCTGCGAAACAGGCTGGGATGATAGCGCTGGCGGGCATCTGTAAGGGATTGATGAGACATATTACTCTCCTGCCGGGATAATGCCGGTCACAGATCGTCCGGTTAAGTCTAGACTAAAAAACGCCCGTGACCCCTCACTAAGTCAGAACAGAGGAATAGCATCAGAGGTCGGACCGGGGAATAATAAAAATAACTGCATTTTACAGGGAAATGTCATGACCGAAGCGTTTGAGCTCTCCCAGCCATTGGAACGGTCCAGCTGGCTGGAAACACAGCTGGAGCCAGAGTGTCTGCGCCATCCGGGGCTGAGCGGCGTCCATCAGCTGAGCGACGGGCTGGATGCGTTTGCTGCCCGCTATCTGCTGATGCAAAAAGCGGAGCGTTCACTCGATATCCAGTATTATATCTGGCAAAACGATCTCTCTGGCCGGTTGCTGTTCAGCGCCGTGCTGGAAGCTGCCCGACGCGGAGTAAAAGTGCGGCTGCTGCTGGATGACAACAATACGCCGGGCCTGGACGAGACGCTGACCCAGCTCAACCGCCATCCCAACATTGAGGTGCGGTTGTTTAATCCGTTCTCGTTTCGCACCCTGCGCGCGCTGGGTTATCTCACCGACTTTGCCCGTCTGAACCGCCGCATGCACAACAAAAGCTTTACGGTGGATGGTGTCACGACCGTGGTAGGTGGGCGCAATATCGGCGACGAGTATTTCGGTACCGGCAATGAACCGCTGTTTGCCGATCTCGACGTAATGGCAATAGGCCCCGTGGTTAAAGAAGTCGCAGAAGATTTTGAACGCTACTGGCGCAGTAAGCCGGTCTCTTCGCTGCAGAAGGTGCTGGATGAAGAGGTACCGGAAGAGGACAGTGTGAGTCTGCCAGCAGAATGGCGTCACAGTGAACCGGTGCAGCGCTATCTTCAGCGGCTGGAAAATTCTTCGCTGCTGCAGGAGCTGGAAGAGGGCACACTGGCCCTGACCTGGGCAAAAGCGCGCCTGCTGAGCGATGATCCGCGTAAAGGGCTGGGCAAAGCGCGTGCCAGAAGCCTGCTGCCGCAGCGAATGCTGGAGGTGATAGGCACGCCACAAAAGCAGTTCGACATCATCTCGGCCTATTTTGTACCCACCCGCGCAGGGGTCGCTCAGCTGCTTTCGCTGAAGCGCAAAGGGGTAAAAATTGCCATTCTGACCAATTCGCTGGCGGCTAACGACGTGTCGATTGTCCATGCCGGCTACGCTAAGTGGCGCAAAAAACTGCTGCGTCATGGTATTGCGCTCTATGAGCTGAAACCGCAGGCGGGCGTGCCTGATGCCCCGCACGACCGGGGATTAACCGGTAACTCCGGCTCCAGCCTGCATGCCAAAACCTTCTCAGTGGATCAAAAGACGCTATTTATCGGCTCGTTTAACTTCGATCCCCGTTCAGCGGTGCTGAATACGGAAATGGGACTGGTGATTGAGAGTGCGGCGCTCGCCGGAGAGACGCATCAGCGTTTCAGCCAGTCAATGCGCGATCGGGCATGGACGCTGCGGCTGGATAAGTGGGGCAGGGTAAACTGGCTGGAGTATCCGGATGAGCCGCAGCAGATTGTGCATAAACACGAGCCGGGCTGCTCCTGGTGGCAGCGCCTGCAGGTACGCCTGGTGTGGCGACTGCCGATTGAGTGGCTGCTGTAATCCTGGACTCTTCACCACAATCGGCTCCCTGAGCCTGCTCGCTGTACTCAAGGCGATGAGGGTTTGCTCCCATCGCTTTGAGTTTATTAGCTCTATTCAGGCAATACCATCAATGCCCTTGTCCGGCTTGTTTACGCTCAAACTTACCGGAGAACAGGAACCGCAGCAGCGGGATGCGCAGGTGAATCTCATACAGCAGAAACGCGATGCCAAACACCATCAGCAGCCCGACGAAGAAGCCCAGGGTGTTGTTTTCAATCCGCGGCGTGACATAAATCCCATACAGCAGCGTCAGCGGATGGTGCACCAGATAGATAAACAGTGACGCATTGACCAGATACATAATGCGCGGCGAATGTGAATTCAGCAGCTTATGACCAAAGCAGAAGCAGACGTTCAGCATGCAAATGCCCATCAGCGTCGAGATAATCGCATCCAGCTCATACAACCAGCCCTCACCGCTGCTCAGTCGCTGGTTGGCGCAATAGGCCGCAAACATCAGCAGCGCACCGACCCACATCACCAGATTGAAGCGGACAAACAGTTGCTTCAGCGGGGGATGTTTCCACGCCAGCGCGCCCAGCATAAAGAACGGCAGATAGAAGAGTGTCTGCATCACAATGATGCTAAATAAGCCATCCATCAGCCACGCAGGCTGGAATATAAACACCAGACGGCGGAACATACACCACACCAGCGCCCATGCCAGTACGCCCGCCGTCAGCGATCCCCAGCCAACCCGCGAATAATCAATGGTGCGATGCTGATCGCGCAGCCAGCGGAACGTCACCATCCCCAGCGTGGTCAGCATTACCAGCACCACCAGGAACCACAGGTGCGAAATCAACTCCCACATCAGGTTATTAAATTTCTGATAGGGCGTGAAACGGGGCCAGTCAGCCAGCTTATCCGTCCACTCTTTCAGCATAAAAAATTGCGGCAGCGTCAGCAGCGGAATGGCGGTCAGCAGCGGGATACCTACCCGTTCCAGACGCACCTTCAGGAAGCGACGCGGCTGATAGCGCAGATACAGCATGTAGGAGAAATAGCCCGAAATGACGAAAAACACCTGCATACGAAACGCATGAATAAAATCATTCAGCAGCGTCAGCCATAACGACGCTTCATGACTGTTTACTGCCCATTTCTGCGCGGAGTAGATGAGGGAAACGTGAAAAGGTACCCCCAGTAACATCAGATAGGCGCGGATGGAGTCGAGGAAGTATTCACGTTCAGGTTTTACAGTACTCATAAAGTTCCAGTTCGTTAGTACGATTAACCGGTTTCACCCTGAAACCGGATTATGCTCTGTGAAAATTCTACCTGGGATAAACCAGGTATACTATCAGTGGAATCCGTAGTGTCTAATTGTCCTAAAAGTAGCGTAATGCCAGACGAAATGCGGGAACAATGTTGCGCATAAGCTGTCGGAAAACCGAATAATCCTTTAAGATAAACGGGTTTGATTTAAGCACACGAAAGGGGGGGATGTGCCGACTAAAGAAAAAAATAAAGCCGGACTGATGAAGGTACGCTGGATTGGTACTGCAGTTCTGCTGGCGTTGTACGCCAATAACAGTTGGGCGTTTAACATCGATGATGTTGCCAGACAAGCCAAAGCGTTGGCAGGGAAAAGCTTCGAAGCGCCTAAAAGCAATTTACCCTCTCAATTTCGTGAAATGAAATTTGCTGATTATCAGCAGATCCAGTTTAACCACGATAAAGCGTATTGGGGCAAACTGCGCACGCCGTTCAAGCTGGAGTTCTATCATCAGGGTATGTATTTCGATACCCCGGTGCAGATCAACGAAGTGACCGCCAGCGCGGTGCGCGAGATTAAATACAACCCCGATTATTTCAATTTCGGTAATGTAAAACATGACGCGGATGCGGTAAAAAACCTCGGTTTTGCCGGTTTTAAAGTGCTTTACCCACTCAACAACAAGGGTAAAAACGATGAGATCGCCAGCTTCCTGGGCGCGAGCTATTTCCGTGTCATCGGTGCCGGTCAGGTGTATGGCCTGTCGGCGCGTGGCCTTGCCATCGATACGGCGCTGCCGTCCGGTGAAGAGTTCCCGCGCTTTAAAGCGTTCTGGATCCAGCGTCCTAAACCACAGGACAAACAGCTGGTGATCTACGCACTGCTCGATTCGCCGCGTGCGGCGGGTGCGTATCGCTTTGTGCTGCATCCGGGTGACGCGTCAACAGTTGATGTGCAGTCAAAAGTTTACCTGCGTGATAACGTCGGCAAACTGGGTATTGCACCGCTGACCAGTATGTTCCTGTTTGGTCAGAACCAGCCATCGACGGTGAACAACTTCCGTCCGGCACTGCACGACTCTGACGGTCTCTCTATCCACAACGGCAACGGGGAGTGGATTTGGCGTCCGCTGAACAACCCGCGTCATCTGGCAGTGAGCACCTTCACCATCGAGAATCCGAAAGGGTTTGGTCTGCTGCAGCGTGGGCGTGACTTTAACAACTATCAGGATCTTGATGACCGCTACGATCTTCGTCCAAGCGGCTGGGTTGAGCCAATCGGCGACTGGGGTAAAGGCCGGGTTGAACTGGTTGAAATCCCGACGGCAGATGAAACCAACGACAACATCGTTGCGTTCTGGACGCCGGAGACGCTGCCAGAGCCTGGCAAAGAGATGAACTTCAAATATCGTCTGCACTTCTCGCGCGACGAAAACCAGCTGCACTCCGACGATACGGCCTGGGTCAAAAATACCCTGCGTTCAGCGGGTGACGTGAAGCAGTCTAATCTGGTGCGTCAGCCAGATGGCACCGTGGCTTTCACCATCGACTTCGTGGGTAAAGACATGAGCAAGATGGCGGAAAACAGTCAGGTGGCACCGCAGGTCAGCGTGGGTAAAAATGCTGATGTGGTTGAGCAGAGCGTACGTTATAACCCGGTCACCAAAGGCTGGCGTCTGGTGTTGCGTCTGCGTGTGAAAGATGCCAAGCAGTCCACCGAAATGCGTGCGGCCCTGGTTAGCGGCGACAAGACATTGACGGAAACCTGGAGCTATCAGTTACCTGCCAATGAATAAATCGACTTTTACACCTCAACGTTATGTGGAATCTCTGCCGCTGGATGCGGCAGGGAAGGCCCGCCTGAGCGTCTCATTGCAGAATGCCGGCGAGTTCCACTTCATCCATGATGTGCTGGGCAGGGATGTCGCAGCCAGTGACCGTCCCGACGATGCGCCGTTAAAATCGGTCTCATCGCGGGTTGAAATGGCCTGGCCCGATTCGCTGGCCGACGGTCAGCAGTTGGGTAAAGATTACCTCGACCGCACCACGCTGAAGGCGATGCCGAAGGTCAAACGCTCACTGATGTTCCCGGAAGCCTGGCGTACCAACCCGGTCGCCCGTGCCTGGGACTCACTGCGTGGACACAAATCGGTGCCGCGTTATGCCAATGCGGAAGAGCGGCGTGCTGAAGAGAAGTGGCGTCATGTCGGTTCGATTCGCCGCTACATTCTGCTAATCCTGACCATTTTCCAGACCGTGGTCGCCACCTGGTACATGAAGAGTATTCTGCCCTATCAGGGCTGGACGCTTCTGGACCCGATGGAGATGATCAATCAGAACTGGCAGCAGTCAGTGATGCAGATCCTGCCTTATTTGTTGCAGACCGGCATCCTGTTCCTGTTCGCCATACTTTTCTGCTGGGTCTCTGCCGGTTTCTGGACGGCCCTGATGGGCTTCCTGCAGCTGCTGATTGGACGTGATAAATACAGTATCTCTTACTCAACGGTCGGAGATGAACCGCTTAACCCGGAACATCGTACCGCGCTGATTATGCCGATCTGTAACGAAGACGTTGAGCGTGTTTACGCCGGTCTGCGTGCGACCTGGGAGTCGGTGGTTCGCACCGGTAACGCTGAACACTTCGACGTCTACATCCTCAGCGACAGTTACGATGCGGATATCGCGATTGCCGAACAGAAAGCCTGGATGGAGCTGGTGCGGGATGTTGGCGGGGCAGGCAAGATCTTCTATCGCCGTCGTCGTCGTCGCGTGAAGCGTAAAAGCGGAAACATCGATGACTTCTGCCGTCGCTGGGGCAGCAACTACAGCTACATGGTCGTGCTGGATGCCGATAGCGTCATGAGCGGAGAGTGTCTCACCGGTCTGGTGCGCATGATGGATGCCAACCCGAATGCCGGGATCATCCAGTCGTCGCCGAAAGCATCGGGTATGGATACGCTTTATGCGCGCTGTCAGCAGTTTGCGACCCGCGTCTACGGTCCGTTGTTTACCGCCGGTCTGCACTTCTGGCAGCTGGGCGAGTCTCACTACTGGGGTCACAACGCCATTATCCGCGTGAAACCTTTTATTGAGCACTGTGCCCTGGCACCGTTACCGGGAGAGGGCTCCTTTGCGGGTTCAATCATGTCGCATGACTTCGTAGAAGCTGCGCTGATGCGTCGTGCCGGTTGGGGCGTCTGGATCGCCTATGACCTGCCGGGATCCTATGAAGAACTGCCACCAAACCTGCTGGATGAGCTGAAACGTGACCGCCGCTGGTGCCACGGCAACCTGATGAACTTCCGCCTGTTCCTGGTGAAAGGGATGCACCCGGTTCACCGTGCAGTGTTCCTGACGGGTGTGATGTCCTACCTCTCGGCTCCGCTGTGGTTTATGTTTCTGGCGCTCTCCACTGCCCTGCAGGTGGTGCATACGCTGATGGAACCGACCTACTTCCTGCAACCGCGGCAGCTCTTCCCGGTCTGGCCGCAGTGGCGTCCGGAGCTGGCGATAGCGCTGTTCTCGACCACCATGGTGCTGCTGTTCCTGCCGAAAATGCTGAGTGTGGTGTTGATCTGGTTTAAAGGATCGAAGGCCTACGGCGGACCTCTGCGGCTGCTGGCTTCACTGGTGCTGGAAACGCTGTTCTCGGTGCTGCTGGCGCCGGTGCGTATGCTGTTCCATACGGTGTTTGTCGTCAGCGCCTTCCTCGGCTGGGAAGTGGTGTGGAACTCACCGCAGCGTGATGACGATGCAACACCGTGGAGCGAGGCGTTTAAACGTCACGGTTCGCAGATGGCATTGGGTCTGGTGTGGGCGATTGGTATGGGACTGCTGGATCTCAATTTCCTGTGGTGGCTGTCACCGATTGTCTTCTCACTGATTCTGTCGCCGTTTGTCTCTGTCATGTCGAGCCGCGCAACGCTGGGCATTAAGAGCAAGAAAGCGAAGCTGTTCCTGATCCCGGAAGAGTACTCGCCGCCGCAGGAGCTGGTCGATACCGATCGCTATGTGGTGCTGAACCGTGAGCGCGCGCTGGAAAATGGCTTTATGCATGCCTTATTCCATCCCGCCTTCAACGCGCTGGCAACTGCACTGGCCACATCGCGCCACAAGCAGAGTCAGTTACTGGACTATGCGCGTGACCGTCGGGTTGATCAGGCGCTGAGCGATGCGCCGGATAAACTGGGCCGCGAACAGCGTCTGCAGTTGATCAGCGATCCGGTGGTACTGGCCCGTGTTCATACCCGACTGTGGGAAGATGCGGACAAGTATCATCAGTGGGTTGAGAGTTATCAGAAACTCACGCTCAACCCCAACGCGCTGGCAAACAACGCGTAATCTGAAAAAGCGGCAGCGATGCCGCTTTTTTTATCGGATTAAAACAGCGATTCGCTGATAAATTTATTGCTGGCAGTCACCGCGAGCAGCGTGTGACGATCTCAATGGCTGTTTCTTCATGGCGGATATGAGTGTTGAAAGGGTGCTTAAAGGCGGGTGTTATCGTCGCGGCTGTGCTCTGCTTAAGCGGATGCGGCAGTATTATCAGTCGTACCATTCCCGGGCAGGGGCACGGTAATCAGTACTATCCCGGCGTACAGTGGGATGTTCGCGACAGCGGATGGCGGGTCCTGACGATCCTCGACCTGCCGCTGTCGCTGGTGGTTGATACCCTGTTATTACCGGTGGATGCCAGCCACGGTCCTTACGAATAACTGCGATCGGAATCGCTGTTATCATCTTCCCACTCTTGCGCTGCGGCTTCACCCTCTTCGGTGTCCAGCGGCGGCTCCAGCTGGAACTCGCCGTCATCCCACTCGTGCAGGGTATTTTCTGCTAACCACTCATGACGCAGTTCAACTTCGTCAAAATCTGCATCAAAAATGGCCTGTGCCGCTTCACCGCTACGGTAAGTCAGACATTCGCCTGCTTCACCTTCTTCTGCCATGAATTCAGCCTGCCACATGATATCGCCATCCTGCATAACATACTTTTGCAGACCAAACTGGCTGATTGATGCATCCCCTTCCTCAAGCTCTGGGTGGTTAGCGAGGAACTCTTCACGTGCAGCATCAATGGCTTCCTCGAGGGTACTGTACATGCTCATCGCTCTTCTCCTTCACGGGTCTTCGACTATGGATTTATTTGATTTCAGTGAAGGATAGACGAAATCTGAAGGAGGGAAAGGTCAGGCCGGTGCAACTGGCGGGAAATAAGCCATTTCCCGCCAGTCAGGGTCAGATCATCTTTTGCGGAAAATGCAAAACCGGTTGAACGGACTCATGAATCATGGGTGCTGAGTAGCGGATACAACATTTTATACATGGCTTAACTTTTTTAAAATTAATTCTGGCGATAGAAAGGGCCTGACTCAAATTATATAACGTGCCGATAAATATGACCTCTTCTTTATCAGGCATACGCTTGCACCCTTTACGATGAAGAAAGTGATAATTTTCCTGATCGGTACCGATTGTAACGTAATAATAGAGACCTTTGTTCATATTAACTGTTCCGTTAGAGGTTTGCTGTGTGTCATCTTTTTTATAATTTTGGCCAGAGCCATTAAAGGCCTGACTGTTACAAACGAAACTACCGATAAGCTTTAATTTCTTCAAATGCCATAACGGTCTATCGGGATGTTAAAAAGGTGTAAAATGGAATATAAGCCAAATCCGCAAGGCAATAGCTTGTATTGTAAGTTAATTTTTACCGATTCATAAGCAGTGAGACACCGTTAAGACCGGCTAAATAGGATTAGGCCTGGCGTGCAGAATAATCAGCGCCATCACGCATTTAATAGCACTCGCTGCAATATTAATTAATAAAAAGCGAAACAGGCTGAATGCCGCCTGCCGTCCTGTTAATTGATAAGCGGTTTTAACTTTAAACAGAGAGAAATTATATTATGAATACGGGCGTTTATTAATTACTGGACCTGCAGTTTCGCTTACAGGATGAGTCAGGCATGAGTGATTTATTTAGCGGGGGAGTAAAATGCGCTAAATGCCTGACAGACATTTAGCGCGAAATGATTAGTAGCGTGAGGGTTCGCCCTCGGGGCGCGTTTTAAAGCGGCGGTGGAGCCACATATACTGTTCCGGTGCCAGCAGCACACCCTCTTCAACAACCTGATTCATTCTGGTTGCGGTTGCGACATCACTTTCCAGCGTAAATTCGCCGCTGATGTCAGGCAGTATCATCAGTTCATAGCCGCGCCCCCCAGGCAGACGACGCGGTACGAAAGGGATGACAGCCGGTTTACCGGTGCGGATCAGCAGATGGGTGCCCACCGTTGTGGCCGCTTTTTCCACGCCAAAGAAGGGCACAAAGACGCTGCTGCGCGGGCCATAATCGTGGTCGGGCGCATACCAGATAATGTCACCCTGTTTCAGTGCGCGGATCATTCCTTTGAGATCTTTACGGTCGAGCATGCTTTTATTCGACCGCATCCGACCTTTGACCTGAAGCCAGTCGATCAGTTTGTTGTCATTAGGGCGATAGACGCCAATGCCAGGGTTATGGATACCAAACATGCGTGCACCAATCTCCAGCGTCAGAAAGTGCATGCCGATAAGCAACACGCCGCGCTGGCTATCGCGCGCCTGCTGAATATGCTCCAGCCCCGACGGCGTATGCCATTTATTGATGCGCCAGTCAGGCCAGAACCATGCCATACCGGTCTCAATCAATCCCATGCCAACCGATTCGAAATTGTGTTTAACCATCGCTTCGCGTTCATTTACCGGCATATCCGGAAAACTTAATTCCAGATTGCGCCGGGAAATACTTGCGCGGTGTTTCATAAAACGCATCCCAATCCGGCCAATATTACAGCCGAGAACATAAAGCAGGGGATAAGGAAGTAGCACCAAAAGATAAAGAGAAGCGACACCCAGCCAGGTCAGCCAATAGCGCGGGTGAAGCAGTTCTCGTGAAAACTGAGGCAACTGAGTCATATGAAGGTTAATTTTCCTGCGTCGCGCACCGTGCGGTGCTGATATCTCGTTGATTTACACCATTGTGCCAGTTTTTGACGTGCGCTTAAATATCACTATTGGAACGTGCCATCAATGAACAATCGTTAATAGTCAGATGTTGATGGAAAAAACGGCAACAGGCGATCAATCGGGACACTGGCCTTTGCATCCCGGTGAAATCAGGTATCATGTGCGCGCTAAATTTCTTCTATTGATAACAGGACGAACACCATGCCAGTGTTACATAACCTCGTTTCCAATAAAGAGCTGAAGGCGCGCATGCTGGCTGAAACTGAGCCGCGCACCACTGTCTCTTTTTATAAATATTTCCAGATTGCCGATCCCAAAGCATTCCGTGACGCCCTCTATCTTGGCCTGACGGCACTTAAGGTCTTTGGTCGCGTCTACGTAGCCCACGAAGGCATCAATGCCCAGATCAGCGTGCCAGCCAGCCAGTATGAAAAGATGAAAGAGTGGCTGTATGGCTTTGACCCGGCGCTGAACAACCTGCGGATGAACATTGCGCTGGATGATGATGGAAAATCGTTCTGGGTGCTGCGTCTGAAAGTGCGCGACCGCATTGTCGCTGACGGTATTGAAGACGACAGTTTTGATGCCAGCGATGTGGGTCAGTATCTTAAAGCGGCAGACGTTAACGCCATGCTGGACGATCCTGACGCCCTGTTCGTGGATATGCGTAACCACTATGAATATGAAGTGGGTCGCTTCGACAATGCGCTGGAAGTGCCTGCTGACACCTTCCGCGATCAGCTGCCGATGGCGGTTGAGATGCTGCAGGATCAGAAAGATAAAAAGATCGTGATGTACTGCACCGGCGGTATCCGCTGTGAAAAGGCCAGCGCCTGGATGCGACACAACGGCTTTGAGGATGTCTATCACATTGAGGGCGGTATTATTGAGTATGCCCGACGCGCCCGTGAGCAGGGATTACCGGTTCGCTTCAAAGGCAAAAACTTTGTTTTTGATGAGCGGATGGGTGAGCGGATCTCTGACGATGTGTTGTCGAACTGTCATCAGTGCGGCGAACCCTGTGATACCCACGTTAACTGCGTCAATGACGGCTGTCATCTGCTGTTTATTCAGTGCAAAAGCTGCGCAGAGAAGTTTGAGAACTGCTGTAGCCCGATCTGCCAGGAAGAGGCGAAGCTCTCACCGGAAGAGCAGCGCGCGCGTCGGGCAGGACGTGAAAATGGCAACAAGATCTTTAACAAGTCGCGTGGCCTGTTAAACATGACCATTCCCTCACCGCTGAAGAAATAAGCGTGGCCGCCTGAAGTCAGCCTCAGGCGGCTTGCTCTTTTACTGGCGTACACCCTCAACCGAGATCATCAGCTGAACCTTTTGCGAAGCGGGTCCCAGATCTTTGGTTATGTTGAAATCTTTCAGTGCAATCTCTCCCTCGGCTTCAAAGCCAGCACGGTAGCCGCCCCACGGATCTTTACCTTCCCCCAGCATTTTCGCCTCAAGCGTTACCGGTTTAGTCACGCCATTCAGCGTAAGATCGCCGGTAATCTTCAGCTCATCACCCTCTTTTTTCACCTCTGTGGATTTGAAAGTGGCCTGCGGGTTTTTGCTGGTGTTCAGGAAGTCAGCGCTGCGCAGGTGCTTGTCACGTTCAGCATGATTAGTATCGATGCTGCTGGTGTTAATGGTGACGTCGACTTTATCTGCGGCAGGATTTTTCTCATCAAAGGTGAAGCGGCCATCAAAATCCTTAAAAGTGCCGTAGAGCCAGCTGTAACCCAGATGCTGGATACGGAACTGAATAAAGGCGTGCTGGCCCTCTTTATCGATTTTGTAGTCAGCGGCAGAGGCGGTTAGTGAACCGAGCAGCAGGCTGGCACCGGTCATCGCCAGCAGGGTCTTCTTGAACATATTATTTATCCTTTTCAGAGGGAGAGGGGAAACGCAAACCTGACATCCGTTTTAAGGTGATATCGCGGTCGATAAAGTGATGTTTTACCGCAGCCAGACCATGCAGCAGTGACAGAATCACAACCGTCCAGGCCAGCCAGAGATGAATGTCACCCGCAAGGTCGGCCTGTTCGCCAGCACCACTGAACAGCGCGGGCAGGGTAAACCAGCTGAATACTGAGATGGGTTTGCCATCGGCGGTGGAGATCAGATAGCCGCTGATCAGAATCGCCAGCAGCAGGGTATAAAGTAACAGGTGGGCCACCACGGAACTGATGCGTACCAGCGGGGAATAACTGCTAAGCGGTTTTGGCGGCGGTGAAATAACGCGCCACAGCAGGCGAATAATCAGCGTCAGCAACAGGATCACGCCGATGCTTTTATGGATCTCAGGCGCGTCGTGATACCAGCTATCGTAATAGCCGAGGCCAACCATCCATAATCCCAGCGCAAACATGGCATAAATCGCCAGCGCCATCGACCAGTGCAGCAGCACGGCAACCAGTCCAAACTGATGAGATGAATTACGTAATAGCATAATGGGGTTTTCATAAAGAAATAATCTGAAATAAGCATCCACATTATGAAATATAAAAGCAATCATCCTTACGCTTCTATAACTTTAATTTTATATTGTGAAAAGGTTGAATAAACCGGGTGTGAAATGCGCAATATTACTGAACGAGTTATTTCTGAAGCGTTAATCGTCAACTAAAAAGGGCCTGAATTAACTAAAAGGGCGAAATAGATCCCGGCGTTATGTCAGAAATAGTCAAAATTCGTCAAAGTTTGTCAATCGGGCGGCATCGGCCTGATGCCACCTTTTATCAGAGTCAGAAACGCGAGAGGCGGAAAGGGGTCAAATCGAAAGAGAATGGTTTTTGCTGGGCAAATTCCGCAGCCAGTTCGCCCAATACGCTGGCAAATTTAAACCCGTGTCCGCTGAGCCCGGTAATTAACAAGCGATCAGGTTCACCCGGCAGGGTATCAATAATAAAGTCTTCATCCGGGCTAAAATCGTAACTGCAGGCCTCGCCATGCAGACAGACACCGACACCAGGTAAAAACTGGCGCAGGAAACCAAAAGCTTCACTGCCATCAGCCGCCACCGCGCCAAAGGGTTTACGATCTTCAGGCTGCTGCATCAGCTGACCACCATCATGACGACCCACTTTCAGGGCGTTATTATCCGCCGGGAAGCCATAAAACTGGCTGCCATCGGCCATTTCCACTGTAAAACCGGGAAACTTATTATTCTCACTGTAGCGGCCATCTGCCTGATACCAGGCAAACACCTTGCGGGTGGGGGCGACCGGCAGGTCAGGCACTAATTTGCCAACCCAGGTGCCGGCACTGATCAACATTTTGCGGCCCCGATAGACGCCATCCAGGGTAGTAACCTGCTGTAGATCGCCATCACGACCCAGCTCTGAGACCGGGCAATTAAACAGCTGTGCACAGCCCGCCTGTTCCGCCAGCTGGATCCAGCTGCGTACCGCCTGTTCACATTTCAGATAGCCGGACTGCGGCTCAAATACGCCCAGATAGCCCTCAGGTACGTTGATTTGTGGCCAGCGCTTGCGCACGTCTTCAGGCTGCATCACCTCAATATTGAGCTGCCAGCGGGATGCGCTGTCGATAACGTTCTGAATAAACGGCGATTGATTCGGGGCGAGGTTGAGTACGCCGCTGCGATGCATGATGCGCTCACCGGCACGCTGTTCCAGCTCATCCCACAGCGTTTGCGCCCGAAGAACCAGGGGAACATAGCGTTCGCCTTCACCATAAGCGTGACGAATCAGCCGGCTCTCGCCATGGTGCGTGCCCTGATTGTGGGGAGGATGAGCGCTGTCGATCATTAATACCGATAAACCTGCCTGAGTGGCATAGTAGCCAGCCGCCGCGCCCACTGAACCGCTGCCAACGACGATAAGATCATAAATCATGGTAACCACGCTCTAAGAGACCGAGAATCAAAAGCATACCAGAAACAGAAACGAAAAAGGCACCCCTGAGGGCGCCTCTTTGATGCGGCAGGAATTAATGCTTGTTAAGGAGTCGTTCTATCTGTTCAGCTGATTCTATCTTGGCGATGCCCGCTTCGAGGATCGAGATGAATTGCCTTGCCACATCCGTTGTCAGCCAGTAAGTCGGGCCAACATCCGCTTCTTCTTCTTTTTGATCCTGCGACGACAATGAGTGCAGGCGGATCATCATGGCGTCATAGCTATCAACGGTACTGATATCCCAGCCCACCAGCGGGTGAGTCTGTATAACATCTTTTCTTCTGTCCATTATAACCTCCTTATTACTCGTTAAACGAAGTGCATGATGAGGTTCAATGCGGCTTTTTTATTCCAATAGCGAAACAATTATAACAGTAATCCTGGGTATCACTGTTTAAAAAATGCCGTGAGTCAGCTTCTCACAGAATATTTGCGTTTGAAAGGCGGGCGTTAAAAAATAAAATGCCTGACGGGCAGGCATTTTTATCAGCAGTCAATAGACAGGCCAAAAGCGGGCTATGCCGCGTGAGCAGACTCAGAGAGCCGGTGTTTCTGGCACTACGCCGCCGCCGCGTTTTTGCAGTGTTTCTGCCAGACGGGCAAAGTGCTGCTGAAGCTGTTCATCATGGTTTTGATTTTGGGCTTCCAGCGACAGATTGTGAACCAGCAGCTGACTGGCACGATCGTCAAGACAGAAAATCAGACTGGAAAAGGCATTTTCCAGCACCGTTAAACGACGCTTCTGATCACCAATCAGTGCTAACAACTCACCAAAGGTCATCGCCTCTTCCGGTTTATCAGTAGTCATGGTGTCGCACCTCCTGTTATGCGTGACGAGCGCAAGGATAGGGCATTGATCATTAAGAGTCTAGATGCAGGATGAGGTAAGTGCGAGAGGGGAGAAAAGATAAAAAAACCGGGTGGCGACACCCGGAAAAAAAGCACAGTGGCGGTTAATCAGTAATGAACCAGTCATCAGCGCTTTCCCACGTTTGCTGCAGGATTTCGCTGATCTGGTCGCGCGTCTCTTTTCCACCGCCCAGCACGCTGAGATTATTAGCACTGGCATAACGTACCTTGACGTGATTGGTCGAGTCAGGGAACTGTTCATCAATGCGGCGCGATAATTCATCGCTTAACGCTTCTATCGCGCCAGCAGGAAGAGGTCGGGTATTTGATACGGTAATTTCAACGCGCATAACAGCCTCCGTTTAAGATACTGTATATATTTACAGTATCGGCAGGCCGGAGGCAAGTAAAATTATGCGATGCGCCAGTTCAGCGTTTCACCCGCCAGGAACGGCACCAGTGAATGGCTACCGAGCGCGATGGACTCTGGCACCTGCCAGGACTCACGCACCAGGGTAATCGTCCCTTCATTCAGCGGCAGGCCGTAAAAACGCGGGCCATTCTCAGAACAGAACGCTTCAAAATGTTCCAGCGCGTTCAGCTCTTCAAAAACGGTGGCGTAAGCGGGTAACGACGCTGGCGCATTAAATACGCCCGCACAGCCGCAACTGGCCTCTTTGAGATGACGCAGATGCGGGGCTGTGTCGGTGCCGAGGAAGACGCGCGGATGACCACTCGCCACTAATTTGCGCAATGCCTCCTGATGCACGTTGCGTTTAAGAATTGGCAGACAGTAGAGGTGCGGACGAATACCGCCCACCAGCATGTGATTGCGGTTAAACATCAAATGCTGCGGGGTAATGGTCGCGCCCAGCGTCTCATCTGCGGCGGCAACATATTCTGCGGCGTCCTGAGTGGTAATGTGCTCCATCACCACTTTCAGTGCCGGAAACTGGCTGCGCAGCGGCACCATGACCGTTTCGATAAACCGGGCTTCGCGGTCAAAGATGTCGATATGCGCATCAGTGACTTCGCCGTGGATCAGCAGCGGCATACCGAGCTTCTGCATCCGCTCCAGCACACGGGCAATGGAGGCGATATCGGTCACGCCATGGCTGGAGTTCGTCGTGGCGTGCGCCGGATAGAGCTTAGCCGCGGTGAACAGACCGGCCGTGAAGCCGCGCTCAAGCTCATCAGGATCCAGCGAATCGGTCAGATAGCAGGTCATCAGCGGCGTAAAGGCGTGATCGGCGGGCAGCGCCGCCAGGATACGATCGCGGTACGCTTCACCTGCGGCCACGCTGGTCACCGGCGGCACCAGGTTTGGCATCACAATGGCACGACCATTCACCGCGCTGGTATAGGGCAGGACCGTATTGAGCATCTCATCGTCGCGCAGATGAATATGCCAGTCGTCAGGGCGACGCAGGGTAAGTTGCTGAGGTTGTGCTGTCATCAGTGAAGCTCCGGCAGAAGGGAAACAAAAGGCGTGTTTTGGCCGGGGTCTAAGCATAAGGATTCAGGCAACCGTTTGCACCTGCTTTTTATACTGATAAAGAAAATCCGCGCCAGGGGCGCGGATAACGGCGTTACTGCGTAAAGGGAATAACCAGTTCGCCAGGTTTCACTTCCAGTCCTTTGGCAAACTTCTTCGCCAGCGACTCGCCTTTGCTGCGGTCGGCGCTGAGCACGTAAGCCGGTTTTTGATCAAAGTAGTTTTTCAGCGACTGATTCAGATAAGGCGTCAGCGTTTTCATAATGGAGGCCATTTTTTCCGGAGCAACCTGCGCATCAACAATTTCCAGATCGCGCAGATAGATTGCACCCTGCTGCTGGTCATAGACCGGCTGAGCACGCATCTTCAGTTGCATATCGGCCTGCTGCGGACCAAACAGTGACGTCACATTGATTTTAGCATTACCAGAGAGCGTCACTTTACCTGGCTCTTCACGGCCAATCTGACTGGTCAGGTTGTTCAGGACGATGTGCGCATTAACCAGCCCGGAAACGCCAATATCTTTCTCATAGTTATTGTGCTTTTGCAGCGCCTGATTTACTTCCTGTTCGCTGATGGTGTATTGCGTCAGTTGATTACAGCCGCTCACCAGCAGCGCGATCAACAGGGCAGTCAGCCCGAAAAAAGCCTTTTTCATCGATCTTTATCCTGAATAGCAGAGCCAATAAACAGGCCATAGCCTGCCTGAATGCATAGCGGGTGTCATCAGGAAAGAGATGAGAAACGCCGCAGCGTCTCTCATCGGGAGGAGTTAGTGAGCTATCGAGGAGAGCAGGTTCACCTGGGTCTGTTTGGCCATGTTATCGCGGTAGTCAGCGACCCGGCTCGGCCAGTCAATACCGGCCACCAGCGTCAGAGAGCGCAGCAGCGGGAAGAGATTAAAATCATCTTCGGACAGCTCGCCATTCACCGCATTGGGCTGGGCGATTAATTTGTCCAGCTTGCGCAGATCGTCGCTGACGTTTTTGATCAGGCCGGCAGAATGACTTTTCAGCGTGTCGAAATCACCGACGCTCGCCTGCTTTTTGTTGCGGAAATAGTCACGCGCCTCAGGCGTCGCAAATTCGGCAAACGCCGCTTCTGCAATGCGCGGCAGCAGCAGTTTATTGACATAACTGTTCATGTGACGCAGCCAGTCGCCGATCGCCGGATTCAGCGCGCCGATGATCAGCGGTTCGCCATCATGCTGATCGACATAGTGTACGATCTCCATACTTTCAGGCATCGCGCTGCCATCCTGCTTCTGCAGAATGGGCGCCATTTTCTGTCCGATCAGTCGTTTCGGCGTCTCTTCATCGTCGTTGAGCATTACCACCAGCTCAACCGGTTTGTTTTTCAGGCCAAAAATCATTCGCGCTTTAACGCAGAAAGGGCAGTGGTCGTAGATATAGAGCTTCATCCTGATCTCCCGGGTTTTACAGGTTTAGTGTTTAACAGAGTGAATCAATTCATCCTGCTTTCGGGCTCGTAAAAAGTATGGAAGAGATTACCCCACAGGGCAAACCTGCCTGTCAGGCGCGCTGCAGGATCCGCTGGTGATGCTGCCTGCAGTAGTGGTTATCCGCGGTGCAACCCGGGCAGAATCAGCCTCTTTATCGCTAAACCGCTGTAACGTTTTACCGGAGCCCAGGCGGCGGTTATAGTGAAAGCCGGGTAATGACGGCTCATCTCTATCAGCCATTGATTTCAGGAGTCAGGATGTTTGGCTATCGTTCTGCCGCGCCCAGGGTGCGATTAACCACCGATCGGCTGGTGGTCCGTCTGGTTCACGAGCGTGATGCCTGGCGAATGGCAGATTACTACGCGGAAAACCGCCTGTTTTTAAAGCCGTGGGAGCCGGTGCGCGATGACAGCCACTGCTATCCCTCGGGCTGGCAGGCGCGGCTCGGGCTGATTTCCGACATGCATAAGCAGGGTTCGGCCTTCTATTTCATTTTAATGGATAGCAATGAAACCGAAGTGAGAGGGGTGGCGAACTTCAGCAACGTGTTGCGCGGATCCTTTCATGCCTGTTACCTCGGCTATTCACTGGGTGAAAAGTGGCAGGGGCAGGGGTTCATGTTCGAAGCGTTGCAGGTGGCTATCCGCTATATGCAGCGCCAGCAGCATATTCACCGCATCATGGCTAACTACATGCCGCACAACCAGCGCAGCGGCGATCTGCTGGCGCGACTCGGTTTTGAGAAAGAGGGTTACGCGAAAGATTATCTGCTGATCGACGGACGCTGGCAGGATCACGTGCTGACAGCCTTAACCCTGCGGGAATGGACCGCTGACCGGCGTGGATAATAATGAGGAAGCGAGCATGAAGATGACTTTATCGGCGCAGGCGATACGCGTGCTGGGCTGCCTGCTGGAGAAGCAGGTTACCACGCCGGAACAGTATCCGCTGTCACTGAACGGCGTGGTGGTTGCCTGTAACCAGAAATCGAACCGCGAGCCGGTGATGGAGCTGAGTGAAAGTGAGGTACAGGATCAGCTCGATCAGCTGGAAAAGCGGCATCTGGTCACCGCCAGCAGCGCCGCCGGGCAGCGGGTGGTGAAATATGAGCAGCGTTTCTGTAACTCCGCTTTTGGCACGCTAAAGCTTAACAGCGCCGAAGTCGCTCTGCTGACGCTGCTGTTACTGCGTGGGCCCCAGACGCCAGGCGAACTGCGTACCCGCAGCGGTCGTCTGCACGAGTTCAGTGATGTCAGCGAAGTTGAGCAAACCCTGGAAGGATTGATGCAGCGCGACGACAGTGCGCAGGTGATCCGTCTGCCGCGTGAACCTGGCAAGCGCGAAAGCCGCTTTATGCATCTGCTGGGCGATGAGAGTAATCAGCCGCAGGCCGCAGACGCGCCTGAAGAACAGGACGATCTGGCGGCGCGCGTCGCCACGCTGGAGCAGCAGGTCGCAGAGCTTCAGGCACAACTCACCCAATTGCTGCAACCGGAGAGCTGAGATGACATTACGTATTGGCGTGGTGGGATTAGGCGGTATCGCGCAGAAAGCCTGGCTTCCGGTGCTTTCTGCGGCGACAGACTGGACGCTGGTGGGCGCATTTTCCCCGAACCAGGCCAAAGCCCGGCCGATCTGTGACAGCTATCGCATGCAATGTTTTGGTTCGCTGAATGAATTAGCCGCGGCCTGTGACGCGGTCTTTGTCCACAGCAGCACCGCCACGCACTATGAAGTCGTCAGGGCGCTGCTGCTGGCAGGAAAGGATGTCTGCGTCGACAAGCCGCTGGCTGAAACCCTGGAGCAGGCTGAGGCCCTGGTGGCGCTGGCGGAAAAACGGCAACGTAAACTGATGGTGGCGTTTAACCGGCGGTTCGCCCCTCGCTATCAGCAGCTGCGGGCGGAGATGGCTGACGCTGCCTCTCTGCGGATTGAAAAGCACCGCAGCGACAGCGTCGGGCCACAGGATCTCCGCTTTACCCTGCTCGACGACTACCTGCATGTGGTGGACACCGCCCTCTGGCTGGGCGGCAAACCCTTTCGCCAGGTTCAGGGACGCATCGACACCAACGAACAGGGGCAGATGCTCTATGCCGAGCACCATTTCGCTGTTGAGGGCTTGTCGATTACCACCAGCATGCACCGGCGCGCAGGCAGTCAGCGCGAGCGGGTCAGTGCAGTGTGTGAAGGTAAGTGCATCGACATCAGTGAGATGCGCGACTGGCAGGAAGAACGGCGTGACGGGCTGCTGATTACGCCTTCGCCCGCCTGGCAGAGTCATCTGACCCAGCGCGGTTTCAGCGGTGCGGCCCGCCATTTCATCGACTGCGTACAAAATCAGACGAAGCCTGAAACCAGCGGTGAGCAGGCGCTGATGGCGCAGCGTGTGGTGGAAAAACTGTGGCGTGAGGCGACGCAGGAATAACGCCTTGTAACACTCCGTGCTGGTCATTTCCCTCCGTGGCAGTAGACTGTCGCCGGGCATCTTCTGGGTGCCCGCGCTAATTCTCCTTTTTTGCCGATTCTTTTCAGGATGCGCCGTCAATTATGAATTTGTTGAAATCGCTGGCAGCGGTCAGTTCTATGACCCTGTTTTCCCGCGTACTGGGCTTTGCCCGTGATGCCATCGTGGCGCGGGTGTTTGGCGCCGGAATGGCGACCGATGCGTTCTTTGTTGCGTTTAAACTCCCCAATCTGCTGCGGCGTATTTTTGCTGAAGGCGCATTTTCTCAGGCATTCGTGCCCATTCTGGCTGAATATAAAAGCAAGCAGGGCGAAGAGGCGACCAAACTCTTCCTGGCTTACGTCTCGGGCCTGCTGACGCTGGCACTGGCGCTGGTCACGGTGGCGGGCATGATTGCTGCGCCCTGGGTCATCATGGTGACGGCACCCGGCTTTGCCGACAGTCCCGATAAGTTTGCGCTCACCAGCTCGCTGCTGCGGGTGACCTTTCCCTACATTATGCTGATTTCGCTGGCGTCACTGGCGGGTGCGGTGCTGAATACCTGGAACCGCTTCTCAGTGCCGGCTTTTGCACCGACCCTGCTGAACGTCAGCATGATTGGCTTTGCGCTGTTTGCCGCGCCGCACTTCCATCCACCGGTGATGGCGCTGGCCTGGGCGGTGGTTGCGGGAGGTGTACTGCAACTCGGCTACCAGCTGCCGCACCTGAAGAAACTCGGGATGCTGGTGCTGCCACGCCTGAATCTGCGTGACGCGGGCGTCTGGCGGGTCATGCGTCAGATGGGACCTGCCATTCTGGGCGTTTCTGTCAGTCAGATCTCGCTGATCATCAATACCATCTTCGCCTCGTTTCTGGTCTCAGGTTCGGTCTCCTGGATGTACTACGCGGACCGCCTGATGGAGTTCCCCTCCGGCGTGCTGGGCGTGGCGCTGGGCACTATTCTGTTGCCATCGCTGGCCAAAAGTTTCTCCAGCGGCAACCATGACGAATATTCCCGGCTGATGGACTGGGGTCTGCGCCTCTGTTTCCTGCTGGCGCTACCCAGCGCAGTGGCGCTTGGCATGCTCTCCGGCCCGCTGACCGTGGCGCTGTTCCAGTACGGTAAATTCACTGCTTTTGATGCCCTGATGACGCAGCGCGCCCTGATCGCCTATTCCGTCGGACTGATGGGGCTAATCGTGGTCAAGGTGCTGGCACCGGGCTTCTATTCCCGTCAGGACATCAAAACGCCGGTGAAAATCGCAATTATCACGCTGATCATGACGCAGGTAATGAACCTGGCGTTTATTGGTCCGCTGAAACACGCCGGTCTGTCACTGTCGATAGGTCTGGCGGCCTGTCTGAATGCGTCGCTGCTCTACTGGCAGCTGCGTAAGCAGAAGATCTTTATGCCGCAGCCGGGCTGGAGCAGCTTCCTGATCCGCCTGCTGATAGCCGTGGTGGTGATGGCAGGCGCGCTGTTTGCCATGCTGCAGTGGATGCCAGCCTGGGAGCAGGGATCGATGCTGTGGCGGCTGCTGCGTCTGGCGGCGGTCTGTGGTGTGGGCGGCGGGGCCTATTTCCTGGCGCTGGGGCTGCTGGGCTTCCGGCTGCGCGACTATGCGCGTCGCACTGCTGTGTAAGGCTGAGTGCCTGACAATAAAATCAGACAATAAAAAATCCCGCACCAGGCGGGATTTTTTTACGCTACTTTTCGGCTCAGGCTTTACGGCTTAACGTCGCCTGGCCTTTACCCATGCCATCCGGGCCGTAAAAAGCCTGGGTCTGATGCGGCTTCAGCACGTCAAGCGCATCCTGGGTGTAGCGGATCTGATGTTGCAGCAGCAGGCCATTATGAACATTGGCATCCTGCAGACGACGGCTATGCTGCTGGATACTGTCCCAGCGGCGCGCCATGTCGTTCTGACCACGATAAGGTGCCGATGTCGCCTGACTCTGTTCAGCGGTGCGGCGCATCTCATCCAGATAGTTCAGCGTACTGAGCAGTGCGCTTTTATCTTCGGTAATACGCTGCAACAGATTGCTGTTAATGTTTCCGGCTGCCAGCTGCTGCTGCTCTTCTTCCAGCACGGCTGAGAGCGATGCCAGCACGTCCTGCATCTTATCTAAGGTGGTCTGCAAATTACTCATGGGAACTAATTACCCTCTAAATACGCCTTGGTGTCGGCAATCAGCGCATCGGCGATTTTGCCGGTATCCATCTTCAGTTCGCCATTACGAATGGCGGTTTTTAGTTGCTCAACGCGCTCGACGTTAATATCTTTGCTGCTCGGCTGCATCAGCTGGGACTGCGCGCTGCTCAGGCTGACCTGGGCTGCTGCAGGGGTCGTGGCTGCTGCCACCGGGCTGGCGCTCTGGCGCACTTTGCTGCTGCCGGACTCGCTGCTATCGCGGCTCTGTACGGTGCTGGCGGGTTTCAGAGGTTGCGTTCTGTCAATGCTCATGTTCGGGCTCCTGTACGGTCAGGGGAAGTCTGCCACCTGAATCAGAATAGCGTTATCGCTTCGTTGATTCTTCTATCGGCAGCACTACTGGCTTCTTTAACACTTTACAGCGTTATAAGAATATTCCCATCCTCGCGTACCTTACCGCTGACAATCTGGCCATTTCCCATCCTGACCCGTACTAACTGCGATCGGGCGGCGTTATTCAGCGCCTTGCCCTCACCGCTGGCGTCAAAGCCATCACCGCTGGCAATCACCATCACATTCTGTCCCGCCTTGACACGCCACGGCTGACGCAGCGTGGAGGGATTAATCGGCTGTCCTGGCTGGATATCGCGCAGCACCACGGCGTCTGCGACCGAGTCCGCATTCAGCAGGGCGCGGGCGGGCAGCGTATCAAGACGGCCGGTCTGCAGAGTGAAATCACTCTCGCTGACGCTACTGCCCTGGCTCAGCAGCCGGTTCGCCACCAGATAGGAACCGGTGACCTGCACCTGTACCTGAATATAACGGCGGTTCTCGCCACAGTTTGCCGCCACGCTCATATTGCCCCACAACCGGCTGTTGCCGGGCAGGGTGAACTTTGGCGCCTCACAGGCTGGCCACTGTTCCTGTGGCGTGCGGACCACTACCACCATGCCATCAGCATGCTGGGCATCACGCGCTTTAAAAAATTGATTCAGTTGTGCATTGAGATCCCCGGCAGAAACCGGCAGGGCGATCGCGACCAGCAGACTGGTCAGCAGGGTCAGATATCGACGCATTGTGCATTTCCTCACTGATGATGGCGACGAGTGTACCCCTTAAGAAAAATCCTCAATTGTCAAAATAGCGGTCATTTGAGGCCTTATTCAGACGATGACCCCTTGCATTTTCAAATTAAGCTGCGAACTCGAAATTCTCATACGCGGAGGAAACATGCTCGACAAACTGGATGCGGCGCTGAAATTTGGTACGGAGGCCCTCAACCTGCGTGCTCAACGTCAGGAGATCCTGGCGTCAAATATTGCCAACGCCGATACCCCTGGTTATCAGGCCCGGGATATCGACTTTGCCAGCGAGCTGAGTCGGGTGATGTCCAATGGTCGTGCGGAAGGCAGCAGCATGGCGTTAAAAGTCACGTCAGCTCGCCACATTGAAGCACAGACAAACGGCGCGCCATCGATGGATATGCTTTATCGCATTCCTGACCAGCCTTCTGCCGACGGCAACACCGTAGATATGGACCGGGAGCGTACGCAGTTCGCGGATAACAGCCTGAAATATCAAACCGACCTCACCCTCATCAGTAGCCAGATCAAAGGCATGATGAGCGTGTTACAAGGACAATAATTATGGCCTTGCTGAATATTTTTGACATTGCCGGCTCAGCGATGACCGCGCAATCACAGCGATTAAACGTCAGTGCCAGCAACCTGGCGAACGCCGACAGCGTCACCGGCCCCGATGGCAAGCCTTACGTGGCCAAGCAGGTGGTCTTCCAGACCGATGCGGCGCCAGGCTCAGCGACCGGCGGCGTGAAAGTGGCAAGGGTCGTGGATGACCCTACACCTGCGAAGCTGGTCTATGACCCGGGCAATCCGATGGCAGATGCCAAAGGCTACGTGAAGATGCCGAACGTGGATGTGGTTTCTGAAAGCGTCAACACCATGTCGGCGTCACGCAGCTACCAGGCCAACGTCGAAGTGCTCAACACCGTGAAGTCGATGATGATGAAAACCCTGACGATCGGGCAATAACGGAGAAAATTATGGCTATCGCGGTAGGCGTTAACGAAAGACTGGACCCCACGGTCCTTAGCTCATCCAATACCAGTGGCACCGGCAACAATGCGCAGGATTTGCAGAATCAGTTCCTGACCATGCTGGTGACGCAGTTAAAGAACCAGGATCCAACCAATCCAATGGATAACAGCCAGCTCACCACACAGCTGGCACAGATCAATACCCTGAGCGGCATTGAAAAACTGAATACTACGCTGGGCTCGATCTCCGGCCAGATTACCACCAGCCAGTCGCTGCAGAGCTCCACGCTGATTGGGCATGGCGTGATGGTCAATGGCGGACAGATCCTGGTCGGCAAGGGCACCACAACGCCATTTGGCGTTGAGCTGGCCTCTGCCTCAACCGGCGCATCGGCCACGATTAAAGATGCCGGTGGCAACGTGATCGACACCGTCGATCTGGGCGCGCTCAGCGCTGGCGTGCACACCTTCTCGTGGGACGGCAAGCTGACCGATGGCTCTGTCGCGCCGGATGGTAAATACAGCGTTGCGATTGCCGCAAGCAATGGCAACGCACAACTGGTGGCACAACCGCTTAACTACGCCTACGTCAATGGGGTGAGTACTGCGAACAACACCACAAAACTGGATCTCGGCACCATGGGCTCCGCCACCCTTGACGACGTACGTCAGATTCTCTGATTAACCTGTAGACAGGAAACAAATAAATGTCATTTTCCCAAGCGGTCAGCGGCCTTGGTGCTGCTTCAAGTAACCTTGATGTCATCGGTAACAACATTGCTAACTCCGCAACAGCGGGCTTTAAATCCAGCACCATCGCGTTTGCTGATATGTTTGCCGGTTCAAACGTCGGCCTCGGCACCAAAGTGGCGGCAGTGATCCAGAACTTTAACGACGGCGCGACCACCACCACCAGCCGTGGCCTGGACGTTGCACTGAGCGGTAACGGTTTCTTCCGTATGACCGACAGCAGCGGCGGCGTCTTCTATTCACGTAACGGCCAGTTAACGCTGGATGCCAACCGTAACCTGGTCAACACCCAGGGTCTGAACGTGACCGGCTATCCGGCCAGCGGTTCACCGGCCACTATCCAGGCTGGTGCTAACCCGGTCGCGCTGCGTATTCCTACCGAGCAGATGTCAGCCCGCGCGACCACTACCGCTGGCCTGGTTGCCAACCTGAACTCAACGGACAAAACGCCATCTGTGGCCACCTTCTCAACGGCGAACGCAGACAGCTACAACAAGAAAACCACGGCAACCGTGTTCGACTCGCAGGGTAATGACCACGCGCTCGACATGTATTTCGTGAAAGACACCGCCAGCAACAGCTGGACCGTTCGTACCATTGATGGCAACACCGGCAGTTCAGCGGGTGACTTCAGAATGGCGTTTGACACCAGCGGTAAGCTGACCAGCGTCTCTAAGCTGGATGCAAACGGCGCGGTGGTAGGCACTCCTACTACTGATGGCACCGTCGGCCTGACGCTGAACGTGGGCGGCGCCAATGGCGCGGTAGCGAATCAGCCGATCAACCTGAGCATGCTGGGCAGCCTGCAGCAGAACACCGGCAGCACCACCTTTGGCAGCCCGACGCAGGATGGTTATGCACCTGGCGATCTGACCAGCTACGCGATCAATGATGACGGCACCATCACCGGCAGCTACTCAAACCAGAAAACCCAGCTGCTGGGTCAGATTGTCCTGGCGAGCTTCTCTAACCCGGAAGGTCTGCAGTCTCAGGGCGACAACGTCTGGTCTGCGTCAAGTGCATCCGGTCAGGCAGCAATCGGTCTGGCGAATACCGGCACCTTTGGCTCACTGACGGCTGGCGCACTGGAATCTTCCAACGTCGATATGAGTAAAGAGCTGGTGAACATGATCGTGGCGCAGCGTAACTATCAGGCGAATGCGCAGACCATCAAAACTCAGGACCAGATTCTCAACACGCTGGTTAACTTACGTTAATTCGCTAACAGGATTGCCATATGGATCACGCGATATATACCGCGATGGGCGCGGCCAGCCAGACGCTGGATCAGCAGGCGGTTACCGCCAGCAACCTCGCCAACGCCTCTACACCGGGTTTTCGTGCACAGCTGAATGCGCTGCGCGCCGTGCCGGTGAGTGGCTGGTCGCTGCCGACCCGTACGCTGGTCGCCGCCTCTACACCGGGCGCCGACATGAGTCAGGGCGCGATGGATTACACCGAGCGTCCGCTCGATGTGGCGGTGCAGCAGGATGGCTGGCTGACGGTGCGTACCGCTGACGGCAGCGAAGCCTATACCCGCAACGGCAATATGCAAATCAGTCCGACCGGTACGCTGACGGTTCAGGGCAATCCTGTGATGGGCGATGGCGGTCCGATTGTGATCCCGCAGGGCACTGAAATCACCATTGCAGCTGACGGCTCGATCACCGGGCTGAATGCCGGTGATTCACCGAACGCCACGGTTCAGCTGGGCAAGCTGAAGCTGGTCAGGGCAACCGGGCAGGAGCTGCAGCGCAGTGATGACGGCATGTTCCGTCCTACTGCGTCGACGCAGGCAACCCGCGGTGCCGCGTTGCAGGCCGATGCCACCATGCAGGTGATGCCTGGCGTGCTGGAAGGCAGCAACGTCAAACCGGTAGAAACCATGGTTGATATGATCGCCAACGCCCGACGTTTTGAGATGCAGATGAAAGTCATCACCAACGTCGACGAAAATGAACAAAAAGCCAACCAGCTCCTGAGCATGGGTTAAGGCACGAGGATAACAACATGATTCGTTCTTTATGGATCGCTAAGACCGGTCTTGATGCGCAGCAGATGAACATGGACGTCATTGCCAACAACCTGGCAAACGTCAGCACCAATGGCTTTAAGCGTTCACGTGCCGTGTTCGAAGATCTGATGTACCAGACCATGCGCCAGCCGGGCACCCAGTCATCAGAACAGACGACGCTGCCATCCGGTTTGCAGATCGGTACCGGTGTTCGTCCGGTGACGACTGAGCGTCTGCATACGCAGGGCAACCTGTCGCAGACCAGCAACTCAAAAGATATCGCCATTAACGGCCAGGGCTATTTCCAGATTCAGATGCCGGATGGCACCTCTGGCTATACCCGTGACGGCGCGTTTCAGGTTGATCAGAACGGCCAGCTGGTGACCAACTCCGGTTTCCCGGTGCAGCCAGGCATCACCATTCCGGCCAACGCCACCAGCATTACGGTGTCGCGTGACGGTGTGGTCAGCGTGACGCAGCAGGGTCAGGCTCAGGCCGCGCAGGTGGGTCAGTTAACGCTGAGCACCTTTATGAATGACGCCGGTCTCGATAGCGTGGGTGAAAACCTCTATAAGGAAACGCAGGCATCGGGCGCACCGACGGACAGCACCCCAGGCCAGAACGGCGCAGGTCTGCTCTATCAGGGCTTTACCGAAACCTCGAACGTTAACGTGGCGGAAGAGCTGGTCACCATGATCCAGACGCAGCGCGCCTACGAAATCAACAGCAAGGCGATCAGCACCTCTGATCAGATGCTGGCGAAATTAACGCAGCTTTAATCCCGAACAGGGCCAGCCCGTGCTGGCCTGAATGACAGACATTAATAAGGTCGTGACGCCGTGGCGAAGCAACAGATTCTCAAGCCTGGACATTGGTTAGTCGCCTCGTTGCTGCTAACTCTCAACGGATGTGCCCTGGTCCCGCGTACTCCGCTGGTCGAAGGGGCAACCACAGCGCAGCCGATGCCGTCCGCGCCACCGGTTGTCAACGGCTCTATATTCCAGGGCGTCGCGCCGCTTAACTACGGCTATCAGCCGCTGTTTGAAGATCGTCGTCCACGCAACATTGGCGATACCCTGACCATTACGCTGCAGGAAAACGTCAGCGCCAGCAAAAGCTCCTCAGCCAATGCCAGCCGCGATGGCAGCAACAGCTTTGGTGTGAGCGCGGTGCCGACCGGTCTGGCAGGCCTGGTGGGTGCAGGTGGTGAAAAAGCCAATCTCAGCGCCGAAGGCAAAAACGATTTCGCAGGTAAAGGCGGCGCATCCGCCAATAACACCTTTACCGGCACCATTACCGTCACCGTGGATCAGGTGTTGTCAAACGGCAACCTGCACGTGGTCGGTGAAAAACAGATCGCCATTAATCAGGGCACGGAGTTCATTCGCTTCTCGGGCGTGGTCAACCCACGCACCATCAGCGCCAGTAACGCCGTGTTATCTACCGCTGTCGCCGATGCACGTATTGAGTACGTCGGAAATGGTTACATCAATGAGGCGCAGACCATGGGCTGGTTCCAGCGTTTCTTCCTGAACATCTCGCCGATGTAAGAGGTTTCAATGAAAAAGTTAACGCTGTTACGCGCCGGGCTGGCGCTGCTGCTGGGCGTAAGCCTGCTGGCCAAAGCCGATTTGATTCGTGATTTAACCACGGTACAGGGCGTACGTGAGAACCAGCTGCTGGGCTACGGCCTGGTCGTGGGTCTGGATGGCACGGGTGACCAGACGACTCAGACGCCATTTACCACTCAGACAGTGAGCAACATGCTGTCACAGCTTGGTATCACCGTTCCCACCGGGACCAACATGCAGCTGAAAAACGTGGCGGCCGTCATGGTCACCGCGAAACTGCCGTCGTTTGCCCGTCAGGGACAGACGCTGGATGTGGTGGTCTCATCACTGGGTAACGCCAAAAGCCTGCGCGGCGGCACGCTGTTAATGACGCCGATGAAAGGGGTCGATAACCAGGTCTATGCGCTGGCACAGGGCAACATCCTGGTCGGTGGTGCGGGTGCCTCAGCGGGCGGCAGCAGTGTTCAGGTTAACCAGCTGAACGGTGGCCGTATTACCAGTGGCGCGACCGTTGAGCGTGAGCTGCAGAGCAACTTTGGTACGCAGAACACCCTTAACCTGCAGCTTAACAGCGAAGATTTCTCGATGGCGCAGCGTATTGCTGATGCCATTAACGCCCGTGGCGGCTACGGCGCGGCGCAGCCGCTGGATGCCCGTACCGTGCAGATCCGCGTATCGCCTAATAATGGTGCGCAGGTGCGCCTGCTGGCTGAGATCCAGAACATTGATGTCTCGATTCCGGTTGAAGATGCCAAAGTGATTATCAACTCCCGTACCGGCTCAGTTGTTATGAACCGCGAAGTGACGCTGAATCAGTGTGCTGTGGCGCAGGGCAACCTGTCGGTGACGGTTAACCAGCAGCAGAACGTCAGTCAGCCTGATACCCCACTGGCGGGTGGTCAGACGGTGGCGACGACGCAGACGCAAATCGATCTGCGCCAGACCGGCGGCGCGCTGCAACGCGTGAATGCCAGCGCCAACCTGAACAACGTGGTGCGTGCGCTGAATGCGCTGGGTGCGTCACCTATCGAGCTGATGTCGATTCTGCAGTCGATGCAGAGTGCCGGCTGTCTGCGTGCCAAACTGGAAATTATCTGATGGCTGATATGCAATCTCTGACAAGTTCGGCTTTTGACAGCCGCTCCCTGAATGAACTGAAACGCCAGGCCAGCAACGATCCGAAAGGACATGCGTTGCAGGTGGCGCGTCAGGTGGAAGGGATGTTTGTACAGATGATGCTGAAGAGCATGCGTGACGCGTTGCCGCAGGACGGGATTATGGGCAACGAACAGACCAAACTCTTTACCTCTATGTATGACCAGCAGATTGCACAGGAGATGGGGAAACGTGGCCTCGGCCTGGCAGAAACCATCGTCAAACAGATGCAGCCCGCCACCGCGCCGGACGAAAAAGCCGGTACGGTGCCGATGAAGCTGGATAACAGCTTTATTCTCAGCACCAGCGGGGCAACACCACTGCCCGCGCAGCAGCTGGAGCAGATTGTGCGTAAGGCGATGCCGCGTCTGCCGCCGGTCGCGTCACCGACGGGCCTGCCCAGCGACAGCCGCGAGTTTATCGCTCAGCTGACGCAACCGGCGCAGGCAGCCAGCCAGCAGAGTGGCATTCCTCATCACCTGATTCTGGCGCAGGCTGCGCTGGAGTCGGGCTGGGGCCAGCGTCAGATCCTGACCCGCGACGGCAAACCGAGCTACAACGTGTTCGGGATTAAAGCCAGCGGCGACTGGAAAGGTGACACCACCGATATCATGACCACCGAATATGAGCAGGGCGAAGCGAAGAAAGTGCGTGCCAGCTTCCGCGTCTATAACTCCTATTTCGAGGCGCTGACCGACTACGTCAAACTCCTGACCAAAAATCCACGCTATGCGGCGGTGACGAACGCCTCAAGCGCAGAGCAGGGTGCGCAGGCCTTACAGGCGGCCGGCTATGCCACCGATCCGAAATATGCGCAAAAGCTGGTGGGAATGATTCAGCAATTCAAAAGTATGGGCGACAAAGTCGTCAAAGCTTACAGTCAGGATATGGGCGACCTCTTCTGATCATTGCGCCTCAAGTTTCACTTTAGCAAGCCGATAACATCCCTATAGCCAGAAGCGTTTTCGCCTGCTGGCGCCCACTTTGATGTCTGCCAGCCCGGTTGACGGGGAACGTAAGGAACCGAGATGTCCAGCATAATTAACTCCGCGATGAGCGGATTGAGTGCCGCGCAGGCCGCTCTGAGCACCACGAGTAACAACATTTCCAATTACACCGTGGCGGGCTATTCACGTCAGACCACGGTACTGGCGCAGGCGAACAGTACCCTGCAGGGCAATAGCTATTATGGTAACGGCGTGAATATCACCGGTGTACAACGTGAATATGATGCGTTTATTGCTACGCAGCTGCGCGGTTCCAGCGCGAACTACAGCGCGGTAAACACCCAGCACAGCCAGATTTCTAACATTGACGATCTGCTGTCGACCTCGACTACCAGCCTGTCGACCTCACTGCAGGGCTTCTTTACCAACCTGCAGAACGTGGTCAGCAACGCCAACGATCCGTCGGCGCGTCAGTCGATGCTCAGCAATGCACAGGGGCTGGTCAGCCAGTTCCAGACTTCAGCGCAATACCTGAACAATATGCAGAACAGCGTTAATGCCGATGTCGATTCCAGCATCAGGCAGGTCAATACCATCACCAGCCAGATTGCCGATCTGAATAAACAGATTGGCAAACTGAGCACGTCAAACGGTGCCGCACCTAACGATCTGCTCGATAAGCGCGATCAGCTGGTGAATACCCTGAATAACGTGGTTGGCGTGACGGTATCGCAGCAGGATGGCGGCTACACGGTCGCGATGGCCAATGGCCTGACGCTGGTGAACGGCGACAAATCTCACGATCTGGTGGCGATGCCTTCCAGCAGCGATCCGACACGCACCACCATCGGCTATGTCGATAAACAGGCGGGCAACGTCGAGATCCCGGAAAAGCTTATCACCACCGGTTCGCTGGGCGGTCTGCTGGCGTTCCGTACTCAGGATCTGGATCTGGCACAGAATCAGCTGGGTCAGTTAGCGGCGGCGTTTACCACCAGCTTCAACGATGTCCACAAGCAGGGCTTTGATAGCAAAGGCAACCAGGGCGTCGATTTCTTTAATATTGGCAGCCCGATCGTGGTGGGCAACAGCAAAAACAGTACTGCAGCCTCGGTCACCGCCGAGTGGACGGATACCAGTGCACTGAAAGCGTCTAACTACACCGTGAGTTATGACGGCAATAACTGGACTGCGACCCGTGCCTCAGACAGTACGGCTGTTACCATCACGCCAGGAACTGATACCAATGGCAACACCACGCTGAGCTTTGATGGTCTTAAACTGACTGTTGCCGCCACGCCTGCACCGGCTGCCAAAGACAGTTTCCTGGTGAAGCCGGTACAGAACGCGATCAACGATATGTCAGTCGCGATCACCAGTGAATCTCAGGTGGCCGCCGCGGGTGCAGTAGGCGGTGAGAGTGATAACCGTAATGCGCAAAAACTGCTGAATCTGCAGGATGTGAAACTGGTCGGCGGCAACGCCACGCTGTCTCAGGCCTACGCCACCCTCGTCAGCAGCGTGGGTAACAAAACCAGTTCACTGGAAACCACCAGCACCACTCAGAAAAGCGTGGTCAGTCAGCTGACCCAGCGCCAGCAATCGGTCTCTGGGGTAAACCTCGATGAGGAGTACGCCAACCTGACCAAATACCAGCAATATTACATGGCCAATGCGCAGGTGCTGCAGACTGCCAGCACCGTGTTTAATGCATTGATCAATATTCGCTAAGGGCAGGAGATAACATGCGAATCAGTACAAATATGATTTTTGAGCAGCAGGTGCGCGGCATCACTGACTCACAGGCCTCCTGGCTGAAATCAGGCGAGCAGCTCTCCAGCGGTCGCCGTGTGAATAATCCTTCGGACGATCCGATTGCCGCGTCTCGTGCTGTCGTGTTGTCTCAGACCCAGCAGCAGGGCAAGCAGTATGCGCTGGCGCGTACCTTTGCCGAGCAGGGGTTGTCACTGGAAGAGAATACGCTGAAAGGCGTTACCGATGGGATCATTGCTGCGCAAGGGCTGATCGTCAACGGTTCAACCGGTACGCTGAGCGACGATGACCGTGGTTCGATTGCCACCCAGCTGGAGGGCATTCGCGCCCAGTTGCTGAACCAGGCAAACAGCCAGGATGCGAATGGCCGCTATATTTTTGCCGGTTATAAAACCGACAGCGCGCCATTTGTGGATGCGGCGGGCACCGGCGTAGGTTACGCAGGCGGCACCGAGGCGATCACTCAGAAGGTCGATAGCAGCCGTACCATGACCGTGGCGCATACCGGTGACAATGTCTTTATGACGATCTCCGGCAATGCCACCAAAGAGCCGGATGGCAGTGCCAGCGAAACGAATGTGTTTAAGATGCTGGATAGCGCCATTGCTGCGCTGAAAGTGCCGCAGGATGATGCTGACGCCGCAACCAAACAGACCTTCCAGGCGGCGATGGATAAAACCAACCGTGGCCTGGGTAACTCGCTGAATAATGTCTTAACCGTGCGTTCTGAGATTGGTATTCAGCTTGATGAGATCGGTACGCTGAATGCCCAGGGCGATGACCGCAGTGTGATTTACAGCTCGCAGATGAGTGACCTGGTTAACGTGGATTTAACCGAAGCGGCTTCCAACTACACCATGCAGCAGACGGCATTACAGGCGTCCTATAAGACTTTTACCGACATGTCTAAGATGTCGCTGTTCCAGATGAATTCGTAGTCTGACCTGAAATTTTAGGCGTACTTTAACCGGATGCGCTTACTTTTTCCCACCCTCCCGCTAAAGGAGGGTGGGATTTTTTTTGCCTGCGATTCAGCTGGTGGCGGGAGCGATGGAAGTTAAACCGGCTTGATTTACAGCGACAGGCTGCTCGGTCCTGCTTTCACGCTTTCACGCACTTTCCTGATTACGGATAAATGAGAAGGGGCGGCTATTTATCCTCTGTCCGCTGGCGTGCAGAATCGCAGGCATAAAAAAACCCCGGCTTGCAGGCCGGGGTTCCGTTCACAACAGCTTATGCGTTACGGCTTGGTCGCCGGGGCAGTGGCATGATGTGTGGCGCTATGACCACCCGCAGAACCGCGACCGTCGAACTCATAGGGTGCACGCACCCAGTCACTGTGCGGTGCCGGTTCTGACTGCCAGACTGGCGCAGGCGCTTTAGTCATCGGCGCAGAGGCAAAATGCTTCCAGCGCGTACCGTCATTCGGCACTGAGGCAGTTGCAGGCACTGATGCAACAGGTTCGGCCGCCGTCACCTGTGCTGCAGGGGCGACATCGCGTGCGGCCACCGGAGCATGAGGTTCACGAACTGGCGCTGTTTCAGCTTCAGCAGCGACCGGCGCATTCAGAACTTCTTCAACTTCTGCTGCGATCGTTTCGCTGACGTCGGTAGCCGATTGCTCAGCAACCTCTGAAGGCTGTGCTTCTTCTGCGACCGCTGCAGGCTGTACAGTCTCAACCGCAGGTGTCACAACCGGCGCTTCGGTGACAGGCTCAGCAGGCACGGCTTCGGCTGCTACCGCTTCCGCTTTCGCTTCATCTGCCGCCGAAACAACGGAAGGCTGTTCGTCAACCGGCGCGTCGATAGCACGGGTATCGTCAGTGTTCACGACCGGTACTGGCGTTTCTGCCTGCGGCTCGGCCTGTTGCACTGGCGCTTCCTGAGCGACAGACTCAACAGCGGCAGCAACGGGCAGCGCACGGGCGGCGTCTGCTGTCTCTTCGCGGTTGTACGCTGGCGTTTCGTGAGTCACATTCTGAACCTGCTCTTCGCTGGTCTGGCTCACCGGGTAACGGATCCAGACTTTACCTGATGCCATCTCTGGTGAGGCAGCTGCAGCGGCCAGCGGCATCGCTGACTGAGTCGGATAACGCTCATCACGGTAACGACGACGACGCTGTCCGCTGACGCGCAGATGACGAGGCGAACGACGTGAACGACGCGGCATATTGGCGTTATCACGGTTGTCGTTGTCATCCTGCTCTTCACCCTGCGGTGCCTGGAACTCAGGCTGCGGCTGAGCGACTTCTGTCGGCTGAGGCTGACGCACTTCAGCAGGCTGGGCAAAGTCACTGGCTTCGGCTGGCATAGGTGGACGGTTATCATCAACACGCACCTTCTGGTCCAGCTGACGCGGCTTGCGACGCGGCATAACCTGTACGCGCTCATCATCCTGCGGCTCGATCACTTCCGGAACATCAGCCACCACTGCTGGCTGCTCAGCCACTTTGGCGGCTTCTTCACCGGCGCGTTTCTCTTCCTGACGACGACGCTGACGCTCAGCACGCTGTTCACGGCGCTGTTGCTGCTGCTCATCACGCTGCTGGCGCGCTTCTTCGCTCAGAGCCGGACGCTCTTCACGCACTTCACCTGGCTGAGACTCACGCTTGCTACGACGGTTGTTATTGCCATCGCGCGGCTCGCGATTTTCACGGGGCTCGCGACTTTCGCGCGGTTCACGACTTTCACGAGGCTCGCGGTTTTCACGAGGCTCGCGGTTTTCACGAGGCTCGCGGTTTTCGCGTGGTTCACGGCCTTCACGCGACTGCGCGTTATCTCCGTTACGGGGGGTACGCTCACGACGATTGTTATTACGACGGTTGTTATTGTTGCTGCGGCGCTCGCCACGGCCGTTACCGTTTTCCTGCTCGCTTTCAGGCGCTTTCTGCGGTTCTGCAACCTCAGTGGCCACTGGCGCAGCAGGGGCTTCTTCGCCTGCGAACATTTTTTTCAGGCCGCCAAGAAGACGTCCAAAGAAACCGGTGCTGACGGTAGCAGGTGCAGCCACAGCAGGTGCTGTTTTTGCGGCTGGCTGGGCTTCAGCGCGCTGCGCTTCTGGCTCAACTTCTACCGGTGCCGGAGGCGCATCAGGCATCACAAACGCGGCCAGAGCAGGCTGCTCAGGACGACGACGTTCAGCATGTTCCTCTTCCGACGGCATCGCCATTTCGGCTTCATGCAGCTTCGGCAGATGATAGCTCAGGGTCTGCGTCTCTTCGCCTTTGCGCACGCGCAGCACGGAGTAGTGTGGGGTCTGCATCTTATCGTCAGGAACGATGATCGCCCGCACGCCACCCTGGCGTGTTTCAATGGCGTTAACCGCTTCACGTTTTTCATTCAGCAGGTAAGAGGCCACCTGAACAGGAACAATGGCGTGAACTTCTTTGGTGTTGTCTTTCAGCGCTTCTTCTTCAATCAGACGCAGGATCGACAGCGCCAGTGATTCGTTATCACGGATGGTGCCGGTGCCGCTACAGCGTGGGCAGACGTGATGACTGGATTCACCTAATGACGGGCTCAGACGCTGACGGGACATCTCCAGCAGGCCGAAACGTGAAATGTGGCTGATCTGAATACGGGCGCGGTCCTGACGGACAGCTTCACGCAGACGATTCTCAACCGCGCGCTGATGGCGTACCGGCGTCATATCGATGTAATCGATAACGATCAGGCCGCCCAGATCACGCAGACGCAGCTGACGAGCAATCTCATCGGCCGCTTCAAGGTTGGTGTTGAACGCCGTCTCTTCGATATCACCGCCGCGCGTTGCACGTGCTGAGTTGATATCAATAGCGGTCAGTGCTTCAGTACTGTCGATCACAATCGAGCCACCGGAAGGCAGGCGGACTTCACGCTGGAAAGCGGATTCGATTTGCGATTCGATCTGATAGTGACTGAACAGCGGGATTTCACCGGTGTAGAGCTTAATTTTGCTGCTGAAGTCCGGACGGCCCAGCGCAGCGATATGCTGACGCGCCAGTTCCAGAACTTTCGGGTTATCGATAAGGATTTCACCGATGTCCTGACGCAGATAGTCGCGGAAGGCGCGCACAATCACGTTACTTTCCTGATGGATCAGGAACGGAGCAGGGCGGTTTTCAGCGGCTTTCTTGATCGCTTCCCAGTGTTTGAGACGGAAGCTTAAATCCCACTGCAGCGATTCGGCGGATTTACCGACGCCCGCAGTACGGACAATCAGGCCCATGCCTTCCGGCAGTTCCAGCGCCGACAGGGCTTCTTTCAGCTCGGTACGATCGTCACCTTCGATACGGCGAGAGATACCGCCTGCACGTGGATTATTCGGCATCAGTACCAGATAGCTGCCCGCCAGAGAGATAAAGGTGGTCAGCGCAGCGCCTTTATTGCCACGTTCTTCTTTATCGATCTGAACAATGACTTCCTGACCTTCACGCAGCACGTCTTTAATATTCGGACGACCATGCGCGTTGTAGCTGGAGGGGAAGTATTCGCGGGAAATTTCTTTTAACGGGAGGAAACCGTGACGCTCTGCACCGTAATCGACAAACGCAGCTTCAAGGCTGGGTTCAATGCGAGTGATTTTTCCTTTGTAAATGTTGGCTTTTTTCTGCTCGTGTCCAGGACTTTCAATATCCAGATCGTACAGACGCTGACCGTCAACCAGGGCAACGCGCAACTCCTCCTGCTGAGTTGCGTTTATTAACATTCTTTTCATCGTGACTTACTCGTTATTCTTTCATGAGTGATTACAGCTGCGGGCATAGTTACCCTGGACGAGTATCAACCGATGGCCCCGTGACTTAGTGCAATGTCGTCAACCTCACGGCTGTCGACCGCGCGAGGGGCGCAAATAACGTCGGTGGCCTGTTTTTCATAAGGGAAAACAGCACCAGATAGTGGAAATGCCTGAGAGAATAAAGAAAACCCGTGCATCCCATACTGTTGTCCAGGCCGCAACCCGCAGCCCGCTAAGTGCCTGATTTCGCATTACGTCTTACGCCATTGCTGCGTGTCTGCTCAATCCGGCAAAATGACAATTTCGCTCTTTTTCTGCCCTGAAATGCAACAGGCAAGAAACTCAAGCATTATTCCATTGCTAACCTTCATATAGCAAGGCGACTTTAGCCAGCTTGTGAAGTTTCTTTACATTTAACGCGCTAATGTGTCGGACAAAGCAGCGCTTTGCTGAAAAAGCCAGCAGAGAGGCGACCTGCCGTCACATCAACTCCAGAGTTAAGCACAGAAAAAGGGGTGGCGCTATCAGGGGACACTATTTAGAATCGCCGCCATGAAAACAGAGAATCCCGGCGTACATTTTGTCGCCATCACGGCTGAAAATGCCGGACAACGCATTGATAACTTTTTGCGCACCCAGCTCAAGGGTGTGCCCAAAAGCATGATTTATCGCATCGTTCGCAAAGGCGAGGTGCGGGTGAATAAAAAGCGCGTCAAGCCAGAATATAAGCTGGAGGAGGGTGATGAGGTGCGCATTCCGCCGGTTCGGGTAGCGGAACGCGATGAAGATGCCGTTTCTCCCAAACTGGCGAAAGTGGCTTCACTGGCCGATGCCATCCTGTTTGAGGATGAGTCACTGCTGGTGATGAACAAGCCTTCCGGCACAGCCGTGCATGGCGGTAGCGGACTCAGCTTCGGGGTGATTGAAGGGTTACGTGCCCTGCGACCGGAAGCACGCTTTCTGGAGCTGGTGCATCGCCTGGATCGTGACACCTCCGGCATTCTGCTGGTCGCAAAAAAGCGTTCGGCGCTGCGTTCACTCCATGAGCAACTGCGTGAAAAGGGGATGCAGAAAGATTATCTGGCCCTGGTACGCGGCAACTGGCCGTCACACCTGAAGGTGGTTCAGGCGCCGTTGCTGAAAAACATCCTGCAGAGCGGTGAGCGCGTGGTGCGCGTCAGCAGCGAAGGCAAAGCCTCGGAAACCCGCTTTAAAGTAGAAGAGCGGTTCGACTTTGCCACGTTGGTAAAAGCGAGCCCGGTCACCGGACGTACCCATCAGATTCGCGTCCATACGCTGCATGCCGGACATCCCATTGCTTTCGACGATCGCTATGGAGAACGTGAGTTTGACCGTCAGCTGGCGGCAACCGGTTTAAAACGCCTGTTCCTGCATGCTGCGGCGCTGACCTTTACTCACCCTGGCACCGGCGAAGTGATGCGGGTCGAAGCGCCACTGGATGATGGTCTGAAGCAATGCCTGCTTAAGCTGCGTCAACTGAAAGCGTAATCTCTCCGGCATCAGTTCGTTAAAGGATTGATGCCGGCCTGCTGCAACATCGCATTGAGCGCGATCAACGGCAACCCGACCAGCGTATTAGGATCGCGTCCCTCCAGCCGATCAAACAGACAAATCCCCAGACCTTCACTTTTAAAACTGCCCGCACACTGAAGCGGCTGCTCCTTTTCCACATAGCCGTCGATTTCAGCGTCAGTTAATGTGCGGAAATGAACCACAAAGTGCTCACAACAGTGCAGCAGCGTGCCACTGGCCGGATGAAATAACGCCAGACCGGTGTAAAAGGTAATGGCTTTTCCGCTGGCGGCACGCAGTTGCGCTCGCGCATTCTCAGCCGTGTGAGGTTTACCGGCGATTGCGCCATCCAGCACGCAAACCTGGTCGGAGCCGATTATCCAGTGGCTGGGATAGGTTTTTGCCAGCGCTTGTGCTTTCGCCACGGCAAGACGGGTCACCAGCGCTTCAGCGGTTTCCCCGGGCTGGGGTGACTCATCAACCTCAGGCGCGGCGGTAATAAAAGGCAGGCCCAGTTTATGCAGTAATGCCTGCCGAAAGGGCGAGGTTGAAGCTAAAAGAATCGATGGCGTCATTTTTTTTCAATAGTGATAGCGAATTGGTGACAGTCATTTTAAACTGTGCGCCGCACTGGATGCGAATAGTGGTTGAAAGATGCTGTTTAACGGCCTTTTTCTTTGACTCTATGACATTACAAAGTTAATATGCGCGCCCTATGCAAAAGGTAAAATTACCCCTAACGCTGGACCCTGTCCGCACTGCTCAGAAGCGCCTTGATTATCAGGGTGTCTACACATCTGTACAGGTGGAGCGTGTGGCCGAGTCGGTCGTTAGTGTGGACAGTGATGTGGATTGTGCCATGTCGTTTGCGGTTGATAACCAACGTCTGGCAGTACTGACGGGTACTGCTGAAGTACAAGTGACGTTGCGTTGCCAGCGCTGCAACCAGACCTTTCCCCATCACGTAAAAGTGAGTTACTGCTTCAGCCCTGTCTCTTCTGAAGAGCAGGCCGAGGCATTGCCGGAAGCGTACGAGCCGGTCGATGTCAACGAGTTTGGTGAGATCGATCTGCTGGCGGTTGTCGAGGATGAACTGATCCTCGCGCTGCCGGTCGTTCCGGTGCACGATTCTGAACACTGTGAAGTGTCCGAGGCGGACATGGTCTTTGGTAAACTGCCTCCTGAGGCGGAGAAACCAAATCCATTTGCCGTATTAGCCAGTTTAAAGCGTAAGTAATAGGAGTAAGGTCCATGGCCGTACAACAGAATAAACCCACCCGTTCTAAGCGTGGTATGCGTCGTTCGCACGATGCGCTGACCACTGCTGCTCTGTCAGTAGATAAAGTTTCTGGCGAAACTCATCTGCGTCACCACATCACTGCGGACGGTTACTACCGCGGTCGCAAGGTTATCGTTAAGTAAGTTTCTTGCTTAGCAAGGCGATATCTTGACACGTTTGACCCTGGCGATTGATGCCATGGGCGGGGACTTCGGTCCCTGCGTGACAGTGCCTGCAGCATTGCAGGCACTGGCCTCTCATTCGGAATTATTCCTTCTTCTGGTCGGACATCCCGACACCCTCATGCCATTGCTTGCCAAAGCGGATTCCTCCCTGATGGGGCGTTTGCAGGTCATCCCTGCCGAATCGGTTATTGCAAGTGATGCGCGGCCCGCTCAGGCCATCCGCAACAGTCGCGGCAGCTCAATGCGTGTGGCACTGGAGATGGTTAAAGAGGGACGTGCGCAGGCCTGCATCAGCGCCGGGAATACCGGTGCGCTGATGGGGCTGTCGACACTCTTATTAAAACCGCTGGATGGCATTAAACGTCCGGCGCTGATGTCCGTTTTACCGCATCAGCAACAGGGTAAAACCGTGGTGCTGGATCTGGGCGCAAATGTGGGCTCAGACAGTGCGATGCTGGTGCAGTTTGCCGTAATGGGGTCGGTAATGGCTGAGCATGTGCTTGGTATTGCACGGCCCCGTGTCGCGTTGCTCAATATTGGTCATGAAGAGACCAAAGGGCTGGAAACCATCCGCGACGCCGCGGCAGTGCTGCGAGAATCACCGCAAATCAACTATATTGGTTATCTTGAAGGTAACGAACTGCTCACCGGTAAAACGGATGTGATGGTCTGTGACGGTTTTGTCGGAAACGTCACGCTGAAGACTATGGAAGGCGTGGTAAGAATGTTTCTTTCTCTGCTGAAGTCATCAGGGGAAGGTAAAAAACGGTCATGGTGGCTTCAGTTGCTGGGGCGCTGGATTCAGAAACGTCTGACGAAGCGCTTCGGGCATCTCAACCCTGACCAGTACAATGGCGCTTGTCTGTTAGGATTGCGCGGAACAGTGATCAAAAGTCACGGTGCGGCAAATCAACACGCCTTCGCTGTGGCCATAGAACAGGCAGAGCAGGCGGTGAGGCAGCAAATTCCCGAGCGAATTGCTGTGCGCCTTGATGCTGTATTAGCCAGGAGTGACAAAGCCTAGATGTATACCAAAATTATCGGTACGGGCAGTTATCTGCCAAGCCAGATCCGCACCAATGCCGATCTGGAAAAAATGGTGGAGACGTCGGACGAGTGGATTGTTACCCGTACCGGCATCCGCGAGCGCCGTATTGCTGCGCCTGACGAAACCGTCGCCACCATGGGATTCAGCGCAGCGCAACGCGCCCTTGAAATGGCAGGCATTGAAGCGAACGATGTTGGGTTGATTATTGTCGCCACAACCTCTTCCAGCCATGCCTTCCCCAGTTCTGCCTGCATGATCCAGCAAATGCTGGAGATCAAAGACTGCGCGGCGTTTGACCTCGCTGCCGCCTGTGCAGGTTTTACCTATGCACTGAGCGTGGCCGATCAATACATCAAAAATGGCGCGGTGAAGCATGCTCTGGTGATTGGCGCTGATGTCCTGGCACGGGCACTTGATCCGGAAGATCGCGGCACCATCATCCTGTTTGGCGATGGTGCAGGCGCGGTCGTGCTGGGTCAGAGCGAAGAGCAGGGGATTATCTCTACCCATCTTCATGCTGATGGTCGCTATGCACAGCTGCTGACGCTGCCTTATCAGGATCGTGCGCATCAGGATCAGCCCGCTTATGTCACCATGTCAGGCAACGAAGTCTTTAAGGTTGCCGTCACCGAGCTGGCTCATATCGTTGATGAAACGCTGCAGGCCAATAATCTCGATCGTGAAATGCTGGACTGGCTGGTGCCGCATCAGGCGAACCTGCGCATTATCAGCGCCACCGCGAAAAAACTCGGCATGACCATGGATAAAGTGGTCGTCACACTGGATCGTCATGGCAATACCTCTGCCGCATCGGTGCCAAGCGCACTGGATGAAGCGGTCCGTGATGGCCGCATCAAACCCGGACACCTTATTTTGCTGGAAGCCTTTGGTGGTGGATTCACCTGGGGTTCTGCGCTGGTTCGCTTTTGATTGACAGGAACGAAAAATGACGCAATTTGCATTTGTTTTCCCAGGTCAGGGTTCACAGACCGTGGGCATGCTGACTGAATTAGCGGCAACGTATCCGCTGGTAGAAGAGACCTTCCGTGAAGCCTCTGATGCGCTGGGATATGATCTGTGGCAATTAGTGAGTCAGGGTCCGGCTGAAGAGCTGAACAAAACCTGGCAGACTCAGCCTGCACTGTTAGCCGCCTCCGTGGCAATCTACCGTGTCTGGCAGCAGCAGGGCGGTGAAGAGCCACTCCTGATGGCCGGTCACAGCCTGGGTGAATATTCAGCGCTGGTTTGCGCGGGTGTGCTCAACTTTGCTGATGCAGTAAAGCTGGTTGAACTGCGCGGCAAACTGATGCAGGAAGCGGTGCCTGAAGGCACTGGCGCGATGCAGGCAATTATTGGCCTGGATGACGCGGCTATCCGTAAAGCCTGTGAAGAGAGTGCCCAGGGCCAGGTAGTCTCACCGGTTAACTTTAACTCGCCGGGCCAGGTGGTCATTGCGGGTAACAAAGAAGCTGTTGAACGTGCGGGTGCCGCCTGTAAAGCAGCGGGCGCTAAACGTGCCTTGCCACTGCCGGTCAGCGTTCCGTCTCACTGCGCACTGATGAAGCCTGCGGCCGATAAACTGGCGGTGGCGCTGGAGAGCATCACCTTTAACGCGCCTGCGGTACCGGTGATCAACAACGTCGATGTGAAAGCTGAAACCGACGCTGCAGCCATCCGCCATGCGCTGGTCCGTCAGCTCTACAGCCCGGTTCGCTGGACCGAGAGCGTGGAAGCGATGGCGGCACAGGGCGTGACCCAGCTCCTGGAGATGGGGCCAGGTAAAGTCCTGACCGGACTGACGAAACGTATTGTTGATAGCCTGACAGCGGCTGCCGTTAACGATACTGCATCCCTGACGGCTGCACTCGGTAAGGAATAAGAGGAAAATCATGAGCTTTGAAGGTAAAGTTGCGCTGGTTACCGGCGCGAGTCGCGGCATTGGTCGTGCGATTGCAGAAACACTGGCGGCACGGGGTGCTAAAGTGGTAGGGACTGCAACCAGCCAGAGTGGCGCCGACGCCATCAGTGCTTACCTTGGCGACAAGGGCAAAGGCCTGTTACTGAATGTGACTGACGCTGACTCAATCAGCACTGTTTTAGAGAATATTCGTGCTGAATTTGGCGAAGTGGATATTTTAGTCAATAATGCAGGCATTACGCGTGATAATCTTCTCATGCGCATGAAGGACGATGAGTGGGATGATATCCTGGATACCAACCTCACATCGGTATTCCGCCTTTCCAAGGCGGTCCTGCGTGCCATGATGAAAAAGCGCGTGGGCCGTATCATCACCATCGGTTCCGTTGTTGGAACCATGGGTAATGCGGGCCAGGCAAACTATGCGGCAGCAAAAGCGGGTTTGATTGGCTTTAGCAAATCACTGGCGCGCGAAATCGCGTCACGTGGCATTACCGTCAACGTCGTGGCTCCAGGCTTTATTGAGACTGACATGACGCGGGCACTGAACGAAGATCAACGTTCCGGTATTTTGGCGGAAGTTCCTGCGGGTCGCTTAGGCGAAGCTCAGGAAATCGCCAATGCTGTGGCATTTTTAGCCTCTGACGAAGCAGCCTACATCACAGGTGAAACGCTGCACGTCAATGGCGGAATGTACATGGTCTGATAAATCACGAAATGATTTGCTTTATTTGCGGTTAGAACCGCAAAATAACGCAAAATCGTGGTTCGACCAGCCGGGATTTTGTTGCATCTTTTTCACCATTTTATACACTACGAAAACCATCGCGAAAGCGAGTTTTGATAGGAAATTAAATAGTATGAGCGATATCGAACAACGCGTTAAGAAAATCATCAGTGAGCAGCTGGGTGTGAAAGAGGAAGAAGTCACCAACTCTGCATCTTTCGTAGAAGACCTGGGTGCCGATTCTCTTGATACCGTTGAGCTGGTGATGGCTCTGGAAGAAGAGTTTGACACTGAGATTCCAGACGAAGAAGCTGAGAAAATCACTACCGTTCAGGCAGCGATCGACTATATCAATAGCCATAAAGGCTAATGAATATCTTCAGGCGGTCGCTCGACCGCCTGATTTTTTTGTTTGTCCCACATAGTTCCCTATTTCCCCTCCCTGGAGGACGAACGTGTCTAAGCGTCGTGTAGTTGTGACTGGTCTTGGCATGTTGTCTCCTGTCGGCAATACCGTAGAGTCTACCTGGAGTGCTCTCCTTGCCGGTCAGAGCGGCATTACCCTGATCGACCATTTTGATACCAGTGCTTATGCAACACGTTTTGCAGGTCTGGTAAGAGATTTTAATTGTGATGACTACATCTCGCGCAAAGATCAGCGCAAGATGGATGCCTTCATCCAGTACGGCATTGTGGCCGGTATGCAGGCCATGCAGGACAGTGGTCTGGTTGTTACCGATGAAAATGCAAGCCGTATGGGCGCAGCAATTGGCTCCGGCATCGGTGGTTTAGGTCTGATTGAAGAGAATCATACTTCACTGGTCAACGGCGGCCCGCGCAAAATCAGCCCATTCTTTGTGCCTTCAACCATCGTTAACATGGTGGCGGGTCATCTCAGCATCATGTATGGCCTGAAAGGTCCAAGCATCTCTATCGCGACAGCCTGTACCTCTGGTGTGCACAACATCGGCCATGCCGCTCGTATCATCGCTTATAACGATGCTGACGTGATGCTGGCAGGTGGCACAGAGAAAGCCAGTACGCCATTAGGCGTCGGTGGTTTTGGTGCAGCACGTGCTCTCTCAACCCGTAACGACAACCCGCAAGCGGCCAGCCGCCCGTGGGATAAAGATCGTGACGGTTTTGTACTGGGTGACGGCGCGGGCATTGTCGTACTTGAAGAGTATGAACATGCGAAGAAACGTGGTGCGAAAATCTACGCTGAAATCGTAGGTTTTGGTATGAGCAGCGATGCCTACCACATGACTTCACCACCAGAAGATGGTTCAGGCGCCGCGGCGGCAATGATTAACGCATTGCGTGATGCTCAGCTTACGCCAGAGCAGATCGGCTATGTCAACGCGCACGGCACTTCCACGCCAGCGGGTGATAAAGCGGAAGCGCGGGCGGTGAAATCGGTCTTTGGGGCAGCAGCCAGCAGCGTGATGGTGAGCTCGACCAAATCAATGACCGGGCACTTACTGGGTGCGGCAGGCGCGGTTGAATCGATCTATTCGATTCTGGCGCTGCGCGACCAGGCCGTTCCACCGACCATTAACCTCGATAATCCGGATGAAGGCTGCGATCTCGACTTCGTGCCTCACACCGCGCGTCAGGTTCCCGGTCTGGAGTACACCCTGTGTAACTCCTTCGGTTTCGGCGGAACCAACGGTTCGTTGATCTTCCGTAAAGTGTAATCGTTGTTGATTGCTAAAAAGGCCCGCGATGCGGGCCTTTTTTTATCCTGCAAAATGCGCTGAAATCACGAGTCACGCTCAGGAGAGAACGATGTGGATTAACGGTTTAAAACAATCGACGCTGGCCGCCAGCAACCGTGGCCTGCAGTTTGGGGATGGCTGTTTTACCACCGCCGCCGTGCGTCAGGGTAAAATCGCGCTGCTTGAGAGCCACATTCAGCGCCTCAGACAGGGCTGTGAGCGGTTATGGATTGATGGCGTCGACTGGCTTCAGCTTGAGACAGAGATGCAACAGGCCGCGCAGCAACAAACCCAGGCGGTGCTGAAAGTGATTATCAGCGCCGGCAGCGGCGGGCGGGGCTACAGCCGGCGTGGCTGTGGTGAACCTACGCGGATCGTCTCGCTGGCCCCATGGCCGCAACACTACGCCGATTTACAGCAGCGTGGCGCTTCACTCCGACTCAGCCCGATCCGTCTGGCACGAAACCCACAGTTTGCCGGTATCAAGCACCTTAATCGTCTGGAACAGGTGATGATCAGAGCTCATCTTGACCAGACAGACGCCGACGAGGCGCTGGTGCTTGACACTGAAGGTTGGGTGGTGGAATGCTGTGCGGCCAATTTATTCTGGCGTCAGGGCTCGCAAATTTTCACGCCTGATCTGTCAGCATCGGGCGTGGATGGCATTATGCGGCGGAGTCTGATGGCGCAACTTGCAGCCGAAGGTCAGGCTTGTCAGGTAATAAAAAGCGAACCGGCGCAGTTGCTGGCCGCCGATGAAGTGGTGATATGTAACGCGCTGATGCCGGTCCTGCCGGTCCGACAGATAGAAGCGGTAGAGTTTACTGAGCGCTCGCTGTTTAATCAGTTGCGCGCAAGCTGTGAAAAGATAATGGATGCATCATGATTCGAAGCAAAAAAATAGTCGTCAGCCTGCTGGCGATCGTGGGTCTCGCGACTGTGCTGAGTTACTGGCAGGTTAAACAGTTTGCAGCCACCCCGTTAACCCTGCAGCAGGAAACGATCTACACGCTGCCTGCCGGCACTGGCCGGGTTGCACTTGAAGCGCAGCTGGAAGAGAAGAAGATTATTCCGCACAGTATCTGGTTTGGCGCGCTGCTGCGTCTGGAACCGGAACTGGCGACCTTCAAGGCGGGTACCTATCGCCTTGAGCCGACCATGACGGTGCGCTCGCTGTTACAGTTGCTGGCCAGCGGTAAAGAGGCGCAGTTCCCGGTGCGGTTCGTGGAAGGCCAGCGGCTTAAAGAGTGGCTGAGTGAGCTGCGCAAGGCGCCTTATATCCGGCATACCCTGAAAGATGATCAGTTCGCCACCCTTGCCAGTGCACTAAAAGTGGAGCCTGAGCAGCTGGAGGGCAACTTCTTCCCGGATACCTGGCTTTACACGGCTAACACCACCGATATGGCGCTGCTGCAGCGCGCGCATGATCGGATGAAAAAAACCATTGATGAGGTGTGGCAGGGACGGGCGGATAATCTGCCTTATAAAACCCCACAGGATCTGGTGACCATGGCCTCAATCATTGAGAAAGAGACCGGCGTCAGCGAAGAGCGCGCGCGCGTAGCCTCGGTGTTTATCAATCGCCTGCGCACCGGTATGCGGTTACAGACCGATCCCACCGTCATCTATGGCATGGGCGACAGCTATAACGGTACGCTGACCCGCAAAGATCTTGAGACGGCCAGCGCTTACAATACCTATATCATTAACGGTCTGCCGCCAGGTCCCATCGCCATGCCGGGTAAAGCTTCACTGCAGGCAGCGGCCCATCCCGAGAAAACCAACTATCTCTACTTTGTTGCGGACGGCAAGGGCGGCCATACCTTTACTACCAATCTTGCGAGCCATAACAAGGCGGTGCAGGTCTACCGGCAGACGCTAAAGGAAAAAAATGAACAGTAAGTTTATCGTCATTGAAGGCCTGGAAGGCGCCGGTAAAACCACCGCGCGTGATGCTATCGTCGCCACGCTGCGTGCCCGTGGTATTAACGATCTGGTCTTTACCCGTGAGCCTGGCGGTACGCCGCTGGCAGAACAGCTGCGGGTGCTGGTTAAGCAGGGTATTGAGGGTGAGCAGGTCACAGATAAAGCGGAACTGCTGATGCTCTATGCGGCGCGGGTTCAGCTGGTGGAAACAGTCATTAAACCGGCGCTGGCTCGCGGTGCCTGGGTGATCGGCGACCGTCACGATCTCTCTTCTCAGGCTTATCAGGGGGGGGGACGCGGACTTGACGCCGATCTGATGCAGACACTGCGTGATACCGTCTTAGGCGATTTCCGTCCCGATCTGACGCTTTATCTTGATGTGACACCCGACATCGGTCTGCAGCGCGCCCGTGCGCGCGGTGAGCTGGATCGCATTGAGCAGGAGTCATTGCGCTTCTTTGAACGTACCCGCGCGCGCTATCTGGCGCTGGCAGCGGAGGATCCCACCATCATTACCATTGATGCCACACAATCACTGGATGATGTGACAGCGTCACTTCAGGCGGCGCTGGATGGCTGGCTGGCGGAGCAGGCGTGATGAACTGGTATCCGTGGCTGAATCAGCCTTATCGCCAGGTGATTGGCCAGCATCAGGAGAATCGCGCTCACCATGCGTTGTTGATCCAGGCGATGGCAGGTATGGGCGATGAGGCGCTGGTCTGGGGGATGAGCCGCTGGCTGATGTGCCAGCAGCGGGATGGTCTGAAAAGTTGCGGACTGTGCCACGGTTGCCAGCTGATGCAGGCCAATACCCATCCTGACTGGTATCGGCTTGAAGCGGAGAAGGGCAAAAGTACCCTGGGCATCGATGCGGTGCGGCAGGTTACGGAAAAAATGTACCACTTTGGTCAGCAGGGCGGTGCGAAAGTGGTCTGGCTGCCGGATGCCGCACAGCTTTCGGAAGCGGCGGCCAACGCCTTGCTGAAAACGCTGGAAGAGCCGCCCGCCAACAGCTGGTTCTTCCTCAGCAGCCGCGATCCCTCGCGTCTGCTGGCCACGCTGCGCAGCCGCTGCATGACGCTGCATCTGACGCCGCCGGACGAAGGGCAAAGCCTGCTCTGGCTGAAGAAGCACGCTTTGCACGACGAAGAGATGCTGCTGGCGGCTCTGCGCCTGAGTGCGGGCGCACCGGGTGCGGCGCTGAGCCTGCTGGAAACCGGGCCATGGCAGGCCCGGCAGAAGCTCTGCGATGCGCTGTCCGCTGCGTTGCAGCAGGACATCCTGCAACTGCTGCCTGCGCTGAACGCTGACGATGCGGCAGCGCGTATAGGCTGGCTGCTCTCCTTGCTGCTGGATGCGATGAAGTGGCAGCAAAATGCGGTTCAGTGGCTGAGTAATATCGATCGTCAGGATGTGGTGCAGTTGCTGGCCGGATACTTTTCTGCCAGTGCGCTCAACAGCAGCATCCAGGAGTGGATGCGCTGTCGCGAGCAGCTGCTGCATGTGGCATCGGTGAATCGCGAATTATTGCTGACCGATCAGCTTCTGAGCTGGGCGGACAAACAGAAGCCCGCGCAGGTGTGCTAACCCTATCTGAGAGTAATTATGTTTATTGTGGATTCCCATTGCCATCTTGATGGCCTGGACTATGAAAAGAACCATCGTGACCTGGATGATGTGATCGCCAAAGCGGCGGCTCGTGATGTGAAATTTATGCTGGCGATCGCCACCACGCTGCCAGGTTTTCATACCCTTAAAAGTCTGGTCGGCGAACGGAAAAATATTGCGCTCTCCTGCGGTGTGCATCCACTGAATCAGGAAGAGCCTTATGATGTTGAGGAGTTTCGTCGGCTCTCTGCCGATCCTCAGGTGGTAGCCCTGGGTGAGACCGGGCTGGATTATCACTATCAGCCAGAAACGAAAGATCAGCAGCATCGCTCGTTCCGGGAACATATCCGTACCGGTATTGCGCTGAACAAACCGATTATTGTTCACACCCGTGATGCCCGCGAAGATACGCTGGCGATTCTGCGTGAGGAGCAGGTTGAACGTTGCGGCGGCGTGCTGCACTGCTTCACTGAGGATCAGCCCACCGCAGCTAAGTTGCTGGATATGGGCTTCTACATCTCTTTTTCCGGCATCGTCACATTCCGCAATGCTGAGCAGTTACGTGAAGCCGCACGCTATGTGCCGCTGGATCGAATGCTGGTCGAAACGGATTCGCCTTATCTGGCTCCGGTGCCTTTCCGTGGTAAAGAGAATCAGCCCGCTTATACGCGCGATGTTGCCGAATATCTGGCTGTACTAAAAGGTGTTGATATGGAAACGCTGGCAGCTACCACTACCCAAAACTTCTCAACCCTGTTTCATATCCCGATGAGCCAGCTTGGTGCCTGAGCAGCTATTATTTCAGCCTCTGTAATTAATCTGTAACCTGCATATATGACCCTGTTTTTTCAGACAGGGTCAGCTTTTTATCGTCGATTAATGGTGCGGGTCAGTAAGAAATTTCGTAAAGTGCGCCCTTGTGATTGTCGAAACGTGATACCCGTCAAAGTAACAAATCGGGATTTATTTTACCCTTCGTAATAAATCAAAAGGCGGTCACCGCCAGCCCGGCAAAGAATCCTCCCTCTTTGCCACGCGCTCTGCGCAAATATGCACTCATACTCAGGAGCTTCACGCTATGTTCAAAAATGCTTTTGCCAACCTTCAAAAGGTCGGTAAATCGCTGATGCTGCCGGTATCGGTTCTGCCGATTGCCGGTATTTTGTTAGGGGTCGGTTCAGCCAATTTCAGCTGGTTACCTGCAGTGGTTTCGCATGTGATGGCAGAAGCGGGTGGATCGGTGTTCGCCAACATGCCGCTGATTTTCGCTATTGGTGTGGCGCTGGGCTTTACCAATAATGACGGCGTTTCGGCGCTGGCAGCGGTTGTTGCTTATGGCATCATGGTGAAAACCCTGGCGGTGGTTGCCCCGCTGGTGCTGCATCTGCCTGCGGCGGAGATCGAGGCTAAACACCTCGCCGACACCGGGGTACTGGGCGGTATTATCGCCGGCTCCATTGCCGCTTACATGTTTAATCGCTTCTACCGCATCAAGCTGCCAGAATATCTGGGCTTCTTTGCCGGTAAACGTTTTGTGCCGATTATCTCCGGCCTGGCGGCGATTGTGCTTGGCGTGCTGCTCTCCTTTATCTGGCCACCTGTAGGTGCCGCCATTCAGGAGTTCTCACAGTGGGCTGCCTATCAGAACCCGGTTGTCGCCTTTGGTATTTATGGCGTCGTTGAGCGCTCGCTGGTGCCATTTGGTCTGCATCACATCTGGAACGTTCCTTTCCAGATGCAGATCGGTGAATACACCAATGCCGCAGGTCAGGTGTTCCACGGTGATATCCCGCGCTATATGGCAGGTGATCCGACTGCTGGTAAACTCTCTGGCGGCTTCCTGTTCAAAATGTACGGTCTGCCAGCGGCAGCGATTGCTATCTGGCACTCAGCGAAACCTGAAAACCGTGCCAAAGTCGGCGGCATCATGATCTCTGCTGCGCTGACCTCGTTCCTGACCGGTATCACCGAACCGATTGAATTCTCATTCATGTTCGTGGCGCCAATCCTGTATGTGATCCATGCGCTGCTGGCGGGTCTGGCATTCCCAATTTGTATCCTGCTTGGGATGCGTGATGGCACCAGCTTCTCACACGGTCTGATCGACTTTATCGTACTGAGCGGCAACAGCAGCAAAATCTGGCTGTTCCCGATTGTCGGTATTATCTATGGTCTGATTTACTACACCGTGTTCCGCGTATTGATCGCTAAGCTGGATCTGAAAACGCCAGGCCGTGAAGAGAGCAGCAGCAGCGAGCAATCTACAGCGACCGGTACCGAGATGGCGGGCAAACTGGTGGCCGCGTTTGGTGGTAAAGAGAACATCACTAATCTGGATGCCTGTATCACCCGTTTACGTGTCAGCGTCGCCGATGTGACGAAAGTGGATCAGACTGAACTGAAAAACCTCGGCGCTCGTGGCGTGGTGGTTGCCGGTTCCGGTGTGCAGGCGATTTTCGGGACCAAATCCGATAACCTGAAAACCGATATGGATGATTACATCCGCAGCATGTAATGATTTACAGAGATGAAAAAGCCCCGCTTAGCGGGGCTTTTTTTTGGCCGGGATTCAGAGGTAAACGCGCAGATACTCTGTCAGGCAGAGCAGGGCCATCGCCTGGCCGTAGGGCATAGAGGTCAGAGGAACCGTGCGGTAGTAATCCAGATCCTTGCCCATTGCGGTACCAAAAGAGACCTGTTTTAACTCGCCATCGTCATCAATATTGGCAATCACGCCGCGCAGCGCTTTTTCTGCCACCTCACGATACTCCGCAGGCAGATAACGCTTGCGAACCCCCTTCAGAATGCCATAAGCAAACCCGGCGGTGGCGGAGGCTTCCGGGTAGCTGTGCGGATCATCAAGCAGGGTGTGCCACAATCCGCTGCTGTGCTGACAGGCCCTGAGCGCTTTAACCTGGGTCTCCAGCACCTGCTGCAGGAAACGGCGGGTAGCGTGATGCTCAGGCCAGTTCATCATCTCCAGAAAGTCGGGAATGACAATCGTCACCCAGCTGTTACCGCGCGCCCAGCGTGCATCAGCAAAGTTATGGCGGCCGTCAAAGTTCCAGCCGTGGAACCATAAGCCGGTTTCGCGATCCATCAGATACTGAGTGTGCAGCAGGAACTGATAACTCGCTTCTTCAATCCACTCATCGCGCTTCAGCAGCTGGCCAATTTTAGCCAGCGCCATCACGCTCATCATCAGCGTATCGTCCCAGAGCTGCTGAGGGTTTTCGTTGTTATAGACAATGTGCTGCAGGCCGCCCTGTTCGGTACGCGGCATTTCATACATGACCCATTCTGCCCAGCGCTCCAGCACCGGCACCCAGGCCGGGTTCCCGGTCTCTTCGTAACGGTAGGCCAGTGTCAGAAAAGGACAAACGGTATTCACATTTTTGGTCGGCGTGCCTTCCGCCAGACGCTGCGTAAACCACTCATCAATGATCGCCAGCGTCTGCTGATCACCGGTCTGCTGATAATAGTGCAGCATGCCATACAGACCGATGCCGTGTGTCCATTCCCAACCCGCCCAGCCTTTGGTATCAATCACCCGGCCATCGTCCAGCCGTAATAAAAATTCGCCTGTCTCATCGGTGATGTTAACCAGATTCTGTGTCAGCTTTTGAATCAGCTGTACCAGTTCGCTGCGTGGCAACAGATGCTCGGGCTGGCACAATAATTTGCTGTGTTTAACGGGAAATACAGTCATGGTTTATTCCTGTCGTTTTAAGGTCGGGTTTAAAGAAGAGTTTAAAGTGGGATGCGCGGACAATTTTTCCGGCGCTGGCCTGTTACGATTAAGGAAGCCAATGTTGTTGTTGCCCCAGAGATTTTCGTAAGGCATGCCTGCCAGCGTTTCCACAATTCTGCGTGCTTCCGGCGTGATGCTTTCCGGCACGATGCGGCCCGCTTCGCGCATCTTCAGCGTCTCCTGGCGCAGCACAGTGTGGGTCTGCAGATTAAGCTTAAAGCGCAGTGACACGATAAAGCCGCAGGCCAGCACGGCCACTGTGCCGATGCTGAGAATCGCCAGGATAGTGTGGCTGACGCCGGGTACCTGAGTTGCCTGGCCAGAGACAAAGCCGGAGAGCTGCAGCACGATACCGACCAGCATGACTGCGCCAGCCTGCGACGCTTTTCGCGTCAGGGTCATGATGCCGGCAAAAATCCCTTCACGACGCTGTCCGGTGATCACCTCATCCACATCGGCGATATAGGTATAGGTGTTCCATGGCACATAGTTAATACCACCACGTCCCAGGCCTGCCAGGGCGGAGATCACCAACAGCAGTGACATGTTGTCGTTCATTCCGGCATACCACAATCCAGCGTAGGAGAGCGCCGCCAGGCCGAACAATAGGGCCACCAGACGGTAGGCGGGCGCAGGTCCCATACGGATGCAGAGCGGAATCATCGCCATCACGGCAATAAATTGCAGTACCGCCATGGTGCCCATCAGGCTGGAGGCGACCTGCGCGCTCTGCATCAGTACAAATACCACATACCAGGTAAAGACGGCGTTAAACACATCCTGCGCGATATAGCCGCCGAGGTACATGCCAAGGTGCTGGCGGAAGATGCGGATGCGTAAGGTTGAAGCCAGCTCGACATAGAGCCGTTTGAGATTCTGCATCAGCGTCAGCTGCTGCTTTTCCTGCTCTGCACGGCGTGACTCGGCGGAAAAGTCATCGGGGTGACGCTCCCAGGTAAAGCACCACACCAGCGTCAGCACCAGCGCGCAGATGACCGAGAACACCAGGCTGGCGTAGAAGAAGGAGAGAGGATTATCTTTGCCCAGCATACCCAGCAAAATACCGGGTAAAAAGGCGGCCAGAATGGCCGACAGCTGTGCCAGGCCGATGCGGGCACCGGAGAAGCGGGTTTTCTGTTTGAAATCGTCGGTCATTTCCGGCACCAGCGTTTCATAAGGCACCAGTATCATGGTGTAGACGATATCAAACAGCAGATAGGTGCAGAGATACCACCAGAAACTCATGTCGCTGAGCCACATCAGGCTATAACTGAATACAGAGGGTATGCCGAGCAGGATAAAGAATTTGCGGCGGCCAAAGCGTTTGCCCAGCCAGGTCGAACCGAAGTTATCGGTCAGAAAGCCCATCAGCGGGCTGACTATCGCATCCAGCACGCGGGCAGCGGCAAAGATCAGCGTGGCCTGAATCGGGGTTAACCCACAAAAGGTGGTGTAAAAATAGAGCAACCAGGCGGCGGTCAGCGCCGTGGTGCCTGCTCCAAGAAAATCTCCGGAACCGTAGGCCAGATAGTGGCCAAGACCAATTTTACGTGAGCGCATGTCTTATGCTCCTTGATGTTTATGGCGGTTTATCCCTGGTGACGCCGGTCATCTCACCCGGACTGGTTAGCAAAGTAGAACTGACGGGGCGTCTAAACCTTCGCAATTTGGCAAGCGCTGGCGCTGAAGTGGCAGTCATACAAAGAAAAGGGTGGCGAAATTCTAATTTATAAAACAGCGTTTCATTTTCTGGTGTGGCAGGGGGCGTTGCCAGCATTCTGAACAGCGTGCGGGTCACGGAGAGAGGGTGCTGCTGCAAAGGCAGGCGAACAATGCAAGAAAAGTGGTCCTGAGGTTGAAAGAAAACAAATTTCTCCCGCATACTGATTGATTAAGACTCAGGCTAAAGCTAAAGGAATTGCACCATGGCAGAAGAAACCATTTTTAGTAAAATTATCCGCCGCGAAATCCCCGCTGATGTGGTTTATCAGGATGAGCTGGTTACTGCCTTCCGCGACATTTCGCCCAAAGCGCCGACCCATATTTTAATCGTGCCGAATGTGCTGATCCCAACGGTCAACGAGGCGGAAGCGGCGCATGAGCACGCGCTGGGACGTATGTTTACCACCGCGGCGAAAATCGCCCGTCAGGAAGGTATCGATCAAAATGGTTATCGTCTGATTGTGAACTGCAATCAACATGGTGGTCAGGAGGTGTATCACATTCATATGCATCTGCTGGGCGGTGAACCGCTGGGACCGATGCTCTCTAACTGACCTGATAACGGAAACGTGCTATGCGATCCTGGCTGACTGGCCTGCCGATCCTGCTCTGCCTGACGGCCTGCAGCAGTGATAAACCGATGATCAATACGTCACAGTCGCTGGTGATGGAGTCCTCTGTGCTATCGGCAGGGATCATTACCGATGAACCGACGCTGGATGAAAACGATGGACTGAAGCGTGCCACCAGCGTGCTCTATAATCAGCGCGAAACACCGGTTGTTGTGCACTATCGTTACTACTGGTATGACGACAAAGGGCTGGAAATCACCCCGCAGGAACCGGCGCAGACCGTTACCGTTCCGGCGCAGGGCAGCATTATCGCCACTTCGCAACTGGGTAACCTGACGGCCAGCAAGGTTCGTCTTTATCTCTATCTTTAAGGATTTTTTACGTGATACGCAGTGTTAATCGTACCGGAGCGCTCCTGATGGCGCTCATTCTGACCGGCTGTGTGGTGAAACAGCAGCAGCCTGCACCGGTTGAACCGACCCAGCCTGTGGAGCCGGTGCAGCCCGTTCCACAACCTGAACCGGTGCCGCAACCGCAGCCTGTGCCGCAGCCACCGAAACTGGTCACTATCAACTGGGATGCCAGCGTTCAGCCGCTGGTGGCGCAGATGTTACAGGCTGCCAGCGCTGAGCCGGGCAGCGTGTTGCTGGTGGATCGGGTTAAAAACAGCACCAACGGTACGCTACAAAGCGAGAAAGCGACGGCAGCTATCCAGAATGCGCTGAATAACAACGGCAAATTCACCCTGGTTTCTGCTGACCAGCTGGCGCAAGCCAAGCAGACGCTGGGATTATCGCCGGATGACAGCCTGAACTCGCGCAGTAAAGCGATCGGCCTGGCGCGTAACGTTAACGCTCAGTATGTGCTCTACAGCAACGCGCGTGGCGATGTCAAAGCGCCGACGCTGCAAATGCAACTGATGCTGGTCCAGACCGGCGAGATCATCTGGTCCGGCAACGGCATTGCACAGAATTAATCCCGCTTTCCAGCGGATGATTCAGCAGGTCACCGGCGCACCAGAAAAGCGATCCTTTATTCCGCTGGCCGGTCTGACCGGGCACAGCCAGAAGATTGTCAGCCTGCGCGGAACCTTTATCGCGCGGGCGGCACCGCAACCGGCTATTCCGTTTGTCGATCGGCAGCGCGAATTCCGTCTGTTACGCAAATTGCAAGCCAGCGGAGTAGCACCGCAGCCCGTGGTGGGCCATCGTCAGGGGATCATCCTGACCTGGTGCACAGGCGATGCGCTGGATGAACACCGCTTCAGCCAGCAGCGTCCACAGATCGTGGCACTGCTGCAGAAACTGCATCAGCAGCCGCTGACCGGCTACCGTCTGCAGTTGTTGCCGCTGTTATGGCGCTACTGGCAGCTCACCCCACAGCGGCATCACCGCTGGTTGCGGGCGCTCAGGCATCTGACGCAGCAGGGTGAACCCCAGCCGCTGCGGCTGGCCCCGCTGCACATGGATCTGCATGCCGGAAATGTTATACAAGGCCCCGAAGGTCTGCGTCTGATCGACTGGGAGTATGCCGCCGATGGTGACGTGGCGCTGGAGCTGGCGGCTGTCTGTGCCAGCGATCCGCAGCACCAGGCCGACTGGCTGGCAGAGTATGCCGCGGCGATGCAGCTGCCGCTTACCGCGCTGGTTCAGCAGGCCAGACGCTGGCAGCCCTGGTTGCGGTTACTGATGGCCAGCTGGTATCAGCTCCGTGCCGGTCAGTGTGACGACGACACATTACAACAGCTGGCTCGACAGAGCTGGGAACAGATTTAATCGCGTTACGCAGGTGCGTTTCGCTACAGGATTCAGGATATGAGATCAGATTTACCCGGCCCCCTGATGCTTGATGTCGAGGGTTATGAACTGGATGGCGAAGAGCGCGACATCCTGCAGCATCCGCTGGTGGGCGGTTTAATTCTATTTGCCCGAAATTATCATGATCCAGCCCAGCTGGCAGAGCTGGTACGGCAGATCCGCGCCGCCTCTCACACCCGGCTGGTAGTGGCGGTGGATCAGGAAGGCGGTCGCGTGCAGCGTTTCCGTGACGGCTTCACCCAACTGCCTGCTATGCAATCTTTTGCTGCGTTGCACGACCTGGATACCGCCGGTGAGCTGGCGCAGCAGGCGGGATGGCAGATGGCGGCCGAGATGATCGCGATGGATATCGATATCAGCTTTGCGCCGGTGCTCGATATTGGTCATATCAGCGCCGCGATTGGCGACCGTTCTTTCCATGCCGATCCGGCCATCGCCCTTGACGTCGCCCGCCGCTTTATTGCGGGGATGCATGAAGCTGGTATGAAGACCACCGGCAAACATTTTCCGGGTCATGGTGCAGTCAGCGCCGATTCGCATAAAGAGACGCCACACGATCCGCGCGACGAAAAGACGCTGCGTGAGCATGACATGGCTATCTTCAGCAAGCTGATTACCGAACAGGCACTGGATGCCATTATGCCTGCACACGTCATTTACACCGAGGTTGATCCTCTGCCTGCCAGTGGTTCGCCATACTGGCTTAAAACCGTGCTGCGTGAGCAACTGGGCTTTGACGGTATTATTTTCTCCGACGATCTGTCGATGGAGGGCGCGGCCGTGATGGGCAGCTATCCCGAGCGGGCGCAACAGTCCCTTTCCGCAGGCTGTGACATGATTCTGGTCTGCAATCAGCGTCAGGGCGCCATCAGTGTACTGGATAACCTGATCCCGGTCGGGTCAGAGCGGGTCAGACAGCTGTATCATCAGGGCAGGTTTACCCGCGATGAACTGCGGGGAACGCATCGCTGGAAAAACAATGCTCAGCAACTGAGTGCGCTTCAGGAACGCTGGCTGGCTCATAAGGCGTCGTGGTAAGCAGTGACTGCCCGGCGCTATCACTACCTTGAGGATTATCATGATCATCTATCTGCACGGTTTTGATTCCAACAGTCCGGGCAATCACGAAAAAGTGCTGCAACTGCAATTTATCGATCCGGACGTCAGATTGATCAGTTACAGCACCCGCCATCCTAAACATGACATGCAGTTTCTGCTGAAAGAGACCGATAAAATGCTGACGCTGTCCGACGACGACCGTCCCCTGATTTGCGGCGTCGGACTGGGCGGCTTCTGGTCAGAGCGCATCGGGTTTTTGTGTGGCATCCGCCAGGTGATTTTTAATCCCAACCTCTCGCCGCAGGCGAACATGGAAGGGAAGATCGATCGGCCGGAGGAGTATCAGGATATCGCCACCAAGTGCGTCAGCGATTTCCGCGAGCGTAATCGTGACCGCTGTCTGACCTTTCTCTCCCGTCACGATGAGGCGCTTGACAGCCAGCATATTGCTGACCAGCTGCATCCGTTTTATGAAATTGTCTGGGATGAGACGGAAGGGCACAAATTCAAAAATATATCCCCACACCTTCAGCGGATAAAAGCTTTTAAAACATTAGGTTAAGCAGGAAAGGCACCGCAAGGTGCCTGTTTTTATTACGTAATTATCTGAGTTTCATTTTCCCGCTTTGATGTATATCAATATTCTTATGTTCTCCTCTTCCCGCCATGTTATTCTGCCAGCAGATTGCGATTTTAACTTCGCCAACCCTATGTTTCTTAAGGTTTAATTTAACCTTTGGTTAACTTTTGGTTCACAATTTGAGGGGGTCTTTGTTGACTACGTCTGTTAAGAAAATTGTTATTGTCGGAGGGGGAGCGGGCGGCCTGGAAATGGCCACGCAGCTGGGCCATAAACTGGGTCGTAAAAAGAAGGCCGAGATTATCCTGGTGGATCGTAACCACAGTCATTTGTGGAAGCCGTTGCTGCACGAAGTGGCCACCGGTTCAATGGATGAAGGTATTGATGCGGTGAGCTACCTGGCGCATGCCCGCAATCACGGTTTTGAGTTCCAGCTCGGTTCGCTCACCGATATCGATCGCAGTCGAAAAGTGATCCGCCTGGCCGAAGTGCTGAACGCGCAGGGCGAAGTGCTGGTACCTCAGCGTGAAGTGGCCTACGACCAACTGGTGATGGCGCTGGGCAGTACCTCGAACGATTTCGGTACGCCGGGTGTTAAAGATCACTGCATCTTCCTGGATAATCCCCATCAGGCGCGTCGTTTCCATAATGAAATGCTCAACCTGTTCCTGAAATTCTCCGCCAGCGAAGGCAGGGTCGAGAAAGTTAATATCGCCATCGTGGGCGGCGGGGCAACAGGCGTTGAGCTGTCAGCTGAATTGCATAACGCGGTAAAACAACTGCACAGCTACGGATTCAAAGGTCTGGGACGCGAAGCGCTTAACGTGACGCTGGTGGAAGCGGGTGAACGTATCCTGCCTGCGCTGCCACCGCGCATCTCTGCTGCGGCACATCAGGAGCTGACCAGGCTGGGCGTGCGCGTGCTGACGCAGACCATGGTCACCAGCGCCGAGCGGAATGGCCTGAATACCAAAGGCGGTGAGTTTATTGAAGCCGATCTGATGGTCTGGGCGGCGGGGATCAAAGCGCCCGACTTCCTGAAAGAGATTGGCGGACTGGAAACCAACCGCATTAATCAGCTGGTGGTCAAAGAGACGCTGCAAACCACGCTGGACGATGATATTTACGCAATTGGCGACTGCGCCTCCTGCGCCTTGCCGGGCGGCGGTTTTGTACCACCGCGCGCCCAGTCAGCGCATCAGATGGCCTCTCGCGCCATGGACAACATCCTGGCACAGCGTCACGGTAAACCACTTAAAGCCTATGTCTATAAAGATCATGGCTCGCTGGTATCGCTCTCCCGCTTCAGTACGGTTGGCAGCCTGATGGGCAACCTGATGCGTGGCTCAATGATGGTGGAAGGACGCATCGCGCGCTTTGTTTACATATCACTCTATCGTATGCACCAGATCGCGCTGCACGGCTACTTCAAAACCGGGCTGATCATGCTGGTCGGCAGTATTAACCGGGTTATCCGGCCACGACTTAAGCTGCACTAAGCAACAGCATTAACGCTGGCTAATTAAAGTTAAGCCTCCTCAATTTTGAGGGGGCTTTTTTATGGCCTGGAGAAGCATACCTGAAGATAAATTAAACATCAGTTTCCTGTATGATGATTAATAAGAAATCCCGGCCTTAATGCCGGGATTTTACTTTTCAGGTCAGTCAATTATTCTTCATTCGCCAGCCGGATGATCAACTGTCCAGGCCCGGTGATCACCTCGATCTTCTGCCCGGTGGTAAAACCCAGCGCTTCCAGCCAGCGGCCTTTGATGGTGAGCTGTGGCAGCGGGTTCGGCTGGCCCTTATTAGGCCGGTATCCCACTTTGTAATAATGTGCCTGCGTTCCGCTGGCGGCGGTTGTGGGCGTACGGGTTTCTGACTTATGATGCGTCTCAGCCATGATTAACTCCCAATCAGTTAGTTGTGGTCAGCGGGCTGTTGGTGTTCCACCACCTTCAGCCCGCGCTAAAAAATCTCTCGTTATGTGCTTCCTGTTCCGTTTTTACCTGTTTAAATATACACCGCCTGCCAGGTAAACTCGCTGAAAGCTGAGTAATAAATTGCGAGCTGTCTCTGAAAACCAGATATTTTTTCTCCGGTCTGGCTTTCGTTCATTTCTGCTTCCTGTAGCCTTCTGTATTAACTGTTACGGGTTGTCTTTCATGCTGTGACTCCGCGTTAACCCGCTTGTATTCTGTCTTCTGGGTTACGCCCATATATCCACCAAAACCGGTAATAAGGGTTGTGACATGACATAGTTTTGACATGACAGCGCGTGAGCACATCTGGCAGAACAGTGCGGTGATAGAGTCCACCGCTACCGCCGATAAGAACTTCCAGACACCGGCACGCTGGGCTTCAGCAATATTGAGAGCCACGCGTACTATAAAACCGAGCACCAGAGCGTGGGCATGATCATCGGCGGCAGCATTGGCAGTCAGCTTGAGGGTGACGCTTTTTTGAAAAGTACAGGTGTTATCTTTCCAAATGTTTTCATTGTATTCAGGAGGGGTTAAATAGAACTGTAACTTAGTCTTTTAAAGGGTTGGGAACATTTCAGTCAAGTTAATAATCTGCGTTAATGAGTTGTAAAAGGAAGAATGACTCTCAGGATGCATATGTAGTAATGGTTTTCAGGGATTTTTGCTTTTTTATGGCAACCCGGTCTTGATACCTCTAATTATTTTTGGTCTAATAATGCCTTAAGAATTGATTGATAACTAACCGCGAGGATGATTCCTGTGGTTAAATTCTTTACTTAACCTAAATTAAATGGCCGAAGTGCCATTTAATAAGGCTGGAGTTAAAGTTTCACATTCACTCAGGCCAGCCAGTTTTAAAAACATCCGGATATGAATAGATGCCCTCCGACCGATCTGAACATCAGGCGCGGAGCGCTACATGAAATTCCTGTCCGATACAGGCGGATAGATAAAAACGATATCCTGTCCGTCGGGTATTAGTGATTCAGGGAACGAAGTCCTGCGTTAAGCGCAGGGAAATAATGTTAAATTATGAAAAGGAATTAATGAGATGACATCTAAAATGACAATGCTGGCATTATTGTGTGGCGGTCTGCTCGTGGGCAGCAATGCGCTGGCTGATAATCACACCGTCTCGGTTGGTTATGCACAAAGCAAAGTTGAAGACTTTAAAAACATCCGTGGCGTCAACGTTCAGTATCGCTATGAATGGGACTCGCCTCTCAGCGTTATCGGATCATTCAGCTACATGAAAGGCGATGAGAGTTATTCTGAGCGTGATGATTATTTTGACGACATCGGTGGATATGACAGTAAAACAGATGTTAAATATTATTCTCTGATGGCCGGTCCGGCGTATCGTATTAATGACTATGTCAGCTTTTATGGTTTGATCGGTCTTGCGCATACTAAAGTGGATGAAAAAGCATCTTATCTGACGCAATATTCAGAAGAGTATAGCGAAAGTAAAACCTCTTTTGCCTACGGTGCAGGCGTTGTCGTGAACCCGATCAGCAACCTCTCTGTGAGTATTGGCTATGAAGGTACTCGCGTAAAATATAACGAAGATGTTGCCATTAATGGTTTTAACATCGGCATCGGATACCGTTTCTGATTCAACGCTAAAAACCGCAACCCTGGTCATCTGGTCAGGGTTGTTTTTTTGCACTCTGGAAAGGCCCGTGTTTTATAAAGGTCGAATCAGGCAGTTCTTCAATACATTTAAAATAGTACCTGATTCTGTCTGACCAGAGACGTCGACCTTCTGAATTAACCGGTTTGAATTTTGTTAAAACAAAGAAAATCAATTACAGCTTCAGGGGGATGAGAATGTTATGCATTAAATGTCAGGAAGCGGAAGAGAATAAAGAATCAGGCTTTTGTGATAATTGTGAAAAAAAAGAAGAGGGCAGGATTAATGGTTTATTATATCTGCCAGCTTTAGGCTTGGTTATTGGTTTTCTTACGATGCTGTATAATGATTTTTGTATTGTTTCGTTGATTGTCAACACTTATCAGAAACAAGGTGTAGTTAATAGTTTTAGTATTTTACTATTGTCGCTGTCCATTATTAATGCCCCCGTAACAGTGCTGGCTTGCTGGTTCTTCTTTAGGAAGAAATTAAAAGCCAGATTCGTGATGATAACGTACTATTTATACGGCCTTATCTTTGCGATTTTTTGCACGCTTTATCCTGCTTCGGTTTTTCACGTAAACCTTACGCAGCCTGATATCAATATGCTGGCTCGGGCCTTAATAAGTTGTCTGATATGGGTGCCGTATTTTATTTTTTCCAGCAGGATTAATAAAGTCTTTGTGCATTAATACGGTCAATATTTTTTTTGTCAAAAAATAAACGGTGTGTAACGCAACACGCACCTCGTTATAGTAAAAAAATAACCAATTACAGTCTGTGTCAGTTAAATTAAGGATAATAAAGAATGGCTGCAAAAATCTTTATCACCGGATTGATAGCACTATTATTGAGCGGTTGCACTGCAGGTTTCAGACCTTCACTGGATGATTATAAAGGGCAGGATGCGGCCCGAATCCGGGTGGGTTCAGAGGGCAATACGGCACTTCAGTTCTATGAAAAACAGAGTTCAGGTTGCTATAAAAAAATGCTGGAACGCCGTATCACTTCTGGTTTTGCCGTTCTGGGCATCCCCGTTACAGGTAATAAACGGATAGGTATGCCAGCGTCGTCTGAAAACAAGGGTGCTTTCATCAATGAATTTACCCTGAAGCCAGGACAAATGATTCGTGTCATTCACTACTGGACAGAGGCTGGGTACTATCAGAACACTCAAAAATCGGCCACTGTTGAATTTATTCCTCAGGCTAACCATGACTACGATATTGTAGTCAGAGGGTCCGAATATTCAGGCGATAGCGTTTCCATCAAAGACCTTACCCCCAATGGCACCATTGTGGGCTGGGGCGACGTAAAGGTATGCCCATCCGAGAGCATTTTTGATTAGTTTCCTTTTTCTTCATTCCTGAAGCCTGAGTACTTCAGGAATGAATGTTCCCGATAACGGTACATAAAGATGATACTTTTGGGTGAAGATGCAAAGGCCGTTGCCATAACGGGCAGTCAGCCTTTGCATAAGGCATATGACATTATATCCTGCTGATTTAATTGGTTTAATTTCCCTGGCGAAAAAGCAACACTAATAACGCTCCCCACCTCAGAACTCTCCTAAAAACTGGTCCTGATAGCGAAGCGACCATTTTCCTCCATTTATCTGATGTTGCATTTCCGGTCCATCTGTAAAACTTCATCTCAACAAACATGGCGCGTCGCGCACGCCGGTTATACCTCAGTTAACGAGGATGCTTTAGCAGCAGGATTGCGCGGTAACACTTTTCAGGAGGAACTTCCTGTGAATAAATCAATGTTAGCGGGTATCGGTATTGGTGTGGCAGCAGCGCTGGGTGTTGCAGCCGTAGCAGGCATGAACGTGTTTGATCGCGGTCCTCAATATGCTCAGGTACTGTCTGCAACGCCAATCAAAGAGAGCATTAAACAGCCTCGTCAGGAGTGCCGGAATGTCACTCTGACCCACCGCCGGGCTGTGCAGGATGAAAACCGTCTTGCTGGCTCTGTATTAGGTGCAGTGGCAGGTGGAGTGCTGGGTCACCAGTTTGGTGGCGGTCGCGGCAGGGATGTGGCGACAGTAGCGGGTGCGGTAGCGGGGGGTTATGCCGGTAATCAGGTCCAGGGCGGACTGCAGGATCGGGATACCTACACCACAACTGAACAGCGCTGCAAAACAGTTTACGATAAACAAGAGAAAAAACTGGGATATGATGTGACCTATAAAATAGGCGATCAGCAGGGTAAAATCCGCATGGAAAATGACCCCGGCACGCGTATTCCACTGGATCGCAATGGTCAGCTGATTCTTAATAGCGATCAGGCGTAATTGGGCAAAGCTTTGCCGCTCACGCGGCCACACAGCACAACGTAATGCAGAAGTAATGAAAAAGGCGCATCTCAGGATGCGCCTTTTTTTGCGGCAAACTAACCGGCGCGTTACCGATTAAATCAGTAACGCACGGGCAGGGTTTTACGCCTGCCGTTGAGCCAGTTGTGAAACGAATCCCTGCACCCACTCAAGCCGCACCTTTCTTTCCGATAGCTCCCGGGTAAACCGCAGTCGCGTCGGGCCGTCCAGCTTCCACTGCTGGGGCTCTTTCTGCAGCAGGCCTATCAGCCATGCCGGATCCACGTTGTTCTTCGGCGCAAAATCGAAATAACCGCCTTTGTCGCTGGCTTCAATCTTACGCAGTCCGACAGCGCGGGCTTTCAGCCGGATAATCGCCACATCCAGCAGGTTACGCGCCGGATCGGGCAGCAGGCCAAAGCGGTCAATCATCTCAACCTTCAGCTCCTGCAGCTCCTCTTCAGCCTCCGCGCTGGCGATGCGTTTATAGAGTGAAAGACGGGTGCTGACATCCGGGATAAAGGTCTCGGGCAGCAGGGCGGGCATCCGCAGTTCCACCTCGGTCTGATTGCTGGTGAGATCTTCCAGTGACGGCTCGCGACCCGCTTTCAGGGCTTCGACCGCATTCTCCAGCAGCTCCATGTAGAGTGTGAAGCCCAGCGTCTCCATCTGTCCGCTCTGCTCATCACCCAACAACTCGCCGGCACCGCGAATCTCCAGATCGTGCGTTGCCAGCGCAAAACCTGCTCCCAGATCTTCCAGTGAAGCGATCGCTTCCAGCCGCTTATGCGCATCGGCGGTCATCGACTTCGGATGCGGTGTTAACAGCCAGGCATAAGCCTGATGATGCGAACGCCCGACGCGACCACGCAGCTGATGCAGCTGCGCCAGACCAAAGTGATCGGCCCGCTCAATGATGATGGTATTGGCGGTCGGAATGTCGATACCGGTTTCGATGATGGTGGTACAGACCAGCACGTTGAAACGCTGATGGTGGAAATCGTTCATCACCCGTTCCAGATCACGCTCACGCATCTGACCATGACCAATAGCGACACGCGCTTCCGGCACCAGTTCGCTCAGACGCTGAGCGGCTTTCTCGATATTTTCAACATCGTTATAGAGGTAGTAGACCTGTCCGCCACGCAGAACCTCACGCAGGATGGCTTCGCGGATGACCAGATCGTCAAATTCGCGCACAAAGGTTTTAACCGCCAGACGGCGGGCAGGTGGCGTGGCGATAATCGAGAGATCGCGCATACCACTCATGGCCATATTCAGGGTGCGAGGGATTGGCGTTGCGGTCAGGGTCAGAATGTCCACATCGGCGCGCATCGCCTTGATACGCTCTTTGTGACGCACCCCGAAACGGTGCTCTTCATCGACAATCAGCAGGCCGAGATCGTGCCATTTGAGATTGCTCATCAGCAGTTTATGGGTGCCGATTAAGATGTCGATCTTGCCGTCGCTGGCCTGTTCCAATACCTGCATCTGCTCTTTGGCCGTTCGGAAACGGGAAAGCATCTCAATGCGAACCGGCCAGTTGGCGAAACGATCACGGAAGTTATCGTAGTGCTGCTGTGCCAGCAGGGTGGTCGGCACCAGCACGGCCACCTGTTTATGGTTCTCAATCGCCAGAAACGCCGCGCGCATTGCCACTTCGGTTTTACCAAAGCCGACGTCGCCGCACACCAGACGATCCATCGCCAGCGGCTGGCACATATCACTCAGCACCGCGTTGATCGCCTGCGCCTGGTCCGGTGTGGTTTCAAACGGGAAGCTTTCGCAGAACAGCTGATACTGCTCACGATTATGCTTAAAGGCAAAGCCGGTTTTGGCGGCGCGCTGAGCATAGATATCCAGCAGTTCAGCCGCCACATCACGCACTTTCTCCGCCGCTTTCTGCCGTGCGCGTGACCAGGCATCGCTGCCCAGTTTATGCAGTGGGGCGTTATCGTCGGCACCACCCGCATAACGGCTGATCAGGTGCAGCGACGAAACCGGCACATAAAGTTTGGCGTCGTTGGCATAAGAGAGCATCAGGTATTCCGCCTCAATGCCGCCTGCCTCCAGCGTGGTGAGGCCGATATAACGACCCACACCATGTTCCAGATGCACCACCGGCTGGCCGGGATGCAGCTCCGCCAGGTTACGGATCAGAATATCCGGATTGATGGTGCGGCGGGTATCCTGACGGCGACGGCTGACGCGTTCGCCCAGCAGATCGCTTTCACAAATCAGCGCCCGGTTGCCCTGGGTATCAATAAAACCGCGCTCGCTGGCACCAATCATCAGGCTGAAACGCTCTTCGCCGGTCTCATCGAAGCGGTGCACCGGCTGAGGACGCAATTTAATCCGTGCCAGCAGATCCTGCAGGCTCTCGCGGCGGCCTTCACTTTCCACCGAGAAGACCACGGCGCCGCTGAAGGTCTCAATAAACTGACGCAGATGATCGAGCGGCGCTTTCGCCTGCGCCTGAACGGTCAGGTCAGGCAGCGGGGTATAACCGAGGTTGGTATTCGCGGCTTTGTCGGGCAGCATCTCATTGGTCATCTGGATGCGTGGCCAGGCTTTCAGCTCACCCATTAATGCATCCGGACGCAGCCACAGGGTGACTGGCTCCAGCAGTGGACGCATCGGGTCAACGCGGCGGTTTTCATAACGCGCCTCGGCATCCTGCCAGAAGCGGCTGGCGCTGCCTTCCAGATCGCCGCAGTTCACAATCAGGGTATTGTCCGGCAGATAGCTGAACAGGCTGGATAACGGCTGCTCAAAAAACAGCGGTTGCCAGTATTCGATGCCCGCTGGCAGCGTGCCTTTGCTGACCTGCTGATAGACATGCTCCGACTCGCGGCGCACATCAAAAATTTCGCGCCAGCGGCTGCGGAACAGTTCGATGGCGGCTTTGTCGCTGGGGAACTCATGCGCAGGCAGCAGGTTAATCTCCGGCACCGCTTCCAGCGTGCGCTGACTGTCGACGTCGAACAGGCGCAGGCTGTCGATCTCATCATCGAAAAAGTCGATGCGATAGGGCTGATCGCTGCCCATCGGGAACAGGTCGAGCAGGGCACCGCGCGTAGCGTATTCACCGTGCTCCATCACCTGATCGACATGGCGATAACCGGCCTGCTCAAGCTGGTCGCGCAGCCGGTCGCGTGACAGTTTTTGTCCTTGCTTCATCACCAGCGCATGGCCGTGCAGGAAACTGTGCGGGCAGACGCGCTGCATCAGGGTGTTGACCGGCATGATCAGCATACCGCGCTGCATCACCGGCAGCTGGTAGAGGGTCGACAGGCGGGCAGAGATAATATCCTGATGCGGTGAAAAGCTGTCGTAGGGCAGCGTTTCCCAGTCGGCGAGGTGCGCCACCGGCAGATCGGTAAACTGTTGGATCTCCTCCAGCAGACGCAGAGCGGTTTGGGTATCGGGTGTAATCATTAACACCGGACCGGCATGTCGTTCGGTAATGCTGGCGCACTCCACCGCGTGCGCCGCGCCTATGAGCTGGCCGAGCTGACGATGATCGCCGGATTTAACGGGCAGGGTATAACGAGTCTGTTCGGGCATGGGATCTCGGGGTTGCTCCATTTTTCCAGGACGTAATCATTCCATATTATGTCAGGGGGATCACCTGTGCGGCACAATTTTCCTGCCGCGCCGCGCTGAACCAGAGGATCGGTCAGCCATTACCGGGCGTCAGCGGTAATGCTGCGGCTAAAGAGAGGATAGACGGAGTCTGGCAAGGGATCAGAAAAAACCGCCGTCGCCATTCAGCGACGGGGTTAAGCGGGCATTTTATTTTATGGATTGCTGTGTGTAATGCATGCGTGGGCGGTCGATATTCGCCCAGGATAACTCCTGCTCAGGATGATAGCTGAGGTTACCGTCATCCCACTTTACGTAGTAGCCGGCGGGTGCGTTTCCCTGCTCAAAGACGTTGATGATTTCGCCTCTGATCTCCCCGGATTTATGTTTCACGATGCTGCCTTTAGGAAATTTCGACATGGTCGCCCCCTCTACTGCCCGGCGATAAATCACCCGGTATCATGGTACTGATTGTAGTCTACCCCCCTGAGTGCTGAATAATCAGCCAATAAGCGGCGGCTTTATCGACTATTCCGCTGCTTTAACGCTTAAGATGACGCATCCGGATGCAACTTTGCTGCCGACTCAGAGGGTTAGAGGTTTCATAAAGCCAGCCGCTCCTTTATCATCCCACTACCTATTTTCAGGCAACGGCTTACTGGATTCCATGTATCAACCTGTCGCGCTATTTATCGGTCTGCGTTACATGCGCGGACGAGCATCGGATCGCTTCGGTCGCTTTGTCTCCTGGCTCTCAACGATTGGCATTACGCTCGGCGTGCTGGCGATGGTCACCGTGTTATCGGTGATGAACGGTTTTGAGCGTGAACTCGAAGGCAATATTCTTGGCCTGATGCCTCAGGCGCTGATCACCAGCGACAAAGGCAGTCTCAATCCACAACAGCAACCCGCCGCCTCCCTGAATCTGCAGGGTGTCAGCCGTATTGCGCCGCTGACCACCGCCAATGTGGTGTTGCAAAGCCCGCACAGCGTCTCCGTTGGCGTCATGCTGGGAATTGAGCCGGATGAAAAAGATCCGCTGACCCCTTTCCTGGTTAATACCCGGCAGAGCGTGCTGCAGGCCGGGCAGTATAATGTCATCCTCGGCGAACAGCTGGCATCCCAGCTTGGCGTAAAACGTGGCGATAAGCTGCGTCTGATGGTGCCGTCAGTCAGCCAGTTCACCCCGATGGGACGCGTGCCAAGTCAGCGTCTGTTTACCGTAGCGGGCACCTTTGCCGCTAACAGCGAAGTCGATGGTTATCAGATTCTTGTCAATCTACAGGATGCGTCGCGCGTGATGCGCTATCCGGCCGGTAACATTACCGGCTGGCGACTGTGGCTGGATAAACCACTGTCGGTTGACAGTCTGAGTCAGCAGACACTGCCTGCGGGCCTGGTCTGGAAAGACTGGCGTGAGCGCAAAGGCGATCTCTTCCAGGCGGTGCGCATGGAGAAGAATATGATGGGCCTGCTGCTGAGCCTGATCATCGCCGTAGCCGCCTTTAACATCATCACCTCGTTAGGCCTGCTGATCATGGAGAAGCAGGGCGAAGTGGCAATTCTGCAAACTCAGGGCCTGACGCGGCGGCAGATTGTGGCAGTGTTTATGGTGCAGGGTGCCAGCGCCGGCATTATCGGCACGCTGCTCGGCACGCTGCTCGGTGTCTTGCTCGCCAGCCAGCTCAACAACTTAATGCCGGTGATTGGCCTGTTCCTCGATGGAGCCGCATTGCCGGTTAATATTAATGTGTGGCAGGTGGTCACCATCGCCCTCAGCGCCATGATTGTGGCGCTGTTGTCTACGCTCTATCCTTCGTGGCGCGCTGCCGCCGTTCAACCTGCTGAGGCTTTACGTTATGAGTAACACTCCTTTGTTGCAGTGCCGCGACCTGTGCAAACGCTATCAGGAAGGCAGCGTGCAGACCGATGTGCTGCGCAATGTGGCTTTCAGCCTCCAGCCCGGTGAACTGACAGCGATTGTCGGCAGCTCCGGCTCCGGTAAAAGTACGCTGCTGCATCTGCTCGGCGGCCTGGATGCACCGACATCGGGCGACGTGGTGTTTGATGGCCAGTCACTGAATGCTATGTCCTCGTCGGCCAAAGCGGAGCTGCGTAACCGCGAGCTGGGCTTTATCTATCAGTTCCACCATCTGCTGCCGGACTTCAGCGCGCTGGAGAACGTGGCGATGCCGCTGCTGATTGGCAAAACCGCTAAAACGGAAGCACAGGATCGCGCCCGTGAGATGCTGGCTGCGGTCGGGCTGGACCATCGCGCCGCGCACCGGCCTTCTGAACTGTCAGGCGGCGAACGCCAGCGCGTGGCGATTGCCCGTGCACTGGTTAACCGTCCACGGCTGGTGATGGCGGATGAGCCAACCGGTAACCTCGATGCGCGCAACGCCGACGCCATTTTTGAATTACTGGGCGAACTGAACGTGCGTCAGGGCACCGCGTTTCTGGTGGTGACTCACGATCTGACACTGGCAAAACGAATGACGCGTCAGATGGAGATGCGTGATGGTCAGTTAAGCGATCAGCTCACCATGGCAGGAGCGGTGTAATGGGTTCGTCGTTATCCCTGTTGCTGGGCCTGCGCTTTAGCCGTGGCCGCCGTCGTGGCGGCATGGTATCGCTGATTTCGGTGATCTCTACCATCGGTATTGCGCTGGGCGTGGCGGTGCTGATTATCGGTCTGAGCGCCATGAATGGCTTTGAGCGTGAGCTGAACAACCGCATTCTGGCGGTGGTGCCGCACGGCGAGATCGAGGCGGTCAATCAGCCGTTCCAGCACTGGCAATCGATGATTGCCCCGATTGAAAAGGTACCCGGCATTGCTGCGGCGGCGCCTTATATTAACTTCACCGGTCTGATTGAGAGCGGCGCCCGGCTGGAAGCGCTGCAGGTAAAGGGCGTTGATCCGGCACAGGAGCCGCGCCTCAGCGCCTTGCCACAGTTTGTGGCAGATAACGGCTGGTCCTCTTTTGCCGCCGGTAAGCAGCAGATCATTCTGGGCGGCGGCATTGCTAAATCGCTGAATGTGAAGCAGGGCGACTGGATCACCATCATGATCCCCAACAATGATGGTGATAACAAACTGCTGCAGCCGAAACGTATCCGGCTTCAGGTCAGCGGTATTCTGCAACTGAGCGGCATGCTCGATCACAGCCTGGCGCTGGTGCCACTCGCCGATGCGCAGCACTATCTGGAGATGGGTGACAGCGTGTCCGGCATCGCCCTGAAGATGACTGACCCGTTCCAGGCGGTCAAACTGGTGCGGGATGCCGGTGAAGCGACCCGTTCCTACGTCTACATCAAGAGCTGGATTGGCACCTACGGCTATATGTACCGCGACATTCAGATGATCCGCGCCATCATGTATCTGGCGATGGTGCTGGTGATTGGCGTCGCCTGCTTTAACATCGTTTCCACGCTGGTGATGGCGGTGAAGGATAAGAGCAGTGACATTGCGGTGCTCCGTACCCTCGGCGCGAAAGACCGGCTGATCCGCGCCATCTTTATCTGGTACGGTTTGCTGGCGGGCCTGCTGGGCAGCGTCAGCGGCGTGGTCGCGGGCGTGCTGGTGGCGCTGAATCTGACCTCACTGGTGCGCGGGCTGGAGTCGATTACCGGTCATCATCTGCTGGCGGGTGATATCTACTTTATTGATTTCCTGCCGTCGGAACTGCACTGGGTTGATGTGTTCTCAGTCCTGATTACCGCGATTCTGTTGAGCCTGCTGGCGAGCTGGTATCCCGCCAGACGCGCCAGCCGCATTGACCCGGCTCGGGTATTAAGCGGTCAGTGAAAAAATGCGGCGCGAATCCTTTTCGCGCCGCGTCTGTTTAAGACCTTTGCTGTTGGGCGCTGCCCTCAGCAACCGTTACTATCGGGTGATGTTAACCCGGAATCAGTTTAGAGCGGCTCGCCGCAGCTGCTACGCCAGGAGATTTTATGCGTACACCACGTCGCCGCATACGACTTGCCCGCCTGAAGAAAACCCGGAGAAAAGTGCATCAGCGCTTTCGCCAGCGCATATTTGAGCGCGATCGTCAGGCCGAACTGGCCGCCCATCCTCAGCCGCATGTTGTGGTGCTGACCGGCGCTGGCATCTCAGCAGAGTCCGGCATCCGGACCTTCCGCGCCGCTGACGGCCTGTGGGAAGAGCACCACGTTGAAGATGTTGCGACGCCCGAAGGTTTTCAGCGCGATCCTGCGCTGGTGCAGCGCTTCTACAATGCGCGCCGCCAGCAATTGCAGGAGGCAGAGATTCAGCCTAACGCGGCCCATCTGGCGCTGGCGGAGCTGGAACAGGTGTTAGGCGATAACTTTTTGCTGGTTACGCAAAACATCGACAATCTGCATGAACGTGCCGGAAACAGCCGGGTGCTGCATATGCACGGTGAGCTGCTAAAAGTGCGCTGTGTTACCAGCGGTCAGGTCATTGAGTGGACCGGTGATATCACGCCGGACGATCGCTGCACCTGCTGCCAGTTCCCCTCTGCGCTGCGGCCGCATGTGGTGTGGTTTGGTGAGATGCCGCTGGGCATGGAGCAGATTTATCAGGCGCTGGAACAGGCCGATTACTTTATCGCTATCGGCACTTCAGGCCATGTCTATCCGGCTGCGGGTTTTGTCCATGAAGCCAAACTGCAGGGCGCGCATACGGTTGAACTGAACCTGGAGCCAAGCCAGGTGGGCAACGAATTTGCCGAGCGGCATTATGGCCTGGCGAGCGAAGTGGTGCCGGAGTTTGTGCATAAGCTGCTGCGCGCGCTTTATAAGTAAGCGGGAGCGGCCAGGGCCGCCTCGCCGTTTTTTGCCCGTCATACTGATTCCAGCCGCCCGGTGTTTATCAACTTTACGAGGTTTGCCACAACAATCTCATAATAAGGCTTTTTTTCGGGCTTATTGCTTTCCCAAAGGTCATCGACAGCGCTAACCTGTCTGCAAATGATTTTACGCAACGTTGTAACCGGCTGGTCTGTGAATAATACCGGATGGCAATTTTAAAGGATGGGATATGGAACAGTTACTTGAGCGCTTTTTAAGTTATGTGGCAGTAGAGACACAGGCTAAGCCGCAGGCGCGCCAGGTGCCCAGCAGTGAAGGGCAGTGGACGCTGGCGCGTCAGCTGCAGGAGGAGCTGCTGGCACTGGGTTTTGTCGATGTCTCCTTAAGCGATCACTGTTGCGTCATGGGCACACTGCCCGCCAATGTTGACTGGCCGACGCCAGTCATCGGTTTCATCTCTCACATGGATACCTCGCCAGACTTTACGGCGAAACATGTGAATCCGCAGATCATTGAAAATTATCGCGGCGGAGACATTGCGCTGGGTAACGGCAACGAAATTCTCTCGCCGGTGATGTTCCCGGTGCTCCACAAGCTGATTGGGCATACGCTGATTACCACCGATGGCAAAACTCTGCTGGGCGCGGATGATAAAGCAGGCATCGCCGAGATCATGACGGCGATGGCGCAACTGGCTGCGAGCGATACGCCGCACGGTGCGATCCGCGTCGCTTTTACGCCCGATGAAGAGATTGGTCGCGGCACGTCTCACTTTGATGTGGAAGGCTTTGCCGCTGACTGGGCCTACACCATTGATGGCAGTGATTTAGGGGAGTTCGAATATGAGAACTTCAATGCCGCCTCGGCCACCGTCAAAATCGTTGGTAACAACGTGCACCCTGGCTCCGCCAAAGGGGTGATGGTCAATGCGCTGGATCTGGCAAACCAGTTTCATGCCGCGGTCCCGGCCAGCGAAAAACCGCAATATACTGACGGCTATCAGGGCTTCTATCATCTGCATCAGATCAAAGGCAGCGTTGAACACGCCGAGATGCTCTATATCATTCGTGACTTCGAAACGGAGAGTTTTGAACAGCGTAAACAGACACTGCTGCAGATTGCCGCGGAGATCAATAAAACCCTGCATCCGGACTGTTCGGTCACCGTAGAGATCACTAACAGCTATCGCAACATGCGTGAAAAGGTGGAGCCGTTCCCGCACATTATCGAGCTGGCTTTACAGGCAATGCGTGACTGCGGCATTGAACCGGTGGTGAAACCGATTCGCGGCGGCACTGATGGATCGGCGCTGTCGTGGAAAGGATTACCTTGCCCCAACATCTTTACCGGTGGCTATAACTATCACGGCAAGCATGAGTTCGCATCACTGAATATCATGGCGAAGTCAGTAGAAGTAATTGTGCGTTTGTCAGAACTGGCGGCGCAGAAGAAGAATTAAATCGCAGGCAATAAAAAGGCTCTCTGCCAACAGCGGTCAGAGAGCCTGATTCAACAGCAGTGCACAATTAAGCGCTGCGGATTATTCGTCGTCGCCGAAGAACCAGTAACCAGCATTCACCAGATCGGCGATCTGCGCCAGCACGGCCGGATCATCCAGCGCATCGCCCAGATCGTCCAGTGTGATGCGATAGTGGCGCGCCAGTACCGCCATCACAGCGGGATGTGAGCACTCAACCCGCTCACCGTTGACATAGACCGCATCACCAATCGTCAGGACACGCAGGCCACCTAACCGGCTCAGGGTATCGCCCTGTTGCAGCGCATCATAAATTTCATCAGGCTGGTAAGGCGGTTCCGGCGGCGCGACATCGAGTTCGTGACGTGACTGGGAAATGAATTCACCAAACCACTGAGCGAACTGCTCCGGTTGATTGACCACATCCAGCATCAACTGACGTACACCTTCGATCTCCTGCGGCAGAATCTGCGACGGGCAATCACGTGCAGGCACATCCGGATCGCTGAAGCGCAGGCTGCCCAGCTCATTAGCCAGCGCGTAATCCGCAAAGCTGCTGATTAGCTCGCGTCCGCTGGGGGCACGGAAACCCACGGAGTAGTTCAGGGCGTTTTCCAGCGAGTAGCCTTCATGCGGGAACCCTGGCGGAATATAGAGAATATCACCCGGCTCCATCTCTTCATCGATGATGGCGTCGAATGGCTCAACCTGCAGCAGATCCGGGTGCGGGCAGTGCTGCTTCAGCGGCACCTTTTCACCGACGCGCCAGCGACGGCGACCGGTACCCTGAATAATAAAGACATCATACTGATCGAAATGGGGACCGACGCCGCCGCCAGGCACGGCAAACGACACCATCAGGTCATCAACACGCCAGTCAGGCAGAAAACGGAAAGGACGCATCAGGGCGGCAGAGGGTTCATGCCAGTGATTGACCGCCTGTACCAGCAGCGACCAGTTGTTCTCACCCAGATGATCGTAGCTCTCGAACGGCCCGTGGCTGACCTGCCATTTGCCATCCTGATGGCTGACCAGGCGACTATCCACCTCGTTTTCCATCGCCAGTCCGGCCAGTTCATCCGGTGAAAGCGGATCGACAAAGTTTTTAAAACCACGCTTCAGCACTACCGGGCGTTTCTGCCAGTAACGCTGAATAAAATCGGGCCAGTTGATATCGAGCTGATAGTCCATAAAAGGGTTCCGCTTAGGGCTGTAAATGCCAGCAAGTATAACAGCCCTGAGGGTTTTCTACTCGCGGCGATGTTCGACTTCCTGGCGCTGGAAGACCACTTCCATGCGTGTTCCGCCGAGTGCGCTACTGGAGGCGATGACGTTGCCCTCGTATTGTTCAAGAATATCGCGCACCACCGCCAGACCCAGTCCCTGACCGGGACGCAGGGTATCGGCGCGCTGACCCCGGACAAACACTAAATCGCGCTTGCTCTCGGGAATGCCCGGACCATCATCGTCAATATAGAGATGGAGTGCATTTTCGCTCTGAAAAGCGCTGATTTCGATAAATTCCAGGCAATACTTGCAGGCGTTATCCAGCACGTTGCCCAGCACTTCCATAAAGTCATTCTGGTCGCCAACAAAGGTCAGCTCCGGTGAGATATCCAGCGAAATCGCCACACCTTTACGCTGATAGACTTTATTCAGGGCCGAGCAGAGCTTGTCGAGCAGACCGGAAACGGAATGCAGATCGCGCTGCAGCGGATTGTGATCGGCCTGCATGCTGGCGCGATGCAGATAATAACCGACCTGCTGCGAGATACGACTAATCTGCTCCAGCATCACCGGCTCAGCCTGTTCCACCGTCAGCTCCTTGCCGTTGCGCAGCGAGCGCAGGGTGCTCTGCAACACGGCCAGCGGCGTTTTCAGGCTGTGGGTCAGGTCTGAAAGCGTGGTGCGATAGCGGGTATAGCGTTGTCGCTCGTTGGTCAGCAGCAGATTGAGGTTACGCACCAGAGTGCGCAGTTCCTGCGGCGGATTATCCGCCAGATTTTCGCGCTGACTGGTCTCCAGTTCGCGCACCTGCTGTGTCAGCGCGCCAATCGGCCGCAGACTCCAGTGCGCCGCCAGCCACAGCAACGGAATGATCAGTATCAGATTGGCCGCCAGCACATAGCTGAACCACGACCAGACCACATCGGAGTGCTGTAGCTCCTGCGGGATGGAGTCGACCACCACAATGGTAAGCGCGGGCAGATTCGTGGTGGCATCGTAACGGTTAACGGCGACCGAATGGGTAAAGGTATCGTTGCTGTCATTGTCCCAGTCGTTGAGTCGTTGCTGAGCATTCAGGTTATTGCCCATCGCCACCATGCTGGTACGGTTACTGGTATCAATCTCGTAGAAGTCGGGCTTCAACAGCCATTCACGGCGGATCTTCTTGCGGATCTCCGGCACGTCGCGTTGCTGCCACAACAGCTTGCCGTGCTCATCGTAAATAAACACCAGCGTCGGGAAGTTGAGCGTCATACGTTCCGGCTGGGCGATGGTGAGTTTATTGTCATGCCATTGCGCCAGCGTAAAAAACAGGTTGCTCTCGCCACGCATCACGCGGTAGGTGTTTTTATCGAAACTGACCACATAGCCAATCACTGCGACCATGCCGTAGGAGAGTGAGAGGAAGAGGACTATCGCTGCGGAGGCCAGCAGAAAGCGGGCGCGCAGCGAAATAGGGCGATAACGATTAAGCCAGGACATGGTCAGAGATCAAAGCGGTAGCCCTGGCCACGCACGGTGGCGATCACGTCAGTGGGATGCAACGCCAGAATTTTTTTGCGCAGACGGCCCATCAGGACATCGATGGTGTGGCTTTCACGCAGTTCAGCGTCAGGATAGAGCTGCAGCATCAGCGAGTCTTTGCTCACCACTTTGCCCGCATTACGGATCAGCGTCTCGACAATGGTGTACTCAAAGGCCGTGAGCTTCACCGGCTCTTCATTGACCGTCAGTTCACGGCGGGAGAGATCAACCTGAAACGGGGTCATATCAATGATTTGCGAGGCATGACCGCTGTTACGACGCATCAGCGCCTGCAGGCGTGCCGCAACTTCTTCAATGTGAAACGGCTTGGTGACGTAGTCATCCGCACCAGCTTCCAGCGCCTCAACTTTGGCCTGCCAGCCTTCACGGGCGGTCAGCACCAGAATCGGCTGGCGCACGGCATCGCTGCGCCAGCGGCGAATCAGAGACATGCCATCTTCATCCGGCAGGCCGAGATCCACCAGCGCGATATCGGGCAGATGTTCCCGAAGAAAATAGTCAGCTTCTTTGGCATCTTCGGCGGCATCGACCTGATGGCCCATGTCACGTAACTGGACGGCGAGGTGATGGCGCAGCAGGGCATTGTCTTCAACAACCAGAACACGCATAGGAATTCCTTACACTCTGTTTGAGTCAACCTGCAGAAAGTATATGCGAAGTGTATTAAACAAGATGTTAACGCAGACCGGAGTGGGCCGGTCTGCGGCGGGCATTATTTCAGATCGTCAACCATCTGGATAGCGCGACCAATATAGTTTGCAGGGGTCATCTGCTTCAGACGCACTTTTTCCTCTTCCGGCAGCGCCAGGCTGTCAATAAAGGCCTGCATGCCAGCAGCATCGACGCGTTTACCGCGCGTCAGCTCTTTCAGCTTCTCATAGGGCTTCTCAATGCCGTAACGGCGCATTACCGTCTGGATCGGTTCTGCCAGCACTTCCCAGTTGTGATCCAGTTCGTCCAGCAGACGATCGCGGTTTACTTCCAGTTTAGATATGCCTTTCAGCGTCGCCTGATAGGCGATCAGCGCATAGCCGACGCCCACACCGAGGTTACGCAGCACGGTGGAGTCGGTCAGATCGCGCTGCCAGCGTGAGACCGGCAGCTTGCTGGCCAGATGCTGCATTACCGCGTTCGCCAGACCCAGATTGCCTTCGGAGTTTTCAAAGTCGATCGGGTTCACTTTGTGCGGCATGGTCGACGAGCCAATTTCCCCCGCAATGGTCTTCTGTTTGAAATGGTTCAGCGCCACATAACCCCAGATATCGCGATCGAAATCGATCAGGATGGTGTTAAAGCGGGCGATGCAGTCGAACATTTCGGCAATATAGTCGTGCGGCTCAATCTGCGTGGTGTAAGGGTTCCAGGTGATCCCCAGCGAGGTGACGAAGTTCTCGCTCAGCGCATGCCAGTCCACTTCGGGATAGGCGGCAATGTGGGCATTATAATTCCCTACAGCGCCATTGATTTTGCCCAGCACCTCAATCTGTTTCAGCTGACGTAACTGACGCTCCAGCCGGTAAGCGACGTTCGCCATCTCTTTACCCATCGTCGACGGTGTAGCCGGCTGGCCGTGGGTGCGGGACAGCAGCGGAATGTCACGATATTCGCTGGCAAGATTCTTCACAGCGGTAATCAGCTGCTGCCAGTAAGGCAGGATCACGTCACGGCGGGCTGTTTCCAGCATCAGGGCGTGCGACAGGTTGTTGATATCTTCAGAAGTACAGGCGAAGTGGATAAATTCAGAAACGGCATGCAGGGCAGGGACGTCGGCAACTTTCTCTTTCAGGAAATACTCAACCGCTTTGACGTCGTGGTTGGTGGTGCGCTCAATGGTTTTGATGCGCGCTGCATCTTCTTCGGAAAAACCGGCGACAATCGCATCAAGGAAAGCGTTTGCGTCGGCATCAAATGCAGGAACTTCCTTGATCTCTGCGATCGCGGCCAGTTTTTGTAACCAGCGAACTTCAACCTCAACGCGGAATTTCAGCAAACCGAATTCGCTGAAGATCGCACGCAGCGGGCTGACTTTATCGCCGTAACGACCATCGACAGGTGAGACGGCGGTCAGAGAGGATAATTCCATCAGTGCAACTCCTGATTCATTTAGCAATGTTGTGCCGCACCGACTTAGTAAGTCAGTGGCAGCCGGGATAAAAGGGTTTTCGCTTCACGCAGCAAACGCTGACGCGAGAACATCAGTTGCAGTCGGCCACCACCGACCTGCTGCCACAAAACGGCAGCGCGAATACCGGCTAACAGGGTAGCGCGCACTTTACTCTGTACCTGCGTATTCTGCAGCACCGCAGGCGAACCGGTAACCTGAATACGCGGGCCAAGCGGGCTGATCACATCCACATAGATGGCAGCCATTGCGCTGAGAATGGTGTCTGACTCCAGTTCATAATGCGCCAGCTGGCGATCCAGCTGACTGATGCGCTGGGCCAGCGTCGCCATGGCGGATTTACTGGCGCTGAGCTTGCGCTCCAGCACCATCATGCTCAGCGTGTAACGCGTCAGTTCAGCGCCTGCACCCTGGCGACTGCTACTGTTCAGCACCGCCATCAACGTTTCAAGTCCGAGACGCAGGTTGGCTTCATTGTTGCCAAATACCGCCAGCGTTGAGCCAGGATTGAGGTCCAGTACGCTGCGCAGCGACACGGTCAGCGCTTCCGGCTGGCAGTGACCCTGCTGAGCCAGCTGCTGCACCAGATGGGCCGACTGACAGATGCCCGCCAGCGCCAGCGTAATTTCCTGATAATTTTTCGCCACGGTTACTCCTGTTTACGCGTCATCAACGCGGGCTGAGCCCGCTTACTCCGCCACTAACGGCAGACGCTGTTCGATAATACCGCCACCCAGGCAGACCTCGCCAAGGTAAAACACCGCAGACTGACCTGGCGTCACCGCTGCAACCGGCTCGTCGAAACGAACTTCAATCCGATCGTCGCCGTGTGGAATAATCTCACAGGGAATATCGGTCTGACGATAGCGGGTTTTCACGGTGCAGCGAAGCGGGGCGGTAACAGGCGTGCGATCAACCCAGTGCAGCTGCTGCGCAATCAGGCCGACTGACATCAGACGCGGATGATCGCCGCCCTGGGCGACAATCAGGCGGTTACGCGCCACATCTTTGTCGACCACATACCAGGGATCATCTTTGCTCTCTTTCAGACCGCCAATACCCAGGCCTTTACGCTGTCCCAGAGTATGGTACATCAGCCCCTGATGTTCACCGACGATCTGGCCTTCGGTGGTTTCTATTTCGCCAGGCTGAGCCGGGAGATAGCGCGCCAGGAAGTCGCGGAATTTGCGCTCACCAATGAAGCAGATACCGGTGGAATCTTTCTTCTTCGCGGTGATCAGGTCCAGCTGTTCGGCAATGCGTCGCACCTCCGGCTTTTCCAGCTCGCCAACCGGAAACAGACTTTGAGCAATCTGCTGGTGGCTCAGGGTATAGAGGAAGTAGCTCTGATCTTTGTTGCCATCCAGACCGCGCAACAGCTGGCTCTGGCCGTCAACGTCATGGCGACGCACGTAGTGACCGGTGGCGATGAAATCTGCGCCCAGGTCCTCAGCCGCGAACTCCAGGAACGCTTTGAATTTGATCTCTTTGTTGCAGAGGATATCGGGGTTGGGCGTGCGGCCCGCTTTGTACTCTTCAAGGAAATGCTCAAAGACGTTATCCCAGTATTCAGCGGCAAAGTTAACTTTGTGCAGCTTCATACCCAGCTTGTCGCACACCGCTTGCGCATCCGCCAGATCGTCCGCGGCGGTACAATACTCCTCGCCATCGTCCTCCTCCCAGTTCTTCATGAACAGGCCTTCAACCTGGTAACCCTGCTGTTGCAGTAACCAGGCGGAAACGGAAGAATCGACGCCGCCGGACATACCGACGATCACTTTTTTCTGGCTGTTGTCAGACATGACACGCTCGCATTACGATAAAAAAACAGGCGGCGCATTCTATCATGCAGAAGGCAGGCGCGCACCCTCGTGAAACGGCCACCGGAACGGGCTGACCAGATGTAACGGGTAGCGCGTGCCCTGTTGCCACAGGCGTACGCTTTCCGCGACCAGCGGTGAACGCAGGTTAGAGGCAGTGAGAATCTGCGCTGGCGGCAGCCACCAGCAGCAATCGATGTCGCTGTCCTGCGGCTGAGTTGGCGCTTTTTCCGCCAGATCCACGCCAAACAGAAAACGCACAAAAGGCGTACTGTCAGGCGCGATCCACTGGTTTATCGCGATGAAATAGTGCATCGGCGCGGCGATGCCGGTCTCTTCAAAGAGTTCGCGCTCTGCGGCTTCCAGCAGCGTTTCATCCGCTTCAAGATGCCCGGCAGGCTGGTTCCAGGTGGGGCGACCGTTGATCGTCTCTTCCACCACCAGTAATTCACCTTCTGCCTGAACCAGACAGGCGACAGTAACATGAGGTTTAAACATCACTTCTCCGCAATTGTTAACCTGAGGTTATAAAAAACCGGTTTTCAGAGGGGGCTTTCACTGAGTTCGCGCCACGCGCCTGGAGCCAGATCGTCGAGCGAATAACTCCCCATCGCGTACCGAATCAATCGCAATGTGGGAAAGCCAATATGGGCGGTCATCCGGCGAACCTGACGATTACGGCCTTCATAGAGCGTAATTTTCAGCCACTGCGTCGGGATGTTTTTACGCTCGCGGATGGGGGGCTGACGTGGCCAGAGCCACTCAGGCTCATCCACTTTTTCTACCCCAGCGGGCAGCGTCAACCCATCTTTAAGATTAACCCCATCCCGCAAAGGCTGCAGATCCGTCTCCTGTGGCTCGCCTTCCACCTGCACATAATAGATCTTGCCTGTGCGTTTGCCGGGCTGAGTCAGTGCAGCCTGCAGCGCGCCGTCGTTGGTCAGCACCATTAATCCTTCGCTGTCGCGATCGAGGCGACCTGCGGCATAAACCTCTGCGACGCTGACAAAATCCTTCAGGGTACGGCGGCCCGCTTCATCGGTGAACTGCGGTAACACGTCGAACGGTTTATTAAACAGAATCACGCGGCGCGGAGCCGCAGGGCGGGCAGGGGAACGCCGCGCATCACGCGTCGGGCGGCTGAATCGTTTATCCTGGTGAATTCGTTGAGAAGTTTTTCGCATGGGCTTTGCAGTCAGAAACATTCGGCGCATTATAACGTGAAATTGCGGTGATTGGCGTGGCGGAAATATTCAAGTAGTATTGACGCGCATCTTACAAATCATTAACAAACGCCCAGGAGAGGTTAATGGAAAGCAAAGTAGTTGTTCCGGCGGAAGGTCAGAAAATCACCCTGAATCAGGGCAAGCTCACAGTGCCAAACAATCCGGTCATTCCTTACATTGAGGGTGACGGTATCGGTGTTGATGTTTCCCCGGTCATGCTGAAAGTGGTCGACGCGGCGGTGAAGAAAGCCTACAACGGCGAGCGTAAGATCTCCTGGATGGAGATTTACACCGGTGAGAAGTCAGTTGAACTCTACGGCCAGGACGTCTGGCTGCCACAGGAAACTCTCGACTTAATCAAAGAATATCGCGTGGCCATTAAAGGCCCACTGACCACCCCGGTCGGCGGCGGTATTCGTTCACTGAACGTGGCGCTGCGTCAGGAGCTTGACCTCTACGTCTGCCTGCGTCCGGTACGTTACTACAAAGGCACGCCAAGCCCGGTTAAACGTCCTGAAGAGACCGACATGGTGATCTTCCGTGAAAACTCCGAAGATATCTATGCCGGTATCGAGTGGAAAGCGGGATCTGCCGAAGCGGACAAAGTGATCAAGTTCCTGCGCGAAGAGATGGGCGTGAAGAAAATTCGCTTCCCTGAGCAGTGCGGTATCGGCGTTAAGCCGTGTTCAGAAGCGGGCACCAAACGTCTGGTGCGCGCGGCAGTGGAATACACCATCACTAACGATCGTGATTCACTGACCCTGGTTCACAAAGGCAACATCATGAAGTTCACCGAAGGCTCTTTCAAAGACTGGGGATACCAGTTAGTGAAAGAAGAGTTCGGCGGCGAACTGATCGACGGCGGCCCGTGGATGAAGTTCAAAAACCCGAACACCGGCAAAGAGATCATCGTTAAAGATGTGATTGCTGATGCGTTCCTGCAACAGATCCTGCTGCGTCCGGCAGAGTATGACGTTATCGCCTGTATGAACCTGAACGGTGACTACATCTCTGACGCCCTGGCAGCGCAGGTTGGCGGTATTGGTATCGCACCAGGCGCCAACATCGGTGACGAGTGTGCGCTGTTCGAAGCGACCCACGGCACAGCACCTAAGTATGCAGGTCAGGATAAAGTGAACCCAGGTTCAATTATTCTGTCAGCAGAAATGATGCTGCGTCACATGGAGTGGTTCGAAGCGGCTGACCTGATTGTTAAAGGTGTTGAAGGCGCTATCGCTAACAAGACCGTGACTTACGATTTCGAACGCCTGATGGATGGCGCTAAACTGCTGAAATGTTCAGAGTTTGGTGACGCGATCATCGAAAATATGTAATCGGCTTTACGTAACATACAGCCAGCACGAATGTAAAAATCGTGTTGGCTTTCTGTTTCACGCCTTCTTTCCCCAAAACTTCCCCAAAACTCTTTATAAAATCACCCTCACACAGCAACCATAATCCCCTCTTTGCCGCGATCGTCGTTATAGCGATCACTCATTGAAGCGCTTATTGCTCTCGCACCGTGCTGTTTAAGCAATTTTCTCTGCAAGAGTGCTGCCAAATCATTTCCCGCTGCATGGCATTTTACTATCTCTGCAAATTGAATTGTCTGATGCCGCTGCAAAAAGAGTAAGTGAACGCCTATCTGTCATCCACCCTGTCACTCCTGATTTGTTAAACGGTAATCGCTGTTGATCTCTTTCGGTGTCAGTTAAGCGTCTGGCATCAAATGTTTACCGGTACCAACCCGGAACCCTTTATGACACTGGCTATCAGCCTGTTGACAACCCGCACCGACTGAAAGATCCCGGTCATCTGGCCTAAGCCCTCAGGCCGCCATGGGTGAACTTTTCCCTTTCTATACGCTGGCCCGACGGGGCCGACGCCGTAAAAACAATAATCCGGTTAATGATTCAGGCCTGTCGCTGGCCTGTTGTGCTGGCCTCATGTTTTAACAATATCGCAACTATGGAACCAATCTGACACTGCGCTGACTAATTTGTGACTATACCGTTACGTTATCGTTTTCAGAACGTTAACCGGGCGAGTCTTACTTTTATTCAGCCAGAACGGCGTAGCCTTTGCACAGAGGATGTCAGACATGCGGGTTTTAATTATTTGTCGGGATAATATTGGCGACACCTTACTGACCACGCCGCTGATCAGTGCGCTGGCGCAGTCGGGGCAGCATCAGGTCGACGTGCTGACTAACCATTACGCTGCGCCAGTGTTGCAGCATAATCCCGATATCCGGCAGCTCTTCTATTACACCAAACTGCATCACCGCGAGGCAGGGCAGGGACGGCTGGCCTGTCTCTTACAGCGACTGAAGCTGATGCTGACGCTAAAAAAACAGCGTTACGATGTGGTGATTCTGGCAAAAAGCCGCTGGGATCAGCATGGCCTGAAGTGGGTTAAAACAGTGCGTCCCGCCAGAGTGATTGCCCTGGGCCATCCCCATCCGCTGATTACCGATCTGCTGCCGCCAGCCAGCCAGTCGCCGTGTCATATCAGTGAAACCCTGTTTAGCCTGGGGCGGCCTTTCAATCTCAGCGCCACAGCGCCAGGCAAACTGACGCTGCTGCCGGATGCGGCAATCGCGGCCAGCCTGCGTGACACCTATGCGATTGATCCAGCTGTTCCGGTCTATGCATTGCAAATCAGCGCCCGCAAGCCGAGCCAGCAATGGGAAGCCGCGCGGTTTGCCGGGCTGGCTGAAAAAATCGCGGCGCGTCATCCCTGCCAGATAATGCTGCTCTGGTCACCCGGCAGCCGGGATAATCCGCGTCATCCGGGAGATGATGAAAAAGCGCGTGAAATTATGGCGCTCTGCCCGCATCTGCCGATCAAGGCGGTGGCCACCACCAGCCTGCCACAGTTAATGGCAGCAATGTCGTTGTGTCAGGGGCTGGTGAGCAGTGATGGCGGGGCAATGCACATTGGTGCGGCGCTGGGATTGCCGGTCGTCGCGCTGTTTGGCGACAGCGATCCGGCGTGCTGGCACCCGTGGCAGGTTAATTATCAGGTGCTGCAACCGGCGTCACGTGAGGTCAATGAGCTAAGCAGCAGCGAGGTCTATGAGGCCTTCGCCCATACCATTACTCATTAAGCCTCTTCAGGCCAGCGTCCCAGTCTGGCCGCTTCACACAGCATGTCTACCGTCAGTGGACGATAAGGCTGTGCTGTGCCCGCAGTAAACCAGTTTGCAAATGCAAGCCGCCGTCGCCGCGGCTCCGGAAAATAGCGGGCCTCATCATAGTGTTCTGAACAGACGCCGAAAGTGATAAAAAAGTCACTCATCAGAATGGCAAAATCTACTTCACTCAGCGGTAACTGCTGCAGATGAAATCCCGCCCGATCCACTTTCCGGAACCAGCCCAGTGCGGTGGGCTGATTGTGGTATTCAATCAGCGCAATGATGGATTGAGAAAGGTCGTTCATTACCCCACCAGCTTCGCCACGGCCTGTCCGACCTCATCGGCGCTGATCGTTGCCATCGGATGTTGTGAGGCGGTTTTATCCGGGCGATGGATAATAATGTGGCGATCGCTGTCCTGGCAGGGGCCGGTATAGCGCGGATTGGCAGTGGAGAACAGGCTGACCGTCGGCGTCTGCGCGGCCACGGCGATGTGCAGTGGACCGGTGTCTCCGGTGACCAGCACATCCAGTGTGCGAATCAGGCTAATCAGTCCGCTGAGATTCGTTTTACCCGCCATCGGCGTCACACACTTACGGCAGTGCAGAGGCAGGCTTGCGATAAATTCCTGCTCAAGAGGCTGCTCAGCGGCTGTACCGGTAATGATAATTTCTGTGTCAGGCCAGCGTTCAAGCAAGGCTGTCGCCAGCTGGCTGAAGGAGGCCAGCGGCCAGCGGCGTATATCTTTTGATGCCCCTAACTGAAAACCGATACGGCGGTGGCTAACCTTTGCAGTCGCACTGTTGTTCAGCTCTGGAAGGTGCATCCGGGTCTGCTCTGTCTCTGCGCCCAGGGCTTCAATCAGTTTCAGCTTACGCTTGATGGTATGGTCATCAAAATAGCCTGAATAGTGATCGAGATATTTATTTAGCAGAGGCGACTCGCGGCCATAATGGTCGCGCACAATCACCTTACTGCCGGTCAGGACTGAACTCATAATATCGTAGGGGAAATGGGCGTGTAATATTACTGACAGGTCAGGTTTCTGGCGGCGCAGTTTGAAAAAGAGCGGCAGGAAATTCGCCAGTTTGTTATCCCAGATATAGATCTTATCGAACCAGTTATAACGGCTGACAAGGTCTTTATTTTTTTTGCTGGAAACCAGAATAAATTTGCTGGTGGGGAAGCGGTTTTTCAGGCTCCAGATAGCTGGCGTATTCATGAGAAAATCGCCCAGTGCAGTGGTGGAGTAAATCACCACTGTTTGTGGGGCCAGGTCATGCAAGGCCTGTGGTTTTGTTCTGCTGGAAAATCGAGAATAAAGCGTTAAAAGTCGGTCTATCAGATAAATCTTTTTTTTCTTCACGTCTGAATTCTCTTGAACGTATAAATAATATTTAACAAAAGGTGTTGTGACTTATTAGAGAATATTCTTACGACTAAAGTTCATTATTAAGAATTATTTTTTCGGGAACGTAGAATGTTTGTTTAGATTGTTTCCACAATTTTAGTGTTGTTTATTTGGGGTATATATACAGAATTGTGTAAAAGGAGTAAGGGATTATTAAAAAGAGTTGGGATGATTCTTATAAAAAAGGAAGTATGGAAAATATTTTAATTCCGATCATAACTAATAGCAGGTTAATTATTAGCGTAATTATTCTGTGACTTCTATCCATTACAAAACACGCGATAAAACAAACCCCGGCACGTGTGCCGGGGCAGGGTATTACGACTGGGGCTGACCCACTGGCCCGGAGCCCAGCGTACCGCCCGGTGACGACTGGCCGCTTGGCGCATGAGGGCGGCCATCTTCTTTAATCGCGTCGCTCTTCTGCGAACAGCCCGCCAGAGAGGTGAAAGTGGCTGCAACCAGCAGCAGAGCAGAAATTGTTTTCATAAGGTCACCTTGATGTTGTCAGAAAGAGAACATAATTAAGCATAGAATCTTACTGCGCGCTGGCCTGAAAAGGCTTATCTTTCAGATGTTTCTCAGCCGGCGGCAAGAGTCGAAGCAAAAAAAAACGGAAGCCAGTGGCTCCCGTTCTGTTGACGTTCAGCGCGATTACTTGCGGCCCAGCAGGAAGCCGATAAATACGCCAACGCCTGCAGCAACGGCCAGACCTGCAACAGGATTGGATTGAACCTGATCCTTGATACAGTCAGCAGCATCGCGGGCAGCATAGCTTGCCTGGTTGGTGTAACGGCGTGCTGCGCCTTTAGCCTGATGCTCAGATGAACCGGTTGCTGCACCCCATTGTTCCTGAACTGCGCCAGCGGCTTCTTTTACTTTATCTTCGATTTTTCCTGACATTTATTGCTCCTTGGTTTTGAGTGAGACCCTCAAAGCGTAGCAAAGATAGTGAATTCTGCTCCTCCAGCGGAAGATAATGGGTTAAAAAATCATTTCTGGCTGTTAATGGCGCTGCGTTTGCGGGCCAGGCATTTACTGACTAGCCTTTGAAAAGAGAGGCGCACTCAGGCGCTGCCACAGCCACAGGCGGAGGAGAAACGATGAAACGTGATGTACTGAATGACAATGATTATGACGAAGTCTGCCGGGTCATTGGCGATGCGGTCATTGTGCTGTCGGAGCGGGGCCATGACACCCGCCGTGGCGAAATCTACGACCTGCTTAAACGTACGCGCCAGCAGCGCGCGCACAGTGAACGGGATGAGCAGCGGATGCTGGATCATGCCATCCGGCTGGTTAAACCTGACCTGTAGCGTAGAAACGCCGCGCTACTGCAGCAGCACGCCCTGAATCAGACTGGCCTCAACAATCGTGACCTCATCTATTTTCAGCGCCTGCATGTAACCTTCAACCAGTAAAATATTGCTGACATCAGTGGCTCGGTAGTCGCCCGACAGTTCACTGTCGCCTTTCCAGACCTGCTGCTGCGACAACTTGCTTAATGCCGCCACCGTATAATGGTTGGGTTTGCCCGGTAACTGATTACGGATAGAAAAACCGTGCACGCCCCCGATACCAATCACCCGACGACCCGCCACATCCTGTTTAATCTGCGGACCGACTTCATTAGCAGCGTAAAACTGCACAAAGCGCAGCACCGACTGCCGCCACGAGCCAATCGGGTTGGGGGTTTTGGCATCGGGGCTATTCTTCAGCACCGTCAGAATAAAGTTTTTCAGCGTCACCGAGGCCAGTTTGCCCTGATAAATATCCGCAACCGGCTTACCCACCTGCTGTCGCCAGGCGGTCATCTGCATCGATCCCCCACCAATATCCCAGACCAGCAACTGCTCATCACGGATCGCCGGATCGTTAAGCGCGGCTTTGGCGGAGAGGAAACCGAGTTTCGCCTCCTGCTGCTGCGAGATAATACTGATTTGCGCACCGCTCTGGCGCTGCAACTGTTCGATGACCGCCTGACCGTTACTGGCGTTGCGAAACACCGCGGTGGCAACGCCGCTTATCCGCTGTGGATGAAAGCGCTGTGCATGCGCAACCAGCTGCTGCAGTGCAGCAGCCCCTTCCCTGGCTATCGCCGCATTGAGCTGGTTATCCGTTGAATGGGCTAACGCCTCGTTCCAGGACACGGCACGCTGATCCTGATACAGCACCTTTTCGATGCGCAACTGGCAGACATTGACGCGGGCTACCGCAATTTTGGTGGTGCCGGAGCCGATATCGAGACCGGCGCGGATTTGCTGGCAGCGATCGGCCTGGGCAGCAGTGGCAAAAAACAGCGAGCAGAACAACGTAACAGCAGACAGCGCAGCAGAACGCATAGCGACTCCGGGTGCAATAAGGATCAGAGTGAACGGGCGGCGACGCAGGCCGGGTAGACGCTCACCAGGAAGTGGCGCAGATGATCAAAACACCATTCGGCGTCATCCGCCTGCGGGCAATAGAACTGAATGGTGATCTTTTCATAATCGCGCTGCCGCTGGCGCAGCGGCGACCAGCTCCAGTCGAGTACCGAGCGGGCATAATTGACCAGCGTCTCCGCGGGCATCTGATGTTGCTGCTCCTGCCCGGTCAGGTAGCGGTTAAAGTTCGCTTCCAGCTGCAATGCCTCCGCATGGCCGTGGTGCGCCAGGTCGGGACGAAAGGCCACATCAATAAAGCCACAGACCGCATCTGCCTGCTGCTGCCAGTCGCAGGCCAGGGTCATAAACAGCCCCTCCTGCAGATTGATCTCCTCGACCAGCCGCCGCAGATTCACTGAATGGTTCAGCACCGCGATCTCTTCAAGGCGACCGGTTTCCAGCGTCAGATCAAAGCCACAGGGATTCACGGAGCCATCCGCATTGCGGGTGGCAGGGAAGGGAAAGTCGATATAACCGTTATTATCCAGACGCTTTTCCATCGGGGAGACCTGCTGCTTGACGTTTCCTGACAATAAACCATCTGGCAGCAGGATTCATCCCTTATGGACAGGTCCAGGTGATTTGGGTGTCCTGATAAGGGTTGATCAGGCGGAACTGCTTATCTGACAGGCGCTGCGCATAGTAGCCTTCAGACGTGACGGCGGAGGGAACATATTTAAACCGATCCAGCGACTGCAGCGGGCCACTTTTAACGCTGACCTTATCCCGGGTCACGGTGAAGCTATTAACCAGATCAAAAATCACGCCCTGGGTCTGCCCCAAAGACTGACCATAAATTGTCGAGACCTCACCCGGACATTCGACCCCTTTCGGGCCAGATGAACATCCAGTCATCATCGCGATGAGGATAAAAATGCTGAGACGCATCATGATTTTCTACCTGCTTCAATCCCTGGGAGTTTCGTGGCGCAGAGTCTATCCTGCTGCGTCACTGATTACTTAATCATAGCAGTTTACGCTGCGCTTCCTGTTTGTGATTTGTTTAATCGTTAAGCAACAGGAATGTAAAAGGGTGACTTTGCTTATCAATAAACGTTATTCTTGGCTCCTTTGCGCACCACTTAGGCAAATTCAGGGATAAATGATGAACGAAGAAGAAGCAAGTCTAATGATTATTCGCCATGCGATTGACCAGTTAGAAGCCGATAAGAAGCAACAGGTGATCGCTTGTTCAGCGGATATACGTGCAGCAATGCAGGCTTATGATAGCGAGAATGCCGGGCTGGCACTGATGTTAGTGGCCGCCGAGGTAGCAGCCGAATAATCATATCCGGTCAGTGAGGCAGCCTGTTACGCTGGCCGGATTACTTTATTTTTTCTCAACTTTCAGATTTCCTCTCACGCCGATTCTATCTTTCAATGGTCTTGTTGCGGGCTGCCCCGCGTCTCTTCTCTGTCCTGTGATGTGTTAAGCTAAAAAATCTCAATAAAATCAGCGGAGACATAGCATGAAGGCAGCGTTAATTGCCCTGGGCCTGCTGGCCTGTCACATCGCACCCGCCTGGAGCGAGACGGAATTTCAGCTTAACTGCCCCGGCAGGGCAACCATGACCGTTTCGCGTGCCGAATATGGTTTAACCACGTTAATGTGGCCGCAGGGGCATTTCCAGATTGCCGCCGGTCAGCAGCATACCCGTTTAGAGGCGGGTGATAAGGTGGCGATTACCCGCTTTCGCAATGGCGATCAGCTGATTGTGAACCAGCGCAGCCAGGCAACCTTTTTTGTCTACCGCGACAGCGATAAACTGCTGCCCTGCAGCCGCAGCGAAAAACGCGATGTTGATGCGTTGAGCCTGGAGCGCTATGACGATCGTCAGCACGCCGACACTTAACCCCCGGAGCCACTATGCAACCCGAGATTACCGACAAGGTCACGACGCAGGATCTGGATGAAGTCAGACTGGGTCTGACGGCGTTCAACAGCAAATATATTAATATTGATGAGATCAGATCGATCGGCGTGTTTATTCGTGATGACCAGGGCAGAAAGCTGGCCGGACTGACCGGATCAACCGCCGGAAACTGGCTGCGGATTGATATGCTGTGGGTGAGTGAGGCGTTACGCGGACAGGGGGCGGGTAGCAAGCTGATGCAGGCGGCAGAGCAGGAGGCGCGGGATCGCGGCTGCCGTTTTGCCCAGGTGGATACCGCCAGTTTTCAGGCGCGACCGTTTTATGAAAAGCTCGGCTATACGCTGCGCTTCAGCCTGGATAACTATCCGCGGCATCATCAGCGCCACTATCTGACGAAAGCCCTGTAATCAGAACAACGGTTGCTGACGCAAATCCAGCGGATGCTGTTCTGCTTCATCAATCGCGGCCAGCCAGCTCTGCAGCGTGACTTTTTTCCAGGAGAGATGCCCGCGTGTGGTACTCATCAGCACCACGTCGGGACGCAGGGAGCGGTAAAACTCCAGCGTCTGGCTCAGCTCAGCCGGATTACTGTCCGGCACCAGCACCGAGATCCAGCGGTCATGCGAACGCGTCAGGGTATCGCCGACAAACAGATAGGTCAGCCCCAGTGGTGAGCTATAGAGATAGCTACAGCTGCCCGGCGTGTGTCCAGGTGTCGGCAGCAGATGGAAATCCCCGAAGTGCGTCTCCTGCTGCGAAAAGGTGTCATCAGGCTCAGCAAAACGGCTGATGGGGCCCAGCGACCGGTTGTGGCAATACAGGGCGCTGCTGAAGCGCTGCTGGATAACCGCCGCACCGGGCGCGGATTCGTGCCAGTGGGTCAGATAATGGCGGATTACACCGCCGGACTCGGCAATCACTTCATGATCGAGTGGATTTTCAACGCGGCCAATCAACAGATTGCCGCGCGGGTGACGCAGCATAAAGCCATGCATCATCAGGTCATTAACGGCATCTTCCACCGGAAATTCCGGGGTTGAGATCCACAAATCGTCATACAACGGCTTCAATGTCGATCTCCTGAAACAAACGCTATTCCTGCAGGACGGGATGCCCGGTCGCCTGCAAACGGGCGTGGCCCTGGCTGACCGCTAATCGTGCACTGGCGCCAAAAGGCAATGTGACGGTGTCAGCGGCATGACCAAAATCTAATCCACTGATGACCGGCAGACCTGTGGTGTCACGCACGTACTGCCAGACGGTATCGAAGTTAAACCCATTGTCATACTCTGACAGAGCCGTGCTGGTGAAGCTGCCGGTGACGATCGCCCGCTGTCGCGCCAGAATGCCGCTCTGCTGCAGCTGAATCAGCATGCGTTCAATGCGGAACGGATGCTCATTCACATCCTCAATCACCAGAATGCCGTTCTCAAACTGCGGCATCCACGGCGTGCCAATCAGTGAGCAGATCATCGCCAGATTCCCGCCCCACAGCGTACCCTGCCATTCACCCTCATCAGGCGTTTCGCTTTGCCATGTTACCTCTACTGTAGGTGAAGTCAGTGCCTGCCAGAAGTGGTGAAGGGTAAATTCAGATAAGGTCGCGGCGCCAAAGTTACCGGCCAGCATCGGTGCGCTGAAGGTAATCAGGCCGACCTGCGCCAGCAGCGCCAGCTGAATCGCGGTGAAGTCGCTGTGGCCGCACAGCGCCAGTGGCTGATTCAGCAGACGGCGTTGCAGGCCGATGTAGTCAATTGACTCCAGTAACCGGCTGGCGCCATAACCGCCACGCACCGCCAGCACCACGTCGGGCAGCGTGCTGAGGCTGGCAAGCTGGTTGATATCCGCCAGGCGCTCCGCGTCCGTACCCGCAAAGCGCTGAAAACGGCGGGTGATCACCTGCTCGTTCTCTACCTGATGGCCCGCCGCGCGCAGTCGTGCAATGCCCTGCAGCGCCGCAGGCTGATTGTGACAGTAACCGGAGGGGGAGATAAGACGAACTGAACGTGAAATCATCATACTTTCCTGCTGTTAGCGCCTTACTTACCGCGATGATGGCGAAAAGCGCCGCTGAAGTCACGGTACGCGCCGCATTTTCGTGCATTTAGGATAAACGGTAATTTTGCTCTCAGGCTGCCTGGGTATGATAGCATTCGCCACAACAGCTACGAGATGAAAAATTGCTGAAAATCCGACACCTTATACTCTCAGCGTTACTCCTGACCGGCTGTGCCAGCGAGCCACCGCACCAGGCCGTTAAGCAGCGCAACACGCCGCTAACTCAGGCACCGCCGTCCAGCGTCAATGGCACCTGGGCGATGTTTACCGAAGATGCCGCCAGTCATTATGGCGTTGATGAGAAGTTGATCAGCGCCATTATCAGTGTCGAGTCGGGTGGAAATCCGGGCGTGGTGAGTCGTTCAAATGCGGTAGGGCTGATGCAGATTAAAGCTTCGACCGCCGGGCGCGAAGTCTATCGCACGTTGGGCCGTCGTGGTCAGCCGTCGAATGCGGAGTTGCGCGATCCGGCCAAAAATATTGATATCGGCACCGCCTATATCCGCATTCTGCAGAACTCCGCGCTGTCGGGCATCCGCGATCCGCTGACCCTGCGCTATGCCACTATCGTCTCTTATGCCAACGGCGCAGGGGCGTTACTGCGGACTTTCTCCAGCGATCGCGATCGGGCCATTGCGATGATCAATGCGATGTCACCGGATGAGTTCTATCAGCATGTGCAGAACAAGCATCCGGCGGCACAGGCACCGCGCTATCTGTGGAAAGTCACCACGGCGTACCGCACTATCTGATCGATTGTGATTAATCCTGCGGCGTGAGCAGCAGCCGCGCCGTGGGATAGTCGATGATCAGCACCTTGATGTAGCCGCCCAGCAGCGCACCGCGAATCGCCTGTGCTTTCTCCCGTCCGCCTGCCAGCCCGACGACCTGTGGACACTGTTTCACCTGCGCCAGCTCCATACCAATCACCGGATCTTCTTCTGCTTTCAGAACCGGCTGTCCGCAGGCATCGAAATAGTGCAGACAGATATCGCCTACCGCACCGCGCGCTGCCAGCGTCTGTAGCATCCTGCCATCGTAGTAGTTGCCGGAATTACGCAGCAGCGCCGACGGCTCCAGATCGCCGATGCCGACAATCGCCAGGTCGACCTGCTCAAATTTACTCAGCACCTCGGCGACCTCCGCGTTAGCAGAGAGCCGCTGGCGATCGCTGACCGAATGCTCAATCGACTGCGATGGCAGCAGCCAGGCGGGGCAGTTCAGCAGCGCCGCCAGGTTCTGCGTCAGAATCGTGGCCTGCACATTGCCGTTAGCCCCGACGCCACCCAGCAGCTGGATTACCCCTTTGCAGGCGCTGTTGAGCGGATGCAGCGCATCCACCATCGCCCGGATTGTGCCGCTCCATGAAGAAATACCAATCAGCTCATCATTACGCAGCCGGGTCTCCAGATAGTGAGCGGCCGCCGATCCAATCGCCTGCTTAATCTGCAGCGACGACGCCTGATCCGGCACATCCACCACAATCGCCTGCGGCAGGTTATAGGTCTGCTCAATTGCCTTTTCCAGCTCAGGGTAGACGTTGGCTGGTGGCACCACGCTGATCTTGACCACACCCTCTTTCACGCTGCGATTAAGAATGCGTGAGACAAACGACTGCGATAAGGTCAGTGACTGCGCAATCTCTGACTGCTTCAACCCTTCGACATAGTAAAGGGTGGCAATCTTCACCATCAGTCGCTGTTCATCCTGTTTTGCCATCGGTTTTTCCCTCTTTGATTCTGCCCGGTATTGTTAACCAGGATGATCAAAATCACAACGCAGGCTAATTTGTGATCGTTTTCGCTTTTTGACGATCGCGCATTGGACGACACGTCAGCGCGGGCGCATAGTCATTATGCATATAAAATCGCATGTGAATATATATTCAAGCGGAGAAAAATAATGACTCGTCCTCTGATCAAACTGACCCTGCTCGCATCGATGCTCGCCTTTTCAGCGACCGCGCTGGCGGCAGAGCAAGGCCTGCTGGCGATTATCACCCCGTCCCATGACAACCCCTTTTTTAAAGCCGAGGCGGAAGGGGCCTTAGCGAAAGCCAAAGAGCTGGGTTACGCCACGCTGGTGGCGTCGCACGATGATGACGTTAACAAGCAAAACCAGCTGATTGAGACTGCGATTGCACGCAAAGCCAAAGCGATCATCCTTGATAACGCTGGTGCCGACGCGACCGTCGGGCCGGTGCAGAAAGCCAAAGATGCCGGGATCCCGACCTTCCTGATTGACCGGGAGATCAACAAAACCGGCATCGCCGTGGCGCAGATCGTCTCTAACAACTATCAGGGCGCGCAGCTGGGCGCGGAGAAATTTGCGAAATTGCTGGGCGGCAAAGGGGACTATGTTGAACTGCTGGGCAAAGAGTCTGACACCAACGCGGGCGTGCGGTCGCAGGGCTATCACGATGTGCTGGATGACTATAGCGACATGAAAATGGTGGCTCAGCAGAGCGCCAACTGGAGCCAGACCGAAGCCTTCAGCCGCATGGAAACCCTGCTGCAGAAACACCCCAACATCGTGGGCGTCATTTCCGGTAACGACACCATGGCGCTGGGTGCGGAAGCCGCGCTGAAAGCCGCCGGGAAAACATCGGTGATCGTGGTGGGCTTTGATGGCAGCGACTACACCCGCGATTCGATCCTCAACAAAGGCAATATTAAAGCGACAGTGTTGCAGCCGGGCTGGGATCAGGCGCAGATGGCGGTCACGCAGGCGGATTACTACCTGAAGAACGGCAAAGCGCAGAAACAGGAGAAACAGCTGATGGACTGCGTGCTGATTGACGACAGCAACGCCGCTAAGCTGAAAAACTTCAACCTGGCGAAATAACCATGAAACGGATGCTGGCGGTATTGACCGGTATGGCGCTACTCAGCGCCTGCACCGTGGTGGATCTGGATGCGGAGGGTAAACCGATCCTGCCGAAGGATCCGCACGCGAAACCCAGCTATACCACCCAGACACCGCAGCAGATTGCGGAGGAGACCTGGCAGCCGCGCGTGATGAGCACCGCGAACAGCCATGCGCTGAGCTGGGCCGACATGGAGGCGAAAAGTCAGACGGTCAAACCCGGCGGGCGCGAAAGCGTCTTCGTGCGGGCCAGCGGTACAGCCAGCGTCTTTGATGAGAGTAACCCGCGTGAACGCACGCTGACGCTGATGATTAACGGCAAGCCGGTAGGGATCAGTGTCGGGCCGGTGCTGCGCAGTAACGCTATCCGGGATGCCGCCGGTTTCCGTTTCGAAGAGTTTACCAATCAGGTGCAGTACGCCCAGCTGACCCGGGCGCTGAACCGTCACGCGGTGAAGCAACTGCCGCCGCTGGATGCCAGCTGGGTTAACCAGCCGGTGCAGGCGCTGCTGGCCGTAAGCATCGGGCAGAACAGCGTTGAAGATGTGGTCGCGGTTGAGCTGAAGCGGGGGGCGCCATGATGGAGGATGAGTTCATTCTGCGGGCCGAACAGATATCGATGCTGTTTCCCGGCACGCTGGCGCTGGATCACGTCGACTATCGCGTCTGGCGCGGCAAAGTTAACGTGATCATCGGTGAAAATGGGGCAGGCAAATCGACCCTGATGAAAATTCTGGCCGGGGTACAGCAGCCTACGGCCGGTTCGCTGTTCCTGAATGGTGTGCCGCTGACGCTGAGCAGCACCCGCGACGCTGCCCGGCATGGCATCGGCATGGTGCATCAGGAACTGAATCTGTTTGAGAATCTTACTGTCGCCGAAAACCTGTTTCTGGGCCGGGAGATCCAGCGCGGCCTGGCCCCGATCAACGAGGCGGAGCAGGCACGCCGCACCGCCGCGCTGATGGCGCGCCTCGACCAGCCGATTTCACCCCATGAGCGGGTCGGGAATCTCAAAGTGGGTCAGCAGCAGCTGGTGGAGATTGCCAAAGCGCTGGCGGAAGATGCGGACATCCTGATCCTCGACGAACCGACCTCGGCGCTGAGTAAAACCGAGGTGGAAATCCTGTTCCGGGTGATCCGCGACCTGACGCAGCAGGGTGTTACCGTGATTTACATCTCCCACCGGCTGGAAGAGCTGATGGCGATTGGCGACGTGATTACCATTCTGCGCGACGGGCGCTTTCAGGCAGAAGCGCCGGTCAGCAGCATCGATGTGCCGTGGATAGTGCGTGAGATGCTGGGCAGTGAACCGGTCACCACCTTCCTGCCGGAAGCGCGTGAGTTTGGCGCGCCGGTGCTGGAGGCGCAGCACATTACCTGCGTCAGCCCCAATGGCAATACCCTGGTGGATGACGTCAGTTTTCAGGTGCGGGCCGGGGAAATTGTCGGGATTTACGGGCTGATGGGCGCGGGCCGCACCGAGCTGTTTGAGTGTCTGCTCGGCAGCCAGCGCCACTATCTGGGCAAGCTGTGGCTCGACAGCAAACCGCTGCCGACCCGTCTGCCCACCGCCGACCGTATCCGCATGGGCATGAGTCTGGTGCCGGAAGATCGCAAACGCGCCGGGATTTTCCCGGTCTCCTCGGTCGCCAGTAATCTCACCATCGCCAGCCTGTGGCGGCGTCTGTCGCATCGCTTTGCCATCGCCCATCAGGCGGAGCAGCAGGCGGTAAGCCAGACGGTGGGCAACCTGGCGATTAAAATCTCCTCGCCGGACGTTGCGATCAGCGCACTGAGTGGTGGCAACCAGCAGAAAGTGGTGATTGGCCGCGCGCTGCTGACCAATCCGCGTCTGCTGCTGCTGGATGAGCCGAGTCGCGGCATTGATGTCGGCGCTAAAGCAGAGGTGTTTCGCATGATGGTGGCGCTGTCGCAGCAGGGCATTGCGGTGCTGTTCTCCACCTCGGACCTGAAAGAGATTATGGCGGTAGCCGATCGCATCCTGGTGATGTCGGGCGGCAAACTTACGGCTGATCTTCCCCGCGACCAGGCGGAAGAGGCAGCGCTGGTGAAAGCAAGTGCGCAGGGGTTCTGAGCATGAAAAGCAATGACAGCGTCGCGCTGACCACACTTCCGGCTAAGGCGTTCAGTTCACGTGAAAGCATTCTGCTGCTGCTTCTGAAACTGCGCACTTTTATTGCGCTGATTCTGATCGTCGGCTTCTTCGCCATCACCGTGCCGGACTTTCTCGCCACCGGCAGCCTGGTGATCATGGTGAAACATATCGCCATCAACGCCTTTCTGGCGCTGGGCATCACCTTTGTCATTATCACGGCGGGGATTGACCTGTCGATTGGTGCGACGCTGGGACTGTGCGGCATGATCGCCGGCTGGCTGATTACCAAAGGCATTGTGCTGCCAATGTTTGGCATCGCTATTTTTCCCAGCGTCTGGGTGATTGTGCCGGTGGTGCTGCTGATCGGCGCGCTGATTGGCGCGGGCAACGGCTGGATCATTACCCGCTACAACGTGGCACCCTTTATCTGCACCCTCGGCACCATGTACATCCTGCGCGGCGCGGCGATGCTCACCTCCGGCGGCGAGACCTTTCCAGGTCTGCAGGGGAATCCGCTGCTGGGCAACACCGGTTTCGATCGGATTGGTGCCGGAACCTTTCTCGGGTTGCCCTACGCCATCTGGATGATGGTGCTGCTGGCGCTGGTCATCGCCTATATCGCCCGTCGCCTGCCGTTTGGCCGCCAGGTCTATGCCATCGGGGACAATGAACGTGCCGCTGAACTGTCGGGTGTGAAAACCCGGCAGGTAAAAATTCTGGTCTACACCCTGTCGGGATTCTGTGCGGCGATTGCTGGCATCGTGGTCTCATCGCAACTGGTCGCCAGCCATCCGGCCAACGGCACCGCGTTTGAGATGAATGCCATTGCCGCCGTGGTGCTGGGTGGCACGTCACTGGCGGGCGGACGCGGCACCATCCTCGGCACGCTGATTGGTGCGTTCGTCATCGGCTTTCTGGCGGATGGCCTGATCATGATGGGTGTCAGTGAATTCTGGCAGATGGTGATCAAAGGCATCGTGATTATCATCGCGGTGATCATCGACCAGACTCAGAGCCGGATGCAGCAGAAGGCGGCCGTGGTGGCTCAGAAAGCGTTAATCGAGGAGGGGACACCGGCAAAACCCTGACCGTTAAGTGCGTTGAACCGGGCAGGGCGTACTGCTGCGTGATTCCTGACAGTAGGCGGCCTGCCCGCTTTGACAGGCAGTGTGTTGAACAAAGGGCGGTTCTGTTTATAAGCCCCTTTTTTCAGGCACAAAATTTTTTAACCGACATGAATATATATTCATAACCGATTTAAAATTCAGAGGTAGTGTATGAATCCTTTTAATCTTCCGGTCGATGACCTTGAGCGCCGGGCACGGGCTATCCGTCGCCGCATCATTCAGCTTAACGCGGGCAGCCCGGCAGGCGGTCATACCGGCGCTGACCTGTCGCAAGTGGAGATCCTCACCGCGCTCTACTTCCGCATTCTGAACTGCGCGCCGGATCGCACGGATGACAATCAGCGTGACATCTATATCCAGTCCAAAGGGCATGCGGTGGGGGGCTATTACTGCGTGCTGGCGGAAGCGGGCTACTTCCCGACCGACTGGCTTGCAACCTATCAGCACGCCGACTCGCATCTGCCCGGCCATCCGGTACGGCAGAAAACGCCGGGCGTTGAGCTGAACACTGGCGCGCTGGGGCACGGCCTGCCGGTGGCGGTGGGCATCGCTATCGCGGCGAAAAAAGATAACAGCCCGCGCCGCATCTTTGTAGTCACCGGCGATGGTGAGCTGGCTGAAGGCAGCAACTGGGAGGCGGCACTGGTGGCGGCGCATTACGGCCTCGACAACCTGATCATCATCAATGACAAAAACAAGCTGCAACTGGCGGGCGCGACCCGCGACATCATGAACACCGATCCGCTGCCGGAAAAATGGCGCGCCTTCGGGCTGGAGGTTACCGAATGCAACGGCAATGAGATGGCGGCGGTGGTCGACACCATTGAAAACCTGCCGAAGAACGGCAAACCGCAGGTGATTGTGGCGCATACCGAGAAGGGATTTGGCGTCTCCTTTATCCAGAGCAAAGCGGAATGGCATCACCGGGTGCCGAAAGGCGAAGAGATCGCGCAGGCACTGGAGGAACTGAAAGATGAGTAATGCACAACATTTAGCAAGCGTCATGGTCACGGCCTTTATTGACGCAGTGAATCGCGGTGTGGATCTGGTGCCGGTGGTCGCAGACTCCACATCGACGGCCAAAATCGCCCCCTTTATCAAGGCGTTTCCCGGCCGGCTGATTAACGTCGGCATCGCTGAGCAGACGCTGGTGGGCACGGCGGCCGGTCTGGCGCTGGGCGGCAAAGTCGCCGTGACCTGTAACGCCGCGCCATTTCTGGTGTCACGCGCCAATGAGCAGGTAAAAGTCGACGTCTGCTACAACAACACCAACGTCAAACTGTTCGGGCTGAATGCCGGAACCAGCTATGGCCCGTTAGCCAGCACCCATCACAGCATTGACGACATCGCGGTGATGCGCGGTTTCGGCAACATCGAGATCTATGCCCCTTCCTGTCCGCTGGAGTGCCGTCAGATCATCGATTACGCCCTTGAGCATGTCGGGCCGGTCTATATCCGTCTGGATGGCAAAGATCTGCCGCAGCTGCACGAGGAAAGCTATCAGTTCAGACCGGGCGCGATCGACCTGTTGCGTGAAGGCAGCGATATTGCACTGGTGGCAATGGGCTCAACGGTTCACGAGGTGGTTCACGCTGCTGAGCAACTGGCTGAGCAGGGCATTTCAGCCGGTGTGATCGCGGTTCCATCGATTCGACCTTGTGATACCCAACAGCTGCGCAACCTGTTAAATCACTACCCAGCGGTGATTACCGTGGAGGAGCATAACGTTAATGGCGGTGTCGGCAGCCTGGTGGCCGAAGTGCTGGCGGAAGGCGGCTGCGGCATCCCGCTGTTAAGGCTCGGCATTGCCGATGGGGAATATGCGATTGCCGGCGATCGTGCCTCTACCCGTGCCCATCATGGCATTGATGCCCGCAGCGTGGTCAACAGTGCAGTGCGCATCTGCGCAGGAGCATAAACATGGTGGGACCCCTGATTCTGGCGATCGACGAAGGCACTACCAATGCCAAGGCGATTGCGGTTGATCGCGATGGCCGCGTAGTAGCACGCGGTAGCCAGAGCTTAACCCTGCAACATCCGCAACCGGGACTGGCTGAGCAGGACCCTGTGGCGATCTGGCAGGCGGTAAAACAGGCAATCACCCACTGCCTGGCAGACTGTGGTGGCGCGCCTGTCGCAGCGGTGGCGATCAGTAATCAGCGCGAGTCGGTGCTGATCTGGCAGCGGCGTGACGGCAAGCCGCTGACGCCGCTGGTGAGCTGGCAGGATCGACGATCCGAGTCACTCTGTCGCGATCTGCGTCAGGCGGGCAAAGCACCTCGCATCACCGGTTTGACCGGCCTGGCCGTTGACCCGATGTTTCCGGCCGCCAAGCTGACCGGGATGCTGGCCGCCATTCCCGACGGCGCGGCGCGGGCGGCGGCGGGTGAGCTCTGTATCGGCACGGTTGACAGCTGGCTCAGCTGGCAGCTCAGCGCGGGCGAGGTATTTATTACCGATCATGCTAACGCCTCCCGCACGCAGCTCTACAGCCTGCATCTTAATGACTGGGACGACGAGCTGCTGGCGCTGTTTCAGCTGCCGCGCGCCGCACTGCCGCGCATCACCGCCTCAGCCAGTGAACAGGGCGTGGTCGCGGTGAGTGATATTCCCGGCTTAGCACCCGGTACGCCGATTCTGGCGCGCATCGGCGACTCCCATGCCGCGCTGCAGGCGCAGCGGCGCGGCGAGTCTGAAGTGGTGAAAGCCACCTACGGCACCGGGTCTTCACTGATGATGTCCATGGCGACGCCGCTGCTGACGGAAAATGGGCTCAGCACCACCGTGGCCTGGCATGACGGCACACTGCGTTATGCCTTTGAAGGCAACATCACCCACACCGGTTCCGGTGCCGCCTGGCTGGGCAGAATGCTCGGCGTGCAGGAGCCGCGCGAGCTCACCGCGATGGCAAAGCGCTGTGACGACAATCAGGGCATCTATTTTGTCCCGGCGCTCTCTGGCCTGGGCGCGCCCTGGTGGGATCTGCAGGCGCGCGGCATGGTGTGTGGGCTGACGGATGCTGCATCACCCGACGTGCTGGCGCGGGTGGCGCTGGAGTCGATCGTCTGGCAAATCGCCGACGTCTTTTTTGCCATGGAGCAGGCCAGCGGCCAGCAGCTTCCGGCGCTCTGTGTGGATGGCAGCGCCACCGAAAATAGCTGGCTGATGCAGTTACAGGCGGATGTATTACAGCGGCCGCTGCAGCAGGTCCCTGTTGCCGAGGTTTCCGCGCTGGGCGCTGCACTGCTGGCAGGCAAAGTGCTGGGATGGTGGCAGCAGGGCAGTGATATGCAGGCGCTGCAGGGCGGCAGTGTCATCCTGCCGCGTGAAGAGAACGCGCAGCGTATGCAGGAAAACTATAAAGGCTGGATCGACGCCGTTGCACGCTGTCGTTATCAGCCACATTAATCCTTATCCGGAGCAGAGCCATGTCAACACTTCCTCAGCAGTTAACCTTCGGTGTCATTATTGGCAACCGGGGTTTTTTCCCCAGCTATCTGGTGGGTGAGGCGCGCCAGCAGGCGGTCGCGCTGTTTGAAAAGATGAATATCAATACGGTAATGCTGGATGAAACCCAGACCAATCTTGGGGGCGTTGAGACGCGTCAGGAGGCGAAAACCTGCGCTGCGCTGTTTCGCCAGCACCGGGAGAAAATCCACGGCATTGTGGTGTTGCTGCCTAATTTTGGTGATGAAAAAGCCATCGCGGAAGCGCTGCGTCTCGCCGGGCTGAATGTGCCGGTGCTGGTGCAGGCCGAAGAGGACAACCTGGATAAAATGGGACTGGCGACCCGCCGCGACAGCTTCTGCGGCAAAATTTCACTCTGTAACAACCTGCGGCAATATGGCATCCCGTTTACGCTGACACGTCAGCACGTCTGCGCCCTGAGCGGTGATGTGTTTATGCAGGATCTGCAGCGGTTCAGCCAGCTTTGTCGGGTAGTAAATGCCATGCGGCGGGTACGCGTCGGGGCGATTGGTGCCCGGCCCGCCGGATTCAACACCGTGCGCTACAGCGAAAAGCTGCTGGAGAAGATGGGCATCGCGGTGGAGACCCTGGATTTATCGGAGATCTTTACCCGCACCAACCGGCTGCGCGATGACGATATCCGCGTGGCAGAGAAACGTGAAATCCTGGAGGCCAACGCCGATGCGCGGGGGATTCCGGGTGAAAAACTGGTGACCATGGCCAAACTGTTTGTGGTGATCAGCGAGTGGATCAGCGACAACGATATCGATACCACCGCCATCCAGTGCTGGACGTCGTTGCAGGAGAACCTGGGCATTAACGTCTGCTCAATCATGAGCGTGATGTCGGGCCAGCTGATGCCCAGCGCCTGCGAAGTGGATGTGATGGGGGCGCTGTCGATGTACGCGCTTGCCAGCTGTTCGCTGAACCCCGCCTCGCTGGCAGACTGGAACAACAACTTTGGCGACGAGCGGGACAAATGTGTGCTGTTTCACTGCGGTAATTTTGCCAGCGCCAGCCTGGAGTCACCGACCATGGGCACGGCGGATATCATCGGCACCACCGTGGGCAAAGAGAACACCTGCGGCGCGGTGCATGGCCGGATGAAGCAGGGCGATCTGACCTATTTCCGCCTCTCTACCGACGACTTCAGCGGCGAAATCAAGGCCTATGTGGGAGAGGGAATGTCGGTTACCGATCCGCTGGAGACGGTAGGTTGTCGTGCGGTGATCCAGGTGCCGCAGCTGGAGACACTGCTGGCGTGGATCTGCCGTAACGGCTTCGAGCATCATGTGGCGATGAATCACTCTGCCACGGCGGGGGTGTTGCAGGAGGCGTTCAGTGAGTATCTCGGCGTGAGCTGCTATCGGCATCAGTAGGCGGTAAGGCGGAACTGCTGAACGCAGGGGCTGGAGCAGCCGATGCGGTCATGGTTCCGCCCGCATCGGCGTGCATGCCCGCCACCCATGAGAGAGGATGGCGGGCACAGACTTAGCGCGCCATTCTGCGCACCTCGCCATCTTCACTCTCCACCGCCACCAGATCTACCGGCGGCAGTTTACCGCCGCTGAACTCAACCTGGCGAATCGGGAAGGCGAAGCGGATGTTGCGCTCTTCCAGCGCCGCCATCAGCTGCAGGTTAATCTCCTGCTGAATATCCATGTACTTGTTGTAATCTGCATCCAGCACAAAATAGACCACTTCAAAGGTCAGTTTTGAGTCCTCAAAGGCCAGAAAATGGGCGCGGTCAAAACGGGTGGTTTCAACGCCCTGGATAATCTCTTTCACCAGCGGGCTGATCTCCCGCACCTGCTCTGACGGCGTGGCGTAGCTGATACCAAACTTAAAGACGATGCGGCGTTGCTGCATGCGCTTATAGTTGTGGATCGTCTGCTGCAACAGAATGGTATTTGAGCAGACAATCTGCTCGCCACTCAGGCTGCGCAGTCGGGTGGTTTTCAGGCCGATATGCTCAATGGAACCGGCAATGTCACCAAAGACAATAAAATCACCATGCTCAAACGGCTTATCAAAGCCTATCGCCAGCGAAGCAAACACATCGCTCAGTACCGTCTGAATCGCCAGCGCAATCGCGATACCCCCGACCCCCAGGCTGGCGACCAGTGCGGTAATGTTGATACCCATGTTCGACAGAATGGCCAGGAACATCATGATCCAGACCACCACCCGCAGCAGAATCCCGAGTATCACCGTAGTGACCGGGTTGCGCACGTGCAGCGGGTCACGCAGCAGGCTTTTCAGCCATAGCCGGATGCCGCAGTCGATCCACAGCGCGAGCTGCACAATCAGCGCAAGGAACCAGCCGTGCGCGATGGTCACGCTCCACGACGCGGGCAGATCGACAAACTTCAGGGCAATCAGCAGCGAAAAGATCAGTAGCAGGGTCTGGCTGGTACTGCGCAATATCTCCACCAGAATCGCAGTGGCGCGAACATGCCGATGTTCGCTGTAAAGGGCAATCCGGTTGGAGATAAAGCGAATCAGGGTACGTAATACCCAGTAAATCACCAGGGTGGCGACCACCACGATGGCGCTGTTTAGCCAGAGTTCCTGATTAAAAAAGAGGGAGTGAAAACGACGTGAAGAGAGCCAGTTTTCCATTGGGGAGGGTCTCCTTGCTGGGTTCCGGTTTAAAAGAAAACAAGCAAGAAGCATAGCCTGGATGCGGCCCACCTGTGTGGCGCATCCGTAAAGCGCTTACTGGAATCGGGTCGTTTTATCGCGAGCCAGGCGCTCAAGAGCAAAAATAATCTGCTGAAGCTGCCGCTCCTGCGCCGGGTTCAGCGTGGCAAAACGAAAGCTCAGTCGCGGTGTGATGCGGGTTTCATTTTTGCCGGTCACCACGCAGCGCTCGCCAATGTGCAGCAGCTTTACCGGCACGTCAAAATGGCCATACTCGCCCAGCTCGACCCGGAACGGGTTAAAGCTGTCACCGTCCTGCAACCCATCCGGCAGCGCTTCATCTACCAGCACGCCGATACCGCCCAGCGACAGATCCTGCAGACGCAGGCGCGTTTTCCTGCCATCGGGCCACAGGGTATGACACCAGAACTGCGGCTCCAGCGGGGCGCAGACCCGAAAAAACTCACGTCGCTGAATCTGCCACAGCAGGTCTGGCAGCGGCGCGCTGAAAGCGGGTAACCCGTCAAATTCCACGATTTCCAGCGAGGCGAGGCTGAATTCCACCTTAGCGCCGAAGGTTTCCGCGGTGATACTGAGATCGTCGCTGGTCAGGGCATAATCGTTATCCAGCTTACTGCTGCCGAGGTCAAACAGCAGGCGATCTTCATCGGCAGCCAGCATCCGGCTGATAAACTGCCCACGCGGAAAGCGCACCAGTAATGGCGTCTGCAGTCGCAGCAGATCTTTCATAACGCCAAGAACCGCCAGCGTGCCACGTTTTAGATATTGTTCCTGGTCGGCTTCTTTCACGTCCTGCTCCACAAGGGGGGGTTACTTTATTGATGCTGTTTTTTTTGCCTCGTCTCGGTTATCGGCGCAGCTAAAAAAAGCTTTAGCATGCCATTCATCAATAATAACTGTGAGCGGGCAGGCATTTTTTGAAAAGCTGGTTATACTTATCGCGGTAAACCGCTTGATTAATCAGGCGTTCACGATTTAATCAAAAAAGGAAGGAGCAACAGATGGGTATTATTTCCTGGATCGTCTTTGGCTTAATCGCGGGTATTCTGGCGAAGTGGATTATGCCGGGTAAAGACGGTGGTGGTTTCATTCTGACTATCGTGCTGGGTATTATTGGTGCAGTAGTTGGTGGCTGGATCAGTACGCTGTTTGGCTTCGGCCGCGTCGATGGGTTTAACTTCGGAAGCTTTGTGGTCGCTGTTATCGGTGCCATCGTGGTGCTGTTTATCTACCGCAAAGTACGCAGTTGACCGTAAAGGTTTAAAGGAAAAAGGGGACGAAGCGATTCGTCCCCTTTTTTTATCTCTTATTTTGCAATCAGAAGTCGTAACCGACTGTCGCCATCACGCTGCGTTCCGCGCCCCAGTAGCAATAGCCCGTGCCATAACAACCCGCAACATAGGTACGATCGGTCAGGTTATTGGCGTTGACCTGCACCCAGGCGCCTTTCAGGCTGCTGTTCCAGACGCCGAGATCGGCCCGCACTGACGCATCAAACAGCGTCACAGACGGCACGCGCGTGGTGTTTTCATTGTCCGCCCACTGTTTGCCGATGTAACGCACACCTGCACCCGCACTCAGACCGTAATCAAACTGATAGTGACCCCAGAGTGCAGCCATGCTGTTGGGGGTGACATACGGCGTATGTCCGCTGTTGCCATCCACCGACTCTTTAAAGCGCAGATGATTCAGCGTATAGCTCGCCACGGTGCTCAGACGCGGGGTTAACTGATTACGCGCTTCCAGCTCAATGCCCTGTGAATGCACTTTGCCCGAAGGTGTAAAGTACGGCGTCGGTGCTTCTCGGTTCGCCACATCTTTCTGCGTCAGGTCATAGACCGCCACGCTGTAGAGATCGCGGGTACCATTTGGCTGATATTTCACGCCGGCTTCATACTGCTCGGCGGTGGTCGGCTTCAGCAGATTATTGTTGCGATCGGTGAGCGCGGTTGGGGTAATCGCCTGGCTCCAGCTCACATAAGGCGAGATGCCGTTGTCGAAGGCATAGAGCAGGGCTGCGCGTCCGCTGATGTGATCATCCTGACGACGCTCACTGCCGCTGTTATTGGCGACGATGCGGTCATAACGGCCGGAGAGATCCAGATGCCAGCGATCCAGCTTCATCTCATCCTGCAGATAGAGGCCGGTCTGGTAGTAGCGACGGGTTTTATCCGCCCAGGTGTAATCCGGCATGTCGCCAACCTGCTCGCCGGTCAGGGCATTGAGTTGGTTAGCTGAACCGCCCGCCGCGCTGATCTCATTTTTGTAACGATGATACTCAGCACCCAGCGTCACGCGGTGCTCCAGTTCACCGGTGTTGAACTCTGCCTGTAAGCGATTATCGGTGGACCAGGCGGCCAGCGAGGAGCGCTCGCCAGAGTAGTACCGGTTCAGCAGATCGGGATTATTTTTATCCCAGCCAACCTGATAGACCTGATCGAGATCGACATTCGAGTGGCTGTAGCTGCCGGTAGAGGAGAATGACCAGACGTCGTTAAAGCGATGGGCGAAATCGAAGCTGTAGATCTGCTCGCGACGCTTGAACTGATCAAGATCGCTGTTGCCCTCATAAAAGCCGTTGCTCAGCTTGTAGCCGTTGTGTTCGGTGAGGCTGCCGTCACCCGGTACCGAACCGTGATAGCCGCCCGACGGATCCTTCTGCAGATAGGCTTTCAGGATCAGATGCGTATCTTCATCCGGCTGCCACATCAGCTGCGGCATCAGCGCATATTTTTCTTCGCGGGTGTGATCGTACTGGGTATCGCTGTTGCGGGTCACGCCGGTCAGGCGAAACGCCCACTGGTCGTTGATCGCATTGGTGTAGTCAAACATCGTGCCGGTGGTGGCGTTGCTGCCCGCCTGCAACTGAATGTGACCCTCTTCCGCGAACTGAGGACGTTTGGTCACCATGTTCACCAGCCCGCCCGGCACCGTCTGACCATAGAGCGCAGAAGAGGGGCCTTTGATCACGTCGATGCGCTCAAGGAAGGCGTTATCGACCTGCAACACGTTGAAACTGCCGCCGTCGCTCATCAGCCGCATGCCGTCGAGGAAGGTGTTATCGACATCACCGCCATGGAAGCCACGCAGCGCAATGGTGTCGTAACGGGTGGCGGCACCGCCGAAGTTAGTGAAGACGCCAGAACTATAGCCCAGCGCCTGATTCAGGGTCAGCGCGCCCTGATCCTGCATCTGCTGGCGGGTGACCACGGATATCGACTGCGGCGTGGTGATCAGCGGACGATCGCTTTTGGTTGCGCCCTGGCTGGTGGTGGCCAGATAGCCCTGGGTCGGCGAGGTCGAATCTTCCTGCGGTTGCGCGGTCACCACCATATCGGCAGCATAACTCAGAGCAGGCGCGGTCAGCGCCAGGATGCAGAGGCGAATATGACCTTTCAGCGACAATGACAGTTTCATCAAAATTCCTTTCTTGGCAAAGGTTCAGGCAGGTGAATAAAATTATTGATAGGCAATCTCATTATCATAATGAGAACTATTACCTTTTGTAAATTGGCTGCAATTTTGCCTGTTGATGTAAGAAGGTCAAGTAAAATTCGCGGAAATGAAGGGTGGATACCCCCGGCGGGGCCAGAGGTATCCAGAGTGGATCAGTTTTGCGAGGCAGACGCCTGAGGAATATCGTGGGCGCTGTTACAGGTTTTATCTTTCGGGCAGTACTTATCCAGCAGTTTCAGCGTGACGCCATTGGTCCAGCCAAAGCCATCCTGCAGCGGATACTCACCGCCGCCACCGCCGCCGAGATTTTTGCCATCTACGACATACTTCTCAACCAGCTTATGCTCACGGTCATAGGTGTTCTGGACATTTTGCAGGAAGCGTAAGCCTACCTCTTTCGCCAGTTTCGGCTGGTTGTAGTGCTCCAGACCTTCTACGGCGACCCACTGCAGCGGTGCCCAGCCATTCGGTGCATCCCACTGCTGACCGTTGTTCACGGTGGTGGTCACCAGACCGCCAGGTTTCAGCAGCTGTTTTTCTACCGCGCTGGCGGTGCTTTCAGCCTGCTTATCGCTGGCGACCTGCAGGTAGAGCGGGAACAGGGCGGCAGCTGTCAGCTGCGGATGGACCTGCTTTTTCTGCCAGTCATAATCGGCATACCAGTTCTGTTTGCTGTCCCACAGATAGCGGTTGATCGCTGCCTGGCGCTTCTCCGCGCGATCGGCAAACTGCTTCGCCAGATCGCTCTGCTTGTTCATCTGATAGCCTTTCGACAGGGTCTGCTCCAGATGGAACAGCAGGCTGTTGAGGTCAACCGGGGCCAGCTGCGTGGTACGAATTGTCGACAGGTTATGCGCATCGGTAAACCAGCGCGAACTGAAATCCCAGCCCGACGCCGCACCGGAACGCAGCTCGCGGTAAAGTTCAGCTTTATTCCTCTGCGGCGCTTTCTGCGCGGTGGTAATGTCATCCATCCAGGATTCCGTGCGTGGTACGTCGCGCGCATCCCAGTAGCGGTTAAGCAGGGTGCCGTCTGCCAGCTTAATGACTCGCTTGCTGGCTGCGCCCGCCGCGACTTTATCGCTGTCTGCCATCCAGTAGTCATACTCTTTCTGCAGCTGCGGCAGATAACGGGTATAGGCTTTACCATCATCGTGCGTCGCCAGAAGATCGACCATCATGCTGAAGAACGGCGGCTGTGAACGGCTCAGGTAGTAGCTGCGGTTGCCGTTGGGGATGTGGCCATAACGGTCGAGCAGCGAGGCGAAGTTATCCACCATATCCTGCACTTTATTCCAGTGCCCGCTCTCGGCCAGCCCCAGCATGGTGAAGTAGCTGTCCCAGTAATAGACTTCGCGGAACCGCCCGCCTGGCACCACATAGGGTTTGGGCAACGGCAGCAGCGAGTCATACTGACCGGCACTGCTGGTGGTGCGCGTCAGCACCGGCCACAGGCCGTCAATGTGGTCACGCAGGTTTTGTCCGGCTGGCGGCACATATTTGTCGCCGGCAGCGGGCAGGGTAAAGTTGGCATCCACAAAACGCTTAAGATCGAAATTGCGCTGTTTCTTCTGCATCTGCCAGTCGGCAAGAATTGAGGCGGGATCGAATTTCGGCACCGCATCAGCAAAGGTCTTTTGGTCGGGATAAAACTTCGCCTGTTGCACGGCATTAAACAGCGGTCCTAAACGAACGTCAGGCGGCTGCGGCTGATTATTCAGCATGCGGCTGTTGTCATCGGCCTGGGCAGTGAAGGCGGGTACGCTCAGCAGCAACGTGAGCAGAAAGGGCGCATAACGCTGACGCCGTGGAGCGGCGTTTACCTCAATGTTTGTCATCGGTTTTTCTCCTTGTCCGAAACGCGGCCGCGCGTAACGCATTGACCACAGGACCAACTTTAGACCTTATCTGACCACTTCACCCTGAAGCGAGCCGGAAATGTGAAGCCACGGGAATTATTTTTATGGAAAAAACCGCATTTTCACGCCGGTTTTTTCTTGCTCTCACCCCGCTTTTACCCGACGCTGAAAGAAAAAAGGAGAGCAGGATGGAGATCATCTGGTATCACCCGTCGCAGTCTGCCGCGGCCTGGATTAACGGTTTACAACAGCGGCTGCCTCAGGCGCGGGTGCGTGCCTGGCAGCCAGGCGATAACGGTCCGGCTGATTACGCGCTGGTCCGTTCGCCGCCCACAGAAATGCTGCAGGGACGCGCCACCCTGCGCGGCGTCTTTGCGCTGGGAGCAGGCGTGGACGAGATTCTGAAACAGCTGCAACAGAACCCTGAGATGCTGCCCGACAGCGTGCCACTGTTCCGGCTGGAAGATACCGGCATGGCGCGTCAGATGCAGGAATATGCGGTCCACAGCGTCCTGAGCTGGTTCCGCCGTTTTGATGACTACCGTCTTCAGCAGCAGCAACAGTGCTGGCAGCCGCTGCCCGCTTACGTGCGCCAGGACTTTACTATCGGCATCCTGGGGGCGGGTGTGCTGGGGCAGAGCGTAGCGGAAAGCCTTAAACCCTGGGGATTCCCGCTGCGTGTCTGGAGCCGCTCACCCAAAGAGATCGACGGCGTGACCAGCTTTGCCGGTCGCGATGCCTTGCCTGCCTTTCTGCAGGAGACGCGGGTGGTGATCAACCTGCTGCCGAGCACCCACGAGACCATTAATCTTATCGACCACCACTTTTTACAGCAGCTGCCGCACGGCGCATTCTTCCTCAACATCGCACGTGGCGCGCAGGTGGTGGAAGAGGATCTGCTGGCCGCGCTCAATAGCGGGCAGCTGAAAGCAGCGGCGCTGGATGTCTTTCAGGTTGAACCGCTGCCCGAAGCGCATCCGCTCTGGTCACATCCGCGCGTCACGATTACGCCCCATAATGCGGCGGTAACCTTGATCGACGAAGCTATCGACTACATCGCCCGCGCCATCACCCAGGACCAGGCAGGCGAGCCGCCGCAGGGCAGGGTGGATCGTCAGCGCGGCTATTAATGAACCGGCCCCGTCAGGGGCAATCAGCAGGAGAAGAGGATGTATCCGGTAGATCTGCATATGCACACCATCGCCAGCACCCATGCTTACAGCACGCTGCACGACTACGTGACTCAGGCGAAGCAAACCGGCATGAAACTGTTTGCCATTACCGATCACGGCCCCGATATGGCCGACGCGCCGCACTACTGGCACTTTATTAATATGCGGGTCTGGCCGCGCGTGATTGATGGCGTGGGGATACTGCGCGGTATCGAAGCCAATATTAAAAACCAGCAGGGCGAGATCGACTGCTCCGGCCCGATGCTCGATGCGCTGGATTTGATCGTCGCCGGTTTTCACGAGCCGGTTTATGCGCCGCGCGACAGAAAACATCATACGGATGCGATGATCGCCGCCATGGCAGGTGGGCTGGTTCATATCATCAGCCATCCGGGCAACCCGAAATTCCCGGTCGATATCCCGGCGATCGCCGAGGCAGCCGCGCACTTCAATGTGGCGCTGGAGCTGAACAACTCCTCCTTTACCCATTCGCGTCCGGGCAGTGAACCGAACTGCCGGGCTATCGCCGCCGCCGTGCGCGATGCCGGTGGACGGCTGGCATTTGGCTCCGATTCCCACACGGCGTTTACGCTCGGAAATTTTGATCATTGCCTGCGCATCGCCCGCGAGGTGGATTTTCCTGAGGATCGGGTGTTAAATGTCACGCCGCGTCGCCTGCTCGACTTTCTGGCGCTGCGCAGCGGCAAACATATTGCTGAACTGGCTGACTTTTAGCGCCAGGCCATGTAAGCAACACGCTCACCATGATGAAAATCCCCGCTTTTATCTGCGGGGATATAATGACTAAAGCGAGTATTTTACCGTAACCCGTTCTCTTATCAGCCCGGAAAGGGCTTGTGGCAAGGCCTGAAGGTTAAAGTTGATAGAGCACTCAATAACTGAAAAATGGTCTCAATTTTTCGGGTTATCAATGTCAACGGGGCGGTTCGTCCGGGCGGGTAATGGCGTAAACTTTAAGTTCTACTCTGCTCTTTATTGATCGCGTCAGATTAAAACATAGAATTACCATGCCGGGTAACACGCTTTATTAATTTAATAGTTAACCATGCTAATAACAAAGAGGAAATTATTATTGCTATAAATAATGCATTCACTGTTGAAGGAAAAATTTGAAATGGATTTACGATTTCACCGAGCTTCATGTAAGCATCTTCCGAAAGGGTTCTGAAGATGATTTCCGGGATCACTATAAGATAAAATAGAGTAAATACGGTGTATAAAGCCAGCCACTTGATCCTTTTCATAAGCCATTCTCTTTGCATACCTTTCACTTCAGTATACAATTGTTGTATAAGGAATTCTACACAAAGGGATGAGTATGAACATGTCTTATCTTAAGATTAAACTTCAGGCAGAGCGAACCATTGCGCTTACCTTTGAGAAGGCACTTGCTGAGTTACATCAAACAATGCTTGATACAGGGAGGGGGATTGTGTCTGGCGCTCAACGTGCAAGCGGCTATGGTTCATGCTTTTTTGATGACTATAAGGATGTTTGTAATCAACTTAAGCAGGAAGATTTGCGATACCTGAAGCAACTCAGAATGCTGTTTACACGGCAGGACGTGGTTTTAGAGATGGTAGAAATATACTTCAGAAAAAAACTGAGCCGGATTGGTGATACAGGCATTCAGAACATACAGAGACTGTTAGCTGAAAAAGCGTCTGACTATGCTTCTGGTAAATTCTCTAAACTTGCAATAGCGCAGTTAATCGCTCTCGTTATTACTCAATCCCGGGATTTCAAACAGTCACACATTAATGTAATTAACGCTACAAGTTCATATGCCGTAACCGCTTTTAAATTTTATGGTAAGTTTGAGGTTGCCACAAAAGCAGCAAGAAAATTACGGTTCGATGATGCGGAATATTACTTCGACTTATATAATGCTAATTTAGAAATGTTCTATTATTTGATTGAACCAGAAATGTCTAAAATAATCTATTTGAAAAATTCCGGTTCCACCAGCGAAGAGCAAATTTTAAAGCTACTAAACAAGATTTTAATAAAATGAAGACGATCCTTCGCTGGCTTTATGCCTGGGTAAGTCAATCCTTTTTTGGACTTATACCACCAGCTGTCGGTCTGGTCGGGGCCATTTTTTTTGTAAGCGTCTTTCCTACATATGGTCTGCTGTTCGCTTTTTTGTGGATCATTTTAATTATTTATTTTTGTGGAAAGTATTTTCGGTATTACTAGTTGAGGCAAGCCCCCGTGTGAAAGGTGGTTTTTTATTTTATTCGACTTTTTTGATGAAAATTTACGAGTTTGATTAGCCTGTTATTGCATATCTTCATTCTGTCTGGCTAATAGTTAATCAGAATCAGAATCAGAATCAGAATCAGAATCAGAAGTTGCTGGAGCATGTATTCTGAAATTTTCCATGCATAATTAACCACTTGCTCTAAGATATTTTCTGAAGTATGAACTCACTTTCTGGCAGAGATAGCCAGGTGTAAGGGTCGATTGCTCAGAGTCCCGGTCATCACCGTTGTTAAGACCGCCGATGGAGGTGGACGGCTGGCATTTGGCTCCGATTCCCACACCGCGTTTACGCTGGGTCACTTCGATCACTGCCTGCGAATTGCCCGCGAGGTGGATTTTCCTGAGGATCGGGTGTTAAATGTCACGCCGCGTCGCCTGCTCGATTTTCTGGAGCTGCGCAGCGGCAAACATATTGCTGAACTGGCTGACTTTTAATTTACTTGCCTCAAGGAAATCTGACTCATGAATGAGTTTTCCATTCTCTGCCGCGTGATCGGCTCACTGTTTAATCGTCAGCCGCAGGACCCGCTGCTGGTGCCGCTGTTCACGCTGCTGCGTGAAGGCAAACTGCAGTCGCAGTGGCCGCTGGAGCAGGACGAGCTGCTGACCCGTCTGCAACAGAACAGCGATCCCCAGGCGCTGGCTGCCGATTACAACGCGCTGTTTGTTGGCAGCGATTGCAACGTGCCGCCGTACGCCTCACAGTGGCCGGAAGGCAAAACGGAGCCGGAAGTGCGTGCGTTCCTGACCTCACGCGGGATGCCGCTGAGCGATGCGCCTGCTGATCATTTTGGTGTCCTGATGCTGGCTGCGTCATGGCTGGAAGATCAGTCAGCGGAAGATGAGAGCGCGGCGCAGATGGCACTGTTTGAAGAGTACCTGCTGCCGTGGTGCGGCACCTTCCTGGGGAAAGTGGAAGCGCATGCGACCACGGCCTTTTATCGCACTCTTGCGATGCTGAGTCGCGAAGCGATCCAGGCGATGTACAACGAACTGCTGGACAGCAGCGAAGAGACGCCTGACGCCTGATTCACCATGTCGCCGGGTGCCTACCCGGCGCACTTAGCGTACTCATCTCAATGGCCGGGTTCTGAAGAAAACTCTCTGGATCCGGCGTAGTTTTCTGCGGGAACCTGAAGCGCTTATATTCTGGAGGCTTACAGGATTAACTGCCCGGGGCGGCAGCCATACAGTTTTGCGAGACGTTCACGCGTCTTTTTCTGCGGCTTACTTTCAATACGCTCGAGTTGAGAGATCGCACTTTGCGTGGTTCCCAACTGCTGAGCCACATCATGCTGGCTAAGCCCCCGCCAGATGCGCCAGGCCGCCTGAAGACTCACTTCCTGCTCAATCATAATCCCTGCAACGTCGTGCGGGATCGTCTCATCGTCGTGCTCGTCAGCCTCCACAGGAATAGTCTCCCATTCGCCATCGCAGGCCGAGAGCAGTTTTTCATATTCCGCCACTGGCAAGACCACAAACTGAGGTTTGCCTGCTTCATCATAGATGTACTGTTTTGACATGGTTTTTCCGGGACTCTGTAAGTCGCAGCAGGGATTATGGGAGCGTGTCGCTGTGTTTCAAACCGCCGGGAGTAAACAGGCTTCAGTAAGTGACCGACGTCCTTCGGGCTACCTCTGTAATTTCCAGAATCACCGGTTCGCCCCCGGTTAACGTAAAAAGGACCCGATAATTGCCAACCCGCAGCCGGTAGTGATTATCGCTGCCCTGCATTTTTTTGATGTCTAATGTGACGACCGGGAAACTGACTAACTCACCCACCTTCTGGTAAATGATTTTCTGGTAACGTTTGTCGATCTTCATAAGGTGCTTCAATGCCCGCCTGGACCAGTCTACCCTGACCATTTCGCACCCCACTTTAATGAACATCGTCCCTGAGTCATGGGAAATGATAAGATAGCAATCTAATCTCATCAAGATTATTTTTCTAATTATCTAATGTCTGGCTTCACCATGTCGCCGGGTGCCTACCCGGCGCAGAGCCTGGCGTTGCACAGATCTGTGGGGTACCGGGCAGCCAGGCGGCCGCTCGCAGCCTCACTCCAAACCCCCACGGCGTTAACTCGTAACAGGGCAGGTTATCCTTAACCTGCGGCACAATGCCGGAGTCTGCGTGCTGCTCGGTGGCATGCTGCTGCAACAGCCATGCTGTGCGTGCCAGCGAGAGCCGGACCTGGCTGCCGTGACCCTCAGTAATGCGTCGCCGTAATCCCTCCAGCACCGCCGCCGCCAGCAGATAGCCGCTGGCATGATCCAGCGCCTGCACCGGCAGCGGGACCGGTTTGTCGCTCTGCTGCCACTGCATGCCCCGTTCAGCAATGCCGCACCCCATCTGCACCAGACTGTCAAAACCCCGGCGATTGCGCCACGGACCCTGCCAGCCCCAGGCATTCAGGCCGGCATCGACCAGACCGGGTGAGAGTGACTGAAGGGTCTCCGCGTCAAACCCGAGCCGTTCCAGCGCATCCGCCCGATAGCCATGCACCAGCACGTCCGCTTCACGCAGCAGGTGGATAAACTGCTCGCGATCGGCGGGCTGAGTCAGATCCAGCACCGCACGTCGCTTGCCACAGCTCATCTCCTCATCCAGCGTCGGCTCCTGCCAGCCGGGCGGATCGATGCGCAGCACGCTGGCTCCCAGGCTGGCAAGAAAACGGGTGGCGACCGGCCCGGCAATAATCCGCGTCAGATCCAGTACTTTGATGCCCAGCAACGGACGGGCTTCGGCCAGATGCCACGCCGGCGCAACTGCCTGTTGTGTGGTCCGCCAGCTAAACAGCGGTTCGCGCTGTACGGCCTGGCCCTGCGGATGCTGCTGCCAGGCGGCGGCGCTGCGCATTTCTGCGGCACAGCCACCCGCATCAATAACGGCCTGCTCCAGTTCGCTGGCCTGCCACTGTTGCACCTGCTGCGCCAGTGCTGCCCGATCGGCGTGCGCACCCAGCACCCGCTCCATCGCCAGCCGGTGATGCGCGGCGTTGGTGTGCAGACGGATCCAGCCATCCCGGCTGCGATAGTCACCGGCAAACGCATCCCACATCGCGGGCGCCTTGCGATTCAGCGGATGGAAGCTCTGCTGAAACCAGCGTGACGCCAGCCGGACGTTAACGGTGACGGGCGGAGAGAGTTCAGGGCGGGATATAGCGACAAGCGCAGCAGTAGCCTGGGTCGCCAGACCGATGCTGGTAGCCGCCAGTTCACTGACGGCAAAGGCAGAGGAGAAGGAGGCGAGATCAACGAAGGCGGGAAGAGGCCAGGCGGCGTCGCGACCTCGCAATCCCTGCTGCATCTGCTGCCAGAGAGAGGCGGCGAGCGGTGAGTCCATGTTGTACTTCCTGAGAGAGGTGATTTCTCAAGCATAGCACGCGGGATTAACGACGCCGCAGGCGCGGGAAGCGGGCATGCATTCGCAGGCTACGCAGGTTGATCACCGCAATAGCGGTGCCAAGGATCACCAGCGACGCACCAATAATCTTGAAGCTGTTGAGGCTGTCGCCCAGCACCACAATCCCCATCAGCACGGATAATACCGGCGTCAGCAGTGAGTAGGGCATGATCAGGTTGACGTTATATTTTTTCAGCAGCATATACCAGAGCGTATAGGCGACAATCGACGAGGCGATGGCGCTGTAGAGAATCGCGAACCAGCCGCGCCAGCCCGCATTTTGCAGTGCGTAGAGTTGATGTGATTCCATCACCAGGCTTGAACAGCCGACGATCGGAATCGCCAGAAACGCAATCCAGCCGGTCATGGTCAGCGGTTTAATCGGCGGTGACTTCTTCACAATCAGGTTGCTGACGGCCCAGCCGGTTGCGCTGCACAACAACAGACAAAGCACCCACCACGACGGAATCGTCGGGCTGCCGGACAGCACGATGACGCCGCTCAGCGAGATCATAATGCCCATCAGCTGCACCAGCCTGAGCTTCTCTTTCAGCACCACCATCGCCAGCAGCATCGCAATGGGTGTACCCAACTGAACCACAATCGCGCCGGTGCCGGCATCGGTATAGCGCAGGCCGACAAACAGCAGCGAGAAGTGCATAAAACCGAATGTGAAAGCCAGCAGCAACAGCCAGGGTAGCTGCTGACGGTTAATCCGGCAAAACGGTACCAGTACGATGGCGACGACCACAAAGCGCATAAACGTCAGGAAAAGTGGCGGAAGCTCCAGCAGGCCCCATTTCACCGCAACGTTGTTGAAGGCCCAGATTGAAACCACCATCAGAATCAGAAAAAAATGCCGCACAGCCACGATAATATCCTTTCGATGTTTTTTTGCTTAGCCCGCTAATGATGGCACGAACTGCGGCATTGCAGCCAATCGCAGGGAGAAATTTTCTGTGAGTACGGCGCAGCCTGATGAGACTTTCGGGCGCGTTGCTGGCAGACTGATTTTCTACGCCTCTGACAGGATCCGATTCAGTATGACCCACACGTCCGCCTTACCCCTTGCGTTAATTCAGCTTGAAGTCCCACCCGCAAACGTCGTCTCAGAGATTGGTGAACAGCCGCGCTGGTTCATCGACGCGTTAAACCTGCAGCCCGATGAATACCTGATTATCCGGCCCCATCTGGGCGAGGCGCTACCCGATTTCGATCAGATTTCCGGGGCGATCCTCAGCGGCTCCTGGGCGATGGTCACCGATCACGCTGACTGGAGCGAACGCAGCGCCGCATGGATTCGGGCAGCCATTGATAACGGCTTGCCGCTGCTGGGTGTCTGCTACGGTCACCAGCTGATGGCCTATGCGCTGGGCGGCGAGGTGGCGGACAATCCTAATGGCTGGGAGCGCGGTCTGTTACCGATCAACTGTACGCCGGAGGCGCAGCGCGATCCCCTATTGAAAAAATTGCCACAGGACTTCAGCGTCTGGCTGTCACATCGCCAGTCAGTGATCAGTGTGCCGCAACAGGCGCAGGTGCTGGCCGCCTCTGCGCGCGATGGCTGTCAGATTGTACGTTATTCGCCGCAGGCGCTTTCTGTGCAGTTTCATCCTGAATTTTCACGGCACATCATGAGCGTTTGTATGCCCAAGGGTTGTACAGAAGATGGGGCAAACGAGATGGAGGGGAAAGACTGGGCGCGTGAGTTGCTGATGGCGTTCTGGCAACAAACGCGCCCTGCAATGGCGCATGCTCAGGGCGCGTAGTGACGCGTACAGCGATAGACCCAGGCGGGTGGTACGTTTTTCAGCACCCGCTGGCGTTCCCAGGTGAAGTAGCGGGACAGATCAGGCTGGGTCAGCGAGGTATACTGGAACTGCACAAAGACGCCGTTGGGCCCGAGGGCGTTATAGACCGCACGCAGAATCGCCTCGCGCAATTCAGTGGGTAAGGAGAGCAGCGGCAGGCCGGAGAAGATTACATCATATTCTCCGCTCAGGTACTCCGCTGAACAGGTGCGCACCGTCATGCGTGGATCATCCAGCGCATTAAGCTTATCGGCCAGCGTGCTGCTGATTTCAAAGGCATCCAGCGTGGCATCGGGTGACATCTGCGCCAGTATCTGCCGCGTCAGTACACCGTCGCCAGCGCCGAGTTCGGCAATACGTAACTTTTCAGGCCATTCCACCGACGCAATCATGGTGCGGCACAGCGCCTCTGACGAGGGCGTAATGCTGCCCATCTTGCGCGGATTGCGGATAAACTGATGCACGAAATTGGCTTTAGCGCGCATCAGGGTAAAAGCTGAAGCCAGCATGCTCATCTCCAGAATGTATTCATCCTCACGTTGACCCCTTTGTGCCGTACAAGTTTCTCACTGACCAGCCTTTTGGGTAAAAGTCGGAATTATCTAAAGACGAAGCGTAAACACCCATTCCTTCGGGGCGGTCACAGTTTCCGGTTAACAGACCTGACAGGCTCTTGATGATGCTTCATGTTAATAATAAGTTTCATAATTGTTACATCGGTCACCTGTCAGGAGAATGATCATGCGTTATGCCGCCCCCGGAGAACAGGGTTCTCTGATTACCCTACAAAAGAATTATGGCAACTTCATTAATGGTGAATTTGTCGCGCCAGTGAACGGCAACTACTTCACGAATACCTCCCCGGTGAACGGCTCTGCGGCCGGTGAGTTTCCGCGCTCAGACGTTGCTGATGTTGATAACGCTGTGGCAGCGGCGGCAGCGGCGGCAGAAGCCTGGGGTAAGACCTCGCCGCAACAACGCTCGCTGCTGTTACTGAAAATTGCCGATCGGCTGGAACAGCATCTGGAGACGATGGCGGTTTATGAAACCTGGGATAACGGCAAACCGGTGCGCGAAACTCTGGCGGCCGATATGCCGCTGGCTGTCGATCACTTTCGCTATTTTGCCGGTTGTGTCCGGGCGCAGGAGGGCAGTGCCGCCGAGATTGATGAGTTTACCGCCGCCTATCATTTCCATGAGCCGCTGGGCGTGGTCGCACAGATTATTCCCTGGAACTTTCCGCTATTAATGGCGGCGTGGAAACTGGCTCCGGCGCTGGGCGCGGGTAACTGTGTGGTGCTGAAACCGGCTGAGCAGACCCCATTGTCGATCACCGTTTTTGTCGATCTGATTAAAGATCTGCTGCCGCCAGGCGTGCTGAATGTGGTGCATGGGTTCGGCAAAGAGGCGGGTGAAGCGCTCGCATCCCATTCCGGCATCGCCAAGGTAGCCTTCACCGGCTCTACCGCAACCGGCGGTCATATTCTGGAGCTGGCAGCAAAAAGCCTGATCCCTTCGACCGTCGAGCTGGGCGGTAAATCACCTAACATCTTCTTTGAAGACATCATGCAGGCGGAGGAGAGCTTTATAGAGAAAGCCGCCGAAGGCGTGGTGCTGGGCTTCCTGAATCAGGGCGAAGTCTGTACCTGCCCGTCGCGTGCGCTGGTGCAGGAGTCGATCTACGAACCCTTTATGGCGGCCGTGATGAAGCGGGTAAAAACCATTAAACGGGGCGATCCGCTGGATACCGATACCATGGTGGGCGCACAGGCGTCGCAGCAGCAGTTTGATAAAATTCTCTCTTACCTTGAGGTTGCCCGACAGGAGGGCGCTGAAGTGCTGGTGGGTGGTGGCGTAGAGAAGCTGGATGACTCACTTAACAGCGGCTACTACATTCAGCCGACACTGCTGAAAGGCAACAACAGCATGCGCGTTTTCCAGGAGGAGATCTTTGGCCCGGTCATTGGCATTACCACCTTTAAAGATGAGGCAGAAGCAATCAGCATTGCCAACGACTCCATCTATGGGCTGGGTGCTGGCGTCTGGACCCGCGATATCAACCGTGCTTACCGTGTGGGCAGGGCGATTAAAGCCGGGCGCGTCTGGACCAACTGTTATCACCTCTATCCGGCGCATGCCGCCTTTGGTGGCTATAAGAAGTCGGGTATCGGGCGTGAGACTCACAAAATGATGCTGGATCACTATCAGCAGACTAAAAACCTGCTGGTCAGCTACAGTATCGAGCCGCTGGGCTTCTTCTAGTCCGCAACCTGCCAGATTAACCCTGCACTCTCGCTTCAGAACCACGCTACGGCGTGGTTTTTTTTTGCTCCACGTAGCCGGGCGCGCTGAGAACCATCAGATGCGTGGCGATGGCTAACAGGCCGATAAAGAACAATTAATCAGTCCTTTCTTAAAGCGACGCTGGGCCATTTTGCCTTTCGCTTATCTCGCTTCACGACCTCCTCGTACTCAGCCCTTTCTGAACCATCCAATAATGAATCAACTTACTGATGTGTAAGCATTATCCCACTGTTTTTTACGTTAAAAAGCTGCCACATATGGCGCTCATTGCAATTTCAACCTTCGTTCTGGTCTCTGAATCAGAGCCATTTTTTACATTAGATATTTAAATGCTGGTTACATAGCGATCGGTTTTTTGTGTAGAAATATTTCATTGTTACTTATCTTATTGAGAATAGTCCTAAGTGAGGTGTGAAAAGTAACACATATTTGCACTAAGAAAATTACTTAAACTTTACTTAAGTAAAAACTTGTGAAAGTGGGACTTTGAAATTTTGTCATTCTTATGTAAACTCGCCGCTTATGTTTACAAAGGAATTGTGATTTCATACCTACGGGCAGGGTATACCTGGCTCGTGCGGTAGCTATGAGCCGATATAGTACTTGTAACTTATTGAATGTGATCGCTAAATAAGGAAGCAAAGCCTATGCGCTACGCTTTTTCCTTTTGTCAGCGAATAGCGTCAGAAGTGTAAATCTGAGTCAATTTGTCAGTTTTTCGGCCAGGGATGGCATAAGTAAAGCTTGGGTTTTGCCTTCCTCATCCAATTTGACGGAAAAAAATAGATCATGTTTCTGATCATTTATTGCCAGTTCAGATTTCACACTGCGCCCATTCCGGTCGCCTGAGTTGCTTTTTAATAGTTAACGTTAGTTGATCTTTTAACGTGCTATACCATGGCGCTTTAACGCTATTTGCTTAAGGTTTTTCTTTTAGGCTGGCACTAAGTGGCGCCTTCTCAGCACCACATCCCCGATTTTCATTACTGACAACCGGCCTCTGGCCACTCTCCAGGATATGAATGGAACACAACATGAAAAAAATGGTGAAGCTCCGTATTGCGTTAGGCCTGATGTTTGTTTTTTCTGTCGCGGGTTGTAAAACGCCGCCAAAAATGACGGATGACACGCTGGTCAACAGCACCGTGGACGGTGTGGTGATCAGTCACCGTTATGCGGTTAAACCGCCTGCGCAGTTCAGCCCGGTCAATGAAACCTACCGTGCGCTCTATCCCGGCTCGGTGATGAGCCAGCCGGGTTACGGCGGTAAGGTGGTGGAGACGCTGAAAACCGGCGAAAGCTACACCGTGATTGGTCAGGTAGAGAACAACTGGCTGGCGCTGGGTGAACCTGCTCAGGCGTCAGCAGAAGCTAAGCCGGACAGCGCCGACGCCGCCGTGAAAGATGCCGCTCAGCCTGCCGCGCCGCAGGCAACTGTTCAGCTGACCGGCTACGTGCCGTTTCGCGCCGTGGTGAAAAGCGAGCTTTACGATCAGACGATCAAGGCTGACCAGCCGAAGCGCCGGGTGCGCAGCAGCAAGAAGAAAACCTGTGTGGCGGTAAACGGTGACAGCACAGCCTGCCAGAACAGCACTAACGGAACCTGGATTATTAACTAATCGCACTAAGCAGGGAGGGCGGGATGATGACAACAACGCAATGGCGTGGGGCGCTGATAGTGCTGCTGACGTGGCTGATGACGGCGTGCAGCAGCACTTCGCAGCCCGTTGCTTGGTACAACCTGGACGTTCAGGCACAGAACCAGGTTAACGGCGGTGCGCCGCTGAAAGTCCGGGTGGTATTACTGACCTCCGATGCGGAGTTTATGTCGGCTGACTTCTACTCCCTGCAAAACCAGTCCGCAAGCGTGCTGGGTAATGCGCAACTCAATACGCAACAGTTCTTCCTGACCTCCACTCAGCCCCATAAAACGCTGCGGATTAAGAGTCTGCCCGAGGCGCGCTTCATCGGCATCATGGCGGAATATCAGGCGCTGGATGGCAAGGTCTGGCGACTGTCGCTGCCGGTTCCCGAAGGCGAATCACCCTCATTCTGGGCGTTCTGGAAGCGTGACGATGGCGAGCTGAATGCACGTATTGTTGCGGGGATTAACGGCCTTCGCGTGGAAAAACAGTGATGCCTATGAACAGAGCCGAAAAGGTGGTCTGGACCGAGGGGATGTTTCTGCGTCCTCACCATTTCCAGCAGTCAGAAAATTATCTTCTCAGCACCCTGCGTGAGTGGGGCCAGTCGCAGCGCGCCTATACCTGGGGTTTTTACGATCTGGAGTTCGATGAAGCGCTGCTGCGCCAGGGGAAACTGGCGCTGAGCGCCGCCAGCGGCTGTCTGCCTGACGGCACATTTTTTGCCTTCAGCCAGCCACAGCACGGTCCGGCCCCGCTTGATCTGCCTGCTTCCGTTGACCGCAGCAAAGTGGTGCTGGCCATTCCGACACGCCGCAATGGCCGTGAAGCGGTGGCCTTTCAGGAGTCGCAGGATTCTCTGGCGCGCTACCTCGCCTGGGAAGCGGAAGTGGAAGATGACAATGCCCAGGCCGTGGGCAGCGCCACGGTGCAGTTCGGCAAGCTGCGTCTGCGGCTGATGCTGGAACAGGATCTGACCGCCGAGTGGACCGCCATGGGCGTGGCTCAGGTGATTGAAAAACGCAGCGACAACCACATCCGGCTCGACAGCGACTACATCCCGCCGATGCTGACACTTAACAGCAGCCGTCCGCTGCAAAACATGTTTAACGATTTGCACGGGCTGATCCAGCAACGCAGCCAGCAGCTGAGTCAGCGCGCGCCGGGCACCGGTCGTTTCAACAGCGCGGATATGGTCGATTTTATGCTGCTGGCGCTGCTCAATCGTCAGCTTGGCCTGCACAGTCATCTGCAACATCTGCCGCTGCTGCATCCTGAAACGCTCTACAGCCACTGGCTGCAACTGGCGGCGGAGCTCAGTACCTGGACGCCAGCCCGCGCGCCCGATGGCCTGCCGCGCTACGATCATGACGATCTGCACAGCTGTTTTAGCCGCCTGTCACTGCTGCTGCGTCAGGGGCTGTCCCAGGTGATGGAAGAGAGCGCGATTCAGCTGCCGCTGATCCAGCGCTCGCACGGTCTGAACGTCGCCACCGTGCCGGAGAGCAGCATGGTGCACGATTTTGGCTTTGTGCTGGCGGTGAAAGCCAGCGTGCCAGCCGACACCCTCAAAACCCACTTCCCGGCGCAGATGAAAGTCGCGCCGGTCAGCAAAATCCGCGATCTGGTGCAGTTGCAGCTGCCCGGTCTGGCACTACGGGCGATGCCCGGCGCGCCGCCGCAGATCCCGTGGCATGCCGGATACAGCTATTTCGAACTGGATAAGAACAGCGAGCTATGGAAAGAGATGGAGCGCTCTGGCGCTTTTGCGCTGCATCTTGCCGGTGAATTTCCGGGCCTGAACATGGAGTTCTGGGCCATCCGCAGTCAGTCAGAATAATAAACTGAGCACGCAGCATGATGCAGGAACACCAAAAATCACACAGCGATCTTGCGCCCGATGCCAGCCACCAGAATGTGCTGGTCGCGGCGGCCAACCCCCTGATTAACGCCATTCCACAGATCCGGCACTCGGTGTCACATGAAGACCCGGCGCAGCTGCGTCAGCAGCTGATTGATCAGATCCGGCGCTTCGAGCTGAGCTGCCAGCAGTCAGGTCTCGGCTATGAAGTGATCATCGGCGCGCGATACTGTCTCTGTACCGCGCTGGATGAGGCGGCGGCGCTGACGCCTTGGGGCAGTCGCGGCGTCTGGACCAGCAACGGTTTGCTGGTCACCTTTCACAATGAAACCTGGGGCGGCGAAAAGTTTTTCCAGCTGCTGGCTAAGCTGTCGCAGAACCCCAGACGCCATATTCTGATGCTGGAGCTGATCTACTTCTGCCTGCTGCTGGGGTTCGAAGGACGCTACCGGGTGCTGGACAACGGCCGCTCGCAGCTGGAGACCATCAAGCAGCGTCTGCTGCAGATGATCAGAAGTGTTCGCGGCAGTTACGCGGCGGCGCTTTCTCCGCATCCTACCGATCAGCCGGTGCTGCGCAAGCTGTGGCGGCCGATGATCCCGCTGTGGGCCTGCGCCGCAGTGGCCGGGCTGGCGGCCTGCCTGTTCTATATCGTGCTCAACTGGCGTCTGGGCGACTACACCTCGCCGGTACTGGCCCGCATCTATCAGACGGCGCTGCCGGAAGTGAAGATCGGTAACCCTGCGCCACCACCGCCCGCCACGCTGAACCTGCGCGCCTTCCTGAAACCGGAAATTGATGCCGGGCTGGTGGCGGTGCGTGATGAAGCGGACCGCAGCGTGGTGACGCTGAAAGGGGATGGACTTTTTGCCTCGGCGGCTACCGAAGTGCGCGGACGTTATGTCGACGTGATCCAGCGCATCGCCGCCGCCATGAACAACGTCAGCGGCCAGATTCAGGTGATTGGTTACAGCGATAACGTGCCGATCCGCAGCGCGCGCTTCGCCTCCAACTTTGAGCTTTCGCTGGCACGCGCCCGGTCGGTGCAGTCCCTGCTGCAACAGCAACTGGCAGATCCGTCACGCGTGAAAGCGGAAGGGCGCGGCGAAAGCAATCCGCTGGTGCCAAACAACAGCGCAGAAAATCGCGCACGTAACCGTCGCGTTGAAATCACACTGCTGGTGGCGCCGGATGCGACGCATGCCGAACTCAACGGCCTGGCGAGAGGGAACTGATCCATGCTGAATATTCTGTTTGCGGTGCTGACCAGCCGCCTCGCGTGGGGCTTTGTCGGCATTACCGCGCTCTCTTTTATCATCTGGGTGATTGGCCCGGTGTTCTCAATCGTCGATTCGCGCCCGCTTGAGCCGGAGCAGAACCGCATGATCAGTATCGCGCTGCTCTATCTGGTGTGGGGCTTAGGACAGGCGATCCCGCGGCTCTATAACATCTGGCTCAATCGCAAACTGATGTCGAGCCTGGAAACGGGCAAAAGCGATGCGCCGGAAGCCGATCGTCAGCGCCTGACCAGCGAAGAGCAGGTGCTGGCAGGGCGTTTCTCGGAAGCCACCGAAATGCTGAAAAAGGCGCACTTCCAGCGTCACAGCAGCAAGGGCACGCCGTTCTGGGCGCAGCGTTTTGGCCGTCAGTATCTCTATCAGCTGCCGTGGTACATGATTATCGGCGCGCCCGGTGCCGGTAAAACCACCGCGCTGGTCAACTCGGGCCTGCAGTTTCCGCTGGCGGATAAGTTCGGCAAGTCGGCGCTGCGCGGCATCGGCGGCACCCGCAACTGCGACTGGTGGTTCACCAATGACGCCGTGCTGCTCGATACCGCCGGGCGCTACAGCACTCAGGAGAGTCAGCAGGAGCGTGATGCCAGCGAATGGCATCATTTTCTCGACCTGCTGCGTAAATATCGCGGACGTCAGCCGATTAACGGCGTCATCGTCACGCTGAGCGTCTCCGATCTGCTGAGCCAGTCGCCCGAAGCGCTGCGCAACCAGGCGCTGGCGCTGCGTCAGCGCCTGATGGAGCTGCACGATCGTCTCGGCATCCGTTTCCCGGTCTACGTATTGGTCACAAAAGCCGACCTGCTGAAAGGCTTCCGCAGCTACTTCGCCTCGCTGGACAAAGCCCAGCGTGAACAGATCTGGGGATTTACCTTTCCGTGGGCGAAAGCGTCCGCCGCCGATTTCGAGCTGAACAGCCAGTTCCAGCAGGAGTATTCACTGCTGCAACAGCGGCTTGATGCCGGACTGGCCGACCGTCTGCTGACGGAGAGTGACGCGCAGGCGCGGGCCGAGAGCTATCTCTTCCCGCAGGAGTTTGCGGCATTACGTCCGTTGCTGGCAGAGGCGCTCGACACGCTGTTTGCCCGCTCCGATTTTGAAACCCAGTTCGCGCCACGCGGCATCTACTTTGCCAGCGGCACCCAGGAAGGGCTGCCGTTTGACCGGGTGATGGGCGAGCTGAACCGCGCGCTGAATCTGCCAGGTCAGCAGGCGGGCGAGTCGGGAAGCTGGGATCAGGTCAATAAAGAGTCACCGATTCCGCAGAACAAAGGCCAGAGCTTCTTCCTGAAAGGGGTGCTGGAAAATGTGATTTTCCAGGAGTCAGGTCTGGCGGGCAGTAACCGCTGGTGGGAGCTGCGTAACCGCGCCGGGCTCTGGTCGGGTTATCTGGCGCTGCTGCTGATATTGCTGGTGGCCGGGGCGCTGTGGCTCACCAGCTACAGTAAAAACAAAGCTTATCTGCAGGAGATGGCCGCTAAAGCGCCGCAGATTGAACAACTGGGCGATCAGCTTCAGCAGCAGGTCAATGGCGATCTCTTTGCGCTGGTGCCTTATCTCAACACCCTGTTGCACCTGCCGGAGAGCGCCGACTTCTCGCTGGAAGCACCGCCACTGACGCGCCGCATGGGGCTTTATCGCGGCACCGAGGTCAGCGATGCGACCCGCGCGCTCTATGAAAAAGCACTGAAACAGCTGCTGTTGCCGCAGGTGGCGCAGAACATCACCCGCTGGTTACGCGATGACAACGGCAGCGACGCTGACTACAGCTATGAAGCGCTGAAGGCGTATCAGATGCTCTATCAGCCAAAGCACTACGATGGCAAATTCCTGCAGGCGTGGCTGATGCTTAACCTTTCGCGTGAGCTGCCGCAGAACGTTACGCAGCAGCAGGTGAAACAGCTGGCGTGGCACCTGCAACAGTTGCTGGAGACGCAGATACACGCGTCGCCGTATGCGAAGGATGAAGCGCTGGTAAAGCGCGAGCAGGCGCTGATTAATCAGATGCCGCTGTCACAGCGGGTCTATGGACGGCTGAAGCGCCTGCTGCAACATAATGACAGCCTGCAGCCGGTGACGCTGGCGGCGCTGGGTGGCCCCCAGAGCGAGCTGGTGTTTTCCCGCAAAAGCGGTAAATCGGTGAATGACGGTGTGGCGGGACTCTATACGCCGGATGGCTACTGGCAGCATGTGGATAAGCAGATTGCCCCTGTGACCCAGGCGCTCTATCAGGACGATCTCTGGGTGCTGGGCGGCGCGGCGCCGCAGCAGAAGAGTGAGCAGACCGATCTCGCGGTGCGCCAGCTCTATGTGCAGGACTACATCCGGCAGTGGGAGCAGTTCCTCAGCGACATTCAGCTCAACAGCAGCGCCGATCTGTCACAACGCATCAACACCGCGCGTCTGCTGTCGGGCAACCACTCGCCGCTGCGTCAGCTGGTGATCAACCTCAGCAACCTGCTGACGCTGAACCGGGCGCAGCCGGATGAGAAAACCGCGCAGGCGGCGAAGCCGTCGGATAACAGTGCCACCCGCACCCTTGAAGCGCTGTTTACCTCGCCCGAGGCGAGTGCCGCACGTGAACAGGCGGCAACTCAGGTCTCTCCCGAGCAGGCGGTTGCCGTGCACTTTGCGCCGGTTCTGGAGCTGGCCCAGCCGCTGCAGCAGGGCAGCAAGGTACTGGCAGTGGATGACTTCCTGCACCAGATTGACGATCTCTATCGCTACCTCACGGCGGTGCAGGATGCCGCCAACAGCGGGATGCCGCCACCGGCCAGCGATGCCATCAGCCGCCTGCAGGCCAGCGCCGGACGACTGCCCGGTTCGCTGCAGAATATGGTCTCCAGCATGGCGGTCGGCGCCAGCAGCGATGCACAACGCCGCGATATGGATAACGTCCGCAAACGCATCACCATGGAAGTGGGCAGTTTCTGTCGTCAGGCGATCGCTGGTCGTTATCCGCTGGTTCGCTCCGCGCGCAGTGAGGTGACACCCGACGATCTGGCGCGGATGTTTGCCCCCGGCAGCGGCATGATGGACAGCTTCTTCCGCGACAACCTGGCCAGTAAAGTCGACACCACCAACGCGGCGTGGCGCTTTACGCCGGGCATTGATGGTAAAACCCTGCCGGGTGGCGAAGCGTTACTGCGGCCGTTCCAGCAGGCGCAGTCAATCCGCGATGCGTTCTTTGCCAACGGCGCAACCACGCCAGGTTTCCGCGTCACACTGCGCACCGTAAAAATGGACAACGACATCCTTAACCTGACGCTGGATGTGGATGGACAGATCCTGCGTTACAGCCACGGACCGCAGGCAGTGCAGATGGTCAGCTGGCCTGGCCCTGGTGGCACCAGCCAGGTGCGGATGCAGCTGGGTCTGACCAACGGCACCACCTCCACGCTGGTCACCAGCGGTCCCTGGGCGCTCAACCGCTTCTTTGACCGTGCCCGACTGACGGCGGCAGGCGGCCTGACCCGTGAAGCGAGTTTCAGCGTGGATGGTCACCAGGTCACGCTGTCGTTCACCCCTGGCAGCATTCGTAACCCGTTCCAGCTTCCCGGCTTTAGCTGCCCCTGAAACAGGACCTGACAATGACTCATTACGCTGCACCCTGCTGGTACGGCAAAGTGCCCAGCGCGGGTGACTTTGTGAAGCGCCGCTTCCCGGACGTGCTCTATCGCCAATGGTCCAGCTGGTTTCAGGTGGGCCTGCATCACTGGCAGAGCAGTCAGGAGAGTGATAACGCCCCGTCGCGCCCGTTCCTCAACGCACCAGTCTGGAATTTTGTGGTGCCGCCGATGCTGGGCAGTCAGCTGATCCAGATGGGCTGCCTGATTGCCGCGCGTGACAGTGTGGGCCGTAACTATCCGCTCTGCGCCCTGCGCCACTTTACTCCCGCCGAGTGGTCGCCAGCCCTGCTGGCGCGCTCCGGCGAGTGGTATCAGCAGGTCGGCAATACGCTGCTGCGGGTGGTGCAGGGCGGCGGGTCACCGGAACAGCTGGATCAGGCGCTGATCAGCATTCCTCAGCCGCAACCGCCGCAGGAGTCGGACGAGACGTCAGACATTCTCAACGTCATCGGGCATGGCGATACGCCCTCGACGCTGAACTGGGCGCTTCCGGGCGAGAACTTCGACCCGCAGTTCTACACCAGTTTCTGGTGGACTAATCAAAGCGACGGTTTCCCGCTTTATACCCAGGTCCACAGCGGTAATTTTACCGCCCAGCTCTTTTCGTTGCTGTTTGATCCGGCCGGTGGGGCAAAGCCCGGACGAAACGGACTTTATCCCCCGATGTTTGAATCCTGAGGCGACACGCATGACGATGAATACAGAGGCTTTGCTGGCTCCGGTCAGCGAGGACAATCCCGGCGGCGATAACCTGGAGTACCACGCCGATTTTCAGGCGATGGAGCAGGCCAGTGCCGGTAAAGCGGAACAGCAGTTCGGCGACACCATCATTCCGGCGGAACCCGCCGACTGGAACAGAGTCGAGAAGCTGGCGATCGCACTGCTGGCCCGCAGCAAAGATTTACGGGTGATGCTGGCGCTGACTCACGCCTGGACGGAGCTGAAAGGGCTGCCGGGCTATGCCCAGGGGCTGAAGCTGATTGAACAGGCGCTGCTGCTCTACTGGGAGCCGCTGTGGCCCCGTCTGGAAGAGTTCGGCGAGCAGGATCCCTTCTACCGCATTAATGCGCTGGCGCTGCTGGGTGACAAAGCTGCTCTGAGCGGCGCGGTGCGTCAGTGCTGGCTGCTGCGCTATCCCTCTGACGGCATCACGCTGCGCGATGCGGCCGCCCTGTGCGACGGCAGTAAAACCGAAGTGGCGGACTACCCTGGCGGCCTGCCGCGTCTGATCGACGAACTGGCGCGCGGCGACCAGCCCGGTATTGAGGCGGTGCTGCAGATTCATGAGCGGCTGCAGACCATCTGCGAAACCGTGACTGAACGGCTGGGCGAAGCCGCGGTGCCGGAACTTACTCAGTTGCGCAGACAGATTGCGCTGATCGCCGAACGTTGCCAGGCCACCGATCTCAATGCGCTGATCCCCACAGCAGCCGTGCAACAGCCTGCAGAAGCTGCTGCACCGGCGGCTGTCACAGCGATGCCTCGTGCTGCCGCTGACTGGCGCACGGTGCAGATCAGTTCCCGCGCCGACGCGCAGCTGATGCTGGAGAAAGTGAAGCTCTACTTCACCCAGCATGAGCCGAGTCATCCGGCCCCGCTGATGATTGACCGGGTACAGCGCTTAATCGAGCGCAACTTCCTGGAGATCATTCGCGAACTGGCACCCGACGGCGTACATCAGCTGGAAACCATTTTCGGACGTCGCGACTAAGCAGGCGTGACCCACTCACACAGCGGGACCTGCGCGCCTGCTGTGACACTTTATCCGCGCATCATTGATGGAGAAAACCATGGCAACAAGCAAATCCAGTGGGCAGAAGTTCATTGCCCGCAATCGCGCGCCTCGCGTTCAGATTGAATATGACGTGGAAATTTATGGCGCGGAACGCAAAATCCAGCTCCCGTTTGTGATGGGTGTGCTGGCGGATCTGGTGGGTAAACCGCTGGAGCCGCAGCCGGGCATCGACGAACGCAAATTCCTTGAGATCGACATCGACAACTTCGATGAGCGCATGAAAGCACTGAAGCCGCGCGCCGCGTTCCAGGTGGACAACACTCTGAATGGCGAAGGCAAGCTGAACATCGATCTCACCTTTGACAGCATGGATGACTTTTCACCGGATGCGGTGGCCCGCAACGTCGAGCCGCTGAGCAAGCTGCTGGAAGCGCGCACCCAGCTGGCGAACCTGCTGACCTATATGGACGGCAAAAACGGTGCGGAAGAGCTGATTGGTAAGGTGCTGCAGGATCCGACACTGCTGCAGGCTCTGACCCATCTGCCTAAGCAGGATGAGGCCACTGAAGGTAAGGAGCCGCAGGCATGACGCAGACTTCACAACAACCGCAGTCGCAGGGCGCAGCCAGTTTCAGTCAGGATGAGTTCAGCGCGCTGCTGAATAAAGAGTTCCGGCCAAAAAGCGATCAGGCACGCGCCGCGGTCGAAAGCGCGGTAAAAACCCTGGCGCAGCAGGCGCTGGAGAACACCGTCACCGTTTCCAGTGACGCCTATCGCACCATTCAGGCGCTGATTGCGGAGATTGACGAAAAGCTGTCGCAGCAGGTGAACCAGATTATTCACCATCCGGAGTTTCAGTCGCTGGAAAGCGCCTGGCGCGGCCTGAGCTATCTGGTGAACAACACCGAAACTGACGAGATGCTGAAAATCCGTTTTATGAGCATCTCCAAGCAGGAGCTGGGTCGTACTCTGAAGCGTTACAAGGGTGCCGGATGGGATCAAAGCCCGCTGTTCAAAAAGATTTATGAGCAGGAGTATGGGCAGTTCGGCGGCGAGCCGTTTGGCTGCCTGGTGGGCGACTACTACTTCGACCACAGTCCGCAGGATGTTGAGCTGCTGGGTGAGATGGCGCGTATCGGTTCGGCCGCGCACTGTCCATTCATCACCGGCACCGCGCCGGAAGTGATGCAGATGGAGTCGTGGCAGGAGCTGGCGAATCCACGCGATCTGACCAAGATCTTCCAGAACACCGAATATGCTGCCTGGCGCAGCCTGCGTGAATCGGAAGATGCACGCTATCTGGGTCTGGTGATGCCGCGCTTCCTGGCGCGTCTGCCTTACGGAATCCGTACTAACCCGGTCGACAGCTTCGATTTCGAAGAGCAGACCGACGGTTCCGATCACGGCAACTACACGTGGAGCAATGCCGCCTATGCCATGGCCGCTAACATCAACCGTTCCTTTAAAGAGTATGGCTGGTGCACGTCGATCCGCGGCGTAGAGTCGGGTGGGGCAGTTGAAAATCTGCCGTGCCACACCTTCCCAAGTGATGACGGCGGCGTGGACATGAAGTGCCCGACCGAAATCGCCATCAGCGATCGTCGTGAAGCTGAACTGGCGAAAAATGGCTTTATGCCGCTGGTACATCGCAAAAACTCTGACTTCGCTGCCTTTATTGGTGCGCAGTCACTGCAGAAACCGATGGAGTATCACGACGCCGATGCCACCGCCAACGCCCGTCTGGCCGCGCGTCTGCCCTACCTGTTCGCCTGCTGCCGCTTCGCGCACTACCTGAAGTGCATCGTGCGCGACAAGATCGGCTCCTTCCGCGAGCGCGATGAGATGGAACGCTGGCTGAACGACTGGGTGATGAACTATGTCGATGGCGATCCGGCGAACTCCTCGCAGGAGACCAAGTCACGCAAGCCGCTGGCCGCTGCCGAGGTGAATGTAGAAGAGCAGGAGGATAATCCAGGCTATTACGCCGCAAAATTCTTCCTGCGTCCGCACTACCAGCTGGAAGGTCTGACGGTTTCTCTGCGTCTGGTCTCTAAGCTGCCGTCACTGAAAAATGACAATGCTTAAGGGTTGAGTCGCAGGATTATCAGGCGCGAAAGGGTTTTGCGCCTGATGCCGGACAGAAAGGTTGCTGAAACAAAAGTCAGGGAGGATGACAGCATGCTCAAAAAGTCAGTTATGCATTTACTACGTTATCTGCTGGTTTTTATTTCTTCTCTTATTTTAATCACCTGTGCAGGTTATTTCATTTTCTTGTGTGACTGGAATGTCCCGGTAATGAGGAATGTAACTAACGGCGTCCTGATTATTATTTCAGTAACTGCATCGTTAGGTTTTTACTGGGCGGCAGATAAGCTAAGAGAGATTTATTGAGTGTCTGGTTTTCTCCTGAATATCCGGGCAGTAACCTAATTTTCAATATGAAAATTGAATGTATAAATTTCCCGGCCCTGTGCCTGGGAACGCAGTATCTGAAATATCGTTTTTGACGATATTTCAGAAGCAAGGCAAAGGTAAAATATGGACTGTTTTATTCAGCCCCATGCTTTTCTTTTTGCCATATCCTTGCTTTTTTTGAAAGCAATAATCTCAACCAATAAAGAGTGAAAGATAATGGCTATTGATATGTATCTGAAGGTAGAAGGCATTACGGGTGAATCTAAAGATTCAAACCACACGGGCTGGATCGATATTGACTCCTTTTCCTGGGGTGCCAGCCAGCCAGGCAATATGAGCGTGGGTGGTGGTGGTGGTGCGGGTAAAGTTAATTTCAACGACCTGCACATCAACGCTAAAATCGATAAAGCTGTCACCGCGCTGCTCAAGAACTGCGCCAGCGGTAAGCACGTCGCTAAAGTCGAAGTGTCCGTTTGCAAAGCGGGCGGCACACAAATCGAATATACCCGCATCACGCTGGAGGATGTGCTGGTGACTAACGTTCAGTTTGTGGGTTCCGAGCACGATGACACCCTGGGCGTAACCTATGCCTTCCAGGCCTCTAAAGTGAAACAGCAGTACTGGGAGCAGAGCTCTTCCGGTGGTAAAGGCGCAGAAACCAGCGCTGGCTGGGATATTAAAGGCAACAAAGAAGCGTAAGAAGCGATACGCCTCCGGACAGGAGGCGTATCTTTCCTGGCCAGAGAAGTCAGCGTCGTCATGCGCATTCTCCAGCCGGTTTACAAGGACTCTCTGAATCAACAATATTGTGCGGAGATAGTAAATGAGTATTTCTGGCTCGGTTGGTGTCGGTGGCCGTAATCAATACGGCGACGTGAAGACAGTACAGCAGTTATTACAGCGCAATGGATACCCACAACTTCGTGCCGATGGCCGCATGGGACCGAAAACCATTGAGGCGATCAAGCATTTTCAATCCCGTTTTATGTCTCGCCCGGATGGCGTTGTCGATATCCATGGCAAGACGTGGAATACGCTTTCTAAACCGTCAGATAGTAATAAAATAAACCCTGCGTCTAATCCACCAGAAAATATAAATAACAATTCTGGTCGCCTTACTGTGAGTGCCGGGCAGGTTACATTCGATGCCGAAGGTAATGACAATCCTCACAGTCCTTATTTTAGCAGGCACATACACTGGCCTGGGGGTAAGTCAGGCGTAACCATTGGTCGAGGTTATGATATGGGGGGAAGAAGTTCAGATGAAGTCTATCTTGATCTTATCCGAGTCGGGGTTGAAGAACAGCAGGCAAGAACGCTATCTTTAGGTGCCAATAAAAAAGAAACTGCAGCGCAAGTATGGGTAAGAAAAAATAAAATAGAGTGTGGTGTAATTACGCGTGAATCGCAGGCCAGGCTTTTTGAAACTATCTATCCAATATATGTAAGCCGGGCCAGGTCAGTTTATTTATCAAAAACTGCAGAGAATGCTGAAAGAACAAGCTGGGATCAGTTAAAGCCGCCGATAAAAGATATCGTTGTAGATTTGGTTTATCAGGGCGCTGGTTTTAAGCTTAACATGCAAGCCGCTATGTATAATGATATTGACAAGCTTGCTGATTTTATTGATAGTTCAAGCATTCTTCAAAAGTATGAGAAAGGCCGTAATCGTGCTCGTTATCTTCGAAGCCGGAAATGAAATGGGAGACTTATGAAAAAGTTGTTATTTATCTCGATGTTCGCGACAGGTTTTTTTGCGTTACAGCCTGCGTACGCAACAACGGACTGCGCACAAGGTAATAACGATCAGGAAGTTTATTCCTGTGCTCAAAAAAACAGAAATGAAACTGAGCTTGATTTAAATAAAGAATACAAACTCGCTAAAACCAGAGTTGAAACGCTTTTCAAAGGTGACGATAAAGAGTTAAGTCAATATATGGATACGTTGACTGAAGCTCAACGAGCCTGGCTGAAGTATCGAGAGAATGACTGTAAGCTGGCTTCTTATGCTGCAGATAAGGGAAGCGATTTAAGTAACGCTAATACTAATATGTGTACTTCTGAACTTAACGAGCAAAGAATTAAAAAGCTGAAGTTAATACCGTATCACTAATAGTAAAAGTACTGTTAACAGTGTTGAGGACTTCACTCTGTTAAACAAAAAGAAAGCGTTATATGATTTTTTAAGATTATTTATCAGCCCAGATAATTTCGGGGCTGATAAAAATTCTATTTGCATTAAAAATTTCTGAGAAAAGTATGAAGAGACTTCATGAAGTGTCTTTGATCGCTGTCTCTCTTTGCGTAAGCGCTTCAGCATTTGCTGAAGATACCTGTGCAAAACAGCCTTCAGATGGGGCGCTCTATCAGTGTACTGTTCAGCAGAAGAAGATGGCGGAAGATGAGCTGAACAAAGAGTACCAGACGGCTAAAAAGCGGATTGTACAGATGTACGGCACGCAGAAAAAACTGGCTGATGACTATGTCGCAACGCTGGTAGATACCCAGCGTAACTGGCTGAAATATCGTGATGGTCAGTGCAAGCTGGAAGCCTTTGCCGCTGAAGAAGGCAGCAATGCGAATGCGGTCGCAACTAACCTCTGTGTGACTCGTATTGACAAGGAACGTACTGCTATTCTGAAGCAACTGCCTTACTGATTATGATGTCGTGCTCAGATTTTACAGGCTGGGCACGACATTCTCTCTATAAAATAACTCTCTGCATTACGCTGTTATCACTTTTATTTATAGTCAATAATTCTGAGTCGATTAAATTTTATCTGGTTATTTAAAGTCCATTTTACTGAAGTGAAATTTAAGTCCTTTTGAGTTTTTATCTCATTAATCCATTAAGATTGATTATTAACCGCAATGTCGTCAGCTAACAAATCAGGCAATATTTCAATTCAAATAGATAAAAAAATTCAGCGACAAAAATAATAAATCCAATCCCCAAATTAAAACTTTCCGCTCTCTATACCCCGCGCCTTTCTCCGAGAGGTGCGCGGTATAGATGCCGAACCGCTAACCGCAGGAATCCGTTATGCGCTTTACGATAATAACGACTAAACCCGGCCAACAGCCGCCACAGACTCATTGTGATTTCTTCCCGCCCGGCGGCACCATTGGTCGCGGTGTGGATAATAATCTGGTGCTGCCGGATGACGATCGCACACTCTCCCGCCTGCAGGCGATTGTGCACATCACGGCTAACGGCGAATGTCGCCTGACCAACCGTGGCAACGTGACGCGCGTGCTGCTCAACGATATCCCGCTGGAACGCGGGCGTCAGGTTGAGCTGCAGGATGGGGACATACTGGGCATCGATGATTATCAGCTACTGGTCAGCGATCTCAACAGCGACCATCAGCCGCAGATGGAAAGGGCCGTTCCGCGTCCTGAGCCGGTACAGCCCGTAGCACCCGTTCGCGAACCGGCAGTGGAAAAAGCCAGCACCACCGCCGCCATTCCCAGCGAAATCTGGGACAGCCTGGCGAAAGAGTTTTCGATTTCGGACGATCTCTCTAAACGCAAAGCTGCGCCAGAGATGCCCGAGGCCCATCCGCTGACCGCGCCCGCGCGTCCTGACCGAAATCCGGAAGATCCGCTGGCTCAGCTGATTAACGACGCGCCGCTGGATTATGGTCAGCAGCCAAAAAACAGCAGCCTGTTTGATGAAGGCGATGCGCTGTTCGGGCAGCAGAGTATTTTTGACGACCGGACGCCAAGCACGCTGTCGGCTCAGCAGAACACGGCGCCACCGCAGGCTGAAACGCCTGCCGCTGAACTGGATCCGCTGAGTCTGTTTGATGGCGAAAGCAGCGTGGATGCGCGCAACCATGATGATCCGCTGGGTCTGATGATGGGCAACGCGGTGCCGCTGGCCCAGCCGGAGCTGACGACGGCGAAACCGGCCACGTTGCATGTACCACCTCAGCCAGTGGCAAAAACTGAGCCGGTTGCCACACGTCCATCGGAGCAGGCTCCCGACAGCCTGACCGACACCAATTACTCACCGCTGTTCAGCTTCGACGAATCACCGACCCAGCAGCATGAGACTCACAGCCAGCCTCACCCTGAGGCACAGCAGCAGACGCCGCTGATTGACGAGGCGCTGCCCGGCCAGTCTGACGCGGTAAATCCGCAGATCGATTACGGCGGAATTACGCTGCCCACGCCGCAGGCGGTGCAGCGCACACCATCGCCGACGCCAAAAGGGCGGCTGCGCATCGATCCGGTCGCTTCCGGTCGCCATCATGCCGCCGCTGCGCACCCGACTGCGCCCAGCGAGAGCAGTGGCGACGCCCTGAAAGGCGAACTGCTGGATGCGCTTCTGGAGGGAATGGGCCTGCGCGACCTGCAGCCGACGCCACAGTTTGACCGTGAGCAGATGCTGCAGTTTGGTCAGATGCTCAGCATGTTCTCGCAGGGCACGGTGGCGCTGCTGTCGTCGCGTTCGATCCTCAAGCGCGGGGTGAAGGCTGACATGACGGTGATCCTCGACGACGCCAACAACCCGTTCAAACTGCTGCCGTCGGGCAAAACCGTCCTGATGCAGATGTTCGGCAGCCGGATGCCGGGCTTTATGCCGCCGCGTCAGGCGGTGCGTGATGCGCTGATCGATTTGCAGGCGCACCAGCTGGGCATGATCGCCGGTATCCGCGCCATCATCGCCTCAATGCTGCAATCCTTTAACCCGGAGCAGCTGGAGGAGGAGGCGCGTCAGGCGGGATCGGTGTCACGTATCGGCCTGCCGGGCAGCCGTAAAGCGGCACTGTGGGAGCATTTTGTGGAGCGCTACGGCGAGACAGCGGGCGAGATCGAAGACGATTTCCACACCCTGTTTGGCGAAGCGTTTCTGCACGCCTATGACCTGGAAGTTAATCAGTACAAAGACTCACAAACCCACACGGATGACGCATGAATATCACTATTGCCTCGACGTCAAATCAGGGCGATCGCGCCAGTAATCAGGATCAGATCGGTGATGTCATCGGTAAGCGTTCAGCCTGCTTTGTCGTGTGTGACGGTGTGGCCGGTTTTCCCGGCGGAGATAAGGCCGCCGCCATCGCCCGCAGCAGCCTGCTGCACTCGTTTGATGGTGATGCGCACCTCAATGCGCAGTCGATTCGCAACTACGTCAATCAGGCGAATCACGCCATCCGTCAGCAGCAGAAAGCCAGCAGCGAACACAGCCGGATGGGCACCACGCTGGTCAGCCTGTTCATCGACCGTGACTACCATCTGGCCTGCTGGGCCCATGCCGGCGACAGCCGTCTCTATCTGTTTCGTCGCGGCTATCTCTATCTTGTCACCACCGACCACAGCCTGGTGCAGCAGATGAAAGATGCCGGACATCGCACCGAAGGCATCAACAGCAATCTGCTCTATTTTGCGCTGGGGATGGGCGATGAGCAGCGTGACGCCAGCTACAGCGAGGTGGTCGGGATTGAAGATGGCGACGCCTTCTTACTCTGCACCGATGGTTTCTGGCACGGTGTGACGCTGGAACAGATGCAGCAGTCACTGCACATGGTGAATACGCCGGAAGAGTGGCTGACGCTGATGCAGCAAATCATCAAAAACGATCAGTCGGATCAGGGGCAGCAGGACAATTTCAGCGCGCTGGCCGTCTGGATTGGATCACCTCAGGACACCACCTTGCTGCACTCGCTCTCTGAAGCGGCGCAGTTCTTCCCTCTGCGAGATTGAGAACGCCAACATGAAATATGGATTACTGGGTCTGGCTGCGCTGCTGCTTAGCACGCAGGTTTATGCTGAAAACTATCGCATCGTACAGTCCCCGGCACAGAAACTGGATGTCTGGATTGATGACGTCAAAAACAATCAGTTGTCGAGCTGGTGTAACAGCACCATTAACCTGCGTATTGTCACGCTGGGTGAGAAAAACCCAACGGTCTTAAAAGAGTTTCTGCCCCGCGTTGCCGGATTGATGGCGACGCAGTGTAAACCGCTGCAGCAGTTGCACTGGCAGCTGACGGATGCAGAGGGGAGTGAAATTGCTACTGGCAGCGCCGCCCGTGCGCAGCAGTGGAAAACCGTGGTGACGCCGCCTGCACCGCAGCAACAGCCACAGCAACAGCCAACCACGGCGGCCGTGCCCGCTGATGCACTGCGCAACGCCGCCCAGGCGGATACCTCGCCCTGGCTGCAATTCAGTCTGCTTGATGGCTGCCATTTCCGCACATGGTGGCAGCATCCGGCGCAGGGCAGCGCGCTGTTTGTTCCGGCAAAACAGGGTCTGGTCTGCGGTTCCGATGGCTGGCTCAGCGGACACAGCCGCCTGACGCAGCAGGGTAACGGTGCACCGGCCGCCGTCGGCGTGACCTTCCTGCAGGGCTTCCCGGTGATGGGGCTGAGCAGTCAGTCGCCCACCGCTGAACTGCACATCACCACGGTCAACAGCGAGCGTATGGTGCTGAGCAACGAAAAATCCCCGGACAGCTGGCTGGTTCTGCCGTTCAGCAACCGCTTTAACGGCTGGCAGGTAACGCGTCAGGTGGTCGTGCAGATGCCCGTCAGCGAAGCCGCCGATCAGAGTGCACTGCAGGCGCGTCTGCAGGAAGTGCGCAAAGTCTGGTCCCCGTGGGTAAGCGGTGATGCCGCGCTGAGCGTGCAGCTGGTGGAAAAACTGCATCCTGAACTGAAAGATCCCGCCGCTGCGGTCTACCGCACCCTTAACTGACGCAAAAGGAGTTTGCATGGAATCCTTACAACACCGTCTGGCCAGCGCCACCCTCGGCGAGACGCTGGCTGATGTCACCCGCCAGATTCAGGCGAATCCGGCGAATGCTGACCTGCGGGCCGCCTTTGTACAGTTGCTCTGTCTTTCAGGCAACTGGGCGCGCGCGCAGACGCAGCTGCAATCCTGGCTGGCGTTAAGCCCGCAGGCGCAACCGACCGTTAATCTCCTGCAACAGGCGATCGCCGGCGAGCTGCAGCGTGACGCGGTGCTGCGTGGCGAGGCTGATCCGGTGCTGCCTGGCAGCGCCTGGCACTGGTGCGACACGCTGCTGGCCGCCCTGCAGGCCGAAACCGCGGGTGATGTTGCACGCGGCAGCACGCTGCGGGCTGAAGCACTGGCGCTTGCGGCTGCCAATCCTGGCACCGCGACGCAGCAGGATCAGCCGACCGCATTCAGCTGGCTGATGGATGGCGACAGCCGTTTCGGGCCGGTGTGTGAAGTCATCAGTCAGGGACGTTATTACTGGATCCCGTTTGCCGCTATTCGTGAGATGCAGTTTCAGGCACCCGCCAGCGTCACCGATCTGGTGTGGCGTCACACGCGTGTGCAGCTGGTGGATGGCAGCGAGCAGGTGTGTCAGATCCCGGCGCGCTACCCGCTGCTGGCGGCATCTGATGAGCGTTTTCTGCGCGCCAGCGTCACCGAATGGCAGCCACTGGGCGACGATCCGGACCAGTTCACCGGTCAGGGGCAAAAAATGTGGCTCAGCGACAGCGCGGAATTCTCGCTGCTGAGCCTGCAGCAGGTCGTCTTCGACAACGTTGAGTCCGCCGATGAGTCATGATTCTGGCGCGCACAATGACGGCTATGCCCAGCTGCATGGCGGCTTTCGCGCGCGCAAAAAGCGTGATGCGTTAACCGCCCGCGACAAGCTGCAATCCTCATTGCTGGATCGCCTGACCGACAACGCGCCGGACAAGCAGCAGGAGGCGGAGAACAGCATGCTGATCACTCACAGCACGCTGCGCCGCCACGTACTGCGCGATCTGCAGTGGCTCTTCAACACCATCAACAACGAAGCGCAGCAGGATCTCAGCGGCTTCGATCAGGTGCAGCGCTCGGTCTGGAACTTCGGCGTGGCGCCGCTGGCCGGGCAGAACGTCTCCGATATCGAATGGCAGGATATGCAGCGCAAAATGACCAACGCCATTCTGCACTTCGAGCCGCGCATCCTGCCGCAGGGTTTACAGGTGCGCTGCGTCAGCGATCTCGGCTCGCTCAGCCTGCACAACGTGCTGTCGATTGAGATCAAAGGGCGGCTCTGGTGCGTGCCTTATCCGCTGGCGTTTCTGTTCCGCACTCAGGTTGATCTGGAGAGCGGCCATTTCGAACTTCAGGATGCAGGGTAATCATGGACAGCAATCTGCTCGACTACTACAACCGTGAACTGGCCTACCTGCGCGAGATGGGGGCGGAGTTCGCGACGCGTTACCCCAAAGTGGCGGGACGTCTCGGCATGCACGGTATCGACGTGGCGGACCCCTATGTAGAACGGCTGATGGAGGGATTCGCCTTCCTGACGTCGCGCGTGCAGCTGAAGATGGATGCGGAGTTTCCACGTTTCTCGCAGCGTCTGCTGGAGATGATTGCGCCATCCTATCTCTCGCCGACCCCGTCAATGGCGATCGCCCAGCTGACGGCAGACAGCCGCAAAGGCGACATCACTCAGGGCTTTCACGTGCCGCGCGGTACCATGATGGAGAGCCAGAACCTGAAGAAAACCGGCGTGACCTGCAGCTACACCACCGCGCACGATGTGGTGCTGCATCCGCTGCGCATCAGCGAAGCCAGCCTCGGCGGCGTGCCGGGCGATCTGCCCTCTGGCGAACTGAAACTCACTGGCCTGGGCGCGGCCAGTGCGCTGCGCATCCGCATCATGTGTGAAGGAATCTCCTCGCTGAGTCAGCTCAACGTGGATGACCTGATGCTGTTCCTGAGCGGCCCCGATATCCAGGCGCTGAAGCTGCTGGAGTTGCTGATGCAGCACCGGGTGGGCATCGTGCTGCAGTCGGTAGAGAAGCGGCCGCAGCGTCAGGTACTGAGTGACGACGCGTTGCAGCAGGAGGGATTTTCGCCGGAGCAGGCGCTGCTGCCGGACGATCTGCGCAACTTCGACGGCTATCGTCTGTTGCAGGAGTATTTCGCCTTTCCGGCGCGCTTCCAGTTTATCAGCCTGAGTCAGCTTGGCCCGTTTCTGCGCCGCTGCGACAACGCCACGGCGTTCGACATCATCATCCTGCTCGACAAAGCGGACAGCGCGCTGGAAAGCGTGATCGATCACAGTCATCTGGCGCTGCACTGCACGCCGGTCATCAATCTGTTCCCGAAAACCGCCGAGCGTCTGAAGGTCAGCGACAGCCAGCATGAATACCATCTGGTGGTGGATAACATCCGGCCGCTGGATTATGAGGTGCACTCGGTACAGCGGCTGTTCGCCACCGTGGAGGGCAAGCGGGAAGAGCAGGTCTTCCGCCCGTTCTGGAGCACCTTCAGCGGTGACCAGGGTGACTACGGCGCCTACTTCTCGCTACGCCGTGAACAGCGCACCCTCTCAGAGCAGGCGCAGCGCTACGGCACGCGCACCGGCTATATCGGTTCAGAAGTCTTTCTGTCGCTGGTCGATGAGCATCACGCGCCGTGGCGTGATGAGGTGCGCTATCTTTCTGCCGAGGTGATGTGCACCAGTCGCGATCTGCCGCTGATGCTGCAGCAGGATCAGGGCAACTTCGTGATGCCGGACTCCATTCCGGTGTCGGAGCTGAAGCTGTGCAAAGGGCCGACGCCACCGCGTCCGGCGCTGGCGGAAGGCCTTTCGGCCTGGAGGCTGATCAGCCATCTGCAGATGAACTACCTCAGCCTGATGGACAGCAGCGACGGAGAAGGCGCGGCGGCGCTGCGCCAGTTGCTGAGCCTCTACGCCAATCTGGCGGACGCGCCGGTTGCCCGTCAGATTGACGGCATCCGGCACTGTACGCTCAGCGCGGTCAACCGCCGCGTGCCGGAGCCTGGCCCGGTGGTGTTTGCGCGCGGCGTCAGCATCACGCTGGAGGTGGATGAGCAGGCGTTTTCGGGTGCCAGCCCGTGGCTGTTCGGCAGCGTGCTGGAGCGCGTCTGTGGCCGACTGGTGGCGCTTAACAGCTTCACGGAGTTCACCCTGAACAGCCAGCAGCGCGGGGAAGTGGGCTACTGGCCGCCGCGCATGGGCCGGAAAGCGCTGATATGAGCGGTGAAAAAGTCATTACGCTGCCGCGACTGACCCGACTGCCGGATGATTTCTGGCAGAAAGTGATGGCCGCGCCGTGGCGCTACGATCTGTTCCAGCTGCTGCGGCGGCTGGATGCGCAGGGCGGTCAGCGCTATCCGCTGGGCCGTGCGCCGCTGCCGAAGTTCGAATCAGTGCGTATCGGTCAGACGCCGTCACTGGCGTTTGCGCCCGCCACTGTCGCCAGCGCCACGCCGCGTGACGAGGCGGGACGTCATGAACTGTCGATCTACAGCTTCGGCCTGTTTGGCCCCAACGGCCCGCTGCCGACCCATCTGACCGAATATGTGCATGAACGCATTGTGCATCATCAGGATCACAGCCTGTCAGCGTTTGCCGACCTGTTTCACCACCGCGCCACGCTGCTGTTTTATCGCGCCTGGGCGGATGCGCAGCCGACCGTGTCGCTGGATCGTCCCGACGACAGCCGCTTCCTTAACTATCTCGCCTGTCTGGCCGGCATCGGTTTACCCGCCCAGCAGCAGGCCAGCTCGCTGAGTCTCCATGCCCGGCTGATGCTGGTGGGCCATCTTAGCCGTCACGGCCATGATGCCGAAGGGTTGGTGCGGATTCTGCGCCACTATTTTGGCGTGCCGGTCCGGCTGACGCAGAACCTGCCGCACTGGCTGACGCTGGATAGCCGCGATCAGGCCCGGCTGGGCGCGGGGCGCCACATGCCCCGTCTGGGTGCTTCCGCTTTTCTCGGGGTGGCGGTGCGCGATGTGCAGCACCGTTTCCGTCTCCATCTGGGGCCGCTCAGCGCCGCGCAGTATGCCCGTTTTCTGCCGGATGCCCCCGGCGCGCAGGAAGTGCGCGACTGGGTACGCCACTATCTCGGTATCGAAATGCAGTGGGATCTCAGCCTGATCCTGGCCGCAGACGAGGTGCAGGGCGTGGCGCTGGGCGGCACCGCCCGGCTTGGCTACACCAGCTGGCTGGGGCAGATGCCGCAGCCGCAAGATCGTGAAGATTTTATGTTTGAGGTTGAGGCTGCTTCGCGCTAGCCCAGCCGCTTTCCCTGTTACACAGCCTGCGTCTTTCATTGAAGAGAGCCCCCTATGTCAGAAATCAGCCGTGCCGTGCTATTCGGCAAACTGGATACGCTGTTATTTACCTCGCTGGAAAGCGCCACCGCCTTTTGCAAACTGCGCGGCAATCCCTATGTTGAGCTGGTGCACTGGCTGCATCAGCTGATGCAGCAGCAGGATGGCGACTTACAGCAGGTCATCACACATTTTTCACTGGATGAAAAGGCCCTGACTCAGGACATCGTTGCCGCGCTGGATCGCCTGCCGCGCGGTGCCAGTGCGGTCTCCGACCTCTCCGAGCATATCGACAGCGCCGTCGAGCGGGCGTGGGTTTACGCCTCGCTGAAATATGGCGCGACCCGCATTCGCGGCGGCCATCTGCTCATCGGCATGCTGAAAACCTTCAACCTGGCCAGCGTGCTGAAAGGCATCTCCGGCCAGTTCAGCCGCGTCAACGCCGATGCCCTGCTGGCGGAGTTCGACTCGCTGCTCAGCAACAGCAAAGAAGCGCAGCAGGCGCTGAGTGCACCGGCGGATGCTGGCGGCGCACCGCCCGCCGCCAGTGGCAGCACGCTGGAACAGTATGGGCAGGACCTGACCGCCCGCGCCCGTGACGGTCGCATCGATCCGGTAACCGGACGTGACGACGAAATCCGCCAGATGGTCGATATCCTGATGCGTCGTCGCCAGAACAACCCGCTGCTGACCGGTGAAGCGGGCGTCGGCAAAACCGCGGTGGTGGAAGGTCTCGCGCTGCGTATCGCGGCGGGCGATGTGCCTGCGCCGCTGCGCGATGTGCAGCTCTGGCTGCTGGATATCGGCCTGCTGCAGGCGGGGGCCGGGATGAAAGGGGAGTTTGAAGCGCGACTGCAGGCGCTGATCAATGAGGTGCAGTCCAGCCCGACGCCGATTGTGCTGTTTGTTGATGAGATCCACACCCTGGTCGGGGCAGGCGGTCAGCAGGGCACCGGTGACGCTGCCAACCTGCTGAAACCGGCGCTGGCGCGTGGGCAGCTGCGCACCATCGGCGCGACCACCTGGGCTGAATACAAAAAGTACATCGAGAAAGATCCGGCGCTGACCCGTCGCTTCCAGACCGTGCAGGTGCAGGAGCCGGATGAAGCCAAAGCGATTCTGATGCTGCGCAGCACCGTCAGCGCGCTGGAGAAACATCATCGGGTGCTGTTGCTGGATGATGCAGTCACTGCGGCGGTGAAACTGTCGCATCGCTACATTCCGGCGCGCCAGCTGCCCGATAAAGCGGTGGCGCTGCTGGATACCGCCTGCGCCCGCGTGGCGGTCAGTCAGGGCGCGCAGCCTGCGGCGCTGGAAGATTGCCTGCACCGTCTGGCCGCGCTGGAGATTGAAGCGGAGATTATTGAACGCGAAATCCGGGTGGGCCTCGGCGACGCAACCCGCCAGCAGGCGATTGCCGACGAGCGCGCGGTGTTGGAAGCCGAACGCGATGCGCTGCAACAGCGCTGGCTGCAGGAGCGTGAACTGGTTGAGACGCTGATTACGCTGCGTGCCCGCTGTGTGACCGAAGAGGACGCGGCGCTGCGTGAACAGCGCGATGCGACGCAGCAGCAACTCACGGCGCTGCAGGGCGAGACGCCGCTGCTGTTTGCCGCCGTCGATGCGGGCGTGGTGGCTGCTGTGGTGTCGGACTGGACCGGCATTCCGCTGGGCCGGATGGTGAAGAATGAGATCGACGCCGTCCTGAATCTGGCTGACACCCTGAACCAGCGCGTCATCGGCCAGCGTCACGGTCTGGAGCTGATCGCGAAGCGGGTTCGCACTACGCGCGCGCGCCTGGATAACCCCAACAAGCCCGCAGGCGTCTTTATGCTGTGCGGCCCTTCCGGTGTCGGCAAAACCGAGACCGCGCTGGCACTGGCCGAGTCGCTGTATGGCGGCGAGCAGAACATCATCACCATCAACATGAGCGAGTTTCAGGAGGCGCACACCGTCTCGACACTCAAAGGCGCACCGCCGGGTTACGTCGGCTACGGTGAAGGCGGTGTGCTGACCGAAGCCGTTCGTCGTCGTCCCTACAGCGTGGTGCTGCTGGATGAGATTGAGAAAGCCCATCCGGATGTGCATGAGCTCTTTTTCCAGGTGTTTGACAAAGGCTGGATGGAGGATGGTGAAGGTCGCCACATCGATTTCCGCAACACCATCATCATTCTGACCTCCAATGTCGGAACGCAGTTAATCAGCGCGATGTGCGCCGATCCTGAACTGATGCCCGATCCCGACGCCCTGAGCACCGCGCTGCGTAAACCGCTGCTGGAGGTGTTCCCGCCTGCGCTGCTGGGCCGTCTGCTGGTGGTGCCATATTACCCGCTCAGCGACGCGATGCTGGCGGAGATTGTGCGGCTGCAGCTGGCGCGCATTGTGCGTCGTCTGGCCGAGAACCACGGCATTGAAGCGCAGATCGACGAGTCGGTGGTGAGCCAGATCGTGCAGCGCTGCACCGAGGTAGAGTCGGGTGGTCGCATGGTGGATGCCATCCTCACCAACACGCTGTTGCCACAGATGAGCCAGATCCTGCTGAGCGCCCACGCCCGCGATGAACGCTATCGCCGCGTCGATGTGCGTTGTGAGCAGGGTGAATTTGTCTGCCAGTTCGCGGTTTAAAGCCTGGCTATCAGAGAGTAATCGAATATGTCGGAACATGATCAACCCCTGAATGTCCCCAACGCCCTGCCGCTGGGTTACCGCTTCAATGAGTTTGAAATCAAAGAGGTCATCGGTGGTGGCGGCTTTGGCATCGTCTATCGCGCCTGGGATCACCAGCTTGAGCGTGATATTGCCATCAAAGAATTTATGCCCGCCTCACTGGCGGTGCGTAGCGATGATCTTAACCTGGTGCTGCGCAGCGAACGGTTCAGCAAAACCTTTCACGCCGGACTGAACAGCTTTATTCAGGAGGCGCGGCTGCTGGCGCGCTTTAACCATCCGAACCTGCTGCATGTGCTGCGTTTCTGGGTGCAGAACGACACCGCCTACATGGGCACGGTGTTCTACAGCGGCACCACACTCTCGAACTTCAGCGAACGAAATCCGCAGTCGGTAAATGAGGCCTGGATCCGTCGCATGCTGCCCCCGCTGCTGGGCGCGATCAAAACCATCCATGAAGCGGGTTATCTGCATCGCGATATCTCGCTGGATAACATCCAGATCCAGAGCAGTGGCGAGCCGATCCTGCTGGACTTCGGGTCGGCGCGTAAAACCATCGGCAATTTGTCGGATGAGAGCGAGACGATGCTGCGTCCCGGCTATGCGCCGATTGAGCAGTACAGCGACAACGACGAGAGCGAGCAGGGCGCGTGGACCGATATCTACGCGCTGGGCGCGGTGCTGCATACGCTGATCACCGGTGCGCCGCCACCGGTCAGCGTGGTGCGCAGCATCGAAGATAACTACCAGCCGCTGGTGCAGCGTCGTCTGGCGGGCTACTCGACTGCGCTGCTCAGCGCCGTCGATCGCGCGCTGGCGCTGAAACCGGAAGATCGTCCGCAGAGTATTGATGATTTTGCTGCACTGATGGCGCTGCCGGAACGCGAGCCGGAACCGCTGCTTAGCGCAAAAATGAGCGGGCCGGGCACCATGCTGGTGCCGATTGAAGAAGAGGAGGAGGTCGCTAAACCCGCCTCGCCGCTGAAAGCGCTGCTGGGACACCGCTTTGCACTGCCGGGCCTGGTTGCCGCTGGCGTGCTGGTCGGCCTGTGCGCCGGTCTGCTGATGTCACGCGGTAATGAACAGACGGCTCCGGCTGAGACCGCGCAAAACAGTGCGCCTGCCGTCACCGTCGCGCCGGTTAACCAGCCGGTTGCTGCGCCACCGACCCAGGCTGACGCCCCACCGGATACGGTTGCCAGCACTCCGGCTCAGACTTCTGAGCCCGTGCAGACCGCCGCGCGTGAACCCGATCCACAACCGGCACCACCGCCCGCTCCGGTCGCCCAGGTCTATATCCGTCTGCAGCAGGGGGAACGCGTTCAGGTGAACGGTCAGCCGCAGGCGCTGGTGCCGGCGGTGAATGGCTTCGCCACGCTGCAGCTGGCACCGGGTAACTACACCTTTGCCATCAGTGGCCAGAGTGGCACCCGCCAGCAGACGCTGAACATCAGCGAAGAAGGCGTCTGGTTGCTCGATCCACACAGTTAATAGTCAGGGATTACTTATGTTCTCACGCATTACTGCACAGCTGCCGGCGGACGGCCTGCTGTTCCACACGCTTAAGGGCACCGAGACGCTGTCCCGTCCGTTTGTGCTCACCGCCGAACTGCTGGCCACCGACGCGCGTATCGACCGCCACGCCCTGCTGGGCAAGCCGGTGACGTTTACGCTGCCGACCGACGGCCTGATGAACGCGCTGAGCCCGCGCTACCTTAACGGCAAAATCACCCGGGTGGCGGTGCGCAGCCAGGAGCTGAGCGGCACCCGCTACGCGGTCTATGCGCTGACGGTGGAGCCGGACCTGTGGCCGATGCAGCGTGACCGCAACCTGCGCATCTTCCAGAGCCAGACGGTGCCGCAGATTGTGCAGACGCTGCTGAAGGAGTACGGGGTTAACGTGGAGACGCGCCTGGCGGGCAGCTACCGGGTGTGGGAGTACTGCGTGCAGTATCAGGAGAGCAGCCTGGACTTTATCAGCCGCCTGATGGAGCTGGAGGGGATTTACTACTTCTTCCGCCACGAGGCGGACAAACACACGCTGGTGCTGTGCGATGCCCCGGACCAGCATCAGGCGTTTCCGGGCTATGAGACCATTGCCTATCACGTCACCCCGTCGGGCGGCGTCGTCACGGAAGAGGGCATCAGCCAGTGGTCGCTGGCGGAGAGCGTGACGCCGGGCATCTACAGCACCGACGACTATGACTTCCGCAAGCCGAACGCGTGGATGCTGCAGGCGCGGCAGAACCCGGCGTCGCCGGTGCCGGGCTCGGTAGACGTCTACGACTGGCCGGGTCACTTTGTCGACCACAGCCACGGCGAGTCCTACGCGCGCATCCGTCAGGAGGTGTGGCAGGCTGAGCACCACAGCGTCAGCGGGTCGGGCACGGCCACCGGCATCGCGCCGGGCTTTACCTTCTCAATCATCAACGCGCCGCACTTCAGCGACAACGGCGAGTATCTGGTCACTTCAGCGACCTATGACTTCGCAGAAAATTCCTACGCCAGCGGCGACACCGGCGACAGCCGTCACAACATCCACTTCACGGTGCTGCCGTCGTCGGTGACGTACCGCACGCCGCCGGAAACGGCGTGGCCGAAAACGCACGGCCCGCAGACCGCGAAGGTGGTGGGCCCGAAAGGCGAGTCGATCTGGACCGACCGCTACGGGCGGGTGAAGGTGAAGTTTCACTGGGACCGGCTGGCGAAGGGCGACGACACCAGCTCCTGCTGGGTGCGCGTCTCCAGCGCCTGGGCCGGTCAGGGATTTGGCGGGGTGCAGATCCCGCGAGTGAACGACGAAGTGGTGGTGGACTTCATCAACGGCGATCCGGATCGTCCGCTGATCATCGGCCGCGTCTACAACGAGGCGAGCATGCCGCCGTGGGCGCTGCCGGCGGCAGCCACGCAGATGGGGTTTTTAAGCCGGTCGAAGGATGGCACGGCGGACACCGCGAACGCGCTGAGGTTTGAGGATAAGGCGGGTGAGGAACACCTGTGGATTCAGGCGCAGAAGAACATGGATACGCATGTTAAAAACGATGAATCACATAGTGTAGGTGGGGAAAGAACCCATTTTGTGGCTAAAAATGAGCTTAGCAGGGTTGAAGGCAATCAGATTCAGGCCGTAAAAGGCGGAACCGAAATCCTCACTGGCCTGAGTAAAGTTGATGCAGTAGTTGAACAGTATGTTCTGGCGTCAGGATCGCAATTGAGACTTGTTTCTGGTGAAAGCGCCATTGAACTCAATGCTAATGGCACAATAAACCTTATTGGAAAAGATTTTAACTTCTTTGTTGAGAACGACGGACATATCACTACTGGCGGTAAACTGAATCTGAATACTTCGGGTGCCAGACCTGGCACGTCTGCTCCGGGGGCAGGTCATAAAGGCGATATTGATGCTGCTGTTAAGGAGAAATTTACGCCGGGAAAGGAGAATAAGGCAGGTGCAATAGCAAGCGCGCCTGCCGACACCTCACAAAATGCTGTCGCAGCAGCGAATACCCAGGTTCCTTCTTTTAGTGGTTTTGGCGCAGACGTAGACAATATGGTTGAGAAATCACCGACCATGAAACAGGACATCACGACGCTCAAAAAGCGCGGCTGGGTCTTTAAAGAAGGGCCTGCAGGGAAAGGGACCTTTGCGGATCGTCAGAGTCGCGTTATTACCGTCGATAAAAGTAATATGAACAATGCCGCAAAAGTGGTGCAATCACTGTCACATGAGAGTGGACATGCATTGTATAAGCCTGATATCAATGTAACCACGCGCGAAGCTTATCTGAATAGTGCACTTAGTGATGAAGGTGCAGCCACACTCAACAATATTCGTGTACAGCGCGAAATTATTGCAAATCAGGGCGGAGATATTGGGATAGCGGGCAATTCAGCAAATCAGAAAGGGTACAACGGAATCTATGATTCCCTGAGTAAAGGTGATATAAGCGAAAGCGAAGCCAGGACGCAGATTGGTCGTATATTCGGTAAGGGTGAAAAAACCTCCACTACCAATCAGTTTTACGAAGATTACTATGGGGGCTGGTATGATAAAAATTATCCGACAAAGTAAGGTTTTTGTTCTATTAATGGCTGGTTTCATGTTTAGCGGAATAGTGGAAGCGAAGATGCAAAAAGAAGATGTATGGGATTTTGTCACGCAAATGAGTACCTCCATAAAGAATCTGTCTGTGGAACGTATTCATCAGGCACCACTGGTGTTTACATTAAAAAATCAAAATGAATATATCAATTTCTATCAGGCTAATCCGATAAAACTGCAAGATGCTTCGACGATTACGGATATTGATTTGCGTTTAAGTAAAACGTCTGGTGGCATGGCCCCTTTTCTTAGCTTTGCTCCACAGGGCAAATGCCTCTCGCTCGATGATGTCAAAAAGCACTATCAGAGTGTGAAGTTAACCGATTATCCACGGGGACAGTCTGAAAACGAAGTGACCAGCTATACATCATCCCCCGATGTTAATGGTCAGTTCATCACGTTTTCATTTTCTGCCAAAAATCCTGATTGCCTGAGTAAAATCATTATCACTGCCGATGAGTAAAAGAACGTGATATTGAATCTCTTGCCTCATATTTGAGGCTCTTATGCCTTTACACCGATAAAACACAATGATTAGAAATCGTTTTTCCTCCAGCCTTATAATTGTGTTTTTCCTCATAGTTTTATCCTGCATTGCCTGGGCTTAATCCGGAACGGAATTGTCATTTCCTGCCCTTAACGAGGGCGATTTTTCCGTTCTGCTGAACGACTATGCTTTGACTCCCGGTGAGACCTGAAGCAACTAAAATTTCGTACGTGCAGGTAAGGACCTGAGTTCAGCTATGGCCGGAGACGACCTTGTCAGCTCAATGTTGAATTATAACAAGTCAATATATGGTTCAACCACTGCGGTGAAAAATGGTGTTTCATATAACTGGTGGGATCATTATTCAACCGGTTTGACTAAGCGCTATACTAATGAAGCTGCTGAATTTTTGAAGTTTTCAGGTTAATGAAATGAATTTATTTATTAAGTTATTTTTTCTGGTTGTTTTTACAAGTGGCTCAATAGGTGTTGCAACAGCATCGAATACCCAGTCGTCTTTCTCTCAATATAATAGCCTGAACAATGTTTCAACTATTTTTAATGACCAGAAAGTCGTTTCCATTTTAAAGTCTGTGCTAGGTAGTGAGTACAGTAACTTTAGCCAGAATTTTGATGTTTTTGGCGAGCCTCATAAAACAGAGAGTGGTGGTATATTCGTTGAAGGCTGGTTAAAAGATCTGTACCTTGAGCAGGCTTCAGCATTTGTTATACAGCCTGACGGGAAAGTCTATGCTGCATGGATGCTGCCTGAAGATAATAAAATACATTATGTAAGTAATGATCGTGCAAGTAATAATATGCAGGATGATATTGCACAGTGGGCAAAACGCTTTGATAAAGATAAGTCAGCCACTCCCGATAAGAACCAAAAAGACAGTCAAAAAGATGGCGAGAAATTTTTTGAGACAGCAAAATTTAAAATCAAAATAACGTTGCTCTGTGCTGCTGGTTCGGAGTGTAATGACGTTAGCTATGAGGGTGTAAGAAAATCAGATGGGGCAGTTGTCAGGTTAAAAGGAAAAGCTTTGAAAAGCGATTGTGGTGAGGCTTCCTGCCCGGTGCTGAGTTATAAATTCCGGAATCATGATGCTACCTATATTATCAACAATTTAATTAGTAATCTTACCGTTCTTGTTAGTAATAAAATAGTATTATCAGAAAACGGAAAGTGGGAGAAAAGTTCCAACTAATTAAATTCCTGTGTGATAGTGCGTCACCTTTGTACACTATCACAAATGGTGTTTAAACATCATAATGAAATGGATTTTTTAATGACATATCTTAATAAATTTAATTTTCTCTTTGGTATGCTGCTGGCAATTGTTTTATCTGTACATGCTTATTGTGCAGTAGCTGGCGATTCCAGAACTGAACTAAAAGCCTCTGACTTTCGTGTAATGATTAATGATCATTGTTTTGCTTTGGGTGATAAGTGGAGTGATGAAACTCAGAAGCAGGTGGGTTCGCAGGTAAGTGAAAATTTTGTTGGCGATGTGCCTGCCGGTGACACCAGTTATAAGTACTACCAGCACAAATATGATGGTTTTGAAATCTACACTGCGAACCTTTTCTGGCAAAAAGAGCAGGGTGATATCGACAGCTATCTTATTGCACAGATAACCATCAACACTCCTGCGATCAAAACAGCCAGAGGCGTAGGACCAGGTGACAGTCAGGATGTGTTGGTCAGTAAATACGGTCAGGGCACAGTGGATGACAGTGATAATCAGCACTGGTTATATTATGACGCTGATAACAAACGCATTTCATTTCAGCTAGAGCATAAAAAAATCAGTCATATTATGATGGCGATTAATACGGATGATTGAAAGTAATCCTGCGTGATACGTCACGCAGGATTAAGTCATTTTATATTTGTCTGATGTGACCAGCATTGTTAAATATGACAGGGTTGTTATGGTTAAAATTTTATCTTTAATAGCATTTTCATTGCCCCTGACCGTATTTGCCAATAACGCGTGCCAGAGTTTGAATAATGCTGCCAACGTAAAAGGCATGCGTTTCGACAATACAGATAATGTCTACAAGGTTGGCGGGTCAGGACGGCTACAATTTTTTTCTGCACCGGATGGCCGTTGTGTAGAGAAAGACGTTTTTGTGGTGCCCGGCAATGAGTTATATGCTTACGTCGAATATGGAGAATATTACAGCGTAATGTATGTGGCTAATGACGGAAATCAGGCTAATGGCTGGGTAAAAAAAGAAAGATTAATTGAAATGCATGCGGGTATAGCACCCGATTATGATAAAAAAAGATAGTTTACCCTCTGCTGTTAATAACATCCCATTTTTACTTTCCCCATACGGATATCTATTATGAATTACCAATTCAATGAGGGCGCTTTTGCGCTTTTTCCTGCTGCCTGGCAGGACACCACCATGAATATTCTCCGCGACGAAGCCAGTGGGCTGGCCTGGGTCGTGAGCCGTGGTGTTATTTCTGAGGGCAGTGATGCCGAAAAGGAATTCCAGCGTCAGTGGGACACGTTGCGGAGTCAGATGGGTCACATTCAGCAGAGTGAATTTGTACGCGTGATGGCCGGTGTGGATAACACCTTACAGGCAATTGAAGTTGAAACCCTGTTTGATCGTAACGGGCAAGCCGTGTGGCAGAAACAGCTGGCTACGCAGGTGCCTGACTCGAACATCTTTATGATTTTTACGCTCTCCGCGATGCGCCCGTTCAATGAAGAAGACGGACAGCGCTGGAGTGCGTTTAAACAAAGCCTGAGTCTGAACACGCCACGGAAAGCATAACCTATGGATAACCCTGCGGCCCGCGTGGGCGACGAGATCATTCACTCCAGCATTTTTGCTGATATCACGAGCATTGTGGCGGAAGGAGCGGCTTATGCCGTCATTGGTGCCGCAGTGGGTGCTGCTATAGTCTCGGCAGCGCCCCTGCTGGGTACAGGGGCGGCAGCGGCGAGTGTAGCAGCCGTGGGTAACAGTTGCCTGCTCAGCGGTATTCTGGGCGGTGTACTGGCCAATGCCGTGGGTCTGTCACAGGAGATCAGCAAAGCGGCGGATGGGCTGGGAAACATGATATTCCCGCCGTCACCCGCCGGTGTGATATCCAGCGGTTCAGACAACGTTTATGTAAATGGTCTTTTAGCCGTGCGCGCGGCCGGGATGCTCACGCCCGGTGAGACACCGCCACCTGAACCGCAATCGCCGAAAAGCTTTGCAGACTATGGCGGCATGCTGCTCTCTGCGGTGGGTCAGTTTGGCAGTGCAATGTGGCAACCCACGGTCGCCTCCGCCGATGCGGGCACCTCTCCGCTGGAGCAGGACAAAGTGGCCTGTGAAAAACACAGTGCACCGCAATATCTGGCGCAGGGATCGAAAAGTGTCTTTATCAATGGCCAGCCTGCGGTGCGCGCAAAGGATAAAACCACCTGTGACGCCATCGTAAGTGACGATGTTTCCCCCAATGTCATCATTGGTGGTGAAACCGTCACGGTCAGAGAGATCAAAAGCGGCAAGGTGCCAGGCCTGGCTGTGATGATGATCGGCCTTTCCCTTATCCGTGGTCGCCCCAGTCAAATCCTCAAAAACATGCCCTGCGCGCTGGCCGGTGCCGTGGGCGGTATGGCAGCGGACATGGCCATCAACGCGGCCTTCTCGTCGCTGTTCCCGGTTCATGCAGCGACCGGTGTCAAAGTCCTTAATGATGATGCCGAGCGTGATTTTTCTCTTCCCGGACGTTTCCCGCTCAGTTTTCAGCGCAGCTATAACAGCCTGACTCAGCGCGCTGGCCTGTTCGGTCAGGGCTGGGCCACGGTGTTTGACAGTTATCTGACGCTGGAAGGGAATCGGGCAACCTGGTTTGATGACAACGGGCGCGAGCTGAGCTTTGACGTTCCCGGTGAAAAAGAGGTGCTCTACAGCATCAGCGAAGGGTTGATGGTGCGGCGCAACGAGTCTGGCGATATCGCCATTGCCGATGACGACGGTGCGGTATGGCGTCTTTACCGGCGCACGGCCGCTGATCCGCAGGTGCTGCGCCTGGCTTCACTGAGCGACGAGTACGGTAATGCGCTGGAGATGGGCTGGGATGAACAGGCACGTCTGGTGCGTATCCATGACGCGCCGCTGGCGATTGACGTTACGCTGCACTACGACGACAAACAGCACGCGCGGCGCCCGACATCAGCCAGCCATTTTGATGGCGATCAGCACTGGCCTCTGACGCGCTGGACCTACAATGAACGGGGCCAGCTTGCCAGCGTAACTGATGCCGCAGGCGTTGTGACGCGGCGCTTCCGTTACAACGACGACGGGTTAATGGTCTGGCATCAGCTGCCTGGCGGGCTGGAAAGCGAATATCGCTGGCAGAAGCTGGATCACTGGCGCGTGGTTGAGAACCGTACCAACAGCGGTGATGGCTGCCACATGCATTACGATCTTGAGGCGGGCATTACGCGCGTGTCGACCTATGACGGTCAGCAACGCGAACACCACTGGAATGCCGCGGGCCTTATCACCTGCTTCATTGATGAGCGGGGCGAGCAGTGGCGTTATGAGTGGGATGAAAACGAACTCCTGACGCGTCGCATCGATCCGCTGGGCAACGCGGTGAGCTTCACCTATGACGATCTGGGTAACCGCGTTGAAGAGAAGGATGCTGACGGTGGTGTGCAGGCGGTGCAATGGCTGTCCCACCGTTCGCTGCCCACGGTGGTTGCCGGAGCAGACGGTTCCACTACGAAATACTATTACGATCCCCATCACGGCCTTGAGCGCGTCGTTGATGCGCTCGGGCAAAGCACAATCTATAAGCGGGATGAGTCTGGGCTGGTTGTCGAGGAGATCGACGCCGCAGGTAACAGCTACCGCCGGGAGTTTAACGACGCCGGCCAGGTTATCCGTGAAACAGACTGTTCAGGACTGACCACGCGCTACCGTTATCACCCCCTGGGCTGGCTCCGCTGTGTCATCGCGCCGGATGGTGAAGAAACCCGTTATCACTATGACGCAGCAGGCCGTCCTCTTCAGCTGGAACGTGCAGAGGGATGGGAAGAGCGGTTGCACTGGAGTGAGAACGGACTGCCGCTGGCCTATGAATCGGCTGATGGCAAACGCAGTGAGTTCCGTTACGACACTGTCGGGCGACTCATCGCCAGCCGCAATGCACAGGGCGAGACGGTTCAGCGACGCTGGGACAGCCGTGGCCGGTTGACGGCGCTGCAAAACGAGAACGGTGAGCAGTACCAGTTCGAGTGGGGCGCGGATTCTCTGTTGCTGGCTCAGGTCGGGCTGGATGGCGTTGCTACGCGATACGACTATGACGCGGCGGGCCGCACGGTATCACGTACCTTTGCCGCCGGACATCCTCAGTCAATCATCCATCGCTACCACTGGAGCCGGGCGGGACAACTGCTGGCGCGGACCACGCCGGAAGGCCAGACGCGCTATCACTACAGCGGTGGCGGCCAGCTGGGTAAAGTGTCGCAGCATCTGCCGCTGTCTGACACCGAGTGGAGCCAGCAGGCCGAGCAGGAAATTACCTTTGAGTACGATGCGCTGGGCCGCATCGTTGCTGAGCAGGGGGAGCAGGGCGAACTGGCGTGGGAGTATGACGCGCTGGGTAACTGCACGGCCTTAACCCTGCCGGATGGTCGCAACCTCAAGCAGCTTCATTACGGCAGCGGCCATTTACTGAGCATCGCGTTAGACAACCTGCCGGTTACCGAGTTTACCCGTGACACGCTGCACCGGGAACTGAGCCGGACGCAGGGCAGCCTGACCATGCGCAGTGAGTATGATCGCTTAGGCAGACTGCGCCGCCGTGACGTGTTTAAGGGAGACGCGCAGCGTCCTGCGCCGCGCGTCTGGTCCCGTCGCCGTGACTTCGATTACGGCAACAACCTGATCCGTGAAGAGCGCGACGATAATCCGTTCAGCCAGACATTATGGAACTACGATAACGCCGGCCGGCTGTTGTCACAGGACGGTGCACAGCCGGGTAATGAGCAGTGGCGCTGGGATGGCGCAGGCAACCCGCTGGATCGCCATACTGCCGCGCATGTCATGCATAACCGCGTCACTGAACTGAACGGTATCCGCTGGCAGTACGATATCCATGGCCGTACCACTGAGAAAGATGACGGCCAGACCCGCTGGCGTTATCGCTACGATGGCGAGCACCGCCTGACGGATGTGATCAGCGAGCCACGGGACCGTAACAAGCCGCGTACAAAGGTGAGTTTTCGCTACGATCCCCTTGGGCGTCGCATCAGTAAAACCAGCCAGCAGCTGTTACAGGGCAGGCGGTCTGGGAACGCCGTCACGACGCGCTTTGTGTGGGAAGGCTACCGACTGTTGCAGGAAATCCACGACGGGATCCCGCTGACCTACGTTTACAGCGACAGCCAGAGTTATGAACCGCTGGCGCGTATTGATGGAGTTGAAAGCCCGGAGATTTACTGGTTCCATAATGCGGCCAACGGAATGCCGGAATTGCTGACTGACGCTGAAGGGCAAAAAGCCTGGGAAGGGATCAACAGCCCGTGGGGCAAACTGCTGCGCGAGTCAAACCAGCGCGTTCCGGGCTACGATCAAAATCTCCGTATGCAGGGCCAGTATCTGGACCGTGAAACCGGACTGCACTACAATCTGTTTCGTTATTATGACCCGGACAGCGGACGGTTCACCCAGCAGGACCCGATAGGGCTGGCTGGCGGGATCAACCTCTACCAGTATGCGCCGAATGCGCTGGGGTGGGTGGATCCGTGGGGGTTGATGAAGTGTTCTAACCCACCGAAGGGAAGGAAGGTTAATCGGACAGTTTATAGGTTCGAACAACCTGATAGACTTGGAACAACATGGGATGCACATAAGTGGAATGTTGATTCTAACCATCGTTATACTGAACCAGGCTTGGGTGGTGTATACGGTGCTAATTCTCGCAAAACCGCGTTGTCAGAGGTAAATGCTTGGGGTGTAGATCTATCCAATCGAGTCTTAACAAGTAAGAAAGTACAGCTTAATAATGTGCTTGATTTAACAAAGCCGGAGATAAGAAATAAGCTTGGCGTTTCTTTAGATGACCTAACTCGAACGGCATCTGGTTCAAATAAGTACGAAGTAACTCATCAAATTGGTAAGTGGGCTAAATCTCAGGGATATGACGGTATTCTTGCACCGTCAGCTCGTAATTCAACAGGCACGAATCTAATATCATTCGGGGGGTTTTAAATGGGTTTGGAATCTGATTATTTGGGAGATGAAGCGTGGGGGAAATTAGTCGATTCTTTTAAAGGGGTTTACCCAGATGATGATGTAGAGGTTTTAGCACGAAAAATGAATGGTATGAGGGATATAGCCTTGGTTGTAAACGGTAAAATTGGCCTTGAGGGCGGTCTGAAATGGTGTGAAAGAAAGATAGTTATGCTGGAAAATATCCGTCCAATCGACTGTCTTTGTGATGATTTGCTGCTAAAAAGACTCAAAGAGTACTTAATTGAGTTACCATGTTGATTTTTTATGTTTTTTACTATTTATTTTTAAATCTATGATTAGGAGTTTATTGGATTTAATGACTTGAATAGGTATTAATAGAGTGGTGAGACTTACTGATGAACTGTAAGTCTCATATAATTCTTTTTTTACTTAAAATAAGAGCATGCTATAAAAATCTATGTGTAGGCATTGCGAAAGAAAGTTAATTATGGTGTTATCAGCTTTGGATTGTCAGGTTTTTGAATGATTCTAAATACTCCTCTTAGTCCTTAACTCTCTTTTTTATTATAAAAAGGAGTGATTTTCAGAAAAAATATTTTTCTGCTGGGAAAAAGCATCTGAAGCTTTTGCTTATAAAACTGGGCAGCGTAAAAAAATTTATGGGGGGGACGGTAATTGGCCCTTGAACCGTGGTTGTGTTACCTCTGTGAAAGAAACTCTTCATCCAGTAACTAAATTAGATCGTTATGGTGTTTTGGCTGCAGATGGTGTTTTCTGAGATACTGGAAAATTTCTTTCTCCCGCCGGGGCTTCCTTTGAAGGTAGAGCGCTTCCGGATTATAAATTAACAAAACCTCTATCTACCTATGAGGTTTTGAAACCTTTTGAAGTTGACTCAGGTCCAGCAATCCAGTGGTTCGGTAAGCCATGGATGAATAAACAACAAGAAACATCTGATTATATTGAAGATCTTATCAAAGATGGAGTTTTGAGGAGGTTATGAAAAATTTTATTAAAAATAAAGTTTTTCTACATGATGGTATTGAAAATAACTTTATCCATAAAAAGAATTTTATTGAATGCCCATGCTGCTCTGGATAAATTGTTTTTTCGGTTTATGGTTCAAAAAGTTTCAATTCAGAAGATTTAGAGTTTAAGGCGCTTTACTCAAAAAAATAAGAAGAGTAAAAGAAAAAATTAAAGGTTCGGGTCGTTATAATTATGATGGAGAAGCTGTCAGCTTTTTTGAGACGGATTGTGATTTTGAAAATCATAAGGTAGTAGTGTTTTTTACATTTTCTGAAATCCAACCATCCAGGTATTCCTCTCATTTGATAGGTCTTTTTCTAAGAGATTAATTTCCTAAATTTTATTCTAAATAAATGATATTTTAGTTAATTGCATTGATTGTTGAGAGATTATACGCGATTCCTGCCGATCTAGCTTCGATTATGGCAACAACCTGATCCGTGAAGAGCGCGACGATAATCCGTTCAGCCAGACGTTATGGAACTACGATAACGCTGGCCGGTTGTTGTCACAGGACGGTGCGCAACCGGGTAATGAGCAGTGGCGCTGGGATGGCGCAGGCAACCCGCTGGATCGCCATACTGCCGCTCATGTCATACATAACCGCGTCACCGAACTGCACGGTATCCGCTGGCAGTACGATATCCATGGCCGCACCACTGAGAAAGATGACGGGCATACCCGCTGGCGCTACCGTTACGATAGTGAGCATCGCCTGACGGATGTGATCAGCGAGCCACGTGACCGCAAGAAGCCGCGCACTAAGGTGAGTTTCCGCTACGACCCACTTGGACGTCGCATCAGTAAAACCAGCCAGCCGCTGTTACAGGGAAGACCGTCCGGGAACGCCGTCACGACGCGCTTTGTGTGGGAAGGCTACCGCCTGCTGCAGGAAATCCACGACGGGATCCCGCTGACCTACGTTTACAGCGACAGCCAGAGCTATGAGCCGCTGGCGCGTATTGATGGTGTTGAAAGCCCGGAGATTTACTGGTTCCATAATGCGGCCAACGGGATGCCGGAGCTGCTGACTGACAGTGAAGGGCAAAAAGCCTGGGAAGGTATCAACAGCCCGTGGGGCAAACTACTGCGCGAGTCCAGCCAGCGGATGCCGGTCGTTCAGCAGAACATGCGTATGCAGGGCAAGTACCTGGACCGGGACTAATTTGCTTTAGCAAATTTGAACATCGCTTCAGCGATGGCCCCATGGGGGTGAGGCACCGCAGGTGCCGAATCAACCGGACTGCACTACAATCTGTTTCGTTATTATGACCCGGACAGCGGACGGTTCACCCAGCAGGACCCGATAGGGCTGGCGGGCGGGATAAACCTCTACCAGTATGCGCCGAATGCGCTGGGGTGGGTGGATCCGTGGGGGTTGAGTAGGTGTAGTCTTAAAGGAAAGTATAAAGAAATTGATAAGGCAGAATTACCAGTTTGGATAAGGGATTCTTTCAAAGATGGAGAGTATAAAACAGTGTTGACAACTGAGGATGTGACCTTGTATCGCGTTTTTGGTGGTAATGCTAAAATAGATGGCTCATTTGTTGGTACATCTCCGGCGCTGAATAAAATTCAGGCGAAAATAGATTCTGCACTTTTACCGGAATGGAAAAATACCAGACAATTCGAGGCAACTTTAAAAATCCCGAAAGGAACGATTCTTCAGATTGGGAAAGTTGAGAAGCAGATTATGAAATCTGGTACAGTTCTTGAGGGTGGGGCGGACCAGATACTACTTCCGCACGGATATCCTGTTAGTTGGATAACTGATGTGAGATTTTTATAATTGAGAAATTAACTATGAACAAGCAAGAACTATTGGTTGAAATAGATAAGACATCTTCTTACATAGAAGGAGTTATGAATAATGAAAATAAAGGGGGGTTAATAGTATTTATTGATGAGTTGAAGTTACTTAAATTTAGAATTATGAATAACAGTATCATGAATAACCCTTTAAGAGGCTTTCCGCGGCGCTATGCTGAGATGTATAACGATTACCTCCATACAATAACGGATGTGATGAGCAAAATTGAAAAGTCTGTCGATTTATATTTGGACAGCAACTAATTCCTTCTTTATTTTTAATGGTTTTGTCTTAATGAAAGGGGATGGGTGAAACCTGTGGTTGCGCTTACACCTTTTTATATTGCTGTATACTTAGTGCCGAAAATAGCGCTTTAACTAAGTGTTAAGAGATTATTTTTTTACTGACTTTAATATGATAGTTATTACTGTATTATAATTAGATTGGAAAACGTCATTCTTAAATTAACTATAATTATAAATTATCTGACATCAATTATTTAATACAGTCTGATCAGCACCCGTGATATGGTGCTGGAAATATCCAACAGATGTATGCTGATAATAGGATAATAGAGTTCGATAAAGTCGATATTTTACCAGAGAGAGAATGATAGATTTATTTCCCTACAATGAAGTTTTAGATTTTCTTGAAGCTTTCTTCCAAAAAATGATTAAAAATGAAGCTTATCGTGAGGAGATGAAAGCTATCATTGATGGAAGTCGTAAGAATAAAACAGTTTCAATACGAGCCATAGATGTTTTTTTCAGGTGACATGCAAACCCTCTATTAGGGCTGTTGAGTCAAGAAGCAAGGGGTAGAATAACTATTTTTTGTGCAATCAAAAAACGGTAAGCTTGTTATTATATTGCCTGTACATTGATATATAGTTTTGGTGCGGTAATAATGTTTTTTCCATTTCGAATTTCAATGTCTTAAAAACTCTCTTTTTATCCTGTTGAGCCTATAAGGAGATAAAATGAACCTGCCAGGAATGAATCCCGAAAATAACTTACCGGGTTATGACATCGCGAGGATGACGGGTTATGGGGCACCTGATTTTGATTTTAAAGCGCTGGGTGCAGCAATGGATTGTACTCGTGAGTTTTATCAGGCTGGCATCATCTTCGCTGATGGCGCACAGCGTTATCTTGTTCGACCTGGTCAGCGTCATCCTAATGGCCAAAGTGGTATCGTCACACATCTTATTGTGACCAAAACGGCTAAGCAAGTCTCAAAGTCTGATACGGGCAAGGCACTGAGTGAAGCAGTCAGCGCGACCTCAATGGGTACGGAGATTGCTTCGACCGTGCTTTCCTGTGGTGCAATGATTATTACCGCTGGCGTGGCGGTTATTGGTGCTTCAGCAACACCTATAACCGCTGGCAGTAGCGGCGTGCTTGTTGCTATTGGTTATGCTGGCGCTGCCGCAACAGGTGTGCAATGTGTCAATGGTATTTACCGTGTTTATGATCTCGTCGAAAACGCGGGTGAAAACGTCGCGTGGTTAGACTCTCAGGATTGGTACGTTGCTACTTCAACGTCCCTTGACCTTATTTCACTTGCTAGTGTGGGCGGTGCATTGAAAGAAGCCCTGGCAACATGGCGAGCGATGAAATCGGTCTCTTCTTTGAAAGCCACGGAGTGGCTCCGGAACTATCCAAGGCAGGACCGGGCGCGCCTTACTGAATTAATCATTCGGGCACAAAACCCTGGTATAAGTAATAAAGAGCTAAAAGCCGCCATCCGTGCAGGACTTTATCCAAAGCGTTTCCCGGTAGAGCCGGTGCAAAGAGAACTTGTTAAACAACTCGCGCAGGTCGTAACCAGTGCAGCTGCTGTGGCTGGCAGTGCTGTCAGTGGTATCATTGCTGCTCCAGGTAACGTGCCGCGCACCGGGCGCTACATTGTGGGAACAATTCAATCTCTGGCGGTAATTTAATGCAATTTTTATCATGGCTTGTCGGACGTAATATCACTGAACTGCTGCAACAGGGGCGCGAAATAGATCAGGTCATCGCACGGCAGGATGATTCCATACTTGCCCGTTCCACTACAGAGCTTGAGCGTTATTTTAAACAGCCCTCTGAGTCGCTTCCCCGGCAAAACGGCTTCCCGGTTGCAATCGTAATGATGCTGTTGCTGATTTCATTTGCATTTAATTTGCTGACGTTTCTGCACGCGTTACCTCCTCTCAGCCCTCAGATACACGCGTTGAGTTTTTTTGTTCCCTCAATCGTCATTCTTGGCGCGATACTCACGGCCAGTTACCTGCTTGCGCGTGGCCATACAGCCGGTGTGGCGGGGCTGGCTTATGTCTGTGCGATGTTGCTTATATCAACTGTTTTACTCCTGAGCTACAGCGTTGTTACGGGTAGCCACTCGGGCCTGTGGTTGCTTCTGGCACTCGCTGCTTTGGCGGGTGCTCGCGGGATACTTAATGGGCAGGCTTTCATCCTGTTTGCCATTTACTGCCGGACACAACGCCTCGCAAACATCGCCCGGCAGCGCCGCATGAAATAACCCGTACGGGTCTGTAGTGCTGTTATCGCGGAATATCCATTCCGCGACTCTCTTCTATTTTTCTCTCAAATCTGAAAGCAAAACCCCGGTGTAAGTTGCCTCCGGTGAGTATGAATATGAGGTAAGCCAGGATATTTACTGAGCAGCTTTGTCACAGTAGCAGCCATTTTTTCTCCATCTGCCCTTGTCCATATTCCATCCCTCCTGCCTGAACACGATCTTTTTCCTATGATCCACCCCTTCCTTTACTCCATTCCCTGTGACAACCCCCTGAAAAACCCACCCATCATCACTATTACCTCTGGCTATAACCTGCCGTTATACCCTCCTGCTAAACAAGCATTCGTCACCTTTCAGAACGCATGAAATAGTGGTTTCAGAACCTGATCTTTTGGCTGAAACGAGAGACAACATGCTAATCCCACAACCCTATTTACTCTTTCTTGGCGATGTTACCGATCCCCTCGCGGCAAAAACGGCGCGCGGCATTCATATCTGGCGGCCGGAGCAGTGCGTTGGCGAAATCAAACTGCCGGGCTGCACGGTCAGTCTGGGTCTGGATGAGCTGGATATTCCCGGCGCCAAAGCGCGAGGCGCGAAAACGCTGGTACTTGGCACTGCCAATGCCGGGGGCTATCTGCCAGCGCACTGGCTGGAAACGATTAAAAATGCCATTAAAGCAGGCATGAATGTTGCCAGTGGTCTGCACCACCGACTGGTAGATGAACCGGAACTGGTGACGCTTGCACAGTCTTCGGGGGTTGAGCTGTTTGACCTGCGCCATATGCGCCCGGCGCTTAATGTTGGCAGCGGTAAGAAGCGTTCAGGTAAGCGGATACTGACCGTGGGTACGGACTGCTCGGTAGGCAAAATGTATACCTCTCTGGCGCTGGAAGCGGCGATGCGTGCGCGTGGCCTGAAAGCCGATTTTCGTGCCACGGGGCAGACCGGCATTCTGGTCGCAGGGGAGGGCATTGCTGTGGATGCGGTCATCGCTGATTTTATTGCCGGTGCAGCAGAAGCGCTGTCACCGGCGAATGATGATGACCACTGGGATATCGTTGAAGGTCAGGGATCACTGTTCCATCCCTCTTATGCCGGAGTGAGTATGGGGCTGATGCACGGCGCGCAGCCGCACTGGCTGGTCATGTGTCATGAAATGGGACGCCCACATATGCGTCATTTGCCACACCAGCCCATGGTCAGCCTGCAGGCGTGCGTTGAAGCCAATCTGCGAGCCGCGCAGGTGACCAGTGAGTCCGTTCAGCTTGCTGGCTTTGCTATCAACACCTCAAATTACAGCGAAGAAGAGGCGCTCGCCTGGTGCGCCGAAATCAGCGCTGAGTTTGGTTTACCGGCAACGGATCCGGTGCGTTTTGGTATTGATGAGATCGCCGCACTGCTTCAGGAGCGTGGCTGAAATGCGACAGTTGCAGATTGATGTGGTGGAACTGCCGCTGGCGCGACCTTTTGCTATCGCACGCGGTACCCGTACCGCCGTGACGGTCATCCGGGTCACGCTGGAGCAGGCGGGTTTCATCGGGCAGGGCGAATGTACACCAACTGCCCGCTACGATGAGACGCCGGATAGTGTTCAGGCCATGCTCGAAGCCGTTCGTACTGACGTGGAGTCGGGCCTCAGCCGTCATGATCTGCAACACCGCTTACCCGCCGGTTCAGCGCGCAACGTGCTGGACTGTGCGCTGTGGCGACTGGATGCCGCCAGAGCTAATCAGACGCTGTGGCAAAAGAGCACCTGCTCTCAGCCAGCGTCGGTCGTGACCGCAGAAACCCTTAGCCTGGATACGCAGGAATTTATGGCTCTCGCGGCGGCGGATGCTGTGTCACGGGGTGCCATCCTGCTCAAAATTAAGCTCGACCGTCATGCGATTCTGGAAAAAGTGGCGGCGATTCGCACAGCGGCACCGCGTGCCACGCTCATTATTGATGCCAATGAAGCCTGGTCGGGGCTGGAACTGGAAAGCCTGCTGGTGGCACTGAAGGCCTTCAATATTGCGATGGTGGAGCAACCCCTTCCCGCCGGACAGGATCATGACCTTCAACGTTTTAAGCATCCCATACCGGTCTGTGCAGATGAGAGTTGCCATACGCGGGCGGATATTGCCGGATTACGCGATCGCTACGAGATGGTCAACATCAAACTGGATAAGTGCGGTGGCCTGACGGAAGCGCTGGCGATGGTGGATGAAGCCCGCACGCTCAATATGCGCATTATGGTGGGTTGCATGCTGGGCTCGTCACTGGCCATGGAGGCCGCGTTACCCGTCGCGGCTAACGCGGAGTTCGTTGATCTGGATGGCCCCATCTGGCTTGCCGCCGACAGTTCTCCTTTTTTGAGCTATTCCCAGGGCCGTATCTGGCTATAACCGTGCGAGGCGACGATGACGGACACACAACGTACTTCCCCTGCAACCCGCGCTGCCTCGCCATCCCCCGTGCTGGCGATTCAGGATCTCAGCGTCTCGTTTCATGGACGCAGCGGTGAAAATCAGGCACTCAAAGCCATCAGCTTTGCCATTCATCCGGGTGAAATCGTCGCCGTCGTGGGTGAAAGCGGATCGGGTAAATCTGTCACGTCGCTGGCGGTGATGGGCCTGCTGGCAAACAATGGCCGTGTGGATCGCGGCAGCATGCAGTTTTGCGATCGAAACGGAAAAGTGCATGCGTTAGAAACGCTGGATGACGCTCAGCGCCGCACGCTGCGCGGCCGAGAAATGGCGATGATCTTTCAGGAGCCCATGACCTCGCTGAATCCGGTGCTGCGCATTGATGATCAACTTACCGAGGCATTACGCGATCATCATCTGTGCGACAGAAAGCAGGCCCATGCGCGCGCGCGTGAATTGCTGCGACAGGTGCGTATCGCCGATGTGGATCGCGTCATGAAAAGCTATCCGCACTCGCTGTCAGGCGGCATGCGGCAGCGAGTGATGATTGCGCAGGCCCTTGCCTGTGATCCGCAACTTCTGATTGCCGACGAGCCTACCACTGCGCTGGATGTCACTGTTCAGGCACGCATTCTCCATATTCTGTGTGAGCTGCAACGCGAGAAACAGATGGCGGTGCTGTTTATCACCCATGATATGGGCGTGGTAGCAGAAATTGCCGATCGCGTGGTGGTCATGCTGCGTGGCGAAGTGGTAGAGCAGGGAACCGTGTCTGAGATTTTTGCCGCCCCGCAGCACGCTTATACCCAGGCGTTACTGGCGGCAGTGCCAAAACTCGGCGATATGCGGGAACACGCGTGGCCACAACGCTTCCCTCTGCCGGGTGCGCGCGAGGCTGTGCATGGCGAACAGCAGACCGCTCGCTATGACGTGGCGCCGCTGCTGGATGTTCGCGGGTTGAAAGTCTATTACCCCATCCGCAGCGGCATCTTATCGAGCCTTACGCATCATGTGCATGCGGTGGAGCAGATTGATTTCAGTCTGTGGCCAGGTGAAACCCTGGCCATCGTGGGTGAAAGCGGCTGCGGCAAATCGACAACCGGACGGGCGCTGATGCGCCTCATCAACAGTGAAGCTGACAGTATTCACTTTGAAGGAAAGGAAATTTCTGACCTGAAAGAAGCAGAATTCCAGCCGCTCCGCCGTGAAATCCAGATGGTGTTTCAGGATCCCTATGCGTCACTGAATCCCCGCCTGACAGTGGGGTTCACCATTGCCGAGCCGTTACTGTTACATGGCATGGTTTCATCGCTTGAACAGGCTTCCCCACAGATAGATGCGCTGCTCAAGAGCGTCGGTCTTTTGCCAGAGCACGCGCGTCGTTATCCGCACGAATTTTCAGGCGGTCAGCGTCAGCGTATTGCCATTGCCCGCGCCATGGCGCTGAAACCGAAAGTGATTATTGCGGATGAAGCGGTATCGGCTCTGGATGTCTCGATTCAGGCGCAGGTGGTGAACCTGATGATGGACCTGCAGCAGCAAACGGGCGTGGCATGGATTTTCATCTCTCACGATATGGCGGTCGTCGAGCGTATTGCTAATCGCGTCGCGGTGATGTACCTCGGCCAGATTGTGGAGCTTGGACCGCGCCAGTCGGTCTTTAATCAGCCGCAACATCCCTATACCCAACGTCTGCTGGCCTCCGTGCCGGTAGCCGATCCAGAGAACCGTCAGCCCCGTATTTTCGATGACAGCGAAATTCCCTCGCCGTTGCGTAAGGTGGGCGAAACGGTCACTAAACACCGTTATCGCCAGGTTGCGCCCCAGCACTGGGTCGCTGACGGCATTGCATTGCAGTAATCCTCAACGACCAGGAGAATGTATGAAAACGCTGTTTCGCCGTACTTCGCTAGCCCTCGCATTGACGACGACGCTGGTCATGACTGCGCAGGCACAGGATCTGCGCATTTCAATGTATGCCGATATCACGGGGCTGGATCCGCACGACACCTCGGATAATGTCAGCTACTCGGTTCAGAGCGGCATCTTTGAGCGCCTGTTCCAGTTTGATCCTCAGATGAAGCTACAGCCCTGGCTGGCGACAGGGTATACCTCCAATGACAGTGCCACCGAATTTACGCTGACGCTGCGCAAAGGCGTCACTTTCCAGGACGGTACGCCTTTTGATGCCGAAGCCGTCAAAGCGAACCTTGATCGTCTGGCAGACCAGAAAAAAGGGCTGAAGCGTAACAGCCTCTACAAAATGATCGATAAGGTCACGGTGCTGGCACCCGACCAGGTAAAAATCGATCTGAATCAGTCGTTCGGGGCCTTTATCAATACGCTGGCGCATCCTTCCGCGGTGATGTGGAGCCCGTCCATTCTTAAGCAATATCCTGAAGAAGCGCAGTTGCGACTGCATCCGGTGGGAACCGGTCCATTTAAATTTGTTAACTGGACTCCGGGCAAAGCGGTCACACTGGCGAAATATGACGGTTACTGGCAGCAGGGATGGCCTAAAGTCGACCATGTCATCTTCTCGCCGAGCCCCGAAGATGCGACACGGGTGGCAGCGTTGAAATCGGGGCAGGTGGATGCCATCTGGCCATTGCCTTCAGACCTGATCGCGGCCGTGAAGCAGGACAGCCATCTCTCCATTCAGCGCGATCCGAGCATTTATCTTTATTACATGGCGATCAACACGCAGCACAAGCCGCTGGCGGATGTTCGGGTGCGTCAGGCCATCAACTATGCGATTGACCGTAATCTGTGGCTGAAAGTGGCCTTTGCCGGTCTGGGTAAACCTGCCACATCAGCGATACCAGAAGGCGTGCAGTTCTATGAGAAACAAGGCGATCCTGATTACCGTTATGCGCCGGATAAGGCCAAAGCCTTACTTAAGGATGCGGGCTATCCGAATGGTCTGGACCTTAAGCTCTGGGTGACCAACGCCACGGCCAGCGTCCGTGCCGCTCAGGTGCTGAAAGCGCAACTGGCCACGGCAGGCATTCGGGCCACGGTAACGCCTATGGATTCCGGCACGCGCAACGCTAAATTGTGGGGCGTACAGGACCCGAAAAAGGCGGAGTTTGACCTCTATTATGGCGGCTGGTCGACCTCAACAGGCGATGCCGACTGGGCGCTGCGTCCGCTGTTTGCCACCGAATCCTGGGTGCCAACCTCATATAACGTCTCCTATTTCAGTCACCCTGATGCAGACAAAGCGATTGCTGCCGGGCTGGCGACGGCCGATCCGGCAAAGCGTGGCATCGCCTATGCACAGGCGCAAAAGGTGTTGTGGAAAGAAGCACCGGTGGCGTTCCTTGGCACGCCAGACAATCTGGTGGGCAAGCGCAACACCCTGAGCGGCGTTTCGATGCTGCCTGATGGCAATTTACTGTTCACTCAGGCGTCCTTTAAATAAGACGGTCTCTTCTTCCTCGTCCCCTGTCCGGAACGGGTATGGGACGTAAGGAAGCCAGTCACACCTCATTTCAGGGAATGGCATGTTTGCATACATCATTCGCCGATTGCTGGAGATGATCCCGGTTTTGCTGGTGGTCTCCTTGCTGGTTTTCGGTTTTATCAAGCTCATGCCGGGCGACCCGGCGCGCATTTATGCCGGACCGGATGCGCCCATTGAGGCAGTCGAAGCGGCGCGTCAGCATCTCGGGCTTAACGATCCGCTGCCGCAGCAGTATCTCCACTGGATCGGCAGCCTGTTGCAGGGCGATCTGGGCACCACGTATCGCACCCAGCAACCGGTGCGGGAGGTGATCAGGCAGGGCTTTATGCCAACACTGTGGCTCGCCTTAGCGGGTTTCACCTGGTCCGTCATTCTCGGTTTGTTATTCGGCGTTATGGCTGCACTGAAACGTGGACGATGGCAGGACTGGATGCTGATGAGCGTGGCGGTGGGCGGTATTTCGATGCCAGCCTTCTGGCTGGGGCTTTTGCTCATCCAGTTCGTCGCGATGCCATTTGGGCTGTTTTCGGTCAGCGGCTTTAACCAGGCCAGCGATATTGTCCTGCCCGCCATCACGCTGGGTTCGTCGGTTGCGGCGGTCATGGCGCGCTTTACCCGTTCGGCCTTTCTTGAGGTGGCGCAGGAAGATTACGTGCGTACCGCCAAAGCCAAAGGGCTGCGTAACCGCCTGGTGACGTGGAAACATGTGATGCGCAATGCGCTCATCCCGGTGATTACCATGCTGGGCTTGCAGTTCGGTTTTCTGCTGGGCGGATCCATCGTGGTGGAGAGTGTTTTCAACTGGCCAGGGTTAGGCTGGTTATTGATTGAGTCGATCAAAGCGCAGGATCAGCCGGTGATTCAGGCGCTGGTGATGCTGTTCGTGTTTGAATTTATTGTGATTAATCTGCTGGTCGATCTGCTTTACGCGGTGGTTAATCCGGCCATTCGTCTGCGACAGGAGCCGAAATGAGTATTCAATCGCTGACTGAAAACCCGCCTCAGATTATTCGTTCGCCGTGGCGCGATTTCCTGCATGCCCTTGTGCGGAACCCTCTGGCGCTGGTCTCAGGCGGGTTTGTGCTGCTGTTGATTGTGGTGGCGATTTTTGCGCCCTGGCTGGCACCCTGGGATCCCATGGCCCCGGACTGGATGGCGTTATCGTCGCCGCCAACGGCGGCACACTGGATGGGGACCGATGAACTGGGGCGCGACCTTCTCAGTCGCATTATCTATGGCGCGCGCATCTCGCTCTATATCGGCGTGCTGTCGGTGACGATCGGCATGCTGGTCGGGGTCATGCTGGGCTTACTGGCGGGCTATTACGGCAGTTGGGTCGATATGCTGATCATGCGCGGTGCCGACGTATTATTCGCCTTTCCCGGCATGTTGCTGGCCATTGCGGTGGTGGCGCTGCTGGGGACGGGTCTGAACAATGTCATTATCGCGGTCGCGGTATTCAGCGTACCGGTATTTGCCCGCATCGTGCGGGCTTCGACGCTCTCTCTGAAGCAGGCTGCCTATGTTGAAGCCGTTCGCTGTGCCGGTGCGCCAGACAGAGTGATTATTCTGCGGCATATCCTGCCCGGCACGCTCTCCAGCGTGATTGTCTATTTCACCATGCGCATTGGTACCAGTATTCTGACAGCGGCGGGCCTGAGTTTTATTGGACTGGGTCCGGAGCCAGACGTGCCTGAATGGGGCAATATTCTGGCGATGAGCCGCAGCATGATGATGGCCGGATCGTGGCACATGAGCGTATTTCCGGGGCTGGCGATCTTTATTACCGTGCTGGCATTCAATCTGCTTGGCGACGCGCTGCGCGACACGCTCGATCCCAAACTCAAGGGCTGACTATGAATTTCCAACAATTGCAGCGCGATCTGCTGCTGGATCGCTGGCGTGACCTGCGTCAGCTCGGGCAGCCGCGAAGCGCCTGCGGACCCACCAATCGGATCAGCGATGTTGCGGGCGTGCGTGTCGGACATTGCACGCTGAATGAAGGCGAAAAGCAGACTGGCGTAACCGCCGTCGTACCGCCGGGCGATAATCTGTTTCTCACGCCGCTGCCGTGTGGGGTCGGGGTCCTGAACGGCTTTGCGAAACCCATCGGACTGGTTCAGATCGAGGAACTTGGCGTGCTTCAGACGCCGATTCTGCTCAGTAACACGCTGGCGGTCGGCACGCTGTTTACCGCGCTGGTGCGGGATGCCATCAGCCGAAACCCGGAACTGGGAAGAACGTTGCCCACGGTCAACCCGCTGGTACTGGAGTGCAACGATGGCTGGCTGAATGATATTCAGGCGCTGGCCATTAATGAGGCGATGGCGCAGAAGGCTCTGCTGACGGCCTCAGCCGACTTCGCGCGCGGCAGCGTTGGCGCGGGACGCGGAATGAGCTGTTTCAGCCTGAAAGGGGGCATTGGAACCGCCTCACGCCTTATTCCTTCACTCAACGCCACGCTTGGCGTGCTGGTACTGGCCAATTTCGGCGCGCTGGAGGCATTAACGCTCGATGGCGTCCGCGCTGACGAGATGATTGCGCCGCTGCTGGCCGGGGAGACGCCGCAGCGTGATGCCGGTTCTGTCATCATCATCATGGCGACGGATGCACCGCTGGACGCACGTCAGTTGAAGCGCATCGCGAAGCGAGCCGGTGCCGGTCTTGGGCGGCTGGGCAGTTACTGGGGCCACGGTTCGGGTGATATTGCGGTGGCGTTTTCAACGCAACCTCTGCCGCAACCGCCACCGGACGACACGCTGGAGCCGCTGCTTGCTGCCGCGGCGGATGCAACTGAACATGCTGTACTGGATGCTTTGCTGAGCGCAGAGGCTGTTACCGGCTTTCGCGGTCATCATCGCCCCTCACTGACTCAGATTATGGATAGATTAACCTCATGAAAATTTTTATCTCGGCCGATATTGAAGGTATCGCGGGGGTCATGCGCCCGGAGCAATGTACACCCGGCCACCCGGAACATCAGCTGGCCCGCGGTCTGATGGAGCAGGAAGTGAATGCCGCGATTGCGGGGGCTTTTGCAGGCGGGGCAACGGAAGTGGTGGTGGCAGACAGCCATGCGCAGATGACCAATTTGCGTGCGGAAAATATCGATCCCCGCGCCCGGCTGGTGCAGGGAAAACCCCGCGACCTGTCGATGGTGGAGGGGATAGAGCAGCAGACGTTCGACGGGCTGTTTCTGGTGGGATTTCACAGCGCAGCGGGTGAGCCCGGCGTCCTGGCGCATACCATCAACGGTCGTGCATTCTGGCGTATCCATATCAATGGCCTTGTGATGGGGGAAACCGATATTTATGCCGCCGCCGCCGCTGAGCAGGGCACGCCATTGCTGCTGGTCACTGGCGACGATCAGTTACAGAGCTGGATTGTGGAACACTACTCAGCGGTTGATTACGTCTGTGTAAAACGCGCCATTTCGCATACCTGCGCGGAATCAATCAGTCCACAAGCGGCACAGCGTGCGATTGCTGCCGCGGCAAGTGCCGCACTGCAACATCTCCCTCAGGTGAGCACGACCCGCCTGACAGCGCCTTATGCTATGCGGCTTCAGGCCACTAAACCGGTGCTGGCCGATCTGTTCAGTCTGATCCCCGGCGTCACGCGCCTTGATGCCGTTACCGTGGCTTATCAGGCGGAGAATATGGAGACGTTAATCAGCTTACTCAGTGCATTCTCTTATCTGGCGAGTACTCAGTCGTAGCGACGTTATAGCGGGGCTGCCTGCACCGGTTTTGCGGTACAGTTTTTGCAGCAGGATAATGATTGATCTCACCCTCCGCCGGTGCAGCCTGTCGGAGAGGCCTCCGTTTTCGGTATTCCATCCAGGGTAAATATTCATGCGGCTCCGCCATATAGAGGTCTTTCAGGCCATCGTACAGACCGGCAGCATCAGCGCTGCGGCGCGCTTGCTCAATGTCTCGCAGCCCAATATCAGCCGTGTGCTGAATCACGCTGAACAGCAGCTGGGATTTGCGCTGTTTGAGCGACGGCTACAGGGAATGAGTGTGACGGCAGAAGGGCGACGCCTGCTGCCTGAAATAGAAGACCTCTGCCAGCGTCTGCAATCAATCACCCAGCTCACCGAACAATTGCGGCGTGGCGAAGGGCAGTTAGTCCGCGTCGGAGCGGCTCACGCTTTTGGTCAGATGGTGATGGCGCCTGCCCTGGTCACCTGGCGGCAACAGATGGCTTCGGTCAGTGTGGAACTGGTCACCGAGCACTTCAGTACCTTATGTCAGATGATTCTGGATAATCAGCTCGATTTCGCGCTGGTCTTCGGTCAGCAGGTCGATGCGGATCTGCTGGCTGAGCCTCTGTTCCAGTCCTCCATGGTGGCGCTGCTACCACTCACTCATCCCCGGCATGAACCCGTTACGCTGGAGTGGCTATGCAACAATAATCTACTGATGATGCAGGCTCAGGATCCGCTTGGACGCGTACTTCACCGTGCGCTGCGCGATAAAAAACTGAATCCCGCCGTGTCGTTGTCGATTAAAACCTATTCGGTCATTGCGGATATGGTGCTGGCAGGCGGCGGCACGGGCGTTGTGGATCTCTTCACCGCCTGTCGCTATGCCGAACAGCTAAAACTGCTGCCGATAGCGCAGCCCCTGCCGTTTGAAGTGATGCTGATCAGCCGCCGTGACCAGCCACAGTCGCAGTCCACTCTGCAACTTAAGCAGGTTATCCGTAACAGATTGTGGGAGATCGCCCGGCAGTGTGAAGCGCAGTTTATCCGGGGCTGAACACGCGCCACGCTTCACCGCTACTCATCCGGCTATTTTATGAGATGCATCACAAAATTTTAAGAATTTCGTCCTGATGTGAAACCAGGCTCGCTCGCGCATCACTCAACCCTGACGCTGCGGGATGAGTTGCTCATTTCGCAAGTTATCAACTGACCGGTGACTGATAACCGGCACAACCTGGCGGAGTGAGAATGATGGATGGAATTAGACGCCCACCTTCCCCTGTACATCACGAAACGATTGAAATGCCCACGCGCGGTGGGCCACCAACAACTGAAGTCGCTGCTACAAACCCTGCTGCGAGGGCTCGTTCAGCGGAGATTAGCCGTATTACCACTACTCTGCATAACGCGTGTAAAGGCGGACCGAACGTGCATGAATACCTGCAAGGAATAGCTGTCGCCCTGCACGATGAATTGCACCAGACGGACGATCAGGTAAAAGATGTCCTCAAACTAGCTCGCAGCTGTGACACGATGATCATGGCCAAGGCAAAGGGGGCGATTGGAATGACCTATGCCCTTTCCGGTGTACCTGGCGATCTGGTCGGCAAGGGGATAGCGAGCGCGATGAAGCTGGAGCCGGGCACGCCCATGCACAACTTTGTCGCTGGCGTAGCGGGGGGGATGACCGCAGTGGCTTTTAAAGCGGTGCTCACTCGGGTAATCGGTAGCAGTATCCAGGATTCGAGATGGATGCAGGCAGACGTGGATGCGCTGCACCCTCTTATGAAGGATGAAGCAGAAAAACGCGATACATTTGGGCATAAATTAAAAATGGCGGCGCTGGGTGGGACGGGTTTTAACGTCCGCAATCCGGTGACGGGTGGAATTTCCAGTGCAACCCAGCCCTTACCCGAAAATAAGCCGCGGCCAGAGCCAATGGGGATTATACAGGGTGCGCTCAAGCCGGGTTATGCCATCAACCAGATTGCAGGTTTTGGCCTGACTTCGGCTGCCGGTGCATTGAGTGGAGTCGTTGAAAACTACTACGACAACCTGCATGGCGCGGAGTTTTTATTTGGCCGTAACGACTGGAAGGATCGTTATATGGCGCTGTCCAGCGGGCGTCCGAATAGTGGCGAGGGGAGCCACTTCGATGCGGTGTGGGAACACGCCAAAACGCCAAAACGTTGGGTTGAAGGCGTTACAACGCTGAGTGCATTAAGTGCGGTAGCCTCTGAGACGATGGAAGCGCTCGGTTTGGGCATCGGAGCAGGGGCGGCACGTGTGGCCAAAGGTGGTGCAGAGAAGCTTTTCACCGCCAGCAAAACGAGTGCGGCAGAGACCGCTTTGGATCTGGCGAAAAAATCCAGCTTCCGCGTTTCCCGCGAAAGTGTTGGCAATGCGGCGGCCCTGGTGCCAAATGCCTATTCTTACCTGCAACAGGGCGTGTTCGGTCTTCTTTATCAGGAGGCTGAGCGAGCAGTGGCAAACAAGCTGCGCCCGCAGGCCGCCGACACGACAGAAGAGGGAGCCCCGGTAAGTTCAGGGGCGAGAACACCTGACGGCACGCCAGCACCGAGTGTGGGTACTGAGGCGAGAACTCCGGAAGGCACGCCAGCGCCGAGTGTGGGTACTGAGGCGAGAACTCCGGAAGGCACGCCAGCGCCGAGTGTGGGTACCGAGGCGAGAACCCCGGAAGGCACGCCAGCGCCGAGTGTGGGTACCGAGGCGAGAACCCCGGAAGGCACGCCAGCACCGAGTGTGGGTACCGATGCGAGAACCCCGGAAGGTACGCCAGCACCCAGCACCGGTACCCGGACGAAAGGGTCGTCAGAAGAAGGTGAATCGGACAGCGACAGCGTACATTCGCATCACTCGGGCCCATTACGTCATACCCCGCCTGAGCGTTCATCTGAGATGCGCGCCGCGGGTGATACCCATGCATGGTGGCACTCGTTCCCGGAACTTGCGAATATCAAAAGCCCACAGCCTGAGAAGTTAACCCAGGCTGACTATGAAGCCATCGTCGCCGTCCTTGAAGCTGAAGCAGAAAAGATGAGCGAGCGCATTGCCGGGATGATACCGCTGCCGGACTCCTTACCGACATCATCAGCATCATCAGTGACATCCGGGTCATCTGCGGCATCAGAAGCCGCAGGGCCTGCAGGATCGCCAGAACCTGAAGAAACGAAAAAAGTCTCCTGATGCCACACCTTAGAAGCCGCAGCGATGCGGCTTTTTTTTACGCCGAATTTGCTCTGTCTCACGCGCCGCCCGGAACTCCCGCCTCGCGCTTTCCACTCAATCGTACCCCGGTCATAGCGGGAGAAAGGCGCCAGTCTGGCTGGCGCTCACGATGACGCTTTGTTGAGAGGAGAGAAGAATGAATATCTCGTCAGGTTCGGCTTTCGGGCCGATACAGCCGCAACTGCCTGATTTTAGCGCGCTCGATGAAAAAAATTTAGCCTCGTTTACTCCGCCAGATTCTGGCGCCAGTGGCCAGGCGATTAACTTTGGTAATGATGCCATGAGCGGCACGGATTTCAGTACCCTCACCGCCATGCCCGACAGTGAGAGCAACAGGGATACGATGCAGATGCAGCAATCGGGACCGCAAATAGAGGTATGGCTGCAACTGTTATTAATGCTGCAACAGCTTTTCTCTGGTCAGCAGCAAAATAACAGCGCAGGAGCAGGAGCAGGAGCCGGGAGTGGTGGCGGCGCCGATATGCCGGACGCCTCAGCAGAAGAGGGGGCTTCGCTCACCGCACCGGTTAACGCCGCCGTGCAGCAGCCTGTTAACCCGTCCGATGCCGCTTCTGCGCAGCAACCGCTACCGGCCAGCACAACGCCACAGCCGGGTAGTGCCTCCAATGCTGCACTGAACACGCCTGCCGGGCAGACGCCGACATCCGGCGGGGTAGCGCTGATAAAAGGCGAGTCGGGGCTGCATTTACCTGGCCCGCTACTGGCTCATGAGCAGGCTATAATGCGTGCCGCGAAAGAGACTAACCAGGCGCCTGAAGTGCTGGCAGGGCAAATCTGGCAGGAGTCACGCGGGAAAACAGAGGCAACCACCGTTAACGGCGGTAATGGCCTTTCCGACAGCGGCCTGATGCAGGTTAATTCAAACACTTTCGCCGATCTGCAAAGCAGATACCCGCATCTGCTGGGGCCAGATGCCAGCCCGTCCAGCCCTGAAGACAGCATCATGGCTGGCGCGCTCTATCTGAAAGAGCAGCGGGAGACGTTTGGGGGCGATCTCGGTGCCGGGCTGCGAGGCTATAATTCAGGGCCGGGGAATGTGAATGTCAACGATCTGACGGACATCTCGAAAACCGGAACCGGCGATCCGACCTATGTCGGCAAAGTTCTCAACTTTGCCGACATTATCTCCAGCGGCAATGGCGCGTTACCTGCATAACGGGCAAAAAAAAGTCCCTGTACCGGGTACAGGGACAAACATGAGAAGCCGCAAAAATCAGGCAAAAGGCGGCGGTTCGTTCTTGCCTTTCCCCCCGCTATTTTCCACCGCAATCTGCACGGTATCGGTCGCTGCCGTGATGCCCCAGCCAACCGGCCCACGCGCCACACTCATTCCACCCTCGGCCAGTCCTTTCAGGCCACCGGTAAAGACTTCGCCCACATTGCGGGCCTCGCCAATATTGTTAAAGAAAGGCGCGGCAACAGATTTGAGAATCGGGATATTCGACAATATTTTGCCGAATTCACCCATGCCCCACTGGAAGTTGTCTTTATTGGTACCATCCATACGAACGTGCGTATCATTCGTCTCCGGCAGCTGTTTGTTCTCCGGCAGCATCTTCAGACCCTGCTCGGCGATATCCTTCAGCACACCCGCCTCGGTACCGTGGCGCGCGTCACCATCTTTGGTAATGCCCTCTATTTTGTCGTTAGCTGAGATCTCCTTACGCTCGCTGCCATCGCGCGCATTCAGGCCTTTTATGCTGTTTAACACGCAGGCCATGTTATACGCCGCATCAGCACGACTCTTCGGATCTTTATTGGCATCCGTCCAGTCGCCGAAGCGCGCTTTTAGCTCCGCCTGCTTGATATCTTTCTGGTTGCCGAGGTTTTTCAGCACCGGATTTTCATCAATGATCTGTTCGGCGCTGCGGTTATCACCCGGTGGACGGCCCTTCAGATTCTCCTCCGTCGGCCTGACGCGGGTGTCCTTCTCACTGGTTCGCACGCCATCGCCCGGTGCCAGTGGGGTTTCTTCACCTGCTGTTTCGCTGGCAAATAACGCCGTGGGCATTGTCCCTTCTTCAGCGGCTGCCGGATCGACAAGCGCCCCCAATCCAGCCTGCGTTAAGAGCTGATCAAGCTGCCGGATCGGATCGTTCAGGCCCGCCAGCGGCGTTCCGCTACCCCCGGAGTAGCTGATGGGGAGATCGCTGCCCGACCCCGGGAGGGCAGAGCCGGGCAGGGGGGTGGATAATGGCAGGTTACCCGGCAGTTGCCTGCCGGGTGAAAAAGCGGGGGTGATTCCCCCCCCGCCAGGTATTTGCATAACCATAAAAGCCCCCCGGGTCAGCTTTGCGTATTTTTCTGGGAGGATTGCCCCTCACCGCCGCCCAGAAGCCCCTGCAGCAATGAAGTAAGCCCTAACAGGGACAGCAGGTTTTGCATCATTCCGCCCTGTTGCCCACTATTGTCAGTCGCTCCCTGAGCCGGTGCCTGCGGTGCATTACCGCCAGATTCTCCGCTGTCTGCCCCTTTACCTTTATCGAGACCCATCATTTGCTGGAGCAGTTGCTGAAGCATCTGCATCAGCTGCTCAAGCGGATTGCCGCTGTGATTCGTGCCCTGTGAAGGCGCAGACGTGCCAGGTTGCTCCGGCTGCTGCGCCTTATTACCACCGCCCAACAGCTGTTGCAGACCTGTCAGCATCATGATCTGCTGCAGTAAGCCGCCGCCCGACGGGGCGTCAGGCGAGTTTGCACCGTTTGACTGGCCGTTTTTCTGACTTCCGCCTGAACCGGTCAGCGAAGCCAGCGTGCTCAGACCGTCAAAGGCGTTACTGGCAAAATTGAGCGGGCCTGTTTTCGCATTATTGAGAAAAGGTAAAGACGATTTTCCGGGCTGATCGGGTAAATCTGGTTTACCTGACGGACTGCCCCCCGTTTTGCCTGGCATATTTGCCGGAGGCAAATCGACTTTGTTTGCGTTTGTAGCTCCACCACCAAATCCTGGAATCTTCATGAATTTATTCCTCAGAGTTAATAAGTCAGCGATTGATTGGGCAGCCGCAGCGGTAACATTTTGCAATCCTGATTACTGCCGATTGCACAATTTTACCGTTCAGAGTGATGCTACCTCGCACTGTGAGTGGCAGTTGTCCCCAGGTGGTTCCACTAAAAATGTTCCCTTTGTGATGCGGATTCAGATTTATAAAAATCAAACATCACCGCCATTAACAAATTATCATCCTGTTTTATATGGATATTATTTGATTCCTGTAGGGTAATCCTTACCGGTTGAGCATCTATCCCTACACGATAATAATCCTGGACTGATAGCGGGGATGACCTGATTGGGTGAGAGTGAGGCCGCGGTAAATTTGTAATTCTTTGCATCAGGCTCTGCTTCCAGAACATCCACAAGTGCTGAACGAGCAGCGCGTCTCATGTAAGCCGCGCTTATGCGAAGCTAATGGAGAATGTATGGTTCGTCTTTACAGGACACAGTCAGACCCGGTGACTGTCGATGAGGAGAGTACGGATAACGTCTTACGTCAGGTTGATTCCCGCCCACATGCGGCGGCGGGTTACCCGGAGCCCGTAACCGATATCCATACTCATCTGTATAAGATTTTAAATACGATTGCACCGTTAAACATCGATGTCTTAATTGAGGGAGAAACGGGCACAGGGAAAGATGCACTGGCCCGGCGGCTGTATCAACTTTCGGGCTGTCGCGGCCCGATGGTGCCGGTCAACTGTGCGGCCATCCCGGAGACACTTGCCGAAAGCGAGCTGTTTGGGGTCATGGCCGGGGCGTTCACCGGCGCGAGCAGTTCCCGCGCAGGGTATATTGAGAGCGCTAATCACGGCGTGCTGTTTCTGGATGAAATAGACAGTATGCCGCTCACGATGCAGGCTAAGCTGCTGCGTGTCCTGGAAAACCGTGCGGTAGAGCGACTGGGCAGCACCAAAAGTATCGGACTGGAGCTGCGGGTTGTCGTCGCCTCGCAAATTCCACTGGCCCAGCTGGTGGCTCAGGGGCGTTTTCGTCGGGATCTCTTCTTTCGCCTCGACACGATTAAAATTGCCACGCCAACCGTTCGGTCACGACCAGAGCTGATTTTGCCGATGTTTCGCCAGTTTACGCAGGAGGCAGCGCTGCGCCTGAATCAGCCCATGCCGCCAGGATCGCTCGCGCTTGATGAGACCCTGCTGCTGCATAGCTGGCCGGGAAATATCCGCGAGCTGAAAGCGGCGGCAGAACGCTTTGTGCTGGGATTACCGCCGCTGTGCTGTGAGATAAAGCAGGAAGGGCGCGTGTTATTAAAAGACAGAATGCGGCGCATTGAGCGCAGCCTGATCCACGACTGTCTGAACCGGCACGACAATCGTATCGATGATGTCATTCTTGAGTTAGGGATCCCCAGGCGTACCCTTTATCACCGTCTGAAGCTGTTAAAACTTACCGCCTGACATGTCGCCCACCTCTCTTGCCGTGGGCCAGAAGGCTTAATCTGCATAAATATTTTCTTTGCGATGGAACCGGATAGCTTCATTTATTACTTAATGAATGCAACACCCAACTACAACCTATCATCAACGCGAGGAATGACTATGTCAGGTGCTAGCTTACTTTCCAACGGGATCACCAACGCAGCTTCTGCTTACACTCAGGTTGCCGGTGCTTACAACGGTGCGAAATATATGGTCCGTTCGCAACAAGCGATGGACAAGATGCAGGAAAACCAGGCCGATAAAATGGATCGCGATGTAGAGTTCCAGCGCATTAACGGCATCGCCGAAAGTAATGCGCAGGCCGCGTCAGCCGCAGCCCAGGTTAAAATTCAGTACTAATCGACTCCGGCAGGGAGGTGTTTTTCATGTCTCCCTGCTCTCTCATCCCACAGGAGTTTTACTGATGAAAGTCTCTCAATCTTCCTTGCTCACTTCAGAACCGGTTCCGTCAGTCGAAATGTACCAGGAAGCACCCTCGGCGGAAGATATTCAATGGTTTAACGCAAAGCTTAATGGCCCTGCGTCTGACAGCGGCCAGATGACCTCTTCAGAGCCGGGCGTGGTCGGCAATATTCTGCAATCGCTGAGCGGCAACCAGCGTGCGCAAAAAGAGGCCTTTAACGATCTCAGAGTCGCTTCGCGGTCATCCAGTGCGGAAGATTTCTCCCGCGCCAATGCGCAGCTCTCTGATTACTATATCGAGAGTCTGATGAACGCCAAAGTGATCGCCAAAACCGTTCAGTCAGTCGATAAACTCAGTAACCTGCAGTGAATCTTATGAAAGGCGCTGTCATTAAATGCTTCTGTGCCCTGTGCCTGGCGCTACTGCTTACCGGCTGCGGTGATCAGACCCAGTTGCACAGCGGGCTGTCAGAAAACGATGCCAACGATGTGGTGGCAGAACTGAGCCGCTTTAAGATTGAGGCGGATAAACTGGTTTCTAAAGAGGGGGTCAGCGTTAGCGTCGCGCGCGGTGATATTGAGCGGGCGGTGAATATCCTCAATGCCGCCGGACTGCCCCATCAGGCGCGGACCAACCTCGGCGCGGTTTTCCAGAAAAGTGGTGTTATCTCCAGTCCGCTGGAGGAGCGCGCCCGCTATATCTATGCGCTGTCACAGGAGGTAGAAGCGACACTGTCTCAAATCGATGGCGTCGTGGTGGCGCGTGTGCATGTCGTATTGCCGGAGCGTATCGCGCCGGGCGAGCCGGTACAGCCCGCTTCCGCCTCGGTATTTATCAAATATCATGAAAACCTCGATCCGGACAGTATCGAACCGCGCATTCGCCGGCTGGTGGCAACCAGCATTCCGGGGCTGGGCGGGCGCGATGACCGCGATCTGGCGATTGTCTTTGTCCCGGCGAAAGCCTGGCAGGATAAAATTGAAATGGTGCAGCTGGGGCCGTTTCAGCTTAGCCCGGAACGTTACGGGATGCTTAAGATAGTTACAACATGCTTAGGAGTGCTGCTGCTGTTACTGGTGGCAAATGCATTCATTCGTCAGGCTCTGAGTCGTAAGCGCCTGGCTGCACAGGCGAAGTAATTGATTATGCTCAACACTGCGCCCGATGAGGTCATTGCCCTGCGCTGGTTGCGCTGGTGGCACACTGACTTTTGGTTACAGGCTGATGAAAGCTGGTGCACCCAGCCGCTGGCCCGGTTATCTGCGCCTTTGCAGAGGCACTATCTGCGCCAGCATGCCTCGTGCTGGCAACACACGCTGGGGGTAACAGGCGAACTGGTCGCGCCGGAGCCGATGGTGCTGGCCATCAGCAACTTAAGCTGCGAACAGCGCGCGCAACTGTTGATTTTAGTCGCGGAAATTTGCGCCGGAGCCATGCCGCTGCCCGCAGAGTTAAAGATCTGGTTGCGACGTCTGGCGAAAGGAATGCGCACTGAGTGCTGGCTGCCCGCCGGGCTTTTCGCTACTGGCGGCAGCGCCGACAGCCTCTGTCTGCTGCAGGCGTTATTTCCGGCTATCTGGCCGCGCCTGCGGCTGCTCTTCCCTGCAAGCGACACGCCGGTCAGCCCGGCGCTTTCACTGCCTGGCCATCGTCTGCGTCCTTTATGGGAAACAGCGATCTGGCAGGTGCAACAACATTCGGGAGAGACGCGCGATGTGGAAACTTAAAAGCCTGCATCTGCAGAGCGGGAGCGCGCCACCGGGTAATGTGCTGCGCCGCGAGGAAATTGCGCTCAGGCTTGAAGCGGCTTCCATCATCGAACTGGCCCATAAACAGGCGCAAACGATCCGCGAGCAGGCACGTGCCGAGGCGCAAGCCGAAAGGGCGGCCTGCCAGCGCGAATGGGAATCCCTGTTCTGGCAGCAGGCGCAGACGCTCTTTGCGGACTGGCAGGAACAGCGCGCAGCCGAAGAGACGCAGCTGGTGTTGCTCGCTGGAAAGGTGCTGAACGAGGCACTGCAACACCTGCTCGATGAGGTGGATGATGAGCGCCGTTTTCACGCGTTGCTCAGACAGTTGTTGCGTCACTATCCGCGTCAGCAGCAGGCGACGCTCTACTGCGCCAGCGGGCAGGAGCAGGAGATTAACGGCTGGCTTGCCGCGCAGTCGCAGCTTCGCTGGACACTGTGCGCCGACCCGGCGCTTGAGCCCGATCGCTTGCGGCTTATTACCGACGCAGGCGAGCTGATGGTTGACTGGCGGACGCTGTGCCAGCAGCTCGCGCCAGCGCTGGCAGAAGAGAATGCATGAAAAAAAGCAAAAACAGTGGAACTGCTTCGCTTGTCGCGCCACTTAACAGGGGTGCCCAACAAGAGGAGTCAACATCATGAGTTCCAACGATCTGTTACAGCGTCAGTTATCTTCCAACTCAAACCGCAAACATCATGAAGCCTATCAGTTTGCCCGTGATGTTTCGGGCGAATCGTTCAGCATTGCGGATATGTATGCTTTCCAGAATCGCCTGCAGGATATGTCCAACGCCAGCTGGGCAAGTTCGCAATATACCCAGTTCAAGTTTGGCATCCGTAAAGCGATCATCGACGCTGTTAACTAAGCCCCTGTCATCAAGGAGTCAGGCGTGTTTATGTTTTCTTTTCCGGGCCGCCTGCTGGCGGCCATTACCCTGCTGCTACTGAGTATGGGCATCACAAACGCTCGTGTGCCGGATGAGTGGAAGAATGGTGCGTATGCCTATTCGGCAGATAATACCCCGCTTAACATTATTCTGGACGATTTTGCCAGCAGCTTTGGTGTTGAGGTCAATCTTGGCACGCTGGGCGACAGCAATGTCACCGGTAAACTGCGCGCAGACAGCCCGGAAGCGTTCCTTAATCGCCTGGCGCTTGAGTATCGCTTTCAGTGGTTTGTCTACAACAACACGCTCTACGTCAGCCCACAGGCAGCGCAAACTTCCCAGCGTATTGAGATTTCGCCGGAAGCGGCGCCGGATCTGAAAGAGGCGCTGCGCGGTGTCGGCCTGCTGGAACCCCGCTTCGGCTGGGGTGAACTGCCGGATGAAGGCGTGGTATTGGTGACCGGCCCGCCGGAGTATGTGCGCCAGATAACGGAATTTGCCCGTAAATCGGAGAGCAAACCTGAAGCCGGGACCAATAAAGATATGATGGCATTCCCGCTGCGCTACGCGGCAGTGGCGGATCGCACCATTCGCTATCGCGATCAGGAACTGCTGGTGCCGGGGGTGGCCACCATCCTGAATGAGCTGCTGGGTCAGTCCGGCAACGCCTCTTCCGGAAGAATGTCATCAGGCCAGGGAGAGGATGAACAGGTCTCGCGTGAACAGTCGCAAAGTGTTTTAAACGAGCTGATTAATCGCAATATGCCGGTCTCCGGGCGTAAAAAGGCGCCTGTCAGCAATCTGGCGGGTAAAGTATCAGCGGATGTGCGTAACAACCTGTTGCTGGTGCGTGACGATCCGAAAACCCGGGACACTTATCAGGCATTAATTAACGCCATTGATGTTCCGCAAAAGCTGATTGAGATTGATGCGGTGATTGTCGATATCGATCGCAGCGCACTGAAGCGCTTCTCCAGTAACCTGGCCGGTCAGTTTGGCAGTGTCGCCAGCGGCGCCAATATGCTCACCGGTGCCAGTACGCTGTTTGTGACCGATTTCCAGCGATTTTTTGCCAGTATTGAGGCGATGGAGGGGGAAGGGACAGCATCCATTATCGCTAACCCAACTATCCTCACGCTGGAGAATCAGCCCGCTGTGATTGATTTCAGCGATACTGCCTTTATTCGCGCCATTGGTGAGAGGGTGGCGGATATTCAGTCTGTCACCGCAGGGACCAGCCTGCGGGTGACGCCACGCGCTATCAGCACCTCACAAAAATCGGCTATCCAGCTCATTGTTGATGTGGAAGATGGCAAGCTCAATAAAGATGAAGAGGGCGACGCGCAGGGAACCCATAACGCAGCGGTCAGTACCCAGGCGCTGGTGGAAGCGCGACGCTCGCTGGTACTGGGCGGGTTCCATTCCAAAGAGACGGGCGACCGCGAGCGACGTATCCCGATCCTCGGCAGTATTCCGCTGATCGGCAAGCTGTTTACCTCAACGCGCTATGAGACCTCCCAGCGTGAGCGGCTGTTTATTATTACGCCACATTTAATTGGCGACCAGGTCGATCCCACCCGGTACATCGCTGCCGAGTCCCGCGAACAGCTGAATAGCGCGATGGATGAGGTGACTAACCGTCATAAATACACCGACATCAAAGGGATGGTGGAAGGCGCGATGCGCGACCTGGCGCTGAACCGCGTGCCAGCGGGGATGACCAGCGGTGGCACAGGCCAGACGCTTGCCTCCCTGTGCCGTATTCCGGGCGCTTTCGGGAGCGATTTCCGTCGCCATCAGTGGTACGGCAACAGCAGCGTACAGATAACCGTTGGGGTGATCACCAACAGTACCCATCAGACGCAGCGTTTTGATGAGAGTCTGTGCCGCAGCGACCGCACGCTGGCGGTAGCGGTCTGGCCGCGCGGAGAACTCCGCCCGGGTGAATCGGCGGAGGTATTTGTCGCATTTGATAGCAATGCTCCGTTACGTCCGTCACGCGCTTCGCTGCTCTCTGCAACAGGCGGCGCTCCGGCCAAAAAAACCTACTGAGCTGATAAGGAAAAAGCATGTTAGTAAGAATAATTGTGCTTACTGCCGCCGCGCTGATGCTGACTGCCTGCGCGCGGCCGCAGGGCGGGTGTAATGAGGTGGCCTGCCGCCCCTCTTCAGACCTGCATAACCTGACCATCTGGTGGCAACCACAACTGCGTAATGGTCCCAACGACTACACACGGTTAACGGTAGATAACTAACCGCGTTTCGGCAGTCTCAGGCCCCGGCTGATCGCCGGGGCCGTATTTGAGCGAGAATCGACCATCGCTATTCACCTTCGTTTCCAGGACGCCTGCGTGTGGCGCACTCTTTGTCGCATGCCAGTACAGTAACGCTATTCCATCACGTCCGTTTTCCCTCCGCAGACCGCAGACCGCAGGCGGCTTCATCTGTTCTCTCCCCACAAAGGGATGCTGGCTGGCGCTGGATGAAGAGGAGCAGATGCGGCTCTGTTATCAGCAACCGCTGCCGGTTTCACCCCGGCGACGTTTAGCGCTTTATTACTGGCCTTTATTCAGCCGGCAAGTGAGATGCGGATATGACTGCCAGAGATTGTTGCTGCCTGATAAGTTAATGCGGCGTTGCCCTCCGCACTATTCTTCCCGAATCTCAATGACCTCATCCAGATAGTGATCCTCCAGCTCCCGCAGCAGACGATAGACGTGCGCGACGGCATTTAACGTTTCGCGTGGAACATAGGCCCCTTCACGCGTGGTGCGCCACAGGGTGCGGGTCAGCCAGATAAAGCGGATCACCGGTCTCTTTTTACGCTGCGCCTCTTCAATTAATGCCCGCGCCTCTTCATCGCAAGCCTTAAACAGCAGACGCGGCAGCGGCGTTTCATCCGGGCGATAATAGAGACCGACGGCAAAATGGGTCGGGTTAACCAGCAACACATCCGCGTCTTCCACGTTAATCTCACGGGCAGGTACCGGCTCTTCATTCAGGATCTCCTGCGCCACCTGACGGCGGTGGCCTTTCATATGGGGATCGCCTTCGCTCTGCTTAAACTCGTTTTTGAGATCTTCATGACTCATACGCTGCTGTTTGAGGAAGAAGTAGCGCTGAATACCAAAATCGAACAGGCTGATTATGAGCATCACCATCAGCACCCGACGTGACACCTTCATAAAAAGCGCCATCACCCCCTGCCAGAAACCGTTGAGGTCGCCAAGCGCCAGCTGAGCAAGGCCGCCGAGGTCTGGCAGGATCGCCTGCCATACCACCAGACCTATCACCACCGCTTTAACGATGCTGGTCAAAAGCTGAGTAAACTGACGGGCGGAAAACATATTCTTCAGGTGATTAAACGGGTTAAGCGTATCCAGTTTCGGTGCCAGCGCGTCTGTGGAGAAGAGTGGACCGAACTGTACCCAGCCGCCCACCACCCGCAGCAGCATGGCAATGGCGCACGCGATGCCCACCAGCACCACCATAACGGTGACGCTTTCACTTATCACTTCCTCCATCGCATGATCGAATGGATCGCGCAGACGCGTTAACGGCAGCAGCATCATCGCCTGCAACCGCTGCATCCCGACGTCTACCAGAGCAAACAGGGTCTCAAGGATACCGATTGAGATAAGCAGTTTAGGGATATCCTGGCTCTGGCTGACCTGGCCTTTTTTGCGAGATTCCCTGAGTTTTTGCGGTGTGGCGTCTTCGGTTTTTTCGCTCATGGCGCGCTCCCGGCTGAAGGGGTAAATATCTGCGACAGAACAGGGATAAGATCGCGCAGTTCATACAGCCGCGCATTACCCAGATGGTCCAGCAGCGGCAGATAGAGGATAAAGAACAACATGCCGAGCAGGCATTTCAGCGGAATTGTCAGGGCAGTCGCCTGGAGCTGGGGGCTATAGAGACTCATAATGCCGATGGCAAAGTCGAGCAGCAGCATCAGCGCCACCGGCGGCCCGGCATAGAGCACCATATCGCTGAAGATTTTCCCCAGAAGTGTAAGCCAGACGTGAAAACCCGCCTCTGTGGGGAAAGGTATCCACTGGGTGGCGGACCACAGATGATAGCTGTCCCAGATAACCTGGGTGATGGTCGATAATCCCAGCCCTGTGACCAGCAGCAATATCAGCAGCTGCTGCATCAACTTACCCAGCGGCGTCACATCCGGCCCCAGTTGAGGGTTGATTTGCCCACCCATCAAGGCACCACGCTGGTTATCAAATAACGCACCGACAGACTCATACAGCCAGAAAGGTAGCGCCAGCAACAATCCGAGCAGGGTGCCTATCATCAGCTCTTTGAGTACCAGCCCTGCCAGCGTCATCATCGTCGGCTCAAGCGCATCAATTTGTTCTTTGATGCCCGGGGCGATAAACAGCGCCAGCGCTACGGCAATGGCGGTTCGCAGCAGCCCTTTTATGACGCTAAAAGAGAATATCGGTGTCAGTAACAGGCAGGGAAAGATGCGCGCCATGCCAAGTCCCAGTGCGAGGATGGCATGAAATGTATCGGTGAGTGGGTAACCTGTCAGCATCAGGAACTGACCGTTGACATCATCGCAAACGCCGCCTGCGCCAGCTCCATCAGTTCAACACCAACCCAGCGCCCGGTGAGCGCCAGCGTCAGGCCGACCGCGATAAGCTTGATGCAGAACGGCAGGGTCTGATCCTGCAACTGCATCGCGGCCTGAACGAGCGAAATAATGACCCCGGTGATCACCGCCACCAGCAGCGGCGGTGCGGAGAGGATAACCACCAGCATTAACCCCTGGCGAAACAGCGTCAGAATTTCCATCATGACCTCATAAATAGCTGTAGAACAGGCCGTCAAGCAGCCGCGTCCAGCCACTGATGAGCACAAACAGCAGGATCTTCAGTGGCAGCGAAACGGTCATCGGCGACACCATTTGCATCCCGAGCGCCAGCAGGATATTCGAGACGATCAGGTCAACGACAATAAAAGGAATAAAGATCAGAAAGCCGATTTTGAAACCGTTCTGCAGCTCCGACAGTACGAAGGCCGGGATAATGAGCAGCATATTGTCGGGGGTGACCGAATCAGCCATTTTCTTTGGCCACATACGCTGGGCATTTTCCTGCAGATGGATAACGATGTCCGGCTCGGTGTTTTTGCGCATAAATGTTTTTAGCGGCTCGATACCGTTAGCGGCGGTATATTCAAGCCGCTCCATACTGCTGAAATCGACAGGGATCGCTTTCAGCCGGTCGGTCATATCGCTAAATACCGGCGCCATAATAAATAGCGTTGCCGCCAGCGCAATGCCGTTGAGCGCCATCGTTGGCGGCACCTGCTGCACGCCCATCGCGTTGCGCGTCAATTGCAGCACCATCGTAATTTTCAAAAAGCTGGTACAGATAATGAGCATCATCGGCAGCAGTGCCAGCGCGCCGAGAAACAGCGCCAGCATAATCGGGTTGAGTGGCCCCATCTCCATCGGAATCACCTGTTCACATCCCCGACGCTCGCAACGCCTGGCAGCATATGGGTAATCTGCAACCCCAGACGGCCTTCGACATCGACCAGTTCGCCTTTCGCCAGCGGAAACTCTCCGTGACACAGCAGTGCCTCACCGGGCACGACGTTTTCGACCGTGACCGTCGAGCCGACATCCAGACGATTTAACTCACCCAGCGTCAGTCTGAGATGGCCGCAGCGCACGGTTAAGGCCAGCGGCAGCGCATCAAAAGGTGAGGCCACAGGCGCCGTTTTTTCAGTCAGGCCTTCATCCGGTTGAGGTGTGTCGGCAGGCAGATTATCTTCGGGGGTCACATTCATGTAACTATTCTCCAGACGGGTAATAAGAAAACGGGCAGGATGCCCCTCCCCGAACAGCAATTCGCCCTCAAGGTGCAATTGCGCAAGGCGAAGCTCGCCGCGACCGGTCGGGAAAAAATACGAGGTAGCAGGGAAAACCACATCACCGGGGCGAAGTGTGCGTAACTGCGCGGGGGCAAACGACACCGCACCCAGTTCTATCGGCAGTGATAACGGCAGGGCGCTGCAAAGCGGTGCAGGGAGCGGAGCCCAGCCAGGCTGGTTTAACAACGCCGCCAGTGTGGCGGGCGCAAGATATAACTGACTTTGCGCCTGCGCCTCGCTGAGCGTGACGCTAATCGCAAGCCACATCCCCTCAACCGGTGCGCAGAACGCGGCTTGCGGCGTCAGGTCGCCAAACAGTGCCCGGAGCGCCGGGCTGAGGTGCTGGTTAAAGAGAGGCCAGTACCAGTCAGCGCATGCCCCGGGTTCTGGCAGCAGCGGGCAAGAGGAAAACAGACTCAGCAGCGCTTCACTCCCTGCCAGAGCTAACCCTCCCGCCTTGCAGGAGAAGTTCTGCGTCGCTGGCCGCTCGCCGGGGGTGGCGAGCCGCAGCTGAAGCTCACCCGCTTCGCCCGCAAGGGTAAAAGGAAAGACAAGACCGTGGCCGATACGCTGGCGCAGGCTGGCTTCCTCGCGCGGCAGCGCGCGCAGGGATAAGGGTTTCATTCCCGGCCTCCGCGCTGCTCAAAGCGCAGGCGCACAGCGCAGGCCATCCGGCGGCGCAGTGACTCCCGGCAGCGCTCCTGATGGGCGGTCATCATCGTCATGGCGGGTGGCGAAAAACGCAGGCTGATATCCCAGCCCGCGGCAAAAGGACTCAGGCGGGCATCCACTTCGCCTAAAAGGGGCAGCAGTAGCGTCATCGATATCGGGCCAGCAGGTTGCTTTTCCACCATGGCGCACAGGGGGGGCTCCAGTTGTTGCCAGGCCCTGACCGGAGAGGCGGGCGCCGCATGCTCATGGGGTAACTGTGACCCAAAAGAGGGGGAGCCTTCCCACGGTATAATAAGCGGTTGCGGCAGTTCGCTGGGGGTGAGCAACAGCGCGTCAAACAGCGAACACTCTTCGCGAAACGGCTCGGCGCGGGATGTATGCCCGGACCTCGCAGCGTCTGAAGATCCGGTCTGCGGCGAACGGCGCTGCACCTCCGGGCGTGCAGGCGGCGCTGGATTATTTTGCGGGGGGTGGGGTAAGGCTGTCATCGTAATGCCTCGCTGTGCGCCATCAGATATTCCAGTTTTTCCACATCGCGCAGACGCGCCTGTGTTTGCTGCTGTGCGTGCTGCACTTGCTGCTGCAGCGTGACCTGCTGTGCGCGGCACTGTTGCAGCTGATTACGCTGCCCACTCACCGCGTCGCTGGCCTGGCGCTCCCGGGTCAATCCTCCAACCAGACGCTCCTGTTTTTGCAGCCCCGACTGGTGATGTCCGGCAAAACTATCGCGCAGCCGCTGATAATGCTGTTGTGCGGCTTCAAGCTGTCGTTCCGCCTCGGCTGAATGACGTTGCGTTTCGCACAGCGCCTGCTCCGCTTGCCGTTGCAACCGTTCGCAGCGGCGTAAGCGCTGGCGGCGAATCGGCAGCAGCAGAGAGAAGGCCTGCTGCAATTCAGCGCTGCCCTCATCAGTCACGATGTCGTGATCAGGTAGCGGATGACGGCGCATGCTGGCTTACCTCCGCTAAGTTGTGCAGTGTGTCGTCATATCCGCAGGGCGCGTGCATCGCCTGTTGCAGATAGCCATTTATCGCCTCCTGAGCCGATACCGCCGCATCGGTCATGGCATCGTGTCCCGGCTGGTATTCCCCCAGGCGGATTAACATTTCTACCTGCTGCCAGGCGGACATCATGCGGCGCAGTTGCGTGGCGTCGCGGATATGCTCGCGAGTCGCGACGTTGCTCATGGTACGGCTCAGGCTTGCCAGCACATCAATAGCCGGGTAGTGTCCGCGCTCCGCCAGACGACGGGTCAGCACAATGTGGCCATCAATCAGGGATCTCACTTCATCCGCGACCGGATCGTTCATTGAATCGGCTTCAATCAGCACGGAATAGAGGGCGGTAATGGTCCCCCGTGAGGTCTGTCCTGCGCGTTCCAGCAGGGTGGGTAATAAGGTATAAACCGAAGGCGGCAGCCCGCCGCGACCCGGCGGCTCGCCGAGCGCGAGGCCGATTTCACGCTGGGCGCGGGCAAAGCGAGTCAGGGAGTCGAGGATCAACAGCACATTTTTGCCCTTATCGCGCCAGGCTTCGGCGATGGCGGTGGCAGTAAAAGCGGCTCTGGCGCGTTCCATACTGCTGCGATCGGAGGTGGCGCAGATGAGCACCGTACGGCTGCGCAGCGCCTCATCCAGTTCGTGGTCGAGAAACTCACGCAATTCGCGCCCACGCTCGCCAATCAAACCAAAGACAATGACATCGCAGGGTGTATTACGGGCAATCTCCGCCAGCAGGGTGGTTTTCCCGCAGCCTGCGCCGGCGAAGATCCCCACCCGCTGTCCAACGCCCAGGGTCAGCGGGCCATCAATGGCCCGAATTCCGGTCGGCAGCGGCGTATCGATGCGCGGACGATCGGTGGGTGCCGGAGCATCGCCCAGTACGCCTACCGCATCATCCGCTGTACCGGGCAGGGCGAACGCGCCAGGCTGGCCTGCATCCAGTGGGCGGCCAAAGCCGTCAAGTACGCTGCCGAGCAGGGCGTCCGACACCACAATACTGTGCGGCAGGCGCAGCGGAACCACGCGCGCGCCCCGGGCTATGCCGTCGAGCTGGCCGAGGGCGGAGAGCAGCGTGTGCTGCGGGTTAAAGCCGACCACCTCTGCCAGCACGCTTTGCCCGTCATCCCGGACGATCTGGCAGAGATCGCCAATCCGCGCCTGGGGCAGGCTGCATTCAAGCAATATCCCGCTGATTCCGGTAATGCGGCCAAAACTTTCGACCGGTGAAAAGCAGGTCAGCCGCCGCTGCTGCTGTTGATACCACTGCTCCAGCGCCATCGTCATTACCAGCTCACCTTAATGTTATCGCGCCCGTTGAACTCGATCTGGTTACTGGTAATCGCCACCAGCCGCAGGTTGTCTACTTCATCGCCGATAAACAGACGCTGCCCATCATCAGTGACGATATTGGCGCGGCTACCGGTGGTGATTTGCACAATGCGAAACGGCAGCCTGACCTTCAGTAGCCTGACCTGGTTATCCAGAGGGATATCGCTGGCGTACGTTGCGTTAAAGCGCTCCAGCATTCGGTGAAAGATTTGCATCTGTGGCTTACTGAGGCGGCCTGTGAGACGTAGCCGCTGGTTATGCATGTCCACTTTCACGAGGCTCGCCAGATCGCGTTCGCGCAACATTTTCTGTAACGGAGTCTGCAATTCTGCGGGGGTGCTCGGTAACCGGGAGGAGGAGACCTGAGTCTGGGCAACGGTGGGCTGCAAAACCCAGCTCATTACCGTCAGGGTGAACAGCAACATCAGGCTCCAGGCCAGCGTGCGGATGCCGCGGGTGAATATCCCTTTACGGGCGGCGACAGGGGGAACGCCCTCAGACGGTGCTTCAGCAGATTCTTCTGGTACAGAAGGGGTGGCAGGCGGCATACAGGCGGCCCACGGTGTGTCGATACGCGCAACGCAGAGCCAGACGTCAGCGACCTGAAAAGGTTCTTCAACATTAAGGGCATAGGCTTCCCCGCCGTCCGGTTGTGCCAGCCACTGTGTCTCTTCCCGGCGCAGCTCGCACTGACGGGCAGCAATGCGCGCATCGCTAAGCATAAGATCGGCCTCATCGGCGTGGCCAATCAGCCATTTATCGCCGAAGAGGGGTAACGCGGCGCCTAAATGCAGGCCAGACAGCACGCGCAGTTCGAACATGATTAACTCTCCCACGTGGTAAGTGAGTAAGCGGCCGGATCCAGCTCTATACGCCCCAGCACATTTACTGCGAGATTAGGTTGCAGCTCTGCAAACGAGAGCACCGGCACATAGTGGAACTCTTCCTGGATAAGCCCGCGCATCGGGCTGCGCAGATCCTGGGCGACCAGCAGCACGGCGCTTTCCGGGGTGTCAGCCGGGAATGCGTTGGCGATGACCGGGAGAATGGCGCTGATCTGCTCATGGGTGAGCGCAAAGAACAGATCGTTTTGCGTCTGACGCAGCGAGTCACGCAACTGTTCTTCCAGTTCTGGTGTCAGCAGCCAGACATGCAGGCCGTCCGGGCGGGCATACTGGTAACAAAGATGATTTTTTAACGAAATGCGCACCTGGTCGGTCAGCAGCCAGATGTCGCGCTCATGCTGCCCATGCTCGATCAGCGCTTCGGCAATTGCCCGAACCGATCGCAGTGGAATACGTTCTGAAACCAGTTTCTGCAGGACGCTGGAGAAACGTGAGAGGGGCATCACACGCTGTAACTCCTGCGACAGCTCCGGCTGCTCTGATTCCAGCCAGCTCACCAGCGCGCGGGTTTCCTGCAGACCAATAAAATGCGGGCTGCTGGAGTGAATAGCGTTCTCCATGCGCTTGACCAGGATTTCGCGCGCCGTCCAGCGCTCGACCTCTTCATTTTTCAGCAGCGGATGATCCGCCGCCAGCCAGATAAGATCGCCTTCCTGACGCCGCTCATCGCCCTCTGCCACGCTTTCCCTGTCGGCTGACGCTATCTCGTCCAGCCAGCGGCGTTTCACCGCCCGGTGCGACACAGTAAATGTGCCTTTTACTTTCGGGATTTCATAAACCGAGAAGCGAAACTCATCTTCCGTCTGCTGGTCGAGAAACTCGATATCGAACGCTGGCAGGGTAAAGCCGAAGTGATAAACGATACGGTTACGCAGGCGGCGAATATCCTGTACCAGCTCCAGCATCTCCGGATGGCCACGCCATGAGGACGAGAAATTGATCAGATAAGGTCGTGTTGGGTTGAACTGACGTAAATCCTCCTTGCCGTTGAGCTCAGGGGGAATGACCTCATTTTCCATTTGTGGCTGCGCAAGGTTCAGGGTCTTCCTGGCGCGCCAGATCTGAAAACTGCCGCTAATCATGGTCAGCGCGGCCAGCAGCAAAAAAATTGCCGTTGGCATACCTGGCAGCAGGGCAAAGCCCACCATGCCCATTGAGGAGAGCAGCCAGGCTTTCGGCTGGCTGGTTAACTGCTCGGCAATCTCGCGGCCGATATTATTGTCGACCGTCTGTTCATTGTCGGACGAGACGCGGGTAATCAGCATCCCGGCGGTCAGTGAGATCAGCAGCGCAGGGATCTGCGCAATCAGTCCGTCACCGATGGTCAGAATGGAGTAGATGTGCATCGCTTCACCGGCAGGCATACCCAGCTGCAGCACGCCAATACTGATGCCGCCAATCAGGTTAATCACGACAATCACCAGCCCGGCGATGGCGTCACCTTTAACAAACTTCATTGCGCCATCCATCGCCCCGAATAACTGACTCTCTTTTGCCAGTTCATTCCGCCGGTTTCTGGCCTGTACCACATCAATCAATCCGGCACGCAGATCGCTGTCGATGGACATCTGCTTACCAGGCATCGCATCAAGGGTAAAACGCGCCGCCACTTCGGCCACCCTTTCAGAACCTTTGGTAATGACCAGGAAGTTCACCACGGTCAGGATCAGGAACATCACCATCCCTACCGCAAGGTTGCCGCCCACCACAAAGTTACCGAAGGCCGCTACCACATGGCCCGCATCCTGCTGAATTAAGATCTGGCGGGTAGTGGAGATAGAGAGTGCCAGGCGGAACATGGTGGTGAGCAGCAGCACGGCGGGAAAGGTCGAGAATGCCAGCGGCTTTGGCAGATACATGGCCAGCACGACCAGCAGAGATGACAGGCAGATATTCACCGCTATCAGCGCATCAATTAATGGCAGCGGTAAGGGAATAATAAGCATAAACACCAGCGCCATGGCAAAAGCCGCACCGACCACTTCGGAGCGTTGCATGGCGCTGATAGCGATTCGATTCAGTATTTCAAACAGGGTATTCATCTTTTTGCCTCACGACGCAGCGTTGCTGTTGCGGCGTTGCTGTTGCTGCTCATTTTTGGTGACGTCCGTAATCATGCCGCGAAGCAGTTTTAACGCGTTGTCACGATTTTCCTGAGCAGGCCACAGCGAGGCTGGTACACCATGCAGCAGCGGAAAAAGCGAACTAAAAAAGAGCGGCAGATGTTGCCTGTTCTGGCCGACAATCTCTTCTGCCAGTCCGGTAAAATCACTCTGATAAGCGCCGTTATGGCTGATTTGTAACATCCGGCGCGCCAGAGCCAGGCTGTTCATGACCACATTGGGCAGTTTGCTGCGCATACGCTGCAAAAAGGTCGTGCTGTCGCTCAGCATCTGGCTTATCCCGGCGGCATCGCGCAGCCCGCGGTGGATACGTCCGAGGGTAATGACACTAATTGAGGGGGCAAGCGCGGCGATATCATCCGCCAGCGCGCGCTGCAAGGTACGCAGCGTTGGTATCAGATTGCGTGAGCCGATCAGCTCCAGCAGCATATCCAGCATCATGGTTGCGGACTGCTGGTGGACGATGCCATCGTAATAGAGGTTGCGCAGCGACTGTCTACGCTGCGGATCGCGGGTATACCCGGCGATGGCTGACGCTGTATTGTTGCCTGCACGAATAGTATGTCCATGGGTTTGCTGTAGCTTATCCAGCTGTGCCCCTGCCAGCCCGGCCAGCTTCCCGTCGCCTTCATCCTGTGCCTGTTCGCCGATCATACGCAGTAGCAGGGCGGTGCGTGCCGGATCGCCGCCGGTCTTTTCCAGTAGTGTGTCGCTATCCGGCGGCGGATTCTGGCGCAGGGCGCCACGCAGCCACGCCATCTGCTCCAGCGTTTGTTGTTCATTCCCGTCATCGAGCAGGGAAAATAGCGCATTCAGCTCACCGACTTTGCTGACGGCATGCTTGCCACGCTGCTGGTTACGTAACGCATTACGGCGATCCTGCGCCTTTTGCTTACGCTCCATCTTTTCACTGAACGTGGCGCCAATTTCTTCCATCGCGTCATTCAATGAGGTTTCCCGCGCACGGACATTATCCGGCACGTCGTTTTTACCTGCCGCCTGTGGTGTGTTTTTATGCAGTGCTTTTAGCGAGTGCGCCAGCGCCGGTATCGCATGTTGTATTTTGAGCATCGCCAGCCATCCTCAGTGGTTATTCCTCTCTTTCTGTGTCAAAGCACGCTTATCGGTTCCGAAAAAAGCAGTAAAAAAAAAGCGTGAATAATTTCACCAGGTAATCAGTGCAATTTTTTGCATAATTCAGCGATCAGGAAGGGTAAAAACTGTCTCAGAAAAATCTGTATTAAAGATTATTTGTTTTCATAAACAGTAGGTTATTTATTAATCGGCAGATGGCATATCTCTTGCTATGTAACGCAATCAATTGTTACTACTCAGAGAGATAAGAAAATGATCAATTCAACACTCGTATCCGCTGCCGCAGAGTCACCCTTCGCAATTAACGTAAACTGGGATGAGATCTTCGTTACGCATAATAAGAAGCTGTTAAATTTCATTCGAAAACGTATTGCCAGCCATGAAGATGCTGATGACATCCTGCAAATGACCTGTCTGGAAGTGTTGTGTAACCGCCATAAGTTTCGCGGCGCATCCCGTCCCGAAACCTGGGTATTTGGCATCGCAGTCAATTTGATACGCAACTACTACAAATCGAAACAGATCCACTATCTGTTTGATAACCTTAACGATGAGATTATCGCCGATCTGCTGCTGGATAATGATCCCAGTGATCTGACGGAAAACAGGCAATTACTGAGTCATACGCTGGCATCCCTCGAAATTTTACCGAAAGACATCAGAGTTATGCTGTCTATCCTTGTGGAGGAGGAGGGCAGCTATCAGGATATCGCTCAGCAGTTAGAAATCCCGGTCGGCACCGTGCGCTCGCGACTCTCACGAGCGCGGGAAACATTAAAGGGGAGAATTTACGCCTGAATAGGGGCTTACGAAAAAGGGCAAATTAACTGCTAAAATTATCAGCTCGTTAATATTTAGCGGGTTATGACTATCATGCCGTGGGAACGTTATTCTCTGCGGCGTGATAAATCCGTGGAGGGAATAATGCTTTTACAGGGTGTATCTGAACAGAATGACAATCACGAAACGAATATTACCAGCTTATCAAATATTGCCTTAAACAAAATCCATGATGCAATATATTTGATAGACAGCCAGCTGCATATCAAATATGTCAACGAAAAGGCCTGCCAGCTGACGGGATATTCCCGCGAAACATTTTCGCAGCTCAGCTTTGACATCATTGATAAAGAACTGCGTGACAATGATGTTTTTGCCCTGTGGTGGAAACTCAGTACCCGCCCTGAAGGGATACAATTCACTTCACATCATTCCGGTCGCCATGACGATTTTCCCGTAGAAGTGAGTTGTAGCGGATATCACCAGAATGGTGAGCTGTTTATCTTATGCATTGTGCGCGATATGCATGAAATTCGTCGGCAAAAAGAGCAGCAGCAATTGCGGGAAAAACAGCTGCATCAGGTAGTGGAAAATTCTCCCGACCTCATTTTACGTTTTGATTTGCAGACCCGCTGCCTCTATGCCAACCTGGCAGTCCGCAGCGGGTTTAATCTTAGCGAAAACGATATCAGTCGGGTGCCGCTGACCGAAAGCGTGCAGCGCGGGGGGATCGGACTGAGCCTGTTTAAGCTGGTCTCACGTACCCTGGTTGATGAGAAAGTGGCCGAAGATGAGCTGGTGATAAAGCATAAGGGGGATAAACGTACCCTGCATGTGCGCTGCGTGCCGGAATATGATTTACACGGCGAGTTAGTGAGCGTGCTGGCGGTTGGGCGCGATATTACCGCTATCCGCAAGACCGAAGAGGAGTTGCGGCAGTTGACTCATAATCTGGAGCGGGCACGGGAAGCAGAAAAAAAACAGCTGGCGCGTGATATTCATGACGAACTGGGCCAGCATTTAACCGCTCTGCGCACAGGCTTGTCGCTGCTGGCAATGCGTAAAGATCAATCTGCCGATGCGCAGCAGGCAAAAATCCAGCAGCTGATGGTGCATCTGGACAGCACTATTCAGGTGGTACGGGATGTCTCGACCCGCCTGCGGCCTAATGTTCTCAATCTTGGGTTAATTCCGGCGCTGGAATGGTTGCGCGATCAGTTTATAAAAAACAATGGTATCCGCTGCATTTTGCTGGCGCCTGACGAACACACCGTGGCGCTGGATGAGGCGACGCTGACGGCGGCCTTTCGCGTGGTACAGGAGTCTCTCACCAATGTCGTCCGCCATGCCGGAGCCAGCAATGTGTATATCTTCGTCAAACTCAAGCCGGATGCGCTGCTCATCGAAGTTGTCGATAACGGTAAAGGGTTTCATCTGAATCGTGTGAAGAAAGGGACGTGTGGGCTGCACGGCATCAGGGAGCGAGGACGCATGCTGAATGGAGAAGCGACCATCGATAGCACACCCGGTAAAGGGACCCGGGTTAAACTGATGTTTCCCTTCTCTGCAGGCGCTAAATCCGTAGCATCCTGTCCGAAAACCGGGGGTATTAACCGATGAGTAAATGCATACGTCTGATGATTGCCGACGATCATGCCATTATGCGCGAGGGCCTGAAGCAAATTTTTGCTCTTGATGACAATATCGACGTGGTATGCGAAGCATCGGATAGCGGCCAGGTGCTGGAGCGCCTGCGTCAGCATGAAATCGATCTGCTGCTGCTGGATATTTCGATGCCTGGCATGAGCGGAGAAGATTTGATTACCCGCCTGATGCCCCTCTATCCCCGGCTGCGCATTCTGGTATTGAGTATGTACAACGAACCGCAAATTACCCGGCGGGTGTTAAATAATGGCGCGCTGGGCTATATCACGAAAGATAAGTCGCCGGATATTTTACTCAACGCGATTCGTACCGTGGCACAGGGATCGCGCTATATCGATCACGATCTGGCACAGGAGATTATCTTCTCCGACTACCAGAGCAATAATCGTGCGCCTCATGAGAGCCTGACGATGCGCGAACGGCAAATCATGATCATGCTGGCTCACGGGGAGTCGATTAATGCGATAGCCGATGCGCTCTCCATCAGTAATAAAACCGTCAGCACCTATAAATCACGCATGATGAAGCGAATGAAATTTACTAATAATGCCCATATCGTGAAATATTCACTGCAGCATAACCTGGTGCAATAACGTTCTTAAGGCACCGTCTGATAAGCTCGGGCGGGGTCGATCTGAGGGTGATTTGAAGCACGGTTAATGGGAAGGGCGTATCCGCCTGAGTTTTATGTCCGACCCCATAATGAAAAATCCACGCCATGGCGTGGATTTTAAAGAGTTTCGCGTCTTTATGAGATTCAAATAAACCTCATGAGACAACAATTTTTAATCAGACGTTGAACAGGAAGTTCATCACATCGCCATCTTTCACGATGTACTCTTTACCTTCTGAACGCATCTTGCCGGCTTCTTTCGCACCTTGCTCGCCCTTGTAGGCGATAAAGTCTTCAAACGCGATGGTCTGGGCGCGGATAAAGCCTTTCTCGAAGTCGGTGTGGATTTTACCGGCGGCCTGTGGAGCCGTCGCGCCAACCGGGATGGTCCAGGCACGTACTTCTTTCACGCCAGCGGTGAAGTAGGTCTGCAGGTTCAGCAGGGAGTAACCGGCGCGGATAACGCGGTTCAGGCCTGGCTCTTCCAGTCCCAGCTCTGCCATGAACTCGTCACGGTCTTCATCTTCCAGCTCGGCGATATCCGACTCAACAGCGGCGCACACTGGCACCACGACTGAACCTTCTGCTTCGGCGATAGCGCGCACCTGATCCAGGTACGGGTTGTTCTCAAAACCATCTTCATTGACGTTAGCAATGTACATCGTTGGTTTCAGGGTCAGGAAGCTCAGATAGCGGATTGCCGCTTTGTCGTCCTCATCCAGATCCAGTGAACGCAGCATGCCCGCTTCAGAAAGATGCGGCAGGCACTTCTCCAGCGCAGCCAGCTCAGCCTTAGCATCTTTGTCGCCGCCTTTGGCTTTCTTCTGCACGCGCTGAATCGCACGTTCACAGGTTTCAAGATCGGACAGCGCCAGCTCGGTGTTGATCACATCAATATCTTCAGCCGGGTTCACTTTACCCGCCACGTGGATGATGTTGTCGTTTTCAAAGCAGCGCACCACATGGCCGATCGCTTCGGTCTCACGGATGTTGGTCAGGAACTGGTTACCCAGGCCTTCACCTTTTGACGCGCCTTTTACCAGACCGGCGATATCGACGAACTCCATGGTAGTCGGCACCACGCGCTGCGGCTTAACAATCTCAGAAAGCTGGTCGAGACGCAGGTCAGGCATCGGCACCACGCCTGTGTTTGGCTCAATGGTGCAGAAGGGGAAGTTAGCCGCTTCGATGCCCGCTTTGGTCAGCGCGTTAAACAGAGTGGATTTACCGACGTTCGGCAGGCCCACGATACCGCATTTGAATCCCATGGTTTGATACCCTTTATAACTGGATGGACAGCGCGCAGGAAGGCGGACTGTCGGAGACGAATTGAAAAATTTCGCGCATTATACACGGAATCACGACGATTCGGGCGTTTAAGCAGGCCTGAAGGCGTGTAGCCGGTTCATCGCCTTGATACGATCCTCTTTCAGCCACAGTTCGGTGCAGCGCGCTGCCTCATCAATGGCATCATCAATCAGCTTCTGCTCGCTGGCGGGCGGCTTGCCCAGCACAAATCCGGTTACCTTGTTGCGATCGCCGGGATGTCCGATACCGATACGCAGCCGATGAAAATTGTTGTTGTTGCCCAGTTTGCTGATGATATCTTTCAGACCGTTATGGCCACCATGCCCGCCGCCCTGCTTGAACTTCGCCACGCCGGGTGGCAGATCGAGTTCATCATGCGCCACCAGGATCTCTTCTGGTGCGATGCGATAAAAGGTCGCCATCGCCGCCACCGCTTTCCCGCTCAGGTTCATAAAGGTGGTCGGCACCAGCAGGCGCACATCCTCTCCGGCTATCGCCAGGCGCGCGGTATAGCCATAGAATTTGCCTTCCTCTTTCAGTGACTGATTGTGGCGTTCAGCCAGTAAATCCAGATACCAGGCACCCGCATTGTGGCGCGTGGCGGCGTATTCAGCGCCCGGATTGGCCAGGCCCACAATCAGTTTAATGCTGCTCACAATGATTATCCTGCTGTTATCGCGAAAGGGCGTTAGTTTACTTCGCCACGGGCAAGATGACAAAGTACAAGCATTGAAATGGTTCAGAACGGTGATTAATCATTTTCTATCTAAATCAACAGGCTGCAATCAGGGCCAGTTAATTATTTATGGCTGATGTGTGATCCAGTCCGCAACGTTATCTTCACCCATTGCCTAAGCTTATGGCACTTAACATTGTGTGCGGTTATTGACTCATATGGATGGAGGTGCAGCATGAAACATCAACACTGCCGTGTAGCGGGTAACAGCTTGATGGTACTGGGATTAGTCACAATGGTGCTGGGCGTCGGATTCTCAATTATGAACCAGCTTCCCGCGCTTGACCTGCCAGATGCGCTGGCGCAGGGCGCAATCCTTGGCATCTTTGTTGGTGCAATGATGTGGCTGGTGGGGGCGGGTCTGAGTGGTCGTGAAAAGGTTGAAGATCGTTATTACTGGCACCGTCACTATGACGAACGTTGCCGCCGGTCGCACAATCCCCACCATTAAGTGATGGCAGCAGTGACCGGATGCTGCGCTATGCGGTTCCGGCCGCTGGCCTTGGCCTGATAGAGCGCTTTATCCGCCTGTGCGAGCAAATCTTCAAAGCCCTGCTGGTGGTGCGTGACCGTGGCAAACCCAATGCTGACCGAATAGGCAATCGAATTGGGTTGTGACGCACAGACCTCCCGCCTAATCGTCTCGCACCAGTCCTCTGCATCTGTAGCAGTCGCCGGAATTATTGCCGCAAACTCCTCTCCGCCCAGTCGCGCAAACCGCCCCTCAGCCGGTATCAGCCCTCTGACAATGTCGCAAAAGTGAATCAGTATCTGGTCGCCCTGTTGATGGCCATACCGATCGTTAATGCTCTTAAAATGATCCAGATCGAACAGTACTGCGCTAAAGGGCCGGTTCTGACGACGACAGCGCGCCACAATCTTCTCTGCTTCATTAAATAAAGCACGACGATTCCATACGCTGGTCAGAGGATCGTGCATCGAGGCATGTTTTAAGTCTGACTGCATCCGTTCATTCACCATTGCCAGGATAGTAAACGTCAGACCGATGACAAACAGAATCGATTCCAGGATAACGTAAATCGAGAAGTTTGATCCGCCAATCGCGCCGGGTTGAGCACTGGGAATCGCCGTGTCCAGAAACAGGCGCGCCAGGTGAAACAGCAGATGGATCCACAGCAGCAGCTGCGCAGGCCAGAAAGTCGCCTTTAGCGTGTCACGCGCCAGCCAGACCAGCTGAATCAGTGCGGCAGTATAGGCGATGCAGGCGATGCAGAGCACCAGCACCCGTTTGGGTAAGCTGTAATAGAATGCCGGGAAACAGCACAGGATGGCCCAGAGCAGGGCGCCCACCAGCCAGTGAGTGCCGATGGGCTTGCCGCAAAAGCGCCGGAACGCATTTAACAATCCGCCGTAAGCCAGCATCACTAAAACGTTACCCACAGCAACCGGCAGGAAATGCAGGCCACTGCTGCGCAGGCTACTTAAGAATACCGCAATCAGGGTAAAAACCAGCGACAGGCAGGTGAAGCCGAGAACGCGATCATACTGCGATCCGAACCAGGCAAAAATCATGATAATGCTCAGAAACCCCAGCACATAAAGCTCGCAAACAAATAACGTATAGATATCGAGATTCATGGCGGTCAGGGTTCTTATGAGAAGTGCGCTGCAAATTACCACTTAACGGCACAGGGCAGAAGCGGGGAACGCGGCGTTTTATCAAAAGAGTGAGTGGCGTTGAAAATAGGCGATTTGGGGGAAATTTATCGCGAAAATATCAGAAAAAGAAGCGCGTTAATCGGGTGCCCGGCAGGCATAAAAAAACCGGGCACAGGGCCCGGTTCCGCGAAGATTAATGCTCGAACATCGCCGAGATTGATTCTTCGTTACTGATGCGGCGAATAGCTTCTGCCAGCATGCCAGATAAGGTCAGCGTGCGCACATTCGGCAGTGACTTAATCTCCTGAGAGAGAGGGATGGTATCGCAGACGATGACCTGATCGAGCACAGATTTACGCAGGTTTTCAACCGCATTGCCGGAGAAGATCGGGTGGGTCGCGTAAGCAAACACGCGTTTAGCACCACGTTCTTTCAGCGCTTCAGCCGCTTTGCACAGCGTGCCGCCGGTGTCGATCATGTCGTCGACCAGCACGCAGTCGCGGCCAGCAACGTCACCAATGATGTGCATCACCTGAGAAACGTTTGCGCGAGGGCGGCGTTTATCGATGATGGCCATATCGGTGTCGTTCAGCAGTTTAGCGATAGCACGGGCACGTACTACTCCACCAATATCGGGAGAAACAACAATCGGGTTTTCCAGACCGATCTGCATCATATCTTCCAGCAGGATCGGGCTGCCAAATACGTTATCAACCGGGACGTCGAAGAAGCCCTGGATCTGCTCGGCGTGCAGGTCAACCGTCAGAACACGGTCAACACCGACGCTGGAAAGGAAGTCTGCCACTACTTTAGCGGTGATAGGTACACGCGCGGAACGCACGCGGCGATCCTGACGGGCATAACCAAAGTAGGGGATGACTGCGGTAATACGACCAGCAGAAGCACGACGCAGCGCGTCGACCATCACAACCAGTTCCATCAGATTATCGTTGGTGGGGGCACAGGTGGACTGGATGATGAAAATATCACCACCGCGTACATTTTCATTGATCTGTACGCTCACTTCACCATCACTGAAACGTCCTACAGCGGCGTCTCCCAGACTGGTGTAAAGGCGGTTGGCAATACGTTGTGCTAGTTCCGGGGTGGCGTTACCAGCAAATAGCTTCATATCAGGCACGAGAAGAACCTCAGGCTTTGCGTCCAGAGAATGAACGGCATGACTGTAACCGGCGCGTACGGTCATGTGCGTTCACACGGGTGTGTTGATGCGAAACGTGCAGTGTCCGGAACATGGTGACACTGTCACGCATTCGCTAATCGCCTCGCAGGGTACGCTGTAGCGGCGAAACATTTACGCCCCGGGCTACAAATGCGCGTACCCCATTCGGGGCAAGCTCCAGCACCTGGCGGGCAGCAGACTCGGTGTCGAATTCAGCAAACACACAAGCGCCCGTGCCAGTCAGGCGTGACGGCGCGTATTCTAGCAGCCAGGAAACAAGCTCATCAACCTCACGAAAACGTTTTCTTACCACTGCTTCACAATCATTGGTGAAGGGTGATGCTAAAAGCGTCGATAAACTGCGCGATGGAGTATCTCGCGTCAGTTCGGGGTCGTTGAATACTACTGGGGTGCTGATATTCACGCCGGGATGCGCGACAAGATACCACTTTTCTTCCGGCTCTGCGGAATGAAGTTGTTCACCCACACCCTGGGCGAAGGCTGCGAAGCCCTGGACAAACACCGGCACATCCGCGCCCAGCTTCACGCCCATCGCCGCCAGCTCATCTGGTGTGAAGCCGGTTTGCCACAAATGATTCAGCGCCACCAGCACGGTTGCCGCATCAGAGGAGCCGCCGCCGAGACCGCCACCCATGGGCAGGTTTTTCTCAACGGCAATCTGCGCGCCCGCGTGAGCGGTCAGGCGGTGGTTATCCTGCGCCGCCTGTTTCAGCATGTTTGCGGCACGGACAATCAGGTTATCCGCATCCGCAACGCCTGCCACAGGCGTTAACAGTGTAATCGAGCCGCTTTGATCGACGGTAATCTGCAACTGGTCACCGTAATCAAGAAACTGAAACAGCGTCTGCAGGTTGTGATAGCCGTCGGGACGACGGCCGGTGATGTAGAGAAAAAGATTCAGTTTTGCCGGGGCAGGCCAGTGGGTGATCATTGAACGGTCCAGCCGTCCATACGCAGTTTAATCCGCTGGTCACCCTCTTTCAGCTCCAGGCTCGAAGGCAGTGGCGGGGTGACTTTGCTGTCGTAGCCCGCAATAGAGACCTGCCAGTTCTGACCGTCGCGGCTGTAGTTCAGGCTGCTCAGCTGATAGCTCTCGTTGAGCTGATAGTCGGTGGCATCACCTGGCAGACCCATCATCCACTGGCGCAGATTGGCCAGCGGAATGTTCATGCCAGTCAGCTGCGAAATCATTTTCTGCGCATCGTTGCTGACGTAACGCTTGCCTTTGTTATCGACGATCTGCACCACCGAACCCTGCGCATCCAGCTGCAGTTCGGTGCTGCCCAGCGGATTGGTCAGCAGCAGGCGATAGCGATCGGGCGCGGTCTGCTGCCAGTTGAAGCGGGCATAGACCTTCTGCTTGTCAGAAAGATAGGCAAAGGCGCCGCGGGTCTGATAGTGCGTGACCTTTGAGACCGCCTGCTGATGCTGTTGCCACTGTGGCGCGGTAACGCTGGGGCCCGGGCCTTGCGGTTTGTTGACGCTACAGGCTGCCAGCAGAACGCTGGCAAGGGGCAAAAGGCGCAACAGATTGCGTGGTGAATTAAGCATCAAGTGGTCATCTCCTCGGACACATTTATTATTCGTAACGGATAACGCTAACCGTCCCGGTTTTAACCGTCAATGCTGTTATGCAGCAAATTGAGCACGATCGGGTTAATCTTATTACAGTCATAGCCTTTGTATGGCTTTTCTTGATCTGCCGCATCTTGTAGAATGCGCCTCACAAAACCCTGACATTATTGGGACATCCCAACCAAAACCACCATGACGCTGCTCGCTCTCGGAATCAATCACAAGACTGCCCCCATTGCTCTGCGCGAACGCGTCTCGTTCGGGCCGGAGACGCTTGAGCAGGCATTAAACAGCCTGTTATCACAGCCAATGGTGCAGAGCGGCGTGGTGTTGTCCACCTGTAACCGGACTGAACTTTACCTGAGTGTAGAGCAGCAGGCCGATTTACAGGCGCGTCTGGTGAGCTGGTTATGCAATTATCATCAGCTGGATGAAGAGGATGTGCGGAGCAGCCTCTACTGGCATCAGGATAACGAGGCGGTCAGCCACCTGATGCGCGTCGCCAGCGGACTCGATTCACTGGTGCTGGGCGAACCGCAGATCCTCGGTCAGGTGAAAAAAGCCTTTGCCGACTCCTCACGTGGTCATGCGCTGAGCAGTGAACTGGAACGCATGTTCCAGAAAACCTTCTCGGTTGCTAAACGCGTGCGCACGGAAACCGATATCGGTGCCAACGCGGTTTCGGTGGCGTTTGCCGCCTGTACGCTGGCCCGTCAGATCTTCGAATCGCTCTCCTCCGTCAATGTGTTGCTGGTTGGTGCAGGTGAGACCATTGAGCTGGTGGCGCGTCATCTGCGTGAACATCAGGTCAAAAATCTGATCATCGCCAACCGTTCCCGCGAGCGCGCCGAAGCGCTGGCGTCGGAAGTGGGCGCAGAGGTGATCACGCTGGCGGAGATCGACGCCCGTCTGGCAGAAGCCGACATTATTATCTCGTCAACCTCCAGTCCGCTACCGATTATCGGCAAGGGGATGATGGAGCGCGCGCTGAAAGCGCGACGTAACAAGCCGATGCTGCTGGTCGATATTGCGGTGCCGCGCGACGTAGAGCCGGAAGTGGGCGACCTGCCTAACGCCTATCTCTACAGCGTGGATGACCTGCAGGCGATCATTGAGCAGAACCTGGCGCAGCGCAAAGCGGCCGCGGTTCAGGCCGAAAGCATCGTGGTACAGGAAAGCAGCGAATTTATGGCGTGGCTGCGCTCACAGGGCGCGGTGAATACGATCCGTGAATATCGTTCTCAGGCGGAAGAGATCCGCGCTGAGCTGGAAGGCCGTGCGCTGCAGGCGCTGCAGCAGGGTGCCGATCCGCAGAAAGTCATGCAGGAACTGGCGCACAAGCTGACCAATCGTTTAATACACGCTCCAACCAAATCACTTCAGCAGGCCGCCCGCGACGGCGATAATGAACGCCTGCAGATTTTACGCGACAGCCTGGGTCTCGATTAGGCACACCGCTGTCGCCACCTGTTACGGGAATCCCACATTTAAATGAAAACCTCTATAGTTGCCAAACTGGAAGCCCTGCAGGAGCGCCACGAAGAAGTGGAAGCGATGCTGGGCGATGCAGGCGTGATCGCCGATCAGGAGCGTTTCCGTGCGCTGTCACGCGAATATGCTCAGCTGACCGATGTGACCCGTTGCTTCCGCGACTGGCAGCAGGTGCAGGAAGATATCGAAACCGCGCAGCAGATGCTCGACGATCCTGAAATGCGTGATATGGCGCAGGAAGAGTTGCAGGAAGCGCGTGAGAAGAGTGACGTGCTGGAGCAGCAGTTGCAGGTCCTGTTGCTGCCGAAAGATCCCGACGATGAGCGCGCCTGTTTTATCGAGGTGCGCGCCGGAACCGGCGGCGATGAAGCGGCGATTTTCGCTGGCGATCTCTTCCGTATGTATAGCCGCTATGCCGAAGCACGTCGCTGGCGTATGGAGATCATCAGCGCCAACGAAGGCGAGCATGGCGGTTACAAAGAAGTGATTGCCCGCGTCACCGGCGAAGGTGCCTATGGACGCCTGAAGTTTGAGTCAGGCGGCCATCGCGTGCAGCGCGTGCCGGAGACCGAATCCCAGGGCCGCATTCATACCTCAGCCTGTACCGTTGCCGTGATGCCGGAAATCCCGGAAGCGGAACTGCCGGAAATCAATGCGGGCGATCTGAAGATCGATACTTTCCGCTCGTCCGGCGCAGGCGGTCAGCACGTTAACACCACCGACTCCGCGATTCGTATTACCCACCTGCCAACCGGTATCGTGGTGGAGTGTCAGGACGAACGTTCACAGCATAAAAACAAAGCCAAAGCGCTGGCGGTGCTGGGCTCGCGTATTCACGCTGCAGAGATGGCCCGCCGTCACGCCGCCGAAGCCAGTACCCGCCGCAACCTGCTGGGCAGCGGCGATCGCTCTGACCGTAACCGCACCTACAACTTCCCGCAGGGCCGCGTGACCGATCACCGTATCAACCTGACCATCTACCGTCTGGATGAAGTGATGGAAGGGAAACTCGACAGCCTGATTGAGCCGATAGTGCAGGAGTACCAGGCAGATCAGCTGGCGGCGCTGGCTGGTCAGGATTAATGGATATTCGTCACTGGCTGAAACAGGCGGTCGCCACGCTGTGCGGTGGTGACAGTCCGAAGCGTGACGCAGAGATCCTGTTAGGTTTTGTGACCGGCAAATCACGCAGTTGGTTAATTGCCTTTGATGAAACGGTGCTCAGCGACGAGCAGCTGACGCAGCTGGATAGCCTGCTGGCGCGTCGCGCCCGCGGTGAGCCGGTGGCGCATCTGGTGGGCGAACGCGAGTTCTGGTCGCTGCCATTGCGCGTCAATGACGCCACATTGATCCCGCGCCCGGATACTGAACTGCTGGTTGAACAGGCGCTGGCGCATCTGCCCGCGACACCGGCAACCATTCTGGATATGGGCACCGGCACCGGAGCGATTGCGCTGGCGCTGGCCAGCGAGCGTCCCGACTGTCAGGTCACCGGCGTGGATCGCATCAAAGCCGCCGTTGAGCTGGCGAGCAGTAATGCGCAGCAGCTCAGCCTCACCAACACCACCTTTCTGCTCAGTCACTGGTTCCAGGCGCTGACGCCCCAGCGCTTTACCCTCATCGTCAGTAACCCCCCCTATATAGACGCCAGCGATGTTCATCTGGAGCAGGGTGACGTGCGTTTTGAACCGCGCAGCGCGCTGGTGGCGGATGAAGCGGGACTGGCGGATCTGTGCACGCTGATCGAGCAGGCACCTGAGTGGCTGCTGCCGGGTGGGTGGCTGCTGCTGGAACATGGCTGGCAGCAGGGCGAGGCGGTAGCCACACTGATGCGGCAAAAAGGCTATCACGCCGTTGAAACCGTCGATGATTATGGCGGGAACCCGCGTGTCACCTTAGGTCAGTTCTTCTCATAAAAGCGCTTTGAAAAGGATTCATGATGGTCGCCTTTTATCCCCTGATTAAAAATCTGCACATCTTAACGGTGGTGCTTACCGTGACGCTGTTCCTGCTGCGGTTTTACTGGCTGCGCCGTGGTTCGGCAATGATGACGAAACGCTGGGTGCGCATCCTGCCGCACGCTAACGATACCCTGTTACTGGTGACCGGCGTCTCGCTGGTGATGATTACCCACTTCTATCCCTTCACACCGCAAGGAAGCTGGCTGACGGAGAAGCTTTTAGCGGTTATCATCTACATCGCCTTAGGATTTGTGGCATTGAGTCGCCGTCCACGCACTGATCGCACCCGCTGGATCGCTTTTCTGGTAGCGTTAATCGCCCTGGTGACCATCATTAAGCTGGCGCTGACCAAAATGCCGTTATGGGGATAGCATGACCTCGACCGAACAATTAGATTTCAGCCAGACACCGCTGTGTGAAGCGGTGATTGGTGCCACACTTGCCATCCGCGCCGATTTCCCGGCGTTGTCGGTGGAAGCACAACTTGCGGCGTTAGTCGCCGAAGCACGTGACTATGTCAGCCAGACCGAAGATGCTGACATGCAGCTCGAAAAGCTGCTGGAGCTGTTCTATCGCCAGTGGGGATTTTGCGGTGCCAGTGGCGTCTACAATCTTTCTGATGCCCTCTGGATCGACAATGTGCTGAAGACCCGTCAGGGCACGGCGGTGTCACTGGGCGTTATCCTGCTGCACATCGCCGCCGAGCTGGAACTGCCGCTGATGCCGGTGATCTTCCCGACGCAGCTGATTCTGCGCGCTGACTGGATTGATGGCGATAAGTGGATGATCAACCCGTTCAATGGGGAAACCCTTGACCGGCACACGCTGGAAGTGTGGCTCAAGGGCAATATCAGCCCGACCGCGCGTCTGTATGACGATGACCTCGACGAAGCGAAAACCGTCACCGTGATGCGCAAGATGCTCGACACGCTGAAAGCGGCGTTGATGGAAGAGAAGAAGATGGAGCTGGCGCTGAACGTCAGTCAGGTGCTGTTGCGTATCGATCCTGACGATCCCTACGAAATCCGCGATCGCGGTTTGATCTATGCGCAGCTGGAGTGCGAACATATCGCCCTGAATGATTTAACGTACTTCGTTGAGCAGTGTCCTGAAGACCCGGTCAGCGAAATGATCAAAGTTCAGATTCACGCAATCGAACAAAAACAGGTCACGCTGCACTAAGCGGACCCACTGAAAAGGAAAGGGCATGACACAGAAAGTCGTGAGTATTGGCGATATCAAAGTCGCAAACGATCTGCCATTTGTGCTGTTTGGCGGGATGAACGTACTGGAGTCGCGCGACCTGGCGATGCGCATCTGCGAACACTACGTTACCGTCACCAGTAAACTCGGTATTCCTTACGTATTCAAAGCGTCATTTGATAAAGCGAACCGCTCCTCTATTCACTCCTATCGTGGCCCGGGCCTGGAAGAGGGGATGAAGATTTTCCAGGAGCTGAAGCAGGCTTTCGGCGTCAAAATTATCACCGATGTGCATGAAGCGTCCCAGGCGCAGCCTGTCTCTGAAGTGGTTGATGTGATCCAGCTGCCCGCGTTCCTGGCGCGTCAGACTGACCTGGTGGAAGCGATGGCGAAAACCGGCGCGGTCATCAACGTCAAGAAGCCCCAGTTCGTCAGCCCGGGTCAGATGGGCAACATCGTTGATAAGTTCGCTGAAGGTGGCAACGAGCAGGTTATCCTGTGCGACCGCGGCAGCAATTTTGGCTACGACAATCTGGTTGTCGACATGCTCGGCTTTAACGTGATGAAGAAAGTCACCAAAAACAGCCCGGTGATTTTCGATGTGACCCATGCGCTGCAGACGCGCGATCCGTTTGGCGCGGCATCAGGCGGTCGTCGTGCTCAGGTGGCTGAGCTGGCGCGTGCCGGTATGGCGGTCGGCATTGCCGGTCTGTTTATCGAAGCGCACCCGGATCCTGAACACGCCCTGTGTGACGGCCCGTCCGCGTTGCCGCTGGATAAGCTGGAGCCATTCCTGGTGCAGATGAAAGCGATTGACGATCTGGTGAAAAGCTTCCCGGAACTCGATACCAGCAAATAAGTTTGCTGCAAAAAAAAGAGCGATAATTCGCTCTTTTTTTTCGTCTGTCATCCGGTGTCGTTACAGCATGATGGTCATCAGATAACCGATAAACAATGCCAGATGGGCGGCACCGTTCAGCACATTGGTGCGTCCGGTCGAGAAGGAGAGCTGACAGAGAATCAGCGACGCTATCATAATCACCATCTGCGGCGGCTCCAGGCCAAAGATCAGCTCCTGTCCGGTCAGGGTGGCGATAATGGTTACCGCCGGTACCGTTAGTGAGATGGTCGCCAGCACCGAACCAAAGAAGAGGTTCATGGCGCGCTGCACCTGATTCATCAGCACGGCCTTAATCGCCCCCAGGCCTTCCGGTGAGAGGATCAGCAGGGCCACCAGGAAACCGGTAAACTGTGCCGGGGCATTCAAATCCGTCAGCAGGTTTTCCAGCGTATTGGCATTCATCTTGGTCACGGCAATGACCGCAATCAGATGCACGATCAGCCAGCTGGTATGCCAGAAGCTGCTGTGGGCAGACGGTTTGCCATGATGCGGGTCACCATCATCGCTCTCATCTTCATGCTCATAGACAAACAGGCTCTGGTGGGTTTTGGTCTGAATCAGCAGGAACACGCCATACATCGCCGCTGAAATCGCTGCGATTAGCAGTGCCTGCGTGACAGAAAAATTACCGCCCGGCAGTGCGTTGGGAAACACCAGCACCAGAATCGCCAGGGGAAAGATAGCGATCAGATATTGCTTCACGCCCGCCAGATTCACATATTGCGTCGCAAACTTATTACCGCCCAGCAGCAGCGCAAAGCCAACCAGTCCGCCGGTCACAATCATCACGATCGAATAGAGTGTATCGCGCATCAGCCCGGGTGCGGCATCGCCGGTCGCCATCAGCGCCGAGATCAGGCTCACTTCCAGAATCACCACGGAGAGACTCAGGATCAGAGAGCCATAGGGCTCGCCCAGTCGGTGCGCCAGCACGTCGGCATGTCGTACAACGCTAAAGGCGCTGCTCAGAATGGCAATCAGCGCCACTAAGTTGATACCGACGACTATCGGAAATGATGTGTTTGCACCAAAAAAATAGAGTATACCCAGCGTGATAAGGGGAAGTATCAGCGAGAATTCCTTGTGACGTGTTTTTTCATGTGAAGGCATTCACCATCCTCTCTGGTTAATGATTATCCGGACACAGCGAGTGCTGCTATTAGAAATATAATCAGTTTTAGGGCAGGGCGCAGTTTATCTTTTCACCCGCCAGAACGGGAGAAATTTACTGCTTTTTACTTAAATGCAATAAATGGTCGAAGTGGTATTAACCTGAAGTTATATAAAATATTGCAATAGTAATCAGGCTACAACAATTTTTATTTATTCATCTATCTGGCCGATAAATGCCGGAAAATCTGCTTATCATTGTTATTTGTATGAGCTGTTTCTGCTTTTTAATTTGAAGCGGTGATAAATCGATGTTTGTATTTTTTCTCTCCTGCGCCAGGCTTAAAAGGAATCCATAAACTGAGGAGAAGTTATGCCTTACTCTAAGCGAACCGACTTACCTGACAACGTAAAACACGTGCTTCCCGCGCATGCGCAGGATATCTATCAGCAGGCATTTAACAGCGCGTGGGAAGAATATAAAGAGGCTGAGGATCGACGCGGCGATGATTCGCGGGAAGAGGTGGCGCACAAAGTCGCCTGGGCTGCCGTAAAGAAAGAGTATGAAAAAGGTGATGACGATAAGTGGCATCCTAAACGTTAACGCCAAAGGGCCAGGATGACCTGGCCCTTTTTTTTCATCTTCGCTATCAGGTTTATCTGGTTTATTTTAACCTGCGACCGGAATCACGCTTGAAACCCCGCGCGTAAATAGATTAATGTCAATTTGATGAACGAAACGCAGCGCCGTTTTGGAGATCATGTTACAGGAGCCATTCTGCAGGACGCCGTTGAGTTGAGGAGATCGCATTGCTTACCCGGGAATTTCTATTAAAAGCGGATTGTAAAACGTCTTTCGGGGATATCGAAGAGGCGTTGCTCTGGAGTTGTGAGCAGCGCGCGGCCTCGCTGGCAGCCACGCTGGCCTGTCGTCCCGATCACAGCCCGGTATGGATCTTTGGTTACGGCTCGCTGATGTGGAACCCGATTTTTGAGGCGGATGAAGTGGCGTCCGGTTCGCTGGAGGGCTGGCACCGTGCTTTCTGCCTGCGGCTGATTGCCGGACGTGGCACCGCCACGCATCCCGGCCGCATGCTGGCGCTGAAGCAGGGCGGCAGAACCACGGGTCTGGCGTTTCGTCTGCCGGAAGAGCGGCTGTATGAAGAGCTGGCGCTGCTGTGGAAGCGTGAGATGATCACCGGCTGCTATCTTCCAACCTGGTGTGAATTACAGCTGGAGGATGGTCGCAGCGTCACTGCGCTGACCTTTATTATGGATCCGCGTCATCCGCTGTATGAATCGGACTCCTGCCCGGAGGCGATTGCGCCCTTAATTGCTGCGGCCAGTGGCCCGCTCGGCTCGAATGCGCAATATCTGTTTGCTCTGGAAGAGGAGCTGACCCGGCGCGGCATGGAGGAGGAGAGTCTGAGCCGGCTGGCTCATCAGGTGCGGACGCTGCAGCAAGCCTGCCTGAAACAGGCCTGAACCGGGGCATTAGCAGAGTAAAAGGGCGCGACAGGGTCGCGCCCTTTTACGATCCGGCTGCAGGTTACCGGGCTTAGTTACCCGGATTAATCAGCCAGGTGCCGGGCTTATCGATGGTCAGGGATTGGGTGTGTGTCTCACTGCCATTCTTAACGTCAATTTTATACTGTCCCGCCGCCAGATTCAGCGCAGCAAATCCGCTGCTGCCCGGTTTTACCTCAACCGGCTGCCCGTTAAGCACCACGCTTTCACCGCTCTCCAGCTTAAGATAGACGGTCGCCAGCGCGGCCGGAACGGCAGCGGCTGACGGAGTCGATGCGGGCGCCTGCGTCATGGCTAAGCTGTTGTTAACGACTTCCGGTGTGGCACTGTGGCGATTCGCCAGCCAGATGGCGACAACCACTGCCAGAATGGACACGGCAGCCAGGCCCAGCATCCCTGGCGACAGTTTACGCACCGTGCGCGGCGTCACCGGCTCGGCGGACGCGGCGGCATGATTCATCGCCATCACCACCGGCGCAGCAGCCTCAACCGGCTCCTCCACAGGCAGAGCAGGCGACTCGCCCGGCACCGGGAAGCTGTTTACCACCGCTTCCACATCACTGACCGGCAGATCAATCAACGCGGCAAAGGCATCAATCGTTTGTGGGCGATCGCCCGGCTTCATTGCCAGCGCGCAGTCAATGGCATGCAGCAGCGGCAGCGAATAGCCTTCTGGCTGGCGTTCCACCAGCGGCTGATAATTATCTTCAATGCAGCGCACCACGCTGACCGGCGGCGGATTACCGGTAATCAGGTTATGCAGCACCGCGCCCAGGGCGTAGATATCGGTCCAGGGTCCCTGTTCAACTTCACCCTCTTCGCTGTACTGCTCAATTGGCGCAAAGCCGGGTTTAAGCATGATTTCGGTTTCGTCGGAGAGATTGCCAATCTCTTTACGCGCCGAGCCAAAATCGAGCAGAACCGGCAGTTGGTTCTCCTGAATCTGAATATTGTCGAGCGAGATATCGCGATGCAGATAGCCGGCCTGATGAATGGTACTGATGGCCCCCAGCAACGGGGGCAGCAGGCGGCGGATCCAGGCTTCAGAGATCGACTCCGGGCTGGTAATCTGCCACTCTTTCAGCGTCATGCCGCTGTAGTAAAGCGTGCCCATATAGGCTGTGCCGTTCTGTTCCCAGAAGCGCAGCACGTGCAGCAGTCCCGGGTGATTAAAGCGGGCCAGCAGACGCGCTTCCTGAATAAAGCTGGTCAGCCCGGCATTAAACAACTTGTGAAAACGCTCACCGCGCAGCTCCAGCGTTAAATCGGCGGCACGGACTGCCAGCGACACCGGCATGTACTCTTTGATTGCAATAATACGTTCAAGCTGGTGATCCCACGCGCGATAGACGATGCCGAAGCCGCCGCCTCCGATCACTTCCTTGATCTCAAACTCATTGAAACGGTAGCCGTCAGGCAGGGCATTCGGAACGGTTTTCGGATTATCATTTGCCGACATAGTGAACTCTCTGTACACGGCCTGCTCGCCAGGCTGCGCGGTAATTAATTGATGTTACGCCAGGCACCAATGGCAGGATCAACCAGATCCGCGTGCAGGGTGTCGATGAGTAACACATTCACTTTTTGCTGTGGCATGAAATAGGGCGCCCAGTGGCTGCGCAACGTATCGACTCGCGATTTCACAGCGTCAGCATCCTGCTGCGCAGCATTCTTATCCATCTTTATCAACAGGGCACCATTGAAGCGCCAGACATGTTGTCGGGCATCAAAGGGCAGCACCAGCCAGCTATCATTAGCATCCGGGCGTGTCACAATCATGCGCTGATTGTTCGCGGCGATAACCTCCAGCTTGCTGTCCGGGATTGTCAGATTGGCGATGGGATAGCCCTGATAAAAGGTGACCGACACCGGCGTTGAGTGATCCTGGGTCGCCAGCGTCAGCTCACTTTTGCCTTCTACCCAGCCATCCGGTGAGCACTGCTGCTTGCTGACGTCCGGGATAAACAGGGTCTGGGCATTTTCATCCCAGGCAGTGCGAAAATGGCAGCCGCTGGGGAGATCAAAATGTTGCAGCGGCGTGCTGTTGGCGGGCCGTGACAGGTCGAGCGGTGCGGCATTACTCTCACTGGCGCTGGCTGTGGCATCTGCCATCACAATAGGGCGCCAGTTCTGCAACTTACTGGCGCTGCCGCTGGCCAGTACGCCACCCTCTTTACTGGTCATCTGCCAGGGCAGTTCGTCCAGTAATCTGCACTGATTAGCGAGCAGGGTGCCGACGCGTGGTAAAAATGTGGTCAGCACCGCCGAATCCTTACTTTTGCCGGAGACGATGCGCAGTGGCAGCGTCTCTTTGCACCAGTCGTCAGGCGCTTTACTCACCACATTATCGATATAGACCTCCAGCGCCAGGCTGGGGGAGTAGACAACCCGATAATTTTCAGCCTGGGCGTGAAAGGCAATCAGCAGAGAGATGATGCCGGGCAACCACAGTTTCATAAGGATCCTTGGAATCAAAAACGAGGCGGCAGAAAGCGCGCCGAATCAGCCAGTGAATAGAGCAGTGTTGCCTCCTCCGGCTCACCAATCCATATCGCCAGTGCGCTGAGGTTATCTTTCTTAACGTTGCGGCTCACCGCCTGTTCCATCAGAGCCAGCCACTCTTCGCAGGCATTCACCATGCGCAGCGCCTGTTCCATTTCATGACTGGCCAGATTCAGCCAGAAGCCATCGGTGCAGACCAGAAACGCGTCGCCATCCTCCAGCGCAATCTCCTGCGAAAAGCTCACTAAGCGAGACGGTTCAGCGCCGAGCGCATTATAGAGTAAATTACTGTTAATGCCGGTATTTTCATAGCCCGCTTCTTTCAGTTGCTGGGCCAGACTGTGATCGCGAGTCACCTCATGAAGCACGCCGCGGCGGAAGTGGTAAACCCGGCTGTCACCGGCATGCGCCCACCATGCGCGCTGTTTTTCGCGGTCAATAAACAGGGCCGCCAGCGTGGTGCTCATACGTGAATATTTCGGATTTTTACCCTGTGCCTCATGCAGCGCTAAGCGGCACTGTTCAATCGCCTGACGGGTTATCTCCGGGGTCAGGTCGGCGTGCGCCTGTAACTGGTTCAGCAGCGTGTCACGCACCAGCTGCGCCGCCATCTCGCCGCCAGGCAGACCGGCCACGCCATCGCAGACCACAAAACAGGCTTTACGCTCATCCAGCTCTGCGCCGGTGCGATCCTGATTCTCATCGCGTAGCCCCTGCTGGCAGCGGCTGGCAAAAACGATTTTCATGGTTCATCTACCCGCGTCTGAGAGTCCTTATACTGATTCACCTCCATGTCATAGGCATGGAGAAAGGCCTCGCCAAACAGCGTATGGAAATCATCTTCGATCTCTCCGGCCGTACGCTGATAATTACGGGTGAAATAGTCCCACAGCGCCGCCTTCTTCAGGGTGGAAAAGGGCAGTTTTGACACCACGCCATCGGCACGCGCCTGCTCCTCCAGCCGCTGCGGATTAAAGGATTGCAGCATTGCCGCAATAATGGCGCGGATACCGGCAATCATCCCCAGCTGGTGGGCCTGCAAATCGACCAGGGCATCGCGTACCGCCTGTTCCGGCGGCATAAACCCGGGCATCTGGCTCTGATACATCTGCATCAGCACGGTTTTGCCGGAGGGGAGGATCTTGAATGGGTTGTTGGCCTCATTGAGGATCATCGTCATGTCCGCTTTGACACCACGCTTGAGAATGGATCGCGAAGAGAGCAGCGCCACGGTGCCCTGGGAAAAGAGGCTCAGCATCCGGCCAGTAATGCGCATCTGCTCTTCATCCACCGGCGTCGCGTGACCGTTGCTCAGCCCCATCCCCTCCAGCAGTGCGGTGATCAGCCGATCCTGATCCACCGGCTGCGCTGTCAGCGCACGACGCGGCTCGCTGGCCTGGGGGTCGATAGCCAGTCGCGCATCGTTGTGACGCTCGTGGCGTGAGGGCGTTACCTCACTGACCAGCAGCCGGTCCTCAACCTCATGATGTTCGTGGATGCCCAGTGGATTCGCGGGCTGAGCGCTGTCGCCCGCAAACAGCGCCAGCGGATCGCTCTGCGTGCCGTGGCAGGCGGGGTCACGAACCTCCAGCGCATAGTCACCGATGCGCAACGCATCGCCATGCTTCAGCACTACCTGCATGCCGCGACCCAGGGTAATGCCGTTATGCTCCACCGGGGTCACGCTGCCCTGGTTCGTCAGACGGCACTCCCCGTCATGCGACAGGTGAACCAGCGCCTGCAGACGCGAAATGGCCCGAGTCTCATCTGGCAGCACCAGATCGTTGTCCTGACTGCGGCCAATGGTGCCGCCAGGCGGTTGAAACGCGACGCTTCTGACCGGAACATCCGTAGTGCATTGCACAATGGTAAATTGCATGAGTTATCCCAGATTGAACGGCAAACGCTTCCGGCCTCACTCGAACATAGGAGGATAGAGGCCATTACGTCCCGGCTGTGAACCTGCCGCCGGGTTAAACAGTAACGAAAACAGTTGCGCGGTGAGGTTGCCGCTGTGCTTGTGGGTCGCGTGGGCAAAACCATCACTGCGGTTACTCCACCAGTAGCTCATATGCTGCTGAGGGTCGAAACGTTCAGCCACTTCACGCCAGCTCAGCGTGCAGGGCAGATCCTGAAAACCGATCACATCCATGATTTCAGAGGGCCTGCGGGCGGGCACCAGCAGCGGAGGCAAAGCCTGTATCTGCTGCTCTAACTGCTCACCGTTCAGGGGTGTCTGAACCGCCCGTAACAGTGTCGCGCCCAGATCCTGAAACCAGTCGCCGGAAATGGTGAGCTGAGCAGGATGCCACTGAGCCAGCGTGAAGCTGTGCAGGGCCACCAGCGGCCAGGCGCGTCCGACGCGGTCACAGGAGGGCAGCAGACAGCCCATCTGGATCTGCGGTCGGGTCGCGGTAACCGGCAGAACAAAGTTCCACACCGGCGCGTGAAGAAAGTCCGCGCTGTATGAATACGCCTGCTGATGCCAGTGCATTAATCCCTGCTGGAACCAGTGATTCCACGGGCTAATCTGTTGCTCGCTCAGTCGATGGTGCAGAAAGTCACCGGTCGACGGCAGCTTGCCATACCAGCCGGGGGCCGTGTAAGCAGCCATGTTCACCTCACCATTACTCGCTATGCGAGTTTGATTGCGGGGTCGGGTGCAGCGGCGCTACCGCCAGCATGCCACCCGCCTGGTCCGCAATTTTCAGATTCTCCGCAAGCTTGCGCATCATCAGTGCATTATCACGTGCATAAGGCGACGACTGAATTTGCTGATCCAGCAGCTGGCTCAGGTGCCAGTCAAGCTGCTGCAGATCGCGGGCGCTTACCGTATCGGGCAGGGAGCGCTGTAAATTTTGCAGCAGCCAGGCCCGTAAAAATTCGCCATCATAATTACGCGGTTGATAGAGCATCTGATAGGCGCGCAGCGCATTGCGGCTGTAGGCGTTATCATCACCCGGATCGTTGCGCAGGATATTCGTGATCTGCTGCGCCACACGCGGCAGCAATAAAGACTTAAGCGCATTTTGATAAAGCACCCAGGCTGCATCGCTGATCTGATTACCCCGATATAAGCCCGCCCGCATAGTAAGCGGCGGATTATCGAGGGAAAAGCGCGCCGAGAGCGGCAACTTCACCAGGTTATTCAGAAAGGGTAGCAGATCAAAAATATTATCAGCAGGCTGATGAATCACCTGCTGACTTTGCTCACGGATAAGCGGTACCCGTGCGGCAACCTGCTGCAGATAGTGTTGATTCTGGTAGTAACTGATGCCCCACAGGCTGGAGGCGATCAGCAGGGCGCCTGCCAGCACGCCGTAGCCAATCCAGTGGAACAGCTGATTACGGTACTCCCAGCGGCGATTACTGCCGGCCAGGCCGCTCTCTTTGAATATCAGATCGCTGAGCAGGTCACGAATAAAGAAGCTCTGACCTTTATTGCCGGGAATCGGACTGTTGCGGTTAACGCTGTCCCAGGCCGCAATCGAGTGATCGCCCGCCTGACGTAACTGCAGTTTGCGGCTCAGTTCACCCATCACCCGATCAAAGGGCAGGCCTTCCTGGGTGCCGCTGGTGAAGAAGAGGCCGCGCGGGCTCCAGGCGACCGCATCCTGATGGTCAGAAAAAACGATATCCAGATACTCGTTCAGCAGTGGACGCAGCGAGGCGAACTCCTGCGGAAAGAGGAAGCACTCAGCGCGCTCGTTCAGGTCGCGCTCATGGGTCATCTGCTCAGCCAGTTGCTGCTGGAGCTGCTGTTCCAGCCGCTGAAACTGCTGGCCAAAATGGCGATGCCAGTCATCTTTGTGCGGCTTGCCCAGCTCCCAGTTAAACGTGAAGCCCCAGATAGCGTCACGCCGCGCTTTATCAATGGAGCCGAAGTAGCTCATAAAACCTTTCAGCAGATCGGTTTTGGTGACCATCACATAAACCGGGAAATGAATACCGGTCTGCTGATGCAGTTCTGCCATGCGCTCACGCAGGGCGCTGGCCTGGGCGAAACGCGCCTCGGCTGAATCACTCAGCAGATCGGCGACGCTGATGGTCATGATCACACCGTTAATCGGCTGGCGGGTGCGATAGCGTTTCAGCAGGTTGATAAAACTGTGCCATTCCGCGGCATCACGGACGCGCTGGCTCTCCTGTAAGGCATAACGACCGGCAGTATCAATCAGCACCGCGCTGTCAGTAAACCACCAGTCGCAGTTGCGGGTGCCGCCGACGCCACGAATCGCCTGTTTGCCCAGCGTATCGGTCAGCGGGAACTCAAGGCCCGCATTAAACAGCGCGGTTGTTTTACCAGCACCGGGCGCACCCATCACCAGGTACCAGGGCAGCTGATAGAGGTAATTGGCGTTAAAGCGCGAGAGCAGACTGCCGCTGTGACGACGACCAAACTGGGTGCGTTTTAGCTGCATTGCAGCTTCGCTGAAGCGCTGGTTAAGCCGCTCTTCGGTCATCTGACGTTCCGCCGAATCCTCGTGGCCAGCCAGCTGAAGCTGGGTCAGTAAGCGGCTGTTGAACCAGGCGCGATAGAGCGACGGGATAAGCTGGAACAGGATCCAGAGAAAATAGAGAGCGCTCACGGTGAGCTGGCGAGGCAGCACGGGTTCCAGTGGGCGCGATTCGCCCCATGACCAGAACGGCCCCAGCATCCAGACCAGACAGCTCAGCGCCGTGACGCCAATAAAACTCCACAGCAGGCGATGCGTTAGCAGCAGGCGAAGAGAGGCGCGCATTATCGTGCTCCTTGATGATTACTGAGCGTTTCAGGCGCGGCAAACAGGGTGATTTCAACGCGGCGGTTGCGGGTCCGGTTTTCGCTGCTGTCGTTGGGCAGCAGCGGGTCGCTGTCGCCGCGGCCTTCAGAGCGAACCGTATGACCGTCAGCCAGTTGCAGTTGTAACAACTGGGTGATCGCGCGAGCGCGGGCAAATGAGAACTCATAGCTGGAGGCAAAGCGGCTGTTATCCACCGGATGATCATCGGTAAAGACTGACACCAGAATGGTCCCTTTGACATCTTTCATCGCGGTTGAGACGCGGGCCAGCAGGGCGCGCCCCACCGGATTGATCACCGTGCCCTGTTCGGCGAACAGTTTGTCAGAAGGGATGATCACTTTGCTGCCAAAGGCACCATCGCTGACCTCGAGCTGCCCGGCTGCAATCACATCATTCAGGCGCTGACGCAGATCGAGCAGCGCCTGCGGGGAAGAGGGACGACGGCCCGCGGTAATCTGCGGCAGCGGCGTCTGATAGATGGTTCGCAGCAGCGGTTCGGCGGCATTGCCGAGACGCCAGTTCAGACCGCTGTAGATCAGGCAGCCGACCAGCGCGACCAGCATGGCACAGGCCCAGAGCGGCACCATCGGGCGGGCGAGGGTGCTCACCAGCGGATGCACTTCAACCAGTGGCGGTTGTGGGGTCTGACGCTGAGCGCGCGTTTCGTCAATCAGGGTTTTCAGGCGTTTACGGATACCGTCGCACTGGACGCGACCATTTTCACTGCCACGATAGCGGCCCTCAAAGCCCAGCAGCAGGCAATATTGCACCACTTCCAGCAGCCAGAGGTGCTGTTGCGGGCTTTGGGAAATGCGCGACAGCAGCTGAAAGAATTTTTCGCCGCCCCAGCTTTCATTGTGGAAAGTCACCAGCATGCCGTTGCCAGACCAGACGCCGCGCGTGCCCCAGGGGGTCTGCGCCGCCGCTTCATCCAGCACGCTGCAGATGCAGTAACGAGCGCCGATAATCATCTCAAACGGCAGCCCTGACTGTTTACAGCGTTGTTCAAACTGACGGATTTCATCGATCAGAGACTGGCGCAGACCCGCAGGATCGTCGTGAGTGGCTGCCTGACGAATTTGCACCACCGCGTTCAGCAGTGGCGCCGCAGCCTGAAGTAAGAGATTCTCATTGCCTGAGGGGATTGCCTCACGCGCAGGGGATTCCACAGTCATTAATTCGTGATCTTCCAGCCAATGGCAAATCCCTGTACCCGCAGCCCGGGACGGTGCTGCGGGCAATATGCGCCGGATTCCATATTCAGTCTAAGATCCAGGTCGCGGTATCGTTAGTCCGGCAGGCTTTGCTGGCGCCGCCGACGGCCACACAGACCTGTTTCGTTTTGCGCGGACGGGGGCGATCGCTCTGCACGGTGGCATCGTAACGGCTGCTCTCTACACCCGCTTTTAACGGCACATAACCGATCAGCGGGCCGTCAGCCTGGTCAGCAATCGCCAGCCAGCTGTGTTCCACGTTACCTAATACTTCAAACGGCTTACCCGTTTCGAGATAGCGAACCACTTTGCCGCCGTAATCAGGGGAGGTCATGACGGATGCGCCATAAAGCGCCCGCCAGGTCTGATTGACCGGCTCAAATTCAGTCGGTGCCGTGACAGCGTGTCGATGGACCAGTTTGACGCCGTTAATTTCGCTGGTGACCAGCGTATCGTCAGTGACGGGCGGCGGCGGGGCCTTACAGCCTGCCAGGGTAAGAACCGCCAGCAGCGTTAACGCAAGACTCTTTTTCACCATGTTCCTCGTGATCTCATCAAAGTATCTGCATATTGCCAGGCCCGATGCCAGGAGGCGATCTTTATCGCGCCGCATCGTGCCGAAATTCTGTTTTTAAAAAAAGGGTCAGATTACATCGGGATAGTAACGCATTCAGTTTACCTAAGACTTTTGAGAATTCAAACCATTGCACCCGCTGCCGATGCGTGATAGCAGGCGCTTTGCAGGCAGGCTGCGATGTAAGAAAAGCGCCAGGCAATGTGATAGTTAAAGCGAACTGAATTATCGCACGGACGAACTGGTTGAGAACATTGCCGCGCATTCTGACACGCAATGGATTTGATTGGAAACTATTAAGTATTCCTTATGATTTGTTGCTGATAAATTTTATCTGTTCAGGGAAATAATATAATCAAAATCAGAATTAACGCGTACGTTATGACGCCCTTTATCCGGGAAGCGGCACGCCTTTTGCTTGGAAAGAGTTTTAACGGAGACAAGAGGTGAGCAATGAGGGACGCCCTGACCTGGCTGCAGGCATCACGCGCGAGTGATATCGCCAGCCTGCAACGTCTTCTGGAAACCGGCGAGCTGATGGCTGCCGTCAGTGAACTGGTCCATCGGTTGCAGCGGGAACGCGGCGCAAACAACCTCTGGATCTGCTCTGGCGGAGCGCTGTTCAGCGCCGAGCGTCATGCCCGCCAGCAGGAGGTCAGCGCCGGCCTGGAGCATTTTTATCAGGCGCTGCCGCCCGCCATAGCGCAGCCCGGCTACAGCCGCTTCTGCAACCTGATAGCTGCTGCCCTGCAGGCGCTGGCCGGACTGCCTGTGCTGCGCCAGCAAATCAGCCAGCGTGAGCTTGATCAGGCCGCTGCGATGGCCGCCTTTAACCAGGTCATCCGTACTTTACTCAATCTGGTGTTTGAGGCAGCCGACACCGCCAGCTATCCCGGCATCTCCCGTGCGCTGATCGCCCTGTTCAGTTTTATGCAGGGCAAAGAGCTGGCCGGGCAGGAGCGGGCCATCGGCTCAGCCGGTTTTGCGGCGCGTCAGTTCACCCCCGACCAGCGCAGCCAGATGGTCGCCCTGATAGCGGCACAGGAGCAGAGTTTTATCACCTTCCGGGAGTTTGCCGACAGCGCCGCCTGTGAATCCTGGCAGCCGCTGGCTCAGGCCAGCCGCGACATCGAACGCCTTCGTCGCATCGCCTGCACCGGCGGCCGTTATGATGAGAACGGCGCGCTGCACTGGTTTTCCCTGCTCTCTGAGCGGCTGGATCAGATGAAAAAGCTGGAGGATGCTCTGACGGCTACATTGATGCAGCGCTGCCGGGCTGCCATTGATCAGGCACAGCAGCAGGCGGCATGGACAGTGGTGCAGGGTGACAGCAATTTTTCGCTTTACGTCTCCGGGGCGGACTGGCTGCCCGGTGCGGCGGCGCTCGACAGCGACGGTCTGGCCCCGCAGCTGGGGCGCTCGGTGCTCTCGCTGATCGGAGAACAGTCGCAGCGTTTGCAGCAGCAGGCGGATGAGCTGGCGTCGATGCGCGCCTCACTGGACGAGCGTCGGGTGATCGATCAGGCCAAACACTGGCTGATGCAGCAGCAGGGTTTCACGGAAGAGGCCGCGTGGCAGGCATTGCGTAAAAGTGCGATGAATCAGAATAAGCGGGTACTGGAGATCGCGCAGGCGGTGCTGGCGGTAGCGAAAACCCTGAGTAACTCACCCGGATGAGGTAGCTGCACAACCTTTGTGCGTGATCTGCGTCAGAAACGTGCAAAAACGGTTAATTTTTCAACAGTGCGTCACCGCAGGTCAGCATTAACGCTGTTTCAGGGATCTGGCACACCCTTTGCTTAATCCTTACAGAGAGTACGCATTGCTCCCGCCAATGGCGGTGGGATCAGTGCTTTGGATAAAGGCGTCCATCCGCAGGCTTCGGCTTGTCGGAGGACGCCTTTTTTTATTTCTGTTCAGGGGCAACATGATGAGCAAAACGCCATTTTCACTGACACGACGTCAGGCGCTGATCTCCGGCGCCGCGCTGGGTGCGGCCTGGATCGTTCCAGGATTACGAAATGCGGTCTGGGCAGCGGGATCGGATGCGCCAGAGAAAGCCCAGGTGCGGGTCGGTTTTATCCCGCTCACTGACTGCGCGCCTGTGGTGATGGCCTCAGTGAAAGGTTTCGACAAAAAGTATGGTCTCACATTGCAGGTCAGCAAAGAGGCGAGCTGGGCGGCGGTGCGCGACAAGCTTACCTCCGGTGAACTGGATGCGGCGCATGTGCTCTACGGCATGATCTACGCGCTGCAGCTTGGCGTGGCGGGACCGCAGCACGACATGGCGAACCTGATGACGCTCAATCACAACGGCCAGGCCATCACCCTGTCGAACCAGCTGAAAGCCAGTGGCGTCACCGATGCGGTCAGCCTGAAAAAAGCCATTGATGGCAGCGCCAAAGGCAGCTTTACCTTCGCCCATACCTTTCCGACCAGCACCCACGCCATGTGGCTCTACTACTGGCTCGCCAATGCGGGCATCCACCCGTTTGATGACGTGCGCACCGTGGTCGTGCCGCCGCCGCAGATGGTGATGAACATGAAAATTGGCAACATGAGCGGCTTCTGCGTCGGGGAGCCATGGAACCAGCGCGCCATCAGCGACAACATCGGTTTTACCGCCGCCACCAGCCAGCAGATCTGGCCGGATCACCCGGAAAAAGTGCTTGGCACCCGCGCGCAGTGGGTGAAAGAGAACCCCAACACGGCCCGTGCGCTTACCGCTGCTGTGCTGGAGGCCGCGCGCTGGATTGACGCCTCGGACGACAACCGCCGTGAAACCGCGCAGGTGTTAGCCGGGCGCGCCTGGATCAATACCAGAGTGGAGACCTTACAGGGGCGGATGCTGGGTCAGTATCAGAATGGCCTGGGGCAGTCGTGGCAGGACGCCCACCCGATGCGCTTCTTCGACAACGGCAACGTCAGTTTTCCCTGGCTCTCAGACGGGATGTGGTTCCTGACCCAGATGAAACGCTGGGGCCTGCTTGCCAGCGATCCCGACTACCTCGCGGTGGCGCGCCAGATCAACCGTATCGACATCTACAAACAGGCCGCCAGCGCAGCAGGGCAGATCGCACTGCCCGCCACTGAAATGCGCAGCAGTACCTTCATCGACGGCAAGGTCTGGGACGGCAGCGATCCTGCCGCCTATGCCGCCAGTTTCGCTATCAAACGTTAAGAGAGGTTGCTATGAAAACTGACGCGCGCGCCCTGGCGCAACCGGTGCAAACCCCCGGCAGTGCCACCGTTATTCCGTTACAGGTCACCCCGAAAGCCGCTGCCCGACCGGCGCGTCTGCGTCCGCTGTTGCAGCACGCCATTCCCGCCACTGGTGGCCTCTTATTGCTTCTGCTGGTGTGGCAGATCGCGGCGCTGTCGCAACCGGGCTTCCCTGCGCCTTACGCCACCTGGCAGGCCGCTCAGATCCTGTTTGCTGACCCGTTCTACAGCAACGGTCCTAACGATCAGGGCATCGGCTGGAATGTGCTGGCGTCGCTGCAGCGCGTCGGCATTGGTTTCGGCCTGGCCGCGCTGGTCGGCATTCCGGCGGGCTTTTTGATCGGTCGCTTTACCTTTATGGCGCGGATGTTCAATCCGATTATCGCCCTGTTGCGGCCGGTGAGTCCGCTGGCCTGGCTGCCCATTGGGCTGCTGCTGTTTCAGCGCGCCGAGCCTGCCGCCAGCTGGACCATTTTTATCTGTTCGATCTGGCCGATGATCATCAACACCGCCGAAGGGGTGCAGCGCATCCCGCAGGATTATCTCAACGTGGCGCGGGTGTTACAGCTCTCTGAGTGGACGGTGATGCGCCGGATCCTGCTGCCCGCCGTGCTGCCCGCGGTGCTGACCGGGGTCCGTCTCTCTATCGGCATCGCCTGGCTGGTGATCGTCGCCGCCGAAATGCTGACCGGCGGACTGGGCATCGGCTTCTGGATCTGGAATGAGTGGAACAACCTCAACGTGGAAAACATTCTGGTCGCCATTCTGCTCATCGGCGTGATCGGGCTGCTGCTGGAACAGGGTCTGATGCTGCTGGTCCGTCGTTTTAGCTGGGATAAATAAGGAGAGCACCATGCAACAGATCATTCGCGTACAGCAGGTAAGCCAGCGTTTTTCCACCGCCAGCGGCGAGTTCCTGGCACTGGACGACGTCAGCTTTGATATCCACGAAGGGGAAACCCTGAGCCTGATCGGCCACTCCGGCTGCGGCAAATCGACGCTGCTCAACCTGATTGCCGGATTAACCCGTCCCAGCAGCGGCGTGCTGCTGTGTGATAACCGCGAGATTACCGGCCCGGGTCCGGAGCGCGCGGTGGTGTTTCAGAACCATTCGCTGCTGCCGTGGCTGACGGCATTTCAGAACGTCGAGCTGGCGGTGCAGCAGGTATTTAAAGGGCGCTTCAGCAAAGCGGAGATGCGTGACTGGATCGAGCACAACCTTAATCGGGTGCAGATGAGCCATGCCATGCACAAACGGCCCGGCGAAATCTCCGGCGGCATGAAGCAGCGCGTCGGTATTGCGCGGGCGCTGGCGATGAAGCCGCGCGTGCTGCTGCTGGATGAGCCGTTTGGCGCGCTGGATGCGTTAACCCGCGCCCATCTGCAGGACAGCGTAATGCGCATTCAGCAGGAGCTGAACACCACCATTGTGCTGATTACTCATGATGTGGATGAAGCCGTGCTGCTGTCAGACCGGGTGCTGATGATGACCAACGGCCCGGCGGCACAGGTCGGCGAGATCCTCACTGTCGATCTGCCCCGTCCGCGCTCACGGGTGGCGCTGGCGGATGAGCCGCGCTACCACCAGTTGCGACAGAAAGTGCTGCATTTCCTCTATGAAAAACAGACCACTGCGGCATAAGGAACAGGACATGAAGCAACGGTTGCTGGTGATAGGTAATGGCATGGCGGGAATGCAGATGGTGGAGAGTCTGCTGCAACGTGCGCCGCAGCGCTACGCCATCACGGTCATTGGCCGCGAGCCCCACGGCAACTACAACCGTGTGCTGCTGTCGCCGGTGCTGGCGGGTGAAAAGTCCTTCCGTGACACCCTGATCCACGATAGCGACTGGTATCAGCGGCACGGCGTCACGCTGCTGACCGGTGAAACTGTGCTGCAGGTCGATCTGGCGGCACGCACAGTGCAGACCGATCAGCGCCAGCTCGGCTGGGATCGACTGGTGTTTGCCACCGGTTCACAGCCCCGTCTGCCCGCGATTCCCGGCATCGACGCGGAGTGCGTACTGGGTTTTCGCAGCATCGCCGACGTCCGGCGACTGCTGGCGGGCAGGGGCCCGGTGGTGGTGTTGGGTGGCGGCTTTCTCGGCATTGAAGCGGCGGCGGCACTCTGCGCCCGGGGAAGAGAGGTCACGCTGGTTCATCACAAACCCTGGCTGCTGGATCGCCAGCTGGATGCAAAGGCGGGCGAGCTGTTGCTGACGTCACTCCAGCAGCGCGGTATCCGCTGCGTGCTGAACAGCGGACTCACGGCGATTGACGAGGCGGGTGTGACGCTGACCCGCGGCCGTCACTGCACCGCCACGCAGGTGGTGATTGCCATCGGCGTTCAGCCAGAGATATCGCTGGCGCAGGCGGCGGGTCTGCCGTGTCAGCGCGGCATTCTGGTTGATGGGCAGTTACGCACAGCGGTCCCGTCGGTGTATGCCGTAGGCGAATGTTGCGAAATTGCCGGCGAAACCTTTGGCCTGGTCGCACCGTGCCTGACGCAGGCACAGATTCTGGCGGCGCAACTGTCCGGATCGCCGCTGGCGGATTTTGTCAGCCAGCCGCTGGCGACGCGGCTTAAGGTCAGCGGCATTTCGCTGTTCAGCGCCGGAGATGTCAGTGAGGCGCCCTCCATCAGCAGTTTTGATCCGCTCTCCGGCGACTATCGCCGTCTGTTTCTCCGTCAGGGCCGCCTCTGTGGCGTGCTGCTCTCTGGCGACACCCGGCAGGGCGCAGCATGGCTGGAACGTCTGCAGCGCGCCGAAGCTGTCACGCTCGAAGCCCTGTTCGATCACGATCAACCTGAACCGCAGCCACAGGCTGCAGAGAGTCCTGAGATGAGTAAACCGGTATTAGCCGTGGTGGGTCATGGCATGGTCAGTCACCACTTTCTTGAACAGCTGGTTGCCCGGCAACTGCATCAGCACTATCACATCGTGGTTTATGGCGAGGAGCGTCAGCAGGCTTACGATCGGGTGCATCTGTCGGACTATTTCAACGGCAAAACGGCCGACGATCTGTCGCTGGTCAGCGCGGACTTTTTTACCCTGCACGGTATCGAACTGCGCAGCGGCTGCGCAGTCATGGCGATCGACCGTCAGCAGCGCAGCCTGCGTGACAGCGCGGGCAATGAACTGGCGTGGGATAAGCTGGTGCTGGCCACCGGCTCGCGCGCTTTTGTACCGCCGGTGCCGGGCCACGATGGCGAACGCTGTTTTGTCTACCGCACGCTGGACGACCTTGATGCGATTGCCGCCTGCGCCCGCCACAGCCAGCGCGGCATTGTGATTGGCGGCGGCCTGCTGGGTCTGGAGGCGGCGAATGCATTGCAGCAGCTCGGGCTGGAAACCCACGTGGTTGAGTTTGCGCCACGCCTGATGGCGGTGCAGCTCGATGAGGGCGGTGCGCTGATGCTGCGCCAGAAGATCGATGCGCTGGGCGTCACGGTTCACACCTCAAAACAGACCGAACTGATTGAGCGTCAGACCGACGGTAGCGTGGTGCTGCGCTTTGCTGACGGCAGCAATTTACCCGGCGATCTGGTGCTGTTCTCTGCCGGTATCCGGCCACGCGATGAGCTGGCGCGTGAGGCGGGCCTGACGCTGGGACCCCGGGGCGGCATTGAGATCAACGATCGCTGCCAGACCAGCGATGACGATGTGTTTGCCATTGGGGAATGCGCACTGTGGAACGGTCAAATCTTTGGCCTGGTCGCGCCGGGTTATCAGATGGCGCGGGTGCTGGCCGGATATCTGGCGGCTGAACCTGAAGCCTTCAGCGGCGCGGACATGAGCACCAGACTGAAACTGCTGGGCGTGGAGGTGGCGTCGTTTGGTGACGCGCATGGCCGTACGCCGGGCAGCCAGCACTATCACTGGACCGACGGGCCAAAAGGCATCTACAAGAAAATCGTGGTTTCTGCCGATAGCACCCGGCTGCTGGGCGGCGTGCTGGTCGGCGACAGCAGCGATTACGCCACGCTGCTGCAGATGATGCTCAATGACTTACCGCTGCCTGCCGCGCCGGAGAGCCTTATCCTGCCTGCGCTGGCCGGTGCGCCGAAAGCGCCGGGCGTCGCGGCGTTGCCTGACAGCGCGCAGGTCTGCTCCTGTCACAACGTCAGCAAGGGCGATATCTGCGCGGCGGTGAAAGGCGGATGCGGTGAGATGAGCAGTATTAAGAGCTGCACCAAAGCGGCCACGGGCTGCGGCGGCTGTGCGGCACTGGTGAAACAGGTCATGGAGTTTCAGCTGGAAAATCTCGGTGTCGAGGTCAAAAAAGATATCTGCGACCATTTCAGCTATTCGCGGCAGGAGCTGTATCACCTGGTGCGCGCCGGTGAGTTCAGAACCTTTGATGCACTGCTGGCATCGCATGGACGGGGGCAGGGATGTGAAGTATGCAAACCGCTGGTGGCGTCGCTGCTCGCCTCATGCTGGAACGACTACCTGCTGGAACCGGCACATCTGCCGTTGCAGGACACCAACGACCGCTATTTCGCCAATATCCAGAAAGATGGCACCTATTCGGTGGTGCCGCGCGTCCCGGCGGGTGAAATCACGCCTCAGGGATTGATCGCCATTGGCGAGGTGGCGGCGCGTTACGATCTCTACACCAAAATCACCGGCGGTCAGCGTATCGACCTGTTTGGTGCGCGGCTCGATCAACTGCCCGATATCTGGCAGACGCTGCTGGCGGCCGGTTTTGAAACCGGTCACGCCTACGGTAAATCGCTGCGCACGGTGAAATCCTGTGTCGGTTCAACCTGGTGTCGCTACGGCGTGCAGGATTCGACCGCCTTCGCCATCGCGCTGGAGAACCGTTACAAGGGGCTGCGCGCCCCGCATAAGATCAAGATGGCGGTTTCGGGCTGTACCCGCGAGTGTGCGGAAGCGCAGAGCAAAGATATTGGGGTGATTGCCACCGAAAAGGGCTGGAACCTCTACGTCTGCGGTAATGGCGGCATGAAGCCGCGCCACGCCGACCTGTTCGCCAGCGATCTCGATGATGCCACGCTGCTGCGCTATGTCGATCGCCTGCTGATGTTCTATATCCGCACCGCAGACCGGCTGCAGCGCACCAGCGTCTGGATGGACAATCTGGAAGGCGGACTGGATTACCTGCGTCAGGTAGTGATTGAGGATAGCCTCGGGCTGGGCGCAACGCTGGAGCAGGAGATGCAGCGGGTGGTGGATGCGTACCAGTGCGAGTGGCAGACCACGCTGGCGGACCCGTCGCGCCTTGCGCTGTTTACTGCCACGGTCAACAGCGATCGCCCGGATGAATCGCTGCACTACAGCCGGGTACGCGGTCAGCGCCAGCCTGAATCCGTGGCCGCGCGTCCGTTGCTGCAATTGCCCGCCGAGCCGTGGAGCGCAATCTGCGCGCTGGAGGCGATTCCGCCGCAGGCGGGGATTGGGGCGCGACTGGGTAGCGAGCGTGTTGCGCTGTTCCGCTTTGGTGATGCGCTCTTTGCCCTGGAAGACCGCGAACCCGGCAGCGACGCCAGCGTGCTGTCACGTGGGATACTGGGCGATGTGGGCGGCGAGCCGGTGGTGATCTCTCCGCTCTACAAGCAACGGATACGGTTGCGTGACGGACAGAGCCTGGATAACCCGCGGCATCAGCTGCGCTGCTGGCCGGTGAAGCTGGAAGCGGGTCAGATCTGGCTGGCAAATCGTCCGCTGGATCAGCTGGCGCAGGCATCATGAACAGCACCTGTCCCTATTGCGGCGTCGGCTGTGGCGTCTGCGTTACCCCGCAGGGGGCGCATCACGCAACCGTGATCGGCGATCCGCACCATCCCGCGAATGCGGGCCGCTTGTGCGTCAAAGGCGCAGCGCTGGGCGAGACGCTGACGCCGCAGGGGCGTTTGCTGAACGCCGAAATTAGCGGGCAGCGCGTCAGCCTCGACGCCGCGCTGGATGCGGCGGCGGCGGGATTGCGCGCGGTGATCGATCAATATGGCCCGCAGGCGGTGGCGTTTTACGGCTCCGGCCAGCTGCTGACTGAGGATTACTACGTCGCCAATAAGCTGATGAAGGGCTATATCGGTGCGGCGAACATCGATACTAATTCGCGGCTCTGTATGGCGTCAGCAGTGGTCGGTTATAAGCGGGCGCTGGGGGCCGACGCGGTGCCCTGCTGCTATGAGGATCTGGAGCAGGCCGACCTGGTACTGCTGGTGGGATCTAATGCTGCCTGGGCGCATCCGGTGGTGTGGCAGCGGCTGATGCAGGCGAAGCTGCAACGTCCGGCGATGCATATTGTCGTTATCGATCCGCGGCGCACGACGAGTTGCGATCAGGCCGATCTTCACCTGCCGCTGCGGCCCGGCAGCGATGCGGCCTTGTTTTCCGGTCTGCTGCACTGGCTGGCGCTGCAGGATGGCATTGATGCCAGCATGTTGCCGCACCTGAATGGCGTGGACGAGACGCTGACTGCCGCAGCGCAGTGGGATGTGGCGCGGGTGGCGGAGACATGTGATTTAACCGTTCAGCAGGTCACGCACTTTTTCCAGCTCTTCAGCCAGTACGATCGGGTGCTGACGCTGTGGTGCATGGGGATTAATCAGTCCGCCACCGGCAGCGACAATAACCAGGCGATTCTTAATCTGCATCTGCTGACGGGCAAAATAGGCCGCGCGGGTTGTGGCCCTTTTTCGCTGACCGGACAGCCAAATGCGATGGGCGGACGAGAGGTGGGCGGCCTGGCGAATCAGCTGGCGGCACACATGACTTTTACTGACGCGGATTGTGATCGGGTGCAGCGTTTCTGGCGCAGCCCGGCGATTGCCCGCCAGCCAGGGCTGACCGCGCTGGATCTCTTCAGGGCGATTGCGGAAGGCGAGGTGAAAGCAGTGTGGATTATGGGCACTAATCCGGCGGTGTCGATGCCGGAGGGCAACCGCGTCGCGCAGGCGCTGGCGGCCTGTCCACTGGTGATTGTGTCGGATGTGATGGCGCAGACCGATACCAGCGCCTTTGCCGACATTCTGCTGCCCGCCCAGGGGTGGGGCGAGAAGAACGGCACCGTGACCAATTCAGAGCGGCGTATTTCGCGTCAGCGCGCCTTTGCCGCCGCGCCCGGTGACGCCCGGCCTGACTGGTGGCTGCTGGCGCAGGTAGCGCAGCGTTTAGGGTTTGATGAAGGATTTAACTGGCAGCATCCGGCAGAGATTTTCCGGGAGCATGCGGCGCTGTCAGGTTTCGAGAATCGGGGCGAACGGGCCTTTGATATCAGCGGCCTGGCGCAACTGAGTAACACTGACTGGGATGCGCTGCGTCCGGTGCAGTGGCCGGTTAACGCTGCCTGTCCGCAGGGCTGCGCCCGGCTGTTTGGCGATCGTCGGTTTTATCATCCGGATGGTAAGGCACGGTTGTGGGTGCCGGCTACGCCCGTTGTCGCCCCGCGCGAACGCTCTTATCCGTTGTTGATGAATACCGGGCGGGTGCGCGATCAGTGGCACACCATGACGCGTACCGGGCTGGTGCCGCGTCTGATGCAGCATTGCGATGAACCCTTTGTCGCGCTGCACCCGGCTGACGCGGCAACGTATGGCGTGACGGCGGGCGGACTGGCGCGGGTGCAGTCTGTTCAGGGCTGGATTAGCGTGCGGGTGCGTATAGATGCCGGGATGCGGCGCGGCGAGCTGTTTGTGCCGATGCACTGGAACCGGCAGTTCAGTCAGCAGAGTCACGTCGATTTGCTGGTGGCTGCCCGTGCCTGTCCGTTTTCGGGGCAGCCCGCGCTGAAGCAGACGGCGGTGCGGATTCTGCCGTTGAGGGTGAGCTGGCAGGGCTGGCTGTGGCAGCGCGAGGTAGTGCAGCCCACAGGGTTGCGTTACTGGGCGCGAGCCCCCTGGCCGGCGGTGCAGCGTTATGCGGTGGCGGGCGAGGGTTCACCGCAGGCCTGGCTGGACGGGCAGGTTGTTCTTTCAGGCTGTTACAGGCAGGTTGCGACCGGCAGCGGTAAGGATTACCGGTTGCTGGCATGGCGTGACGGCGAGTTGCAGCTGGCGTTCTATGCCGGCTCCGTGTTGCCGTCGATTGATAGCGCGTGGGTCGCCGAGGCCTTTAGTCATGCGCCGCAGGATGCGGCAGGACGGCACAGTGTGCTGGCAGGGCTGGCGGCGCAGGGCAGTACCGCGGGACGGATTATTTGCAGCTGTATGGCGGTGGGTGAACAGACGATTTTGCAGGCGGTGGCGCAGGGGTGTCGTACGACTCAGGCGTTGGGCGAGAAGCTGAAGTGCGGCACGCAGTGCGGCTCCTGTATTCCGGAGCTGAAGCAGTTGTTGCTGTCCGAAGTGATGTCGGAGGAATGATGACACGAGCAATTGATTCTCTGGATAAGTTACTGGCTCCGGTAGATACCGCGTCGCAACAGGGCGCGGTGTGGCTGGTGGGTGCGGGCCCTGGCGATGTGGAACTGCTGACCGTTAAGGCGTTGCGTTTGCTGCAGCGTGCTGAGGTGGTGGTGTATGACCGCCTGGTGAGTGACGCGGTGATGGCGGAGGTGCCGGATCAGGCGTTGTGTATTGATGTGGGTAAGCAGCCGGGGCAGCATGGTCTGAAGCAGGCGCAGATTAATCAGTTGCTGGTAGAACTGGCGCGCAGTGGACGCAATGTGATCCGGCTGAAGGGGGGCGATCCGTTTGTTTTTGGTCGCGGTGGCGAGGAGATGGTGAGCGTGCAGCAGGCCGGGATTCGCTGTGAGGTCGTGCCAGGGATTACGGCGGCTGTGGGCTGTGCGGCAGCCAGCGGGATTCCGTTGACGCATCGGGATTGCGCACAGTCTTTGCGGTTGATTACCGGGCATGGCCGGAACGGTGAGCCGCAACTGGAGGCGGCTGCGCTGACGGCGGTGAATCAGACGCTGGTGTTTTATATGGGGTTGAGCTGGAGTGCGTCGATCAGTGCGCAGTTGCAGGCGCAGGGACGTGATGCGGAGACGCCGGTGGCGATTATTGAGAATGGGACCCGGTCCGATCAGCGGGTGTTGATTACCACGCTGGGGGGATTGGCGGAGACGGTGGCACGGGATAAGCCGGTGTCACCGTCGTTGCTGATGGTGGGTGAGGTGGTGCGGTTTTATCGGGCGGATTTGCAGGTGGGGGGTGGGGAGACGGTGAGCCGGTGCGTCGTGCAGGAAAGGCCTGCCTGATCGCAAAGGGATCCCGCATCCCTGCGGACTGGGCTCGCCATCCCTGCTCGCACACTCTGCTCTTCAGGCAGGCCTTACCTGCACTGTTGGCATTGGTGCGGGGTTTTACGGGAGCGGGTCGGTATTAGGTGCAGGTTTGTTTGGGTGAGAAGGCAGGAATGGTTTGAAGAGCCGGTGCGGCGTGCAGGAAAGGCCTGCCTGATCGCAAAGGGATCCCGCATCCCTGCGGACTGGGCTCGCCATCCCTGGCTCGCACACTTTGCTCTTCAGGCAGGCCTTACCTGCACTGTTGGCATTGGTGCGGGTTTTTTCGGAATAGGTCCGGATGGAGTGGGCGTATGTCCTGGTGAGAAGGCAGGAATGGTGCGGTAAGACGGTGCGGCGTGCAGGTAAGACCTGCCTGATCGCAAAGGGATCCCGCATCCCTGCGGACTGGGCTCGCCATCCCTGCTCGCACACTCTGCTCTTCAGGCAGGCCTTACCTGCACTGTTGGCATTGGTGCGGGGTTTTTCGGAATAGGTCCGGATGGAGTGGGCGTATGTCCTGGTGGGAAGGCAGGAATGGTGCGTTAAGACGGTGAGGTGTGCAGGAAGGGGCGGTCTGATCGCAACGGGATCCCGCATCCCTGCGGACTGGGCTCGCCATCCCTGCTCGCACACTCTGCTTTTCAGGCAGGCCTTACCTGCACGGCTGGCATTGGTTCGTTCTGTTAAGGAAAAGGGCAACGGGTCCTGACAATGATGATGAAGCGTCTTGCGGAGTCTAAAGCTGTTCCCACATAGGCAGGTTGTGGACCTTTTTTCGGGTCTCGTAAAAGATCGTCATTGTCAGACCAAAAAAGAAACCTGCGATCAGGTTGGGTATCAGCGAATAATTGTCGTCAGACACGCCCGGAAGAGAAGGTAATAAGAGCAGCAGTGGCATCATCAGCGTGTACATGCTGCCAAACACCACAAGATTGAGCCAGAACGGAGTGAAACTCGGGGGCGGAAGATGGATATTCATTTTCCATAACAAACGATGTAATGGCGGAGCAGAGTGACTCCGCCACATTTCCTTCGCTGCCATCAAGGCTAAAGCCCGCGCTTTCCTGCGCTCGAAAATCTCGTTTTTCATCGTGTTATCATCCGTACATCCCTGCTTAGCATTCGAACGGGAGTGTAACTTAATCCTGTGGCTGTCTGATGACAGCGACTGGCTGAATCGATGTTGTTTCGACAGGCATGACATCGCCTGCTTCAGCGGCAGCGGGAAAACGAGGACCTGGACGGCGGTTGATTTGGAGGCATTTGCCTGCGGAAAACTGATGTTGATTCACACGGAGCGCGCTATGCGTCTTTATAGCGTGAGAACGGGCGCAGAGGGCGGATAAGAGGTGACACGGGTCATCACCAGCAGAATGTTGCACGGACTGACAGTCCCGTTATGGTCTGATGATTAAGAGACCGCAGAGTCTATAAGCCAATGATAACTTTTATCTTCGCGCGAATTTGCTGAAGTTCGTTTGCGGAAACAACGCCTTTTTTGGTTGCTCCCCTGACTTTCCAGGCGATGCTTTTCACTTGATCGGATAAGGCGACGCTATCTTTTTCAGTGCTTATGGGGACTTCAAACGGATAGCCCTTTGACATGGTGGTGCAGGGTACACAGAGGCACATGCCGGTCTTGTTATTGTAAGCAAACGGGCTAAGAACAACAGCGGGCCTGTGACCTGCCTGCTCACTGCCTTTGGTAGGATCAAAATCCACCCAGATGATATCTCCCGCATCAGGGACAAAACGGCTTACCATTTACCAAATCTCCTTCCCGACAGGTTCACCCCATTCGACTGGATCGTGCAGATTTTCCTCTGTCACGCCTTCAAGCAGTTCTTCAAGAGAGTAACCCACTTCCTGTTTGACAGGCTCAATAATGAGTTTCCCACCAACTAAATCGATTTTAATTTCGTCATCAATATTAAGATTTAGTGCCTGCATCAATGTCGCCGGGATACGTATCGCCGGAGAGTTACCCCAGCGCTTAACATTTCCATGAATCATTTAACTTGTCTCCAATACACAATGTAGATACATGCTAGCGCAATATACATTGTATACACAAGCAGTGTGAGCCCCAGTTGAAGGGATTAGCCTTTGTTCACAGGCACAGCCTGGAGGCCAGGTTAACCGCATAAAGGAAAGCGGGAGCGGTGAGGTTACATCGCCCGCTTCAGCGGCAGCGGGGCCACCAGCACTTTGACGCCTAAGGCTTCAAACGCTTTGACCTGCGCAGTGCTGATCCCGCTGTCGGTGATCAGGTAGTGGATATTGCTCCAGTCACAGGGCAGCGCGAACATCGAAACCTTGTCAATTTTGCTGGAGTCAGCGACCACGTAAACCGTGCCGGCGGATTTGATCATCGCCAGTTTCACCTTGATGTCGGTTTCACTGGGGAAGCTCAGACCCAGACGCGGCGAGATGCAGGCGGTCGCCAGGAAGAGTTTCCCGGCCAGCACGTTTTCGAAGAAGCTGGCCGCCTTTTCGCCGGAGGTCGAGAGCGTCGGAAATTTAAAGGTGCCGCCGGTCAGCAGGATGTTAATGCCCGGCTCGCCGCCCAGTTTCAGGGCGATATTCACCGCGGTCGTCACCACTGACAGGCGGCGGATATGGCTGATGGCATCGGTGATCGCGGTGGTGGTGGTGCCGGAATCGAAAATCACCGTGTCGCCATTTTCGATATGCTGCGCCGCCAGTCGGCCAATCGCCTCTTTCTCTTCCAGATGCGTCTGCCGCTCCAGCAGCATCGCTCCGGTATTCTGTTTGCCCGTCATCAGCGTCGCGCCACCATGGTAGCGCTGCACAAAGCCCTGTTTTTGCAGCATGCGCAGGTCGCTGCGTAAGGTGGCTTCGGTCAGTCCAAAGGTCTCTGTCAAAGCTTTAACCGTGACCGTGCCATCCTCACGGATCATCTCCAGAATTTTCTCGCGGCGTTGCTGCATGTCAGCGAACTGCTCACTTTTGCTTTTCAATCGAAATGCTCCCTTTTCCAATAACCTGAGAAGTCGGGCGAACAAAGTCTTTGTGGCTGAGTTTAACGCGCCATTTTTATGAATGCGAGATAGCCTGAGTTGCCTTTGGTTTTCGAACGAAAATAAAAAATGTGCAGGTTATTGAATCTCTCACGCTTTTCAAGTTGCAGCCAGCTGCCTTTATTACGGTACTGGAAGCCAGATCACGTCTTTTCAAACAGATAAGCCGCTTTGCAGGGCAGATGGTCGAAATTTGATCTGCTCCACACAACATTTCTTTTCGATAGCTTATATTTTTGTTCGAAAATGAGTGAGTCATTCGTATCAGCAAAAATTCAGGGGGAAGAGTGGGATGAGTGGTGAATATGACGTAAACCTGCGCTACGGCGTGGACACCGCAATGAATCTGGCCGGCAAAGTGGCCGTCGTGACCGGCGGGCTGGGCGGTATCGCGATGGCGACCAATGGCATGTTGCTGGAGAAGGGCGCGAGTCTGGCACTACTCTATCCGCCGTTTGAAGCTGAGAAGGTCGCCAGCCTGAAGGCCGATTTGCCCGTCGATCGGGTGGAATTTGTCTGCTGCGACGTTACCGATCCCGCGTCGGTTGAACAGGCTTTTGACGCGGTTATTTCCCACTATGGACGGATCGATATCCTGGTGAACTGCGCAGGCTATGTGATGCTGCAGCCGGTGATCGAGACCGATTTTGCCGAGTGGCAGAAGCAGATTGCGGTGAATCTCACCGGGCCTTTTCTCTGCTCACAGGCGGCGGCACGGCTGATGATTCGTGCCGGTGCGGGCGGCAAAATTATTAATATCGCCTCCCAGGCGGCATCCATCGCTATCGACAACCATGTCGCCTACACCTCAGCCAAAGCGGGCCTGCTGGGCATGACCAAAGTGATGGCCAAAGAGTTTGCCCCGCATCGCATCAACGTTAACACCCTGTCGCCCACCGTGGTGCTGACGCCGATGGGCGAAAAGGCCTGGCGCGGCGAGAAGGGCGAGCAGATGAAGAAACTGATTCCGCTCGGTCGCTTTGCCTATACCGATGAGATCGCCGCTGCGGTGCTGTTTTTCGCAAGCAACGGCAGCGACATGATCACCGGCGCCGATTTGATGATCGATGGGGGCTTTACCATCTGGTAAGGCCAATCCCGCTCCCGGGAATTCATACCCTGCCATAACGATAAGAGAGAACATCATGAAAAACCGTACCTTGTTGTGCACTGCCGTGACTGCCTGTCTGGTTTCGCAGGCGGCGTTTGGCGCCGAAAAGGGCACCATTATGATTCTGGTTAACTCACTCGATAATCCCTACTACGCCTCTGAAGCCAAAGGCGCCAATCTCAAAGCGCAGGAACTGGGTTACAAAACGACGGTGCTGTCGCACGGCGAAGATGTGAAGAAGCAAAGCGAACTGATCGATGCCGCTATCGGTAAAAAAGTGCAGGGTATCGTGCTGGATAACGCCGACTCCACCGCCAGCGTGGCGGCGATTAAAAAAGCCAAAGATGCCGGGATCCCGGTGGTGCTGATCAACCGCGAAATCCCGGTGGATGACGTGGCGCTGGCGCAGATCACCCACAACAACTTCCAGGCGGGTTCAGACGTGGCCAACGTCTTTGTTGAAAAGATGGGCGAAAAGGGCAAATACGCCGAACTCGCCTGTAACCTGGCGGACAACAACTGTGTGACACGCTCTAAATCGTTCCATCAGGTGCTGGATCAGTATCCTGATATGCAGAGCGTGGCGCGTCAGGATGCCAAAGGCACGCTGATCGACGGCAAGCGCATTATGGACAGTATCCTGCAGGCGCACCCGGATGTGAAAGGGGTGATCTGCGGTAACGGCCCGGTGGCGCTGGGCGCCATTGCTGCACTCAAGGCGGCTGGTCGCAACGATGTGATCGTGGTGGGCATCGATGGCAGCAACGACGAACGCGATGCGGTGAAAGCGGGCACGCTGAAAGCCACGGTGATGTTGCAGGCGCAGGCGATTGCCGCCGAAGGGGTGACCGATCTCGATAACTTCATTCAGAAGGGCGTGAAGCCGGAAAAACAGCGGGTGATGTTCCGCGGCATTCTGATTACCCCGGAAAACGCTAAAGGTGTACAGGACTTTAACTACAAGTCGTAATTAAACGCTGTTGCGCCTGCGAAAGCGGGCGCCAGGGAGAAGATGATGTCCCGAAGAGTCTGGCTGACGCTGGTGGTCTTGCTGTTAAGCGGCTGCAAAATTGTGTCGCAGCAGGAGCTGGCTGCCCTGAAAAATCCCCCCAATCCGAAAATGGCGAACATCGACCAGCTCTGGCAGCAGAAGCTGGTGCCACAGGTTCAGGCTGAGGCTAAACCGCTGGCGACGCTGATAAAGTTGCTGCAGTCAGCCAAAGATTTCGACAGTGCCTGTCAGCGTTACGGCTATCGCAGTCAGGTGGAGAATCCCTGCGTCTTCAGCGTCTCTGTTCGCGGCGAGGTGACCGCCGTAAATACCACGTCACGCAGCGGGAAGATGACCGTAAAAGATGAGTCAGGTGACAGTGTCACTATTCAGGTCGGACCGATTATTCGTGGCACGGCGCTGCGGGATGTCTACAAAGGCGTGAGTTATCAGGACTTCAATGACCAGGTGCTGTTTGGTGATTACGGCAAGGCGATTAACCAGCACGCCTCCACTCTGATGCAGCAGTTTGCGCCGAAGGTGGGCGATAAAGTGAGGGTTTCCGGCGTGTTCAGCAGCTGGGATATTCCGCAACAGCTGCCGGATATCACTCCGGCTGCGATCACCCGGCAATAAGGAGCGGCAGATGCAAAATCCTCAACCGCAACCGTCCGGCGACGTGATTATCGAAACGCGCAACGTGTCGCGTCTTTATCCCGGCGTAATCGCGCTCGATCAGGTCAGTTATCGGGTCTACCGCAATAAAGTCAACGTGCTGATCGGTGAGAACGGTGCCGGTAAGTCCACCATGATGAAGATGCTGGCGGGTGTAGAGACGCCGTCGTCGGGCGAGATTCTGCTGGATGGCAAGGTGGTGTCACTGAACTCCACGCATCAGGCGGAGAAGCAGGGGATTAGCATCATTTTTCAGGAGCTAAACCTGTTTCCCAACATGAACGTGATGGACAACATTTTTATCGCCAACGAATTCTTCCAGCGCGGGGTGATCAATGAAAAGTATCAGTACGCGCTGGCAAAGTCGCTGCTGGATCGGCTGCAGCTGGATGTCGATCCCTACGCGCCGCTGGGCGAGCTGGGCATTGGTCATCAGCAGCTGGTGGAGATCGCCCGCGCGCTGTCGAAGGATACCCGGGTGCTGATCATGGATGAGCCTACCAGCGCCCTGAGCCAGTCGGAAGTCAAAGTGCTGTTCAGCGTCATCGATCAGCTTAAGCGGCGCGGCGTCACCATTATCTACATCTCTCACCGGCTGGAAGAGCTGATGGAGATTGGCGACCACATCACCATTTTTCGCGATGGCCGTTTTATCAGTGAGCGCGAGGTGCGCGATGCCAGCGTGCCGTGGATTATCGCCCAGATGGTGGGTGACAGGAAAAAGCAGTTCGACTATCAGCCTGCGCCACAGGGGGAAACGGTGCTGGAGGTCGAGGGTCTGACTGCGCTGCACCAGAACGGCGGTTACAGGCTGAATGATGTCAGTTTTACGCTACGCAAAGGCGAGGTGATTGGCATTTATGGTCTGCTGGGTGCCGGACGCACCGAGCTGTTTAAGGGGCTGATTGGCCTGATGCCCTGTCAGTCGGGCCGGGTACGGCTGTCCGGTAAAGATCTGGCGAAACGCAGCTTCCAGCAGCGGCTGAAAAGTGGCATCGCGCTGGTGCCCGAGGATCGCAAAGGCGAAGGGGTGATTGAACTGATGTCGGTTACCGCCAACATGACACTCTCTGACTTCAGCCTGCGCGGTTTTCGTCGTGCGCTGGGGCTGCTGAATCCGGGCCGGGAGCAGCAGCGTGTCAGTGAGATGATCGGCCATCTGGCGATCAAAGTCAGCGATCCCGACCTGCCGGTCACGGCGCTGAGCGGCGGTAATCAGCAGAAGGTGGTGCTGGGTAAAGCGCTGATGACCGGGCCGCAGGTGGTGCTGCTGGATGAGCCAACGCGCGGTATCGACGTGGGTGCCAAAACCGACGTCTATCACCTGATTGGCAATCTTGCACAGCAGGGGCTGGCAGTGATGTTCTCATCCTCTGAACTGGATGAGGTGATGGCGCTGGCGGACCGCATTTTAGTGATGGCCGATGGCCGGATTACTGCCGATCTGCCGCGCGCAGCGGCGACGAGAGAACATCTGATTGCGGCATCAACCCCGCAGGATTAAGAGCCTGGCCCATTGGGCTATTTTATTTGTCAGTCTGAACCCGGGCAGTGCTCACACAGGCTGCTTTAGCAACCTGAACGTCCGTCAGGGCGGCCCTGAAGGGGCGAGCACAGCGAGTAATCCTCACGTACTGCGTGTACTACGGATTGTTCCGCGCTGTCCGTGTCCAGACTGCCTGCAACAATTACGCCTGGTGGGCCAGGCTCTAAGCTGGCCGGAGAATCTCATGAACCAAAAATATCTGCTCTATATGTACCTGCTCAAGGCCCGCACCTTTATTGCGTTGCTGATTGTGGTCGGCTTTTTCAGCGTGATGGTGCCGAACTTTCTCACCCCCTCTAACCTGCTGATCATGACGCAGCATGTGGCGATTACCGGCCTGCTGGCCATTGGTATGACGCTGGTGATCCTGACCGGCGGTATCGATCTCTCGGTGGGTGCGGTCGCGGGGATCTGCGGCATGGTGGCGGGCGCGTTGCTCACCAATGGCATCCCGCTGTGGGGCGGCAATACGCTGTTTCTTAACGTGCCTGAAGTGATTCTGGTAGTGGCCATCTTTGGCGTGCTGGTGGGGTTGATTAATGGCACGGTGATCACCCGGCTGGGCGTGGCACCCTTTATCTGCACCCTGGGCATGATGTATGTGGCGCGCGGTGCGGCACTGCTGTTCAACGATGGCGGCACCTACGCCAACCTGATCGGGCTGCCTGCACTCGGCAACACCGGCTTTTCGCTGCTCGGTTCCGGCACCCTGCTGGGCGTTTATCTGCCAATCTGGCTGATGCTCGGCTTTTTACTGCTCGGCCTCTACCTGACGCGCAAAACCCCGCTGGGTCGTTACATCTACGCCATTGGCGGCAATGAGTCCGCCGCGCGACTGGCTGGCGTGCCGATTATCAAGGTGAAAATTTTTGTCTACGCCTTTTCCGGCCTCTGCGCGGGACTCGTCGGGCTGGTGGTGGCCTCTCAGTTGCAGACCGCGCATCCGATGACCGGCAACATGTTTGAGATGGATGCCATTGGTGCCACCGTGCTGGGCGGCACGGCGCTGGCAGGTGGACGTGGCCGGGTTTCCGGCTCGATTATTGGCGCTTTCGTTATCGTCTTCCTGGCGGATGGCATGGTGATGATGGGCGTCAGCGATTTCTGGCAGATGGTGATCAAAGGTCTGGTGATTGTGACTGCGGTGGTCATCGACCAGTTCCAGCAACGTCTGCAAAGCAAAGTGGTGCTGCTGCGTCGCCATAAAAAAAAGCAGCAGGCAGCGCCCCTCACTGATGTTCGTCACAGTTAACAGGAGCGATTATGACCCGCGAACAACGTGGAAAAACAGTGGTGATTACCGGTGCCTGTCGTGGCATCGGGGCCGGGATCGCGGCGCGTTTCGCCCGCGACGGGGCCAGGATGGTGATGGTGTCGAATGCTGACCGGGTGTTCGATACAGCCGACCAGCTTCAGCAACAGTACGGCAGTGAGATTCTGGCGCTGCAGGTCGATGTCACGGATGAAGCCGCCGTGCAGCAGCTCTATCAGCAGGCCTTTGAACGCTTTGGTCAGATTGACGTCTCGATACAGAATGCGGGCGTGATCACCATCGACCGCTTCGACACCATGCCGAAAAGCGACTTTGAGCGGATTCTGGCGGTTAACACCACCGGCGTCTGGCTTTGCTGCCGGGAAGCGGCGAAATATATGGTGCAGCAGCGCAGCGGCAGCCTGATCAACACCTCATCGGGGCAGGGACGACAGGGCTTTATCTACACGCCGCACTACGCCGCCAGCAAAATGGGGGTGATAGGCATTACCCAGAGTCTGGCGCTGGAGCTGGCGCCGTGGAACATTACGGTCAACGCTTTTTGTCCCGGCATCATTGAGAGTGAGATGTGGGATTACAACGATCGCGTCTGGGGCGAGATCCTCAGCAGCGAGGAAAAAACCTACGGCAAAGGGGAGCTGATGGCGGAGTGGGTGGAAAACATTCCGCTGAAGCGTGCCGGTCAGCCGGAAGATGTCGCCGGACTGGTGGCGTTTCTGGCATCAGAGGATGCGCGCTATATCACCGGGCAGACCATCAATGTGGATGGCGGGTTGATCTTTTCCTGACAGAGGCCTGTTCGCGTCGGGCCTGCTGTAAACGCAGGCCTTTTTTTGGCCCGGACTTTTCTGTTATATGCACAATTCGCCGCTGCTGTCCTGCATCGCCGTCACAATATGTTAAGGTAATAGCTGATGATTTTTCTTTAATTGCAGCTACGAACTAATCAATGTGCCGGGTGACATGATACGGAAAACAGGGGTTCTCTCTTTGATTGCGCTGTCGCTGACTGCCACGCAGAGCGCCCGCGCCTTCCAGACTGAAACAGTGGTGTCAGAGACGCCATTCGACGATCCTGCGCGCTACAGCCAGTCGCTGCCGACGCTCGGCGGTGCCAGCGATCAGGATGAAGAGTGGAGCAAAAAGCTGGCGGCCGTGGCCAAAAGTATCGGTGAAGCGAGTAACAACAGCGACAGCAATGTGACGTTTGGTCAGCAGGCGGGCGTCTGGGCGTTTAATCATCTGCGCGATGAAGTGGCCGATCGGGTTGAGAGCGAAGGACAGTCACTGCTTTCCCCTTACGGCACCGCGCAGCTGGATCTGAAAGTCGACATGAACGGAAACTTCACCGGCACCGGCGGCGATCTCTTCAGCGCACTGGCCGATGAGAACAGCCGGCTCACCTTCAGCCAGCTTGGCCTGCACGATACCGGCGATGGCCTGGTTGGCAATGCGGGACTGGGACAACGCTGGGATGCCGGTGACTGGCTGCTGGGTTACAACGGCTTTGTTGACCGCGTGTTCAGCAGCGGCCTGCAGCGTGCCTCTCTGGGCACGGAGGCGTGGAGCGATTCAATGCGCTTCTCGGCTAACTACTATCAGCCGCTTTCCGGCTGGAAAAATCTGGACGATTCGCAGCAGCAGCGCATGGCGCGCGGCTACGATATTACCAGCCAGAGCTATCTGCCCTTTTATCGCCAGCTGGGCGTCTCGGTGAGCTATCAGCAATATCTGGGTGAGAATGTCGATCTGTTTAACAGCGGCAACCGCTATCACAATCCCTCCGCCATGTCGTTTGGCCTCTCTTACACCCCCGTGCCGCTGGTGACCTTATCTGCCACCCATAAAACCAGCAGCGCCGGTGAGAGCCAGGATCAACTGGGGTTGAAACTCAACTACCGCTTTGGCGTGGCGCTGCGACGGCAGCTCGATGCCGGTAACGTCGCGGAAGCGCGCTCTCTGCGCGGCAGCCGTTACGATACCGTCACCCGCAGCGATACGCCGGTGCTCGCCTTCCGTCAGCGCAAAACGCTGTCCGTGTTTCTGGCGACACCGCCCTGGCAGTTAAGCAGTGGCGAGAGTCTGCCGCTGAAGCTGCAGGTGCGCGCCAGCAATGCTATTAAGGCGGTGAGCTGGCAGGGCGATACGCAGGCGCTGAGCCTGACACCACCAGCCAATAACGCCGATCCGCAGGGCTGGAGTGTGATCTTACCGCAGTGGGATCCGTCGCCTGACGCCAGCAACGAATATCGCCTGTCGGTAACGCTGGAGGATAGCAAGCAGCAGCGTGTGACCTCTAACTGGGTCACCCTGAAAGTAGAGCCGCCGATGGCGATGGATGCGGCTCCGCAGAACGATCGCTATGATTTGATGGCACCCGGCACCACCACACTGTAGCTGGGAGGCTTTACTGTACAGGACGTATAGAGGGGGTGAATTGCGGCGCGGTGAGCAACCGGTGTCGTTAACGTCTGCAGGCCCGACAGCGGTGACTGGCAGGAAAGGGTTGTCGGGTTGACGAAAGCGCGGGTTCGGCAGAATAACATCGCTATTGTTCCTGAATGGACAGCCGGAACCCTTGGGTGAATGCAGGAACGATGCTGCGCTCCGGCCATGGTATTGATATTCAGAGGGCACGGGCAGCGTCAGAGCCGCCATTCAGCATAGCGGCCCGGTTCTCAGTTAACCATGCTCATCACAATACGCACCGCTCTGGCGTAGACTTCTCGCTGACCGTTTACTGACCGTGCCTGCTGATGCTGCAGGAATGCGATGATATCCTGTATGCCTGCCGTTTTGCCTGACTTCAGCAGGCTAGACACAGCCTCTCCTACTACGGCATGGACGTCATCCATATCCGCCGGTTTATTGGTACTCAAAAGAAACTCCAGCGCAACCGTTCTGCTGAATAGCGCCTGAAGGGACAACACTCAGGCGATTCAGCTTTATCAGCCTGTCCACAGGTTTTTTATAAGCCGGCGTCATGGCAGGGCCTTAAGCAGCTTTTCGCGCAGCGTTGCCACCTGAGTCGTCAGCTCACCGAGTTCACTGCAGGCGGTATCCATCACCGAGATCATATCAGCCGGGACGCCAGCCGCCGCGACTTTAAGCTGGTGGCCCTGTTCTGTCAGAGAGATCAGCACCCGGCGCTCATCATTTCCTGTGTCACGCTGGCGGCAGATAATGCCCGCGCTTTCTAGCCGCTTCAGAAGCTGACTGAGCGTGCCGGAATCAAGCCGGACGCGTGCACCAATATCAGAGACCGTCAGGCGATCTTTTTCCCACAGCACCAGCAGCACCAGATACTGCGGATAGGTCAGCCCCAGCGGTTTTAACCGCGACTGATAGAGCTTTGTCATGGCAAGTGAGGCGGAATAGAGCGCAAAGCAGAGAAACTGGTCGATGGTTTCAGGCGCTGCACTGGCGGGAGGCGTATCGGAGAACCCTACGGGTTCATCATTCATATCTTTACTCATTCTGAGTCCGGGGTGGGACAGCCAGGTCACAGGCTGTTTGCCAGCCGTGAAGTTTCGCGAATAGTGTCTCGGGGAGATATTGATTTCGGCAGCATCTCTTTTCTGGTTTACAACACCAGACCTTTAAGCGCTATTGCAGCGGGAGGAACAGCCTTTAACTGTGCCTCCGATTGAAAGTCGGCACAGTATTGAGTCAAATTAAATTGAAGTCAACATAACTGGTCGCAACCCTTGCGCACAATGTGCGCAGGGTGCAACGCCGCGAGGAACGGCAGCACATTTTCAGCGTTGAACCCAGGCTGAAGCAGCCCGCCGATACGGCTTATACGGTGAAGGTCTCTACCATACCGCGCAGGTCGCGCGCCTGGGCCAGCAGTGACTGCGACGCAGAAGAGGACTCTTCCACCAGCGCGGCATTATTCTGCGTAACGCCATCCATCTGACTCACCGCAGTGCTGACCTGGGAGATGCCCTGCATCTGTTCACCGGAGGAGAGGGAGAGGTTGTCCATAGCATCGGCCAGTTCACCGACGCGGCTGACAATCTTCAGGATGCGCTCACCCGTTCCCGCCGCCACGGTCACCCCATCCTCGACCTGCGTCACTGCCTGCTCAATCAACAGTTCATTGGGTAAAACGGTATCGGCAGGAGAGAGGGCATCTGGAGGGTTACGTTAAATTAAATTGATTGCTATTTAATTTTATGCGATTAAAAATCGTACGCCTCCCCACCCGTTTAGTTCAATAAATCATAATCATGGGAAGAGTGTAATAACGTACAATGTGTTGATAAATAAACTCTTTTATCCTGATGAATGTACACCTTTTCGCGCTATGCAGCGGCGCAAAACGCCAGGCGCTTTAACTGTCAAAATCGCCTGAACGCACAAATTTAACCGGATGGGCCTGTTAATCTGGCCGCTGCTGCCGATAGAACACTAATCGACATTGATGACGTAACCGACACGCATCGGGCTTCGCAGTACGGCTGCCCCACTGCCTTAAGGTGGGTGAGAACGTGCGAATGCGATGAGTAAAAATAGCGGAGGGGTGATATTTGTCGGCAGCTTAGCAGACATTGTATGAGAAGTACGCCCCGGTTACTTACTGAAAATTAAAACAAAACTCTGACACTTTCCATCACCGGGAACTAACGCATGCGCCTGAAACTTTTCTGGCTCGCAATGCTGAATATTGCGACCATCATTTTACTCTCCACGCTGTGGGAATATGGGGTTGAGGCATGGATCTCCAGCCTGCTGGGCCTGAGCTATGATCCCGATTTTGAAACCAGCGAGCGGCTGCGGTTTATTCTGACCTCAACCTCGTTTGCCGGACTGGCAATGGTTATTCCGGCGCTGCTTATCGCGGGTCTGATCCGCAAAACGCTGATCGCGGAAAAAAAAGCCCTCAGGCTGGCCGGAACCGATGCGCTGACGGGGGTCATGAACCGCCGATCGTTCACTGCACACATTGCTGCGCTTGATGCCGACGGGACGCCCTACACCCTGACGCTGCTCGACATCAATGACTTTAAAAATATCAATGACCTGAATGGTCATCGTCAGGGCGACGCCACGCTGGTCGCGCTGGCCAATCTGCTGACCACCTCGGCGGGCACCGGGAGTCAGGTGTTTCGCATTGGCGGGGATGAATTTGCCATTGTTGCCCAGGCTTCACAGGCAGAACAGGCGCTGGCCGCGGCCGAAAGCTTCTGCGAGCATGCGGCATCCATCCGGACCGGTCCGCACACCTTCCTGAGCCTTTCAGCAGGCATTGCCAGCTCAGCCTGCACGGGTCAGGCCGATGTGGTGCGGGCGGCGGATCTGGCGCTGTACGAAGCGAAACAGGATAAGTGCGCTTATCTGGCACGATTCTCCCCGGACATGGAGCTGCGCTTTCGCCAGCGGGAAAGGCTGGAGCAGGAGGTGGTTGCCGCCGTCAGCGGACATGCCATCGTTCCCTTTCTGCAGCCGCTGGTTTCACTACGCACCGGTAACATTACCGGCTTTGAGATACTGGCGCGCTGGATCACTGCGTCGGGTCAGACGGTTTCGCCCGCAGAATTTCTGCCGGTGGTGGAGCGGCTGGGGTTGATGGACAGCATGACTGTGGCGCTGCTGCAGGATGCTGTCAGTGCGACCCGGGCATGGCCAGCCGGGCTCTGTCTGTCGCTGAACATTACCCCGGAACAGCTGCTGAGACCGTCGCTGACCAGCTGTTTGTCCAGCATTATGCAGCATGCCGGGCCAGTACTGCTTGAACTTGAAATCACCGAGCAGAATGTCATGGCCATATCTGATGATGCTCGTGAGGCGATCCGCCTGCTGAAAGTGGCCGGTATCGGAGTGGTGCTGGATGATTTTGGCACCGGTTACTCGAACCTGTCGGTGCTGCTGGGTCTGGGTATCACCAAAATCAAGATTGACCAGACGTTTATCGCCGGAATCGTGACCGGATCTGAGCAGCGAAAAGTGGTGGAAACGCTGCTCGCACTCTGTCATGGGCTTAATGTGATCATTACTGCAGAGGGCATTGAGGATGTCGCCACGCTGAGGTGGCTGAGAAAGCGCGGCTGTGATTACGGTCAGGGGTATCTCTTCAGTCGTCCGGTGCCTGCCGGACAGGCCACTACGCTGCTGGCGTCCGCTAACGTAGAGGAATTGATGCAGGAAGAGGCGGTGGCCGTTAGCTTAGTCAGAGCGCTGGGCTAAAAGTCGCGTGATATCGTCTGTGGCCCGGATGAGGAAATAAACGGGCCCGGCGGTCAGCGCCAGGCCGCTATCACATCAGAACTGGTAAATCAGACCCAGCGCTGTGATGTCGTCGGTCGCCAGGCCGAGCGGATTTTTATCTTTCAACAGGTTGATGCGGTATTCACCATAGACCGACATGTTCTTGTTGAAGTAGTAAGTGGCACCCACGGCGGTGTATTTGATGATGTCGGCATCGCCGATATTCTCAATTTCCTTGCCTTTGGAAGAGACGTAACCCACCGACGGACGGACGCCATTCAGGAACTGATACTGCGCCACGGCTTCAAAGTTCTGCGCTTTGTTAGCGAAACCGCCGCTAATCGGCGTGGCGTTCAGGGTTTCACCGTACATGGCAGCCAGATAGATCTGGTTCGCATCATATTTCACCGAGGTCGCCCAGTGCTGGGCTTTTTCGCCTTCTCCACGGGCGGCAGCGTTCTGCGCCGTGGTGCGATCCAGGCTGGCAAACGCGCCGGCGAAGCTCAGGCCGAAATCGAAGTCATAAGATGCTGAAAGGGCGAAGCCATCGCCATTGGAACGACGCACGCCGTCAACGTTACTGCTGCGATCGTTTTTGCCCTGATATTGCGCGGCAAGGTTCAATCCATCGACCAGACCAAAGAAATTGCTGTTACGCCAGGTCAGCACGCCGGTTGAGCGGCCAGAGAGGAAGGCGTCGGTATAACCGGAGTCGCCGCCGAAGAACGGCAGCATATCGGTATAACTCAGCACGTCATACACCAGGCCGTAGTTACGTCCGTAATCCAGCGAACCCGCCTCACCAAACTTCAGGCCAGCATAGCCCAGACGGGTGCGGTTGGTGGCCTGTGCGTCACTGCCCTCCGAGTTGTGAAGACTGTACTGATATTGCCAGAAACCGTAGCCGGTAAGCTGGTCAGTAATCTTTGTCTCGCCTTTAAAGCCAAAACGGGCATAAGAGGAGGTATCACCGTTGTTGTTGTTGTCGTCAGAAAAGAGGTGTGACACGTTAATCTTGCCGACCAGATCCAGCTTATTGCCATCCTTGTTATAAACTTCTGCAGCCTGCGCGGAGGAGAGACCGATCAGTAACGGCATTACAGCCGCCAGTAAAGTGCGCTTCATCATTTAATTATTACCCTGTATTCATTAATTATTATTCCCCTGATATGGGGTGAAGAGAAAATGACACAAAATAATAAAATTACAAAGCGAAATAAAAGTAACAAAATGTACTGTCTATATTAATCTGATGGATAACAGCGAGGGACAGAAGATTAACTATTAAAGCTATAAGATTTTCTTCTGATAATTAATCATGAATTTTCTGGTTTCATCTGTAATTTTATCAGCACGTTACTCTTTTGTGCTGTAATTTTAATTGGTCCTTTTTGTACATTTTTAAATCAAATTAACCTCTGCTTTAATTATGGGTAATTATCCGATAATAATAAGCCTGCAAGGTTTTTGCTCTAACCATTAGTCTGCGTATTAATATTTGTTCATCTTTATAAAATATCCTTTCTGACCCGATAATCACCTCCGGAATAATAGCCATAACCGCTGATTAAATATTGATCATTATGTTTATAAATTAGCCTGAAAAAGATGCGCGGAGTAATGTGTCTGCAGGGGTAAATGAAAAGATGTTGTTAAACCAGGTCAGGCTGCTCTGAGGTTCTCTGGCGAGTAGCCCGAGGAATCGCTGCACCAGTGCGAGGCAAACTGCGCTAAAAAAGGGCATTCAAGGGGTTTTTATGGAGAGATAATTTATCAGCGATCACAAAAGCGATATTTCATCCCGTGAATGCATAATTCTGCTATTTAAAACCCGCCTTTGGCGCTGCAATCAGATGATTATTCACTATATATGCAAATTAAGTGAATATTGTCAGCGTGTAACTTGTTGATATTGCGTCCAGAAGACCATTTTATGCATTAATTCTCTGGCTGGCACGTTAACTGCACTCTACAGTAGGGCTGCATTACAACATCTTTTAACAATTTCAAAACATAAGCTTTACCTGGCCGGTAAAGTAAAGCAGGAGAGTGGGCTATGGCACTGCACGTTTCACGTCACGATTTCGATCAATGGATGATGCCGGTTTATGCGCCTGCGACCTTTATACCGGTTCGCGCGGAAGGCTCCACCGTCTGGGATCAAAACGGCAAAGATTATATCGACTTCGCTGGTGGCATTGCCGTCAATGCGTTAGGGCATGCGCATCCGGCATTACAACAGGCGTTGCAGGAACAGGCCGCACGTTTATGGCACACCGGTAATGGCTACACCAACGAACCGATTCTGCGACTGGCGAAGCAGTTGATCGACGCCACCTTCGCTGACCGGGTCTTCTTCTGTAACTCCGGGGCGGAGGCGAACGAAGCGGCGCTGAAACTGGCGCGCAAAGTGGCCCATGATCGCGTCGGTCCCCATAAAAGTGGCATCGTGGCGTTTAAGAATGCATTTCATGGCCGCACCCTGTTTACGGTAACAGCCGGTGGTCAGCCCGCTTACTCAAAAGATTTTGCGCCGCTGCCGCCCGGGATCCAGCATGCCCCGTTTAACGATCTGGCTGCGGCGGCTGAACTGATTAATGACCATACCTGCGCAGTCATTGTTGAACCGATTCAGGGTGAAGGCGGCGTACTGCCTGCCGACCCGGCGTTTCTGCGTGGATTGCGTGAACTCTGTGATAAGCATCAGGCTCTGCTGATTTTTGATGAAGTGCAGAGCGGCGTTGGCCGTACCGGTTCGCTTTATGCCTATATGCATTATGGCGTCACGCCGGATGTGCTCACCAGCGCCAAAGCGCTGGGCGGCGGCTTCCCGATTGGTGCGATGCTGACACGCGAAGATCTGGCGATGGTGATGGGCGTCGGCACACATGGCACCACCTATGGCGGCAATCCGCTGGCAGGTGCCGTGGCAGGTAAAGTCATGGAGCTGATCAACCAGCCTGAACTGATGGCAGGTGTCACGCAGCGTCACCAGTGGATTGTGGCGGCACTGGATGAGATCAACCAGCGTCTGCATCTGTTCAAAGAAGTGCGCGGCCTTGGCCTGCTGATTGGCGCGGTGCTCAGCGACGATTTTGCCGGTAAAGCCAAAGCGATCAACCTTGCCGCCGCTGAAATGGGCGTGATGGTGCTGATTGCGGGTGCCAACGTGGTGCGTTTTGCCCCGGCGCTGAATATCAGTGAGCAGGAAGTGAAGCTGGGCATGGCGCGCTTTGCAGAGGTGTGTGAAAGCCTGGTGCGAGGGTCAACATCATGATGGTAATCCGTCCGGTTGAACGCGATGACTTAAGCCAGTTGATGGCGCTGGCGGGCAAAACCGGTGGCGGGCTGACCTCGCTGCCGGTCGATAGCGCGACGTTACAGGCGCGTATCGATCGATCGCTGCAGACCTGGGAGGATTCACTGCCGCGCGCTGAACAGGGCTATGTCTTTGTGCTGGCCGACAGCGAAGATAACCGCGCCGTCGGCATCTGCGCCATTGAGGTGGCCGTGGGTCTGCAGGATCCCTGGTACAACTTTCGGGTCGGCACCCAGGTGCACGCCTCTAAAGAGCTGAATGTCTATGCCGCACTGCCCACCCTGTCGCTGAGTAATGACCATACCGGCAGCAGTGAGCTCTGCACGCTGTTTCTCGATCCCGATTACCGTGATGGCAAAAACGGCTACCTGCTGTCGAAGTCACGCTTTATGTTTATGGCCAATTTCCGTGAACGTTTCACAAACCGGGTGGTGGCCGAGATGCGTGGCGTCAGCGATGAGCAGGGCCATTCGCCGTTCTGGGAGAGCGTCGGCAGCCGCTTTTTCTCAATGGAATTCAGCAAAGCGGATTTCCTGAGTGGCACCGGACAGAAATCGTTTATCGCGGAACTGATGCCGAAACACCCGCTCTACATCGACTATCTGACACCAGAAGCGCAGGCGGTGATTGGACAGGTCCATTCGCAAACCGCACCTGCGCGGGCGGTGCTGGAAGCGGAGGGTTTCCGCTACCTCAATTATGTCGACATTTTTGATGGCGGCCCGACGCTGGAGTGCGATATCGATCATATCCGTGCCGTACGTAAAAGCCGTCTGCGCAGCGCAGAACGGGGCGAAAACCCGGCTGATGCCCCGCTCTGTCTGGTTGCCAGTCACGATTATCGCCAGTTCCGTGTGGCGCTGATTCCGGCAAAGGCTGACAGCGACAGCGTGCAACTCACGGATGAACAGATGCGGGCGCTCCACTGCCAGCCGGGCGACAGCCTGCGCGTGGTGACGCTCTGCAAAGAGGAGAAAACAGCATGACACACCTGATAAATGGACAATGGCTGGGCGGTGACGCTGAGAGTCTGACGAAAGTGGATCCGGTCAGCGGCGAGACGTTATGGCAGGGCCATGCGGCATCAGCCGCTCAGGTCACCGCAGCCTGTGAGGCGGCGCGCGACGCATTTCCGGGCTGGGCCAGACGCCCGCTGGCGGAACGACAGGCAATCATTGAGACATTTGCCGCCGGGCTTGAGGCGCATAAAACGGCGCTGGCGGAAACCATCGCCCGTGAAACCGGCAAGCCGCGCTGGGAAGCGCTGACCGAAGTGGGCGCGATGATCAACAAAATCGGCTTTTCGGTGAAGGCATACCATAGCCGCACCGGTGAGCAGCATGAAGGCGAAAGCTCCCTGCGCCACCGCCCGCACGGGGTGCTGGCCGTGTTTGGTCCCTATAACTTCCCGGGACATCTGCCAAACGGCCATATCGTTCCGGCGCTGCTGGCGGGCAACTGCGTGGTATTTAAACCCAGCGAACTGACGCCGCTGACCGCCGAAAAAACCGCTGAGCTCTGGCTGGCTGCGGGCCTGCCTGCCGGCGTGCTGGCACTGTTACAGGGCGGACGTGAGACTGGTCAGGCGCTGGCCAACTGTCAGCAGATTGATGGCCTGCTGTTTACCGGCAGCGCCCATACCGGCTATCAGCTGCATCGCCAGTTTGCCGGTCAGCCTGAAAAGATGCTGGCGCTGGAGATGGGCGGTAACAATGCCCTGATTGTTGAAGATCCGGCGGACACTGATGCGGCTGTCAACATCACGTTGCAGTCAGCCTTTATTACCGCCGGTCAGCGCTGCACCTGCGCGCGGCGTCTGCTGGTCAAACGCGGCGATGCAGGGGATGCGTTTCTGCGTCGCCTGGTGGAGGTGGCGGGGCGACTGCAACCCGCCGCCTGGAATGCTGAACCGCAGCCGTTTATGGGCAGCGTGATCTCCACCGGCGCGGCAGAGAAGATTATGGGTGAGTGGCAACGGCGGGTTGAGGCGGGCGGCGAGGTGCTGCTGGAAATGCGCTGGCCGGATCGCCACAGTGCCATCCTGACGCCAGGTATTATCGATTTAACCGGCGTGCAGGGCATTCCGGATGAAGAGGTCTTTGGTCCGCTGTTAGGCGTCGTCCGCTATGAGACATTTGAAGAGGCGATTGCGCTGGCGAACCAGACCCGTTATGGCCTGTCGTGTGGATTGATCTCGCCTTCACGCCAGCAGTTTGATCAGCTGCTGCTTGAAGCACGGGCCGGTATCGTCAACTGGAACAAACCGCTGACCGGCGCTGCCAGTACCGCGCCGTTTGGCGGCATTGGTGCCTCGGGCAACCATCGCGCCAGCGCCTGGTATGCGGCGGATTACTGCGCCTGGCCGATGGCCTCGCTGGAGACGCCTGACCTGACGCTGCCCGCCACGCTGTCGCCGGGCCTCGATTTCTCCACCCAGGAGACGACGTCATGAAGGCAACCGAGGCCAACTTTGATGGGCTGGTGGGGTTAACACACCACTATGCCGGGCTGTCGTTTGGCAACGAAGCCTCGACCCGCAATCAGCTGCAGCCGTCGAATCCCCGTCTGGCGGCAAAGCAGGGGTTGCTCAAGATGAAAGCGCTGGCCGATATGGGCTACGTGCAGGGGGTGATTCCGCCACATGAGCGGCCCAATATTGCAGCGCTGCGCCAGCTCGGTTTTGGTGGCAGCGATGAGCAGGTGCTGGCTGCGGCCGGGAAAACCGCGCCGGGATTACTCTCTGCCGCCAGTTCAGCCTCGGCAATGTGGGTCGCCAATGCCGCCACGGTCTCGCCCTCAGCGGACAGCCTTGATGGCCGGATTCACCTGACGGTGGCGAACCTTAACAACAAATTCCACCGTGCGATAGAAGCGCCGGAAACGGCCTGGCTGCTGCGTTCCATTTTCCGCGACGATCGCCATTTTGCGGTGCATGATGCATTGCCGCAGGTGGCGATGTTTGGTGATGAAGGGGCGGCGAACCATAACCGGCTGGGCGGCGCCTATGGTGAGCGCAGCGTGCAGCTGTTTGTCTATGGCCGCGACAGCAGCCATGAGGGCAAAGCCCCGCAGCGCTATCCGGCGCGGCAGACCCGGGAAGCCAGCGAGGCGGTCGCCCGCCTGCATCAGCTTTCACCGGAAAGCGTGCTGTATGCGCAGCAGAATCCTGCGGTGATCGATCAGGGCGTGTTCCATAATGATGTGATTGCGGTGAGTAACCAGCAGATGCTCTTCTGTCACCAGCACGCTTTTGTTAATCAGCCTGAACTGCTGGCGCAGCTTCGGTCGCGCGTCCCCGGTTTTGTGGCACTGGAAGTGCCGGAAAATCGGGTGTCAGTCAAAGATGCGATAGAGACCTATCTGTTTAACAGTCAGTTGCTGAGCCAGCCCGACGGCACCATGATGCTGGTGCTGCCGGAAGAGTCACGTCAGCATCCGGGTGTCTGGCGCTATCTGTGTGAACAGATTGAGGCTGACACGCCACTCAAAGCCCTGAAGGTTTTTGATCTGCGCGAAAGCATGTATAACGGGGGTGGTCCAGCCTGCCTGCGTTTGCGGGTGGTGCTGACACCACAGGAGCAGCAGGCAGTGAATCCGGCGGTGCTGATGAACGATCGGCTCTTCAGCACGCTGAATAGCTGGGTTGACCGTCATTACCGCGATCGCCTGACCCAGGCCGATCTGGTCGACCCACAATTGCTGCGTGAGGGACGCGACGCGCTGGATGAACTGACGAAGCTGCTAGACTTAGGAAATGTATATGCATTTCAGCAGTGAAGGAGGGGGCAGCACAGACTGCCGCCTGCTCAGGGCGAAAAGGAGGAACGATGCAGGACTTTTTACAGCAAACGCTCTCCGGCGAGGTGCCGCGTAAGCGTAGTGGTGAAACGGCGCATCTTCGCTGGCAATGGTTGTATCACGGCATACTGTTGATGGAGCCAACGGTGCCGGTTAAACAGGCGCTGGTGCTCTCTGCCGGGATCCATGGCAATGAAACGGCCCCGGTAGAAATGGTAAACCAGTTGGTTAATCCCCTGCTGCGGGGCGAAAAGCCGTTACAGCAGCGCATGCTGGTGATTCTGGGTAATCCCTCAGCGTTACGCGCCGGTAAGCGCTATGTGCATTATGACATTAACCGGCTGTTCGGCGGACGCTGGCAGCAGATTGATGATGGTGATGAGGCCCGCCGCGTACTGCGGCTGGAGCAGGCGCTGGAGACCTTCTGGCAGCTGGGCGAGTGCGATGAGACGCGCTGGCATCTTGACATGCACACGGCTATTCGTGGCTCTTATCATCCTCAGTTCGGCGTGATGCCGCACAATGAACGCCCCTGGCCGCCCGCGTTCCTTGACTGGCTGGCCGCTGCCGGGCTGGAAGCGCTGGTGTTCCATCGCTCGCCGGGCGGCACCTTTACCCACTTCAGCTGCGAGCACTTCGGTGCGGCCAGTTGTACCCTGGAGCTGGGTAAAGCGCTGCCGTTTGGTGAAAACGATCTCAGTCAGTTCAGTGCGGCACAGCAGGCGCTGGCGTCTTTACTCTATGGCGAAGCGCTGCCTGCGGCGAAGGTTAAACCGCGTCATTATCGGGTCGCGCAGCAGATCACCCGACTGAGTGAGCACTTTACGTTGCATATGTCGCCGGAAACGCTGAACTTTACCGCGTTTCCACACGGGACGTTGCTGGCGGAAGATGGCAACACCCGCTATTACGTGCAGCAGGCCCGGGAGTATGTACTGTTCCCTAACCCCAGCGTGGCCGCCGGGTTGCGTGCCGGACTGATGCTGATTGAAGAAGGCGAACAGACCCAGGCGCTGACGGTCTGATAACTGTTGTTAACCGCGCAGGCCATCGTTGCTGAAAAAACCGGCAGGAAAGCGGAAGATTGCCTTCCGCTTTCCTGCCGTAACACTTACACTCCTCCATGATTTCTGCAAAATCCGCTTTAAATTCATAAAGATTTTCAATTCCTCACGCTTTTCTTCTTATTCTCTTCATGATTGCCCGATTTTTATCTTTTATGCTTTCACGGCTTTACTCAGGTTCTGAGTAGTTGACGTTCAGCGTCGTATGCTTGTTTCCGAAGACGCGACAGAGTGCTGTCGTCATTATCATGAATTATAAGGACACTATTATGCGCAAACTGACTTCCCTTTTACTGGCTTCTTCGCTGGCGTTTGGTGCAGCCAGCGCCGTCCATGCAGCCGCTGATAACCTGACTCCACCGCCAGCAGGCAGCGAAAAAGCGATGCACAAGTCGCCAATGCGCCACGGCATGGAGATGATGTTTAAAGGTCTGAACCTGACCGACGCGCAGAAAACGCAGATGCGCGACATCATGAAAGAGAGCCACAAAGATATGAAACGCCCGTCACTGGACGAGCGTCGTGCGGCCCACAGCATTATTGCCTCTGACAGCTTCGACCAGAGCAAAGCAGAAGCGCAGGCAGAGAAGATGTCGGCCAATGCTAAAGAGCATGCGCTGAAGATGCTGGAAACCCAGAACAAGCTCTATAACGTGCTGACGCCGGAGCAGAAGAAACAGTACAACGCGAACTTTGAAAAGCGTCTGACTGAGAAAGGCCCGCACGAGGGCAAAATGGCACCGCCAGCAGACCCGGCTGAATAACACTCATTAAGAGAACGGTCTGAGACCGCCGGCGCTGTCCACTGAACGTAAGTGGGCAGCGTCGGCGGTTTTTTTATAGCGGCAGAATAGGGTAGGCACCCGACAGAATCGGGCGGCAGAGGATTTTGTAGCCGTCGTGATCAAAACCGCCTTTGGGCCGCTGCAGTTCTCTGGCCTCATCCATGCTGCTGACCGAACCGAGATAGAACCAGTGGTCGATAACGTGGATCTGCGTCATCTCTTTGCCTTCTTCCACCAGGCCCACGGCACCCTGCCACGGCCAGCAGAACACCCGCACGTTTTCCAGCGCCTCCAGCAGTCGATCCTGATGATCGCTGACCGGCTCTTTACCACAACAGGCCCCGGCGCAACGGCGCAGTGCCGAGCGGAAGCAGCCTCGCCCCGCACTCAGCGCTTCCAGACCCAGCAGGCCATGACAGAGCTGATACTCATCCGCGAGCTGCTTGAGCCGTTCCAGCGCGGCGAAGCGACTGCGATAGAGCCCAAACAGGTTGGGGGACTGACTGAAATCCAGGTCTTTTGCGTAGACCACATTCGGTTTGCCGTCGGAAATCTGCAATGAACAGAGCTGCCGGTTTTTGCGCAGTCGCTTATTGAACAGCGGCTGCTGGGTTTTGATCATCTGCGCTTCCAGCAGTAGCGCGCCGAGATCGCCCGCGGTAGGTATCCAGCTCACACGCCGCGACTGGCGCAACATTTTCGCCTCGTCCGGGGTGCGGAAATGGGACATCACCCGCGAACGAAGATTCACACTTTTACCGATATAGAGCGGCAGCGACTCACTTTCGCCATGAAAGGTATAGACGCCAGGATGATTTGGCAGGCCTTCCAGCCATTCACGCAGGTGTTCGGGATATTGATAAATTGCATTCGCGTCGGGTTCGGGGCGAAGCGTGGCAGAACGTCTGACCAAGATGGACTCCATTTACTGGTTGTCCATACAGCATAACAGGCAGGTGAAATGATCGCCAGCCGTCTGATTACAGAGACCGTGTTGCCCGCCAGCAGATCAACGAGCCCAGCGTGATCATCGCTACGCCCTGCCAGAAGGCCTGCGGCGGCGTCAGGCCGAGCCACAGCGATCCCAGCAGGGCCGACAGCACCGGCGTAAAGTAGGAGGCGGTGGCCAGCAGCGTCAGATTACCCTGCTGAATCCCGTGATTCCAGGCGGAATAGGCGATGGCGGTGGACAGCCCGACAAATAGCACCTCCAGCAGCGGCACCAGCGAAAAGGTCATCGGCACAGTATGATCGCTGAAGGCATATTTCAGCCACAGCGCCAGTGCGGTCAGGATAAAAAACAGCGTGACGCCGTTCGAACCACGGGCAAAGCGGCGGGTAAGGTTGTTGTAGAGCGCCCAGGTCAGGGCGGCGATAAAGGCCAGTGCATAGGCGACCGGGTTGCGCAGCATATTCTGCCACAACAGCGTGGGCGATCCGCTGCCGCTGCCTTTCATTACCCAGACGATCCCCAGCAGCGACAGCAGCAGTCCTGGCCATAGCCAGACACGAAAACGCTGCTGATTAAACGGGATGGCCAGCACGATGGTCAGGCAGGGCCAGAGATAGTTAATCATCCCCAGCTCCAGCGACTGGCTGCGATCGCTGGCCAGCCCGATGGCCAGCGCCAGAGAGATTTCATAGCCGACAAAGAGTGCGCCCCCCAGCCACAGATAGAGGGCGGGCAGCGCGCCCGGCCTGGGCAGTCCGCGGGTCAGACAGAGCAGGATCGCCGTAGTGGTGTAGATCAGCGCCGCACCGCCGGTGGCACCAAAGGCTTCACTGACGCTGCGCAGCAGGCCAACGGTCGTACTCCAGAGCAGAATGGCGACAAGCCCGATGAGGGTCGCACGCGAAACGGTGGCAGGCATGCAGCGATCAACAAGGTCAGTGAGAGAAGCCTCCCTTGCCGTGGCAAGGGAGGGGCAGAATTACTTCCAGAAGTCGTCGAATACCGTGATGGGCGGGCGACGTTTATGCTCGGTTTTCTGATACCAGCCTTCGATGATTCGGGCGCTGTCAGGATTGATGCTTTTGCCTTCCAGGTAGTCATCAATCATCTCATAGGTGACGCCCAGCGCCACTTCATCCTGCAGGCCTGGACGATCATCTTCCAGATCGGCAGTGGGTTTCTTTAGATAGAGATGTTCCGGGCAGCCAAGATGCTTCAGCAGCTGTTTGCCCTGACGTTTGTTCAGGCGGAACAGGGGATTGATGTCAGTGCCGCCATCGCCATACTTGGTGAAGAAACCGGTGACCGCTTCAGCCGCGTGATCGGTGCCGACCACCACTCCTTTGGTCATACCGGCGATACTGTATTGCGCTTTCATTCGTTCGCGCGCTTTTTCATTGCCGCGGACAAAATCGGAAAGAGTAATACCCGCCTCTTTCAGCGCGCGCTCACTGGCCAGCACCGACTCTTTGATGTTTACCACCAGCGAACGGTCGGGTTTGATAAAGGCCAGCGCGTCCTGACAATCCTGCTCATCCGCCTGCACACCATAAGGCAGACGCACGGCAATAAAGGTGTAGTCATTATCACCGCTCTCCTGACGCAGCTCGGTGATCGCCCGCTGCGCCAGCGCGCCCGCCAGGGTTGAATCCTGACCGCCGCTGATCCCCAGCACCAGAGTTTTCAGTCCGCTGTGACGTTTCAGGTAGGCTTTAAGAAAATCGATGCTGACGCGCACTTCCTGGTCGGCGTCGATAGTGGGCTTAACACCCAATGCTTCAATAATTTCCTGCTGCAGTGACATGAATTTCTCCCGAGGTCAGTGGCCTGTCGGCTCGATGCGAACGTTTTATTAAAGCTAACGTGCCTTTGCGAAAACAACAAGCCAAAGCGGTAACTGATTACCGTGAAACGTTGCGAAATCAGTGAGTTTTTACCTGCGGCAGCGGTTTTTTCGCCAGCACGCTAAACATCAGAATCGCCGTCATAAAGCAGCCAAAAATGGTGGCGCACATGCTCAGCACTGAGGTGCCGCCGATGCCGGTAATCGGCACGGTAATCGCACCCAGCGTGAACATCGTGACTCCTATTACCGCGGAGGCGCTGCCAGCCCGATGGCCCTGACTCTGCATCGCCAGTGACGAGGCGGTGGTAGCGATAACGCCGTTGCTGGCAATGGTAAAGAACAGTGCCACCAGCAGCAGCGCTAAAGGGGCATGCAGCAGCGCGGCCAGCAGCAGCAGACTGGAGGCGACAAAGGCCAGCGTCAGTCCACCTTTCAGCACCCGATATTCACCCCACAAGGGACAGAGGCGGGCGCTGGTCTGTGAAGCAATCACCAGGCCAAACCCGTTGGCCGCAAAGCAGAAGCTAAAGGCCTGGGGCGAAAGACCATAGAGTTGCTGCAGCACGAACGGCGAGGCACCGATGTAGGCGAACATGCCGGACATCATAAACCCCTGGGTCAGGCAGAAGCCCATGAAGGGGCGATGGGTCATCACCTGACCCAATGCCGCGTAGGCGGAGAATATCGAACCTTTACTGCGGCGTGCCTCAGGCAGGGTTTCATGTAGCTTCCAGCGCGCCAGCAGGATCAGCAGAATGGCAATACCGCCCAGCACCATGAAGATGCCGCGCCAGTTTAAAATCGTCATCAGCACGCCGCCTAATACCGGTGCGCCGATCGGTGCCAGACCGTTGACCAGCATCAGCAGCGCGAAGAAGCGCGTCAGCTCGTGGCCGCTGTACATATCGCGTGCAATCGCCCGTGACAGCACCGCGCCGCCCGCACCCGCTAACCCTTCAAACAGCCGCGCCAGCAGCAGCTGGTTAATATCCTGCGCCAGCGCACAGCCCATCGAGGCGATAAACAGCAACACCAGTGACAGGGTCAGCGGGCGCAGGCGGCCGAACTTATCACTCATCGGGCCAAAAAGCAGCTGGCCAAAGCCGAGTCCTAACAGGCCGGCGGTCAGACTCAGCTGCGCGGTAGCGGTTTCGGTGTGCAGATCCTGCGCCATTTGTGGCAGTGCAGGGAGATAGAGGTCGATGCAGAGCGGGCCCAGTGCGGCCAGCAGGCCCAGCGTAATGGCATAAACCAGGCGATTGGAGTGTACAGGGGTCATTTATCCTCGGGATTGTCATCGATGGGGTAAACAGAAAGCGGGTAAAGCAGCGAAAACAGTGTCCGGTAACGCGACATTCACGCCGATGTGCCACTGCGTGGATGAGGGTGCGGTCTCTGAAAACGGGGCGCTATCGGGTGCCTGTTATCCCGGGCAGTATACGTCTGCGTTGACAGCAAAACAGCCTTCTTTACGAAATCCTGACATTTGACAGGCCACTAATTGTCCGTCATAAACTTGATAAATCAGCATTTATGTTCCAGGCTTGTTTCCACATGGACAATAAATGAGGAACAACAAGATGAATAAAGTGATGGGATGTATCGCTGCGGCGCTGACGCTGGCTGCACTGTCTGGTTGTACGACTTACGATCGTGCGGAAAGCTACGTGACTAAGCCAGTGGTAAAGGATGTTAAAAAGGGTATGACCCGTGATCAGGTTCGTCAGATCGCCGGAACGCCTTCTACTGAAATCACCATGGTTCACGCGCGCGGCACCTGCCAGACTTATGTACTGGGTCAGCGCGACGGTAAAGCTCAGACTTACTTCGTGAGCTATAACGACACGGGCCGTGTCATGAACTACGGCTTCCAGAGCTGTGCCGAATATGACACCGATCCGCAGGTTCAGCAGCAGTAATCCCCCCCTGAATGCCAAACGGCCCGTCATATGACGGGCCGTTTTTCGTTGTAGCGCTGATTACAATCCTGCCGGGCGCGGCACCTCAACATAATCGCCGTCTATCTGCCGCTGGTAGAAGTGGCCAGCCTGCACGTAGAAGCGTTTGCCGTTAAAGTCGAGTACGCGCATTTCACTGCTGACCCGCGACTCTGCAGGTGGCTCCACTACCACATACTCATCACCGTGCCGCTGATAATAACTGCCGTTGAGCAGATAGTAGGTCAGTCCGCCTATCAGCACTGCGGTTGCGGCTTCAGGCAAAAAGCGCACCGGCCCAGGTCCGCCCCAGTGAGGTCCCGGTCCGCCCCAGTGTGGCCCGGGCCCGCCATGTCGAACCCATCCACCCGGCGGGCCCCAGTCGCCGGGGTGAGCGAAAGCCAGAGCGGGTGTCAAAAGCGTCAGCGTCAGAAGCGAGGCGATTATCTTTTTCATCAGGTGTTCTCCTCAAAAGACTGGATGCAGAATTCGCTTTTTACCCGACAAAGACAAGCACTAAAGCGGCGATTTTTCGCCTGTTTACCATGCTTAACGCTTTCTTAACGGCGTCGCCATTAATGGGGGAGATTATGGAGAAGAAGGGGGGAATAACCTGGCGCGGACGCGCCAGGTTCAAAGCAGATTAGCGGTGCGCCAGTTCGGCGCTGTCGTCGCTTTCCAGCACGCGCTTATCGGTCAGACCTAACCAGCGACTGGTCAGGGAACCGGCGGTCATGGAACCGTTGACGTTCAGTGCAGTACGACCCATATCAATCAGCGGTTCAATGGAGATCAGCAGCGCCACCAGGGTGACCGGCAGGCCCATTGCAGGCAGCACAATCAGCGCCGCGAAGGTTGCACCACCGCCGACACCGGCAACACCTGCTGAGCTCAGCGTCACGATCCCGACCAGCGTCGCAATCCACAGCGGGTCAAACGGGTTGATCCCGACGGTTGGCGCAACCATCACTGCCAGCATGGTTGGATAGAGACCGGCACAGCCGTTCTGGCCGATAGTGGCACCAAAAGAGGCCGCGAAGCTGGCAATCGACTCAGGCACGCCAAGACGACGGGTCTGGGTCTCTACGCTCAGCGGAATACTGGCTGCGCTGGAGCGGCTGGTGAAGGCGAAGGTAATAACCGGCCACACTTTACGGAAGAAGCGCATCGGGTTGATACCATTTACCGACAGCAGCAGGGCGTGAACACCAAACATGATGGCCAGACCGAGGTAAGAGGCGACCACAAAGCTGCCCAGCTTGATGATGTCCTGCAGGTTAGAACCGGCAACCACTTTGGTCATCAGCGCCAGCACACCATACGGCGTCAGCTTCATCACTAAACGTACCAGCTTCATGACCCACGACTGCAGCGTATCGATCGCGACCAGTACGCGCTGACCTTTAACTTCATCATCTTTCAGCAACTGCAGAGCAGCCACACCCAGGAAGGCGGCAAAGATAACGACGCTGATAATCGAGGTCGGATTGGCTCCGGTCAGATCGGCAAACGGGTTTTTCGGGATAAAGGAGAGCACCAGTTGTGGCACGCTCAGGTCAGCCACCTTGCCGACATAGTTGCTCTGAATCGCACTGAGGCGTGCGGTCTCCTGCACGCCCTGTACCAGACCTTCTGCGCTCAGGCCAAACAGGCCGGTAACGAAGACGCCGACCAGCGCCGAGATCGCGGTGGTAAACAGCAGTACGCCAATCGTCAGCACGCTGATTTTTCCCAGCGACGAGGCGTTATGCAGACGGGCGACCGCACTCAGAATGGAAACGAATACCAGCGGCATCACGACCATCTGCAGCAACTGGACATAGCCATTACCGAGGATGTTAAACCAGCTGATAGACTCTTTGACCACTGCGCTGTTTTCGCCGTAGATCAACTGCAAAACCAGGCCGAACAGCACGCCGATCACCAGACCGGTCAGCACTTTTTTCGACAGGCTCCAGTTCTGACGGCTGAAGCGAGAGAGCAATACCAGCAGCACCACAAAGGCTACGATATTAAGCGTAAGAGGAAGGTCCATACTGAAACTCCAGAGTAATGCGGCCTTTCGCTCTGGAAAGGCCGCATAATGTTAATCACGAATTAAGACAGCAGGAATGGTAACAGCAGGCGAAGAGGGTGCCTTATATCCAAATGGCATGGTTTATAACTTAAAGGTGTTTTGTGCTGATTTATTGCGCGCTTTGACTGGAAATCAACCGTCCGACGCCATTTTGTAGCGTATCGAACAGCTGTGACGGCCAGCCGTTTGCACCAAAAGATGGCATGCCCACCGGAAACCAGAGCGCATATCCCACCAGTCCCAGACACAATGCCCGCTCAAGCTGGTTGCCTTTCTGGCTGCGCAGAATCGGCAGCCGGAAGCGCCAGCGGCAGGGCCACAGCAGCGGAACCCCGGCGGGCGTCAGCATATCGGCCACAATATGGCTAAGGTAGCCCAGCGTCAGACCCTGTAAGACATCAGGCGGTATCGGCGACGACTGAGGCAGGTTTATCTGAAAAAGCCACAAACCGGCGGCTATGGCCAGCAAACTGTGCGTAAAGCCGCGATGGCCGAACGCACGTGCAATAGGATGAGAGAGCCAGCGCAGTCGCTGTCCCAGCAGAGATTTAGGGTGATCGATATCGGGCAACAGACATGTCAGCAGGGCTGAGGGAACAAGATGCCACCAGTCGGCCTGCGCCAGCACGGGTGTCAGCTCAGCACGCTTCGCAAAGATAGCGCTGGCAATGGCAAAAATGATGTGGCCTTCGCCCGTCATGATAGAACCTGGTTGCAAAGAAAACTGTCGATGCATCCAGTATAGGGATTTATCCAGTAAATGAGAACATGTGACGCTGTAACGAAGCATGAATATTATTTACAAGGCGGACAGCGATGAAACACTGACCGCCAGTAAGATTAACGCGCCAGCCAGCCGCCATCCACCGCCAGGGTATAGCCATTCACGTAGTCAGAGGCGGAAGAGGCCAGGAAGACCACCGGGCCCATCATGTCATCCGGCACGCCCCAGCGGCCAGCCGGAATACGGCCCAGAATCTCTTCACTGCGCGACTCATCATTACGAAGCTGCTCGGTATTGTTGGTGGCCATGTAACCAGGCGCGATGGCATTAACGTTAATGCCATGTTTTGCCCACTCGTTGGCCATCAGACGAGTCAGTCCCATCACGGCACTTTTCGACGCCGTATAAGAGGGCACCCGGATACCGCCCTGGAAGGAGAGCATGGAGGCGATATTGATGATCTTGCCGCCATTACCCTGCGCGATAAACTGACGGGCAACCTGCTGCGACAGGAAAAACAGGCTCTTGCTGTTAAGATTCATCACGTCATCCCAGTCCTGCTCGCTGAAATTCAGTGCATCCTCCCGCCGGATAATGCCGGCATTGTTGACCAGAATGTCAATTTTACCTGCAGCGGCCAGCGCCTGTTCAACCACGGCGGCCACCACGCTTGTCTGCATCAGATCGGCCTGCACCGGCCAGAACCGGCGACCCAGCGCCTCCACTTTACTTTGGGTATCATCCGGGCCATCACGGTTAACACCGACGATATCACAACCCGCCTGGGCCAGACCCAGCGCCATACCTTGCCCTAAGCCGGTGTTACAGCCGGTCACCAGCGCGACTTTACCTTCCAGGTTAAACGTACTCAGTACCATGGTATTTCTCCTCTGCTCAGCGCAGTTCACTGATTTTGACGTGGTCCATGTCATCAAAGACCTGATTCTCACCCACCATGCCCCAGATAAAGGTGTAACGCTGGGTGCCGACACCGGCGTGAATTGACCAGCTGGGTGAGATCACCGCCTGCTCGTTGTGTACCAGCAGATGGCGGGTTTGCTGCGGTTGCCCCATCATGTGGAAGACGGCGCACTCTTCGCTCATATCGAAGTAGAAATAGACTTCCATGCGGCGTTCGTGGGTGTGGCAGGGCATGGTGTTCCACAGGCTGCCTTCATCCAGTTTGGTTAAGCCCATGGTGAGCTGGCAGGTGGGCAACACATCCGGCACGATAAATTTGTTGATGGTGCGGCGATTGGAGGTGGCGGCATCACCCAGCGTCGCGGTGGCCGCTTCCTGCAGCGTGATCTTCTTGTCCGGGAAGGTGCTGTGTGCTGGCGCACTGTTGTAATAGAATTTGGCGGGCTGCGCCGGGTTCAGGCTGCGGAACAGCAGGTTGCGCGCACCTTTGCCGATGTAAAGTGCCTCTTCGTGACCGATTTCCCACGCTTTACCGTCAACTTCTACCAGACCCGGGCCGCCAATATTGATCATGCCCAGCTCGCGGCGTTCAAGAAAATAAGTGACCCCCAGCTGTTTTCCCATCTCATCACCAATCGTGACCGGATTATTTACCGGCATGATGCCGCCAATAATGATGCGGTCGATATGGCTGTAGGTCAGGGTGTAATCATCGGCAGTAAATATCTTTTCAATCAGGAACTCGCGGCGCAGTGCTTCGGTGTCGAGTTGCTTAGCGTGATCGCTGTGAATGCTTTGACGAACGTCCATCTCAGGCCTCTCTGCAGGTCAGGTTAATCATGCCCCAAACGGGGACGCTTTGGGCATCTTAGGCAGAGCGGGATGGGAATTCAATAAAAATGAAACGTTGTTTTATTTTTTGCGGGTCAGATCAAGCGACAGATGCAACAGGCAATAAAAAGCCCGCAATGAGCGGGCTGTTATTATCCCTGCAGATGCTGCAGGGTAAGCTGGGTCAGATTGTCCAGCCGGACATCCGCAAGCACCCAGCGGGGATCGTCACGGTGTTCAGCGGCGGGCACCACAATCGATCGCATACGCGCTGCTTTGGTGGCGATCATGCCGTTAAATGAATCCTCCAGCGTGACGCAATTGAGCGGATCGATCGCAAGGCTGGCGGCGGCGTTGAGGTAGACCTGCGGATGGGGCTTGCTGTAGGGCAGCGCTTCTGCTGAAGCCAGCACATCGAAATAAGGGCGCAGATTGAAGATTTCCAGCACCTGTTCCAGCATCTGTAGCGGCGATGCTGAGGCAAGGCCGATTTTCAGCCCATGTTCCCGGCAGAGTTGCAGCGCCGTTTCCACGCCCGGCAGCAGCGGCCGCGTCTGATCCACCAGCGTCATGGCGCGCGTAATAATTCGCTCAGTGACCTCCTGCTGAGAGGGGCCATGCCACGGCAGCGTTTCGTACCACATCCGTACAGTCTGATCGATGCGCAGACCCAGGGTATCGGGCATTTCATTGCGACGTGACAGGTCAACATCCAGCGTTGAAAAGATATCCAGCTCAGCCTGATCCCATAGAGGCTCAGAATCGATCAGTAAGCCATCCATATCAAACAGGGCGGCAAGGACAGGGCGGTGATAAGGCATCAGGGGTCTCCTTTTAAAGTCGGCTTTACCTTAACATCATTCTTTGCTGGCGCACGATCTGCCCGACAGGCCACGCTTTATTTGGGAAATTTCACCGTTGGCAGGTAAACTGACGGCAAATTGGATTCCGGGTTCAGGAGATATTATGACCTATCAACAGGCTGGCCGTATCGCCATCCTCAAGCGAGTGGCAGGCTGGGCGCTATTTTTAGTGGCGCTGCTGTCGACCATTATTTCTGTCTTGAGCTTTATGTTCAAGCACAGCGAAAAGCAGCCTGGCATTGATGCCGTCATGCTCGATTTTGTCCATGTTATTGTCGATATGCTGCGCTTCAACACGCCATTCCTGAATGTCTTCTGGCATAACTCGCCGGTACCGGAATTTAACGGTCAGATGAACCTGGGTTTCTGGCTGATTTACATTCTGATTTTTGTCGGGCTGGCGCTGGAGTCGTCCGGTGCGCGGATGGGACGTCAGGTGCGCCACGTCAAAGAAGGCATTGAGGATCAGTTGATTCTGGAGCAGGCAAAAGGCAGTGAAGGGCGTAGCCGTCAGCAACTGGAAGAGAAGGTGCGCGTACCTCGCCACACCATCTTCCTGCAGATCTTCCCGCTCTATGTCCTGCCGGTGGTCATCGCGATAGCCGGTTATTTTGCGCTGTCGCTGCTGGGCTTTATCTGACCGCGAGCGTCGTCAGGCCGGCCTGGCCTGACTGGTGCCCAGCGCATCCTCATCCAGCAACTGGCCAATGGCGAACTGTGCATCGCCAGGCCAGTGCCCGCCAAAGACGTTAGCCCGGTTGAGCAGATAGTAGAGCTGGTAGACCGGCAGACGCTGCGAAAAACCATCCGGTAACGGCCACACCGCCTGATAACCGTCGTAAATCTGGCGAGGCAGGTCAGGGTACCAGCTCAGCATGGCTAAATCGCATTCGCGGTCGCCCCAGTAGCAGGCAGGATCGAACAGCCAGGGGCCACTCTCACTGCTGGCGCAGTTAGCCGGCCAGAGATCGCCATGCAGCAGCGACGGTTGCGGATGATGTGACGCGAGCACCCGCTGCACGCAGGCAACGATCAGCTCGGTATCCCCGTACTGAATCCCCTTTTCCGCCGCCAGTTGCAGTTGCCAGCCAATACGCTGTTCAGCAAAAAAAACCGACCAGCGGCGCAGCCAGCTGTTGGGTTGAGGCGTCGTAGTGATGTTATTGTCGAAATCCAGGCCAAACTGCGTCTGCTCGCTCCACTGATGCAGATGCGCCAGCTGCTGACCCAGCTGATATGCACTCTGCTCATCAAGCGGCTGTGGCCTGATATATTCCAGCAGCAGAAAGCTCTCCTCGCGATGATGTCCCACACCATACACTTCAGGCACCCGTACCGTGCCGGTGCGCGCCAGCAAATCCAGCTGGTCTGCTTCCCAGGTAAAGAGCGACAGCATATCGCGGCTGTTACTTTTGACGAAGACGTCGTGATCGCCGTAGCGTATCTGCCACGTGGGATGGATATCACCCCCCGCAAGGGCGTGACGTTGAGTGATTTCAGCGTTGCCAAACTGCTCGCTTAACAGACGACTAATGGCTGACCACATTGGGCTATCCTCGTTATTCGCTGCGTAAGTTCGATTGTATTGCGTAAATATTCACCAAAAACTGCGCGATTGCACCCTTTATTCTGGCGCCGGGGTGACAGGGCGATGATCGGCGGCATCGCGCAGATACGCTTCGAAGGTCGTAACGGTCACCTCGGGCTTCTGGCCCAGCGCGCTTTCACCGGCCGCAGTGACCTGTTGCCGCAGATCTTCAGCCTCCAGCGTGCTGACGATGCCATAGCTGTTCGTACCGAGTTCATGTGGATGGCCGTCGTCATCTGTCATCGTGGTGGTGAAACCTGCGGCGGTCATCGCGCTGGTCAGCTCCAGGATGTCACTTAAGCCCGACTCCTGATAATGAAAGGTCACGATATAGCGGGTTAAGGTGTTGCTCATGAGGCACCTCCGGGGAAGGGAAACTGAACTGAGCGTAGACCATGGTGAAAAATCAGGCGAATTATGAAGGAGATGCTGCGTGTGTGACGTGATGCATAGCGTAAATTCATGTCAGGAGCCAGCAGCATAACGTAAAAATCTTCTGCCGTTGCGTCTGGCTTTTCGTTTGGGCAGCACTATAATGCGCGACGTTAATAAGATGAGTCCCAATTAACAGGGGTTGTCAGGGCGATTCCAGGCATTTTGTGTAAGTTAATACTTTTTTACAAAACTTACCGTAAATTGCATTGAATGCCCGGCAAAACGCTTCAGACTCTCCGTTTTTTAAACAGTCGCACGGATCACATTTAATGAAAGCCTATAACAAGCTGTCCGCTGTTCTTTTGCTCTCCGCCGGAGCTTTCTGTCACCAGGCAATGGCCGATAACGCCGTATTTACGTCAATGGATGACCCTTCAACAGCTAAAAAACCGTTTGAAGGTTCTGCTGCTGCGGGATATCTGGCGCAAACCGGTAACACCACCAGTTCATCAATGACCGCTCAGACCAATATGACCTGGTATCAGTCATCTATGGCTTACAGCTTGTGGGGTAACGCAGCCAACACCTCGTCAAACGATGAGCGCTCTTCTGAAACTTACAACATCGGCGGTCGTTCACGTTACAACCTTAATTCGTATGACTACCTCTTTGGACAGGCGAGCTGGTTAAGCGATCGTTTCAATGGGTACGATTCACGCGACGTGCTGACGGCCGGTTACGGTCGTCAGATTCTGAATGGTCCGGTGCACTCGCTGCGTGCGGAATTGGGTCCGGGTGTACGCTATGACGATTATCACGCGGGTGGTCATCAGACTAAAGCGCTGGGCTATGGCGCAGTCAGCTATCAGTGGCAGCTGACCGACACAACTAAATTTATTCAGGGCGTGTCAGTGCTGAGCAGCTTCGGAGAAGACACCACGGTGAACTCCGAAACCGGTCTGCAGGTTGCTATCAACAGCCACTTCGCGCTGAAGCTGGCTTACAACGTCAGCTGGAACAACAATCCGGCAGAATCTGCGCCTGATCGTACCGATACCAAAACCTCAATCATGCTCTCTTACGCAATGTAAGCGCATTTTTGCAGCAGCATTCACAGCGGCCTGACAGTGTGTCAGGCCGCTTTTTTTTGATTTCTCCAGGACTTAGCGAAAAAGTGATGGGTTTTTCTCGCCGGGGAAAACTGCTATCATCGGCCCCGCACTGAAATCCTGGCGACATTCCGACAATGTGGGTCTGATATCACGCCAGGTCACTAATTTTACATTACGTTGCATGTAGGCTTTCGTGTGGCTTACCACTGCAAATAAGGATATGAAATGCCTGTAATTACGCTTCCTGATGGCAGCCAGCGCGTGTTTGACCGCCCTGTCAGTGTGATGGATATTGCACTGGACATCGGTCCTGGTCTGGCGAAAGCCTGTATCGCTGGTCGTGTTAACGGTGAACTGGTTGATGCTGTTGATCCCATCACTGAAGATGCCGCCGTAGCGATCATTACCGCTAAAGATGAAGCGGGTCTGGAAATCATCCGTCACTCCTGTGCGCACCTGTTAGGGCATGCGATTAAACAGCTGTGGCCGGATACCAAAATGGCGATTGGCCCGGTCATTGATAACGGCTTCTATTATGATGTCGACATCGATCGTACCCTGACCCAGGAAGATATCGACCTGCTGGAAAAACGCATGCATCAGTTGGCTGAAACCAACTACGATGTGGTGAAGAAGAAGGTCAGCTGGCAGGAAGCTCGCGACGTCTTTGCGGCGCGCGGCGAAATTTATAAGACCACCATTCTTGATGAAAACATCAGCCATGACGATAAGCCTGGCCTGTATCATCACGAAGAATATGTCGACATGTGCCGCGGTCCGCACGTGCCGAACATGCGGTTCTGCCATCATTTTAAACTGCAGAAGATCTCCGGTGCCTACTGGCGCGGCGACAGCAACAACAAAATGCTGCAGCGTATTTATGGCACCGCATGGGCAGACAAAAAGCAGCTGGCAGCCTATCTGCAGCGTCTTGAAGAGGCGGCGAAGCGTGACCATCGTAAGATTGGTAAGCAGCTGGATCTCTATCACATGCAGGAAGAAGCACCAGGCATGGTCTTCTGGCATAATGACGGCTGGACCATCTTCCGCGAGCTGGAAGTGTTTGTCCGCAGCAAGTTAAAAGAGTACCAGTACCAGGAAGTTAAAGGTCCATTCATGATGGATCGCGTCCTGTGGGAAAAAACCGGGCACTGGGAAAACTATAAAGAAGCGATGTTCACCACCTCATCTGAGAACCGTGAATATTGCATCAAACCGATGAACTGTCCTGGGCATGTTCAGATCTTTAATCAGGGTCTGAAATCCTACCGTGACCTGCCGCTGCGTATGGCAGAGTTCGGCAGCTGTCACCGTAATGAACCCTCAGGTGCGCTGCACGGCCTGATGCGTGTTCGTGGCTTTACCCAGGATGATGCACACGTCTTCTGTACTGAAGAGCAGGTGCGTGACGAAGTGAACAGCTGTATCCGCATGGTTTATGACATGTACAGCACCTTCGGCTTTGAAAAGATTGTGGTGAAGCTATCCACCCGTCCTGAGAAGCGCATCGGTACGGATGAGATGTGGGATCGTGCCGAGGAAGACCTTGCTGCGGCGCTGAACGAAAACAATATCGAGTTTGAGTTCCAACCAGGCGAAGGCGCGTTCTATGGTCCTAAAATTGAGTTTACTTTGTACGATTGTCTTGATCGCGCCTGGCAGTGTGGAACAGTTCAGCTAGACTTCTCCCTGCCAAAACGCCTTGAAGCAACCTACGTGGGTGAAAACAATGATCGTCAGACGCCAGTGATGATTCACCGTGCGATTCTGGGATCAATGGAGCGTTTCATCGGTATTCTGACCGAAGAATTCGCCGGTTTCTTCCCAACCTGGCTGGCACCGCTGCAAGTCGTGGTAATGAATATTACCGACGGACAAGCAGAATATGTTGAGTCTTTGACGCGTAAGCTGCAGAATGCTGGCATTCGTGTGAAAGCAGACTTGAGAAATGAGAAGATAGGCTTTAAAATCCGCGAGCACACATTACGTCGCGTCCCTTATATGTTGGTCTGCGGTGATAAAGAGGTGGAATCTGGCAAAGTTGCCGTTCGCACCCGCCGTGGTAAAGACCTTGGGTCGATGGATGTCGATGTGTTTGTTGAGAAACTTCAACAAGAGATTCGCAGCCGAAATCTTCAACAATTGGAGGAATAAAGTATTAAAGGCGGAAAACGAGTACTACCTACGCGTCCGAACAAAATTAACAGTGAAATCCGTGCCACCGAAGTGCGCTTAACAGGCATGGATGGCGAGCCGATTGGCATTGTCACATTACGCGAAGCTTTGGAAAAAGCCGAGGAAGCGGGCGGCGATTTAGTTGAAATCAGCCCGAATGCCGAACCGCCGGTTTGCCGCATTATGGATTACGGCAAGTTCCTCTATGAAAAAAGCAAATCTTCTAAGGAACAGAAGAAGAAGCAAAAAGTTATTCAGGTTAAGGAAATCAAATTCCGTCCTGGAACCGATGATGGCGACTATCAGGTCAAACTACGCAACCTGATTCGCTTTCTGGAAGAAGGCGATAAAGCCAAAATCACACTGCGTTTCCGCGGTCGTGAGATGGCGCACCAGCAGATCGGTATGGAAGTGCTTAACCGCGTCCGTAAAGACCTGTGTGAAGATCTGGATTTGGCCATTGTCGAATCCTTCCCTTCGAAGATCGAAGGCCGCCAGATGATCATGGTGCTCGCTCCTAAGAAGAAACAGTAGGCTTTCAAGTAGCATTTACCGCGCAGCGTTCGCGCTGTGCGGTTAACTGTTCGCCTGTCTGGGTCATGTTATTAACAATGCGAAGTGGATATTTTTAAAATGCCAAAGATTAAAACTGTACGTGGTGCGGCTAAGCGCTTCCGGAAGACCGCTTCTGGCGGCTTCAAGCGTAAACACGCAAACCTGCGTCATATTCTGACCAAAAAATCTACTAAGCGTAAACGTCACCTGCGCCCTAAAGGCATGGTGTCAAAAGGCGATCTGGGTCTGGTAATTGCCTGCCTGCCGTACGCATAAGTAAATTTTTTTCAATAATTCAGAATATTAAACAGGAGAGCTAAATGGCTCGTGTAAAACGTGGTGTAGTTGCTCGCGCACGTCACAAAAAAATCTTAAAACAAGCTAAAGGCTATTACGGTGCACGTTCACGTGTTTACCGCGTTGCCTTCCAGGCTGTTATCAAAGCTGGTCAGTATGCTTACCGTGACCGTCGTCAACGTAAGCGTCAGTTCCGTCAGCTGTGGATCGCGCGTATCAACGCAGCGGCACGTCAGAACGGCATGTCTTACAGCCGTTTCATCAATGGTCTGAAAAAAGCAGCCATTGAGATTGACCGTAAGATCCTGGCAGACATCGCAGTATTCGACAAAGTGGCATTCTCTGCACTGGTCGAAAAAGCGAAATCAGCCCTGGCGTAAGTCAGATGAAAAAGGGAGCTTGCTCCCTTTTTTATTGCCTGTAACTTACGCAAATGATTGACTTTTTAGTCGTTGAGCATTTCAATAGACCCCCTGTATCGCATGACAAGGTAACCGCAAGCATGAATGCTGCTATTTTCCGTTTCTTTTTTTACTTTAGCGCCTGACATTCGGGGGCTTTTGCGCATAAGAGAAGAAACGAAAAATCGCGCTGAAAGCCTCCCTCGTGGAGGCTTTTTTGTTTCTGGCGTAAGTATATTGGACCGGCAGGTCCCAACGAGAACTGACCAGCCTGACTGGAAAAAGAGGAAACTATGTCCCAACTCGCAGAACTGGTGGCCAGCGCCACGGCGGCCATCGACGGGGCGACGGATATCGCCGCCCTTGACGCGGTGCGCGTCGAATACCTGGGTAAGAAAGGACATCTGACACTGCAGATGACGACGTTGCGCGAGCTGCCAGCCGAAGAGCGCCCGGCAGCGGGTGCGGTAATCAACGAAGCGAAACAGCAGGTTACCGAGCGTCTGAATGCGCGCAAAGATGCCCTGGAATCTGCGGTACTGAACGCCCGTCTGGCGGAAGAGACCATTGATGTCTCTCTGCCGGGTCGCCGTATTGAGAATGGCGGTCTGCATCCGGTGACCCGAACCATGGATCGTATCGAGACTTTCTTTGGTGAGTTAGGCTTTGGCGTCGTGACCGGGCCAGAAATTGAAGATGATTACCATAACTTCGATGCGCTGAATATTCCTGCCCATCACCCGGCCCGTGCCGACCACGACACCTTCTGGTTCGACGCCACACGCCTGCTGCGTACCCAGACTTCCGGCGTGCAGATCCGTACCATGAAGGCTCAGCAGCCGCCGATTCGCATTATTGCGCCGGGCCGCGTCTACCGTAACGATTACGATCAGACCCATACCCCGATGTTCCATCAGATGGAAGGGCTGATTGTGGATAAAAACATCAGCTTTACCAATCTGAAAGGCACGCTGCACGATTTCCTGAACAACTTCTTCGAAGAAGATTTGCAGATTCGTTTCCGCCCCTCCTATTTCCCGTTTACTGAGCCATCAGCAGAAGTAGACGTCATGGGTAAAAACGGCAAGTGGCTGGAAGTGCTGGGTTGCGGCATGGTTCACCCTAACGTGCTGCGTAATGTCGGCATCGATCCGGAAGTCTACTCCGGTTTCGCCTTTGGTATGGGCATGGAGCGTCTGACCATGTTGCGCTACGGCGTGACCGATCTGCGTGCCTTCTTTGAAAATGATTTACGTTTCCTCAAACAATTTAAGTAAGGGCAGGATATCCAATGAAATTCAGTGAACTCTGGTTACGCGAATGGGTAAATCCAGCCCTGGACAGCGCTGCGCTGTCTGAACAAATCACTATGGCCGGTCTGGAAGTCGACGGCGTTGATCCGGTTGCCGGTGCATTTCACGGCGTCGTGGTCGGGGAAGTGGTGGAGTGCGGCCAGCACCCGAATGCAGACAAGCTGCGTGTGACCAAAATCAACGTGGGCGGCGATCGCCTGCTGGATATCGTCTGTGGCGCGCCGAACTGCCGTCAGGGACTGAAAGTCGCGGTCGCCACCGTAGGCGCCGTGCTGCCAGGTGATTTCAAAATCAAAGCGGCCAAATTGCGTGGCGAGCCGTCTGAAGGCATGCTCTGTTCGTTCTCCGAGCTGGGAATTTCCGACGACCACAACGGCATCATCGAACTGCCAGCCGATGCGCCGATTGGCACCGACATCCGCGCGTACCTGCAGCTTGATGACAACACCATTGAAATCAGCGTCACGCCTAACCGCGCTGACTGTCTGGGGCTGATCGGTATCGCCCGTGATGTCGCAGTACTCAACGGTTTGCCCCTGAACGTGCCGGAGATGCAGCCGGTCGCGGCGACGCTGAACGACACTTTCCCGATTCAGGTTGACGCGAAAGAAGCCTGTCCGCGCTATCTGGGCCGTGTAGTAAAAGGCATAAACGTTAAGGCGTCAACGCCACTGTGGATGAAAGAGAAGCTGCGTCGCTGCGGCATTCGCTCTATCGATCCGGTCGTGGATATTACCAACTACGTTCTGCTGGAGCTTGGTCAGCCGATGCACGCCTTCGACCTGGACCGCATCGACGGCGGTATCGTGGTGCGTATGGCAAAAGAGGGTGAAAAGCTGACGCTGCTGGATGGCACTGAAGCCAGCCTGCAGAGTGATACCCTGGTGATCGCCGATCACCAGAAAGCGCTGGCGATGGCCGGTATTTTTGGTGGCGAACATTCAGGCGTGAACGGCGAAACCCGAAACATCCTGTTCGAGTGCGCTTACTTTGATCCGCTCTCTATCACCGGCCGCGCCCGTCGTCACGGTCTGCACACTGACGCGTCACATCGCTATGAACGTGGCGTTGACCCGGCGCTGCAACACACCGCGCTGGAGCGCGCGACTCAGCTGCTACTGTCGATCTGCGGTGGGGAAGCGGGCCCGATCATCGATCAGACCCATCAGGCAGCCCTGCCAGTGCCAGCGACGATCACGCTGCGTCGTGAAAAGCTGGACCGTCTGATTGGCCATGTGATCGCGGATGAGCAGGTTACTGACATTCTGACGCGCCTCGGCTGTGAAGTGACCGTGGGTGAAGGGCAGTGGCAGGCCGTCGCCCCGAGCTGGCGCTTCGATATGGCGATTGAAGAAGATCTGGTTGAAGAAGTGGCCCGTATTTACGGCTACAACAACATTCCGGATGTGCCGGTTCAGGCGGGTCTGGTGATGACTCAGCATCGCGAAGCGAATCTGTCGCTGAAGCGCGCGAAAAACCTGCTGGTGGATAAGGGCTATCAGGAAGCGATTACCTATAGCTTCGTCGATCCGAAAATTCAGCAGCTGCTGCACCCGGGCGAAGAGGCGCTGTTGCTGCCGAGCCCAATCTCCAGCGATATGTCGACCATGCGTCTCTCACTCTGGACCGGCCTGCTTAGCGCGGTAGTCTACAACCAGAACCGTCAGCAGAGCCGCGTGCGCCTGTTTGAGAGCGGCTTACGCTTTGTGCCGGATACCCAGGCAGATTTAGGCATCCGTCAGGATCTTATGCTGGCTGGCGTCATCAGCGGTAACCGTGTTGAAGAGCACTGGGATCTGGCGCGGCAGACGGTTGACTTCTATGATTTGAAAGGTGATTTAGAGTCGCTGCTCGATTTAACCGGCAAACTGGATGACATCAGCTTCCGTGCTGAAGCGAATCCGGCGTTGCATCCAGGACAGAGCGCGGCGATTTATTTGCATGATGAACATATCGGATTTATCGGTGTGGTTCATCCTGAGCTGGAACGTAAGCTTGATCTCAATGGCCGCACCTTAGTCTTTGAACTGCTTTGGAATAAGGTCGCAGACCGCGTCCTGCCTGACGCGCGCGAGATTTCTCGCTTCCCGGCGAACCGTCGTGATATTGCCGTTGTGGTGGCTGAAAACGTCCCTGCAGCAGATATCATCGCGGAGTGTAAGAAAGTTGGCGTAAATCAGGCAGTTGGCGTAAACTTGTTTGACGTGTACCGCGGTAAGGGCGTTTCTGAGGGCTACAAGAGCCTCGCAATCAGCCTGATTTTGCAGGATACCAGCCGGACACTCGAAGAAGAGGAGATTGCCGCGACCGTTGGCAAATGCGTTGCGGCATTAAAAGAGCGATTCCAGGCAACCTTGAGGGATTGAACCTATGGCGCTTACAAAAGCTGAGATGTCAGAGTACCTGTTTGAGAAACTCGGGCTGAGCAAACGCGATGCCAAAGAGTTAGTAGAGCTGTTTTTCGAAGAGGTACGTCGCGCTTTGGAGAATGGAGAACAGGTAAAACTGTCTGGGTTTGGTAATTTTGACCTGCGTGACAAGAACCAGCGTCCTGGCAGAAACCCGAAAACGGGTGAAGATATTCCGATTACTGCGCGTCGCGTAGTAACGTTCCGCCCAGGACAGAAGCTGAAAAGCCGCGTAGAGAACGCTACACCCAAAGAGACTGACTGAATTTCAGCGTTTCAAAAAGGCCGCGAAAGCGGCCTTTTTTCATGGTTTCAGTAAGCAGGAATCCCGTTTTCTACGCCTGTTTATCTCTCTGCCAGCACAGTGCAAAGCGCCTTATCAGCCTTTCTTTTTTCTGCAATCCCACTACAATCAAATCTCTGTTTTCTCAGCTAATCCTGCTTATGTCTCTGCTCGACCAGCTCGCGCGCCAGGCCGACCAGCGCGGCCAGAAATGGCTTATTGTTTTAGCACTTACACTCTCTGCACTGCTCTGTCTCAGCCTGTGTGCCGGTGACAGCTGGATCGCACCCTCAGACTGGTTCACGGAAAGCGGCAGGCTTTTTGTCTGGCAGTTGCGGCTGCCCCGCAGCCTGGCGGTGGTGCTGGTCGGTGCGTCGCTGGCGTTATGCGGTGTCGTAATGCAGGCGCTGTTTACCAATCCGCTGGCGGAACCCGGCCTGCTCGGCGTCTCGAACGGTGCCGGTATTGGCATGGTGCTCGGTGTGCTGCTGGGCAGCGGCTCGCTATGGAGCCTTGGACTGGCGGCGATGGCCGGTGCGCTGGTTATTACACTAATCCTGCTGCATTTTGCGCATCGTCAGCTCTCGGTCACCCGGCTGTTGCTGACCGGCGTGGCGCTGGGGATCATCTGTAGTGCCATCATGACCTGGGCGGTCTACTTCAGCACCAGCCTCGATCTGCGTCAGCTGATGTACTGGATGATGGGGGGCTTCAGCGGGATTGACTGGCGCTATGGCTGGATGATGCTTGCGCTGCTGCCGGTTATGCTGGCCCTGGGGGCGACCGGGCAGATTCTTAATCTGCTGGCGCTGGGCGAGACATCCGCCCGTCAGCTCGGACTGTCTCTCTTCTACTGGCGTAACCTGCTGGTGCTGGTCATGGGCTGGCTGGTCGGCATCAGCGTCGCGATGGCCGGTGCTATTGGCTTTGTCGGACTGGTGATCCCGCATCTGCTGCGTATGAGCGGCATCAGCGATCACCGTTATCTGCTGCCTGCATCGGCGCTGGCTGGCGCAGCTGTATTACTGGCAGCCGATATTGTGGCACGGCTGGCGCTGACGTCGGCGGAATTACCGATAGGCGTCGTGACCGCGACACTGGGCGCGCCGCTGTTTATTATTTTACTGGTGAAATCTTCGCACTAGCTTCGGCTGGTTATTCTGGATCCACAACCGCATCCACAACAGCATTCACAAAGGAAATAGCATGAACATTTATGAGACTGAACTGGTTACGCTCGATGGGGAAAAAACCACACTGTCACAGTGGCAGGGCCAGGTCCTGCTGGTGGTCAACGTTGCCTCGAAATGTGGTCTGACACCGCAATATGAAGAGCTGGAGAACCTGCAGAAAGCCTGGCAGGATCAGGGCTTCAGCGTACTCGGTTTCCCCTGCAACCAGTTTCTGGAGCAGGAGCCGGGCAGCAGTGAGGAGATTAAAACCTTCTGCAGCACTACTTATGGCGTGACGTTCCCGATGTTTGCCAAAACTGAGGTTAATGGCGCAGCGCGTCATCCGCTCTATGCTCAGCTGATTGCGGCCCGGCCCGACGCGGTGCGTCCGGAAGGCAGCGGCTTTTACGAGCGTATGGAGAGTAAAGGACGCGCGCCGAAAGAGCAGGGCGACATCCTGTGGAACTTTGAAAAATTCCTGATTGGCCGTGACGGCAGCGTGATCCAGCGTTTTGCACCTGACATGACGCCGGAAGATCCGATCGTTCTGGAAACCATTAAGCAGGCGCTGGCAAAATAGATGCTGTTGCGCCTGCAACAGGCCGCCGTCCCCGGACGGCTGCTGCCACTGACCGGTGAGCTTGCTGCCGGTCAGCTGCTGCACGTAGCAGGCCCGAACGGTGCAGGCAAAAGCACCTTACTCAGTGTGATTGCGGGACTACAACCCGCCTCCGGCACGGTGCTGCTGGATGAAAAACCGCTGAGTGACTGGAACGGCGCGGCGATGGCCCGGGTTCGCGGCTGGTTGCCTCAGCAGCAGGCACCGCTGAGCCAGATGCCGGTCTGGCACTATTTGCGTCTGCATCTGAAACAGATGGGGGGGCAGACAGAGGATCGCCTCAGCACGCTGCTGAAACGGCTTCAGCTGCAGGATAAATTATCGCGTTCACTGACCCGGCTCTCCGGTGGTGAATGGCAGCGCGTCAGGCTGGCAGCGGTCTGTGCGCAGATTGATCCTCTCATCAATCCCCGCGGGCGATTGTTAATTCTTGATGAGCCAATGTCAGCGCTGGATATCGGCCAGCAGAAAGCGGTAGACGATCTGATTGCGGAGCTGTGCGCGGCGGGTATCAGCGTTATCGCCAGTAGTCACGACCTCAACCACAGCCTGCAACAGGCCGATCGGGTCTGGCTGATGAACAGGGGACAGGTGGTTGCGCAGGGCGAACCGGCAAACGTCCTGACGCCGCAGCGCCTGACTCCGCTTTACCAGATAACTTTCCGGCAGATTCAACTCGAAGGACGCACGCTACTGACCGTCCTGCCCTGACACTTGCTACCTGGCGGGCTTTACCGCTACATTAAGCCGGTTGTAACTTCTGATAAGGACATTTGGCGATGCGCCTGGGTTTGCTGATTTTAGTTCTGCTGCTGACGGGATGCAGTCATCACGCTCCGCCGATTAATGGCCGTCTTTCCGATTCGATCACCGTCATTGCGGAACTGAACGATCAGCTCGGTCACTGGCGTGGTACGCCTTATCGTTACGGCGGCATGAGCCGTAACGGGGTAGACTGCTCCGGCTTTGTCTATCTGACCTTCCGCGATAAATTTGCGCTGCAACTGCCGCGCACCACCTCAGCACAAAGCGATATCGGTACCCGAATCAGCAAAGATGAATTGCTGCCTGGCGATCTGGTCTTCTTCAAAACCGGTCGCGGTGAGAATGGCCTGCATGTGGGCATTTATGATACTGATAACGCCTTTATCCATGCCTCAACCAGCCAGGGCGTGATCCGCTCCTCTCTGGACAATGTCTACTGGCGAAAAGTGTTCTGGCAGGCGCGTCGTATTTAAACGCAGGATCGCTAAACCTGACTTAAGTCCAATTTTAAATAGAGCCAAAACAGAGAGTAAAAGGTTTATTTCAAATGACAGTTATTGAATGGGGATTTAAATAAACATAATAAACGCTTATTTAATTCCATTAATAACCACAATTTTATCGCCACTATTTGGCTTAAGCGTGAGCGCCTGTTGTCAAACGGCAATGGAAGGGTAAAGAAGTTCGTCTCTTCAATGATTTGGCACTATTGCCTGCGCCTGACCATTACTATACGATATCACCATCGCCGCATATTCTGGCATTAAAATGAAAATTCATCTCTCGGCCGACTATCAGTCGGAAATCTGGTTTTATCCGGTCTGTGATATTCATGGACGGTTGACCGCTGTCGAGCTGGTAACGCAGTTTGTGCATGAAAGTGCGCCTATCACCCTGCCGCAGGATCTGTTACTGCCGCAGCTCGATGAGTCGCATCAGCTGCGCCTGCTGCAAAGTCAGATTGGATTGCTGGAGCAGCATCGCGGCTTTTTTGAAGCGCATACTGTGTCAGCATTTATACGTATTGATGAAGGCATGGCCCGGACGCTGCTGGCCAGCGAATTAGTGATGCGCAAAATAAAGCAGTTGCCATTCATTCTGTTGAATATTACTGAAACGTTTCCGCAACTAAAACTGGGAAAAAATAATCCCCTGCTGGCAAGCCTCCATGCTGAGTTTAATTTAGCGATTTCACATTTTGGCGCGGGTAAGACCCCCTCTAATGCAGTCTACGATAATTTATTCAGCTGCATCTGCCTGGACAAAGAGTTTATTCATTCGCTGGCAAAGCGCGCTTCATTCGTACCATTTCTTCAGAGCATTATCGATAATTTCCGCGCCCATTGTGACCGGCTCATTATTTGTGGCATTGATGACGACGTGCTGCTGGATAAAGTCAGCCAGCTGAGCGGTGCCGAGTTTCAGGGTGCGCTCTTCCCGGTGGTAAAATCTGACGCGCTGCATTCGCTGATCTGCGCCGGCGATCGTGTGCCATCCGCGCAGCATCCCGGCTGATACTTCCTGTTAATCCCCGCTATCAGCGTTACACTAGAGGACTAATCTTAAGTAACGCTGAGCATCGCACGGGAGAAACAATGTCCTCAGGCAAGGCCTCTTTTGACAACACCTGGTTCCGTGAACTTACCGGGTGTTACACCGCCCTGAACCCCACGCCACTGGCAGGCGGACGCCTGCTATATCATAACGCACCGCTTGCAACCTCAATGGGACTGGATAGCGCACTCTTTGCCGGTAACGGTCATGCCGTCTGGCACGGTGCAGCACTGCTGCCAGGCATGCAGCCGCTGGCGCAGGTCTACAGCGGCCATCAGTTTGGCGTCTGGGCGGGCCAGCTTGGCGACGGGCGCGGCATTCTGCTGGGTGAGCAGCGTCTAGAGAATGGCAGCAAGCTGGACTGGCATCTCAAGGGCGCAGGCCTGACGCCTTATTCGCGCATGGGCGATGGTCGCGCTGTAATCCGCTCCAGCGTGCGGGAGTTTCTTGCCTCAGAAGCGATTCACCATCTGGGCATCCCCACCACGCGCGCGCTGACCCTGTCGATAGGCGATGAGCCGGTCTACCGGGAAACGGCTGAGCGTGGCGCGATGCTGATGCGCATTTCACCGAGCCATCTGCGCTTCGGGCATTTCGAACATTTCTTTTACAGTCAGCAGCAGGAGAAAGTGCAGCAGCTGGCCGACTACGCCATTCGCCATCACTGGCCGCATCTTGAAGGCGAAGCGGACCGCTACCAACAGTGGTTTACTGACATTGTGTTACGCACCGCGCGCCTGATTGCGCTGTGGCAGAGTGTGGGCTTTGCTCATGGGGTAATGAACACCGACAACATGTCGATTCTTGGCCTGACCATCGACTATGGACCCTTTGGTTTTCTGGATGATTATCAGCCCGACTTCATCTGCAATCACAGCGACTACCAGGGGCGCTACAGCTTTGAAAATCAGCCGATGATTGGCATGTGGAATCTCAACCGGCTGGCACATGCGCTGTCGGGTCTGCTGACCACCGAGCAGTTGCGGACGGCACTGAGCGCCTACGAACCTGAACTGATGCGTGTCTGGGGCGAACGGATGCGGGCGAAACTCGGCCTGCTGACGCAGCAGAGCAGCGACAATCAGATTCTGACCGATCTGCTGGCGCTGATGACGCAGGAACACAGCGATTACACCCTGACGTTCCGGCTGCTCAGTGAGACCCAACAGGCTGAAAGCCATTCACCGTTGCGCGATGAGTTTATCGATCGTGAGGCATTTGATAGCTGGTATCAGCGCTACCGCAGCCGTCTGATGGATGAGCAGGTCAGCGATGCGGAACGTCAGGCCGTGATGAAGGCATCCAATCCCGCGGTAATTTTGCGGAATTATCTGGCTCAGCAGGCGATTGACGAGGCGGAACGGGGAGAGGCGGGGGCGCTGACGCGTCTGCATCAGGCGTTACAGCAGCCCTTTAGCGATGAGACAGCCGCTGAATTTCGTCAGCGGCCGCCGGATTGGGGCAAAACCTTAGAGGTAAGCTGCTCCAGCTAATTCAGACTCAGAGGCGATGAGAAACCGCCTCGGCCAGCAGGGCGAGCACCTGTTCGCTCTCCTGCCAGCCGAGGCAGGGATCGGTAATCGACTTGCCATAGACCAGCGGCTCGCCACTCACCACTTTCTGATTGCCTTCTTCCAGGAAGCTTTCAATCATCACGCCGGCAACAGCTCGCGATCCCGATTTAATCTGCTCTGCTACCTCTGCCGCGACATCCATCTGACGACGATGTTGCTTCAGGCAGTTGCCGTGACTGAAGTCGATCACCAGCTGCTGCGGCAGATTAAACGCTGACAGACTTTCGGCCGCAGCGGCGACATCACTGGCATGATAGTTAGGCTGCTTGCCGCCACGCAGGATCACATGTCCATGCGGGTTGCCGCTGGTCTGATAGATAGTCATCTGGCCCAGCTTATCGGGCGAAAGGAACATGTGGCTGGCGCGCGCAGCGCGAATCGCATCCACGGCAATCTGTACGTTACCATCGGTGCCGTTTTTAAAGCCTACCGGGCAGGAGAGGGCCGATGCCATTTCGCGGTGGACCTGGCTTTCGGTGGTGCGTGCGCCAATCGCGCCCCAGCTAATCAGATCGGCAATAAACTGGCCGATCACCATATCCAGGAATTCCGTGGCGGTAGGCAGGCCCAGCGCGTTGATATCAATCAGCAACTGGCGGGCGATGCCAATGCCGCGGTTCACATCGTAGCTCCCATCCAGATCCGGATCGGAGATTAAGCCTTTCCAGCCCACTACGGTGCGCGGTTTCTCGAAGTAGGCGCGCATCACAATCTCCAGCCGATCTTCATAGCGGCTGCGTAACGCGTTCAGACGCTCAGCATAGTCCAGTGCCGCTTTCGGGTCGTGTAGCGAGCAGGGCCCAACCACCACCAGCAGGCGGGGATCTTCACCAGTCAGAATACGGGCAATACGTTTGCGGGCAGCGGTGACATTGTCGGCAATCGCCGGAGAGACAGGATGCTCGGCCGCCAGGCTGGCGGGGGTAATCAGACTACCAATGCGTGCGGTACGCAGTTCGTCGGTTTTGTTCATGAGTTTCTCGAAAACGGTTCTTCGCAGCGGTGAAATACCGGGAAGTGATGGTGGTCACAATAAACCATTAGTCTGCGAATTCAACCCGGAATTTAATAATGAAATCAAAAGCGACGGCAGCGCCGCTTTACAACTCAGCTCTGATTACCCATCAGTACATGCGGCGAGTCAGGCCCATAATGTCGAGAATTTTGGTCGCAATCTCCTCCACCGAGTAGTTGGTGCTGTTGAGATAGCGGATCTGATGAGTGCGAAACAGCGCTTCCACTTCGCCCACCTCCAGCCGGCACTGACGCATCGAGGCGTAACGGGTATTTTCCGCCCGCTCCTGACGTATCGCAGCCAGCCGTTCCGGATCGATGGTCAGCCCGAACAGTTTATTCTGATGCGCGCGCAGCGCGGGCGGGAGTTTAAGGTTATCCATATCGTCGGCAATGAATGGATAGTTGGCGGCGCGAATACCAAACTGCATCGCCAGATAGAGGCTGGTGGGTGTTTTGCCACAGCGCGAGACGCCTAACAGAATCACCTGCGCATCTTCCAGCCCACGCAGCGAGATGCCGTCATCATGGGCCAGGGTGTAGTCGATGGCCGCGATACGTGCGTCATATTTACCCAGGTTACTGGCATCCAGTCCATGGGTACGGTGTGCCACCGGCGCGGGCGATAACCCCAGCTCCTGCTGCAGCGGGGCGACCAGTGCCTGCACGATATCCTGACAAAAGCCGTCACTCTGTACGATGATATCGCGTACTTCCGGCGTCACGATGGAGAAAAAGACCAGCGGCCGGACACCGCTCTGCTGATAGAGCGCGTTAATCTGGGCTTTAACCGCCAGCGCCCGCTGGACATTCTCCACAAACGGCAGCGTCAGGCTGGTGATATTGACCGGAAACTGCGACAGCACCGCATGACCCAGCACTTCAGCCGTAATGGCCGTACCATCGGAGATATAAAAAACGCTTCTGTCAGTTGTCATAACGAAATCAGCCTCAGACAAGAGTGAGCATTCAGCATGGGCCATGCGATTAAATAAATCATCTCTGATTTTAATTTCTGGAATGCCTGTCCGGATTATTTGTCTGCCGTTTCATCACGATACTAAAACTGAAAAGGTGTTTCGCTGAGCCAGAACTCTTTTTAATCCGTCGTTAAGCCGCAAATAGCCACGCAGTCGTTGCGCAACAAAACAGAATGCTTAAGTGGCTGAAAATCTGCCATTTCCTGTGGCATCAATCATTTAGAGAAAAAAGGAGACTTTGCGCAACAGCAATATAATGCGCTCACAATTCCGAAACTGTGGCGGAAATTCTGCTTTAACGATTCAACAGATCGTTATTGAAGGGGTGATATGCCAGGCTGAAAAGAGATTACTCCCTGTGTCCATTCATTGATAATTGATAAAGGATAAGCTCAATGTCCAGTAAAGGCGAACAGCCACTCGTGCTCTGGTATAACCAGCTTGGCATGCATGATGTTGACCGGGTGGGGGGCAAAAATGCCTCTCTGGGTGAAATGATTACTAATCTGTCGTCGCTGGGCGTTTCCGTGCCCAATGGTTTTGCGACCACATCGTACGCCTTTAACCTGTTCCTCGATCAAAGCGGGCTGAATCAGCGCATTTATGCGTTGCTGGATGAGACCGATATTGATGACGTTGATGCGCTGGCAAAAGCGGGTAAGCAGATTCGTCAGTGGGTTGTGGAGACACCGTTCCTGCCCGAGCTGGAGTCCGCCATTCTGGACGCCTATAAGCAGCTTTCTGCCGATGATGATGCCGCGTCGTTTGCCGTGCGCTCCTCAGCAACTGCGGAAGATATGCCTGACGCCTCTTTTGCCGGCCAGCAGGAAACCTTCCTTAATGTAGAGGGCATCGACGCCGTCATGGTGGCGGTAAAGCATGTCTTCGCCTCGCTGTTTAATGACCGCGCTATCTCCTACCGTGTGCATCAGGGCTATGACCATCGTGGCGTTGCGCTCTCTGCGGGAATACAGCGCATGGTGCGTTCAGACCTGGCCGCCTCGGGTGTGATGTTCACGATTGATACCGAGTCCGGCTTTGATCAGGTGGTCTTTATCACCGCCGCACTGGGGCTGGGGGAAATGGTGGTGCAGGGTGCCGTTAACCCGGATGAGTTCTATGTCCACAAGCCAACCCTGGCAGCCGATCGCCCCTCGATTGTGCGCCGCAATATGGGTTCGAAAAAGGTTCGCATGGTCTACGCCGACTCCCAGGCACATGGCGAACAGGTGCGGATCGAAGATGTGCCTGAGGCCGAACGCGACCGTTTCTGTCTGAGCGATGAGGAAGTGCAGGCGCTGGCGAAGCAGGCAGTGCTGATTGAACAGCACTATCAGCGCCCGATGGATATTGAGTGGGCCAAAGATGGGCACACTGGCAAGCTGTTTATTGTTCAGGCGCGCCCTGAAACCGTACGCTCAAATGGTCAGGTAATGGAGCGTTATACGCTGCAGGGGCAGGGCAGCGTCGTCGTTGAAGGTCGTGCCATCGGTCATCGTATTGGCGCAGGCGTGGTGAAGGTCATCCACGATATCAGCGAAATGAACCGCATTGAAAAAGGCGATGTGCTGGTGACCGACATGACCGACCCGGACTGGGAACCGATCATGAAAAAGGCGTCAGCGATTGTAACTAACCGTGGCGGACGAACCTGCCATGCGGCGATCATTGCGCGTGAGCTGGGCATTCCGGCAGTCGTCGGCTGTGGCGATGCCACCGATCGGTTGAAAGAAGGCCATCAGGTCACCGTATCCTGCGCCGAAGGCGACACTGGCTATGTCTATGATCAGCTGCTCGACTTCGATGTCACCAGTTCGCAGGTCGATTCGCTGCCTGAACTGCCGCTAAAAATCATGATGAACGTGGGCAACCCCGATCGCGCCTTTGATTTTGCCTGTCTGCCTAATGAAGGTGTTGGTCTGGCGCGGCTGGAATTTATCATTAACCGCATGATCGGCGTCCACCCTAAAGCGCTGCTGGAATTTGACCAACAGACCCCGGAGCTGCAGCAGCAGATCCGTAAAATGATGAAAGGATTTGATCATCCGGTGGAGTTTTACATCGCTCGCCTGACTGAAGGAATTGCCACGCTTGGCGCGGCTTTTGCGCCGAAACGCGTAATTGTCCGACTTTCTGACTTTAAAACCAATGAATATGCCAATCTGGTCGGGGGTGAACGCTACGAGCCGGAAGAGGAAAACCCGATGCTGGGATTCCGGGGTGCGGGCCGCTATGTCGCTGACAGCTTCCGGGACTGCTTTGCGCTGGAGTGCGAAGCGGTGAAACGTGTTCGCAACGAGATGGGCCTGACGAACGTCGAGATTATGGTTCCGTTTGTGCGCACCGTGGAGCAGGCGAAGGCCGTGGTGGAAGAGCTGGGGCGCCAGGGACTGAAGCGCGGCGAGAACGGGCTGAAGATCATTATGATGTGCGAGATCCCGTCCAATGCCCTGCTGGCGGATCAGTTCCTGGAGCACTTCGATGGCTTCTCTATTGGCTCAAACGACATGACTCAGCTGACGCTGGGGCTGGACCGCGATTCTGGCGTCGTCTCCGCGCTGTTTGACGAGCGTAACGAGGCCGTAAAAATGCTGCTTTCAATGGCGATCAGGGCTGCGAAGCAGAAGGGGAAATATGTCGGGATTTGCGGGCAGGGACCGTCCGACCATCAGGATTTTGCCGCATGGCTGATGGAAGAGGGCATCGACAGTCTGTCACTGAACCCGGACACGGTGGTGGAGACCTGGGTAAGTCTGGCGCAGTTAAATAAAACAGCCTGATATGGGTTGTCGCACTCTTCAGGGCCCGCTATGCGGGCCCTTTCTGTTTATATCTGGTCAGGTTCAGGCAAAAAAAAAGCCCATCACAGGGGATGGGCAAAGACTACACACAGCAATTCTTTACTCTACTCAGGGGAATGAGATCGTCTGAAAATCATCAGGTTGATTTCGAACATAGGAAACATGTTATTCATACGGCTGGCTGGCGTCTTTAAGAATCCTCTTATTAGTTTAAAGCCAATAATCTTTTGTGACCTTTACTTCGCCATTTGGCTTAAGAAACAGTGCAGAAAGTAATCTTTTTTGGCCCGAAAAGGTCACTTTCAGGCCAAAGGTGGCTTTTTTCTTAAAAGTCGCTAATGGAAAACAGAATTTATCTGATTGGTGAGAGGGCGTGCGGTTAATGATCATTAACCGCACTAATCAATCGTTATAGAGGGTAACGGCGCAGCAGGTTATTGCACTGCATCATACAGCAGGCGGGGTATCATCGTGATCCGCCAGGGCATCAGCCACGGCCAGCTGGTCAATATCGGGGGCAGGCGCTTCATGAACCCAGACGGAAACCAGACGGTAGGAGACCGCCAGAACCACCGGCCCGATAAACAGACCAATCATCCCGAACGCAAACAGTCCACCAATAACACCTGAAAGAATCAGGATCATCGGCAGATCGGCACCCATACGGATTAACATCGGGCGCAGGACGTTATCCATCGTACCGACCACACAACTCCAGACCAGCAGTACGGTCCCCCAGGTGGTATCGCCGCTCCAGTAGAGATAGATGATGGCGGGAACAAGCACCAGCAGCGGGCCGAGCTGTACCAGACAGCAGAGGATCATCAGCACCGTCAACAGCGTGGCGTAGGGAATGCCGGAGATCGCCAGACCGATACCGCCCAGCACGCCCTGCACCAGCGCCGTCACTACTACACCAAGCGCCACGGCACGAATGGACTGCGCCGCCAGCAGCACGGCGGCATCACCGCGCCGTCCCGCCATGCGGAAAGCAAAGTGACGAATCCCCTGGGCTGCCTGTTCGCCACGCCAGTAAAGCAGCACGCTGAACAGTAACATCACCCCCAGATGGATCATAAAGCGCCCGAAATGGCCGGCCTGGGCCACAAAAAAGCCGGTGGTACGGCCAATATAGGGCTGTATTTTAGCCATGACGCCCGCACCGCCGCTCGCCACCAGGGTGTCATAACTGACATAAAGCTTTTTGCCGACCATCGGTACATCGTTAAGCCATAACAGTCGCGGCATCATATGTCCCTGGGTAACCCAGGCAATCACCGGTGCGCTATTGTCAATCAGGCTGCTGACCAGCAGGGCGATAGGAATAATAAACAGCAGCAGCAGCAGCAGTGTCATCACGATCACCGCCAGGGAGCGGCGTCCCCATAACAGTCGCTGGAATTTCAGCATCAATGGCCAGGTGGCAATCACCACCATGCTGGCCCAGGCAAAGCCCAGAATAAACGGCTGCACGACCCATAAACAGGCGACAATCAGCAGCAGAATGAACATCAGGGTAAAGAGTATTTGCGGTAAATCCATATCCCGGTACTGGCTTTTCATCATTGACTCATAACCTCGTCTTAATCCTTCATTTTCAGGCATTCGGATGCCCGTTTTTATCATGATCTATTTACTGAGGATTAAACAGCGTCGCGGAGAAAGGTTTTTGCCTTTTCTGAAAAAAGGGCAGGCGCAAGAAAAATATGATAAAACGAGAAATCGCTAATATATAAACGCAAACGTTTACAACACCTTCGGTCAGACAATCATGATCCCACAGATTTCGCAGGCACCGGGCCTCGTTCAACTGGTGCTGACGTTCCTTGAGTCCTTGAAAGAGCAGGGTTTTACCGGTGATATGGCAACCAGCTATGCCGATCGTCTCTCACTCTCCACCGATAACAGCATCTATCAATTACTGCCCGACGCGGCGCTCTTTCCGCGCTCGACTGCGGATGTTGCGCTGCTCGCCCGTGTGGCCGGCGAAGCGCGCTTCGCCAGCCTGGTATTTACCCCGCGCGGCGGCGGTACCGGCACCAACGGTCAGTCGCTGAATCAGGGGATTGTGGTGGATATGTCGCGCTACATGAACCGCATCCTGGAGATCAATACCGATGAGGGCTGGGTGCGGGTTGAAGCGGGGGTGATCAAAGATCAGCTTAACGCCTGGCTGAAGCCATTCGGTTTTTTCTTCTCGCCGGAGTTATCCACCAGTAACCGTGCCACGCTGGGCGGCATGATTAATACCGATGCGTCCGGGCAGGGCTCGCTGTTCTATGGCAAAACCTCGGACCATGTGCTGGGCCTGCGCGCCGTGCTGCTGGGCGGCGATATCCTTGATACGCGGCCCATGGCCACCGCGCTGGCTGAAACCCTGGCGCAGACGGCGACTCCCGAAGGCCGACTCTATCAGCAGGTGCTGACGCGCTGCCGCGAGCATCGTGCGCTGATTCTGGAAAAGTTTCCAAAGCTGAATCGGTTCCTGACCGGGTATGACCTGCGCCATGTATTCAGCGACGATATGCAAACCTTTGACCTGACGCGCCTGCTGTGTGGCGCAGAGGGAACGCTGGCCTTCGTCACTGAAGCGCGGCTTGATATCACGCCACTGCCTAAAGTGCGCCGACTGGTGAATATCAAATATGACTCCTTTGACTCCGCCCTGCGCAATGCGCCTTTTATGGTGGACGCGCAGGCGCTCTCGGTAGAGACCGTTGACTCTAAGGTGCTGAACCTTGCGCGCGAAGATATTGTCTGGCACTCGGTGCGCGAATTGATCGCCGATGTACCCGACAAAGAGATGCTGGGTCTGAATATTGTTGAGTTTGCCGGTGACAACGCCGCGCTGATCGATCAGCAGATTGAACAACTTTGTGGCCGCCTTGACGCACTGATGGCGCAGCAGCAGGGCGGCGTGATTGGCTATCAGTTCTGTAACGACCTCGATGGCATTGAGCGCATCTATAACATGCGTAAAAAAGCGGTGGGTCTGTTGGGTAATGCCAAAGGCCGGGCTAAACCGATTCCCTTTGTTGAAGATACCGCCGTCCCACCGGAAAAACTGGCGGACTATATTGTCGAGTTTCGCGCGCTACTCGACAGCCACGGGCTAAGCTACGGCATGTTTGGTCACGTCGATGCAGGCGTACTGCACGTGCGTCCGGCGCTGGATATGTGCGATCCGCAGCAGGAGATGATGATGAAACAGATCTCCGACGAAGTGGTGGCGCTGACAGCGCGCTACGGCGGCCTGCTGTGGGGCGAACATGGCAAAGGGTTTCGTGCCCAGTACAGCCCGGCATTCTTTGGCGAGACGCTGTTTAACGAATTGCGCCGCATCAAAGCAGCCTTTGATCCGCTCAATCGCCTGAATCCGGGCAAGATCTGTACGCCATTCAACAGTAATGATGAAATGATGCAGGTCGATGCGGTGAAGCGCGGAACCTATGATCGTCAGATCCCGTTAACGGTCCGGGATGAATGGCGTGGCGCAATGGAGTGTAACGGCAACGGGCTATGTTTTAACTTTGATGCCCGCAGCCCGATGTGTCCCTCCATGAAGATCACCCGCAACCGCATTCACTCGCCCAAAGGGCGGGCAACGCTGACGCGGGAGTGGCTGCGGCTGCTGGCCGGACAGGGCGTCGATCCGCTAACCCTGGAAAAGCAGCTGCCTGAAAATCGTCTGTCGCTGCGCGCCCTGATTGCCCGAACCCGCAATAGCTGGCACGCCAGCAAAGGGGAGTATGACTTCTCGCACGAGGTGAAAGAGGCGATGTCGGGCTGTCTGGCCTGCAAAGCCTGCTCCACCCAGTGTCCGATTAAAATTGACGTGCCCGCTTTCCGCTCGCGCTTCTTACAGCTCTACCACACCCGGTATCTGCGTCCGGTCAGCGATCACCTGGTGGCAGCAGTGGAGGGCTATGCGCCGCTGATGGCGAAAGCACCAAAAGTGTTTAACTTCTTCCTGCGCCAGCCGTGGCTGAAAGAGATAAGTAAAACCCATATCGGTATGGTCGATCTGCCTCTGCTTTCGGCCCCGAATCTGAAACAGCAGCTCAGTGGTCATCCCGCCATGAACATGACGCTGGAGCAGCTGGAAGGGCTTTCAGCCGCCGAGCGCACAAACTGTGTGCTGGTGGTGCAGGATCCCTTTACCAGCTTCTATGAGGCGCAGCTGGTTAACGATTTTGTCAGGCTGATTGAGAAACTGGGCTATCGGCCCGTACTCCTGCCATTCTCGCCAAATGGCAAAGCGCAACATGTGAAGGGTTTCCTGCAACGTTTCGCCCGCACGGCGGCACGCACCGCCGATTTCCTGAATCGGGTGGCAAAAATGGGGTTGCCCATGGTCGGTGTCGATCCGGCCACGGTGCTCTGCTATCGCGATGAGTATCGTCAGACGCTGGGCGAATCACGCGGCGACTTTAACGTCTTGCTGGTGCATGAGTGGTTAGAGCGTGCGCTGGCAGAGCGTGACGTGCAGGTCACGGGCGGAGAATCCTGGTATCTGTTTGCACACTGCACAGAGGTGACCGCGCTGCCCTCCACACCAAATCAGTGGCAGGCGATCTTTTCCCGTTTTGGCGCGAAGCTGGAGAACATCAATGTTGGCTGCTGCGGCATGGCAGGCACCTACGGTCACGAAAGTAAGAACCTCGAAAACTCGCTGGGGATCTACGCGCTTTCCTGGCATCCCCAGCTTCAGCGACTGCCACGCCAGCGCTGCCTGGCCACCGGCTATTCGTGCCGCAGTCAGGTCAAGCGCGTAGAGGGCAACGGAATGCGTCATCCGCTTCAGGCTTTGTTAGAGCTAATGTAAAAAAATTGTGCGCGACGTCACGCCCTGGCTGGATTAGAATATCCAGCCAGCGTGACGCACAAAGTCACTTTGCAGTGCGGTGGCTTTGTTCCATTCCCCGACCATTGCCAGTTGATGGCAGAGACGGGTCAGGGACAATCGCGCCAGTTGATAAGCCTGAAGGCGAAACAGGCGATCGCGATCGCTGTTTCCCATCTCCTGCACCAGTCGGTGATGCAGTTTACCCATGGCGTGCAGGTAACTCTGGTCGTCACCGTTCAACTGGCAGATTTCTGCCATATCCTGACAGGCATCATTAAACTGACGTAGCTGATGAATCGTACAGTCGGCCCGGTCGAGCTTTGCCTGCGCCATATAAAAGTCGACGGTGATATCACGCACCGCAAACTGATATTCGTCGATTTTGTGCTGCAGCCAGGCTGAGACAGAAAGCGTCATAACGCCACCATGAATGTGAATGATAATAATTATCATATTCATCCAGGGCGGGATTGCAATTGGCATGCAGAAAAATTTATCGATTTATCCTGCCTGTCGGTATAATCGGAAATAACAATCTGTTTACATCGAAGAAAGGCGTAACCTATCAATAAGCATTTTTATCAAAAGTGGTTATTTCAAAAAGAGTGATTTATTAATAGGTTATCACTGGCTTATTTATGCGGACTCTCTCACCACAAGGTGAGCGGAAGACGCTATGCTTAATAATTAAGCGAATAAAACCGCACAAGATGATTATCCCTGCAAAACAAGAGGTTGAAGTGATTGGTCAGATCACTACCATAGGGGGATAGCCTGAAAAGGTCCGGACTCAAGAGGTATCAACATGGCATCCGTTAATACAGACTCTTTCTCACCCGACGATTTTGTCTGGAAAGGGCTGACGCTGACTGAAACCGCAGCGCAACAAATTCTCAATCTGGCGGCTCAGGACCCCGATGTCAAGGGTCTGCGGCTTGGCGTAAAACAATCCGGCTGCGCCGGTTTTGGTTACGTCATGGATCTGGTGAAAGAGCCAGTCGAGGATGATTTGCAGTTCTCATTCCATGGCGCAACGCTGTTTGTGCCGCTTCAGGCGATGCCATTCGTTGATGGCACCGAACTGGACTACGTTCGTGAAGGCCTGAATCAGATTTTTAAATTCAATAACCCTAAAGCTCAGCACGCCTGCGGGTGCGGTGAGAGCTTTGGCGTCGAGTAAGTGAAATATGTCACGACACAGCGAAACATCTGACGATGTACAAATCTGGGAAGGCAAGCTCAACTACAAAGAGGGCTTCTTTACCCAACTGCAAACCGAAGAATTTGCCAACGGCATCAATGAAGATGTGGTGCGGGCGATCTCGGCCAAGCGTAACGAGCCAGAGTGGATGCTGGAGTTTCGTCTTAAAGCGTTTCGTGCCTGGCTTGAAATGGAAGAGCCACACTGGCTGAAAGCGCACTACGAAAAACTCGACTACCAGGATTACAGCTACTACTCCGCGCCCTCCTGCGGCAACTGTGATGACAGCTGCGCGTCAGAACCCGGTGCAATGCAGGCTTCAGGCAGCGCGCCAGCCAGCGATTATCTGACGCAGGAAGTGGAAAACGCCTTTAATCAGCTGGGTGTTCCGGTGCGTGAAGGCCGGGAAGTGGCGGTTGACGCCATTTTTGACTCCGTTTCGGTGGCGACCACCTATCGTGGCAAGCTGGCGGAGCAGGGGATTATCTTCTGTTCCTTTGGCGAAGCGATCCAGGATCACCCGGAGCTGGTGAAGCAGTATCTCGGCACGGTTGTTCCGGCGAACGATAACTTCTTTGCGGCGCTGAACTCGGCGGTCGCCTCTGACGGCACCTTCGTTTATATCCCGAAAGGGGTGCGTTGCCCGATGGAGTTGTCCACCTATTTTCGCATCAACGCAGCGAAAACTGGTCAGTTCGAACGCACCATCCTGATTGCCGATGAAGATAGCTACGTCAGCTACATCGAAGGCTGTTCAGCACCAGTGCGTGACACCTACCAGCTGCACGCGGCCGTGGTGGAAGTTATCATCCACAAAAATGCCGAAGTAAAATATTCGACCGTTCAGAACTGGTTCCCAGGCGGCGAAGGTGAGGGTGGTATCCTTAACTTCGTGACCAAGCGCGCGCTGTGTGAAGGCGACCACAGCAAGATGTCCTGGACACAGTCTGAAACCGGCTCTGCTATCACCTGGAAATACCCAAGCTGCATTCTGCGCGGGGACTATTCGGTGGGTGAGTTCTATTCAGTGGCACTGACCAGCGGTCGTCAGCAGGCCGATACCGGCACCAAGATGATCCACATTGGTAAAAACACCAAGTCGACCATCATCTCCAAAGGGATTTCGGCCGGTAAAAGTCAGAACACCTATCGCGGGCTGGTGAAAATTATGCCAACCGCGACCAATGCCCGTAACTTTACGCAGTGTGATTCGATGCTTATCGGTCCTGATTGCGGCGCACATACTTTCCCGTATGTGGAGACCCGCAACAATACCGCTCAGCTTGAGCATGAAGCCACGACATCACGTATCGGCGAAGATCAGATGTTCTACTGTCTGCAACGCGGTATCAGTGAAGAAGACGCCATCTCGATGATCGTGAACGGCTTCTGTAAAGACGTATTCTCGGAGTTACCACTGGAATTTGCTGTGGAAGCCCAGAAATTGTTAGCCATCAGCCTTGAGCACAGTGTGGGCTGATGCCGTCACACGCGTTGCCGGAAGCAATGTGAAGGAATAAGTATGTTAAGCATTAAAGATTTGCAGGTCAGTGTTGAAGATAAAGCCATTCTGCGTGGCCTGAATCTCGAAATTAAACCCGGCGAAGTACATGCCATCATGGGCCCGAACGGCTCAGGTAAAAGTACCCTGTCAGCGACGCTGGCAGGCCGTGAAGATTATGAAGTGACCGGCGGTTCGGTCAGCTTCAAAGGTAAAGATCTGCTGGAACTGGCCCCTGAAGAGCGCGCCGGTGAAGGCATCTTTATGGCATTCCAGTATCCGGTAGAAATTCCGGGCGTCAGCAATCAATTCTTTTTGCAAACCTCGGTCAACGCGGTACGCAAATATCGTCAGCAGGAAGAGCTGGATCGCTTCGATTTCCAGGACTTCATCGAAGAGAAAATTGAGCTGCTGAAAATGCCGGCAGATTTGCTGACACGCTCAGTCAACGTCGGTTTCTCCGGCGGTGAGAAGAAGCGTAACGACATTCTGCAGATGGCGGCGCTGGAACCTGAGCTCTGCATCCTGGATGAGACCGACTCGGGTCTGGATATCGATGCGCTGAAAATCGTTGCCAATGGCGTAAACAGCCTGCGCAACGAGAAGCGTGCCTTTATCATTGTGACTCACTACCAGCGTATTCTGGATTACATCAAGCCAGACTACGTTCATGTTCTGTATCAGGGCAAAATCGTGAAATCTGGCGACTTCTCGCTGGTGAAACAGCTGGAGGAGCAAGGTTATGGCTGGCTTACCGACGAAGAGTGATTCTGCGCTGCAACAGTGGCATCACCTGTTTGAGTCGCGTGGCGACGTGCGTTCTCTGCAGGCACAGCAGCACTGGCAGCAACTGATGCGCGTTGGCCTGCCAACCCGCAAGCACGAAAACTGGAAGTACACGCCGCTGGACACCTTACTGTCCCAGCAGTTTGTACTGCCTGACGCGCCGCAGACTCTGAGCGCTGAACAGGTTGATGCACTGGCGCTGCCGCTGGATGCGATCCGTCTGGTCTATGTTGACGGTCAGTTCCAGCCTGCCTTTAGCAGCCGCGACTGCGAACTGTTTGAGGTTCAGCACAGCGTGGCCGCCGAGCGTCGTCCGCTGCCAGCTGCGGTTCAGCCTGAAGTCTTCCTGCATCTGACAGAAAGTCTGGCAGAAGAGGTGACGACCCTGCGTCTGGCACGCGGTAAATCCGCTACGCGTCCGGTCTATCTGCTGCATATCACCAGCGGTCAGCAGACGGGTATGAACACGGTTCACTATCGTCATCACCTGCAGCTGGAAGAGAGTGCCGAAGCGGAAGTGATTGAGCACTACGTTTCACTGGATGAGCGCGCCCATTTCACGGGTACGCGCTTTACCTTTGCGGTAGGCGACAATGCAAAACTGACGCACACGAAGCTGGCCTTTGAAAGCAGCGCCAGCTATCACTTTGCGCATAACGATCTGGTCATTGGCAATGATGGACAGGTCAGCAGCACCAGCTTCCTGCTGGGTGCCGGACTGTCACGTCACAACACCAGTACCCAGCTTAACGGTGAAAACACCACGCTGGCGATCAACAGCCTGGTGCTGCCGGTGAAACAGGAAGTGGCGGATACCCGTACCTACCTGGAGCACAACAAGGGCCACTGTGTCAGCCGCCAGATGCATAAAACCATCGTGCGCGACAAAGGCCGTGCGGTGTTTAACGGCCATATTAAAGTGGCACAGCATGCGCTGAAGACCGACGGGCAGATGACCAACAACAACCTGTTGCTGGGCAAGCTCTCAGAAGTCGATACCAAACCGCAGCTGGAAATCTACGCGGATGACGTCAAATGCAGCCATGGTGCCACCATCGGTCGTATCGACGATGAGCAGATGTTCTACCTGCGTTCGCGCGGTATTGAGCAGGATGCTGCGCAGACCATGATTATTCATGCGTTTGCAGCAGAACTGACCGAAACACTGGAAAATGAAGTGATGCGTCAGGCCGTGCTGCAGCGTATCGCGCAACGTTTTCCCGGAGGCGACATATGATGAAGTTCGATCTCGAACGCATCAGGGCTGATTTTCCTATCCTGAAGCGTGAGGTCAACGGTCATCCGCTGGCCTATCTTGACAGTGCGGCCAGCGCACAGCGTCCACTCTCGGTGATTAACGCCGAGAGTCATTTCTATCAGCACGGCTATGCGGCCGTGCATCGTGGTATCCATACGCTGAGCCAGCAGGCGACCAGCGACATGGAGAACGTGCGCGATCAGGCTGCCCGTTTTATCAATGCCGGGTCACAGGAAGAGATTGTCTTCGTCAAAGGCACCACCGAAGGCATCAATCTGGTGGCGAACACCTGGGGCAGCAGTAACCTCCAGGCTGGCGATAACCTGATCATCACTGAGATGGAGCATCACGCTAATATCGTTCCATGGCAGATGCTCGCCCAGCGCACCGGCGCAGAAGTGCGGGTCCTGCCATTGAATGACAATGGCGAGCTGGCGCTGGAGCAGCTTGCGGGACTGATCGACAGCCGTACGCGGTTGCTGGCGGTGACGCATGTTTCAAACGTGCTCGGCACTGTTAACCCGGTGAAAGCGATCGTTGCTCAGGCAAAAGCCGCTGGCGTCATCACGCTGGTGGATGGTGCCCAGGCGGTGATGCATGACAAGGTTGATGTGCAGGATATCGGCTGCGACTTCTACGCCTTCTCCAGCCATAAACTCTATGGCCCGAACGGCGTGGGTATTCTCTACGGCCGCAAAGCGCTGCTGGATGAGATGCCACCCTGGGAAGGGGGCGGTTCAATGATTGAGCGCGTCATGCTGCCCACCGGCACCACCTGGAACAGTGCGCCGTGGCGCTTTGAAGCGGGTACGCCGAATACCGGCGGCATTATCGGCTTTGGTGCGGCGATGGCCTATGTGCAGGCGCTGGGTCTGGATACGATTCATCAGCGCGAGACGGCACTGATGAACTATGCCCTCGATAAGCTGGGCACCGTGCCGGATATTCAGATCTACGGTCCGCAGTCACGCGCTGGCGTTATTGCCTTCAATCTCGGTAAACACCACGCCTACGACGTCGGCAGCTTCCTGGATCAATATGGCATTGCCATCCGCACCGGACATCACTGCGCGATGCCGCTGATGCAGCACTACAATGTACCGGCGATGTGCCGTGCCTCCTTCACCTTCTATAACAGTGAAGAGGAAGTGGATCGTCTGGCTGCCGGTTTGACGCGCATTCATCGTCTGCTGGGCGGCTGAACAGTTTTAACGGAGTCACTGATGGCGAATTTGCCTGAAAAAGAGAAACTGGTTCGCAACTTCAACCGTTGCGCCAACTGGGAAGAGAAGTACCTCTACATCATTGAGCTGGGTTCAAAGCTTCCGGAATCTTCTGAAACCTTACATCAGCCGGAGAACGTGATTTCGGGTTGTCAGAGTCAGGTGTGGATCAGAATGACCCCGCAGGAAGATGGTTCGATTGCGTTTGAAGGCGACAGCGATGCCGCTATCGTTAAGGGCCTGATTGCTATCGTCTTTAGTCTTTATCAGAACCTGCCGCCTGCTGAAATCCTGGCGCTGGATGTGCGCCACTGGTTTGGCGAACTGGCCCTGATGCAGCACCTGACGCCCACCCGGTCGCAGGGGCTGGAGGCGATGATTCGGTCTATTCGCCATACCGCTCAGAACCTTAGCTAAGTTACACTCGACAGACGCCATCCGGCGTCTGTTTTTTTATCTGACGAGAAAATTGCATGAAACCTGCTTTACGTTTAGCCGGTGCATTGCTGCTGACCTGCTTTGGGCTCTCTGCACCCGCGTTCGCCACCGAATATCCGCTGCCACCGCCTGACAGTCGCCTGATTGGCGAAAACGTCCTGACTCAGGTTCCTGACAATAAACAACCTCTGGAAGCGATTGCTGCACGCTACCAGGTCGGCCTGCTGAGCATGCTGGAGGCAAATCCCGGTACCGATCCCTGGCTCCCCAAAGCGGGCACCCAACTAACGGTTCCACTGCAGATGATCCTGCCCGACACGCCGCGCGAAGGGATTGTGGTGAATCTGGCCGAGCTGCGTCTCTACTACTATCCCAAAGGGGAAGATAAGGTCATCGTCTATCCCATCGGCATTGGCCAGCTGGGTGCGGCAACGCCAGTCATGGTGACGCAGATCAGCCAGAAAATCCCTAATCCCACCTGGACGCCCACCCCGAACATCCGCAAGCGTTACGCTAAAGAGGGCATTACGCTACCTGGCGTGGTCCCAGCCGGACCGGATAACCCGATGGGGCAGTTTGCCATGCGTCTGGCACGCGGCACCGGCCAGTACCTGATCCACGGCACCAATGCAAAGTTTGGCATCGGCATGCGCGTCAGTTCAGGCTGCATCCGCCTGCGTTCAGAGGATATCGAGGCGCTGTTTAATTCAGCCCCGAAAGGGACGCGGGTGCAAATCATCAATCAGCCGGTGAAGTATGCTGTAGAGCCGGATGGGAAACGCTACGTGGAAGTGCATCAGCCGCTGTCACGCAACGACAAAGACGATCCACAGACCATGCCGATTGCACTCACTGCCGGAGTAAAGCAGTTTATGAAAAGTGAGAAGAGTGATAGTGCGCTGATTAAAGCCAGCTTAGCGCGACGCTCAGGCATGCCTGTGCTGGTCAGCAGTGGGGAGCCGGTACAGAGTGATACCGTGCCGCCTGCAGGACTGGAGAGCGCGTCTGTAGAGGCTGAAAGCCCGGTGACACAGGCTGAGGGTAACGCGGTTCAGCCCTGACCGGATAAGTGCCTGAAGGGCACGGGATTCGGAGCAAAAAAAATGGCGCCATAAAGGCGCCATTTTTAAACCAGAACTCTTACTTACGGTAAGAGTGAGCCTGGTTGTCCAGACGCTGGTTAGCGCGTGCTGCGTCATCTTTAGCAGCCTGAACGTCTGAACGCACTGCGTTCACGTCGTTGCTCAGCTGGTCAACTTTAGCGTTCAGAGTCTGAACGTCTGAAGACAGCTGGTCGATTTTAGCGTTGCTTGAGCAACCAGCCAGCATAGTTGAAGCCAGAACTACCGCGCCCAGTACCAGTTTAGTACGATTCATTATTTATACCCTCTAGATTGAGTTAATCTCCATGTAGCGTTACAAGTATTACACAAAGCTTTTTAAGTTGAGAATAAATTTTTGATGAGAAGATGCTTAAATTTGATCGTTCGCTCAAAGAAGCAGCGAATCCCAGAACATGATAGAAAAATTTAGCTAAAACAGAGGGATTTAATCGGATTAACCTTCATATAAAGCGTAATCGGATTGTTATTTTCGATTGGATTTTTCTGACATTTGCTTTAAGTAGAAATAAAAAAAAGCGCCTGACTCAGGCGCTTTAAAATAACTGTTCAGGAAAGTTTTACAGTACGTGTACAGAAGCGGTGTTGGTAGTTCCGCTTGGTACTAATGCACCTGACACCAGCACCACAACATCACCTTTCTGGCCGTAGCCACTTTCCAGCGCGGCTTCTTTACCGAGACGATAGAAATCGTCGGTTGAAGCGATCTCAGTCACCAGGCGTGTCTCAATCCCTTTGCTCAGGATCAGCTGACGGGCAGTCGTCGGATTGGTGGTCAGCGCCAGGATGGTCGCGTTCGGGAAGTATTTACGCACGGCTTTAGCCGACTTACCACCTTCGGTAGCAACCACAATCAGTGGCGCTTCCAGCTTCTCAGCGGTCTCTACAGCACCACGGCAGACGGCTTCTGTGATGCGCATTTTGCGGTTATCACTCTGGCTGTCGATGCGGGATTTCATCACGCGATCGGTACGCTCACAGATGGTCGCCATGATGGTGACCGACTCAAGCGGATAACGGCCTTTGGCGCTCTCACCTGACAGCATTACAGCGTCGGTACCGTCGAGAATGGCGTTCGCCACGTCACCCGCTTCTGCGCGGGTAGGGCGCGGGTTCTTGATCATGGAGTCGAGCATCTGGGTGGCCGTGATGACCACTTTGCGTGCTTTATTACATTTTTTGATCATCATCTTCTGCGCGAAGATGACTTCTTCAACCGGGATCTCAACACCCAGGTCGCCACGCGCAACCATGATGCCGTCTGACGCTTCGAGGATTTCGTCGAAGTTGTTCAGACCTTCCTGGTTTTCGATTTTGGAGATGATCTGGATATGCTCGCCGCCGTTCTGTTTCAGGTGCTCGCGAATTTCCAGCACGTCTGAACGTTTACGGATGAAAGAGGCGGCGACAAAGTCTACGCCCTGCTCACAACCAAAGATCAGATCGCGCTTATCTTTTTCGGCCAGTGCTGGCAGCTGGATAGAGACGCCTGGCAGGTTAACGCCTTTGTTTTCACCCAGATCGCCATTGTTCAGGACTTTACATACCACAGTGTTTTCGGTGACTTCGGTCACTTCCATGCCGATCAGGCCATCATCGACCAGCACCGTGTTGCCGATTTTCAGGTCAGCAGTGAAGCCCGGGTAGGTGACCGCAACGCGATCGCTGTTGCCGATCACGCTCTGGTCGGTCGTAAAGGTAAAGGTCTGACCCGCTTTCAGAGCAGCGTCATTGCCGCCTTCCAGTTTCATGGTGCGGATTTCAGGGCCTTTGGTATCCAGCAGGATCGCGGCCTGACGGCCGGTTTTTTGCATTACGGCACGCATGTTAGTGATGCGCTGACCATGCTCAGCATAGTCGCCGTGAGAGAAGTTAAGACGCATAACATTCATGCCAGCTTCAAGCAGCTGAGTCAGCATCTCTTCGGATTCGGTTTTCGGGCCGATTGTACAAACGATTTTAGTCTTTTTCATGACGGATTTTCTGTAAGTTGTGATGGATGAATAAGGGCGGAATCCGATGGCAGCGCATCGAAGTGAAATTTCTGATTGAGACTGAAAAGGGCAGTACTGAGTAAGAATAGGTGACGAAGGCCAGGCGTGCAGGGAAGTTGTGCGGTTACGGTTGGTAACCACCACGCTGTTGTTGCGCAAATCATTTGAGTTATCGCAGTATGCACGTGATCGCTGAAACCTTTCAAGTAAGCAACGCGGGACAGTATAGACGCTAAGTATGCGAAAACCAATCAAAAAGCAGAAGTGAGAAGCGATGCAGATCAATAAAAGTGGCGTTGCGCAAGCTGAAGGAATTCTGAAAGTGGTGCGCTCTAATGGACTCGAACCATCGACCCCCACCATGTCAAGGTGGTGCTCTAACCAACTGAGCTAAGAGCGCATTTTGAATCTTCTGAATATTGGTGCGTCCGAGTGGACTCGAACCACCGACCCCCACCATGTCAAGGTGGTGCTCTAACCAACTGAGCTACGGACGCACTTGGTGCGCTCTAATGGACTCGAACCATCGACCCCCACCATGTCAAGGTGGTGCTCTAACCAACTGAGCTAAGAGCGCAACATGCTGTCAGGGCGACAGCGGGGACGAATATTAACGGCAGCGTGTGAGCCTGGCAAGGGGAAAATAGTTTTTTCGCCATGACTGAGCAGCAACTGTGCTAACCGTCGTTTTTTTCATCATTGCGGGCCACGAATGACCCACATTTTTGGCTATCGCGCCGCGCGCGTCAGAATGATTTCAGCCGGGGATTGCTGTAACCGTCTGATGCGCCAGAGCATCATGATGGCAGCCGAGGTCAGACCAACAATAAAGCCGCACCAGAAGCCCGCCGGTCCCATCCGGGGCACAATCCAGTCGGTCAGCGCCAGCAGATAGCCAGCCGGCAGCCCCAGCAGCCAGTAAGCGATAAAGGTAATAAAGAAAATCGACCGCGTATCTTTATAGCCGCGCAGGATCCCGCTGCCAATCACCTGTATCGAGTCTGAGAACTGATAAATCGCCGCCAGCAGCATCAGCTGTGCCGCCAGCGTCACCACTTCAGGGTTGTCGTTATAGAGCAGGGCAATCTGATGACGGAAGGTCACGGTAAAAATGGCGGTCAGCGCTGCCATGCTGATCCCAACCCCCTGAGCCGTCCAGGCCGCGACCCGGGCCAGTTCGGTGGAGCCCTGACCCAGACGATAACCGACGCGGATGGTGGTCGCGACACCCAGCGACAGCGGCAACACGAACATCAGTGAACTGAAGTTCAGCGCAATCTGGTGACCGGCTACGTTAACAATGCCCAGTGGCGAAACCAGCAGGGCGACTACGGCAAACAGCGTGACCTCAAAGAAAAGCGCCAGCGCCACCGGCAATCCCAGCGTCATCAGGCGGCTCAGAATCGGACGCGAAGGCGGTGACCAGCGACTTTCCATACGGATATCGCGCATGCTGCCCATCCGACGCACCCAGAAGCGCATGCAGATAAACATCACCCAGTAGACCGAGGCGGTTGCCACGCCGCAGCCGACACCGCCCAGGGCGGGCATGCCGAAGTGTCCATAGATGAAGACATAGTTAAGCGGGATGTTGAACATCAGCCCCAGAAAGCCCAGCACCATGCCGGGCTTGGTTTTCGACAACCCCTCGCACTGATTGCGCAGCACCTGGAAGAAGAGGTAGCCCGGCGCGCCGAACAGCAGGGCATGCAAATAGCCTTCTGCTTTGAGTGCCAGCGCCGGATCGATGTCATGCATCGCCCGGATAAGATAACCGGCATGCCACAGCAGCACCATAATCAGCAGGGAGACGAAGAAGGCGAGCCAGTATCCCTGGCGGATCTGTTCGCCGATGCGTTCGCGGCGACCTGAACCGTTGAGTTGCGCAACGGTGGGCGTCAATGCAAGCAGAAGACCATGACCAAAGAGGATGGCCGGAAGCCAGACAGAGGTGCCGACAGCAACGGCGGCCATATCCGTGGCGCTGACTGCACCGGCCATAATGGTATCCACAAATCCCATTGCGGTTTGAGCCACCTGAGCAAGGATGACCGGAATCGCAAGGGCCAGCAATTGACGCGCTTCTGTTAAATACTTCTGCACGTTAACACCTGACTTGTTGAATGAATGAAAAGGGGCAGAAAGCCCGGGGAATTTCGCGAGCTAGTGTAACTGGCGTAACAGAATTCGCCAATCTTTGTCACACAATGCGGTTTGCTCCGCGATAAAGCGGCGGCGCGGGCTGAAAACTAACAGCCGACCTGAGCTGTGATAAACTAGCGTAAACTTCGCAGAGGCAAAGACTATGTTTACCGGTATTGTGCAGGGCACCGCAGAAATTGTGTCCATTGAAGAGAAAGAACTGTTTCGCACCCACACTATCCGCCTGCCGGAAGAGCTCTTACCGGGGCTGGCGCTGGGCGCATCCGTAGCCCATAACGGTTGCTGTTTAACCGTAACGGCAATTGAAGGCGACCGTGTCAGTTTTGATTTAATTAAAGAGACATTGCGGGTGACTAACCTTGGTGATTTACGTCAGGGCGATGTGGTCAATATTGAGCGTGCAGCGAAATTCAGCGATGAAATAGGCGGCCATCTGATGTCTGGTCATATTATGACCACCGCTGAAATCTGCAAGATTATCCAGTCAGAACATAACCGCGAAGTCTGGTTTAAAATCCAGGATGCGGCGCAAATGAAATATATTCTGCATAAAGGGTTTGTCGGCATCGACGGTATCAGCCTGACGGTAGGCGATGTGACTAAGACTAAGTTCTGCGTCTATCTGATCCCTGAAACGCTGGAGCGAACCACGCTGGGGGCGAAGACGTTTGGCGACCGGGTGAATATTGAAATCGATCCGCACACGCAGGCAATCGTTGAGACCGTTGAGCGGGTATTAGCACAGCGCGATGCCGCGGCGGCGATGAGCATGCTGACCGGCCAGCCTGCCGCTGAGAGTTAATAAAAGGCGCGTCAGCGCCTTTGAGCGTTGTGATAGGGTCTGAACTGTGTTGACCCAGCCGTCACAGGGAACAGGGTCAGATCGAAAAGACGCTAAAGCCAGTTCATGACATGACCGGCCCGCGCGATGACGCACCTCATCCCTGAGGCGCGTCCTTAACCGGGCCAACGCGTTGCGTTGTTCAAAAATGCTCCCGGCATTTTTATCCGGGCGGCGGGACACTTTCCTCTTCTGACCCGGTTCCCTGCTCGTTAAGCTTATTCGTTGCCGTAAGTTTAAATATGACCTGGCATTCGCAGCGTCTGCATGACAACAGAGTCCTACCGCGCCACCCGTAATCCCCCCTCAACACCGCGACTGAACACGATCTGCCACAGTTGAATATCACGCGCCCGGAAGGCACCGGCACAGGCATTCAGATAATAGGAGAACATCCGCTTAAAGCGTTCGCCATATTTATCGGCCAGCTCTGGCCAGGCCTGCAAAAAGCGTTCATGCCAGGCCATCAGTGTTTTATCGTAGTCTGCGCCGAAGTTGTGCCAGTCTTCCAGAATAAAATGGGGCTCGCTGGCATCTGCCACATGGCGCACCGAAGGCAGGCATCCGTTGGGGAAGATATATTTATCGATCCAGGGATCGACACTCATATCGGTTTTAATTGCGCCGATGGTGTGAAGCAGGAAAATACCGTCAGGCTTTAAATTACGATCGACCACGTCAAAATAGGTCGCGTAATTTTTCGGTCCGACATGTTCAAACATACCCACCGAAACAATACGATCAAACTGCTCATTCAGATCGCGATAATCCTGCAACAGAATCGTGACGTCTAATCCGCTGCAGCGCTGCTGCGCCAGTTTCTGTTGTTCGGCGGAAATCGTCACGCCATGTACTTTAGCGCCATAATGACGTGCGGCAAATTCCGCGAGTCCGCCCCAGCCACAGCCGATATCCAGCAGTGACATGCCGGGTTCCAGCGCTAATTTACGGCAGATCATATCCAGTTTGGCTTCCTGTGCCGTCGCCAGTGTGGTCGCCTCTTTCCAGTAGCCACAGGAGTATTGCATGTATGGATCGAGCATCAGTGAAAAGAGATCGTTGCCCAGGTCGTAATGCTCTTTACCGACAATCCAGGCCCGTTTTTTTGATTGCAGATTGGTTAAACGTGCGGCGGCAATGCGCAGCGTATCTTTGAAGTGATGAGGCAGCTGCTGATCGAGTTTATGTTTAAGTACCTGGTGAAAGAAAATATCCAGCCGGTCACACTCCCACCATCCATCCATATAGCTCTCACCGAGCCCAAGAGAGCCCTCCTGCAGAACACGTTTAAAAAAACCAGGATGATTAATATGAATATCCCAGGGACGTGAACCATTAATTTCGATATCCGCTTTTTCCAGCAGTTCATGAACGATGCGATACCAATGGTTTTCTTCGAGGCTCACTTCTTCTGCATAAGATGAACTCATAGATTTTCCACCACCTGTCCAATCTGAACCTGAACAAAGAGTAGTCAATTTATTCAGGCATTGAGAAACGATGCGGATGGCTCCGCAAACCGGTTTTTTGTGATACAGAGGACTGGAACAGCCTGCAGCAGGTCGGGTAAGGTGAGAATAACGCGCGCGAATACCGTCCCGGCAGCAGGGTGCCAATCAGATTATTACGTTATTATATTGTTGATTTATTACAGATTTGTTGACCCGGATGAGTATATTCTCACGCGGGTCAATATTCAATAACTTATTGTTAGGGCGCTAACTAAAAAGTCAGTGTGTCACTGATTATCCTGGCAGGCAGGTTGCGCAGAGGCAACAACAGTTTGTGCGCTTGCGGCACGCTGCATGGCGTAACCCATCAGCGCCAGCACAATGGTCACCGTCATCATAAGTGTGGTGGTAAACAGCGCCTGAGTTAAGCCGGCCGACACCGCCAGGCTGGCGGCGAAGCAGAGTCCTAACTGCAGTGTATTCTGCAACGCGGCGGCTTTCCCGGTAGCAGTCGGGAAGGGCATCAGCGCACTGGACACCACAATCGGATAGATCGCGCCGTTAGCCAGCGCCATACCGCAGAACGGTACCATCAGACTCACCAGCGTGCTGCTGCCAGCAAGCGCAACAGCAAACAGCGCCAGGATGCTCAGGCTGTAGACGCCCAGCAGCCAGGGCAGCAACTGTGCGCCGTTAAACCGGTTGAGCAGGGTGCGACAGCCGAAGCCGCCAATTAAAAATGCGAGCGTCTGTGGCACGTAACTCAGACCGATATCGGCGGGCGACAGACCCAGATCCGCCAGAATAAAGGGCGATCCGGTCAGCCAGGCAAAGAAGCTGGCGGAGCAGGCGGAATAGATCAGCACGTTGCCGCTGTAGACCCGGGATTTAAGCAGCGTGAAAAAGCCCGGCTGCACACCTTTTTCTCCCGCTGCCTTGCGCACGATGGGCAGGCGCAGCGTGGTCAGAATCAGCGCCACCGCAATCAGGGTCAGCACCAGGAAAATCGAACGCCAGTGAAAGTGGCCAATCAGCCAGGCACCCAGCAGCGGGGCGAGTGCCGGAGAGAGCGCAACCAGCGGCATAATGGTGGCAAAGACTTTGTTGGCACGTGCTGCAGGGTAGCGATCCACCACCAGCGCCTGCCAGCTTACGGCAGCGGCACAGACGCCAATCGCCTGGACAAAACGCAGCGCCAGCATCAGATAGATATCATTCACCCACAGCATGCCTGCGCAGCCGACGCCAAACATGGCCAGTCCGGCCAGCAGCACCGGTTTACGACCGATACGATCGGAGAGGGGGCCCCAGAAGAGCTGACCTACGGCGAAGCCTCCCAGGAAGAGACTCATACTTGCGCTGATCAGACCGGGTGAAGTGTTAAAGGTTTGCTGCATCGCACCAAAGGCGGGCAGGTACATATCAGTGGCTAAAAAGCCCAGCATGCTCAGCAGGGCAAGGTAGGGCATAAACCCTTTATTCGACAACATCTGATTCTCATTTTTGCAGGATAAACGCGGCAGAGTGTAAAAGGTGCGTTTGCTGCTGTGAAACGGTAATATTTGCCGATTGCTGTTAAAATTTTTGAAGGCAGATTATGTGGTCAGAATATGCATTAGAAGTGGTTGACGCTGTTGCCCGCGGGGGGAGCTTCAGCGCAGCCGCGCAGGAGTTACATCGGGTGCCTTCTGCCATCAGCTATACGGTGCGTCAGCTGGAAAACTGGCTGGCGGTACCGCTATTTGAACGTCAGCATCGCGAAGTGGTTCTGACCCCGGCGGGTGAGCATTTTGTCCGGGAAGGGCGCAGCGTCATCAAAAAAATGCTTGCCACCCGGCGACAGTGTCAGCAGCTGGCTAACGGCTGGCGCGGCCAGCTAAGCATTGCCGTTGACCGTATCGCTAAACCTCAGCGCACCCGGCAACTGGTCAAAGATTTCTATCGCCACTTTCCCGATATGGAGCTGATCATCAGCTATGAAGTCTTTAACGGCGTCTGGGATGCGCTGGCCGATGGCCGGGTAGAAGTGGCGATTGGTGCCACTCAGGCGATACCGGTTGGCGGACGTTTTGCTTTTCGGGATATGGGCACACTTAACTGGCGTTGCGTGGTTGCGCCCGACCATCCTCTGACACAGGCGAGCCAGATAGATGATGACACGCTGCGTAGCTGGCCGTCCCTGGTGCTGGAAGATACTTCACGCGCACTGCCGCGTCGTATGACATGGACGCTGGATAACCAGCGCAGGCTGGTGGTGCCGGAGTGGCAAACCGGGCTGGAGTGCGTGCAGGCGGGACTGTGTGTGGCGATGGTGCCGGGCCATCTGGCCAGGCCACTGCTCGACAGCGGCGAGCTGGTTGAACTGACGCTGCCCGTGGCGTTTCCCGACAGCCCATGCTGCGTCAGCTGGGCAGAGGATAGCGCATCACCGGCGACAGGCTGGTTGCTCAGCTATCTGGGTGATGCGCAAACGCTTAATCAGGAGTGGTTAAGCGAGCATTAACGGCGATAGTCGCGAAACGGACCATCGGCCACGGAACGGCGCTCAATCAGCGTGGGATGGACCTCAATCGTTTGTGACACTTCGCGCTTACTGGTAATGCGGTCCAGCAGCATTTCCAGCGCTTTCTCACCCAGCTGGGCTTTAGGCTGATGCACGGTCGTCAGGGCCGGTGCGAAATAGCGGGCGTTGCGCACATTGTCATAGCCGATCACCGAAATATCCTGGGGGACACGCAAACCCATCTCGTCGGCGGCGCAAATCGCGCCCATCGCCATGATGTCACCTCCGCAGAATATCGCCGTCGGACGCTGCTTCTGCGACAGGATCTGCTGCATCGCCTGATAGCCCGACTCCGGCTCAAAGTCACCCTGCACAATCCACTCGGCGCGTGGCTGAATACCCGCCTCTTCCATCGCCTTCAGGAAACCGGCATGACGTCCGCCACCGGTGTTACGCTCCATCTGACCGGGGATAGCACCAATATCCCGGTGTCCGCGTTCAATCAGATAGCGACCGGCCAGATAGCCGCCCTGGAAAGCATTATCCAGTACCGTGTCGGTGAAGTCGGCGCGCGATTCACCCCAGTCCATCACCACCATCGGGATATTGCGGTTCTCTTCCAGCATCTGCAGCAGATCGTCCGGATATTCAGAGCACATCACCAGCAGTCCATCGACGCGCTTCTGCGCCATCATGCTGAGATAGGCGCGCTGTTTTTGCAGATCGTTATGCGCATTACCCAGAATCAGCGTATAGCCTTTGTCAAAACAGTGATTTTCAACCGCTTCGATAATTTCAGCGAAATAGGGCGCTTCGCTGGAGGTGGCAAGCAAGCCCAGCGTTCGGGTGTGGTTCACTTTCAGGCTGCGCGCCACGGCGCTCGGCGAGTAGTGCAGTTCCTTAATCGCCTGCCAGACCGCATTGCGCGTCTCTTCAGCCACAAAGCGGGTTTTATTGATGACATGCGAAACGGTGGTCGTTGAGACGCCAGCGCGTTTCGCGACATCTTTAATTGTTGCCATGAAAATCGGACTCCAGTGCTTATCTAACTCTATGATAAGCGTAGTGTTAAACGTTTGCGTCTGCTCAGGGTTTTTTCCGCAAAAATGCAGCTTTTGTGGCCAGTAAACAGGCCGCTGGTGGAGAAAAAACCCCTGAAAAGATGCGCAAACGGAATCAGGGTTGCGCGCGTTGCGCAACAAAGGCGGGATTCTAACAAGGCTGAACGGATAAAACGAGATTTTTACCGGGCCCTGTGGGAAAATGCGATACCCTTACTAATTGTGTGACTAAGGAGCAAGCAATGAGTACCGATCTTAAACTGGCTTTAATGACCACCGCGGGCTGTCTGCTGATGATTGTGGCCTTTAGTTTTACCGCTATTCTGCACTAATAAAAAAAGCCGGGACTATCCCGGCTCTCTTCTGGTTGTTCTGCTGCTCAGCGTATGGTTTTAGGCGTCATCACCCGACGGGCACCAATATAGTGGCGCTGCCAGTAATCTTCCCCTAACGCGCTGATCTGAATATCTTTGCCGGTACGTGGCGACTGGATAAACTTGCCATTACCGAGGTAAACGCCGACGTGGTCCGCAGTACCGCGTCCATTGATACGGAAGAAGACCAGATCGCCTTTCTCCAGCGACTCACGCTTGATCGGCGCGGCGTCACGCAGGTGGTACATCTCGTTAGCGGTACGTGGGATCTTAAACTTCACCAGATCTTTATAGGCGTACCAGACCAGGCCGCTGCAATCGAAACCGGTATGGGGAGAGGTGCCGCCCCACTGATAGGGTTTACCCAACTGACCCATCAGCTTGGTCATCGCGGTTTCGCGGGCTTTCTGATAGCGCTGACGGTGAGATTTGCTCATCTTAATCGTGCCAGTCTCGCTGGTGGCGACCTCAGCGGTTTTCAGCAGGCGCTGATGACCATAACGTTTCTTCTCTTTGTTCTTACTGAGACGGGCGGTTTTTAGCGAGGTCTTCTTAGCAGGCGTCTGTTTTGCGGTGAGTTCGACTTTTTTCAGTTTTTTTGTTTTTAGTTTTTGTACCGGGCTGAGGCGAGTCTTTTTCGTCACCGTTTTCACCGGGCGACGCTTGCGACGCTCATCGTCGCGCGCACTCTTTTTCTCTGCTTTATGCGTACTGACGTTCACCGGCGCGTGCGGCGAAGCAGCGGCGATGTTGAAAAACAGTTGCGCAAAGGCCAGCATGAAAAACGTAATGATTAAACGCATAGTCCGTTGATTAGTTAAGTTGTCAGGGCCACTACGCACCGCGACAAAGTTGAGATTAATCTGATCCAGGATCAGCGCCCAGGCCATTCTAGTCCAGTTCTATTAAAAACTGTAATGCCTTTTAATATTAATCTTTGCAACCCACGTAATCGCGCTGAAAATGAACATTTTCAGCATGTTATATCAACGAAATTATTACGAATTATTAATCTGTTACCTGCTGTTAATAACCAGGAATCCAGGTGTACCGGAGCAGGACTTAACAATGATGGCGATTTAATCGGGCAGCGATCAAAATCTCGTTTTCAGTCACGCTGCGAAGTCGCTACAATAAACAAACACGAAGTGACGAATTAAGGAAGGCAATAATGAGTACTGTAGAAAAAATTCAGCGCCAGATCGCAGAAAATCCGATCCTGCTGTACATGAAAGGTTCCCCGAAACTGCCAAGCTGCGGTTTCTCTGCGCAGGCGGTGCAGGCGCTGTCAGCCTGCGGTGAGCGTTTTGCTTACGTGGATATTCTGCAGAACCCGGACATTCGTGCCGAGATGCCGAAATTCGCTAACTGGCCAACTTTCCCGCAGCTCTGGGTTGATGGCGAGCTGGTCGGTGGATGCGACATCATTGTTGAGATGTTACAGCGTGGTGAACTGCAGACGCTGATCAAAGAGACCGCAGAAAAATTTAAAGAAGCAGAATAAAAAAAGGCCGACATCACGTCGGCCTTTTTCATGGCGGCATCCCTTATACGGATGTCGTGGCTTCTGCATCGCCTTCCGCGAAGGGCAGTGGCCAGCCGCCTAACCGTTTCCAGCGGTTCACCAGCTCGCAGAACAGCGTTGCCGTCTGCTGCGTGTCATAGAGCGCAGAATGCGCCTGCGTGCTGTCAAACTCCATTCCCGCCGCAATGCAGGCCTTCGCCAGAACCGTCTGCCCCAGCACCAGCCCGCTCAGGGCCGCAGTGTCAAAGGTGGCAAACGGGTGAAACGGATTGCGCTTCAGGCTGGCTCGTTCCGCCGCTGCTGACATAAAGTTCAGGTCGAAGGTGGCATTGTGCGCCACCATAATGGCGCGATTGCAGCCGCTGTCTTTAATGCCCTTACGCACCATTTTGAAAATGGCGTGCAGCGCCTCATATTCACTGACCGCACCGCGCAGCGGATTGCTGGGATCGATGCCGGTAAAGGCCAGGGCTTCGGGATGCAGCAGCGACCCGACAAAAGGTTCGACGTTGAAATGCAGCGTCTGGTCAATCTGAATCCATCCCTCTTCATCCATTTTCAGCGTGATAGCGGCAATCTCCAGTAACGCATCGGTTTGCGCATTGAAACCCGCGGTTTCAACGTCGATTACCACCGGATAGAAGCCACGGAAACGTTGATTGAGTGCATTAGGGGAATTCGATTCAGACATCAGGATCTCGTTGCAGAAAAAGGGCAGCGCGTATTATGGCAAAAAATGGGGCCGGGTGCAGCAGATGAAGCTTAGGGAAGGGGATTCAGCCCACCCGACCGGGCAGGCTGACAGGCAGGTTTAGTTGCCGAGGCCGTTACCGGCATCTTTGTTTTCGATCAGCTCGATTTTGTAACCATCGGGATCTTCCACAAAGGCAATAATGGTGGAGCCGCCTTTGACCGGGCCAGCTTCACGCGTCACGTTGCCGCCATCTTTGCGGATACGTTCGCAGGCCGCTGCTGCGTCATCAACGCCCAGCGCAATATGACCATAGGCATCACCGAGGTCATACTTATCGACGCCCCAGTTGTAGGTCAGTTCGATCACCGCACCTTCGCTCTCGTCGGTGTAGCCCACAAATGCCAGGGTATATTTGTATTCGGTGTTTTCGCTCTGACGCAGCACGCGCATGCCCAGCACACGGGTGTAGAAATCGATTGAACGTTGCAGATCGCCAACGCGCAGCATGGTATGAAGTAAACGCATAACATCCTCTTTGAAATAAAACGCCATCGCCCGATGACCCAGGCGCTAAGTATAGCGATGAAAATCGCCATTGAATAATGGCTGCCGTCATCATCCCGGACGGCAGCCCGAACCGGTTACAGCGTCGGGTAGTCGATATAACCTTCCGCGCCGCCGCCGTAGAAGCTTTCCGGACGCTGTGGATTGAGTGGGGCGTCCTGCTGCAGCCGCTCAACCAGATCCGGGTTAGCAATGTAATCGCGACCAAACGCAACTGCATCGATCAGACCGCGACCAATCAGGTCATCCGCTTTCTCAACGGTATAGGCACCGGCACCAATGATGGCGCCCGGGAAGAGATCACGCACTTTCTGACGGAAGGCGTCGGTGTAAGGCTGACCACCAGCCCAGTCTGGCTCGGAGAGGTGCAGATAGGCGATGTTGCGTTTTGCCAGCTCGCCGATATACCACAGCGCCGCTTCCTCTTCATCCGGGCCGTTGTCCAGATTCTGGAAGCTGCCGATAGGTGAGACGCGAATACCAATGCGATCGGCTGACCAGTTAGCGATCACCGCATCAACCACTTCCAGCGCAAAGCGACCGCGTTTTTCAATGCTGCCGCCATATTCGTCAGTACGCTGGTTTGAGCCAGGTGCCAGGAACTGGTGCATCAGGTAACCGTGCGCCGAGTGCAGCTCAAGCAGGTCAAAATCCGCTTCACGCGCGTTGGCCGCGGCCTGGCCAAAATCTGCCACGATCTGCTTAATCTCTGGCACGGTCAGCTCACGCGGCGTTGAGGTATCTTCGCGATAGACGCTGCCATCTTCAGCACGCAGTGAGGTACGGGTGCCTGCGGCAATCGCCGATGGGGCAACAGGTGCTTTACCTTCCGGCTGCACGCTGTTATGTGAGATACGACCGGTGTGCCATAACTGAACTGCGGTGTGACCGCCAGCCTGATGCACGCCTTCGTTAATCGCTTTCCACGCTGCAATCTGTGGCTGAGTATGTAAGCCTGGCGCACCGGCATAGCCTTTCGCCTGGAAAGAGATCTGGGTCGCTTCGGTGATGATCAAACCGGCGCTGGCGCGCTGGCGATAATATTCAGCCATCATCGGGGTAGGGATGTCGCCTGGCTCAATGCTGCGCAGACGGGTCAGCGGTGCCATAAATACGCGGTTTGGGACGGTAATTGCACCGACTTTTAGCGGACGAAACAGCTGGGTACTCGCCATAATAGCTCCTGATTAGTAGACCAGTCGTCTACAAAGATGTTTTTTAAAAATCAGTGGTTTTCAAGCCACTGTTCGATGGTAATCAATGCCAGACGCAATGGCCGCGCCTCGCGGGAAATCTTGCTCTGCAGGCTGGCACCCAGCCACAGCAGCGACAGCAATTCCGCCATCTGCGCGGGGGGCTGCGGCAGGCTCAGCGACTCCTGCTGCTCTGCGGCAATCAGGGTCCGGGCGTAGAGCGCAGTGATCTTTCCGGCACCCTGCTGCAGTGCATCACGCATCGGCTCAGAGAGATCGCACACCTCAGCGGAAACTTTAACGCCCAGACAGCCTACGATGTGGCCCTGCTGAACAAACAGCTCAACGGCAGCACGAAAGTGGTTAAGCAGGCGCTCACGCGGCGTGCCATCGGTCTGGTTAAGCTGTAACGCGACAGCCTGCAGGAAACGCGCAAAGTAGCGTTCCAGTAACGCCACGCCAAACGCCTCTTTAGAACGGAAGTAGTAGTAGAAGGAGCCTTTCGGCACCGCCGCCTGCGTCAGCAGTTCGCTGAGACCCATTCCGGTAAAGCCGCGTTGCAGACAGAGTTGCTCACCTGTCTGGAGCAGGTGTTCGCGGGTTTCGTTGCGTTGTAGCGTCTTATTCATGGCAGTGAGATTAGTAGACCAGTCGGTCTAATGCAATGTAACCCTGTCTGTTTGGCACAGAGTGTTCACCCCTGAGTGCAGGAACAGGATAAATCTGACCAGACGGGGCTTACTTCCTCTGCAACCAGGCTACGCTTTTTACTGGACCGTTTATTCTGTGAATCCGGAGTCGTGGTGGCCGAGCAGCTTGAGTTTTTCCCGGTTCCCAGCCCCTGTCGCGGCATCTGCCAGACTGATGCGCGCGGCTACTGCCTGGGATGTTTACGCAGCCGCGATGAGCGGTTCAACTGGCTGCGCTTCAGCGATGCGCAAAAGCGTGAGGTCATTCGTCTTTGTCAGCAGCGGCGTCAGCGTCTGCAACGGCAACAGAAAGGCGAGGAGCCGCACGCGCCACAACAGCCAGAGTTATTCTGACGACTTTGCGCTTTCCGTTATACTCTCTGACACGCTAATTTCAGCCAACGCGCAACAGGGAGAACGTCATGTTAGAACCGCAAGCCATCGCTTCACAGGGGCCCGATTTTTCACCGCTGGTCATGGGTTACTGGCGTCTGATGGAGTGGGGGATGTCGCCACAGGAGCGGGTCGCCTTTATTGAGCACCATCTGAGGCTCGGCATCTCCACCGTTGACCATGCGGACATCTACGGTGACTACCAGTGTGAGGCGGCGTTTGGCGAGGCACTGAAACTGGCACCTGGCTTGCGTGACCAGCTACAGATTGTGACCAAGTGCGGCATCGCCACCCGCGCCCAGCCTGAGCATCAGATAGGCCACTACATTACCGACAAACGTCATATCCTGCAGAGTGCTGAAAACTCACTGCGCCATATCCACACCGATCGTCTCGACCTGCTGTTGATCCATCGTCCCGATCCGCTGATGGAGGCTGATGAGGTCGCCGAAGCCTTTATGGCGCTGCATCACAGCGGCAAAGTGCTGCATTTTGGCGTCTCCAACTTCACACCATCACAGTTTTCCCTGCTGCAATCCCGTCTGCCGTTCTCGCTGGTGACAAATCAGCTGGAGATCTCACCCGTGCAGCAAAGTGTGCTGCTGGATGGTTCGCTGGATCAGTGTCAGCAGCTGCGTATTCGTCCGATGGCCTGGTCCTGTCTGGGTGGCGGCCGCCTGTTTAACGATCCCCATTTCCAGCCGCTGCGTAACGAACTGGAAGCAGTGCGGCAGGAAACCGGTGCCACCAGCCTGGAACAGGTGGTCTATGCCTGGATACTGATGCTGCCGTCGCGCCCGCTGCCGATCATCGGCTCAGGTAAAACGGCGCGGGTCAGCGAAGCCGCCGGAGCACTGAACTTATCCCTGTCACGTCAGCAGTGGTTCCGCATTCGCAAGGCGGCGCTGGGATTTGATGTGCCCTGAAGCGTAAAACTGCGTCAATCTCCGGCAAAATAACGCAACAGCGACCAGACTTAACCCGAACCCTGGTATGCAAATGGAGTCACCATGAAAATGAAAGCAGTTGCCTTATTCGCGCTGATCGCCTGCGGGTCAGCACAGGCTGCCAGCGAGCAGGTTACGATCCATCAGGTTACCGCTGAAGGAATTGGAAAATCGCTGGGCACCGTTAAGATTGACGAGACACAGTATGGTCTGCAGTTCACGCCGGATCTGCAGGGGCTTCAGCCGGGCATTCATGGTTTCCATGTCCATGCCAAAGGCAGCTGTGAGCCGGGCGAGTCTGAGGGCAAAGTGGTCGCCGCCGGTGCGGCTGGTGGCCACCTTGATCCTGCCAGCAGTGGCAAACATCTGGGGCCTTATGCAGAGGGGCACCTGGGCGACCTGCCCGCGGTTTATGTCGATGACAAAGGTAACGCCACTTATCCGGTGCTGGCACCGCGTCTGAAATCGTTAAAAGAGATCAAAGGCAAAGCGCTGATGGTGCACGTCGGCGGTGACAATCATGCCGACCATCCTAAACCGCTGGGCGGGGGTGGAGCACGCTACGCCTGCGGCGTAATCTGAGTTTCCGGGCGGCAGGCGATGGCCGCCCGCTTTTCTCCTGCCTGTTTATGAATTGTTGTACCATCCCTGACATTTCCCCCCTATGATATTGATTCAGGAAAGAAAGCGTGATGGGGAAAGGAGCAGGAAAATGAAATTCAAGGGCGCATTACTGCTGTGTCTGCTGCTGGTGGGATGCGATAAACCCAATGATACGCAACTGGTCACCGAAACCGGACGCGAACTCCAGCGCACCATCGATACCAGTCCGATGCGTATCACCTGTGAAAAGATCGCGAAGGGTCGTGAATGGCTGAGCCGCAACATGATGCATAAGCTGGAAGCACAGGGTTGTGATCAGGTCTTTCGCAGCGCCACCGAAACCAATTTCACGGATAGCACTATTTATCGCCGCACCATGACTATGGTGTGTGGGGGCATTCACGGTCTGAGTTTTACCGGCACCGAACTGACACGCCGGTTTATCTACTCACCGGGTGAGAAAGTGCTGGTGATTGAACCGATGACCGAAATGGATAAAACCCGCTTCGAAGGCCATAAAACGCTGCAACAGCTGCAGGATGATTTTAACCGGCAACAGCAGCAATATTGCCAGTGATCACTCAGGCACCGCCTGCTTCAGCTGTGCCAGCGAACAGCGTAACCGCCAGATAATCCCCGCCAGCTCGCTGGCCTCGTTGCTTTTCCGTGCCAGTAACGCGGCAATAGTCTCCTCCAGTTCCGTCAGCATCCGATCCAGCGAGCTGTGGCGCACGCCGCGGCTGCTGATAATCTGCTGTAAGTCTTGCAGGCAGTGATCGCGAAATCCCATCAGTGCCGCCGAACCGGCGCGCCATTCACGCAGCTGCCAGACGATATGCGAGCAGTTGAGCAGCACTACGCCCCAGCGCAGTAGCCAGACGCGTGCCTGCTCATCCCGGCTGTGACTGAGCTGGCTGATGCGGTGGTAAATCTGTGATTCGAAGCGGCTCTCGCTGAGCCGGGGCCGTTGCCGCAGCTGATCGAGAAACGCCAGCCGCAGCGCCCGGATATGCCGTCGGCTGCGCCGCGCATCGGAGCTGGGTCGCAGAATCTGGAACGCCAGCCAGGCGAGCAGCACCCCGCAGACTTTGGCGATATTATCGTTAAAGAAGTCCTGATAATCCCAGGTGGGCGGGTTAGTTACCGCGATAAACGAGCCCATAAAGACGATGAACTGTCCCCACATCCCGGCGCGCTGTTTCTGCTGCAGCTTGAAGAGCTGGAGCGTCACCAGCAGCGGGAACAGAAACAGCAAAAACTGCCACAGCTGACTGATCTGCACCATCAGGCCAAACTTCATCACAAAACTAAACGCAAACAGCCACAGCAGGGTTTTCAGCAGCAGCGTGACGCTGCCGCCAGGTGAGGGGGATGAAGCGTAGAGCACACAGGCAATGGCGGTTAAGGTGAGCGCGGCGGCACCTGAAGACCATTGCGTATTGATCCAGAAGGCGCAGCCCAGCACGACAACGCAGAAGGTACGCAGGGCGCTCCAGCCCGCCTCGGCACTGTCACTGTCGCGCGCCAGCGCCGGAACCGGCGGTGGCTGAAAGCGGGTGTCGGCATCGGCGCGATCCAGCAGTCGGATCCAGCGCAGCACATTGAGATACATCCAGCAGAAGTAGCGCAGCCGCTGACAAAAAGCGCGCTGACGGTAGTCGCCATCCGCTGCCGGGGTCACGCTGCGCAGGATTTGCGCCAGACGATATTTATCACACGCCGGTTTCGCCAGTTCCGCCAGCAGTTGTTGCAGCGCCTCAAACAGCGCCTCTGGCGCATCGGGCCAGTTCAGCAGCATACGTCGCAGGCTGGAGAGCACGCTGGTGAGTCGCAGCTGCTGGTGCAGCACATAGTTCAGTACGTTGTTCTGCCGGCGAAAGCGGTAATGGCTCCAGAACGCCTGAATCCGCAGCAGATTCATGGTCAGGATCTGGCTGATGACATTTTCATGCGCGGTCCGGATGGTCTCGCTGGCTGAGGGCTGCAGCAGTAACACCGCATGTTCCAGCAACCGGGCATGCATCTGTTTCAGTGAGGTAATCAGTGTCTCACCATCGGAGGTGCTCGGCAGCACCATCATCATCAATCCGGCGCAGAGAATGCCGGAGATCACCTCGCAGACACGTGCCTGAGCGATAGTCCATAGCGAGGTGATATCGGTGATGTTAACGCTGCTAAAGGCGATGATGGCGGCGGTATAGCCCGCCAGCGAAAAGGCGTAGGCAACGTTATTCTGGTAGTGGTTCGCTATACCGGTACAGAGCGCCAGCCAGCCGGCAATGGCAAAGGTAAACAGCCAGGGTTCATTAAGCGTATGTCCGGCAATCAGCAGCGCGGCGCTGGCCCCCATCAGACTGCCAACAATGCGGCCCAGACTTTTACTGATCGCGCCGCCGACGGTGGGAAAGCTAATCACGGCGGCAGAGGTCATTGCCCAGTACGGCTCATCAAGATCCAGTCCGTAGGCGATGCTCAGCGCCAGGCACATCGCAATCGCGTTACGCAACGCATAACGCCACTGGCCGGCGTTCGCCTTAATCCAGGGCAGTTGGTCCCAGGCCAGCCACTGAAAATTCATGGCTGAATGGTGATGGTGCAGCTGGTTCCCGCCACCAGGTCTGCATCGGCAGGGAGCGGGTCGAGACGAATGCGCACCGGCACCCGCTGCGCCAGCCGCACCCAGGGCACGTTGGGCTTGATATCGGGCACCAGGCCGCTGTCGGTCTCAATGCTCTGGTCATAGATGGCGCGGCCAATGCTATCCACCTGACCCTTCAGCCGCATGCCATTGCTGTAAAGCACCACCTGGGCCGCTGCGCCTGGGTGAATATGGCGCAGTTTGGTCTCTTCGAAGTAGCCCATTACGTAGTAAGAGTGGCTGTCGACCAGGGCAAACAGAGGCGAACCCGCGGTGGCATAGTTGCCGGGACGCAGCGTCAGATTGGTGATCCAGCCATCCGCCGGTGCGGTCAGCGTCGTCTGCTGCAGATTCCAGCGCGCCCGTTCCCATTCCGCCTGTGCCGCTTTGGTGCTGGCGGCGGCCGCTCCGGCGCTTAATCGCGCGGCATCAAGGTCCTCTGCGGAGATGATGTTGCGCGGCAGGCTGCTGCGCCGGTTAAATTCATGCTGCGCTTTCGCAAGATCCGCCTGCGCTTTGCTGAGCTGGGCGGCGGCATTGTCGAGCGCGATCTGCCACGGCACCGGGTCCAGCGTTAACAGTTGCTCGCCCTTGTGCACAAACTGGTTGTCTTTGACCTTCAGTTGCGTAATCCGGCCCGACACCTGAGGCGTGATATCCACCAGCTCTGCACGTATTTTCCCGTCACGGGTCCAGGGCGACTGCATGTAGTAGTTCCAGAGCCAGCCACCGGCCAGCAGCGCCAGGGCAAACACAATCAGCGTGGAGAAGTATTTTACCGCGTTAAATTTCATATCGATTATCCGTGACCGATGAGCCAGAGTGCGGCGGTAACGCACAGCACAAACAGGGAGAGATCAAACAGGGTGGGATGCCAGACATCGCCGGAGTAGATCCAGCCACGCACCAGAGGGTGGATCAGCAGCCAGAAAAAGAAGCCGAGGATCACCGCTTTGAATATCGGCGGGAAAAAGAGTGAGGCACCCACCACCAGATCGGTCAGCGGATTCGCACCTGAAAAAGCAGGAGTGAGCACGTGATAACATCCTTCGTTAACCCAAACGGCAGACTGAAAGCACTGCCACGTTATCGTGGCCTGGTCCGGGATTTGTAATTTGTCCTGTAAACTCGCAGAATAGTGTAAAATCTGGCTTGATAGCTAGCAAGCTAATTATAAGGAGATGAAATGGATACGCCCCTCGGAACGGATTTATCACGCCTGGTGCGCATCTGGCGCGCGTTGATTGATCAGCGGCTGAAGCCGCTTGAGCTGACTCAGACTCACTGGGTGACGTTGCACAATATTCATCAACTGCCGCCCGAACAGTCGCAGATTCAGTTAGCCAAGGCGATTGGTATTGAACAGCCTTCACTGGTGCGCACGCTGGATCAGCTGGAAGAGAAAGGATTAATAACCCGTTCGACCTGCGCCAACGATCGTCGCGCCAAGCGCATTAAGCTGACTCAGCAGGCCGAGCCGATTATCGAACAGGTTGAGAGTGTGATTGATGAGACGCGGGATGACATTTTGTCCGGCATCAGTCGGGAAGAGATCAGTCAGATGGTGACGCTGATCGCCCGGCTTGAGAAAAACATTCTCGAACTTCAGCATAAAGAGAAATAAAAAAACCGACGCCCAGGCGTCGGTTTTTTGTTTGGTCTCATTAGCGAGGTGAAACCGTCACCTGGCTGCCGTTGGACGCCATCACAACACGCTGGCCAACAGAGTAACGCGTGGCGGCCTGTTTCTGAACCACCATGATGGTGTTGCCATCATCCTTACGGATTTCCAGCTCAACGCCATCGGTTTTATTGACTGCGCCCTGTACGCCCTGGCCTGCTACGCCACCCAGAACTGCACCACCGGCTGTCGCCAGGCTACGGCCGGTGCCACCACCAATGGTGTTACCCAGGAAGCCACCCAGCACCGCACCGCCGATAGCCCCGATGACGTTGCTCTCATCACCGCCCTGAATTTTCACCGGACGCACTGAGACTAAGGTACCGTACGAAACGCTCTGCACCTGCTTAGCTTCACTGGCACTGTAGGTATCACCCGACAGCGTACTGGTATTGCTACAACCTGCCAGCATCACACCGGCCAGAGCGACCACAATTACACGCTTGATCATTTGAAACTCCTTTAGTCGAGAAGGTGCCACGTTTACCGCTGTATCCTGCTCACAGTATAAGACACAAACCTGGCAAATTAATCCCTGTCCGAATAAAACACGGCTGGACGAAGCATAGACTATGCAGGATCAACAATAATTCAATCGTGGATTAAAAATAGTCCCATTACGTTATCAGTTAGCACGATTGGATAAAAATAATTTAATCATAGAATTAGCGATCATTATTTGTCAGGCTAAACGCAGATGAATCGCACTTCCCGCCGGAAGTAAGGAATGGCTATGAAATCAGGACGCTATATTGGGGTAATGTCAGGCACCAGCCTGGATGGAGTGGATGTGGTGCTGGCTGCCATTGATGAAAATATGGTGGCGCAACAGGCGAGCTACTGCCATCCGATGCCACCAGAACTGCGTCAGGCGATTCTGGCGATATGTCAGGGACAGTCCCTGACGCTGTCGCAACTCGGCCAGCTTGATACCCGCCTCGGCCAGCTGTTTGCTGAAGCGGTAGTGACATTAATGAAGCGCGAATCGCTTGAAGCCAACGATATCACGGCGATCGGCTGTCATGGTCAGACTGTCTGGCATGAGCCGCAGGGTGACGCACCCAATACGCTGCAGATTGGCGATCATAATCAGATCGTGGCGGCAACCGGCGTCACTGTGGTAGGGGATTTCCGCCGCCGTGACATGGCGCTGGGCGGGCAGGGCGCGCCGCTGGTGCCTGCCTTTCATCAGGCGCTGCTGATGGATGCCACTGAACGCCGCATGGTGCTGAATATTGGCGGCATCGCCAATCTCTCGCTGCTGATCCCGGGTCAGCCGGTGCGCGGCTTCGATACCGGCCCCGGCAATATGCTGCTGGACGCCTGGATCTGGCGTAATCAGGGGCAGCCGTATGACAAAGATGCGCAGTGGGCGCGCAGCGGGTCAGTGATTCCGGCACTGCTGGAGACGCTGTTACGTGAGCCCTGGTTTGCGTTGCCGCCGCCGAAAAGCACCGGGCGCGAACATTTCAACCTCAGCTGGCTGGAGCAGCATCTGCGCTATTTCCCGGGTCTGGCTCCGCAGGATGTGCAGGCTACGCTGGTCGAGCTGACGGCCATCACCATCACGCAGCAGGTGTTACTCAATGATGGCTGCGACCGTCTGCTGGTGTGTGGCGGCGGCAGCCGCAATCCGCTGCTGATGGCGCGACTGGCAGCGCATCTTCCGGGAACGGAAGTAACGACTACCGATGCGGCGGGTGTCAGTGGTGACGATATGGAAGCGCTGGCGTTTGCCTGGCTGGCTTTCCGCACGCTCTCCGGCCTGCCGGGCAACCTGCCTGCGGTGACGGGCGCACGGGAAAAAAGCGTGATTGGCGCAATCTTTCCGGCAAATTCACTCTATCGACGTTAAGCAGGGAGTCGGGGGCAATCTGCCCCCGCAGGATGACAGGCAGCCGTCAGGCGGCGCCTGAGAGATGCGTCAGGTTGCGAACGCCAGTAATCACTGTGGCAACCATGGTTTCACGTCGGGTAATCACCTCAACCTGATAAAACCGGCTGCGGTAGGCAATGGAATAGATAATGGGATGGTACTTATTACCTTCTCCGTAGCGGGAGTAGTGCGCTTCAAGCGCACGGGACGCTGCGAGAATATGGGAGGGTTCTTTATCACCGCGGATGATTTGCTTCATTCAGTTCCTCAAATGCTGTTCCTGGAGTCACGTCGCACGCATGGCGCGTAGCGCTGGCCTAAACACTGAACATCTGACTGCTAAACATTTAATCACTGACTGGGTAATGACTGACTCTGCCGCGGGAAGATGACAGAAAGATGATCCCCCGGGGCTGTTAATTATTTAGCAGCCGCCGGGTGATCCAGCAAGGCAGGAAATCGCAAATTCATCCAAATCGCAGAGGCGGTCAGATCAGCTCCGGCCAGGCTACGGCCGCAACGCCATTGAGTTCAGGCTTTGAGAACAGGAAGCCCTGAAACTGGGTCACGCCTGCCGCTTCAAGCCACATCCACTCTTCCGGCTGTTCAATGCCCTCGGCGATAACACCGATCTCCAGCGAGGAGCAGCATTTCAGAATGGCATGTATGATCGCCTGCTTCGGCCCACTTTTATGCACATCAGCGATGATGGCACGGTCGATTTTAATCTTGTCGGGCTGAATGCGCGTCAGCAGCGACAGGCCGGCAAAACCGGCACCGAAATCATCCAGCGCCAGGCTGATGCCAGCCGCCTTCAGCTGCCTGATGGCGGCTTCAAACGCCTCAGGCTGCGAGATAATTTCATTCTCGGTGAATTCAACCATGATCTGCTCTGGCACCAGCCCCTGCGCAGCAATCTCATCCAGCAGAAACGGGACGGCGTCGGGCACTTCCACCAGCGTCATCGGCAGCAGATTAATCGACAGGGTCATGCCCTCTATCCCCAACTGCTTCGCCTGGGCGAAGGCGATCTTTTTCGACCTCAGATCGAGCTGATAGAGCTGCTCACGTGACAGTCGGGCAAAATAGTCGAGAGGCGGTTCACCCTGTGGGCCGCGCAGCAGCGCCTCCAGCGAGACGATTTCGCAGGCGAAGGGGTCAACGATCGGCTGAAAAGCAAAACTGATCTCATCCGTTGTCACCAGCGATGCATCGCCTTTACGCTGTTCTGACTCGTTACGGATAAACGTCCAGCCGCTGGCGGCAGGGATCTCAAAATAGTTCTCTTTTTCCCGCGCTTCGACAAAGGTACGCAGGAACTGCAGTGCGCGATCGGCATAGGTCAGCTGATATTTCGTGGTGCATTTTTCCAGCACGGCTTCCAGCACCGTCTCTTTATCATGCAGCCGCAGATCGAACAGCTCCATACCGACGTGACCAAAACGGCGTGCCGGGGCGTAATCGCGCAGCAGTTCGACCAGATTATGGTGGCGCGGATCCTGACTAATCCGGCTGTAAAGCGCCTTTATCGCTGACTCCGGGCCTTCCAGTAGCTGGAAAAAATGCGTGCCATTGAACAATAAAATTCCGGTGACGCTGGAGGATTTATTCGTTTTATTCGCTTTCCGCGCTAAATCATTCAGCATCTCAATCGGCACATGTTCGGTAATGTGGCTGCGATAGATGATTGTCGACAACATACAGGTTTCCGGAATTTTTTATTTTTTGTTGTGGCACCTTACCAGAAGCTTCTTCCGGGGAAAACGAGGGCCAGTACCTCTTTCTCACTCTGACTCTGTTTTAGTCAACCGGCAGCGTGGAATCGCCGGTTCCCAGAGTGCGCTGCATAAAAACGGTATCCAGCCAGCGACCCTGCTTGAAACCCACCGAGCGCAGGATGCCTGTCATCTCAAAGCCTGCGGCGCGATGTACGGCAATCGAGCCCTGGTTCTCGCTGTCGCCGACGTTGGCGATCAACTGGCGGAACCCTGCCTGCTCAGCCCAGCTGATTGCATGATTTAGCAGGCGCGAACCGGCTCTCCGTTTCTGAAATCCGGGATCGATATAAATAGAGTCTTCCAGCGTATGCCGGTAGGCATGGCGCGGACGATAAGGCGTCAGATAGCAGAACCCACGTACTTCTCCGTCGCTGATGGCGATAAACCACGGCAGGCCCGCCTGCTGAATCTTCCGCATCCGCTCGCCAATCTCTGCCGCGTCGGGCGGCACTGTCTCAAAGGAGCCGGTTCCGTTAAGGACATGCCAGGCGTAGATCTGCTGAATCGCCGTGATGTGGCGTTCATCTGCCTCAAAAATTTCCATTATGCGGTGTTGCCCTTAAAGACTGTAGATGGTGAAAAAACAACGGTATAGCGGGCGATGTGAGGGCGCAATATAAATATTACGCGCTCATGCAATTTCATGAGTACGTCGTTCTCCAGGATTATTCCTGGCAGAAAACGGATAAAAAAATCACGCCGGTTTAGTGCCACTACTGAATGGTAATTAAGCCTATTCTGAAAACAGCGTCAGCCGGATGATCCGTGCCGAAGTAAAGGCTATTATCTTCGCGGTTGTGATGGGGGCTGATTTATTGACTGGAGGCGCAGCGTGATGCGATTTGTTGATTTTATGAATAGTAAGCAGGGGCTGCGTGCAGCGAGAAGTCACTGCTTCGAATTAAATGGTGTGGTACTGGGCCATTTTACTGCGTTATTCCTGCACGATAATCAGATTATTTTTACCAAAGATGGTAAGCAGTGTGCTGTGCCTTATTATCTGGGTCCTGAAGAAGATTTGCTTCAGCAGAAAATTAATCCACGCATTAATAATATCCGCGCGATCTGAACGGACTCCGCGATGAGTTTATCGCTACAGCCAGAACACCCGCGTTATATTTTCTCATTAACCGGGTGATGAGATTGGCGCTGTCTGGTAAATCGCATCAACGCTATTTTTACCTTCCACATCTTCTGCCAACCCATTCATTTACACCTGCTTATTTATCCGACTCGCTGCTATTCTGCGCGGGTGCAATAAAAAGTAACAGCAGGGCGCTGACCGCAAACAGCGTCAATGCCGCACTGGCACCCAAAAAGGCGTAGAGCTGACCAAACAGCAGCGATCCCGCTACCTGGCCTGCCGCCAGCATAAAAAACAGGATGCCGACGCCGGTCGCCGGATCTTCAGCGGTGGCGCGTGCGCCCCACACCAGCAGCACGCCCGATAGCGTGACGTAACCTGCGCCACAGCAGGCAACCGCGATCGGTAAGCCGGTGGATTCGCCCCGACTCCAGGCCAGCACCAGCAGTGGCACTGCCATCCCGCACAGTGAGAGCCGGTATACACCCTTCATCCCGATACGGGCAGCGACCGGGCCGGTTGCCGCACCCACGATGCCTGCTCCTCCGGCAATCAGCCAGAGTAAGCGGGCGGTCTCCTCATCAACGCCGACATGCTGTTGCAAAAGCGCTGACCCAAAGCTCCACCAGGCTGCACTGACCAGACCCGAAATCAACGCAATACCCATCAGCCGGTGCATTGAGCGGCGATACACCCGCTGGTGCCAGTGACGGACTCTGGCGGCGCGACTGGCGGCGTGACCCGATAACACGCGCATCACCGGCAGCACACAGGCCAGTGACAGCAGAGCGAACAGCAGACAGGCGGCACGCCAGCCGCCAGGCAGAACGCTCAGGATGACGACCGTCAGGATAATGCCCGCGCTGGTTCCGGCATTGATCAGAGTATTGATGCGCGGCTGACCCGCAGCAGGGATGCGATCACTGACTGCCGCGGCCAGGGCGGGTGAAGCCAGACCGGAACTCAATCCGGCGATAAAGAGTCCGGCCGCCAGCATCAGGGCTGAAGAGGCCCAGGCGAGCAGCAGCAGACCTGCCGTTGCACTGAGTGAGGCCAGCAGCGCGGTCAGCCGGGTGCCATAGCGATCCGCCAGCGCGGCTGCGGTGAGGATGGTGAGGCAATATGCCACAAAGCTGCAGGCTGACAGCAACCCCGCCTGCTGTGGACTCAACGGGATATCTGACGAGATAGCGGGCAGCATCAGCCCCCATGAAAATCGGGCCATGCCGTAAGTAGCGGCGATCAGACTAAAGCCGGTGAGGGCCAGTGCTGTAGACGATCTCATCCGGTCACGCCGTTTTGACGCAGTAGCTGACGGGCGACCTGAGCCGCCTGCCGGGCCGCGGCAGGACCGGTCAGGAGCGCCGTGGTAATCGCGCCTTCGAAGAGTATCCAGATAGCATCACTCAACTGCCGATCTTCAGCACCGTACAGATGCGTCACACACTCTGTTATGTAGTGACGCATTGTGGCACGGAAGGCCAGTGCCTGAGCGGCCAGCTCGCTGTCGCGCTCAGCATATTCCCCCCAGGCTTTCAGGAAGAAACAGCCATGGGCACCGTTCGCCTTTGTCCAGTCGCCCAGCACCACAAACAGCTGCGCTATCGCCTCTGGCTGTTGCGATGGCAGCAGGTCAGCCATAAAACGCTGCTCGCGAGCACTCAGCACGGCGGAGGTCAGTGCTTCGCGTGAGGCGAAGTGATGATAGAGCGTACGGGTAGAGACGCCCGCTTCGCGACAGAGTTGGTCGGTGCTGGTGGCGTGGAAACCGTGAGTGTAGAAGAGCCGCTCGGCAGCCTGAATGATATCGTTCCTCTTTTTCATCACTTAAAAGTAAACCGATCGTTTTACTTTTTCAAGCCCATTCCTATCCTTTGCACACGGCGGTATTGATAAATCCCCGACGCCAGGCACTCTGGCGCTTCGCTTAAAGGCGCGCTGCAGGGTGCTTTCACTCTTTTTTAGTCTCAGTTTATCAATACTCATACTTACCCCTATGGGGGGTAAAGGAGTTAGTTGTGACTCTAATCATAACGGTGGGTACTTGCAGGGCGTATTTGTCAGGTGGCTTCTTATTCTGTTGTTTTAAATAGATTATTTTAATATTTGCTGCTTTATTGATGCATTAGCATTACAAATACAAGCAGGGCTGCTAAACGTGTGGGTATGTTTCAGGGCACCGAATGCCTGAAGCGATGTCATCAGCAAAAAAGGGCATATTCTCAAAGTCAGTTTGAGTTACGCAATAAAGTGGTTTTAGGGATAATTCTCAGTTAGTTTAATAAAGCTTCAGATTACAAAAAAAAACTCTTACGAATTTTGGTTCGTTTTTTAAGATACATACAGCAACTATCAGGATGACTACCATGCTCAAAGCCAGCTACTATTATCTGTGCCCGCGTCCCATGGGTGGATGGATTTTACACAAAGAAGGTTGCGTTAATCTGTCAAAGAACGATAAACGCGTGTTTATTGGTTCGCTCTATACCCGACAGCAGGCGCTGGCCGTGGCGAAAGTCCATCACGCTAATGCCATACTCTGTAATGCCTGCCTGAGCACCTTTATTTGCCCGACCAGCAGCAGCACGGCAATTAAACCGGCACGCGCGGCAACGCCAACCCGCCATACGCCAAAACATTAATTCGTAGGCAGGGGATTATTGTTCTGTTGAGGCAGAAGGATAATAACGGGAATGAATGCAGCGGGCCGGTCAGAATAAAAAGGCAGCGTAAAAACGCTGCCCTGTTCTTTATTTAAGCCTGTTTAGGCTGGCCATTCGACGCGGTAATTCCGCCATCGACCGGCAGATTAACGCCAGTAATATAACTGGCTTCATCGCTGGCAATAAAGAGAATGGCACGGGCGATATCATCCGCTTCACCGGCCCGGCGCAGTGGAATACGGTCGTAAAAGCGCTCCAGCAGATCCTGATCCTGTTTGGCATCTTCGGTCAGATCCGTAAAGGTAAAGCCGGGACAGATTGCATTGACCCGTACGCCATCTGCGCCGTAGTCCATCGCCAGCGCCCGGGTGAAGTTGGTAATCGCCCCTTTGGCCGCGTTGTAGATGCTCATGCCCCAGTCGCCGCCTAAGCCGGAAACGGAAGAGATGTTAACCACGTTGCCTTTGCTCTTTAACAGAGCAGGCATGAAATAGTGTACGCCGTGGAAAACGCCATCAAGGTCAGTTTTCATCAGGGTTTTCCATGCGTCGAGGTCGACTTCATGGATGCGGCCCTGCACGATGACGCCGGCGTTATTCACCAGCACGTCAACACGGCCATACTTCTTCAGTACGGTTTCGGACAGCTGTTTAACCTGTGCGGCTTCTGAGACGTCGCAGGCAGCCACCAGGTGATCGCCTGGCGTCATGTCGGCCAGCGTCTCTTCCAGTTTCTGCGCGGTACGGCCCACCAGCACCACTGATGCACCCTCTTCAGCGAAGCGTTTTGCGCTGGCTTCGCCAATGCCGGATCCGGCACCTGTCACAACCACAACTTTCTGCGTAAATCTGGACATTATGCCTCCTTTTCAGCATCATTTTTCACTGTTAACAACCAGTTAAGCCTGGCAGCCATAGCCAGAAACACAAGCGCAGCGCGAAATGCGCTGCGCCAGATGACTGCTTTTTAACCGGGGTCAGCGGCTATGGACGTCTGAACAGGGCGAAGCTGCGTCCTTCCAGTTCGAAATCTTTCTCTTTGGTGATCACCAGACCGTGCTTCGCGGTGTCGCTGGTGGTCAGTTCCAGCACCCAGCCGCCTTCACCAAACTGCGGAATCTGGAACGGTACATTGCCTTCAAACGGATTGAACAGCATCAGGACGTCATGCCAGATGCCTTCCTCGGTCTGGAGGTCCGGCCGCCCGATATAGACGCCCAGCGTTGATCCCTCATCCCACTGTTCCGCCTGCTGGAAGCCACCACCGGCGTTGAACCACTTAATATCCATGCCGTCGCGCCAGTTTTCACGGCGCAGTAACGGCTGCTGAGCACGTAACGCCAGGATATGGCGGGTGAACTCGCGCAGCGCTTCGGCAGATTCCGGCAGGTTATCCCAGTGTACCCAGGAGATTTCGCTGTCCTGGCAGTAGCCATTGTTGTTGCCCATCTGGCTGCGGCCAAACTCGTCGCCCGCCAGCAGCATTGGCGTACCGTGTGAGAAGATCAGCGTGGCGAGGAAGTTGCGCTTCTGACGCTCGCGCACCGCGTTGATGCCTTCATCATCGGTCGGGCCTTCAACCCCATAGTTGTAAGAGCGGTTGTCGTTGTGGCCGTCGTTGTTGTCTTCGCCGTTCTCCTCGTTATGTTTGTCGTTGTACGACACCAGATCGTTGAGGGTAAAGCCATCGTGCGCGGTGATAAAGTTGACGCTGGCCCATGGACGACGACCGTGCTGGTCATAGAGATCGCCGGAACCCAGCAGACGGGCGGCAAAGTCTGTGGAGACGTTGTTGCCTTTCCAGTAGTCACGCACGGTATCGCGATACTGATCGTTCCATTCTGCCCAGCCTGGCGGGAAGCTGCCCACCTGATAGCCGCCCGGACCGATATCCCAGGGTTCACCAATCAGCTTTTTCTGCGACAGGACCGGGTCCTGCATGATGGCATCGAAGAAGCCGCCGCGCGGGTCAAAACCATCAGGTTCGCGACCAAGAATGGTTCCCAGGTCGAAACGGAAGCCGTCGATATGCATTGATTCAGACCAGTAACGCAGCGAATCGAGCATCATCTGCAGCACGCGCGGATGCGAGGTATTAACGGTGTTACCGGTACCGGTATCGTTGATGTAATAACGATGCTGGTCTGGCAAGGTACGGTAATAGGAGAAGTTATCGATACCTTTAAACGACAGCGTTGGCCCCAGCTCATTCCCCTCGGCGGTGTGGTTGTAGACCACGTCGAGGATCACCTCGATACCGGCATCATGGTAGGCACGCACCATGTCACGGAAGCCCTGAATGCCGCGCGGCCCGAAGTAGCGGGTAGCGGGTGCAAAGAAGCCCAGCGTGTTGTAACCCCAGAAGTTTTTCAGCCCCTTATCCAGCAGGTGCTGATCATCCGGGAACCAGTGTACCGGCAGCAGTTCGACCGAGGTAATACCCAGGCTTTTGATGTAGGCGACGGTCGATTTGTGGCTCATGCCGTCAAAGGTGCCGCGCATTTCAGGTGGCAGGGCGGTGTTGAGCTGCGTGAAGCCCTTAACGTGCGTTTCATAGATGACGGTTTTCGGCCACGGTACATTCGGGCGGTTTTTATCCTGCCAGTCGAACTCGTTGGGATCAATAACCCGGCACTTTGGCGTAAACGGCGCGCTGTCGCGGCTGTCGAATGTCAGATCTTTATCGTCGTGGTAGAGATCGTACGCGAAGTGCGCCTCGTTCCAGGCGATGTCACCCGCCAGTTCACGGGCGTAGGGATCGAGCAGGAGCTTGTTCGGGTTAAAGCGATGACCATTTTCCGGATCATAAGGGCCATAAACGCGATAGCCATAGAGCGCGCCAGGCTGCAGGCCCGGAATATAGCCGTGCCAGACTTCATGGGTATATTCCGGCAACTCCAGACGGGCAATTTCCGTTTTGCCGCTGGGATCGTACAGACAGAGTTCAACCCGCTCGGCGTGGGCGCTGAACAGGGCGAAGTTCACGCCCTGACCATCAAAGTTGGCCCCCAGTAAATGGCTGTATCCCGCCGTAATTTCAAAACGCTGACTGTTTGACATTTATGCCTCGTTATTCAATGAACAGATTGACGCGTAATAAAAAAAGTTCTTTCCGGAATTCACTGTGCCACCAGCACGGCGCACCACTGTGACGCCAGCGCTGTAAGCGGCAGCTGGTCGCCAGCAGCCACCGTTTTACCAGTCAGCACATCCTGATAGCGGCGCTGGCCCAGTGCGGTGGGCAGCGCAATGACAGTGTCAGCCCAGCGCGCAGCGGGCGGCTGGTCGAGATCCTCCGGCAGCTGGTTAAAGACCCGGCGTGACACAATCACAATCACCGCCTGATCCTGTTCGGTACGGGCAAAGGCCAGCACATTATTCTGCTGCTCGCCCTCTGCCGACAGTGCCAGATAGTCACCCTGTCGGAACAGCGCAGGCTGCTGCTGACGCAGCGCCAGCAGCGTCACAATCGCCTGCTGATTGACCTGGCCGCGCAGCCAGTGCGCCTCACTGCCGTCGTGCTGTGGCGCGTTAAGCATCGCCGCCAGCGCGACGAAATCGGGTTCGCGGCGGTTATCGGGATCGACCAGACTGAAGTCCAGTGCCTCGCTGCCCTGATAAATATCGGGTACGCCAGGCGCCGTAAGCTTCACCACAGTCTGGGTCAGACTGTTAACCAGACCGGCACGCATAAAGGGTTGCAGCGACGGGCAGAAGTCGTTGAGGAAGGTGCTGTTGGCGGGCGCAAGCAGGTGACGGGCATAGCCCAGCACTGCTTCCTCATAGGCATCGTTGTTGTCTGCCCAGTCGGTACGCAGCTTGGCTTCACGCAGCGCTTTTTCCACATAGACCACAAAGCGGGCTTCCAGCGCCGCCAGACCTTCCGCATCCTGCGGCTGCAGGGTGGTTGGCCAGACGCCCGCCAGCGCTTCATACAGCATCCACTCCACGGCCGGTTCCGGTGCCGGACCATCTTTCAGGCGGACGACCTGATCATGGTTCATCTCCCGCCAGCGGCTGACGCAATCCGCCCAGCGTTGCGGCGCTTCGGTAAGGGTATAGAGTCGCGCACGCGCATCTTCACCGCGCTTGGTGTCGTGCGTGGAGGTGCCCGACAGCGCATCGGGCTGATGTTCGCGCCGCGCCTGCATTTCAGCGTGAAACTGATCCAGCGAGAAGTGGCGCGCCAGCGGTTCAGCACCGACTTCATTCAGCGCCAGCGCCATGTGCTGACGGAAGAAGAGGGTGTCTTCCACCGATTTCGCCATCAGCGGTCCGGTGAGCTGCTGGAAGCGGGTGCGGAATTGCGTGGCATCGTCGCGAGCGGAGTCGGCCACCTCTGCGCGCAGAATATGAGTCAGGAAGTCGAGCGCCGGACTGTCGGGCGCATGGGCGCTGGCTTTGACCTCGCTGACCACCTGTTGCAGCAGCGCGGTGTCGGCTGGCGTCAGGCCCTGTGGCGTACCGTAGGTGCGATAGACCGGGAACGCCACCAGCAGTTCACGCAGCGCATTCTTCAGTTCCGCTTCCGGCTGTGGCGTGCCTTCTGCGTCGGCAATCTTCAGGGCCAGCTGCAATAACCGGTTAAATTCACCAGCAAAATTGCGATTTGCCATCAGCAGTTTGGCGGCGCGCAGCTCCGCTTTCATATCAACGGTTTTGCCGATGACGGCCTGATACGCTTTGCGCAGTCCGCTCAGTTGCTCGCTGTCGACCAGCAGATTGGCAAGCGCAGCCATAAATTCATACCCGGTGGTGCCGGAAACGGGCCACGCGTCAGGCAACTGTTCATTGTCACCAAGGATTTTTTCCACGGTGAGATAGCAGTCGGGACCGGCAGCCTGGCGTAACTGTTCCAGATAGCCGTGCGGATCGGCCAGGCCATCCACGTGGTCGACGCGTAATCCCTGCACCGCACCGCTGTGAACCAGTTCGAGGATCAGCTGATGCGCGGCATCGAAGACCGTTTTGTCTTCCACCCGCACGCCCACCAGACCGGTCACTTCAAAGAAGCGGCGGTAGGAGAGATCGTTGGGCGCATCGCGCCAGGAGATCAGCCGCCACGGCTGCTGGTCATGCAGTTCAGCAATCTCTGCCGCGTCGCGCAGGGCAAGCACCGCCTCTTCCCGATCCTGCCAGGTATCAGGTGCCAGCGGATAGAAATTGTCGAAGTAGGCCAGCGCGGGTTTGCCGGTCTGCGGATCGCGCTTCACACTGATCTCGCCGTTGGCCAGCACCGCCTCAAAGGTGTCACCGAGGAACGGCAGCGTCAGGCGGCGTGACCAGTCGATATCGAAGTACTGCGCGTAGCGACTCTGTTTGCCATGCTCAATGACGTCGCGCCACCACGGGTTCTCCAGCGAGGCGGCCATATGGTTCGGCACGATGTCGAGGATCAGCCCCAGCCCGGCCGCTTTCAGCGCGGCAGCCATGCGATCAAATCCTTCACGGCCGCCAATCGACGGCTCGATCTGGTTAACGTCGGTTACGTCATAGCCGTGGGTCGACTCAGCGGTAGCGCTGAAGATCGGCGACGCGTAAAGATGGCTGATACCCAGCTGTTTCAGGTAGGGCACCAGCGCCGCCGCACGGTCAAACGTCATGCCGTTGCGGAACTGGATGCGGTACGTTGCGGTAGGAATATTCATTCTGCTTCTCTCTCAGCCAGACGCACCACGATAGCGTTGGGGATCAGTTCGTTGGCGGCCTGCGGCCAGGCAAACAGCGTTTTGCCTGGCAGATCGGGGATCGGCTGTGTGCTGTTGCCAACGTTCAGCGCCAGTGACAGCGTGCCCTGCGGGAAGTCCCAGCGGACCGCGAGGAAACCTTCCGCCGTTTTCACCACCTGACCGGCATCGCCACCGGCGGTCTGCAGCAGCGGCACGATATGTTGCTGACGCAGGGCCAGCAGCTGGCGCGTCAGCGCCAGCCACTGCTGACCTTCCGGCGTTTCTGCTCGCTGCCAGTTCAGCTTCGACTGTTCAAAGGTGGTGACATCGTTGGGATCGGGGACGGTTTCGCCGTGACCGGCATGGCCTTCAAACTCTCTGGCGCGACCTTCACGCACCGCTTTGGCCAGATCGCCGTGGAAATCGGTGAAGAACAGGAACGGCCGGGTTTCGCCATACTCTTCACCCATAAACAGCAGCGGAATATGAGGCGAGACCAGTAACATCGCCAGCAGCACCTGGGTGCGCTCTGCGCCGGCCAGGCTGATGAGCCGTTCGCCCTGCGCACGGTTGCCCGTCTGGTCATGGTTCTGGATGAAGTCGACAAAGGCGACCGGCGGCTGGCTGCTGCTCTTTACGCCACGCGGCTCGCCCGACTGCTGCGAGACTTCGCCCTGATAGACAAAACCTTCTGCCAGCGCCCGCGCTACCCGCTGTTCCGGCTGGTCGGCGAAATCCTGGTAATAGGCGTGGCTTTCACCGGTTGCCAGCACATGCACGGCGTTGTGGAAGTCATCGTTCCATTCGCCGGTAAACAGCGGAGCGTGCCCGTTTTCGTCACGTGGGTGCAGGAAGGTGACGTTACGGCAATCTTCGGTAGTCAGATGAATAGGGCGGTCGGTAATCGAGGTGCGGATGCGCTCAGCAATTTCAATCAGCACATGCTTTTCGCTGGGATCGTCAATCTGATCGATGGCGTCAAAGCGCAGGCCATCCAGATTAAACTCCTGCAGCCAGTAGAGCGGCGCTTCCACGATATAGCGACGCACCGCATCAACGTCATAGGCGATACCTGCGCCCCACGGCGTCTGGCGCTCTTTGTGGAAGAAGTCTGGCGCGAGCAGCGGCAGATAGTTGCCCTCCGGGCCGAAGTGGTTCAGCACGATATCCAGCACCACCGACAGACCGTGGCCGTGTGCTGCATCAATAAAGGCTTTAAAATCATCGGGTGTGCCGTAGGCGGCATGGGGTGCGTAGAGCAGCACGCCATCGTAGCCCCAGCCGCGATTACCGCCGAACTGCGACACCGGCAGCACTTCAATCATGGTGATGCCGGTTTCAGCCAGCTTTGGCAGCTTCTCAATCGCCGCCCGGAAGGTGCCCTCAGGCGTAAAGGTGCCGATGTGCAGTTCATAGACCACCGTCTCCTGCCACGGACGACCCTTCCAGCTCGTGTTCTGCCACTGATAAGCGTCAGGATCGATCACCAGCGACGGGCCATTGACCTCTGCTTTCTGTGCGCGGGCAGCGGGATCGGGCACCGCTGTGCCATCGGCCAGCACAAAATCATATTCGGCATTTGCTGCCACACCGGCGACCTCGGTTTCAAACCAGCCATCAGCCTGGGGTGTCATTTCGATATCTTTGCCGGAGAGACGCAGCGTGACGCGTTGCTGACCGGTTGCCCAGAGGCGGAAACGCACCTCGTCGCTGGCAACCCGTTCAGCGCCCCAACTTTTAAAAAAAGATTTGGATTCCATTCAGTTGCCTCATTTAGCCTGGAAATGCGCGATGGTGGCCACCGCACGAAAAGGATGTCGATGACGCAAGCGTCAAAAATCTTAAAGCTATCAGCGAGACCAGGAGGCCAGGTAGGCTGGCGCGTCTCTTCAGTCAGAAAGCCGGACTGGTATTCAGCGTGGTGTGGCGGAAAACGGGCCGTGAGACCGCTTCCACGCGGCATACAGAGAGTAATCATAGACTAAGATGTTGCAATCGCAGGCCGGCGGGGTGTGGAGAGGCATTAATTTGCGTTAATTGTTGTGAATCTGCCTCTGGCGGGGCGAAAGGAGGGGGCAGGCGCAGAAAAGCCTGCCGGATGGCGCTGATTCGCTATAAGCTTATGCGCGATGGCGCAGGTCGCTCCGGATGACCTGCGGCGCTGAACACTTCAGAAGGATGTTACGTGAGGAAAAGAGTTCTTTTAGCCGCGATGCTGTTGCTGGTCTCCGCCTGTTCTAACCGGGTTGGACACAGGCTGGACAGCAGTAATCTGCAGCAAATTCATGTCGGTCAGACGACCAAAGCTCAGCTGATCGCGCTGTTTGGTCAGCCTGACAGTGAAACGCCTTACCCGGACGGGCAGCGGTTGCTGAAGTGGACCTACAGCGAGGCGCGCACCCTGAATACCACCGAAGGGCAGACGCTGACCGTGCAGATGAAAAATGACAAAGTGCTGAACTATGCGCTGAGTAAAAGTTAATGCGCTGAGCAAACGTTAATCATGGCGGCAGCAGTTCGCCACCGCGCATCCTGGTTACTGCCCGCCGCTCTGCTGTGCATCCCGGCTGTCGGGGCGCGGCTGAGCCAGACGGGCAAAATCGGATCCTGCCGGATGCTGATAAATCTGCAACTCAAAGTGGCGGGCCATCGCGTAGATATACTCAAAAATCGCTGCCTGGGTATTTTCATAATCGGCCCAGAAAATAGAGGAGGTGAAGCAGTAGATCTCCACCGGCAATCCATCCGGCGACGGTTTTAGTGGCCGCACCACGATATACATCTCTTTCTGGATATCATCACGCTGCGCCAGCCAGGCGGTCAGGTATTTACGGAACACCATCAGATTGGTGATGCCGTTCTCCATAAACCAGCGATCTCCCACGGCATTGATATCACGCCCATCCAGCAGCTCAGTGATCGATTCGCCAGCGAGGCGGATCTGGCTCATCGCCTGCAGCATCTCCTGATTCACAAAGGTGATCGACTTCTGGTCAAGATAAAAGCTGCGCATGATGCGGCGTGCGCCCGAGGAGAACATCGCCTGCCAGTTGGTGTAGGTCTCGGTCAGGAAGTTCTTGGTCGGGATGCGCGAAATAGTGTTGTCCCAGTTGCGGATGGTGATGGTATGCAGAGCAATATCGATCACCTCACCACTGATATTTCTGTCCGGCATCTCAATCCAGTCGCCCAGTTGCAGCACATCGTTAGAGGAGAGCTGAATATTCGCCACCAGCGACAGCAGCGTATGCTGGAAGATCAGCATCAGTACTGCAGCGACCGCACCCAGCGAGGAGATGATAATTGCTGGTGACTTGTTGGACATAATCGCCAGAATCATGATTGCGGCGATAATATGCACCAGGATTTTGCCGATCTGGATATAGCCCTTGATCGAGTGATTCTTGCGTTTTGATTTGCGCGAATAGGAGTTGTTAACAATCTCCAGCACTTCGTTGAAGAAGATCGACAGATAGACAAAAAACAGGATGCCGCAGATGGTCTGGATCGCCACTTTCAGATTTTCAGGCAGGCCCGGCATAAACTGCAGGAAATTGTAGACCACAATCACCGGCACAAAATTAGACAGCTTCTGAGAGAGGCGGACATCTTTATCCAGCGGCACACCCTTTTTGTGGCTGCTGAAAAAGACCTTCCTGATCACTTTGACGATGAAAAATTTGCAGATCAGGTGAGTGACCATCCCGGCCAGAATCAGCAGCAACAGACTGAAGCTGATCGACAGCACTCTGTTTCCCTCAATAAAACTCATCAGACTCTGAATGTAATGCATGATAACCACGTGCAAAAAAGATAAGGGGCGAATTCAACCACAGCACGGGGGACGGTTGTTAAGCGCCGAATGCGTTCAGGCTGAGCCGCTCCCTTTTTTTGGCGTAACGGCGCTTGCAGCACCCGGCATCCTGCGGATTGTTACCTTCTCTGGTGCAAAACTCAGATAAACGCCGCGCTGGCCGATAACAGCTTTATCTCCTCTGATATGAGCCTGCGGACATGCTTAAAAATCTTAAAATCACTCACTGTATCGCTGCTGTTCTGGTGATCTTTGTGACCTTACTGACCCTGACCGGATTTCTGTTCTATAACGGTGTTTCAAAAGCCGATAAAAACTTCGTGGCGGCAGAGCAGCTTACGCTGCAGCAGCAGCACCTGAGTGACGCGGTAAAAACTCTGATTAAAACCCGCGTCACCATCAACCGTGTGGCAATCCGTTTCCTGAAAAATCAGCAGGATCCCAAATCACTGGCGGCCATGGCTGCGCTGCTGGAGCAGGCTGAAAAGTCAGCGGCCGTTGCCGATGCGGACTTCAAAGCCTGGCAGGCGCTGCCGCGCAAAGAGGGACAGAGTGAAGCCGGGTCGACGCAGGTGCAGACAGCCTATAAGCAGATGCGTGACACCATGCTGGCCTCCATTACCTTTCTGAAGCAGGGCAACTATCCGGGCTACGGCAACCTTGAAGCGCAGGCGGCGCAGGACCAGCTCGACAGTGCCTATGAGGCCTGGCGTGCAGTGAACATCCAGCTGATGAAAGCCTCCTCTGAGCATAACCAGCGTAGCCTGACGGATGCGCTCTGGGCGCTGCTGACTATCGGCCTGATTACCGGCGTGATTGGGGTAGCGGTCTGGATTGGGCTGCAGAAATTGCTGATTGGCCCACTGGGCAGGCTGACCGCCCATATGCGCGCCATTTCCGGCGGTGATCTCACCTCCGATATTCAGCATGAAGGCCGCAATGAGATGGGCCTGCTGATTCAGGAACTGCAACAGATGCGCGATGCGCTGGTAGTGACCATTACCTCGGTCGATGACGCCACCCGCTCTATCTTTACCGGTGCCGCGGAAATCTCTGCGGGCAGCACCGATCTCTCTTCCCGTACCGAACAGCAGGCTGCCGCGCTGGAACAGACCGCAGCCAGTATGGAGCAGCTCACCTCAACGGTGAAACTCAATGCAGACAATGCGCAGCAGGCGACCACAGTAGCGAAAGAGGCTTCAGCCACGGCCATGCAGGGCGGTGAGACGGTGGCCCGGGTCATCGCGAATATGGATCAGATCAGCGAAAGTTCGAATCAGATCGCCGGTATCATCGCCATTATTGACAGTATCGCCTTCCAGACCAATATTCTGGCGCTGAACGCCGCCGTTGAAGCCGCACGTGCTGGTGAACAGGGTCGTGGATTTGCAGTAGTGGCGGGTGAAGTGCGCTCGCTGGCTGGACGCAGCGCCAGTGCCGCGCAGGAGATCCGGGGACTGATTGACCGCTCCGCTGAACGGATTAAAACCGGTGCCGGTCATGCTTCTCAGGCGGGCGTCGCGATGGAGAGCATCGTGTCGTCGGTGAGCCGGGTCACGCAGCTGATCGAAGAGATCGCGGCATCCTCCACTGAACAGACCCGTGGCATTGAGCAGGTCTGCAAAGCGGTCTCGGAAATGGATGGTGTGACGCAGCAGAACGCCGCGCTGGTGGAGGAGTCCGCGACTGCTGCTTCCTCACTGGAAGAGCAGGCGAGCTACCTGCGTAAAACGGTATCGGTATTCAAAACCGGCACTCTGCAGGCGGTATTCTCTGCCGCGCCGGTGGCGAAAGCGATGGGCGTGCCAAAACGTCAGCCTGCCGCCGTGACAGACAATGAGAACTGGCAGACCTTCTGATAACGGAACGTTTGACAGATCACTCCGCACGCGACAGTGCTACGATTTCCGGGGTTCACTTTACTCACGGTGGCTTCCCGTTAAGCGAATGGCAGAAATATCTGGATAATCCCGATCAGCCGCTGCTGTTTCGCAGTCAGGATTACACACGGAAGATGCGCTATCTGACGGATGAAGAAAAACGTACGGGTACATCGTCCTGATGTTGAATGACCACCAGCTATCCGGCTGGTGGTTAATGTGAGCGAGGGAGTTATGGCAGGAAGAGTAGTTAAGGGGAGCGCTTTGGTGTTGGCTGGTGGTGTTTTATTGGCTTTAGGTGGAGTCGGTACGCTGGTTTATCTCAAAACTGGCGATCAGTATTACAGCGTTTCAAATCTGGAAGAGTGTAAAAACTACACCCATGACCAGGCAAAAGAAGCGGTACTAAGCGCACGACTAAAGCAGCCAAATGGCTGGAAAAACTGGGGGGATGCTTCTGAGGTTGCCAATCAAAACGGTATAAGGTTCATTGATAGCGAAATCAAAGGCCCAGGTAAAATCTGGCTGGTTCCGTTCTACGAAGAAAAAGCCCCTGATAAAAAGCAGTTCGGCATGCTGGATTGTGGAACATTAACAGTTGAGTTTGCGTCAGAATAATGCGCTTTCGTTCTAAATCACAAACCCCTTACCCTGGCCGTCACGTTTATTAAGAGGCCACCAGCATGACTACCCAAACTGACTCAAACACCTTTACCGTAAATGCGGCCGCCTCCCTGACAAATTCAAACGCCGGCGAATTGATCGCTTTCGCCGACGCAATGATTCCACTTCCGATTGTCCCGGCGCCGCTGGTGGTGTCGTTCTGCGGCTCAGACGGCACGCGGGCGCAGCTTACAGTGAATAAGGGCAGGGTGACGTTTGAGGGCGATCCGGACGCTGCTGCGGATATTTTTATCGAGGCGGTGACACGCAAGCATGCGCAGCAGTGGGCCGCGCAGCAGACGCAACTGGAGGAAACAGAAGCACGGCTGGCGGCATACTCACACCATTCTCACAACGGCTGGTGGATGCAGAGAAGGAACGCGACGCACCGCGTGAGCAAGTTAACCAGCTGCAGTGTTGCTCGTAACGTTCATTATAGTTAGCAGGCTCACTTTTTAATCAATGATAATTATACAGCCATGCTCAACGCTTTTTGAAAAAACCTTTCAGCACCCATACCAGCGTAAAAGACATAATGACAGAAAGAATGATATTGGCTGTGAGTACAAAGTCGATGGTTGCCTCATCACCATTGATATTGAAAATACTGGCTATGGCATAAAACAATGTGGCAGGCACTATGACAGCAATTGCTTTTGAAATTGCTATCGCACAAAGAATAAACAGTAAACCCAGTAAAATAATGCGCATCGTTAGTATACCTTTATCGTTCCATAGGCTTTGAGCTGGCTACCTGGAATGTTCAAGGTTGGGCCAGATTTCAGGAACATGTCGCGCATGTAATTGAACTGAATTGGGTGTTGAAGAGTAATTCAGCCTTCACTCAGTCCTGATGGCCCAATAGGGTGCAAGCGGAAATTACCACGCTTCACTCCCTGAACAAACGTGTAGTCATCAATTTTCCCATCGTCACGAAAGAGCCCAAACCATGTTGAGCGATCTGTTCCGTAAATATCTTTTAATAAACGTTTTTTGAACGGCCCCAATCGTCCACCTGTAGGTCGCTCAACGATAAAATAGCGGCCACGAACAATCGGCCCGATATCGGGTACGTTTGTCTTTTCTGGATTGTTCCGGCCTTCTTTTTGACCAGAAAAAGCAGGAAATGTACCCATTCCAGGGCAGTTGAGACTGGCCATTTCACGCCGGTTGAGAAGAAAATAGCTGCTATATGACATGAGAGCCCCATTCTTTATGTGCGAATATAGCAGGTCCGATTAATACTAAAATTAAATGCGGCCATTGGGTAGTGCCGTGGCAATTGTTCGGGGCATCTGCCTGGGATTGTCCGGGCAAGGGCATAAAAAAACCGCCCCAGGGGGCGGTTTTTTATTCACTCAACGCATCAGGCCGGGACGGACTGTGCCTTCTGGCTGCGTGACCAGACGCGGTGCGCTTTCATCGCCTGAGTGAACTCAGACATCAGCGCGCTCTCCGCCGAGTCGCCCTGCACAATGCCTTCTTCCTGATCGGCATCTTCCAGACCGAACTGCGCTTTAAAGCGACGCGCTTCGCCCACCAGACCAATCACCTTGAGGTGCTTGTAGGCTTCCAGCAGGAAGTAACGGGCATCGCCGCTTAACAGCAGGGCATCGATATTGCCATCCGGCACCATCACCGCATCAAAGGTCAGCGAAGGAAGACCGGCAAACGTCGCATCGACCGGCAGCACCGAACCGTCATCGGCGCGCACCTGGCCCATATGCGGCGCCAGCAGTTTGGCGTGCACGCCTTCTGCTTTCAGTGCCTGCAGAATCGCCAGCACATCCGCCGCCTTCACGCCATCGCTGAGCAGCAGCGCGACCTGACGGCCTTTAATCTCGCCATCCGGAATCGCATAGAGGCTCAGGCTGTCATCTTTAGTCAGGCCATTTACCGCAGCAGGTGGCTGAATATTGAGCTGCTCATCGGTCAGCGCGATGCCCAGATTATCCGCCACGCCCTGCGCCAGCTTAATATCGATGCGTGCGAGATGATCCACCACGCGCTCACGAATATAGGCACGCGCCACTTTACTCAGTTCAAACGAGTAGGCGCCAATGATGTGCTGCTGCTCGACCTCAGTCTGGCTGTTCCAGAACAGGCGCGGCTGGGAATAATATTCACCAAATGAGGGGCTGCGCTCGCGCACTTTGTGGCCCTCAACCCGCTCCTGATAGCTCTCGAAGCCGCCGCCTTCTGCCGCTGGTGGGGTTTCGCGAGGCCAGTTGTCGTTGATCGAGTTTGGCTCGTAGTTCGCCGGATTGGTGTCGATATCCTGACGATGCATGCCCTGACGCTGGAAGTTATGGTACGGGCAGGTCGGACGGTTGATCGGGATCTCATGGAAGTTCGGTCCGCCCAGACGACTGATCTGCGTGTCGGTATAGGAGAACAGACGACCCTGCAGCAGCGGATCGTTGGAGAAATCCAGGCCCGGCACGATATGGCCAGGGTGGAACGCCACCTGCTCGGTTTCAGCAAAGAAGTTGTCCGGGTTACGGTTCAGTACCATCTTGCCGACAATCTCAACCGGCACCAGCGCTTCCGGGATCAGCTTGGTGGCATCCAGAATATCGAAGTCGAATTTGAACTCATCCTCTTCCGGGATCAGCTGCAGACCCAGTTCATATTCCGGGAAATCACCGGCTTCAATCGCTTCCCACAGATCGCGACGATGGAAATCGGGATCGCGGCCGGTCAGTTTCTGCGACTCATCCCACAGCAGCGACGCTTTACCGGCCACTGGCTTCCAGTGGAAACGGACAAAGGTCGCTTTTCCTTCGGCGTTGATCAGGCGGAAGGTGTGAATACCAAAACCTTCCATGGTGCGATAGCTGCGCGGAATACCCCGGTCAGACATCGCCCAGATAACGTTGTGCATGGTTTCCGGCTGCAGAGAGACGTAATCCCAGAAGGTGTCATGGGCGCTCTGGCCCTGCGGGATTTCGTTATGCGGCTCCGGCTTAACGGCGTGTACAAAGTCAGGGAATTTATGCGCATCCTGAATAAAGAATACCGGCGTGTTGTTGCCCACCAGGTCAAAGACACCCTCTTCGGTGTAGAACTTGGCGGCGAAACCGCGAATGTCACGCACGGTATCAGCCGATCCTGCTCCGCCCTGAACCGTTGAGAAACGCACGAAAACTGGCGTGGTCTGCTCGGGATCGCTGAGGAACTGCGCTTTGGTCAGATCTTTCAGGGATCGGTAAGGCTGAAAATAACCGTGCGCGGCAGAGCCACGGGCGTGCACGATACGCTCCGGGATACGCTCATGGTCAAAGTGCGTGATTTTCTCACGCATAATGAAGTCTTCCAGCAGCGTCGGACCGCGCGAACCGGCACGCAGTGAGTTTTGATCGTTGGCGATGCGTGTGCCCTGGTTGGTAGTGAGGGCGCGGTCGGTGCCGTTTTTGCGGCTGGCTTCAAGCTGGTCAAGTTTGGCGTTGTGTGTCTGAGGCGCTTTCAGGCTGCCTGGGGCGGTGGGCTGTTTGCCTGGCGGGGTCGGTTCGGCTGGGGGCTGATGCGAACCATCTTTCGGTGCCAGTGAACCCAGACCCGGCTCTGAGGATTCCGGACCAGTGGTGGGTGCGCGCTCGCTCAGGGGTTTTTTCTCTGTTTCTTTCGACATTAATTCATGCTCCAGCGGTTATTTTACTTTCGACGACACTAAATATAGAACAACCTGACCAATACTGGGGTTAAGGCGGTACTTTAACTGCAATCGGCGTGCTTATTTTTGACCGACTAAAATAGAACGTTCATCAGTGAAGCACGCTGGCGCTTCGCTTATTACTGACCAACATTCATTATCTGGAGGCGGGCATGCTGAGTTATCTGTTTATTGGTGCGAATGATGTGGCGCTCTCTGGTCGCTTTTATCGGGCAGTGCTGCTGCCGCTGGGTTATCTGGCTGAGCCTGATGGCGACCAGCTGATCTTTTCGCTGCCGGACGTGCCCGATCGGCAAAACGGGCCGGGTGCTGTCTATATTGCAAAGCCGTGGAATGGCCAGGCCGCACAGTCGGGTAATGGCAATATGGCGGGTTTTCGGGCACCGACACGTCAACGGGTTGACGAGCTTTACGCGGCGGGGCTTCGGGCAGGCGGCACAGATGAAGGCACGCCCGGCATTCGCGAACGCTATAACCCCAATTTCTACGTGGCTTATCTGCGCGATCCGGCAGGTAACAAGCTGGCGCTGTTTTGTAACGATGACCCGGCCTGCGCGTCGGTTTAATTACCGTCGGGTCGCAATTCGCGGTTGAAGTTAGAAATGTTATATCATAACATTTCATTTTGTAACTTCTATTGAGGATCGCGACGTTGGCAAATCATACAGGCAAGTGGGCAATGGCGCTGGGCGCGCTGTTCATCAGTCATCAGGTGGCGGCGCACGGCGGACATTCGCACGGCAAACCATTATCGGCCATGGAGCAGAAAGCGGCAGAAGGGATGTTTGCGGATGCAGATGTCAAAGACCGCCCGTTGTCTGACTGGGATGGCCTGTGGCAGTCGGTCTATCCACTGCTGGAAAGCGGCGAACTGGACCCGGTATGGCAGAAGAAGGCGCAGCAGGATCACAGCAAAACGGCCGAGGAGTATAAAGCGTATTACCGTAAAGGCTACGCCACGAACATCGACACGATCGGCATCGAAAATGGTGTGATGGAATTTCATATCGGTGAGCAGGTCAGTGCCTGCCACTACCGTTATGCCGGCCACAAGATCCTGACCTATGTGTCCGGAAAGAAAGGGGTGCGTTACCTGTTTGAATGCCAGGATGCTGACAGTAAAGCGCCGAAATATGTGCAGTTCAGCGACCATACGATTGCACCGCGCAAGTCAGCACATTTCCATATCTTTATGGGCAACGATTCTCAGCAAGCCCTGCTGGCGGAGATGGATAACTGGCCGACATACTATCCGTATCAGATGACTAATGCGCAGGTAGTGGATGAGATGCTGCATCACTGATAACGCGCTTCAGTCTCTGACAGACCCGCCCGTGACGGCGGGTTTTTTATGCGAGCAACAGGTTGCCACTCCCTGGCGTATAAAATCCTAAAGCGCTTCACTCAGATCTACTTCGAGGTGCGCCGACTGACTTTACCGCCTTTCCGGCCAGCTTCCCTGGCTCTTTCAGGATCGTTCCTGAAATTGCCTCCACTGACTTTGCCACCGGCACTTCCAGCTTCACTGGCGCGGTCCGGGTCATTGGCAAAGTTGCCTGCGCCACCCCGGTATTTCTGTTGTGTCATAGATAGGCCTCGTATCAGGTTCCGTAGATAAGAAGGACTAGCTAGTCACAGTGTTAAGTTTAGTTTGCTGACGGGATTATGCCAGCAAAAGGGCAGGATGGCGGTCGATCGCGCTCTGCTAATCTGTTGATTATATGGCTGAATAAGCGGGGCTTCACCCCACCCAGGCCGGGCGCCGTGAGGCGGGGATACCGCGCACCACACGCTGATACGAATCCTCAACCAGTTGCTGAATCAGACCAGGCGAGAGGTTGTCACCGGGATAGACCGTGATCCAGTGACGTTTATTCATATGATAACCGGCGGTGATCGAGGGATAGATCACCCGGTGCAGCTCCGCCTGCTGCGGCTCGCATTTCAGGGTGATAATCGGCACACCCCGCAGTTCGGTCAGCAGTAAAAACACTTTTCCACACACTTTATAGACCTGATGTTCCGGCCCGAATGGATAGCTGCATTCTGCGGCGGGCAGCCGCTCAGCCGCTTCAATGGCGATGCGCTGGATCTCATGGCCCTGCATAGTGAGTCTCCCTGTGATTATTCAGCCTGAGTCTGCGGCCCGCGACTGGCTGGTCGCCAGGGGCCTGTTACACTTCTGATAAGCATAAATCAGGAGCAGACATGAAATTAGGCTTTGCATGTAAGTATCTCAACAGCGATGGCAAACAGTTTTTCCCGTTTCGCGCCACCACCCGTAAACGGTTTCTGAGTTTATCGCACGATGAACGTAATCAGTTGATCTATGAGATCACCGTTACGAATCTCAACAATCTCTACCTGACGCTTGAGCATCTGGCCACCTTACCTGAGCCACTCAGGATGATGCGTATCGGCAGCGATCTGTTACCGCTCTATGCGGTTCCCGAGGCCACGCCACTGTTTACCGCATTTCTGCCCGAACTCTATCCGCTCTTTGCCCGTTGTGGCGAGCTGGCGCGGGCGCATCACATCCGGCTCTCATTCCATCCCGGACAATATACCGTGCTCGCCTCCGATAATCCCGATGTGGTGGTTCGCGCGCTGGAGGATGTAGAGTATCACACGCTCTGCGCCTGTCTGATGGGGTATGGCAAGACCTTCCAGGATTTTAAAATCAACATTCATATGAATGGCAAGGCGGGATTCGACGGTTTCAAACGGTCGTTTAATCAGCTCAGCCCGGAAGCGCGGCTGATGCTGACGGTAGAGAATGATGAGATCTCCTGCTCGCTGGATGACGTGCTGCAGGCAGCACCGCTCTGTCCGGTAGTGCTGGATATTCACCATCACTGGGTAAAAGAGAGTGAGTTTATTCAGCCTGATGACACGCGTGTTGCCAGGGTCATCGATTCCTGGCGCGGGGTGCGCCCCGTGCTGCACTACTCGATTTCGCAGGAGGGCATTATTCCGCAGCAGGGCTGGCCCGATCAGCAGCAACTGGGCGTGAGCAAAAGCAAACTGCGGGCGCACTCTGACTACTTCTTTAATCCGACGCTGAACGCGTGGGCATTGTCGTTTCAGGATTTCGATATCATGTGCGAAGTGAAAATGAAGAATCTGGCGCGGGAACAACTCTACCAGTGGGGGATAACGCAGAAGCTGCTAAGTCATCCCCTGGCCGAAGAGACCAGGGAATCGGCGAACGTTAAATAATGGCCACACCGCCCGTCACGGCGACGGTCGCACCTGAAATGTAGCTGGCTTCATCACTGGCCAGCATCACATAGGTTGCAGCCAGTTCAGCTGGCTGACCGGCACGCTGCAGCGGGACTTCACTGCCAAAGTTCTTCACCTGCTCAACCGGCATGGTCGACGGGATCAGGGGTGTCCAGATGGGGCCGGGCGCGACCGCATTGGCACGGATACCTTTTTCAGCCAGTAAGGCTGCCAGGCCGCCAGAGAAATTAACGATGGCGGCTTTGGTGGCGGAGTAGGCGAGCAGCTTCGGTTTCGGCTGGTCAGCATTGATCGAGGCCGTATTAATGACCGACCCGCCAGCAGGCATATGCCGTGTTGCCGCTTTAGTGATGTAAAACATCGCGTAAAGATTGGTCTTCATGGTCCGGTCAAACTCTTCGTCGCTGATCTCATCCAGCGACTCACGCGTCATCTGATACGCCGCGTTGTTCACCAGAATATTAATCTCACCAAATGCCTCTACGGCTTTATCGACAAGCGCAGCGCAGTGTGACGCTTCGGTAATATCGCCAGGCACCAGAACGGCTTTCTGCCCGGCGGCCTCGACCAGTCGGGCGGTATCCTGCGCATCCTCATGTTCATCGAGATAGGAGATCAGGACATCGGCACCTTCCCGGGCAAAGGCAATGGCGACGGCCCGGCCAATACCCGAATCTCCGCCGGTAATAATGGCTTTCTTACCCGCCAGACGGCCTGAACCCTGATAACTCTCTTCGCCATGATCGGGCTGAGGCTGCATCGCAGCGGTAGTGCCAGGCCAGGTCTGCTGCTGCTCTGCGAAAGGAGGTTGTGGACGCTGAGTGGATGACATGACTATTCCTCCGTAAAAAGGTGGGACAAGCCTGTCAGGGCATCAAACCCTGACAGGCGAGTTATTAAAGTTTCGGTGGTGTGACGCCGTCAATCTGCTCTGACTGCGCACCAGAACCGGGACGCGCATTGCCGAGCAGCGGCTCATCGCCCAGAACATCTGGCTGCTGTTTCGCGCTGAACTGACCATGGCCATCGTAAGCCGGGCCACTGCTCCAGCGACCTTCCGGCAGCGGTTTATCCAGCGAGGTATTCAGACAGTAATAAGAGTGCTCCTGCGCCTCAAGCTCCTGCGGGAAGCTGTTCGGGATCGGCAGGGAGGCGTTGAGTCCACCCATCTCTTCAATCACCGCCAGCCACTGCTGCTGATGCATGGTGTCGCGGGCGATCAGGAACGACAGAAAGTCCTTCATTCCTTTGTCTTCCGTCATATTGTAGAGCCGGGTGGCCAGGACGCGGCCCGTGGCTTCTGCGGTAACGTTAGCCAGCATATCGGCCGCTACGTTGCCGGACGCATAGATATGACTCATATCAAAAGGCACGCCGTTGGCGTTAACCGGCATCGCTGCCAGACCGGATGAGAGGATATGGCGCGGGTTCATTCCGCCCAGAATCGCATTAACCACCGGATCTTTCGCTGACGCTTCCTGGTAAGAGAGCGGGGCGCCTTCAAGGTTAAGCGCCACGGCGTAGCCCAGCATCTCGATATGGCTCAGCTCTTCGGTGGCGGTCGAGATCAGCAGATCACGAATCCGCACATCACCGCGCGCGCCCATCGCCTGGAAAAAGTATTGCATCGCTACACGAATCTCACCTTCGACGCCGCCGATGGCCTGCTGTAGCAGCATGGCAAATTCTGGATCGGGTTTCTCTACACGAACCGGGAATTGAAGTTTTGATGAATGATGAAACATGATTATTTTCCTCGTCTGTGTTTGCAGTGGATGCAGAAAAAGCCTGGACACAGATATCGGATAAATAAAGCGAAACGAGAGCATTTAATCGCAATTTCAGGTTGAATAAGTGGCGAAAACGGTGAGTTTCCGAGCTATATCTGGTCCGGCGGGGCAGGCAATCTTAGCGGTGAGAAGGGGACAAGTGATTCAGTGCAGGAGAAATAAAAAAGCCCCAGAAGTGGGGCTGATTCCAGACGGGAAAAGCATCCATGCTAATTCGCGTTCCCTCATAACAGACACAGGTTTTTAGCTGTCGCTGGTCGCCGAAGCGCGCTGCAGAACATATTCAAGGGCCTGACGGTAAATATCCTGCTTAACCACGTCACGCTCACTCTCCAGACGGTTAATCAGGCCCAGCACAATGTCTTTATCGGAGACATGGGTTTTCGCATGGGCAAGTTCGGCATGGACTGCGGCGATAACCTGTTTTTCCGTAGTCAGCGCTGTGCCAGAGTTCATGAAGTAATCAGAAATCTGAGACTCTGTATTCATCGTTGTTTGCATGTCAGGCCTCATAAGAAATTGGGGGAAGAAGGCGTCGATTCAGATCCGGTTACCGGCTGACGCAAAAAAATGCATCTGAAGGTGGAAATCCACAACACCTTCAGATGCGGTGCAAAGCACCTTTCGTTACAAGTGATTTAACATCACGAGACAAAGTTATACAATAATTGCAAAGTTGTACAATGAAATTTGACAAAATTTAACTGGTCGGTGGTGTGTATCAAATGCATGTTTAAAGTGAAAAGAAGAGACTATCGGTGATTAATTGATTTAATACAGTAGGTTGATGGGGCTTTCTGAGGGGCATCAATTTTCAGGTCAAAAGGCTGAGGATTTTACTGACGCCACATCAAAGCGTTAAAATATCTCTTTTTTCTGGGTTTCAGCCAAACTTGTACAGGTTTCAGCGCAGAAAAAGCGCCTGGCGCGATTGTGCTGCTGCAATCCTGTCCGTCTGAGAGGCTACGCCGCATAATTCACTTCCCACGCCTGATGCAGAAGGCTAAGGTTGACTCCTTATTTATCACAAGGAAATGATCATGGTTCACGACTATTTCGCAATTCCGCCTGCGGGCATGACTCAGGAACAACATAAACGTTCGGTCGCCGTGGCTGCTGCTCTGTCAGTGGCAAAGGAGTCCGTCAGCGCCTCCACCTCAGCAACTGGCTCAAAAACCGCCTGGGACCTGCAGGCCGTGGCGAATGAAGTTGCTAATCTGGCCGACGCGATTCAGGATGCGCTGGAAAGTGACAGCGAGGTTTAAACACTGACCTGCATCGCCTGAGGCTGCAGCTGAGGCGGGGCAGGACAGGGGTGGCAGCGTTCAGGAGCCGATAAAGTCCGGCAATCGGACGCTGCCGGAAAGTCTGCTTATTCCATTGCGGGTGGCTCATATTTAATATACTGACGCAGGGCATCATGGATAGCCTGGTTATTGCCCTCTTCCAGACCGCGTTCGGCATACTCTTTCGCCAGCGCCGCCAGTACATCGTCAAATTTCCCTTTGTAATTGAGATTATTCAGCGCAATTTGCTGACCGAGTATCGCTTTTAATACCGTGGTCTCAACCGTTAACTGCGCTACTGCCTCTTCCAGATGTTTGATTCGATCGTCGTCTGCCATAACCCCTCCATGCTTAAAAAAGCAGAATAACCAGCCCGCCCGTAATATTCAAACCTCTCCGAATGCCAGAGAAGCGTTGTCAGATTTTCCTTAAGTAAAAATAATCAGCGTGTGAATTTATAAGATTCGTTACTGTAAGAAGAAATCGAAGATATTCCGGCGGGTGCGGCGAAAGTAACCCGTTTCCGCTTACTCTGACGGCAATGCGAAAAAGTGTTTAAAAAAAAGTGCATTACCATCAACCCTTTCGCTTAAAGATGTTCCATGTCACTTGATTAAAAGGGGGATTAGCTATTACTGTGTTTATATACAGTAATATGAAAAAGGAGCGAAATTATGGAATTCATTAAACCTGCGGACATTCGTGCCGTTATGCCTTTACCGCTATATATCGAACGTGTGCCGTGCGGATTTCCATCCCCGGCGCAGGATTATGTTGAACAACGTATTGATCTCAATGCGCTGATGGTCCGGCACCCCAGCGCCACCTATTTTGTCCGGGTCAGCGGTGAGTCAATGATTGAGGCGGGCATCAATGATGGTGACATGCTGGTGGTCGACAGTTCACTCACCGCCTCACACGGCGATATTGTGGTCGCCGCGGTCGAAGGTGAATTCACCGTTAAACGTCTCCAGCTTCATCCCTGCCTGCAACTGATGCCGATGAATACCAAATTTAAACCGATCGCTATCCAGACCGAAGATGCGCTGGAGGTGTTTGGCGTTGTGACCTTTGTTATTAAAGCGACCCACTGATCATGTTCGCACTGGTCGACGTAAACTGCTTTTACGCGTCGTGTGAGACCGTTTTCCGGCCTGATCTTAAAGGTAAACCGGTGGTGGTGCTGTCGAACAACGACGGCTGCGTGATTGCGCGTAGTGCCGAGGCAAAGAAAATCGGCATCAAAATGGGCGCCCCCTATTTTAAAATGCGTGAAGCGCTGACGCGTCACGCGGTGCAGGTCTTCAGCTCAAATTATGCGCTCTACGCCGACATGAGCCATCGGGTGATGACCATACTGGAAGAGATGGCGCCGTCGGTGGAGATCTACTCGATCGACGAGGCGTTTATGGATATCACCGGCGTGCAGAACTGTATGGCGCTGGAGACCTTTGGTCATCAGGTCAGAGAACGAATAGGCAAAGAGACCCATCTGACCGTGGGCGTGGGCATTGCACAGACCAAAACGCTGGCCAAGCTGGCGAATTTTGCGGCCAAAAAGTGGAGCAAAACCGGCGGCATTGTCGACCTGTCGAATCCCGAACGACAAAAAAAGTTGCTGGCGCTGGTTGATGTGGCGGATGTCTGGGGCGTGGGTCATCGGATCGGCAAACGGCTCAATGCCATGGGCGTTATGACGGCAAAAGATCTGGCCGATCAAAGCACCGAGGCCATCCGCAAGCAGTTCAGCGTGGTGCTGGAGCGCACCGTCAGAGAGCTGCGCGGCGAATCCTGCCTGGAGCTGGAGTCAGTGACGCCAGTAAAACAGCAAATCATGTGTTCGCGCTCGTTTGGCAGCCGTATCGCCGACTACGGTCAGATGCGCGAAGCCGTCTGCGCTTATGCTGAGCGCGCGGCAGAGAAGCTGCGTCGTGAGAATCAATATTGCCGTCAGGTGGGCGTATTTGTGCGTACCAGCCCGCATGCTGCTGACGAACCCTTTTATGGCAATCAGTCCACCGGCCAGTTGCTGGTCCCGACTCGCGACACCCGCGACATCATCGGCGTCGCGATGGCCTGTCTGGATAATATCTGGATTGAGGGACATCGCTACATGAAGGCCGGCATTGTGCTGGGGGATTTTTTCAGTCAGGGAGTGGCCCAGCTTGATCTGTTTGACGAACATCAGCCACGCCGCAATAGCGAAGAGCTGATGCAGCTGATCGACAGCATTAACAAACTCGGCAGCGGGAAACTGTGGTTTGCCGGGCAGGGGATAAACAAAGCCTGGTCGATGAAACGCGAGATGCTGTCGCCTGCCTATACCACCCGGATAACCGATCTGCCTGTGGTTGCGCTTAAGTGAACGCTGACCCGATTCCCTCTGCTGCCTGAAGCCGTGGTCTCTGCTAAAAGCTTTTTTTATCACGCGATTAAAGTGGCGGGAAGTTATGCTTTGCCTGACCCGGTGAGTAGTTTTTGATCGGGTATTTAAAGCAAATTACCAGGTAAATATAATGGATTTCAGGCAGTTTGAAGCCAGAGTGATGTTCTGGCCCGCAATACATTTCACAGCAATCATAAAATCCCGCTATCGCGACGAATATGAGATTTATGCGATCGACGATAAGAGCAACATAAAAACCAGACTCTTTTTATGTTTTGCTGACAATGAAAACCACGCCAGCCTGCTTATTAAGCAATTTACATTATGGCTAATGAAAATAAACGCGCTGAAGCGCACTCAGCAACGGGAAAAAGGCCGTACAGAGACAACATCCTTATCTGAATGAACCGTGTCCGGCGCCTGCGCCACAGACCAGACCGGGGCTGGTCAGACAGCGGCAAATCATATTCATGCATCCGGGAAACAACGGGCCGTCTGTGCGTGACGGGCGACGGACGGCCTGTCTTATTAGCCGCGTCTGGGAGGGAATCGCCATTGACTTTGACAGCAACACAGCACCCCAGGTTGGTAACAATGACCATGACAGCCACAGCGCATAAAAACAAAGAGCGGGGACGCCCCGGAGAGTTCGATATTGAACAGGCTCTGGATCATGCGATGATCGTTTTCCGGCGAAAAGGGTATCCTACGGCATCTATAAGGCGTTTAAAGATAAGCTCGCTCTTCCTGCTGGTGTTCGAACGCTATCTGTTGCTGAGAAAGGGTGAGTTGCGTCGTCGTCTGGCACCCTGTGTCAGCGGGCGGGGGAAATAACCGAGCGATTGCAGTTCCGCTCCATCAGTAAACAGAACTCCCCGACCTACGCTTCCAGACAGAGAAATTCTGCACGCTTCTTTCCCCTTATCTGATTATGTGCCAGGCTTTCACGCTTTATCCTGCAGCGAAGAAAATTAAGGCGCGTTTCGTGAAAACCTCAATCTTACTGACACTCGTGGCAGCCATTGGCTGTTCTGTTTTTGCCGCCCGTGGTGGGTTTGAAACCCATATAGCGAAACATCCAAAAACGCTGCAGGTGACTGAAAACGGGGAGCCGCTGACGCGCTGACCGTGACGGCAGGTGGGGAGAGGCCGACGATGGCCGGTTAACGGCCAGACGGCAGGCTGATGAGTGCAGGGTAATAGCACTCATCAGCCTGCGTGGAAGCCTTTTCAGGCTGCCGCAGGAGCATGGTGCAGATCGTGACGGTTTATGTTCTGGCCGACATGCAGTATTCCACTGCCACGCAGTCCCAGCTTTTCTGGCTGAGAGGCCAGGCGCGCCCGACACCCTAAAAAATAAACAGCAATAACCTGCACATAACTAACGATAGTCTTTAAGGAAAACCGGTGCCTGTCCGGTCTCTACCAGCCAGTTTAATTCGGCCCGATCGCGCGTTGAGGATTCGATGAAACCTTTGAGCCAGTTGCGCGCATCGGCAATCTGCGCGACCCGCTCATCGCTGCGCTCTTTTTCGGCCATCTCACTCAACTGGCGAATCAACGCGACCAGCGTAATTTCCTGCTCTTCAAACGCCAGATTAATTGCGGCTTCACCAAGAATCATATGACCGGTTGTTTTGTCGTGATAAACCATCTGCACCCTCCTGATTAAGTAGCGATATAAATAGTCTAGTTAAAGGCGCTCTGGACTAAAAGTTGGGAAATGGCAGGTTGATCTGAATAAAATTTAACGAAAAAAAATGAACCTTTAAGCGAGGCGGTAAACCACTAATATAAAAGAATAAAAAAGATTGAGATCCATCTTTAGAAATAAAATTAGCTATTTTTCTGGTTAAGAAAGCTGAGGGTTGCCGGAAATTCAGATAAGGACGGATCGGCGCATTTCGTTATCAGATTATTCTCTGCACGACTAGCCGCATGGTGGCCTGCAATATTATTGCCACGCCGCTGCGGATATTTCTGATTTAAAAACTATCGGGGAATAAAGCCAGACCTGGGCGCCGCTTCGTGCCAGGCGCAGACGAAAATAAAGCCGCCCATGGGCGGCTTTATTCATCGGGCAACAGCGATTAGGTTATTTCTTTGGTACTTCAGAAACCGCTTTAACGTCCGCTTTATTAATCTGCTGCTTCACGCCATTTGCATCGGTATAAGCCAGCAGGCCGGCATCCGATTCAGAAGGCTTGCCATCACTAATAATGGTGCGTCCATCGTTGGTCTGAATCGCATAACTGGTACGGGTGCAGCCGGTTAATACGGTCATACCAATCAATGCGGCGAGAGGTAAAATCAGCGCTTTTTTCATCGTATTCACCTTATATTAGTTGTCGAGTTCACTCATGTTACTGATCTCATTACGATTGATCTGCTCAGTTTTTCCTGTCTGAGCATCACGGTAAGAAACGAGACCCGTATCTGAATCAATCTGGGGTTTGCCATCAGTGACAATGGTGCGGCCATCAGTGGTCTTAATCGACTGGTTTGAGGCACAACCTGCCAGCGTACCTAAAGAGAGAGCCAGCAAAGCGATGGCTGACAGGGATTTCATTTTCATTTTCTTCTCCATGAAGTATATCCGGACGTTTACAGCATAGACGGCTTTATAAAGTTTGCTGGTCCTGCCGCGTCTCGCTGCCTGTTTTTTAGACAAAAACAGAGGGTGTGGCGTTGATTAGCGGGCATGACGCCGGGAAATAGCATTTATTGCAAATGTACACAGCCGTTTATGCAGTTCCAGAAGATGACTCGCCGAATCAAAATAAGATCGATGCCGATGAAGGAAATAAGCACGGCAGCCAGAGCGGATATTTCCGTAAAGGCCAGAATAGTCATTCGGTAATACTCTGCATCTGCGTTAAGGCCTGGTGAGATTCACGGGTCCGATACCCTGATGGCTATCGGACCCGTGCAAAAGGGGATCAGAGGATGGAGTCTTCGCCTGCTTTGGCGGCCGCTTTTTCTGCTTTCATGGCGCTGACCGGGTCTGATGCGCTCAGCCAGCGGTCAAATTTCTGGTAGGTGTCGATAAAGGTTTTAAAGTAGCTGCTGGCGATGGTGGCATTCTCTTTGTGGTTCATAAACGCCACTGCCAGCTTAAATGCATCTTCGTTATCAAATTTCATGTTTGTCTTCCTCGCTTAAGATCTATAGAGCGTAGCCTGAGAACGCGGCCTGTGCATTCAGACAACCGTCTGAAAAGGCGCAATAATTCAGCCTGACTGACAGCATCTACCAGATTGGCGTGGATTCCCACTTACTTCGCGCTAAATCCTTCTTATAATGCCAGCTTCACTCGTGAAGGAGACCCGCTTATGTTGAAAGGATTAACCGTTGCCGCGGTGTTACTGCTGTCAGGCTGTAGCCTGATGCATAAACAGCCGCCGTCGCCGCAGACCCTGCACTATCGCTGCGGAACCATGCCCCTGACCGTGACGCTGGACGAGGCGCAGCATCAGGTCAGTTTCATCATGGATGGGCAGCCTCTGACGCTGAAGCAGACGGTATCTGCTTCCGGCGCACGCTACAGCGATAACACCTATGTCTTCTGGTCCAAAGGAAACGGCGCATTTATCGAACGTAACGATAAAATTGTCGTGAATGATTGTGAGCTGCAACCTGCCAGCTGACTCTTTATCTGAATAGGCGAGCATTATGAGCGACAGCGAAACGCTACACACCATTGCCCATCTGCGGCGTGAATACACCCGCGGCGGATTGCGTCGTAAGGATCTGCCGGACGATCCGATGGCGCTGTTTGAACAGTGGCTAAGCCAGGCCTGTGAGGCAAAACTGCCCGATCCTACCGCAATGACCGTGGCAACTGTGGATGAGCAGGGCCAGCCGTGGCAGCGTATCGTGCTGCTGAAACACTACGATGCGCGGGGCATGGTGTTTTACACCAACCTCGGTAGCCGTAAGGCGCTGCAGCTGGCGCACAATCCGCGCATTTCGCTGCACTTCCCGTGGCACTATCTGGAGCGTCAGGTGATGGTGCTGGGTGAAGTAGAAAAACTGTCGCCCCTCGAGGTGCTGAAATATTTCCACAGTCGTCCGCGCGACAGTCAGATTGGTGCCTGGGTGTCGAAACAGTCGAGCCGTATTTCGGCACGCGGTATTCTGGAAGGGAAGTTTCTTGAACTTAAACAGAAGTTCCAGCAGGGCGAAGTGCCGCTGCCCAGTTTCTGGGGGGGGTATCGGGTGAAATTTCACACGCTGGAGTTCTGGCAGGGAGGCGAACATCGTCTGCACGATCGTTTCATCTACCAGCGCGATCATGACGGCTGGAAAATCGACCGTCTGGCACCCTGAATCTGCACGATTTTCCCCTATCAGCGCTGGCACAGAAAGCGTCAGCGCTTTATGCTATAGCCCTGATTTTTTTCGATTCCGCAACTCAGCGGAAAGCTGTGTACCAGCATAGGTGCAGTCTGATCAATTTGGAGTCAGTAATGACCAGCAGTAACCTGATACAACAATTGCAGGAGAGGGGCCTTATCGCCCAGGTGACGGATGAAGACGCGTTAACAGAGAAACTGGCGCAGGGGCCAATTTCGCTCTATTGCGGCTTCGACCCCACTGCTGACAGCTTGCATTTGGGCCATCTGGTACCGCTGCTCTGCCTGAAGCGTTTTCAGGATGCCGGCCATAAGCCGGTAGCACTGGTCGGCGGTGCTACCGGCCTGATTGGCGACCCGAGCTTTAAAGCCGCAGAGCGTAAACTTAATACCAGCGAAACCGTCAACGAATGGGTTGAAAAGATCCGCCAGCAGGTGGCGCCATTCCTCGACTTCGATTGTGGCAGCAACAGCGCAATCGCCGCCAACAACTATGACTGGTTTGGCAGCATGAACGTGCTGACCTTCCTGCGTGATATCGGCAAGCACTTCTCCGTTAATCAGATGATCAACAAAGAAGCGGTGAAGCAGCGCCTGAACCGTGACGATCAGGGCATCTCCTTTACCGAGTTCTCCTACAATCTGCTCCAGGGCTATGACTTCGCCTGTCTGAACGAGCGTCACGGCGTGTCGCTGCAGATTGGCGGCTCTGATCAGTGGGGTAACATCACCTCTGGTATCGATCTGACCCGTCGTCTGCATCAGAATCAGGTCTTTGGCCTGACCGTTCCGCTGATCACCAAGTCTGACGGCACCAAATTTGGTAAAACCGAGGGCGGCGCGGTCTGGCTGGATGCGAAGAAAACCAGCCCGTACAAGTTCTATCAGTTCTGGATCAATACCGCTGATGCTGACGTCTATCGCTTCCTGAAGTTCTTTACCTTCCTGAGCATGGAAGAGATCAACGCGCTGGAAGAAGAAGACAAAAACAGCGGCACCGCACCACGTGCGCAGTACGTGCTGGCGGAGCAGGTGACGCGTCTGGTGCATGGCGAAGCGGGTCTGTCGGCGGCGAAACGCATTACTGCCAGCCTCTTCTCCGGATCCGTAAGCGAAATGACCGAAGCCGATTTTGAACAGCTGGCGCAGGATGGTATGCCAACCATCGTGCTGGGCGCTGACGATGATCTGCAGCAGGCGCTGGTGAAAGCAGAGCTGGTGCCGTCCCGTGGCCAGGCGCGCACCATGATCGGTTCCAATGCCGTTTCGCTGAACGGTGAAAAGCAGTCTGATGCGGAATACCGCTTCAGCGACAGCGACAAACTGTTTAACCGCTATACGCTGCTGCGTCGCGGCAAGAAACATTACTGCCTCATTAACTGGCAGTAAGATTTCAGGGCCGGTTTCCGGCCCTTTTTTTATGGCAAGGCAGGACAGGGCAAACAAGTGAAAAATATTTTAGCGATTCAGTCGCACGTTGTTTTTGGTCACGCGGGTAACGCGGCGGCTGAGTTTCCGATGCGCCGCCTGGGTGCAAATGTCTGGCCGCTGAATACCGTGCAGTTTTCCAACCATACGCAATATGGCCACTGGACCGGCACGGTGATGCCTGCAACGCATTTAACCGACATTGTTAAAGGCATTGCTGATATCGACCGCCTGAAGACCTGTGATGCGGTCCTGAGCGGTTATCTGGGCTCGGCAGAGCAGGGCGAGCAGATTCTGCAGATTGTCCTTCAGGTTAAAGCGGCCAACCCGAATGCCTGGTACTTCTGCGATCCGGTCATGGGCCATCCGGAGAAAGGCTGCATCGTGGCACCGGGTGTGGCGGAGTTTCATTGTAAAATGGCGATGCCTGCCAGCGACATTATCGCCCCGAACCTGCTTGAACTGGAGATGCTGAGCGAACGCACCGTCACGGACGTCGACGCGGCGGTAGACGCTGCGCGGGCACTGATTGCCCAGGGGCCACGCGTGGTGCTGGTGAAGCATCTGGCGCGTGCGGGTCGTCGCAGCGATCGCTTTGAAATGCTGCTGGTGACAGCTGAAGACGCCTGGCACATCAGCCGTCCGCTGGTCGACTTCGGTGTCCGTCAGCCGGTCGGCGTGGGCGATCTCACCAGCGGTCTGCTGCTGGTTAATCTGCTGCATGGCAAATCATTGCAGGATGCGCTGGAGCATGTCACCGCGGCGGTGTACGAGGTCATGCTGAAAACCCATCAGATGGGCGAATATGAACTGCAGCTGGTGGCAGCACAGGATGCCATCGCCACTCCGACGCAGCACTTCGCGGCAGAGAAGCTGTAACGCATCAGGGCCGGATAACCGGCCCTGTTCACTCAGGCTAAGCCTTCCGCTTTAAGCGCCGCCTGCACCGCAGGACGTTCCGCGACACGATCAAACCATGCGCCCAGCGCCGTAAAGCCGGATAGATCCAGTCCCAGTGCTTTTGCCCAGCGCGTCACCACAAACAGATAGGCATCAGCCACGCTGAAATGCAGCCCCATCAGCCACTGTTTGTCGCGCAGTGACTCATCGACATAGCGGAATTTTGCTTCCAGCTGGCTGCGGGTCTGCGCTTTCACCTCATCTGAATAACCGGGGCGAAACAGTGGCCCAAAGCTTTTATGCAGCTCACTGCCGATGTAGCTGAGCCACTCCACAGTGTGATAACGCGTCAGGCTGCCAACCGGTGCCAGCAGATGACGATCGGGCTTGAGATCCGCCAGGTACTGAACAATGGCGACGCCTTCCGTCAGCACAGAACCGTCGCTGAGCTGCAGCGCGGGCACCTGGCCTTTAGGATTGATTTGGCGGAAGTCATCGCCCCGTTCAGTAATTTTTGTGGCCAGATCAACACTCACCTGAGTGAAGTCGAGTCCGCATTCACGCATAACAATATGGGGTGAGAGAGAGCAGGCACCCGCTTTGCAAAACAGTTTCATCACCAGATACTCCTTGTTGCAATGGGATCCTTGCATAGTAAAGAGTCAAAGCGGGATTACCAGTGACAAAGATCAGGGATCTGCGAAGGGCGTTGCGGCAAGCCATAAAAAAAACCGGGCAGAGCCCGGCTTAGCTGAAGTGCAGTGGCCATTACGCCTGCACGTTATTTTTTTTCGCGTCAGGATCCTGCGCCATGCGGTTCAGCATCGGCGCCGTAATCAGCATCAGCAGGGCGATCACCGCCGTCACGATACCAATCTGCTGGAATACGCGGCTGTAGGTCGCCAGCGAAATCAGTGGATCGGTTACGTTTTCAGGCACGGCCATCAGGTTTGCCACTTTACCGGCAATCACCGCCGCACCAGCGGTAGTCAGGAACCAGGAGCCCATGATAAAGCCCATCAGACGCTGAGGCACCAGTTGTGCCACCATCGCCAGGCCGAGGCCAGAGATCATCAGCTCACCGATACTCTGCAGCGCATAGCTCAGGATCAGCCAGTTAACGGAAACGATACCGGCATCGCTGGCGAACTTCGCACCTACCGGCAGCACCAGGAACGCAGCGGAGCAGAGCACCATACCAAAGGCAAACTTGTGCGGCATAGGCAGTTTATCGCCCAGCTTGTTATAGAGCGCCGCCAGCAGCGGACTGGCCAGCATAATCCAGAACGGGTTCAGCGCCTGGAACTGCTCGGGGGCAAAAGTAATGCCGAAAATGGTGTGCTCAACGTTGCGGATAGCAAAGAAGTTGAGTGATGTTGGCATCTGCATATAAAGCACGAAGAACAGAATCGCTTCGACCATCAGCAGGAAGGCAACAATCATCTTGCGACGTGCCGCGCCCTGCAGTGCAAAGGCCTCTTTGGCAAACACCAGCACGATACCCAGCGCAATCACGGCCAGCACCAGTCGTGCGATAGACTGGTGATGCAGCATCCAGTTGGCCAGTGCGATCAGTACGACGATGCCGACCAGCGTCATCAGCAGTTTTCCGACCTGCAACGGAGCGAAATCGGGCTTAGAACCGTAATCCTTAACCATGCGTTTGAAGAACAGGAAGTTAAACAGGGTGATGACAAGACCGATAACGCAAAGAGAGAAGGCTACGCTATAACCATATTTCGCCGCTAACCACGGTGTCAGCATCATTGAGAAGAGTGAACCGATGTTGATCGACATATAGAACATGGTGAAAGCGCCGTCGAGACGCGGATCATCTTTGTCATAGCAGGTAGAGAGCAGCGAAGAGGGGTTTGCCTTAAACAGGCCGCTACCCACCGCGATGGTCGCCATACCGATGTAGACAATGCTGACGTTATGACCGGAGAACGCCACCAGCGCATAGCCCAGCGCCAGCACCAGGACACCCAGTACGATGACGCGTTTAGTACCCAGCACCTTATCACCGAGCCAGCCGCCAATCGCGACCAGACCATACACCAGCGCACTGAATGAAGAGAACAGGGTAATGGAGTCTGATTCAGACAATCCCAGTTGCTTCACCAGGTAAACCGCCATAATGGCCTGCAGGCCATAGAAACCAAAACGTTCCCATAACTCAATCGAGAAGATTAAGTAAAACGCCTTCGGCTGTTTAAACGCATTGAGACTGACAGCCTCATCAGTGTGTTTGTTTGCAGTTGACACATGTACCTCAGTTTTTTCATACCCTGTTTCGGGACAGGAATTAAGTCCGCGTCATGTGAGTTTTCCATGCGCAAGATTGTTATTAGAAGGGAAAAGCGGCGACTAATTTGGCTGATTACGGGCGGCAGGGCAAGAATTTTCTGACAACCCGTCGGGTTTACGAATGTTGGGTTAAAAAACTTATAACAAACTGTTAATTGGTTTTAAATTTTGAGTGTGGTGAAAATAGCAGTGCATAAACGCTGAATAAGCGCCTCGAACCGGAGAGTGTTAACATTAACTGCTAATGCGTGGTTAACCAGATAAATAGTTTGCTGAATGATAATCAGACAGCACTAATGGCAGGTTGCTGGTTAATTCACAGTCAATCTGCCGAATTATCGGACATTACACGCCAGGCATTGCCGGAAAAAGCGCCAAATGATGATCCTGTGCACAAACCGATGATTTATTTCAGAAAGGAAAAAAAGAAACCGGTTGCGTCGTCTCGTCTGACGCGAGAGCTATTGGTGCTCGCCAGCGCCGGGAAGATAAAAATCAGCGTAGTCTGCCGGTGAAAAGCCGCCAGGGAGTGTTAAAAAACGTATCAGGAAAATCCGCTGTTACCTCTCCCTCGACAGTAAATTAACATTATTGTAACCTCTCAATTTCCCCGAGAAGGATCTGTTTATGTCGTCCCCCCTGCGCTTATCCCTGGTTGGTGACTACCGCGCCGATGCGGTTGCCCATCAGGCTATCCCCCTTGCTATTGAACGTGCTGCCCGCTTGCTGAATATCACCGCTGAAGCGGAGTGGATCGCCACTAACCGACTGGATGAGTCAGAACTGCAACTCAGCGATGCCGTCTGGGTGGTGCCCGGTAGCCCCTATCAAAATGATGCCGGCGTGTTTGAAACACTCCGCTGGGTGCGTGAAACCGGAAAGCCTTTTCTTGGCTCCTGCGGTGGATTCCAGTATGCGCTGATCGAGTATGCGCGCAATGTACTGGGCTGGCAGGATGCCAGTCATGCCGAGACGGACACCGAGGGACGGATGGTGATTGCCCCGCTGAGCTGTTCGCTGGTGGAACAGCGCGGTACGGTGAGATTCGAACCCGGGTCACGCATTGCCAGAGCCTATGGCGTGCTGGAGAGCGATGAAGGTTATCACTGTAACTTTGGTGTTAACCCGGAATTCAGTGCAGCGCTGGGCGATAATACGCTGCGCATGACTGCCTGGGACAACGCGGGCGATGTGCGTGGCGTTGAGCTACCGGATCACCCATTCTATGTCGCGACGCTGTTTCAGTCGGAACGCGCCGCACTGCAGGAAAAAGATTCTCCGCTGGTGATTGCCTGGATGCAGGCGGCGCTGGCGCAACGCTAAACGTAACCACTCTGTGACAGTGTCACAGAGTGGCCTTCATCAGCGCAGCATTGCCGGACGTTTTGCGTTAAAGGACCAGTTATCAATCAGAAACTGCATACCCAGCGCATCGTTTCGGTTTTTGTCCGGTAGGGCGTTGTAGAGCGCATGTGCCGCTTCAACCCGTTCCATATTCAGCGTAATACCCAGCCCTGGTCCCTCTGGCAGTTCCAGATAGCCATCCCGAATCTGCGGCGCATGCTGCGTCAGCTGCTGTCCATCCTGCCAGATCCAGTGGGTATCGAAGGCAGTCAGGCGATCGCCCGGTGCGGCGGCCCCAAGATGCGCGACCATTGCCAGCGACACGTCAAAGTGGTTATTTGAGTGGCAGCCGGTGGTCAGGCCCCACTCATGGCAGAGCTGCGCCACGGTGTGTGCGTTACGCATTGTCCAGAAGTGTGGGTCGGCCAGGGGAATGTCGATGGCATTGAGCTGCAGCGCATGCTGCAACTGTCGCCAGTCATTGGCGATCATATTCGTGGCAACCGGAATGCCGGTGGCCCGCCTGAATTCTGCCAGCGTTTCCCGACCGGAATAGCCATGCTCCGCGCCGCAGGGATCTTCCAGATAGGGAATGCGGCCCGCCAGCTGTTTACCATAATAAATGGCCTCATCCAGCGACCAGCTGGCGTTGGGATCAACCGTTACCCGCGCCTGCGGGAAGCGTGCCAGCAGGGCGTTGACCGTCTCCACTTCCACTTCGCCGTGATGTACGCCGCCCTTGAGTTTGAAATCGCGGAAGCCATAGCGATCTGCCGCCGCCTCCGCCAGCCGCACCACGCCTTCCGCGTCCATCGCTTTCTCATGACGCAGTTGCAGCCAGGCATCACCACCAGCGTGGCCCGCCTGATAGTTCATGCTGGTCAGGTTACGGTCGGCGATATAGAACAGATAGCCGAGGACCGGCACCCGATCGCGCTGCTTGCCGCTGGCAAGTAACTCGGCAACCGGCAGATTCAGGTGCTGACCCAGCAGATCAAGCAGCGCCGCTTCAATCGCCGCGGTGGCGTTGTAAAACTTCTCCGGGTTCATCTGCGGAATATGAATGTCATCGGTATGCGCGGTCTGCTGGTGTCGTGCGTCGCTGGCAAACAGCGTGGCGATGGTGGCATTCAGCCGCAGCAGTTCGCTGCCCTCAATCTGCGGACGAAAGCGCTCAAGCAGCGCCAGCGTTGAAGCGTGACAGGGACTTTCGCCGACGCCGGTACGGCCAGCCGAGTCAGTCAGGATCACCAGGATACGGGTAAAGTAGCAGTTGTGCGCGCCGCCAATGTTCAGCAGCATGCTGTCATATCCGGCGACCGGCACCACCCGCATTGTTTTAATGACTGGACTGTCTGACATGTTGATTCTCCATAGGATCAAGGGAAGGCGGGGATGGCTTGCGGCGCAGCAGCAGCCACAGTCCGGTCAGCAGCGAGACGCTGGTCAGGGCATAGAGACCGCCGGTGGTAGAGCCGGTCTTCATCTCCAGATAGCCAAACACCGTGGGTGCGAAGAAGCCGCCAAGGTTGCCAACAGAATTCACCAGCGCAATGCCCGGCGCGACAATCGAGGCGGGCAGCTCTCCCTGTGGCATCGGCCAGAAAAAGGTGGCGCTGACTTTCGAGCCGATACAGGCCACGATCATCGCCAGGAAGCCAAACCACGGGGAACCCAGCGTCGCCATAAAGGTGCCGCAGGCCGCGACCAGCATGGCGACACCCAGCGCTTTATCGAGCTTGTCGCGGTGGCGGTCTGAAAAGCGGCTCAGCAGATTAATGGCAATAATGGCGCACAGCCAGGGCACGGCGGTGAGAATGCCGATGCCAAAACTGCTGAAGCCCTGAATGCGCTGAATAATCTGCGGCAGCCAGAACACCAGCGTATAGCCGGTCATGGTCATAGTGAAAAAGATCGCGCAGAAGAACAGCAGGCTGCGATTACGTAGCAGCGACATTTTGCCCGGCTCGCGGTTAAGCTCGTCACGCTGCGCTTCTTCATTCTGCAGCTGCTGCACCAGCGCCTGTTTCTCCGCGTCACTCAGCCAGCGCGCCTCGCCAGGTCGTGACACCAGTACCCAGGCGGCCAGGATCCCAACCAGCACCGACGCACCGCCTTCGAGAAACATCACCCACTTCCAGCCAGCAATTCCTGAAAAATTGTGCATCATCAGGATCGCGCCGGTGATGGGGCCGGAGAAGAGAAAGGCGCCAGCGGTGGCACTCAGCACCATCGCGGTGGCGCGGCCGCGCCAGGCATTGGGTACCCACTGACGGAAATAGAACAGCACGCCAGGAAAAAAGCCTGCTTCAGCTACGCCAAGTAAAAAACGCAGCAGGTAAAACTGGGTTGGTGAGGTGACGAAACCGGTCAGGACCACCACCAGTCCCCAGGTAATCATGATGCGCGTCAGCCAGACGCGGGCGCCGAACCGCTTCATCATCAGGTTGCTCGGCACTTCAAACAGCGCATAGCCGATAAAAAAGAGGCCCGCACCCAGCCCAAAGGCCGCCGCGCTGATCCCGGCATCGGTGCGCAACTCCGCCTTGATAAAGCCAATATTGGCGCGGTCAATCTGGTTAATAATCAGCATCACCACCAGCATCGGGATGATATGGGTGAAGAACTTTTTGATGGCGGAGGCGATCAGCTCATCGTGCTGCGGGGACAAGGCGCTATCCATCGGTCTTCCTCGTGAGAAACGTAAAGAAGAGCAAAGTGTAGGGCGCTGAAAAGGCGGGCTCTATGGGCATTCGCCCAGGACCAGATGGGCGTCCGGCCTGGACGGTTGTGTTATCAATATGTTACGGGCAGGCGTGGGCGAAGCGGCAGAGTAAAACTGTGGCAGCGATCAACTTCTTACCTCCAGGGTTCAGAGGAGACCTGAATGCCAGAAGTTGCGCAGACAGTGAAAGAGGCGCCAGTGCGGGCAGAGAGGCTTCAGCCACTGAACTGACGGCGCTGGGCAATCTCTTCAGCACGCAGCAGCAGCGCCTGCAAGTCATCCTCGTCAATATCCAGCAGTTCACCGTCCTGCAACGCCTGATGCAGATCCGCACGCGTCAGCGGGACCGGCATAGCTACCGGATCGGGTTTAACTTCTTCCGGGGCCAGCGGATGCGGATAGCGACGACCGGCCAGATTATTAAACAGCAGAGCCAGCAGGGCCAGGGTCAGTGAATTGAGCAGGATCGGCGTCAGGACAAAGTGATACCCAAGCTGCTGCACCGAAGGGCCGCCCAGAATAGCGGTCAGAGCAACGGCACCACCGGGCGGATGCAGACAGCGCAACTGGAACATTAACAGGATCGCCACACAGGCTGCGACCCCGCAGGCAAGGGCAGGATCAGGGATCAGCTGGCTGACGGTAACGCCCGCCAGCGCTGACAGGCTGTTGCCGCCGACGATTGCCCACGGCTGAGCCAGCGGACTGGCGGGCAGACCAAAGAGTAAAACCGCCGAGGCACCGACCGGCGCAACAAACCACAGGTTCAGCTCGCCCAGCACCCAGTGGCTCAGCAGGCTGGTCAGGATTAAGCCGGTACCGGCACCCAGTCCGGCAATCACCACATGCTTTTTACTCACTGCCAGCGGATGTGGCCAGAGTCGCGCCAGAAACAGGCGCAGAGGATGGCTTCCTGCAGAAGCACTTTTATTCATTACTTTACTCACCGTGTCATAACATTTTCTTATCGTCAGGGGCGGCGATTTTCCATCATCAACATCAATGTAACAACCCCACAAGCTGTACCGTTATTCGTACGAGGGAGAGCAGCCAAAAGGAGGAGCACGCAGGAGACGCATTAGCAGAGGTGATAGCCGGATAATAAAAAACCCGCCGCAGCGGGTTTCTCATCAGTGCGATCACTCGACTTTATCGGGATACTCGCAGAGATCTTCAATCAGGCAGGAGCCACAGCGGGGTTTTCGTGCTACGCAGGTATAGCGGCCGTGCAGAATCAGCCAGTGATGGCAATCAACCTTATACGCCGCCGGAACCACCTTCAGCAGCTTCTGCTCCACCTCTTCCACATTCTTACCCGGCGCAAATTTCGTCCGGTTGCTGACGCGAAAGATATGGGTATCGACGGCAATCGTCGGCCAGCCAAAGGCGGTGTTGAGCACCACATTGGCGGTTTTACGGCCAACACCGGGCAGGGCTTCCAGCGCCGCACGATCTTCCGGCACTTCGCCGTTGTGCTGCTCAAGCAGAATGCGGCAGGTTTTAATCACATTTTCCGCTTTGCTGTTAAACAGACCGATGGTTTTAATGTATTCCTTCACGCCATCCACACCCAGCGCCAGCATCGCGGCAGGCGTGTTGGCCACCGGATAAAGCTTTGCGGTGGCTTTGTTCACGCTGACATCGGTCGCCTGCGCTGAGAGCAGCACCGCAATCAGCAACTCAAACGGCGAGCCGAAGTTGAGTTCGGTGGTCGGATGCGGATTATTCTGCTGCAGCCGACGGAGAATTTCGGTGCGTTTGGTCTGATTCACACCGGTTTCCCGACGGCGTTCTGAGGGGCCGCGGTTTCGGCCGCCTGAGCACGCAGTGCTGCCCGCTGTTTCATCTTCTGATCGATCAGGTATTTGCCCGCCAGCATCATGCCCAGGCCGATAAAGGCGCCTGGCGGCAACATTGCCAGCAGCATTGGCGAGTCGAAGTGGACTACTTCGATACGCAGCGATTTCGCCCATGGGCCAAGCAGCTGGTCGGCACCGTTAAACAGCGTGCCACTGCCGATAATTTCGCGCAGCGATCCCAGCACCACCATAGCGCTGGTCGCGCCCATGCCGATAGCGAAACCATCCAGCGCGGCAAGCGGGATGCTGCTTTTAGAGGCGACGGCTTCGGCACGACCCACCACGATGCAGTTGGTCACGATCAGCGGGATAAAAATGCCCAGCGACTGATAAAGACCATAGGCATAGGCGTTGATCAGCATCTGTACGCAGCTCACCACCGAGGCGATGATCATCACATAAATCGGGATACGAATTTCCGATGGCACCCAGCGGCGCGAGGCGGAAATAAAACTGTTGGTCAGGGTCAGCACCAGCGTGGTCGCCAGACCTAAACCCAGCGCGTTGGTGGCGGTCGCCGTGACCGCCAGCAGCGGGCAGAGGCCCAGCAGCTGCACCAGCGCTGAGTTGTTCTTCCATAATCCACCGATCAGCAGGCTTTTAGCTTCACTCATTTGCGTCTCCACATACCGGTAACGAAGAGAGTCTCTCCGGAAGCGTTTTCATTAACAGCGCGGTGCGTTTGGTCGCATTGACCACCGCGCGTGGGGTAATGGTGGCACCGGTGAACTGATCGAATTCACCGCCATCTTTCTTAACCGCAAAGGCTTTATCCGCCGGACCATGAACCACTTTGCCATTAAAGCTGTTGATCCAGTCAGAGATACGCAGTTCGATCTTATCCCCCAGACCGGGCGTTTCGTGGTGTTCAATCACCCGCACGCCCAATACTTTACCCTGGAAATCGGCACCGACCAGCATCTGTATCGCACCAGAATAGCCGTCAGGTGCTGTCGTCTCCAGCGCAGCCGCGACCGGCTGGCCGCCTTTACGCGCCAGGAAGAGATGGTGCGGCGCACTGTTGCCCAGCGCTGCATCCGTGACAACGTAACAGTCCTGCTGAATGTTGTTGTCATAAAGCTCAGCAGGCACCACCTGGTCCAGCAGGTTTTTCTGCTGCAACAGGGTCTGATGTTCCACCGTCGGCTTGGTGACGCTATTCACCACTGCCGTAGCGGCGGTGGTGATCGCGGCGAAAATCGCCAGCGTTACCCCATTTTTGCGAATCGTCTCCAGCATCGCTTAATCCTTCTGATGGCCGTAAACGCGCGGCTGGGTGTAGTAATCGATGAGCGGCACACAGATGTTCGCCAGCAGCACAGCAAACGCTACGCCATCGGGATAACCGCCAAAGCTGCGGATCAGCCAGACCAGCAGTCCAATCAGCGCGCCATAGATCAGGCGGCCACGGTTGGTGGTCGAAGCGGTCACCGGGTCGGTGGCAATAAAGAACGCACCCAGCATGGTGGCACCGGAGAAAAGATGAATCAGCGGGCTGTTCAGCGATGCTGGTGAGAAGAACCAGCCCAGCGTCGCGCAGAAAGCCAGTGACAGCAGCATGGCGGCAGGGACATGCCAGCGGATAGCATTTTTCCACAGCAGAAACAGGCCGCCGGCCAGATAACCCACGTTAACCCATTGCCAGCCGAGGCCCGCCAGCACGCCGCTGTAAATCGGCTGCGCCAGCAGTTCTTCAGCACTGTGCCCCGCGCGTAAACCGGTTTTAAATGTATCAAGCGGCGTCGCCTGGCTGATGCCATCGACACCCATCTGTAACTGCTGCATGGTTTCACCCGCCAGCGTGTGGCCGTGGAACACTATGCTCAGGCTGTCCATCAGCCCGGGTTTGATCGCCTGCAGCGAGTCAGGCGGCAGCCAGCTGGTCATCTGCACCGGGAAGGAGATGAGCAGGACCACATAGCCGACCATCGCCGGGTTAAACGGGTTCTGGCCCAGTCCGCCATAGAGCTGTTTCGCAATGACAACCGCAAACAGGGTACCGATCACCACCAGCCACCACGGCGCCAGCGGCGGCAGACTGATACCGATCAGTACGGCGGTCAGCAGCGCCGAGTTATCCGCCAGGGTGCTGGCAACGGGCGCTTTGCGCAGTCGCAGAATCGCCGCCTCTGTCAGCCAGGCAGTCAGCGTCGCCAGTAAGACCTGTAAAAAGGTGCCGTAACCAAAGAAATAACACTGTGCAGCAAAACCTGGCACCGCAGCCAGCACCACCAGCAGCATGATATTGCCGGTGCTGCGGCGATTATGGGTGTAAGGAGAACTTGCGATACGAAAAGCCATTTAATCCTCAAGCGTCGTAGACGACTGCGCTTTACGCGCTTTGGCACGGGCGATGGCGGCAGCAATTGCGGCCTTGCGCGCATCATCGGGTTGATTCAGTTCAGGTGCCTGTTCAGGTTCAGCATTGGCGTTGTTTGCCTGCTCCTGGGCCTGTTCCGCTTTTTCCACCGCAAAATGCGCGGCGGTGGCCAGTGCTGCGGCATCACGTGAAGCGGCATCCGCCTCACTTTCCGCCTGTGCGGCTTTCTTCGCTTTGGCGCGGGCGATGGCGGCCTGAACCGCGGCTTTACGCGGATCGGTTTCAGCATTGGCGTCCGGCGCGGCGTCTGCAGCATTGACCGCTGCGGTCTGCGGCGCTTCAGCACCTTCTGCCTGTGCGGCTTTCTTCGCTTTGGCGCGGGCGATGGCGGCCTGAACCGCGGCTTTACGCGGATCGGTTTCAGCATTGG